>JUEG02001294.1_pt1 | contig 558031 bp, 519 predicted proteins | sample 432341 | NCBI WGS metagenome assembly JUEG02 (sample SAMN02953476, study PRJNA257561) | rock porewater metagenome | biome: terrestrial; feature: Opalinus Clay rock; material: porewater; isolation source: Opalinus Clay rock BIC-A1 borehole | place: Switzerland: Mt Terri URL, St-Ursanne ... | reverse complement strand
GTAAGTCAAACAGCGGGGGCCTTGATCAATGATCCAACCCTAACGGGAACAGCGGGATATTATGAAGAAAACAACCCTGGGGTAGTCTACACCGGGAGTTGGGTACGGGGTTGGTCAAGTGAGGCCAGCGGAGATTATGTCCAGCGCAGCGGCGTACCGGGGGATACAGCAACCCTGAGTTTTGTGGGAACAGGGGTTAAATGGCTGGGATACCGAGCCAGCGACAGCGGTATGGCAGAAGTATGGCTGGATGGGAAGCTAGTGGAGATCGTCAATCTAAAGAATAATCCCACAGAGAATCAACAGGTGGTCTTTCAGCAGACCCATTTAGGCAGAGGTCAGCATACCCTGGAGATTAAGGTTTTACGCAGTGAGGTAAATATCGATGGGTTTAAAGTATTAGACACGGATGATTTAAGTGCCCCGGCAGCTCCCGCGGACTTAACGGCTGAAAAAGGGAATACAGTTATCGATCTAAGTTGGAGTGGGAACACGGAAGTTGATGTTGTAGGCTATCACTTGTATCGCTCGACCACAGCGGACAGTGGGTTTGTGCCTTTAAGCAGTAAGGCCTTGAAGCTTATCCCAGGAACCAGCTATCACGATAGTGGGTTAGTTAACGGAACAACCTATTACTATACAGTGACAGCCCTGGATGAAGCAGGGAACGAATCCCTTGTGGCCCCGGTGATTAGCGTAGTTCCGGCAGGTGGAGCAGGGATACACCAGGAAGACGACCTGGGGATTGTCTATAGCAGCGGCTGGACACGAACTTATGAAAACAATTCCAGTGGCAATTATTATAGTTGGACAAATACGGTGGATGCCACAGCAAGCTTTGTCTTTGATGGTACGGGAATTAAATGGGTAGGTTTACCAAGTGCAAATGGCGGATATGCAGAGGTCTATCTCGATGGGTCTCTGGTGAATACAGTTAATCTCTACAGATCTCAGCCTGAGTATCAGGCCGTTCTTTGGCAAAGTGGGGTTCTTGAAGCAGGAATTCACGAGCTAGTTATAAAAAGTCTTGACACCAAACAGGTCAATATCGATTACTTGGACGTGATTCAATCCTCGGATACCACACCGCCAAGTGCGCCAACGGGATTTAATGTTGGGAGCGAGGGAACTACCCGCTATTTACAGTGGGAGCAAAGCCCGGAAGAGGATCTGTATGGTTATTACATCTATCGGAGTCTTACCGGCCAGGCAGATTCCTTTAGCCGTGTCAATGTTGATCCCATCCGGTATGGCACAACCTATAGGGAAGAGTTCTCCGATTCCCCTGTCTATTATAAAATCACGGCAATCGATACGGTAGGAAATGAATCCCCAGCCTCTGCTATTGTCTCGGACACCCCACTAGGAACCCCTAATGCCCTGGTTGAAGAAGATAATCTGGCAATTGAGTATAGGGGAATCTGGACCCGGAGTGCCAGCAGTAACGCTAGCGGAGGGAATTTTACAAGTACAACAGATGCCGGCTCGACCTTTAAGTATACCTGGTACGGAACCGGACTGGATTGGCTGGCCAAGAAAGACTCGAATCTTGGAATTGCCAAAGTTATTTTGGATAACGGTCAGCCAGTTTTAGTGGACCTTTACAATGGATCGGCGCTGTATATGCAGCCTGTCTATCGAATCAGGGACCTGGCTTTAGGAATGCATACCCTGGAAATCACTTATTTTGGACGAAACATCAAAACAAACGGTACAGGAATTAACGTGGATGCCTTTAACATTGTCGATGCTAATACAGGGCTTCCCGTTCCACCGAGCAATGTTGTCGCTAATGCTTTGGTCAATAAGGTGAAGCTGACCTGGGATGCCCCTGATCCGACCCAATATCCCGATATTATTGGCTACAATGTCTATTACCAATTTGGTGTTTATGCAGACCAGAAAGCAAATTCAGGGCTTGTTCAATCCGGCTTTACCCACACAGGGCTTAGCTTAAGTACGGTTTACTACTATAAAATCACTGCCGTTGATGCCTTAGGTAACGAGTCCCTGGTTTCTGAAGAAGTTTCAGCAGAAACAGCGGAAAGTTATATTAAGGCAGTACTTGAACCGGCTTACTCAGGAGTACGAGGACAACCGATTTCCCTTGACGGGAAAAACTCCTATACCGCAGATCCCCCCCTGATCTATGCGTGGGATCTAGACAATGATGGCAGTTATGACGATGCCACGGGAGAACAAACCAGTGTTGTTTTCGACAATGCCGGGGAGTATACGATCGGTTTACAAGTCACAGATGCTAACGATCGGATCTCAACCACAACGGCAGCCGTCAATGTAAGAGTTGCCGTAACCGGAGTGAACCTGGATAAGGAGACTTTAACCCTTGAAGCTGGAAAGACGGGAAGCTTAACTGCTGCGGTCCTGCCTGAAGATGCACCGGATAAGACAGTCACCTGGAGTTCCAGTAATCCAGCAGTGGCAACCGTCAACTCCAATGGTGAAGTAACGGGGGTTAACCTTGGCACGGCGATCATCAGTGTTAAGACAACGGATGGCAGTTATACGGCAAGCTGTACTGTGACAGTTATTAAACCCATTGTAAAGGTCACGGGGGTAAGTCTAAACCAAAGCAGTCTAAGATTGAACGTTCATCACACAGCCCAACTAACGGCCACCGTAGCACCGACGGATGCCGATAATAAGGGTGTTACCTGGTCGAGCAGTGATGAGGATGTGGCAACGGTTGATCAAACCGGGTTAGTAACGGCGGTTAGCGCTGGAACAGCCGAGATCACGGTGACAACCAGTGATCAAGGCTTCACAGCGACCTGCCAAGTGACCTCTGTAGCAGATACTACGGCACCGACCATCCAGAGCGTTAGTCCTGAAAATGCCATCACCCTAGGTGGGGCTCAAGCACAGCGGCTTACGGTTAGGGCCGAAGATAATGAAGGCTCAGCAGGGGCAACGGCTCGTATGGAGTACAGCAGGGATGGCCAAACTTGGACTCTAATACCAGGTACAGTCATAGGTCCAAATGGAACCTCGCCCTTCAGTTTCTATATCGATTGGGATCTTTCGACAATGACTAGCGGAACCTATACTCTGCGCTATACGGTGGTTGATGGTGCTGAGAATTCTGTTCAACAAACGGTAACCTATCAGATCGATCGGACGGCACCTCAAGCTCCACAAAACTTAACAGCAACCGCTAGTCCCGGAAGTATTAATTTGTCTTGGACAATGCCAGCCGATGCGGATGTAGAGTATTATCGACTCTATCGAGCAGTCGCAGGCGGTTCCTTCCAGTTCCTGCAAAAAATCTCCGGACGTACCAATGTTTCCTGTACCGATTTAACCGGGGCAGAAGGGCAGGAATATCAATATCAGATAACTGCTGTAGACAAATTCAGTCAAGAGGGGTCTCCTTCGAATGTGGCAACCTCGACGGGGGTCAGTGATACTGTTCCTCCAACCATTCTGGGAATCGAACAGCTGGATGGCACAGTTTTTGGCAAACAAGCGACCATAACCGTAAGGGCAGAGGATAATATCAAGCTTGCCAGTGTAAAGCTGCAGTATTCCTTAAATGATCTGGACTGGACGGATATTGGCCGGATTAGCGACCAAACAACGGCCACCTTCCATTGGAATACGGAATCACTTAACGGAGAAGTTAAAGTTCGTGCCCTGGCCTATGATGCTGCCGGGAATGAGAGTGACGGTAATCCCGTTCGCACATACCAGATTGACGGTGTCGGTCCTGCCCAGATCACTGGAGTTACACCCGTGGCAGCGGTAACCAGTGTCTTGCTTAATTGGGATGATGTCCCTGACTTAGATTTCGATTATTTCCAGGTAGAAGTTAAGGATACCTTTGATGGGATCTTCGCCTCAAAAGGAAAAGTCTATGATAAACGCGGGCTTAATGTTACCGGACTGAAAGCCAGTACGGATTATTGGTTTAGAGTGGTTGCTTACGATAAGGTGGGCAATCGGGGGATTCCTTCTGAGGAAATCCAGGTCAAGACCCTTGATGATGCTGTGGCACCCCAAGTAACCGGAATTTCGCCGGCACCTGCTCAATTTGCCAATCTGATTGCCTTAAGAGGGACTGCTACAGATAACGTGGGAGTAGCAGAATTCACCTTCCAATACTCTACGGACCGTTTACTTTGGACGGATTTGGCCACGATCCACCTTGCCAACTCGCCGGCTTCCGCTTCAGCTGTCTATGACTGGGATGTTTCTGGCTTAGCGGAGGGAGCATACTTCGTGCGAGGAGTTGCCAAGGATACTGCAGGAAATCTTAGCAGCACATCGGATAACGCTAATTATGTGGAATACCGAGTGGATCATACAGGGCCAACTGCACCCACAGGTTTTCAAGCTCAAGCTGCCGATGGCTATGTGACCTTAAGCTGGCTCCAGAATCCGGAACTCGATTTAGTAGCCTATAAGGTTTACAAATCCACCAGCGTGGAGGGATCCTATTCAGTATTAGCGGAACGGGTTTCTTCATTAGAGTATCGTGACAGGAATGTGGAACCGCAGACCACGTATTTCTATAGAGTAGCAGCACTGGATAGGTCCGGAAACGAAGGTCAATGGGCTGAAGTATCTGTTGCAACTTCGGATGATACCACTGTACCAGACGTCTTAAGTGTATCCCCTAGTGACAATGCAGCTTTACCAGCTAATCCAGTTATAAGTGTCCTGACCAGTGACAACTACCGCTTGGCAAAGGTGACCCTTGACTATCAAATGGTTGGGGACACCAGTGGGCCTTGGACCTTGATCGGGGAAAAAGATCTTAATACCTATAGTGAGGTTAGTCGTTTCACTTGGACCACAACGGGGTTGGCGGAAGGACAATATCTGGTTCGAGTGATTGCAACGGATCAAGCCGGGAACGTCAGTGCGGCGAGGGTTACCCAGTATACCTTAAACCTTCAAGCTCCGGTTCAGCCTGTATTAACGGCAAGCCCCCGTGGTTGGGGAGTCGACCTTTCTTGGAGCGCCAATAGTGAACCTGATTTTGCCGGATATCGCCTCTATCGCAGCACTGTCTCAGGCGGAAGTTATCAAAGGATTCGAGAGACTACCTTAACGGCTTACACAGATACTCCCTTATTACCGGGAATTACCTACTACTATAAGGTTGAAGCCTTAGATACCTATCGTAATTCAGTCATGAGTGAGGAAATCGCTGCTGCACCAAATGCTGATGATCCTTATCCACCAACTGCTGCAGCGGGTAATGATCAATCTGCCATCATCGGAATGGAGATTTCATTTGATGGAACCCTTTCCCGTGATAATGACCGTATAGCCAGCTACGAGTGGGATTTCGGAGATGGGTCAGCCAAGGCAGCCATTGCTCAACCTACCCATACTTACCTTGAGGCGGGAACCTATACTGTAACCTTAAGCGTGTCCGATCCCACGGGTAATATTAGTTCAGACACCCTTCAGATCACGGTTAAAGAGCCCCTTCAGGTTGGAACCCTAGATGTCCGAGTCATCGATGATAGCAGTGGAGTGACGCTTTCTGGTGCCAGTGTCGTTATCCAATTACCCGATGGATCCTTAGAGCATGCCACCACCAATAGCCAAGGGATCGCAACCATCGTAGGCAGCGCAGGGAAATATAAGGTCTATGCTTACAAGACTGACTTTAAGCCTGTAGCTATTGATGCCACCTTGGAAACCAATCAGAAGACCACCGCTACAGTTCGCTTGCAGAGAGGGGAACTGGTGGTTGGAGAATTGACGGTTAGGCGCATGACCTTAGACGAAGTAAAGGCCACAGGGGTCGATGTCAATGCTCCGGAAAACCAATGGGTTTATAGTTATGAAGTGCATCTTTCCTTCAATAACCAGCCCCTGGAACCAGTCGTTCATATCATTAATGGCCAAGGACAATTTATCGGGAGTTCGTGGCAGCCTTTAGTGATTCATAATCCCCCGAATCCTCAGGGTACGAATCCGGGAACCATGATCGCATACCCTACAGCTGTTCCTAATTACGGTCATCCTGAGGTAAGGCCCACCATAGCCTACCTCGTCGTGCCGGGTGAAGCACGTTGGTTAAAGGAGTTTTTTGAAGTAGGTCTGACCTTGGAAAATACAGCGGATGAGGAGTTCGTAATTAGTGATTCAAAATCCACCTTGAAGCTGCCAAACGGGTTGGTTTTGGCGCCCACCCGCGAGCCACAGAGCTTAACCGTCAACTTAGGGGATATTGCCGGCGGCGAACGACGGGAAACGAAATGGATTATTAGAGGGGACGAAAAAGGCTGGTATAACCTGGAAGCGGATTTTACTGGCATGCTGCAGCCCTTTGATGATCAGGTGAATGCTGTATTTAAGACAAAAGATCCTTTCAGAGTATGGGGAGATGATGCCCTCAGAATGCGCATCGATGCCCAAAACAGCGTAGATCAAGGTTATCCCTACAATGTTCGCTTTGGTCTGGAAAATGTTTCGGATATTCCGGTCTACAATGCAGCTATTGAACTAAAGGATCAAGGGAAGCAGCATTATATCTACGCCCCAAACCAAGATCTGACCGAAACGATTAACGAACTGAGCCCGGGTGAGACAGTCTGGGCAGATTATCAGTTAATCCCCAGCATCAATGGTTTCTTAGATCTATCCCAGTCTTATATCTTAAAAACCGGCGGAAACTCTGCAGTCCAAAGTGAAATCACAGGGCATGATGTCCCCGAAAACTTGCCTGGCACAGCGCCGGTTCTCCAGCAGATACACACTTCGGATGGGAAAGTTACCTTAACTTGGACCCCGGTATCCGGAGCACTAAAGTATCGAATTTACTATGTGCGAGACGATTTGGCCATCTCTCGTTTGCCGGAGATGGTTTATGAAGCACAAGATTCGGAAACAACTGTGACCCTAGCGGAGACTAATGGCGCTAAAGATTATGTCCTCACCACTGTCATACCTGAGGGTGAAGTGCTTTATCACGCAACCACGGGACTTGCTTGGGCCGCTAAAGCAGGTGCCATGGTGATCACCGTTAATCCTGATGAGATTTATGCGGGAGTAGAGCGGGAACTTTGGATTACAGTCAATAAGGAAGGATTGCCCGTGGCAGGCGGTACAGTGGATGTGGGTTCTTATGCCCAAGGCGTGATATTAGATAGCAATGGGCAAGCCAAGATAAAGGTTAGGCCTACCAGCCCAGGGATTATTGTAGTAACGGCACATGACCCGGTAAACAGCCAAATAACAGTCAGTACTAATGTAACAGTCCTCGGCGCTTTACTTGCAGCTCCTGTTGTTCAACCGGTATTTTACACGGATAGCGTTGTCAATGGAACAGCGAAACCATATACTAGAATCATTGTCAAAAAGGGCAGCGCTGAGATCGGTAATGGATTCGTCGGAGGAGATGGAACCTTTGCAGTAGGGATTTCTGCCCAGGCAGTAGGTACTGTACTAACGGTTATTGCAACAGACACCTTAGGGAACATTAGCCCTGAAACGACAGTAACCGTTGGCGAGCAGAACATTCCCGTCGAAGGAGTAAGTCTTAGCAAAGCAAGCACAACAATTACTGTTGGTGAGACTGAAATCTTAACAGCCACTGTTGAGCCAAATAATGCTTCCAACAAGGCAGTAAACTGGAGTTCCAGTGACGAAAGTGTAGCAACCATCTCGCCAAGCGGAATGGTTACAGGAGTAAGCGAAGGAACTGCAGAGATTAGAGTGACGACGGTTGATGGAGGATTTAGTGACATCTGCACCGTTACAATCCTGAAAGAATCTGTCATTAAACCCTTAGTTAGGCTGGGTGTTAATCCCAGACTTAACAACACGGTAGGACTATTCGTGGGTATAGGGGATATTATGGATGAATCAGGTAATCCAATATCTAACCCAATTCTTAAAGGTTACCAGATCGGGTTGGAGTTTAATCAGGAAAAATTAGATGTGCTTGACGTTATTGAGGAGACTAATTTAGGGAGCTTTACCCAAACCAATGATCCTGAAGGAAACATTATTCTTACGGATTCCTCAGACATAGGAACCTCGGATTTCGAGTCACTCTTCTTTGTACCTATTCAATTAAAAGGATCTGTACTTGAAGAGGCGAGCATCCGGATAAGGTTGATCGACATTACAGAGGAGACTATTAATTCCGTTGCCACAGACACATCAGTGACCCTTTATTTCCAGAGAGGAGAGATTCGTAACGAGTTCGCTGAAGACCCCGGTATAGAAGATGCCCTAGCAGGATTGCAATATCTTGCAAATATAAGGAAGGCCGGGCCGGGTGAAACAGAAGTCAACCTTGTAAATTTGGCATCGATTTATGCCCAAGAAGGCACGGATCAAGGCATCAAAGCCAATATCAAAGATATTATTACATTGATGCAGTATGTAGTGGGTAATCGCAATGAATATTTAGTACCGTCAGAGTAGGGGTCAGACCCCCACACAACGGGAAACGATTCTGACAATTTGAGGCGATAGGTGTTTTGATAAACGCTAGATGCAAATTTACATCTAGCGTTTGTTTTTTAGGGAGCTATGCTCTGAGGTTCGGTGTTCTTATCTTTGTTTAAACGCGCTGTGTATGGCATAAAAAAGTTTATAAATACCCCGGTGAAAAGGGCAGAAAATATTGTGCCGATACCTATTGGACCGCTAAATGCGAAAGCCAGTATTACAAGGACAAGGCTTACGAGGGCTCGTGAAATTGCGACATTAAGACCTGTTAATTCATTGATGACTAGCATTGATCGATCCATGGGATTTGGTGCAAAATTGGCTTGTAAGTTTACAGAAACCCCTAAACCCACAAACCCTACCCCAAGTATTAAACAAGAAGCCTGAGCGAACAGTGTTACAGGACTAATCAAATCCCCCAATACAAAAAGCCATAGGTCTATTCCCATACCAGTAATTAATGAGGTCATTAAGGCGAAATATTCAAGCCTTCGGCGCTGAGCAGCTGCATTGAATAATACCAGGGAAAGACCTACAACAATTTCCCAACTGCCAATGGTTAATCCAAACGTCTGAAATAATCCTACAAGGAGTGCGTCAAATGGGGAGGTTCCCATTAACGAACGAATTGTTAATGCTATCCCAAAGGTCATGATAATAATACCTGATACGTAGAAAATAAAACGTTGACGTGATTGATGCATATATTTCCTCCTCAACCTACTCTAGGAAAGTCTTAATCCTTCTTATTACGGAACAATACTATTAAGTATAGTTGAGAAAAATATTATTTCAAGGGGTCTTCAAGGGGTCTTCAAGGGGTCTTCAAGGGGTCTGACCCCCACACAATGGGAAACAATTCTGACAATAGATAGGGGTCCTGCGAAATCCCCTTGAAAATTTCTAGTTAAGTAGTTATCAAATGTAAATTATTGGGTTTACATTTGGGGTTTTCATGGCATACTTATTGATATTAACTGATACTAATTGGTATCATTAGGAGGGTAGGGACTATGGAACTAAAAACCTTTACGGAAATGTTTAGTGATAAAAACGCCTTAGATTTTAATAAGCTTAAGTATAAATTCGGTGAGACAAATCTAGCGGGGTATTTAAATACGCTTGATGATAGCTTTTATCATAAACTCGCGTTGCTTGACTTTAAGGGTAAGCCAATTGTGGTACTTCCTGCTAAAATAAATCTAACAGCACAGCTTATTAAAGCGCTTGCAGTTTCCTATTCAAGTCAAAAGTATGGTATACAGGCAATGGAGGACGAAATTATTTCAACGCTGTCCATTGAGCAGATCCAATCATCTAGGGAGAGTGTCAGAAGAATTCTAAATGGCGGAGCCCCCGAAACAAGTGATGAGAATAAAGCTTATGGTATTAAGCGGGGCTTAGACTTTATTGCAGAGCCTGCCAACAAAATTACAGAGGAAAATCTATACCGACTATATATGCTTGCGGTCGGCGATTTTTTAGACGAAGAGGACAGGCTGATACCTGAACATAAATATCGTCACGACGAAGTTTATGTGGTTGGACAAGACATAGAGCATCAGGGGATCAGTCATCAACTGCTTCCCAAGTATATTGTAACTATGATCAACTATATCCTAATGGACGATGGTTTGGATCAAGTTATTAAATCCATCATAATTCATTACTATTTCGCTTACCTCCATCCTTATTTTGATGGCAATGGGAGAATGGCAAGGTTACTTCAACTCTGGTATCTGGTACAAATAGGCTATACGTCTTCGTTATTCATTCCTTTTTCTGCCTTTATCAATGATACCAAGGGTTTGTATTATAAGGCGTTTACTCTAATCTCAAATAACTCTAAGGTGTCAGAAAGCTTAGATGTGACGCCCTTTGTAAATTGTTTCATAGTTAATGTACTTACAAAGCTTCAGAAAAAGGCGGAGCCGACAAATGTACTGAAAGAATTTAATAACTTGCTCCAAACTGGTCAGATCACGGCTAAAGAGAAGGAGTTATTTCATTATGTGCTCTCTGCATACGGAACGAATGAATTTTCGACCAAACAATTGGAAAAAGACTATAAGAACGCAGCCTATGCGACCATTAGAACTTTTGTACTCAAACTCGAAAGCAAGGGACTTCTTTCATCACAGAACTATGGTAACAGAGTACGTTATAGAGTCCAAGATGGGAGTCCAAGATGGGGTCTGACCCCCACACAATGGGAAACAATTCTGGCAATTACGTAAGGATAGTGGTAATAACCAAAATAAGAGGTAGATTCGCTTCCAATCAGGGTGAATCAACCTCTTACTTATTTAACTCCCTAATAATAACCACCTAACTAGTTGCTAATTTTTTAGCAATCGCTTCAGCTAACCATTCTGCATGTATTTTTCCTTGTTGTTCAAGGGCTCCGCCCTCTTTTATAAGTTCCTCATTGATGGTAAATGAACAGAGACAAACTCCTCTATACATTAATTCCGTTCCCGCTATAAACATTTGGATTGCTGCCATGAAGTCGGCATGCTCTTGCTGGACTGAGACTGGAGGGTTAATCTTCGATAACTCTGATCTGCACTTCTTGTAATTATTAACAGCCATCATGTATCCGAGATTATTCTTTCTGAGTGTTTGAAGACTCATTTCCTTATCATTGATAATCGACTCGACATCTTTTGATATCTGATGGAGTCGCTGGGCAATTTCGTTAATTTTTTGTCCATATAGACTTTCCTCTTGATTCATCATTATCACTCCTCTCCTATCCTTGCTATTTTGATAAAAGAAAAGCACGTTACGTTAATCTTTATGCTTCCAAATATAATATTTAAGCTAAAGCTTACTGGCTAAATCCGATAATGCCCTTGCTGAACCGGAAAGGGATTCCACTGTCGCTCCAATTTCCTCAACAGCTGCAGAGACTTCCTGTGTATTTCCCCCTACCTTTTCTAATTCCGTGGTCATTTTTCCGACAAGTCCTTGAATACCGCCGATTATTTTGCGAATATCCTTAGCTGATGTTGCGCTTGAAATTGCCATCGCTCGAATTTCAGAGGCAACTACGGCGAACCCTCTTCCAACATCACCCGCTCTAGAAGCCTCAATTGAAGCATTGAGTCCGAGAACCTTCGTATCACTAGCCACGGAATTTATGTATTCTACAACTTCCTCCATTTGTATTGCTTTTTCATTCACTTCGTGGGCCTGTACTGTGAGGGCTTGTCCACCATCTGCAAGGGATTGGGCAGAGGCAGCAATATTTTCTATGGCAGCAGCAACTTGCTCCAAAGATTCTGAGAGCTCCCTGGATAAGTCAGGTAATTTCTCCAGTGCATATTCTCTCTCATTTGAACCCGTTGTGGCAATCCCGCCGATGATAACTCCATTTTCCCGAATTGGATAAGCTACTCCTGTATAAGCAACGCCTAAGGATTCTGCTCCAACCTGTCTTTGGACCTTTTCACCAGTTTGAAGACATTGATAAGACGTACTCGTGGGTGGTAATGGGTCACCAACCTTAAGCGGGAGAACAATAATAGAACCCATTCTAATGTAGATAAATTTCTCAAGGTCAAATAAGAAAACTGATGTTTTACCAAAGTCTGTTTCAAAAATCACGTCTACCATTTGGACATAATCTTGGATCATAGCTATTCCTCCTAACAATTATTTTCCTTGGACTGAATCGCTTAGTTCAGGATTAGCAGAGTTTAACCAGGATAAAACTTCGTTTGAAAAAAGCTGTTCTATGTCTAAGACTGGAATAATATTATCCTTTGTTTTAATAATTTCTTTGATTGTGCCTTGATGTATAATGTTAGGGATCTTTTCAAGAGAGTTACTTTCAAGAATTTCAACCACATCATCTACCCAGAGGCCCACTTTTTCAGTCTCCTTGGCCGACTCAAAAATCATTATTCTTGGTTCACCTTCGTCAGCGGGCTCAATTACAAATTTCTTTCTTAAATCGATAATCGTGACAACTCCGTCACGAACTTTGGCAATCCCCTGAACGAATTCGGGTGCGCCCAAAAGATCTATGACTTTTACAGGCTTGATAATTTCGCGAACACAATTCATCTCTACAGCATAGTCATTCAGCCCTAATTTAAACTGAATAAATTGTTTCATTTCGTCCATTTACCTTACTCCTTTCTTTTTCATAATGGTATAACTTCCGGAAATTTGAATGATGCAGTAGTCGTAAAATTACCTAATTAAGCCCTAAAAATGCAATAAATATGCCAATAACCCTAATTATTCTTAGACTTTTTAACGAACTATGTATAAGTCCTAGAAAAATAATTTTTAATTATTCGAAATATTTAAAAATTAATAAAACATACAAATTCAGTTTTGTCTACCAATCAAGACATTTTTCTCATAAAGGCCAGGTTATTTGTAATATAGCTGGGTTTCACAATGTGTCTACCTTTGGACGTTATCTCAGATCGTAGACATTCTGATAATCCTAAGAGGGTCTTTGAGCGGAGCTCTATCCGAAGGGTGGTTCAAACTTCAATTTTGGTTGGTAGTATTCCTGAAAATAATCCTGCGTCCCCAGTATCAGATATTCATCAAAAAGCTTATTGCAAGAAAGTAGGGAAAAGAATTAAGTGCGTTATGGTATGCAAATGCGGCTTCTGGTTCTGCAATATAATGAGGTTGCTCCTAATTAGCATAGTCATCTGCTCTTCCAAAAGAGAAAGCCCCCTTTGGCAGATAATACTGCGAAAAGAGAGCTGGGTTAGGCGTATTTCAACCACCTTGACTTGCTTCTATCTATTCAAATAATTCTTTTCCTTCTCTGCGAAACTTAGCAAATTCAGCAGTTGCTGTAAAAATCACGTCTGTGGAGGAGTTAAGTGCCGTTTCGCAAGAATCTTGTAAGACACCTACGATAAAACCTACACCAACTACCTGCATAGCAATTTCATTTGGAATTCCAAATAAGCTTGATGCGAGAGGGATCAGCAATAGGGAACCACCGGCTACGCCTGATGCACCGCAAGCACTTATAGTTGCCAGTAAGCTGAGGAGCAATGCAGTAGCGAAATCCACTTCGATGCCTAGTGTTTTAACTGCTGCAAGGGTCATAACAGTAATCGTAACAGCTGCACCAGCCATATTAATGGTGGCACCAAGTGGAATGGATACGGAATAGGTATCTTTATTTAAACCTAGATTTTCACACAAGCTCATATTTACCGGAATGTTAGCAGCAGAGCTGCGTGTAAAAAACGCAGTAATACCACTTTCCCTTAGACACTTAAACACGAGGGGGTATGGGTTTTTCCGAATATATACGTACACAATGATAGGATTGACAATAAGAGCTATAAAGGCCATACAACCAATTAAAAGTGCCAGTAATTGTCCATAGCTGAGCAAGACCCGGATTCCACTTGTAGAAATGGAATCAAATACGAGACCCATGATACCTAATGGCGCAAATTTTATGATCCATCTAACCATTTGGGTTAAGGCGTCTGAAAAATTCGAGATCAGCGTTTTTGTAGTATCACGCGCATTCTTTAAAGCAAAGCCGAGGATTAACCCCCACGCCAATATCCCGATATAGTTAGAGTTGTAAAGTGCTTTTACTGGGTTATCAACGACATTCATTACTAATCCTTTAAGAACCTCGACTATACCTCCAGGAGGCGACAGGTTTTGGGCCCCCGCTGCAAGGGTCAAGGTTACCGGGAACACAAAACTGGCGATCACCGCTACAAGTGCAGCTGCGAATGTTCCTAAAAGATAAAGGATGATGATGGGTTTCATATTCGTTTGATGGCCGCTCTGGTGTTGGGAGATTGCTGACATGACCAAGAAGAGCACCAATATTGGTGCAATCGCTTTCAAAGCACCTACGAATAAAGAGCCAAAAATTGTGATGGGTTTTGCTGCTTCGGGAATCGTTACTGCCAAGATAATTCCAATTATCAAGCCAATGATTATTTGTTTTACCAAACTCAATTGATTCCACTTCTTCATAATTTCTTTCATTAATCGCTACCTCCGATAATCTAAGGCACTCATATGGACCCTTCCCTATGAACCTGTAACAAAGTTCATCCTAACTGATAATAGGGGTAAAATCCACAGTTAATATTCCCCAAAAAATCGATAATGATAATGGGGTCTGACCCCCACACAATTTAGACACAATTCACTAGGACCATGGGATTTCCTAATAATCGATGGAACGCTAAGAGCAAGAAGCCCATCATTCTGATGGGAGCTTCTTGCTCTTTTATCATCGCCGCTGATTCTACCTGTGCTTTACTATCTCAGCCCCTTATCATAGGGAATGCCCTCTGCTTTAGGAGCCCTTGATTTTTTGGAGGTAAAGGCTAGAACGACCATGGTTGCCACATATGGCAGCATTTTGTAATAGGTTTGGTTAATATTCAAAGCAGCTAAGAAGGGGATTAGGGCAATGGAATAGGCCACAGTACGCAGGAAGGCGAAGAATAAGGCGGCGAGCAAAATCTTAAAAGGTTTCCATTGTCCGAAAATCATAACAGCAAGTGCCAGGAAGCCAAATCCCGCAACCCCTGTATGACCGTTAGTGTTCCCGTTCATGACACCAACTGCATAGAAAAATCCTCCAATTCCGCCCAGGATACCGGAAAGGCTCACTCCTGCATAGCGCATGAAATAAACGTTTATTCCAACAGAGTCGGCGGCATGAGGATGTTCACCACAGGCGCGAAGGCGCAGACCAAACTTCGTTTTATAAAATACGATTGCCGATAGGACCAGCAGGAAAATTCCAATGTACACAGTGATATAGGTGTTTTGAAAAAATAGTTTTCCCAGCACGGGTACTTCGCTTAACAGGGGAACTTCTTTAATATAAAAGTTCTTGTTTGTCGTGATACCGTCGCTGTTGAAAAACATTTTGGAAAACAAGAGAATGGCAGCGGGAATTAACATGTTAAGGGCGGTACCTGTAATGGTCTGGTCTGCTTTCATAGTTACAGCTGCCAGGGACAACAACAGGGAATACAGAAATCCCGCACCTGCTGCAACGAGCATACCCAGGAGCAATATACCCTGGGCGTCGATGGAGGTACTTTGTACAAAGTAAACGAACAGGCAGCCAAAAAATGCACCCACCAGCATGATCCCCTCAAGGGCAATGTTAATGACACCGCTGCGTTCACTGAACATACCGCCCAGGGCCACCAAAAGCAGGGGGATAGCAACCGGAAGGGTATTCTGAATCAAATAATAGAAGGTATCCATAATTTACGCCCCCTCCTTTGGATCAGCAGGCAGGATTTTTTCAGACTGTTTTTTGTTATAACGCTTTTTTATAAGGTTAGCAACGGTTGAATTCATGAGCATAGCAAAGGCCGAGAAATAAATAATGACTGCAATCACAACATCTATGATTTCCGGCTTATAGCCGTAGAGGCTGGCCAGTGTGCCACCCCGTTGTATATGGGAAATAAAAACTGCAGAAAAGATAATTCCGATGGGGTTGGAGTTACCCAGGAGGGCTACGGCTATCCCATTAAACCCGTTGGCAGCAATAACGCTGACCGGCTCATAGGTCATACTGCTCCCAGCGATGGTCGAGGGTGCTAAAATTGCGAATGCTCCGCCTAGTCCTGCCATGGCCCCGGCAATGACCATGGTGAGGACGATATTGCGTTTGTCGTTCATGCCGGCGTAGGCGCTGGCAAATTTGTTAAAACCCGTTGCTTTGAGTTCGTAGCCAAAGGTGGTTTTGTTTAAGACAATAAATAATATAAGTGCTAAAACAATGGCCAGGATAATAGAAATATTGACACTGGAATGAGGGATTCCGAGAGTGGGCATTTGGGCTGAGGCCGGAAGATAGGCCGTTCTGGTTTTCGAGGAGATGTACATGGCTGCGTTTCCTTGAATAAGCATATCGACCAGGTACATGCCGATATAGTTGAACATGATGGAGGTAATAACTTCGTTAACGTTCAGGAATGCCTTGAATATCCCGGGGATCAAACCCCAAAGCATACCACCAACCATTCCAGCGAGAATACAGGCGATCCAATGAATACTGTCCGGCAGTTTCCACATAAAACCGACATACAAGGCAAAGAACATGCCCATGGTATACTGGCCTGAGGCCCCTATGTTAAATAAGCCCATTTTGAAGGCAAAGCCTACAGCCAGACCTGTCATTAAGATGGGAGTTGCAAAATAAAAGACATCCCCAATTCGTTTGAAGCCACCAATCAGCAGCATCTGAAAGCCTAAGAAGGAGTTGGCAGGACTGGCAATCCTCATAATAAGATAGCCGAAAACAAGGCCCAGCAATATTGCCAGTAGAGCGGCGGTAAAAGCGGAAAAGCCCTTGCTTTTTCCCGCTTTTTTAAGAATATCAAAAGCTGTTGAAGATGAAACCTTCTTATCCTGCATTTTCATTCTCCTTTGCAGTGCTGCGTTTGGCACCTGACATGTAAAGACCAAGTTCTTGAACAGTGGTTGTCTTGGCGTCTAGCTCACCAACGATTTCACCCTCATACATGACTAGAATTCGGTCACTTAAATTCATGACTTCCTCCAGCTCGAGAGATACCAATAAGACCGCTTTTCCGGCATCACGCCTGGCGACGAGCTGTTTATGGATGTACTCGATGGCGCCGACATCCAGACCTCGGGTAGGTTGTACGGCAATTATGAGCTCATGTTCCTTGTCAATTTCCCGGGCAAGAATGGCTTTTTGCTGGTTGCCGCCGGACATGCTTCGGACAGGAGTGATGGGACCTTGCCCGCTGCGCACGTCATATTGCTTAATTAACCTTTCGGCATAAGAGCGTACGGCTTTGGTTTTGATAAATCCGAAGGTCTGAAACTTAGGCTGCCAATAACGCTGCAGGACGAGGTTTTGTTCCAAGGAATAATCAAGGACGAGCCCGTACTTATGACGATCCTCTGGTATGTGGCTTATTCCAGACATTGAACGGGTACGAATGGAGGCCTTTGTTATATTCCTGCCGCCAAGGGTGATACTTCCGCTGCTTATTTTTTCAAGTCCTGTAAGGGCTGAGACCAGCTCAGTTTGTCCGTTTCCGTCGATACCGGCGAGACATACGATTTCGCCTGCCCGCACATCGAAACTTACATTTTTTACAGCATTGTTTTTATGAATCTTGGAGGAAACGGTCATATTCTTCACAGAAAGAACAACGTCACCGAGTTCCTTAGTTTTTTTATGTACCTTGAAGTTTACATCTCGTCCCACCATCATCCGGGACAGTTCTTCCTTAGTAGTATCTTTTATTGCAACGTCACCAATGTATTTACCTTTGCGCAGTACTGTGCAACGATCGGCAACAGCCATAATCTCATTTAATTTATGGGTAATAAATAGTATAGATTTACCTTCTCTGGCGAATTCCCGCATTATTTCCATAAGCTCATCAATTTCCTGGGGGGTTAAAACTGCGGTGGGCTCATCAAAAATCAGAATATCATTTTCCCGATACAACATTTTTAGAATCTCAACACGCTGCTGCATGCCAACGGAAATCGTTTCAATTAAAGCGTCAGGGTTTACCTCAAGTCCGTACTGTTTACTAAGTTTAAGTACCTTTTCCCGGGCTTGTTTTTTTTGCAAGAAGCCCAGCTTATTTGGCTCAACTCCTAGAATGATATTTTCAAGAACCGTAAAAATATCGATGAGTTTAAAGTGTTGGTGCACCATGCCAATGCCCAAATCGTTGGCGTCATTGGGATTGTTAATTTTGACGACCTGGCCATTCTTCTTGATTTCGCCTTTTTCCGGCTGGTATAAGCCAAAAAGAACGCTCATTAGGGTGGATTTTCCGGCGCCGTTTTCCCCTAACAGGGCATGAATTTCGCCCTTTTTCAAACGGAGGGTTATGTTATCATTGGCGATGATGCCCGGAAATTCTTTGGTTATATTGAGCATTTCAATAATATAGTTTTCCATTAATAAACCCCTTTTTTAACAAGTTAAGTACACATAAAGGGGAAAGGAACGTTTGCCTTTCCCCTTTGTCTTTAAAGGGCTTCTACTGATATTAGGCCAGGCCTAGATGCTCAGCAGAGTTACTATAAATATTTGTTATCTAACCTGAACGGCAACCTTGGAAAGTTTCAGACCGGAAACAAGCTCTTGAGCGGTTGCATAACCGTTAGTATCAGCAACGGTTATGGTACGGACAGGATCGATGGAGCTATTAGCTAGAGAAGCATAAATAGCGTCATAATCTTTTTTGGTGAAGGTTTTGAATCGGTCAAAGGCATTGCCATCTTGTTGGCCGATGATCGTTGTTGGAAGACCTACACCGTCATTAGATGCATTAAAATAGGTGGATTTCCCTGCGAAGGTGCTCCAGCTGTCAGTTTTATAGATTGACTCAAGAACCTGGATAACAGAAGCGCCAAGGCCCTTGGTTGCAGATGTGATAACAGTCTCGCTGTCATATCGTTGGTCTACGTCAACCCCGATAACCTTTTTTCCTGCTTCTGCAGCAGCGGACATAACACTCTTACCTACGGAACCGCCGCAAGCAAAAATAACCTCGGTGCCTTCCTGGTACATGGTTTTAGCTGTGGCCTTGTTGGTATCAGTTTCTGCAAAATCCCCTGTGTAGTGGTATGTAACAGAAATTGCGCCGGCAGGAAGGCCCAGTTTTTCAGCAGCAGCCTCAGCTCCCTGTAAATATCCATAGCCGAAAGCTTGAACAGCAGGAACAGCCATACCTCCCATAAAGCCAAGCTTCCTCATGCCATCAATAACTGCTGCATAACCAGCCAGATAGCCGGGCTCTTCTTCAGAGTACAAAATGCTCGCTACATTATCATTGGTTTTGAAGGTCTTGTAATCTGCGGTATGAGGAGTTCCGTCCAAGAGGATGAATTTTACTTCAGGGTACTTTGATTGCGCCTCGTAAATGGGAACCTCAAAGAGGAAACCTGGTGTGACAATAACCTTTGCGCCACCGGTGACAGCCAAGTCGATGGCTGCAAGATAGCCTGCGTCAGATGCTTCCTCGGGCTTGTAATATTTGTGGGTAACCTTGTTTGCCTCGGCAAATTCCACGACGCCCTCCCAAGAGCCTTGGTTAAAAGACTTGTCATCGATGTTGCCTTTGTCAGTTATGAGAGCGATTTCGAAGCCTTTGCTGGCTGCGCCCCCATCAGTGGCTGTACTACCACAGCCTGTCAGGATTGTCATGCTTAACAGAACAAGAACCATCATTATTGCCGATAATCTTTTCACAATACTCCCCCTCTTTATTTCTATAATTTTCTACCAAATGTATTGTACCATCCTTGTATAAATTTACAACTAGCTGTAGCTCTCTGGCATAAAAAAAGTGAATAGTAGCTCAGGGGAGAGCTCGCAGAGGGTCAGACCCCCAAACAATGGGAAACTATTCTGACAATTTGCAAGGGACCTGCTCGAGTAACGACACTGTTACTTAGAGTTGGGCCCTTTTTATAATTATCAGAATCCTCACATATTTAAAACCTATACTTAATATATTTAGTTAGTTCAATTGGGGTTGGTGTAGTTAGGTTGGGAAGGAGGTTAAATATAAATTCAAAAAATCTAAATCTGGGGGGATAATGTTGGACTGTAAGAATTGTAACACTCCACTCAAACCTGGAAGTTTATTTTGCTCAAATTGTGGTACCAAAAATGAAGATGTAATTTCAGAAGCTAGTGCTGCTGCAGGAGAAGAAGAAGAAATAACTCCAACGAAAGGAAAACGGTTTTTTGGTCTAAGTCTTTTAGGAAAGCCTAAGCTTAAAATCCTTCTTTCGGGGCTGGTAATTATTATTTTAATTATTTTAGGCATTAAATTATTGCCCTTTGGTTCGAGTGCAGATAATTTCGTGGTTTATACGAAAGATAATGAGTTAGTATCGAGAAATCTCAAAGAGGATAAGTCTTTTACTTTAACGAGCTCGTTTATGGAAGATAAACAGACCGACATGTTTATTCGAGATACCTATTTATATGGCAAAGACAAACTAGCGTTTAAAAGTGAAGATGGTAAGAGTATGTTCTATTTTGATAGCATAACCAATGAAGGGGTTGGAAATCTTTACCTTAAAAAATTAAGTGATATCAACGAGAAAAAAGCAGATGACAAAGGGACTAAAATCAGTTCAGGAGTTAATTTCATGCCTCGCCCTGAGTTATTAGACAACGAATCAATCATCTATATGAAAGAATATAAAGATGATGAAGGCGGCAGGTTGTATGTACATACTCCCAAGGAAGAAATCAAAATTGATGGAGAAATTTTTGAGTATCAAGTATCGTCGGACGGAAAGTATGTTTACTACATTAAAGATATGGAAGATGGAATCGGAGATCTATATGTCAAAGAATTAGAGAATGATTCGGAGAAACTAAAAATCGATACCGAAGTCACGAATATTAAGTATCTGTTTAAGGATGGTAAGAAAGTATATTACGCCAAGAAGGATGATCCGTCGGAGTTCACATATGCCCTGTTTGCTTACGAATTTGGTAAAGAGAAAAATAAAGTATTCGGAGATTATTCATTAGTGAAGAGTGTCAATGAGGATACGGTGGTCTTCACCAGGGCCGTAGAGGTTAAGTTTGGTTTTAGTGATCTCTTTGAAGATGATATGGCAAATGCGGATAAATCGTTAGCTAGGCCTTCTAAACCTGACGCTAAATCCTATCAAAAAATTGTAACGAGTGATTGGTATGGTGATTATACCACGACAGACTATGATGCCTATTACGCTGCCTATGAAACTTACAATAACGCCATGCAAAAATATTCGACCAAAGCAGAAAGAGATAAGGTAAGGAATTACTATACTGAAAACCCCGTAGAGATTACTAGATATGATCTGTATCAATATTCCGAAGGCAAAGAACAAAAAATTGACGAGAATATTGCTTTTGACGGAGTATTCAATTTTCCGGAAAAAGGCAGCGCCATGGTATATCCAAAATTAGATCCTACAAAAAGCACCAAACAAAAAATGTCCGAGGTAACCTATTTCGGCGATGTTGAGGAATATCGTTTGAGAAATATGATCCGATCATCCCCCGAAGCTAATCTGATCTTAAGAACTAGTGGCGGTAAGAATATTGAACTTGGTAGTCAGAAGAAAATTAAAGATCTCTATGGAAATGAAGACTTTTCAACCTTAAACTTCCTAAATGATTATGACTATGATAAAAATCTCGGTACTTATATGGAATACAGTATAGACAGTACTTCTATCAAAGATAAAAAAACCATCGATGAGGATGTTTCAATGTTAGATTACTATAAAAACTGGTCTATCGCTATCTATTATAAGGACCAAAAACAGAATGTTGGGGAGATGTACATCAGGAAAGGGGATAAGAAAGAAAAAGTAGCGGATGATGTTTATGAATATAACATTGCTTCTAAGGATGATGGCGATAACATCTATTGTCTAACGGATTTTAGTACCAAAGATTACTCTGGTAAACTTACGGCGATTAACAATTTCAAGAAAACAGTTATTGCCGATGACGTTTCAGATTATTATTTAAGAGATAACTCAGATGTACTTTATTTGAAAGATTTCAATAGGGAAAAGCAACGAGGGGAACTATGGTTAAAAGCTAAAAGCGATTCCCAAAAAATTGATGATGATGTCTCAAATGTCATAAGTTATTAAACAACCTTTAAGCAACCTTAGTGTAGTGGTTCCTAACTGACTAAGGTTGCTTAGTATGAAGAAATATGAGAGGAGTTCTTTGAATTATGAGTATACTTGATAAATTTAAAAAGGGTGTTTCGGATACCAGCTATAAAGCTAAAGTGATGGTAGATGTTACAAAAGCAAAAGGGGAGATTACTCAAATTGAAAAAGAAATAGCCCTCATCTATACGGAAATTGGTGAGAACTACTATAAAGGGATTTCAAATGAAAAGCTTGAACAATTGACCCCTTTACTTACTGAGTTATGTAATAAAATTATTAGTAAGCAGAAGCTGATTAATAATTTAAAAGAACATATTATGGAACTTAATGATGAAAAGGAATGTTCTTGTGGTGCTGTGGTGCCTTATGATACAAAATTCTGTCCCTCCTGTGGGAACGCTTTCGAGGTCCCTGAAGATATACGGCTGAAACGTTGTCCAATTTGCAATTATCAAATCGAAGCAGATTCGAGATTCTGTGGTAATTGTGGAAATCAAGTTTAAAATCCTGGAAAATCTTTATATTGGAGGAGTTAAATTTGAGATGTCCAAGTTGTCAAACCGAACAAAATGATGACAACAGATTTTGTCGATCCTGTGGTAGTCCATTAACAGGATCGGACTCAGTTGAGCAAAATCAATCAGACAGTTCTCATCCAGCCTCCCCTAAAGTTCGAAGGAAGAGGCAGGTTGAATGGCCCAGTTTTAAACTGGACGTCCGCTGGGTTAAGGTTGCTTTAATTATGGGAGTTAGTGCCTTTATTCTCGTACTAGCCCTTTCATTCGGATTAAGTTATGCTTTGAATTTTTTAGACAGGTCGAATCTTATGGTTAACTTAGCCTATTCAATTTTTGAAAATGCCTTGAGTATTCCCGTTCAGCAAACAGTTTACTTTATCAATGAAGTTCACCTTGAATTTTGGGAATTGCTTTTACTAATTCATGGAGGGTCACTTCATGGCACTCTGGGAAAAGTATCAACCTTGGGGAATATTACTGCTTTAAAGGATTTCAATTTATATTTCCCGGTTTTTTTCTTTACTTTTCTGGGAGGACTCATTATTTTTGCTGTCAGCCGAATCACCCATACCTTTAGCCGGGAAAAAGGTCTGACTTTAACGTCCAAAATACTGTGTTTATTCATAGGTGGATTGATTTACAGTATCCTTATTTCCATACTTCTTTGGATTACCTCCCTTTCCATTGAGTATTCCTTAGAAACCCCCAATCTGATTTTGAGTCTTAAAGCTAATATTACGGCAACGATGGTACGGTCATTTTTCCTTTTCATAGCCATGGGTGGGATTGGGTTTGGAGCCTCTTTGAAACCTATCAAGCAAGTACTGATATACTTAACACTTTTCTTAGTGCTCATTGGAGGTTTGATGTTTACGAGCTGGCATTTGTCAAATCCGAAATCCAATTCCATGGCGCAGACAAATACGATGCAACAAGTCTGGAAGGATAACCTTAAGGACCCTGCCTTCTATATCCTCTATCCAAATTTCCTGTTGCAGGAACAACTTTATGCTCTAGGGGGTACCTGGAAAGCCTCGGGAAATCTGGCTCAGGTATTGAGTTTTGAGCAACCTGTGGAACTTAACATCATTAAGGGAGGTCCGTTTCTAAGCCTTGTTGACTCTGAAGTCGTGGCTTATGAGCAGTTTGAAAACCAAGTAAAGTTTACCTGGCATCCCTACGCCCTGGTATTAGGAGTGCTTTTCGCTTTAAGTCGTGGCAAAATTCATCTGGATATTAGAACCTTCGTAACTTCCATGTTCCTTATACTCTTGGGAACCGTTGCTATTATAGAGTTCACTACCATTAGGTTAAAGATTAATCTAAATAACCAGGCCAGTGCTGTGGATAGTGGAATCATTGGTTTTTCCTTACTGCAAGCGACTATTGCGGTATTTATCGTGTGTACCGTCTTTGCTTTAATAGCCTCAGCTCTAAGAGTATTTAAGCAACGGAGAGTGGTTCCATGAGTATATCAATTGGACTAGTAATCAGCCTGATTAATCTGGCTATTTGTCTCTTGGTAATCATCGTAATACTTAAGAAATACAGACCAAGTAGTAAGATAACGAGACATTTGGGCTTGTTCTTAACCATCACGGTTATTGCTGCCATGGCTTTTACTCAGACTGCCTTCAGTTACCAGGATAACCTTGGCACTCCTTTGGACAACAAGATCATCAGCCTATATAAGGAAGCAAGTTGGATAGCCACTGAAGACCCAGAGTTTGTCATGACTGAAGCAAAGAAAATTTGGGCCGAAAATCCGGATAGTGATGCCAAGTATCTTTTGGCCTTAAGCTATTTAAAGGGCAGACTACCCTCCATGGCGTTACCCTTGCTTAAAGAAGTTCAGCAAACTGGATCCAGTGATTACGTTAATAAGGACATATTGACCAAACTCATTAATGAAGTTGAGGGGAAAGAAAACGACCAAGTAAAGCCGATTGTTTCAGAGTCGGAAAGCTATATAATGGACCTTATGAATGATGCAACTAAACCCTTTTTAGATAAGGCTGGTAAAAAGCTGGATGTCGAAAAGAAGGATCTTCCAACCCTTGTGAAGCTTGACTGTGACAGGATCAATTATCTCCTTAAGGATCCTATAAAAAATACCTCACAACTATCTGATGTACAAGAACTATACTCGGAAACTAGAAATAACCCGGTTTCTGATTCAGTTAGTAATGCCTTAGCCAATCTTGCTATTCATGAAGGGGATAACAAAAGGGCAGAAAAAATTTTGATTGAAGTGCTAAAACAATCCCCGGATAATGCTGATGCCGCGGTGTTACTGGCTGATTTATATTTGAATCGGGATGTCGAACCTGATTCTGCAATCCAACAACTACCCGTGTATTCTAAAGCAATCAAGGATGCCCAAGTACGTAAGCGGGAAGATGTTTTGTTATGGATCAAGAAAATTCATTCCAGTTCCGAGGATTTAAAAAATACGGCCCAAAAACAGTTTGAGCGCGTATCTCAAGAAGAATTTAGTTTAAACAAACAACTTGCTTACGAAATCTTAAAATACCTTCAGAATAATACCAATCGCCCGCCTCAGATTGATGTTCTCTTAGCAAAATACTATTTCCTAACCGGAGATAAGGTTAAGGCGGGAGAGCAAGTTGGAAATCTATTAAATCACCCGGTAAATTTGAATCCGGAACAATTATATTATATTGACGGCTTACGCAATCTTCCTGACGATCAGTCCCATTTGACGACGGAAGAGTTATTGGAAAAGAATCAATTGACTCAGGATCTGGCCCAATCCTTACAACCTTTCCATAGTTCTAAACCTACAGAGGTTATGGAAGAGAATCTGGAGGAACGTAGTTTTTCTGTGTTTTTGAGTAATCAAGTCATTAACTTAACCAAGACCAGAATTCATATTACCTCACTTCAACCTCAAGCCAATGGGGAGGTAACAGTTTATCTTCAGGCTGAAAATCTTGATGATCTTAATAAACGAAAGATCAAGTTGATGGATAATAAAACAGAAATTACGGATTTTACCGTTGAAAAACTGTCCGAATCCAAGGAAATGCAGCGTTCCATAGGCATGATTGTGGATAAGAGCGGGAGTATGGAGGGGGAACGCATTAATGTAGCCAAAATGGCTGTGGAGGAGTTTATTAAACAGATTAATAAAATGGAAAAGGTTGAATTGATGACCTTCTCCAGTGATCATCGAATTATTCAGGGGTTAACAGATGATAAAGCGTCGTTGATTGCTTCAATCAGAGGGGTTGTTGCCGGAGGAGGAACCAATATTGCTCCTGCCTTTATGGCGGAGATAAATAGCCTGGGACAGAATACGGGAGAGCGTGTGATTTTTATCCTTTCTGATGGAGAAGATGAGAAATTCTCGGATGTTAATGTGCGGCGGGAAATCATTGATAAAGCAAACCAGGAAGGAATCACTATAGTATCCATAGGTTTCGCCAGTGGATTTGTTACCCTCAGGGATGTATCCGAAGCAACGGGCGGACAGTATATCCCTGCAACGAGCTTCGAGACTATGTTTAAAGCCTTTGATGAAATACGGGAAACCTTGAACAAAACCTATAAAATTGCATATAAACTTGATCGAATGACGCCTGGAAACCATTTGGTTCACATGTTATACGATGATAGCCTATATAGCAGCAAATCCTATCTTTTTAGCAGGGATGATGAAGGCCTGATTGACTATCTGGTGCAGGAGATGAGTAAGGATGTCTTTCGGATCGATGATGCCACTCCAAATCAGATTACCCCTTCTAAGGCTGGAACAACCACTGTAGAACTGCGGGGCAGGGGTTTTGAACAAGCCGAAAACCTGCTTTTTGATGGTAAGAAACTGGAGTTTAAACGAAAAAGTGACAGTGAAATTTCCTTTACCATTAATAATAATTTACGCACGGGAGTTTATCCCGTTAAACTTCTTTCCAAAACCTTAGAAGAAGCAGATTATTCCATCTCTGTCACCCATCCAGGTCTTCGTCAACGTTTGAATTTTGGCTGGGCTACACTTTATGGAGATTTTATTAAGCAGGTTGACGATAAAACAATTATTAAAGGCAATCCTTCAATCGATGAGTTTGTCTTTCCCCAGAGTGAGATGGTTCTGAGCCAGGATTCAGAGTTGGATTTTAAGGGTCTTAGGGTTAAGGTCATCGGTACGATGATTCATCTGAATAATTCTAGCTTTACCATGTCGGCAGAGGATCATAAAACCTTCCCCCTCAAAAATAAGGATAATAACCTTGAGTTTAATTTTGATAGACTAGGTCTTTGTTTCAAGCTGGGTGACTTAACATATGACGCGGAATCCTCAGATAATAAACCAGGTAGCCTGAATTCGGAAGCAGCTTTTAAAGGTTTTGGTTCTATTAAAGGTCTAGTTAATAAAGAAAAACTAAAGAAATTACCTAAAATCCTTCAATTTGCTCCTACAGCGGACGCCGAAGGCAGTATTACCTATAAATCAGGCGGTATTGATATTAAGGGAGAGGTTGAAATCAGCCTTGATGCTGGTTTAATTAAAACAGCCGATGATTGCGAATTTAAACTGGGAATGGAATATAACTATGGGGAAAATCGTTTTGTGCTTTCCGGTAAACCGCCAGAGATTAAATTTATCAGCCAAAGGTTAAAGGTACCGGGATCAGCGGATATGAAGATCATCTGGCAAAATAGCTTTATACCAGTAGGGATAGGAGTAACCATCAAATTAGATAAGGGGTATCCTCTTGCCAGTACGGGGCTTACCGTCAATAAATTTGGTGGAATGCTTGATCTTTCCTCGCATTACACAGGTGAATTAGCACTAGGCCTTGGAACGGTGGCTGATGTGGTTAAACCGGCAATCGACAGACTCAGGAGTATAAAATATATCGGTAAGTATATTAATCCGGAAATCTCCTTGTTACAAATCGACGGTAAACTCGCCGTGAAAAACTTTGTTTCGGCTGATTGGTCGGTTAACGGGGAAGTAACCGCTGCTGTCTTGGGATTTGAGTCCTTGAAAAGTGACTTCTTGATCAGCAGGTTGGAACTATGCTACGGGGTTAAATTCGATAACGTAACCCTCAAAGGAGAAGGCAGGGTTTCCGTTCAATTCCCGAATCCCGAGTATGGATTCAATCATATCGTTTTGGGTACAAAGGAGAGCGTAAGTTTTATTGATGAACGATTTGCTAATGGAGAAATTACAACAAGATTGGTACCGAATGATTCCCGGTACAATCTCATCGAGTTCAAAGGCAAACTAATTGGCGGAAAAGAAGAAGTCTATAGTTTTGGTGGTACCAATAAAGAGATGGATATTATTATTTGATGTTCTTGTTTAATAGAAAGAACGAAGGAGTTAGTAATATGAAGTTCCATGCTAAGGGATTAAATCATATGCGTAAACAGTTTAATAGATATTCAGTACCGATAATTATACTGCTAACCGTCCATCTTGTAAGCCTGTTTATGGGGCCGCCTAAAACTGTTTATGCGGCAGAATTGAGAACCACAGAAAGGGTGGAGCTAACTGAGCAAAAGAGTTCAATTCAGCTGATTGTAATAGGGGAGAATGAGCAATTTGAGGTTGACCTTGTACTACCTGATCAATCTGAAGTAATTCATGAGAAGGAGGACCAAAACCTTTATTCCTATATTTCCCTTGAAAATTACCGTACTTGGTTAATACATGAGGCTAAACCGGGTGCCTATAGTCTGAAAATATATAGTGACAGCGACCAACAATTTAAAGTACAAGTCAAGGAAGCCATCAAAAAACCTCAAACCACCTGGTCGAGGCCATCTAATCAACAAATTGAGGTTAGAGATAATACACCGATCCCCTTGGGTTGGTCTGTAGCTGGAGATGTGAGAGGAGATCAAGATAAGCTTCGCTGTTACATCCAAGATGTTAATGGTTTGGCCTCTGTCATGATAGGTGAGTATCCTGTGGCTAATGGCAATGCAGGTCTATCAATGCCAAGCAATCTTTCCGACGGTGTCTATAAGCTCTTGATTGAAGCAGATAACCGTACCTCTGAGCCGCAAAAAATTGACCCGAAGGTAACGTTGAATGTGCAACGGGGACAAGAGCTTAAGGCTGAAATCTTATCCACTGAGGTGGAAGGAAGTGAAGTCTCAATCCAACTTCGTGTTCCTTCCCAACTAGCCTGGGGTACCATTAATGCTAAGTTCTCAATTAATGGTCAGGATGGGATTTCTGTAGAAACACCGAAGGATGAAATGGACTTGGTTCCGGATAAATCAGGGAATGGCTTCGCAGTTTATCTTTGGACCATAACTGGACTCGAGCAAAGCGGATCTTATCAAGGACTATTTCAACTTCTGAGTAAGGGAATGATTGGGCCGGTTCAAACAATTCCGCCCTTCGATGTTACTGTTCGGGAGTGGAATAAGGATTCCATTACCTGGTCCATCGGTGGAGACAATACTAACAAGCAACATGCAGAAATCTCCTTTGCTCTCCAAAGTAATTGTTATATGCAGTTAATAGAAGGCTCAGATATTCTCATGGAAACGGAAGTCCCGGCCAAGACAGCGGAGGATCCATATACCTTGCAGCTCAAGCTTTCAGAAGGGGAACATTTATATGAGATTCACCTTCGAGATCAAAAGGGAAATTTACATAGGATATCAAAACGACTTTTAGTTGACTATACCCCACCAAAATTAGAAATTATTCAGCCCATGCCAGATCACCAAGAGGCTGTTGGTGATTTAGCCAGTGGCTTTACTGAACCAGAAAACATTATCATGGTTAACGGCAAGGAAATCAACCCAGATGAGCGAGGGTATTTCCAAGCAGAAGAAATAGGCAAAGAGTTAAACCTTATCATTAAAGATCCTGGTGGGAATGAGATACAGTATAAATGGAAACAAGCCAAGAGCCATTTTACTTTATGGGTGATTATAATAAACCTGCTGATCATCGCAGTAACTGCAGGCCTGATCTATAGGGTCAGGGCCAGACCTTAGCATACTTTAGGGTCTGCCCCCCACACAATGCTTACTGAATTTGTAGAACACGTTAAGGGGGGAATGAACAAGAATTACCTGGTAATTAAGTGAAAATTATAATATTATAGGTTTGTACAACTATGACTACGTACCAAGCATTGATGTTTGCCGTGGCGTTTGCGACTTTAATCGTACTAATAATCAACGGAAAGCAAAAGAGCAAGTAGCCCATCCCTTCCCCTAGGGAGCTTCTTGCTCTTTACCCATTGGTAGCCGCTCACTGCGGCCAGTTGTATAGCCGGGATGTTGACGCATCCCGGTTTTAATCTATACTATTTCATATCTAATATACCCTAATAAAGTTATGACATCAAGAAGTGACGACTATCCTAATCCTACGGTATATTGCTACTGAATTATTAGAGCTAAGCTGACTCAGGATGGGTGCTTGCATACATTAGCAAGGATTGAGGATGGTTTTTTATATATTACCTTTCGAACCATACACTTTTTCGCCATATTTTACGGTCAATTAGGATTATAGTTGTAGTATGGACAAATCAAGCTAGGTAACTTGATGCAGAGATGAGAAAGAGTGTTTTAGGGGGAATTATTATGGAACAGAATCGATCGATCGTAAAGCTCACTATGGTTATTGTCATGATAACATCCTTTATGACCCCATTTATGGGCAATGCCATCAATCTGGGTATTCCGCAGATGGCGCTGGAATTCGGCGTTGGTCAATCGTTGCTGAACTGGGTCGTTACCAGTTATCTTTTGGCGACGGCTGCTTTTTTGCTTCCCTTTGGACGTTTAGCGGATATAATGGGGCGGAAAAAAGTTTTTATCATTGGAATGTTTCTTTTTGCCCTAACGGCTTTAGGCTGCGGGTTCGCTTTTTCGTTCCCTATGTTAATAATCTTCAGAGTTTTACAGGGAATCGCCAGTGCCATGATTTTTGGGACTTCTATGGCGATACTAACGTCGGTTGTCCCGCCAAAAGAACGTGGAAAAGCCATGGGACTCAGCGCTGCAACGACCTACATTGGCCTTTCACTAGGGCCAGTCTTAGGAGGCTTGATATGCAGTACGATAGGTTGGCGAGGAATCTTTTATTTTACCTTTATACTTTCCTTAGTTGTCCTAAGTTTAACATTGGCTAAGCTCTCTGGTGAATGGTTGGGGGCAGTGGACAAATTTGATACGTGGGGTGGGATTCTTTGGATCTTTGGCATAGTGCTCTTTCTCTATGGGTTAACTGATATTACAGCAGGTTTTCAGTATATGGTTACCTTTATTCTCGGGCTGACCCTTTTGATCGCTTTTGTTGTCTATGAAACTAAAATCTCTAATCCCTTATTGCCTGTACGAATGTTTATGAGTAATCGTTCGTTTACTTTTTCAAATTTAGCTGCCCTTATTAACTACAGTGCTACCTTTGCCTTAACCTTCCTGATGTCTTTATATCTACAAAATGTGCAAACTATCGGAATCTCTCAATCAGGCTTGATTCTATTGTCCCAGCCCATACTTATGGCCGCACTTTCCCCTTTAGCCGGGCGTTTATCGGATCGAATCAATTCCCAAATACTCGCTTCCTTAGGGATGGCTATAACCACTTTGGGACTCTTCTTTTTTATCTTTTTGGATGAAAAGACATCTATTCTACTTGTGATAATTAATCTGGCGTTTATCGGACTGGGCTTTGCCTTTTTTTCCTCGCCCAATTCAAATGCTGTAATGAGTTCCGTCGATCGAACCCTCTACGGAGTTGCGTCTTCTACCCTTGGAACCATGAGACTGCTCGGGCAGACGCTGAGTATGACGATTGTAGCTCTCATTACTTCTTTAGGCATGAAAAATCTAACCCTTGATTCACCAGACTATGTTACAAGTTTCCTGCAAAGTTCCAGAACCAGTTTTATTGTTTTTACGGTTCTCTGTTGCATAGGGATTTTTGCCTCTTTGGCAAGAGGAAGGAAGTTGGGGGTCTGACCCCCACACAATGGGAAACGATTCTGACAATTTGCCATGGGTGAGACTATTGACAATTTCCGTTGATTCAGTTATTCTTATTCAGTCGCCCCGATACGGGTGGGGGGTACTATTAAAAATATCTGAATAGGAGGGTCTCGCTTTGGCAGCAGCATTTAACATTAAAACCAATAGGACATTTACTTTGATTAGAAAGAGAGCATGGCCGATAACCCTTCTGGTAGCAATAGGGGGGTTATGGTATCCGAAGCTGGGCTTGCTGGTTATCCCTATAATTTTGTCTCTGACTGGCTTAGCATTTTTTAGGGGGAGACAGTGGTGTGGAAATTTCTGTCCCCATGGCAGTTTATACGATTATTTGGCCCTTCCCTTAAGTTTGAATAAGAAAATCCCATCGTTCTTTAAATCTAAGGGTATGCGCGGCCTTGTGCTTGCATGGTTCGGATACAGTATGACCAATAGATTACTAAAGACATTACCAACCCTTGGAACGGAGAGTTTTCTCGATAAGCTGGGCTTTGTTTTTGTAACGACGTATCTCATGGTGTTGATTGTCGGGGGCTTTTTGAGTATCTTCATTGCACCGAGAACTTGGTGTCAGTTTTGTCCAATGGGTACCCTTCAGATGTTGTCCTATAAGCTTGGTAAACTTTTGGGAGTGGCCAAGGTAACGGATCAAAAGATCACGATTGCTGCAAAAGAAAAATGTCATAACTGCGGTAAATGCTCAAGGGTTTGCCCCATGCAGTTAGCTCCGTATCAAGAGTTTTCCGGTAAAAATCAATTTGACAATGAGAAGTGTATCAAATGTTCTACCTGTGTAGTAAACTGCCCAGCAAAAATTCTGTCCCTGAACACTGAGGAAAAGGCCGCTCAGCTTATTCAAATTACGGATATCGACGGATATGAAAAGAGAGTAAAAATTAGTGCGGATCTCACCAAGATTACGAAACTAAAAGAGGATGTTACGGAATACACCTTTGATTTTAAAACCCCGCCAAGGGTTGACTACAAAGCGGGACAGTTTATTCTAGTTAAAGTTCAAGATAATCCTAGGATGAGTCGTGCCTATTCAATATCTTCCTATAATAAGGATGGCAGATGTCTGAGTGTAACAGTCAAGACTATGACAGATGGATACGGCACAGGGCTTATAGCTGGTTTCAAAGTTGGAGACAAAGTAGAATTGGATGGTCCAATGGGTAAGGAGTTGGTGGTCGACAAATCGGTGAAAAAGGTACTTCTCGTGGCAGGAGGTATTGGGATCACTCCTTTCAGATCTATTGTTACTGAATTGCTGAACTCGCCCAATAAGATTGAGGAAATCAAACTTATCTATGGTGTTAACAAGCAACAGGAATTTATTTTCGATGAAGACTTTAAGAAGATGGAATATGAGCATAAGACGTTTGAATTTATCAAGGTGGTTGCTGCGGATGACACCTGGGAAGGGAAAAAGGGTTTTGTGACTAATGTGATACAGGAAATGGACCTGGATGATTACAAAGTCTATATTTGCGGACCCAAGCCTATGATTGGGCCGGCTATGAAAGTTCTCAACCAGCGTAATGTCAATGAAGAGAATATCTTTGTTGAAAGCGCATAAGAAGGATACTAATCGAAGGGCATAAAGGTAGGGAGGGTTCTTGGTTCCTCGTATGGAACTAGATCCCTCCCTAATTGTTTACCCTTGTTTCTGGTTATGGAAATTCGACTAATTTTTCAGAAAAATATAAACAGTTAGTATTTATGGATAAAAATGATTATTTTTGTCCAGTGTTACAGAAATTTGGCAGGAATTTACGAATATATACAGAATTTCTGTAATATCATCTTTGTGACTAAATCAGCTATAAGGGAGGGATCTTGATTCTACCTATTAGAATCAAGGAATGAATGAATATGACTTTAGCCAAGAAAATGTTATTTTATTTTATGTTAGTCGTTTTGGCAGCGATCGGGGGATTTACATATACCATTTATGGTAGTAATAAAGCTCAAGTGTCTGTCGAGAATCTCAAAGAGTATGAGGTATTACGTCTAGAAAAGAATAATGATATTGCATATTATGCCCTGGGCCAATCCTCTAATCTGAGGGCATATTTACTCTATGGTCAAGAACAGTATCTCGCAGAATATAGGCGGCTAGCAGGCTTGAATGCCAAGCTTGAAGACGAGCTTATTAAGGAGGCTCGTACGGAGGAAGCACGTGTTTTGTCCGTGGAAATCAAAGAACTTAATGATCAATACTCCAAAGGTGCTGAGGAGAAACTTATTCCTATGGTGCAGGCAGGCAACATTGAAGGAGCAATGGAGTATGCGGTTAAAGTATTGGCACCTCTAGGAAACCAAATGAATGCCAAGCTTGAAGAAGCAAAAACTTATCGTAAGAATGTGATTAATGTTGCTATGGAGGATACTTATAATGTAACAAAACAAGCAAAACTAGTTGCCATATCCTCTTCCATTCTAGTAACTATTTTGGGAATCTTAATTGGGTTGATTGCTGCCCGGAGAATTACGAACCCGATTAAGGTGTTGCAGGGGTTAATGGCTAAGGCGAGTGAAGGAAATTTAATGGTAAAAGCAGAGGTCAAAACTAAGGATGAAATCGGGCAGTTGAGCGAGTCCTTTAATACTATGATTTCCTCCCAGCTGGAAATTGTCAAGTCTGTGCGAAACAGTTCGATTGAACTGGCTGCAGCCTCTGAGGAAATGTCGGCTTCTTCGACTGAAGTATCGGCGACCACAACGACCATCTCTGATAGAACCCAGATGGTTGCAAAGTCCATGGAGGAGGCCTCCAATTCAAGCACGGAAACGTCACAAGTTCTGGTCGAACTTTCGGCGCTTATTCAAATTGCAAAGGATAAGGCTACCTCCGCCAGTGTTAAATCAGATACTTCAATAAGTGCTGCTAAGGAGGGAATGGCTACTGTAAATATTGCTATGCAAAGCATGAATACTATTCATAATAAGACAAGAGAAGCAGAAAAGGTTATTCTTCTTCTGAATGAATACTCTCAAAAAATTGGGATGATTAATGAAACCATTACTGGTATCGCCGAACAAACCAATCTATTAGCTCTTAATGCAGCTATTGAGGCCGCCCGGGCTGGTGAATCAGGCAGAGGCTTTGCGGTTGTAGCGGAGGAAGTTCGAAAGCTCGCTGAACAATCGAATACTGAGGCCAGTAATATTTCGGAGCTTATTTCTAAGATTACGGAAAATACAGATAGTGCGGTAGTAGCAATGAAACACAGTCTAACTGAAGTTGAAGTTGGGGTGGAAGAGGTCGGTAAGGCAGGGAAATCCCTTGAAAACATTTTAGCTGCTGTTGCGGAAACCGTCAGTGATATAGATGGGATTGCCAAGGTAACCAACGATGAGGTTGCCTCCTCAGATAAAATTGTTCAACTCATCGAGGTTGTTGCAGAGGATATAGAAGGGACAAGCCGAGATGCTCAAGAGGTTTCCTCAGCAATTGAGGAAATCACAGCAACTATCGAAACTTTAGCGGCAAGTTCCCAGCAGACCAGTGCAATGGCACAAAACCTGCACAATCTAATTACTAAGTTTAAAGTTGAAGAGTAAAGGAGAGAGATTGTTATCAAACATTCGATTAAGGTCAGTGGAAATCATGCAAGTGTGTTTTTAATGGACAAACTATACGTTCACGATGCCTCCTTACTAAGGGATGATCTCTTAGAGATCATTGACCAAGGAATTATAGATGTTAAGATTGACCTCTCAGGTCTTACTTATATCGATAGTTCAGGACTGGGAACGTTAGTGACGATTAATAAACGCACTAAAGAAAAAAACGGCAGACTTGTGTTGGTAGGTGCTCAAGGACTCCCTTTCGATCTGATTAAACGCACTAGGCTTGATAAAGTATTTATAATTGAATAACTTATGTTCTTCACTAGGATGTAAACGATATTTTATGGAGAAACGCTATTTGAATACCCTAATAATGTCGTAAAGGCTCTAGGTTAAGAGATTGAATGATCTGTTGGCCTAGAGCCGAATTTTATTAAAACAGGCATTTATCAACTAAAGAATATAAGTACATCAACGAGGGATGGCAGGAGGTTAGCAAATTGAGTAATAAAAAACATCATCACGAGGTCGCTGATCATCAATACAGAGACTCTTTTGAGTTATTGTTTAATCAAATAGAGGATTGCCTTTATATTGTAGATATTAAGGGGGGAATCATCAAGGCAAATAAAGCTGCCCTAGAGAAATTGGAGTATACCCATGAAGAAATAGTAGGCCTTAATGTTAATGATGTTCTTGTTGAGACAATGACGAGTGACATTACAGAGAGTAGGAAGCAAGAAGAGGCTGCAAATACATTAAAGAATACAAAATTAGTGCTTGATGGTGTGCCATTTCTCGCTTGGATGAAAGATCGAGAAGGTAAATATATTGTAGTTAATCATGCTTTTGAAGAGTTTTACAACATTAAGAATACAGATATTATGGGTAAAACTGATTTTGATATTTTCCCTTATGAAATAGCCTTGCAACATAAAAAAAGCGAGGAGGCCTTAATCACTTCGAAAAAGAAATTAATGAGCCCTCTGCACTCGGATAAAGTGGGTGGCAGGTGGTTAGAATCCTTTGTAACCCTGTTCTTTGAGGATGATGGCGAGGTTGCAGGAACTTTAGGAGTTGCCAATAATATTACAGTACATAAGCAGCTCGAGATTGAGCTGAATAACCAAAAGAGATTTCTCAAAACAATGCTTGATACCATTCCTGATTTTATTTTTTTTAAAGATCTAAACAGTAGGTTTTTAGGATGTAACAAAGCTATGTCGGAAAAAGTTCTCGGTTTAAATACGGATGAGGTTAAAGGTAAGACAGACCTAGACCTTATAAAGGATCTTGAACTGGCGGAATTTTATCGTCGAAGGGACCGAGAGGTTCTTTTGGTCCGTAAGACCTTGAAGAATGAAGAAAAAATTTTTTTAACAGATGGTACTGTACTTGAGACTGAAACAGTAAAAACCCCATTTTGGGATGAACAGGGAAACATTGCCGGGTTAATAGGAATTGCCAGAGATATTACGGAGAGAAAAAGGCTTGAAAAACAACTTAGGAAACAGGCCGAATATGCCGAGCAGCTCTTTAGAACTGTTCCGAGTGCTGTCGTTTCAGTCGATAAAGACAGGAGAATTACTCGATGGAATAAAATAGCTGAAGAAATATCCGGATATACTGCTGCTGAAGTCCTAGGCAAAGAATGCTCATGGGTGTTACATGGAGTAGGTATTGAGGGATGCGAGATGTGTCGCAAGGCTTACGACTCGCCGCTAATTAATCAAATGAGTACTATGTTAACAAAAGATGGCCAAATTAGGTATGTATTGAAGAGTATAGCGGTGGTAAAAGATGATCATGGTCGAGTCAGCGAAAAAGTGGAATGCTTTGAAGATATCACTAATTTGATCAAAATGGAGGCAGAGCTTAGGGAAAGTAAAGATACTTATGCTGCCATCGTAAATAATGCTCCCCAAATTGTGGTTATTCATAGAAAAGGGATAATTCAATTTGTGAATAATGCTGGCAATAAAGTATTGGGTTATAAGGAAGAAGAATGTATCGGCCATCATATGAAGGATTTTATGACTGAAAGTTCATTGAGGAAAGTTGACTTAGCGCTCAAAAATAGGGCTAAGGGGAAAGATGGTCTGCCTTATGAAATAGAACTGATTCAAAAATCCGGTGAAATTTGTCATGTTCTTTTAAAGGGTACTGATATAACCTTTGAAGGGGAACAAGCTACCCTAGCTGTTATGATGGATATCACCGAAAGTAAACAGTTAAATGCAAAACTTCGAGCCAGCGAAGAGAAGTTCAGGCAGATTGCCAAAACCATCAACGAGATTTTTCTTATTTCTGACAGAGAGAAAATTATCTATGTTAGTCCAGCCTATGAAAGAATCAGTGGAATGTCTTGTCAAAGTCTTCTAGATAATCAAGATTCTCTTGTGGAGTTGATCCATCCAGCTGACCGTGGGAGGATGAAGGCTTCCATTTTTCACAGTTTTCATAACATATTTCAAGCGACGAACGAGGAGTTTAGAATTATACGACAGGATGGAGAAATACGGTGGCTCTGGTTGCAAAGCTATCCAATAAGAGATGGGGCTATCGAGAGTACTCTTAAAGCTACCAGTATCGTTGATATTACTGATCGAAAGATAATGGAAGAGCAGCTCCGGGAGAGAGAACGACAAACCCAAATGGAGCTTTTATTGGCTGAGCGGGTTCAACGGGATTCCCTACCTCACCCTTTTGTTGGAGCTCAAGTACGTGTTGAAACCATCTTTGAGCCCTATAGGACAGTTAGTGGAGATTTTTTTAACTATCAGTGGTTTGAAGATGATAAAAAATTATGTGGCTACATTATGGATGTCAGTGGACATGGTGTTGCGACTGCTTTACAAACGGCAACCTTTAAAATGATGTTAGATAACGTACTTTTAACTGGGGAAACGGTTGAAGAGGATACCCTTCGGATTATCAATCAGAGAATCATACATTACTTATATGAAGATTCTTTTTTAGCCCTATTGTATTTTGAGTTTGACTTACAAGCAGGGGTTCTTAAACTTATCAGCGCGGGAATAACCCTATTTTTGGCTGCGAATACTCAGGAGTGTTCCTTAGTCCCTATATCTGGTTGTTATCTGGGGATTATAGATGATCCGGAAATTGAAACAAAACTAATACCACTCAGGCCTGGGGACATATTTTGTTTGATGAGCGATGGTGCTTCTGATCTCATAGAATTGTTGGGAATAAGTAAACAAGATAGTTTTACGGAATACAAGAATTGGCTTGAAAAGCTAGCTAAATCTTCGGAAAGAAACGATGATTTTTCCGTTATTAGTATAGAAATTCTTGAGGAAAACATGAATAAGAAGTTGTTTGAAATAAAAAATAATCAAGACCTTCAGGGTGTACAAGTAAAGATTAGCGAATTTCTAGAACAGGTCGCTCCAAGCCAGGCGTCGACTTTGGAGGTTGCCATCAACGAAGCTTTGAATAATGGTTTACAGGCAGGTGGACGAGTATGCGTCAAATTAAAGCGAATGGGTGATAGGCTCATAATAAGGGTAAAAGACGATGGCCCAGGTTTTAATACTGAGGTACTGAAGATTCAACCGGATAAAGGAAGGATTGAAGAGGAGTTCGACGAGCTTTCAGAAGCCGAAGGTGGACGCGGTATTCTCTTGATGAGACTAATCTGTGACAAAGTAATCTATAACGCTAAGGGAAACGAAGTGCTACTCATGAAGAAGAATGTGGGGAATTGTGTGGGGGTCTGACCCCCACACAATGGGAAACGATTCTGACAATTATCGGCAGCGGTTTTCCCTTTCCTTTTAGGTTTAAAAAGGACGATTCCAGCCAATTTGGCTGGAATCGCTTTAGCTGCTAATTAAATCTTTGAGCAATTTAATATTAGGAATAACAATGCTTGAGCGGCTTTTGGTAATCAGACCATCGTCATATAACTTTTTTATAGCATTTGAAGCGGTCACACGGTGTAGACCGGTGATATTAGCAATTTCCTGATGAGTAAGACGAATATCAACACTATAGCTATTTTTATCAATCTGTTTGCCGTTTTGACATACAACCATATATAGTAGGTTTGCAACACGAACGACGGGTTCTTTAAAGGTTAAATCTTCTAACTGTGTAGATATCACTCTCACCTTTTGCGCTAATAATTCCAAGATGAATTTCATGATTTCAGGATGATTGGCTAACTCCCCTAGTAAAACTTCTTTTTTAAAGCTGTAAAATTCACAATCCTTACTTGCAGATATAATGAACTTACAGGGTTGATTATGAAAGAAGGGAGTTTCCCCAAAAACACCGGGAGAATTAGTATACCAAACAGTCTTTTCCATTCCACTTCTGGTTGTAAAACTTAATTTAACCTGCCCCTTGTGTAAATAATATAAAGTATCTACTACATCCCCCATATCTACTAAAATGGTATTTTTCTTAACCACTCTTTTTTCTGCAAATTTTATTAATTCTCCCCAGTCGGGAGCATTGGGATGAATCCATGGCGAGTCTAGTGCGTCGTTATATAAGTCTTCCATTGCCATTGTCCCCCTATGCGAAAAAATCGGGCAATAAAGGAACCCGTAGGGTATCCTTTATCGCTCGATTGATTTCTTAATAAACTATTGTGCATTATAACATAAATTTATAATAGGCTCTAGGACTTAGAATAATCCAATGATCTTCCAGTAAGGATAAGCTATTGCAGCGATAAATAGTCCGCTTAAGATCATTCTAGGTCCGATGACCTTAACTAAGCTCTTCATGGAGATATATCCATAAGAATAAACGAACAAAAGTCCTGCAAATTCATAGGGCAGTAGATACTGGTCTAATCCTTGTAGGAAGGAATAGATGATCGGCAGGGGATTGATTCCCGCTTGGATACTTATTTCTGTAAGTGGACCGGTAAAGCTGGCCATTGCAGCTAATGGGGTTAAGCAGAAGTTTAAGAAGACACCAAAGAACCAAACTGTTAAGGATGTTTGTAAGGGAGAGGCTCCAGATAAAAGTGGAAAGAGGAGATTGGCCATCCATTTCCCCGCCCCAGAGGCACCGGCAACCGTCCCAATGGCCATACACCCAGAAATAAAGAACAATATTTTGTAGTTTAATTTTCCAAGGCGTTCATCATTCATTAAGTTTATTCCTGGAAGGAAGGTAATTAAAGCAATAATCATAAAAATCCAAGCAGGATCAATTTTATGGATTGAATCTGTAACAAGTCCGAGAATGGTAATTCCTAATAGTACAGCTACTTTTTTCTCACTCGAGGTCATGGCACCTAGCTCTTTATATTTTTCAACAATGACATCTTTTTTCTCCATTGGCTTCTCGGGTTTCAAAGCAACTATTATAATACCTATACTGATGGCAGTGAAAAGCACACTTAATAGAAGGTTATGATAAGCATATTCAGTCCAGGAAACAGAGTTCTTAGTAATTCCTTCGACAATCTTCATCATCATTGGGATACCGCCGTCACCTGTATAAAAACCTAACCGACCGCTGGCAATCCCGATAAAAGCTGCCAGCATTACGGCGGAGGCACCTTTGGATTTGGCTTCTAAGCTTAAAGCTTGGCACACCCCAATGGCGATGGGAACCATAATCGCTAGTTTGCCCATGACAGAAGGGACAAAGGGATTAATGACGATTCCGGCTATGGCTAAGCCAATTAGTATTCCGGCGAAGCTGCCTCCGGATTTAAGGATGGTGAAATAAGCGATTCGTTTAGCTAGACCAGAGGTCATTAAAATATTAGCAATGATAATACCACCAACTGCGATCCAAATAACCGTCGATGTCCAAGGGGCAAAGGCCTGTGCCGGCGTGGCAACTTTGAACAATATATAAAATACAGGAAGCATCAATGCGGCTAAGGTGCTGGGAATTATTTCTGTAGCCATACAAAAAACACCCCAAAAGGTTAGAGCTAGAAACCCTTTAACAGCTGGTGTAAAGGTTTCGGATCCTGGCACCATGAATATTATGACTGGTACTAAAATGGAAATAATCCATTTGAGCAGATTCATAAGTAACCCTCCCCAATTTTTTGTTATTCTTTGATGGCAGGGGCCTTCTACCCCTGCCATCTATCTAGTTGCGCTTACTTTGCTTCTGGTTCTGAATCATCTGCAATACATAAAGCTGCACTGCCTTGATAGGGTTGAACTCCAGGAACATTTGTAACGTCTTTAGTGCCAGCAGCAGCTGCACCAGGCACGCGGAAGGTTTTTACATTGAGTGGTACGATTGGAGTTTCAAGGGGTTTCTCGAGCTGAGGAATCCACTCATATGGAACTCGATAGGCCCGATAGACCATATTCATTTTCATGTGTTTACCCCAGTGTGGAGAGACATATTCCCAAACGATTTCATAGTCGGAAGTTACTTCTATAATGCGTCCGCCAGAACCCTCAGTGATAAGGGTATTGCCATTGGGTAATCTCTGGGCACCGCTGATAAAGGGACTATAGAAACGATTAGAATCTGCAGGTTGTACAAGGCCAGCTTCCTTAGGTGTATACTGCCAAACGACGTTTAAGCTGACCGGATCAATTTCCAGGACACGGGAATAATCTCTTAGAGCATTTTTAGCTCCCGTTGGTGCACTTGGGTTAGGAATACCGTAACCGGCCCAACCACCATTATCAAAAATCAGGATATTACCTTCTCCGGGTAGTCCCTTAGGAATCATATGAGTGTGATGCTGACCAATAATCCAACCCATCTTTTTCAGTTCTTCACTGGTGTCGTAGTTGGGTCCAAGCTTCCATACGACTTTACCTGTTTTCTTAGAGATGATGGCATTGATATTCGTTTCTCTGCCATCCCAAATAATGTTGTCCGGATGGAAGCGTTCATCACCTGCATCATACCACTTGTTAGGTCCAAGGACGGACATGGAGTTAATATGCATCCAGTCTCCCATACCACCACCAGCAGCCCGCATATTGGGATTTCTAGCTAAAATGTTTTTAGCTGCCTCATCAAATCCATACTCATCAAAATGGTCACTACAAGTCCATTCCCAGATAACATTTCCCTCCCAGTCAACTTCGATAATGGTATCGTCTAGGAGCACCTTATCTGAAACTTTCTCGTTCTTTAAATTTTTATGGCAGAGTATTAAGGTATTTCCGCTGTCTACCTTGGGCTCCATGCCAGGAGCATAATAGCCGACGGGGTTACCTTCACGTTGATAATCATGGTGTTGTCTAGCCATCCAGCGAGGCTCTTCGCCTGGGTCCTCGATAAATTCATACTGATCGAACTTCCAGACAATGTTTCCATCCCAGTCTACTTGTACAAGGTCAAATTGGTCCTGCATCCCAAACGCATTGTTTCTTAAGCCAGTATGGCCTAATACATAACCACCAGGGAATATTTTATTGGGAAAACCATGTAATCCCTTCCAGAGTTTAAGCTCTGTGCCATTCATGTCAACTAGTAAAGCACCCAATTCTCGAGCTTGAAAAATTGTGTAACCGCTCCAACATTTTTCTGGGTTATAAACGGTAGCACCTGTTGGATAAACGCTTGGATAAGTCATTTGAAATACCTCCTTGTATTTATTAAGTATTTTTGCAAGCCTCTTTGTATTGGATTATATAATAGCAACTATTAGTTTTTCTGTATTTACAACTACAAAGTGAAAAAAAGCGCATATAACGTTCTAATCTATGGAATTTTGTAATTCTAACTACTGACGTAGATTTTATTGTTTGTTAGTATGAGCAAAACCAAGGCGCTTTTAGGATCTAATTGTTATTTGACAAGAATAAGAGCTTAAAAATGAAAGGATGGTTCGATGCAGGACAAATTTTCATTACCATCAGATGTGTATTATTATAAAGAACATACTTGGGTTAAGATGGTTGAGGATAGTGTAAAAGTAGGTATTTCGGATTTTGCTCAGGATAACTTAGGAGATATTATTTTTGTTGAGTTGCCAGAGGTCGGTGCTTCCTTTAGCCAAGGGGAGGTCTTTGGCCAGGCTGAATCGGCCAAATCGATTTCCTCCTTATTTATGCCAATTAGCGGTGAGGTTATCGGTGTCAACAATGAGTTAGAGGATTCTCCTGAAGGAGTGAATCAAGATCCCTATGGTGAAGGGTGGATGATTCTTGTAAGGCCTACGGACCTCAATCAGATCAACGAACTGTTAAGCAATAGTGACTATCTCAAGATGATCAAGGAATCCTAGGTTTTAGTAAATTATCCTAAGTGTCAATGATAATTTTAGTCGTAAACGAACATTTGATTATTAACTTCGTGAAGTTATCTGCTATGATCTAAAACAGTACATCATAAAAAGGGGATGAAACGATTGGGCCAAATCATTTATTCAGCAACAGGATGTACCAGGTGTAAAATTGTTAAAAAGTTGATGGATGAACGGGGTATTGCTTTCACAGAATACGATATGAAGGCTGAGGGTAAAGACGAATTTCAGCAATTTTATAAAGCCAACCGTAAAGCGGTTTTCCGCGGTCCAGAGGGGGTAGAGTTTCCGATCATCTATGACGGTCAAGAAATTCGGCAGGGAATTGCCTCGTCAGTGGCTTATCTCTTGGCTGGAAAAAAGCTTGACGGTTTTTTTAGTGTCGGCACCTTGCACAAAGAATGGGTGGATGGAATTCACGTTTCCGGCGGGGATCCATTCTATAGTGAGGAGTTTCTTGCAGTTTTGCGTTATCTTAAAAAGAATAACCTGAAACTGCAAATCGAGACCAAGGGCAAAAATAGCTCAATTCTAGAGCAAATCCAGGCAGAGGCGCTGGCTGATAGGGTCATTATGAATGTATTAGGCCCTAGGGAACTTTATGGAGCAGTTCTCGGTAGCGAGATTAATACTGAAGATGTTTCAAAAAGCATGACCTTGGCAGCTAGTTTTCCTGAATATAAATATCAAACGACCGTTGTCCCTATAGCGGAGCAGCTAGGGGATGAAATAGAGATTCGCTATCTTAAGCCCGAAGAAGTAGCTTCCGCTGCAAAATTTATTGAAGAAGCAACCGGTAGTAAAAAGAATTCTTACTTAATTAAGCTGTTTAAGCCTAGTGAATCAAAGGATGAACGGTTTAAAGCAGTCCAGCCAATGGAGGCTAACGCATTGCTCAAGTATCGCTCCATGGCCAGGGCTTACCAGGTCATGACTGAAATTGAAAAGTAACGTAGCAGAAAGTAAAGATAGTGAACTAGAAAGGGGGGCCTTATAGCCTCCCATTTGTTAACTAGCGAGTAAGGCAGGAGGTATTTCATGATATACGATGCAATGGTGATTGGGGGAGGACCCGGGGGATATGTGGCAGCCATCAGACTAGCTCAATTAGGTGGAAAGGTCGCAGTCGTTGAAAAAGACCGCTTAGGAGGAACCTGCTTGAATAGAGGTTGTATTCCTACCAAGGCTTTAATTGCGACCATAGATAAACTTACAGCGGTCTTAGATTCAGGAGATTTTGGCATTGAAGTAGGAAAACCAACCATAAACTTTGAGAGGGCGCAGGCCCGGAAAGCAGAAACCGTTGAAAAATTGGTGAGCGGGATTCATTTTCTTTTTCAAAAGCATAAGATTGATCTTATTGAAGGTACCGCAAGAATAAAAGCACCAAATCTTGTGGAAGTGAAGACGACAACGACTAACAGTGCATCTAAAGAATTTAGCTGTAAAAATATAATTGTTGCCACAGGGTCAAGTCCGGCCTTGATTAAAGCCTTAGGTTATAATGGCAAGACAGTGATTACCAGTGAAGAGGGATTAACTCTTTCAGAGGTTCCTAAAAGCCTGCTTATTATTGGAGCGGGTGTTATTGGTTGTGAATTCGCTCATATTTATGGTTCCTTGGGTGCTCAAATAACCATGGTTGAAGCTGCCCCCAGCATATTGCCTCTCCTAGATAAAGATCTTTCCAGGCGTTTGCAAATGAACTTCAAAAAGAAAAATATTTCGATAAAAACCCGGGCGAGAATTCAGGAAGTCGTTCAAGTAGAGGGTGGCATAGAGGCTAGGTTAGAAAACGGGGAGAAGATTTTCGCAGAAAAGGCCCTAATCTCTATAGGAAGAATCTTGACTACGGATAATTTGGGCCTTGAGGAGGTGGGTGTGTCTCTGGGTGAAAGAAGAGAGATCCTTGTCGATGAGAGGATGAAGACCAACGTCGAGGGTATTTATGCTATTGGAGACGTTGTAAATAAATATCAGTTGGCTCATGTTGCCTCTGCCCAGGGGATCATCGCGGCGGGGAACATTATGGGGAAGGATGTCAAGATGGATTATAGTGCCGTTCCTAGCTGCGTTTTTACAAATCCAGAGGTAGCCTCAGTAGGCCTGACGGAACAAGAGGCAAAGGCTAGAGAAATACCTATAAGTATAGGAAAATTTAGTTTTATGGCTAACGGGAAAGCACTGGCCATGGGTGAAAGTGAAGGTCTGGTCAAGATCATTGCCCATCAAGAGAGTGATGTTGTGTTAGGGATTCATATTATCGGTCCTCATGCCTCAGATTTAATCTCGGAAGCAACTTTAGCAGTCAGCAAACAAATCACGTCTAAAGAATTGGCAGAAACAATCCACGCCCACCCAACCTTAGCCGAGGCAATTATGGAAGCAGCAGAAAACGTGGGAAACATGGGGGTCTGACCCAAAACCCAAATTGTGTGGAAATTGTGTGGGGGTCTGACCCCCACACAATTTCCCACACAATTTCCACACAATTCACTGCATTTTTTTTTTGGACTGTGCGGCATGTCACATCTATCCCTTAGAAATAGAGGTATAATGAACTCAAGAGGTGTGACATATGAAAATCGGAATTCTAGTAAGAGAAGAAACTGCGATGATTTGTACCGGAAAGGGCTGTCTTAATGCTCTTTTGCAACGAAAAGATTCCTTTGCCAGATATACGGATGAGATAGAATTGCTAACCTTCACTCACGTTGGTGGGGATTTAGATCGAAAGATTAAAAGCATGATTCAAGCTGGTATAGAATCTGTACACCTGTCTTCCTGTCTAAGGGCAAGGTCGCCAGAATATGCGTCTTTGATTGAACGTCTTTCTAAGGATTTTACGGTTGTGGGATATACACATGGACCAGAGAAAAGGATGACCATTATAGTGGATAATCGATAGAGAAAGAGTAAGCAATGAGCTTTTCATCTTAGATGGAAAGCTTTTTTAATTAATCAGAAAGCATGAGTTTAACGTCATTGCTATGAAAGCAACTCGGGTGATGTGTCATCCTGAAGGAGGGACGACTGAAGGATCTAGATCCTTCACTATCGCTCAGGTATGACACAATAATCTTTCGCTAATCGTGATGCGGGTAAAAGAATCTGAGCACAGCAAAGTAGTATAAACGATGGGAAATATTGATTTGTGAAATGCATAGGAAAATACAAAGACATGGCGAATACTTATTAAGTATCGAACATTTAACAAAGAGGGGATTCAATGAATAGATTAAGTGCTATTTATGAGATGGCAATGTTTTTCTTAATATTATTGTATATAACCGTAATTTCGGTTACTTACTCAGGGAGTAATGTACTTAGTCATCAGCAAATCAGATGGATAGAAACGGGTATTATCTTTTATCTTTCAATTGAATATTTGGTAAGGCTTTATCGAGCACCCCAAAAATGGGCTTTCGTTAGGGAAAATATCTTTGATTTAATTGCAATTATTCCTTTTGATTCATGGTTTCAAATCGCGCGTTTAATGCGTGTTGTCCGTTTACTGCGAATTGTAAAAATATCTAAGACCATTCGGGGTATTTTAAACTTAAGTGGCTTAAATTTTGTGTTTGCGTTTACAGTTTTAATCGTAACTTGGGGCGCTATAAGTATTTATGTATTAGAGAAAGATACGAATCCATCGATTAACAGTTTTTTTGACTCGATATGGTGGACAGTGGTGACTGTAACAACGGTTGGATATGGTGATATTTATCCGGTGACTACTGGTGGAAGATTCATAGCAAGTATTCTTATGATAGTCGGTATTGGTTTGATTGGTTCGATTACCGGAAGTATGGCGATGTACTTTTCAAATCTAAAACAAACTGACGAAGAAGGAAAGAACGGATCAGATTGTGATGATGATTTAGAGACATACATTGATAGTCAACTGAAAACACTCCCTAAACTAAATGAAGAGGAGCTTGAGCATCTGTTATCTTCAATTCGAATCCTTCATAGGAAAAAAATTAAAGGTAATGGATTCATCGATAATACTCCTTAACGATAAACGAGGAGGAAATGGTATGAAATGTGAAACATGCAAAGGGAAGGGGAAAATCCAAATAACCCTGCCTATTCCTATGGAGATTATTTGTCCGACGTGTAATGGTACGGGCAAAAAAGTTTAGGCATAAAGGGGATCAGACCCCCACACAACGGGAAACAATTCTGACAATGACAAAGGGGTCCTGCTTAGCAGGACCCCTTTGTATTCTACTCGCAAACTTTACCAGGATTGAGGATGTTTTTGGGGTCGAAGGCTAATTTGATGTTCCTCATAAGTTCGACGTACTCGGGTTCATATTGGTCGAACATATAGCCTTTTTTGGCATAGCCGATACCATGTTCCCCGGATACGAGACCTTCGAGTTCGCGGGATTTTTTGTACATTGCAGCAAAGACTTCGTCAAGCTTCTCTTTCCATTCTGCGTCTGTTAGGGCATCTTTTAAGACATAGACGTGTAAATTCCCGTCGCCGGCGTGGCCGAAACTACGTATTCTAACCTTAAACTGTTCTTGGAGAAGATCCGTATATTTAATGAATTCAGCGACTCTGTTGCGTGGAACAACGACGTCACATTCGTCCATGTCAGTGGTTGTGGCTTTTACTGCTTCTAGGAAGGCACCCCTGGCTGACCAAACGGCTTCTTTTCTCTCATCCGTGTCGATGATGAAGGCATCAAGTGCTCCTTCTTCCAGGCAGATGTTAGCGACTTTCTCATAGTCTTTTTCTAGTTCTTCCGTGCTATTGCCATCAAAGGTCAATAAGAGATAAGCGTCGGAAGTGTTGTCGGGGAATTTTTTGCCTAGAAACTCCTCAGCAGCCAGAATGACTTCTCTTTGCATAAATTCGATGGCTGTGGGGATGGATTTTGATTTAATAATCTTTGGAACCGTGCTGATGGCACTATCGAGATCAGGAAAGGGGAGTAATAGAGATATAGCCTTTTTCGGCAGAGGAATCAATTTTAAGATTACTTTTGTCACGATACCTAAGGTTCCTTCTGAGCCGCAAATTAGGTCCTTTATGCTGTATCCGGAAGAATTCTTAACCACTTTTCCGCCGATGTTAATAACTTTACCGGTGGGCAGAACAACTTCCAGCCCACGGATATAATCCCTAGTCACACCATACTTTACCGCTCTCATTCCACCGGCATTGGTGTTGATATTACCCGCAATTGTGGCGGATTTTTCGCCGGGGTCTGGTGGATAGAATAAATCATGTTCTTCGACATACTTACTAATTTCCATCAAGAGCACACCAGGCTCTAGGGTAAGGGTTAGGTTTTCTTCGTCGAGTTCTAGGATCTTATTCATACCACACATATTCAACATTATTCCTCCGAAGATGGGAACGGAGGCCCCTACAAGACCGGTTCCTGATCCCCGCGCAACGACGGGAATCGCGTTTTCATGGGCATAGGCCATAATTTCTGAGACTTCTTTAGTGGAGAGGATGTCCACTAAAATGTCAGGTCGACGGCTGATACCACCCAATTCGTCATGACTAAAATCCTCGCTGATGGCTTCTCCGGTATGAACTCGCTCTTCGCCCAAGAGTGAAACTAAAAACTCTCTATCCTTAGCATCTAGCGTTTTGTAGTTGTTCATGAAATTACCTCCGATTTTCTGTCAGATTCTCATCATCAAATTCTCGACGTTGCTCATCTTATGGATGGTGAGGCCCATCTTCTAAAAATTTGCTATCGCGCGCAAGCCTGGAGCTTTGGGCCTTTAATATCCTCAATGAGTTGAGGAACGATTTCATAGATATCTCCAACGATTCCGTAATGAGCAATATTGAAGATAGAAGCACGAGGGTCTTTATTGATGGCAAAGATTTGCTCTGAGCTGTTCATGCCCGCTGTGAACTGAACGGCGCCGGATATGCCAAGGGTGATGATCAGCTTAGGCTTAACCGTTCGACCGGATAAACCGATTTGCTGCTTGGCGTTAATCCAACCGGCTTCCACTAAGGGGCGAGTTCCGGCTATTTGAGCGTTTAACAATTGAGCTAACTCCTTAATCATCGCCATGTCTTTCTCGGATTTTAAAGCTCGTCCGACGGCAATAATCACCTCGGCATCGGAGATGTTTTCTTCGATCTCTTTGCGGGTTACCTTTAAAACCTTGATGGCAGAGACCAATTGGCTGGGATCTAAGTCACAGAGAGTGATTTTACCGCTGGGCTCGACCTGTTTTTCGGGAGCATTCATGACCTTATAGCGCACTGTTGCCATTTGCGGTCTGGTGTTCGGGCAGATGATCTGGGCCATAATGTTGCCGCCAAAAGCCGGGCGGATTTGAACTAGGTCGGTATTTTCTTTCATTTCCAGGGTTGTGCAGTCGGCGGTTAAGCCGGTTCGGAACCTAGCTGCGACTCTTGGTGCTAGGGAGCGACCAATGGTTGTTGCTCCCACCAATAAGGAGGAGGGTTTTACATTTCGAATAAAGTCTTCAAAGGCTGCTGTATAAGGTTCGATACGGAAGTGATTTAATTCTTCGTAGTCATAGACAAAGACTTCGTCGACTCCATAATGAAGTAACTCTTGAGCTTTATCTTTAATGTTATGGCCGATAAAGACGCAATAAACAGGGAAGTTGACGACGGCTGCCAGTTCTTTAGCTTTACCGATTAACTCCAGGGTGACAGGATGTATTTCCCCTTCCGCGTGGTCTACGTAAACCCCGATGCCCTTCCATAAGCTTTTATCTACGACCGGGGCCACTTCTTCAATTAATTCCATGACTCCTGCGGGTCCTTTTTTGACACAGATTTTGCACATTTTACAGGCAGCGGTGACTTCTAGGGTCCCATTTTTAGCTTCCAGAGCTTTAAAGGGACAAAGTTCAACTAAGGCTTGAATATTGGTTTCGTTCAGCTTTTCTTGGTGACAAATTAATTTACTCACGAGTCTACCCCCTCTAAATAAACTTTAGTTGTTTAAGCTTATTAGTTATTTGAGAACTGAGCTCTACTGAGGTACCTGTCCAAGTTTCTCGATCATTATTAATTGAAGGGGGGAAGATTCGTTCAACCTGAGTTGGCGAACCACTAAGCCCATAGCGAGTTTCATCGTTATCTTCAAAGTCTCGGAAGGAGATCATGCGAATTTCGCGATCCTTCGTACTTAGTTTTTTCTTGTAGGAGGGAAGCCGGGGCTGAAAAATGTCCTTTTCGACGGTTAAGAGACAAGGGAATTGGATTTCAGCGACTTCTATGGTATTGGCCATGTCCATTTCGACAACGATGGAGGACTCTTTGACCTCGTCGATTCTCAAGACATTGGCAATGTGAGGGATCCCCATGTATTCAGCCATTTCAGGGCCGACCTGGGCAGTGTCTCCATCGGTGGTTTGCTTGCCGCAAAGGATGAGATCGAAGTCGCCCAGTTGGCGAACTCCTTGTGAAATTGTGTAAGAAGTGGCTAGAACGTCCGCTCCGGCAAATTTTCGGTCCGAAACTAAGGCGCCCTCGTCAACACCCATCATAAAGGCTTCCCGGATGACGTCCTTAGCTTGTGGGGGTCCCATACTAATAACTTGGATGATTCCACCTTTTTGTTCTTTAAGTTTTAAGGCTGTTTCTATAGCAAATAAATCGTAGGGGTTCATTTTGGAATCCACGCCGTCCCGTTTTAAGACACCTGTAACTGGATCAACGTCAATTTTTGAGGTTCCTGGTACTTGTTTGATACATACGAGAATTTTCATGCTCAACCTCCCACGTAATACAAAAATATTGATAAAAGGCGTTTGATGGTCAGACCACTAGGCCACATTTTTCATAATAGCACAAGATTCAGACCCTTTCAAAAACAAGTTTTCACAAGCGCACAAGGAGCGCTAGAGGAGTTATGGGAGGTCGGAGTTGTGTGAGAATTGTGTGGGGGTCTGACCCCCACACAACGGGAAACAATTCTGACAAATAGGAAAAACTAATACAACTTATACTAAGTTCCAATTTCACTTTTGGAGTCCTTGGTATTATGATAGAGACACTAAGACATCGGCGAAGATAAGGGATGAAGGAGGAGTTAGTATGTACGAGTATTCAAAAGAGGAGATCCAACGTATCAAGGATTCTATCAGAGTTACAACGAATGACGCTGGACAGATTTCCGTGGATTATCAACCAGCAGCGATCAAGGAGGATCATCCTTCAATGAGTGCTATTTTGGATTGCGCCTATCAACAGATGTATTCCTTTTCGCTGATTAAAACCATCTATAATGCCCTATTTAAGAAAACAAAGATGGCTGAATCAACTCCTTGTACAGCATTCGCAGATTGGATGAATGAACTCGATCATGCTGTTGGAGTAAAATAGTAAGACTCCGCCTTTCTTATTTTAGAGGGGTGGAGTCTTTCAACTTTCAATCAGCTGTTTTAAATGCTATTATGATTACAGAAAATGGCGTTTTATAACAATGATTGAGGTGGGCAATGCGCATAGAACAGCTCCAACATATTATTGAAATTGACAATAAAAAATCCATATCCGAAGCAGCCAAAACGTTTTTTATGAGTCAGCCGCAGCTTAGTCACTCTGTTAAGAATCTGGAAGCTCAATTGGGCTATAAGATTTTTCGGCGTAATAAAGCGGGTCTGATTCCGACCGCTCAGGGTAAAGAAGTTTTGGGACTGGCTCGTGAAATTATCAATAATGTAGAAGAAATGAAAACGATTGGAAGTAGAGAAGCAGACCTTACTGGGAATTTGAGTTTGTCCCTTGGACCAGCTGTTTTTAACGCTTTTGGATCCCAAATCATTGAAGGCTTTTATCAGATGTATCCGAATGTAAACCTAATGATTACAGAAGATATAGCTCTACAAGTGATTGAGAAAGTGGCAAACAGGACTTGCTTAGTGGGTGTTACGGGCTGGCCTGATGAACAGGATGATACTAGGAAGATGCTTCTTGATGCTAGCAATATTGCCTATCAAGCAGTAATTAAGGACTATTTTGGCTTGATTGTTGGAAATCAGCATCCTTTAGCTAAAAAAGAAGTTGTCACCTTGGCGGACCTTGAAGAAATGACCTTTGTCGATTATTTCGGCTTCACGGAAGGCTTTTTAAGAATGTTTGGGATTAAACCAAAGAATCAATCCATTTTCGTTTATAATCGTGAGGTTTTAAAATCGATCATCGCTGCTAATGAAGGAATTGCAATTTTCCCGCGGTTTTTCTTATTAAATGATATTTATTTGGAACAAGGACTGCTTAACATACGAGGGATAGATAACATTACTGATCGGATGAAAGTAACGATGTACCTTATATATTCTAGGGTTGAACCCTTGTCGCCGTTGGCTAAGCAGTTGATTAAAATGATTATCGAGACCATTCGGGAAACTATGCATAGGAGTTTAACCTACAATGCGTATAGAACAGTTTAAACAAATTGTCCAGATTCAAGAGCAACAGTCTATATCCAAAGCGGCCAGTGATTTGTTTATCAGCCAACCATCGTTAAGCATATCCGTCAATAATCTTGAAGAGGAACTTGGCCTTAAAATATTTGATCGGAGCAATGCTGGAGTTATCCCCACGGAGCAAGGGAAAGAAATATTAAGATTAGCTGAAAATATACTAGACTTAAGTGACAAGATGACTGGAATTATGGAGGGGACTAAGGTCTCGATTCGAAATCTCCAGATGGCAATGCCGGCTTCTTTCGCCAATGTCATTATTCCAGGGCTTCTTAGACAATTTCGGGAACTTTATCCTAATGTTAATCTTCATACACATGAGGCGTCTTATTATGAAATTGTAGATCTAATGGACAAAGGCATATATTCCATAGGGATAGTAAGCTGCAGAGTGGATCTTGAATACAATTTTATCCAACAGCTCAAAGAAAGAGATATTGCCTGGGAGTTTATTCCAGGGGGAGAGCGTTTAAGAATGTCTCTTTTTATAAGCAGTAAGAATCCTTTGGCTGATAGGGAATGGATCAGTAAGTCCGAACTAAGGAATTTGAGGATGATTTCCTATAAAGAAAACTATTCCAAGATTTCTAAAGACTTAGAACGTTCCTCGAATAAACCTGTCATTGTTGAAGATGTTGAACTTTTAAAAAAACTAATCAGTAACGACTTTGGCTTTTCAATTTTTCCCGAAATCTTAGCCTTTGATGATTTGTATGTAAAAAGTGGTATGATCAAGGTTATTCCTATTAAAGAGTTAAGTGAGCCATCGAATGTTTATATACTTTATTCCAACAAAGAGTTGTTGTCGTTTATTGAAAGGGAATTGCTGACGATTGTAAAAGAGTTGATTACGGACACACTATGATGGACCGGAAGGGCTTCGCGGATCAAGTGATTCTTAAATATACTCACGGGGGTTAAAACCCAGTGAGTATATTTTTTTTGACATAATACCTATAAGAAAACCTATATTATGCAGGTCAATTATTCTAATCTACAATAGAAAAAGATAATCGTTTTATACGGATTGAATTATACCCAATTATGCGAAATTGTGCACAATCCACTGATTGGAGGGCATCTAATCCGTAAGCCCATCATTAAACCAAAGGGTTGGTGAAGGGGACTTAGATCCTTTACAGAAAAATGATAGGAGGAGGCTTTTGACAATGGCAGTTAAACTAGAAGAGCAACCAAGCAACGTACAACCGACAAATAATCAACTGAAGAGTATCGATGCAAAACCAGGCATGGATAAAGAATTATTAAAAGTCATTGGATTTTTTGTGATCGCAGGCTTAGGCTGGATTTTGCCAGCTCCAGCACCTATTACACCGATCGGAATGAAAGTGTTTTTGGTCTTTCTAGCAACGATTTATGGCTGGACGGTAACCAAGCATGTTTGGCCTAGTTTATTAGCTTGTTTAATGTTCCCGCTGTCGGGTGTTGTCAATATGAAGCAATTCATCGCCATGGGCTGGGGCAGCGACGCCTTTTATTTCATGATACTTACATTTGCTCTAATTAAGTTCTTAGAGGAAGCAGGGGTTAGCCAATTCTTAGCTTCTTGGCTCATGAGCCGTCAGTTTATACAGGGGCACCCTTGGCGTTTGATTTTTATGATCTTAGTGACCGCTTATGTCGTTTGCAGCTTAGTTAACACCTTTATCGGTATTTTCTTAGTTTGGGAAATTGTTTACACCATTACTAAAACCATCAAGCAAAAACCTTTTGACAAATTCCCAACCCTAATGATCTTCGGGGTTGCCATGATGGGGGCTTTAAGCCTTTCGGCAATGCCTTGGGGGAATAATGCTATTGTAAACTTAGGGGTTTATGCTAACTTGATGGGTGAACCAGGTAACATGGTTCGTTATATTATCTACACCGTCCCGGTAGGTATCCTTTCCATAATTGCTTATCTTGTACTTTGTAAGTATGTCTTTAAATTAGATATCACACCCCTCAAAGAACTAACGGGTGACATGATTGACCCTAAGGGTCTCCAATTAACTAAAGTGAAAAAAATTGCTTTAGTTGCTTTAGGAAGTTTTATTGTCCTCTTGCTTTTACCTAGCCTGTTACCAAAAGGCACGCCACTTTGGTATCTACTCAATAACATGGGTATTGTTGGGGTTATGGTATTCCTCTTTGCCGTTCTTTCGTTAATCAAAGTCGATGGTAAGAACATCTTCGACTTTGTCGCCTTCGCTCGTAATGGGATACCTTGGAATATGGTGGTTATGGTTTTGGTTATCTTAGCCATCGGTGGCTGCTTAATGAGCCCTTCCACTGGGATTAATGCCTTCCTTCAACAAAACATGGCTCCCCTCCTCACTAGCTTATCCCCAGTCATGTTTGTTATCGCAATCACGGTAATCACACTTGTCCTGACCAACTTCATGATTAATATGGTGATCGTTGCTATCTTCTTACCAGTAGCAATCAGTATGTCTGCGAATATTGGCATCCATCCAGAACAAATTTCCTATTTAATTATGGTGGTTAGTACCATTGCGATTTTAACCCCAGCCGCATCTGCAGCATCGGTTCTCTTATTCCCAAATACTCAATGGATTCGTGCGAAGGATATTTATCAATATGGTGGAATTACAGTGCTTGTGGTCACAACTATCGCTGTTGCGGTTAATTACCTCTTTATGGGCTTCTTCTATTAGAAGGATCTTTTAAAATGATCGTTCAAAGCATCCAACACCCACTTGCAAGAAGTGGGTGTCTCAAAGGTAGATAAAGTGTTAAAGGATTTACCTAATACACTTTTCCAAGGAAGTAGGAGGAATATAGTGAAATACAAGGCATGGTTGGTGACAATAATTGTATTTCTAGCAGGAGTATTGTTTGCAGCTGGGAATTTTAAAGTTCCTCCGACGATGGTCGCAGTTTTAGGAGAAATGAAGGTAAGTATAATCATGGGGGGCTGGCTAATGTCCTCGTCAGCTCTGGCTGGAATCGTACTGGCGTTACCGGCTGGCGGAATTATGTCGAAAATAGGACCGAAAAAGCTAGGACTTTTTGCTTTGTTCTGTGCCTTGATCGGTAATATTGTCGGGGCGTTGGCCGCGAATTTCATGATGTTGATGGTTGGGCGATTGATCGAGGGAATAGGCTTTGGTTTGATCGGTGTCGTCGCCCCAGCCATTATTGCCCTTTGCTTTCCCGCTGAAAAACGTGGTTTACCCATGGCGATCTGGTCTGTCTGGGTGGGTACTGGAATGTTGCTCATCTTTTCTGCTACCAATGTTATTATGCCGCTCTTTAGCTGGCGTGGTGTTTGGTGGTTCGTAGCCATCTTGGCCGCCATAATGATGGTGCTATTTGCAGGGGGTGTTCAGGTTCCTGAGGTTGCCGAGGCTGAACCTGGAGTTTTAAAGCAGGAAACGGCAGCGTTGAAGCCCGCTTTGCCCTATGAAGGCTTCAAATCTCCTGCTTCCTGGCTGCTCAGTCTAATTTTTATGATGTTTGGTTTTGGGGTTGGGGCCATGATGACTTTTGCGCCGACGTTCATGGTTGAAGAAGTAGGGATGGATGTGGCAAACGCCAATATGAACACTAGCGTGATAACCCTGGGTATGATTACTGGCGGCATCCTTATGGGCTTTATTTTGAACAAGGTGAAAAACCGTTCATTCCTGTTGGTTGTCAGTATGGTTTTAACGGCGATCTTCATGGGTCTAACGTTCGAGGTGACCTCTCCGAACTTGATATTGCCCTTTATGCTGATAATGGGCTTGATTTACTCCATGGTTCCCGCAGTAATATTTACGATATCTCCTGAAGCGGCGGTTTCACCAGCTACGGTGGGGATCACCATGGGTATCATCGTTTTAGGACAAAATTTATCCGGTTTCATCGGACCTGTTTTTATCGGGGCGATAGTGGAAAGGGGTGGAGGAGCATGGAGTGCGGCAACCCTGCCCTTAGTTGTGGCTGGCCTCATTGGAGTGATAGCCTCTGTATTGTATGGTCTGGTGATGAAGAAAAGAGCTTCTGGCCAGAGCTCGCAGTTAAACGGTCTCCTCAATAAGAAGACAGGCGCTGCATGAGTTAATCAGTTTGTTAGGCTCCAGCTTCTTCAAGGGAGTGGACCCGTTCTTTTTGTAAGGAGATTGTATTTTTCACATATCAATTATGCCAAAACCTATATTACGCCCTCAGAGTGGTTTTGGGCTACTATTATAATAGCTAATAGGAGTACACTGTTTTTTATAGTTTAAGGGAAGTGGAACCGCGTATTAACTTAAGCTTGAAAGGGGTTAAATCATGACAAATCAAATCAAACATGAACAGATTGCCCATATCATCACGAAGCAATATAACTTGGAGCAAGCAATGCTAGCAGAATTCGAAGCTGGCAATTATACGATTGATAACCCTCTGGTTAAATTAAATCCTTATGGGGTTTGCCCTTTGACGGCTATGGTTTTATTCGAAACTCCAGTCCTGACGGAAGCTACGATCGTTGTTAAAGGGAAAGAACACCCTGGAGATATTCGACATACGTTCCCGGCCAGCAAGAAGCATATTCTGCCTGTTTATGGCCTTTATGCTGATTATGAAAATACGGTTGAAATCGTGATGGCTAATGGTCAGAAAAACGTGATTCGTATTCAAACAGGTCCTATTCACCCCGATGTACCCTTAGCAACCTCGATTAAGACCACGTCTGAGTATATGGGACATAATATGATGTTCCTGACAGCTGCTATGCGATCTATGCCTGTAGGCTATGACTATGCAGGGGATGTTCGTTGGTATACCAACGTGAATTTTTCCTTCGATGTGAAGCGCATGCCTAATGGACATATTTTAATTGGAACTGAGCGCTTGGTTAAAATGCCTTATTTTACAACAGGAATTTACGAAATGGCCTTTAGCGGTAAGATCTTTAAAGAATACCGCACTCCTAGTGGTTATCACCACGACCAATTCGTCATGGAAGATGGCAATATCTTAGTGCTGTCCTTTGATTTTTATTCAGGTACGGTTGAAGACGTGTGCTTACTGATCGATCCTAACACGGGTGAAGTCTTAAAGTCTTGGGATTACAAAAACGTCCTGCCCCAGGATGTAGGGGGTTCAGGGAGCCAAGACGAGCACGATTGGTTCCACAACAATGCCGTTTGGTATGATAAGAAAACTCACAGCCTAACGTTCTCCGGTCGTCATCAGGACGCCGTAATTAACCTCGATTTCGAAACTGGAAAGTTAAACTGGATTCTTGGTGACCCTGAGGGTTGGCCGCAAGAAATGGTTGATAAATATTTCTTTACACCGGTTGGCGATGGAGAGTTTGATTGGCAATATGAACAGCATGCCTGTGTTATTTTGCCAGATGGGGATGTTATGCTCTTTGACAACGGCCATTATAGATCAAAGAATAAGGAGAACTACCTGGCTAACAGCAAAAACTTCTCCCGTGGCGTTCGATATCGCATTGATACCGAGAAAATGACCATCCAACAAATTTGGCAATACGGCAAAGAGCGCGGCGCTGAATTCTTCTCTCCTTATATCTGTAATGTAGAGTATTATAATGAAGGACATTACATGGTTCATTCCGGAGGAATCGGCTATGAAAATGGTGAGACCTGCGAGGGAATGGCCGTTATGAAAGTAATGCAGCCAGAATTTAAGGATAGTATTACTTTCAATTCCATTACCTGTGAGCTTAAAGATGATGTCTTAATGTATGAATTACAAGTACCTGCTAATTGCTATCGTGCAGAAAAGCTGCCCCTGTACTATGCTAATGAGACTGCTGAACTAGGTGCAGGAAAAGTTCTTGGCAGTTTAATCGAGACCCAAACCACAAAAATGAAGATTAAAGCTCAAGAAACCGGTCAATTAGTACCCGACCATTACGAGGCATCCATCATCGAGGAAGAGGACCGCATGACCTTTAACGCCATCTTTGAATCCGGTGAAATGGCCCAATTACTCTTGGTAGACGAGGCCGGCGAGGTAAGACGTTATCCTATCAATACCGTCGCTCAGAACTTCCAGGCTATGTGTGTAGGTACCTTCCAGAAGACTGATCCCAGGAATGTTGATGTCTTCATCAACAAAACCGGTCTATCCGGAAAATATCAAGTCAAGTTGGTTGCCGAAGAAAAAATCTACGAAACCGGCGTGACGATCTCCGCCTAGATTTGAGGAGTTGTGTGGGGGCGAATTGTGTGGGGGTCTGACCCCCACACAACGGGGAACTATTCTGACAATTAATTCTCGGTCAAAAACCGTGGTTAAGAGTACGGCTTGAGAATTAGTTTAAGTGAGCTACATGACAAACTAAATTAGCGACTGAGAAGTAACGACAGAAGATATTTACTTCTCAGTTGCTTTCAATGTTTCATTATGAAGGAGTTGGAGATTATGTCATTAAAACAACTAAGTGCTGCAGCTTTTGAGGAAGTTATCTATGATAATGGTGAACCATGTGTAGTCATATTTTCAAGAAAAGAGTGCCATGTCTGTAAAGAAGTTGTACCAGTCTTAGAAGAATTACAACCGAAATACGAGAACAAGTTTGGTTTCTATTATGTTGACGTAGAAGAAGATAAGGCCTTGTTCCAACGGTTCTCCTTAAAAGGCGTTCCCCAGCTGCTCTACTTTAAAGATGGTGAATACCACGGTAAACAAGCCGGCAAAGTTGAGGAGGACCAAGTCGAAGAAAGAATCGCCGACATCCTCGAGTAGGAATTGCGTGGGAATTGCGTGGGGGTCTGACCCCCACACAATGCCCACACAATGGGGAACTATTCTGACAATTTAGGGAGAGGAAGTGAAGGGCATGGCGAATAGCTATGATTTAATTATAATTGGTGGGGGTCCTGGGGGACTTTCTGCTGCGATCTATGGGGGAAGGGCTAAACTTAAGACCCTGGTCATCAACAAAGGGGCTATTGGCGGCCTAGTTAATACGACTCGGGAAATCGTTAATTATCCGGGATATGGGCAAATCAGCGGACCAGATCTGATGAAGGATTTTAAGAACCATGCGGAGACCTTTGGGGTGGAATTTGTAAAAGGTGAGGTTACCCAGACGGATTTTTCACAGGCGGAAAAGAAGGTTGTGACCAAAAAGGGCCAGGAGTTTTTAGCGAAAGCGGTTATCGTGGCTTGTGGCAGCGAGCCTAGGTTACTCAATATCCCAGGCGAAAAGCGACTTAGGGGTATGGGCGTAGCGTATTGCGCGACTTGTGATGCCGAGTTCTTCGAGGGGGAAGATGTTGTTGTCGTCGGAAGCGGTGACCAGGCTATTGAAGAAGGCATGTTCATTACCAAGTTTGCCCGTAAGGTCACGGTTATTGTTTTACATGATGAAGGAATTCTGGATTGCAATAAGGTCAGTGCAGAGAGAGCCTTAAATCATGAAAAAATGGAGTTTATCTGGAACTCGACGATTGAGGAAGTTGTAGGTAAAGAGAATGTCGAAGGGGTAAAAATTAAGAATTTGAAAACTGGTTCGACGTCAGAGCTTAGCTGCCAGGGTGTCTTTTTCTTCGTAGGTATGGTCCCCTCGACGGGTTATCTTAAAGACAGTGGTATAGAGATGGATAAACGAGGGTATATCCCAGTCAACGAGCTGATGGAAACCAACCTTGAAGGGGTCTATGCAGTGGGGGACAACCGAGTAAAATATCTCAGACAAGTTGTCTCCGCTGCTGGGGACGGTGCAACTGCCGCTGTTGCAGCAGAGCGCTATATTGAAGAAGTTAATGACTTTAACAGCAATGTTTTGCAAAGTGAAAAAAAGGTTCTGTTATTGTTCTTTAATGCCCAAGACAATGAAAGCCTCAAGTATCGCACAGCTCTGGAAGAACTGAAGGAGAAATCGGCTACGGACTGTAAAATCCTCTGCGTTGATATGGCAACGAAAAAAAACCTAGCCGAAAAATATGCTGTAAGAGCCATCCCCTCAGTCCTTGTGATGGATAAGGGGACTGAGACCAACCGCCTTGAGGGTTTAGAGGGTCTGACCCCCAAACAATGGGAAACGATTCTGACAATTTGAGCTTAGGAACCGGGATGTTATACATCTCGGTTTTTTTTAAAATCTTTTATTAATACAAAGAAGGTATTCGGCAAAATTTGACGAATATTAATTTATCTATTATAAAACACAAACATAATAAGGACGGTGTATTTGTAACAATGAAAAAAGGCTTTATAAAGAAGTGGGTTACTGGTCTGACCATTGGTGCGCTGCTGTTGACGACGGCAGGATGCGGAGGAGGGGGTACTGCTCCCGCAGCAAATAATGATTCAAAAGGTGAAGCAGCTAAGATTGGGGTTATCGCCTATCTGACAGGGGGCGGAGCGGCCTATGGTACTGCAATTAAGGAAGGGTTAGATCTCGCTAAGGATGAGATTAATGCCCAGGGCAAGGTTCAGATTGAGCTCATTTACACAGATTCCCGCGGGGAAAAGACGGAAGCCATCAATGCTGCCAATAAACTAATTAATAAGGACAATGTTGTAGGAATTATCGGACCAACTCTGAGTGGAGAGATGTTTGCCGCTGGACCCATTGCTAATCAAGCAGGAGTTCCGATTATGGGAACCTCGACGACTGCAGAAGGGATCCCTGCCTTGGGAGACTTTGTCTTCCGGAATGCTTTGCCTGAGTTTTTAGCGGTTCCCCAGGCTGTTGAGAAGGCAATTTCCACCTATGACTTGAAAAAAGTTGCCGTTATGTACTCTAACAATAACGACTGGGCAGTGTCCGGGTATAAGACCATTGAAAGTACACTTAAGAAAAATGGTGTGGAAATCATTGCCACCGAAACGTTTGCGGATAAAGACACAGATTACTCTGCTCAATTGACGAAAATTGCTTCTTTAAAACCCGATGCGGTAATGGTTTCCAGCCTATATCAGGAAGCTGCTCTCGTTTTAAAGAAAGCAAGAGAAATTGGGATTACGGTTCCTTTTGTCGGAACGAATGGCTTTAACTCCCCTGAGCTGATCAAGATCGCCGGACCAGCTGCTGATGGAGCTATCGTGGCCAGCCCTTGGTTCCCAGGTAAAGCCGATGAAAAAGTTCAGAAGTTTATTGCGGATTACAAAGCAAAATACAATAACAAAGTACCGGATCAGTTTGCAGCTCAAGCCTACGATGCACTTTATTTGTATGCTAGTGCCTTAGAGCAAGCTGGAACGACCACAGATCGTCAAAAGCTGCGTGATGCCATAGCGACGATTAAAGATTTCCAAGGTGTAACTGGAAAATTCGCCTTTGATGAAAATCGTGAACCAGTAATGAATGCTACGGTTTTGATTATTAAGGATGGTCAGTTTACGGAATTGAAATAACGATTAGGAGTGAACGTTTTGTTCTGGCAACAATTGGTCAATGGCTTAACCTTGGGAAGTACGTATTCCCTTGTCGCGTTAGGTTACACCTTGATTATGGGGGTCCTAAACATCATTAATATGGCTCATGGAGAGATATTTATGATTGGGGCTTTCGTCGGGTTGTACCTTGTGACTTATTTTGAAGTGAATATTTTCGTGGCCATGGCTGGAGCTATGGTGACCAGTGCGTTGCTAGGTTGTCTAATGGAAACGGTAGCCTTGCGTCCTTTGAGACGCAAGGCTGTTTCCCACCTAGCGCCGTTGATTAGTACTATCGGGGTAGCTATATTTCTTGAGAGTCTAGCTTTAAATCTCTTTGGACCTCAGTCCCAGGCGTTTCCGACTGAATTAGCTGCAGTGCAAATGCAACTTGGGCCTATTCGGATTTCCCTGGTTCAAATTATCATACTTGGTATGTCCTTCGGTTTAATGTTCGTCCTGCGTTTTTGGCTTTCCAAAACCCGGGTTGGCAAAGCCATCCGGACAACGGCTGAGAACATTGAGACGGCTAATCTCCTGGGGATTAACACCAACAAAATTATCTTTTTAACTGTAGCACTTGCCTCAGGATTAGGGGGAATCGCCGGGGTTCTGGTAGGTCTCTCCTTTAATGCAGTAGAACCGACCATGGGATTATCAATGGGCTTAAAAGGACTGGCCGTTCTGATCCTTGGTGGTATGGGAAATATCACCGGAGCAATGCTGGGCGGGTTAATCCTAGGAATTGCTGAGGTGTTCACCGTCGCTTACGGTGCCTCTTCCTATCGTGATGCAGTCGCCTTTGGAATGATTATTCTCATTCTATTTATTCGTCCTCAAGGACTTTTTGGAAAACGGCAAGGGGGACGTTTTTAGATGGATATGTTATTAAATCAATATTATCTTCAAATCGCCGTCTTTGTTATGGTTAATGCAATTCTAGGGGTAAGTATTTATTTGACTCTATCAACCGGTCAATTGTCTCTGGGAAATGCCGGATTTATGAGTATTGGAGCTTACACTTGTGCAATTCTGACTGTCAAAGCAGGCTTCCCTGTCTATTTGGCCATCCCAATCGGGGGGATTGCTGCAAGTTTAATGTCGATCATCATAGGCTTTCCCGCCTTGCGGCTAACAGGGATTTACTTAGCTATTGCTACCCTTGGCTTTGGTGAAGTGGTTCGAGTTATTGTGTTAAACCTAAAAATTACAAACGGTGCCTTGGGGATCTCGGGAATCCCAACTCTTGGAACTAAGATTAGCAAAATGCTGTCCTCCTTCGGATTACCTCAGAAGTTTGGAGGATTAAGCGTTCAACAGACTAGTACCTTACTGGTATTATTGATTCTAGTTTTGATCCTCGTTTTTCTGGTCTTTTTCTGTGTAAGGCTCAATCGGTCAAGAGTGGGTCGGGCCTTTGCGGCTATTAAAGCAGATGAGTCGGCAGCGGAAGCCATGGGAATTAATACGACCTATTACAAATTGCTGGCCTTTGCTTTAGGGGCTCTAATCGCCGGGATTGCGGGTGGCTTATCCGCCCATTTAACCTTTTTTATCGGACCGAAGGATTTTGCTTACCACCGTACCGTCGAGATTCTGCTTTATGCGGTCTTAGGAGGAAGCGACTTGGTTTTTGGCCCCATCGTTGGGGCATTGATCCTAACCTTGCTGCCCGAACTGTTGCGCTCAGCGTCAAATTACCGACTGATGATTTACGGAGCACTCTTGGTGACCATGATGGCTTTCAGACCTCAGGGTCTTATCAGTGAGGAGACGGTTCGCTTTTGGAAGAGTAAGCTTGGAAGGGGGAGTAAATAATGACGTTAGTCCTTGACCAAGTGAGTAAAAGCTTTGGCGGTTTGGCAGCGTTAAGTAACGTAAGTTTTAAGGTGACTGAGGGAGAAATCGTTGGAATTATCGGACCCAATGGTGCTGGTAAGACAACCCTTTTTAACTTAATCACGGGGATTTTTCCTCCTACTGCGGGGAAGATCACCTATCAAGGTAAGGATTTGTTAGGGTTGAGACCCTATAAGGTTACAGAATTAGGCTTAGCTCGTACCTTTCAGAATATCCGGCTCTTTGGACATTTGAGCCCTTTGGACAATGTTATGGTTGGGGCGCATTGCCGGACAAAAGCTGGGGTCTGGAAAGGACTATGGCGCACTCCTGCCCAACGTAAGGAAGAGAAGGCTACCCGGGAACGTGCCCAAACTTTGCTTAAATTAGTCGGGGTTGAAGAGGATATAGACTCTCCGGCAAGTTCACTTCCCTATGGGCAACAACGCCGCTTGGAAATTGCGCGGGCGCTTGCGACGGAACCAGAAATAATTCTACTCGATGAGCCAGCGGCTGGGATGAATGAGAATGAAACTGACGATTTACGGCTGCTGATTAAAAAGATTCAAACCATGGGTAAGACCGTCGTATTAATTGAACATGATATGAACCTTGTCATGAATGTTTGTGACCGCGTTATGGTGATTAATTTCGGACAAATGATTGCAGAAGGTACTCCGGCTGAGATTCAGCAGAACCCATTGGTTATTGAGGCGTATTTGGGCCGGGAGGAGGGATAGAGATGCTTAACATTAAAGGTTTGTCCACGAGTTATGGTAGTATTCAAGCCATTAAAGGGATTGACATCGACGTTCCCGAAGGCTCTATTGTTTCTCTGATCGGGGCGAATGGGGCAGGGAAAACGACGACGATGAAATCTCTGGTTGGGCTTCTCAAGCCTCAGGCTGGACAGATTACCTTCCAAGGGCAGGAGATACGAGGGTTTGCCCCTCACAAAATTGTTAACCTGGGCATGTCGCTGGTTCCCGAGGGCCGGAATATTTTAGCTGGCATGACGGTGCTGGAGAACTTGGAAATGGGAGCCTATCAGAGAAACGATAAAGAGGTTCAGGCTGATTTCGAGAAGGTATTTAAACGCTTTCCCATCTTAGAGGAACGCAAGCAACAATTGGGAGGAACTCTTTCTGGAGGACAGCAACAAATGCTGGCCATCGGACGTGCTCTTATGGCTAGACCAAAACTTCTCTTGCTTGATGAACCTTCCATGGGGTTAGCTCCTTTGGTTGTATCCGATATTTTTAAAGTTATTCAAGAGATCAATCAGGAAGGGACGACGATTCTGCTTGTTGAACAAAACGTCCGTCAAGCCTTAAAGATTGCTCACTATGCCTATGTTCTGGAAACCGGCAAGATCGTGTTGCATGGAAAAGCGGATGAGGTTGCCAAAAATCCACGGGTTATGGAAGCTTATCTGGGTGGAGCTAAGGCGGGTGCCTAAGGGGTCTCCTTGATGATGAATCTATTGATAACTAAATGATAAGAACTAAAAGAGTTAGGCAGAGGAGCAACTGGTTTGTAATATCTGCACTTGTTAATAAATTCATCCCCCGCTTTCTCTGTAGGAGGGGGGATTTTCTCTTTGCTTGGACATCCCTAATTAGTAGGCTTAAGCATTGTGGTCCAACCTGTAAACCGAAGAGAGGAGACGTTTATCATGGGAAATCAAACCCATAAAATCGTCAAAAGTAAGGTCACGGAAGGTCTTCACGATATGGAATCACGGAAAGGGAGGTTTCGCGCCTTTGATGCGATTCGCCCGGCCATGTTAAAGATGGTTCCCAATTATCCTGAGCTTTCCAATCGTTTGCGCAAAATCAAAGAATATAGCATGGATCATTTAGACGAAGTGATCGCCAGAGCGCAACGGTCCTTAGAAGAAAAGGGCTGTAAAGTGTATCTCGCCGAAACGTCTGAAGATGCTCAGAACTATATTGCCAGTCTTATTCCCAAGGAAGGCTTGGTCGTTAAGTCTAAGTCAAATGCCGGTAAAGAAATTAACATCTCTCATTATCTCGAAGATCGTGGCGTGACCGTGGTAGAAACGGATTTGGGAGATCGAATTAATCAGCTGGCTAAGAGTGAAGCGAGTCACTCCCTGGCACCGGCAATTCATATTCCCATCGAAAAAGTAACCGAACTTTTTTCTGAAGAAGAGGGAACTCAGTTAGAATGCACCCCCGAAGCGTTGGTTATTTCTGCTCGTAAAGGTCTACGGGATTTTCTGGTTAAAGCGGATGTGGGCATCTCAGGAGCGAATGCCATTGCTGCGGATACGGGGAGTGTTTTCGTTACGGAGAACGAAGGTAATATTCGAGCGGTATCCATGATGCCTAGAGTTCACATTGTGATCGCTGGTGTGGAAAAAATCGTCTCGACCCTTGAAGATGCCATGCAAGTGGTGCGAGCAGCAGCAGTTTACGGTGTAGGACAAGACATCGGGACCTATGTTTCAGTGATCTCAGGTGTTAGTGAATCCCTTGATCCGGATCTTGAAGATTATTCCCACGGTCAGGGTCCTAAAGAAGTGCATATAGTTTTATTAAAAAATGGACGTAAAGAAGCTATGGTTGCAGGCTTTAAAGAGTCTCTTTACTGTATCAATTGTGGAAGTTGCTTAAACTTTTGCCCAGTCTACCAGGAAGTCGGCGGCAAGTACGGATATAAATATCTCGGGGGTCGGGGTTTGGTTTTTGCTGCCTTTCATGGTGACTTAGAAAAGTCTGAAGAAAATGGTTTGTCTCTCTGTATCGGATGTCAAAAGTGTCAAACTGCCTGTCCAGTACAGATGGCGACGCCTAATATGTTATGGAAACTTCGCCAAAATGCGGTGGCTAAAGAAGGGGCCGGCTGGAAGAAGGATTTGATCTTCTCGATGTTAAGCAAACCCAATACCCTGCCGATGGTCAGTAAATTAGCGACGACCTTTGGGAAACTGGCCTTAAAAGAGGCAGATAAAGGTAAAGGGATGACCTCCCGTTTAACCTTTAATTCGTTTGGGTTACCTCAAGAACGTGTGATTCCTCGCTTCTCTAAGAAATCCTTTATGGAAATTGCCAAACCTAAAGCCCTTTCTAAGCCGGTTAAAAAGGTTGGTTTTTATCCAGGGTGCGTGGTGAATTACACTGAGACGGATCTCGGGGAAGCGCTGCTTCATGTCTTAGGAGAAAATAATGTTGAGGTAAAACTAGCTAAAGAGGATGTTTGCTGTGGGATTCCAAGTATTGTAAGTGGGGATCTGACTCATGCCAAATCTATGGCTCTCAAAAACATCGAAACTTACAGTGAGTTTGATATGGATTCATTGGTTTTTGTCTGCCCCAGTTGTGCGGTTGCCTTCAAAGAGGAGTACCCTAAACTGTTTGCGGGGGATTCCTCTGAGCTTCAGGAAAAAGTGAAAAAACTCGCTTTAAAGGTTAAAGATATCAATGAATTCCTTAGCCAAGATATTGATTTAAAGCCTCCAAACCAAAGAGTCACGGAAACGGTGACCTATCATGATCCTTGCCATCTCGCTCGAAGTATGGGTGTTAAAAAAGAACCTAGAGAACTTATCCAAACGATCCCGGGCGTGAGTTATGTGGAAATGCAGGATGCGGATACGTGCTGTGGATTTGGTGGATCCTTTAGCTTAAGTTTCTATGAGCTTTCGCAACGGATAAATGAGGGAAAATTAAAGACCGTTAATGATACTAAGGCCACCACCTTAGCGACGAGTTGTCCGGGATGTATGGTTCATTTCCGTGATGGGATTGCTCAGCACAAAATGAAGCAAAACGTTTCTCACGTTATTCAAATTTTGAGCCGGGCCTATGGGAGGAGATGAGCAACATGAGTAGCACGAGTGGTGCAAGTTCGAGCGCTGGTAAAATAAGTAGTAACGACAGTACAAACAGTACGAAAGCTGAAAAGATATTAAAGGGAATAAGTTCCCGCCGCGACAAACTTCTTCAAGAATATCCAAATTTAGCTAGCCAAGTGCAGGAGATTAAAAGCAAGACAGCGAATAATATTAAAGATTTTGTGGAAAAGGCAGTTTCTTCTCTCAAAGGTAAAGGATGTCATGTGATTTTTGCGAAGGATGCAGGGGAGGCTCAAGAGCAGATCCTAAAAATTCTTGCTGGGAATCCGAGTGTAGCCCTTAGTAAAAATTCCGTTTTTAAAGAGATCGGGTTGAGAAATTTTCTAACCTCGAACAAGGTTGAGGTTTTTGACACGGACCTAGGGGAACGAGTTGCCGGGACAAAAGTCGACGCCCACCCTTGGATAGCCAGTATCAATACGTCAATTCCTAATAAAGAGTGGGTGGCTCAGGTCAAGGATGAGATCAAGCACCAGGTTGCCCATATGCAGTACGGAATTACAGGAGCAGAGGCAATTGTTGAACAAAATGGAACCATCGCTCTGTTAGAAAGCGAGGGGAATGTTCGGTTCACCTCAAATCTGCCCTATAACCATATCGTCGTGGCAGGAATAGATAAAATTGTCCCCTCACTTGAAGATGCTTTGGCCGTTTGCCGGGCGATTAGTGTCTATGGGATGGGAAAAGATATCCTTAAATATATCTCCTTTATCAGCGGTCCCAGCAGAACGGCGGATATCGAGTTTAGAATGGTCCAAGGTATGCATGGCCCTAAAGAAGTGTTCGTTATACTCCTCGATAATGGACGTCTGGCAGCGACTGAAAACCAGCAATGGGATTTGCTAAAATGTCTGCACTGCGGAGGATGTCTCGTCGATTGCCCAAGTTATCTTAGTGAAGGATTAGAGAAAGGCTATTATTATACGGGGAAAAGGGCCAGTGTCTTAGCTGCTTTTTTAAAGGAATCCGAGCCCTTTGAGCATGGGGTTTGTGGAGACTGCTCGTTATGTAATAAACACTGTCCTATGGGTATTCAAGTATAGCTTTTGACGCACTTATGGAGGTTTTAATGCAGTTTGAAAAAATTACCAAACCTCATCGAACCTATCAAGAGGTTTTAAAACAAATTAATCATTTAATAGTCGATGGCAAGCTCCGTCCGGGGGATCGACTCATGGGTGAACGAGAAATGGCGGTAGAACTAGGAGTTAGCCGGACTACTTTACGTGAGGCTTTAAGAACCATGGAGTTCTTAGGATGGGTTGAGATTAAGCCGGGAGATGGTACGTTCATTCGTGATATTCACTTAAATGAGGTAATCAGCCCCTTGGCCTTAGCTTTATCGGTGGAGCCGACAAGAATAGACGAACTCTGGGAAACTCGGATAACTCTCGAGGTCGAATGCGCGGGTTTAGCATCACTCCGAGCCTCAAAAGAAGATTTGCAGCAAATTTCCCAAGCCCTTCGAGATATGAAGTCCTCCTTACACGATCTGGATGCCTATGCTAAAGCAGATATGAGATTTCACTTTCGCGTAACTCAAGCTTCCCAAAATTCGATGATGCATCGACTACTGCAAACGTTTGTCGTCCATATTTTTGACCTGATTAAGAAAACCGGACCTCTCCGTTTTAGTCACGACATTGGGGGGCTAAACACAATACAAGAGCATATTTCCATCTACGAAGCAATCGCCAGTCAGGAAGCAGAACAAGCAAGAACCCTCATGAGAAAACACCTAGAAGCCTCGCGAAACGAAATCGGAGGGTCAGACCCCCACACAACGGGAAACAATTCTGAAAATTAAACCTAGAGAGAGCCCTTCCATCCAAGTTGATGGGAGGGCTTTTTGGGAGGGCTTTTTGGGGTCAGACCCCCACACAATGGGAAACAATTCTGAAATATCAAGCGGAAGGCATCGTTTATTTGCCATTAAATACCATGGTACAATGGTTGATCGTAATTTTTCTTAAAGAGGGGACGAAAGTATGGCTTTTGGTTTAGACAAAGAGTTGATACAAAGCATCCGAAAAATCGGTCAAAACTATGCCGTAGATCAAATTATTCTTTTCGGATCGCGAGCAAGAGGTGATCATAAGCCAACAAGCGATATTGATTTGGCAGTTTTTCTATCAGAGTCTAATTGTAAAGGGCATTTGATCAGTGAGTTTGATGACCTCAATACCCTCCTGAAGATAGATACTAATATTCGTCAATGAAAACATAGAACCTAGATTATTGAAGAATATCAAGAAAGACGGTGTATTACTTTATGAGCGAGCCATACATAAAGCTTAGTAACTATACAAATGCACTTTCGAGATTGAATGAGGGGATCGCTAAATACGATGAAGCCAATGATCTGTTAAGGGATGGAGTAATACAGAAGTTTGAGCTTACCTTGAGCTTGCTTGGAAAATTTAATGGCAGTCTTTGAAGATGAGGGCTTAATAGGATTAAATTCTCCTAAGACGGTTTTGCGTGAAGCCTTTGAGATGGGGCTTATTCAAGATGATGAATTATGGCTTACTATGCTGAGTGATAGAAATTCGACCGCACATATCTACAATGAACAACCGGCAATTGAAATATGTCGTAATATCAAGAGAGATATGCAAGTGCATTTGTGGATTTGCTTAAGACAATTGAAGCAAGGCTGGACTAGGTTGGAGTTTGGGGCGAAGAAAGAAGAAAAATATAGTATGGTATTATAAATGGTAGGAAAAATGGAAAGAGATGGCGAATGACTAAAAAATAGGGAATTAGGTGGGGAGTGGAAGAGGTGGCGAGGAAATCGAGGGTTTGGTGGCCGGGAGCGGATTATCATATCATGTGCAGGGGAAACCGCCGGTCGGACATTTTCATGGATGAGATCGATCGGAAAGTATTCCTGCGTATGTTGGCCCAAGTCAAAGAAAAACATCCCTTTATCCTGCATGCTTACTGCTTGATGAGTAATCATGTGCATTTCCACTTAGAAACGATTGATACAGATCCCGGAAAAATTATGAAGCTGTTGAATATGAAATACGCTATTTTCTTCAATAACAAGTACCACCTTGAAGGGCATTTGATGCAAGGTCGGTTTCGAGCTGAGATTGTAACTAATGACCGATACTTTTTGGCGCTTAATCGTTACATACATTTAAACCCCGTTGTAGCAGGCATTGTACTTCATCCAAAAGATTATCGGTGGAGCAGTTATAATGCCTATGTGGATGGGAAATTTTCTTTCCTTGTAAATACGAAGAAAACATTAGGCTATTTTCCTAATCCTAAAATCAGCAACTTCGAGGAGTTTACGGTGGCGGGTATAAAAACGGACTCCTCAGATGATTCGTTATTACCTTTAAGACTACAGCTTGAGGACTAGTAGACTAGGGAGCTCGTGACTTCTTCCTTATTAATAGGAAGGAGATTTTTTATTTGCTTCCATAAATTCTAAAGCTCAATGTATTTCCATCGACTAGGCTGCGGATAAGAATAAAACTGTCGGTATCATTTCTGAACTTAAAATCTAAGGTAGGGTAAGCCACTGTAGCATCCTGACCAAGTGGGACATAGGTGACGGGCAAGCTGTGGCGCGTACGTTCCATAACCCTTAAGGAGGGGGAGGCCAATTGAACCGCATTATAAAGAGTGCTGGAAACTTGACAGACTCCTCCACCTAGACCGGGTACAAAGGTATTTCCTTCAATAATCATAGCCTCCTGATATCCTGCCTCGGAAGTTCTGGGGCCTACCGTATGATTAAATGAGAACACCTCTCCAGGTTTTAGTACCTTACCATCGATGGCTTTAGAGGCAAGCTTCAGGTTAAGTGATCGTGCCTTCTGATTTGGATCAAAACGAGTGGTATAGTCGCTTAAGAGGTCCTTCTTTTTCACGGTCTCGAGGTCTGTTTTCGTAAGAGTGGGTTTGACTATGATAAAGGGAACTTGAATTGTCTGGGCTTCAGGGGTCTGATTCTTTATGCTTTTGATAAGTGAGTCGAGGTCTACTTGTTTTCCTATTTTTTCTGGGACGATTTGCAGAGAGTTATCCGGGTTTATGGAAAAGTACGCATCTGTTGAAGGAATGTTTAGGGTTGAGAGATGTTTATTCAGAGCTTCTTTTAGAACAAATTCATTCCATTGCAGGTCAGGTTCAAAGGAGATCCCCCTGCTTGCCTTATATTTAGCAATAGCCTTATGAAAGAGGTTTCCTTCTCGTCCGACAAGATAGGCTTTTTGAAGTGGTTCAGCAAAGGTATAAGTGAGACCGAGTTTCTCTAGGTCTATGAGGCAGCTTTTCTCATCGGAGATGAAATGGAGGGGATGTTTATAAATTTTATTACGTTGTTCCTCTAGTTTGGACTCAGCTTCCTCAATAGAAAGTTGTCCCAAGGGGATTTCTAAGACAACACCGCTGGCGATGGTTCCTCTGTCCCAGGTATATAGGACGAGTGAAAGGATAAGCGCTACAAATAAGGTGATTACTACACTTAAACTAATAAGTAAGACTTTGTGCTGTTTTAATCGATTTTGAGTACTTGTTTTTTCGGCTGGTCTAGTATCCTCTTCCACGTTAATTCTCCCTTCTCGTCTAGTGACCATTAACTATATGCGAGAAGGGAGAAAATTTTCATAGAGATTGACATGGATATTTTTGGACTATGGCTTTGATGAGAATTGTGTGAGAATTGAGAATTGAGAATTGTGTGGGGGTCTGACCCCCACACAATGGGAAAGAATTCTGAAAATTATTACTTAGTTATGGCAGGGTTTAGGTGGTCTTGGGGGAATAGGTGGTCTAGAGAGTTCTCGGATGATTTCCCACAGTTGCCAAATGATGGTCAACAATAAGATGATAATGACGACTAAAGCTGTTAGAATCATATACTTCACTCCTTATTTTTTGATATACCTGGGGCTGAGGGGGCTCTTTATGTATTCTATTCAGCATGTCTCCTGGATGTTCTTGGAAAAAGCGACCTCACAGACGTTAGTCTGTAAGGTCGCTTGATTTAGTATCTCCAGTTAGAGTTAAAGGAGGCCTATTTGGTAAAGTATAGCCCACTTAATATTAAACTTCTTACTGTGTATCTGCATCTAGTAAGGCTTGTGCAATTGCAATTGTCGTTTGTCCAGCTAGCTTAGTATCTTCATCGGCAATAGTATCAACAAGGGCTGTAGCAGCATCAATTTGAGCTTGATCTACACCTTCAGCTAAAACTTTTTCAGCATCTGCAACGGTAGCATCGACAAATAAATCATCAATAGCAGCTTGTGCAGCGGCAACTTTGGCCAGCTTCTTCTGCTGCTTCGGCACTGCCTGCAGCAACTCCAAGAAGCGAATGAAACCATTACACAACTATTAGACAAGCACACAAATAGAAACGGTCCGTATTTCTACTACGCTGAGAAATACGGACCGTTTTAGCTATCGGGTTTCTTTCCCTGGACCGGGTAGCGGCAGGAATTGTGTGGGGGTCTGACCCCCACACAATGGGAAACAATTCTGATAATTACCTAGGTTAGCGTGAATCCCCACATGATTATTAGAATAAGTAATACCCCGTATAAGATCATCTGAAATATTGTCAGTGGTAAGCTTTTCCTGTATTTGTAGTATTGTGACATAGTCATTCTCCTTTGATTGTATCCTTGCCGGATCCTTTATCTTCACGTTCGAGTCGTTCCAATTCCAAGGGATGGTCTTCTTTCATTTCTTCTCGAGATATTGTACCTCTGTACCAAACATGATTCATTGGGAAGAATCTCGGGCTGAAGTGGGAGTTGAAGAAATGCCATATGAAGATAGCGCTGATGGCCAGCATTGCTTCGTCCGTGTGAGCATATCTTGCCGAATCAATGACCCAGATAGGCATATACTGAGTGAAAATCTGTGGAAACCACATCATTAAGCCAGACCCGCCCATAATGGCCATACCCCAGAACACGGCCCAGTAGTCGAATTTTTCTTTATAGGTGTAACGGTCAAATTTAGGTGGATCTTTTCTCAGGCCTAATAAGTACTTTACATCATGTATGACATCTACAAAATCTTTGCCGCTAGGCAATATTGCAAGGGATAGTTTTTTGGTTACGATAGGTTGAATCACTAGGTAGAGCAAGTGATAAACAAAAGAGAGTAGCATGACAGCTGCCGCAACTAGATGAACGAAAAGCATGTTGTCAAAACCACCAAACAGCGAGACAACCCCTTGGGAGATGCTGCTTTGTTCAAACTTAATAGGCAAGCCGGTGATTGTTAGAACGATAAAGCTGGTAAACATCCCGATGTGCTGGATTCGTTGGTGGAGATCAAAACGTTGAAAAACGTGTTCCGTTTCCATTGGTATTACCCCCTCTTCCGTTCCCGAAGAATTGTACGCAGGTTATGGTATAGTTGTAGTTCAATATGAATTACTAGTGCAGTAATCGTAATAAGGGTTAGCCAAATAAAAAACTTAGCAGTATAGTACATGGGCGCTCCCGGACCGGTCGGTGCAAGCTTGAAGTGTTGAGATCCCTCGGCAAAGCCTGGTGAGGGCTTATCATGGCAGGTGGCACAGGTTTGCGGTATGTTAGCTTTGGCAACTTTGGAATTGGGGTTGTCTGCTCCTAAAACGTCGTGAGCACCGTGACAGTCTGCGCACGTTGCTGAACGTTGGCTGCCAAGATGTACAGCTTTACCATGAAAGCTCTCTCTATAACTTTCGGTGATCTGTCCTTTATGGCAGTACGAACAGGTTACAACGCTCTCTTTTTTATCCAGTGAAGCGCCTTCAGGGTGTGGAAACCCTGTTATGTCGGTATGGCAGCTTGTACAACTTAAAAAGCTGTGAACAGACCCTTCAACGTTTTGGCCGACATCACCATGGCATTGAAGACAAGTTTCCTGGGCTTGCACCTCTGTTGCAAAGGCAGCTACCGCTAGGAGTAATAACGTTATTAGGCTCAGTACCTTCAATATCCGCCCTTTTTTTAGTTTGTCCATTCACTGCACCTCTTTAAATTTATTGATTATGGTCTCTTGGCTTTCAAAGCACATCCAATTCCTATGGAAACTTAGCTGGCACTAAGCCACCAGGCGAGGAAAATACAGTTTACTATTCACTAATGGTGCTGCGAAGGGGTGTGAAAGTCTGTTTAGCTAGTAAGGGGTTATATGATTGGGACCGACTTTATTATGTCGCAATAAACCGTAAAGCATACGTTATTAGGGTTATGCTAAGTCCTATCGTAGGAGGTTACACATCCCTGTTAGTACGCTAGATAAATAAGAAGTTATTTTTTCTGAGACGCCGTGTCTGAAGTAACTCGTTGACTAATGATGCAACATCGAAGCCTTGATTTGGGAGTCTCATGATTGGACAATCACTTTTGCGAAGGACTGCGGTGATGATGAGCAATCTGGTACACGCCAGAATAAGATGAGGGGAGGTGAGTTTGATTAAAAGGAGACAAATAAAAAATGATTGAAGGATATACAAAATTAGACCCCAGTAAAACCTATTTGATTACTGGAGGTGCTGGTTTTATCGGATTTTTCCTGTCTAAAAAGCTATTAGATCACGGCTGCAGAGTCGTGGGAATGGATAATCTGAATGACTACTATGATGTGAGTTTAAAGGAGAACAGACTGAAACAGTTAGAAGGATATGTCCGTTATACTTTCATCAAAGAGGATATCTCAGATAAGGAAATGGTCATAAAAGTCTTTGAAGATTACAAGCCGACGATTATTGTGAATCTGGCAGCGCAGGCGGGTGTTCGCTATAGTATAGAGAATCCGGATTCCTATATTAAGAGTAACATCATCGGGTTCTATAATATTTTAGAAGCTTGTCGGCATAATCCGGTTGATCATTTAGTTTACGCATCCTCCAGTTCAGTGTATGGTGCTAATGAGAAAGTTCCCTTCTCAACCGAAGATCAGGTGGACAATCCGGTATCGCTTTATGCTGCTAGTAAAAAATCCAATGAGTTAATGGCGCATACCTATAGCCAATTGTACGGAATACCTTCTACAGGTTTAAGATTTTTCACGGTTTACGGCCCGATGGGAAGACCGGATATGGCCTATTTCGGTTTTACTGAGAAGATCTTTAAGGGCGAGAAAATCGAGGTGTTTAACTTTGGTGACTGTTCTAGAGATTTTACCTATATCGATGATATTGTGGAATCTGTAGCGCGGATCCTTGGCAATCCACCAGCTAAGAAGGTTGATAAGGACAGCATCCTAAACGGCATTCAATACGCAGTTTATAATATCGGCAACAATCAACCTGAGCAATTGACGGATTATATCGCTGCCCTAGAAAAAGCGTTAAGTAAGGCTGTCGGGAGAACGATGGTTGCAGAGAAGGAGTTCCTACCCATGCAGCAGGGGGATGTAAAGGCCACTTATAGTGACAGTTCTCCATTGGAGCGAGATTTTGATTTCAAACCTAGTACGAGTATCGAAAAGGGCTTACAGAAGTTCGCGGATTGGTATGTGGAGTATTATAAAGTGAAGTAGTTCTTTGCTTTGTTGAAGCAGAGAGTGGAGTACAAGGATTGGATCTCCCCTAGTAGATTTGGCTCTACCAGGGGAGGTTTTTATATTTTTATGTTGGCTATACTGAGGCTATAAACCTTAGTGGGCCCGACTAATGCTCAATGTCCATCAAGTTGGTTATGTAATGAAATAATTACTGTATTAATAATTTTAAATTAAGGAGGCATGATATTTTATGCAGGTACAACAAAAAATAGGAGGTATACCTTCGCTGACTATTCATCATTGCTGGGGAACGAACGTTGGGAGATTATTGAGTACATACTATAGCTAGGAGGGGTTTACTGATGAAAAAATGGTTAATCCCAGTAGGGATAATTGTCCTTCTGGGAGTATTGATGATCTCAGGGTACAATAACATGGTAAAGATTTCAGAAGATGTTAATGGGAGTTGGAGCCAGGTGCAAAACCAGTTGCAACGCAGGGCAGATTTGATTCCTAATTTGGTGGAGACCGTGAAGGGGTATGCCGCGCAGGAAAAAGAAGTGTTTACTGAGGTGGCTGAAGCAAGAGCAAAATTAGCAGGTGCAACAACTGTGGCGGCTGCAGGTCAGGCGGACCAGGCTTTAACTAGCGCACTGGGAAGGTTATTGGCCATCTCCGAAAGCTATCCTCAGTTAAAATCTGATGCAAACTTTCGGGCTTTACAGGATGAGCTAGCTGGTACAGAAAATCGCATTGCAACAGCACGGATGGACTATAATAATACCGTTCAGAGCTATAATACTAAAACCAAGACCTTTCCTACATCACTTTATGCCGGAATCTTAGGCTTTGGGCCAAGGGATTACTTTAAACCGACTGCTGGCGTAGAAAATGTTCCGTCGGTTGATTTTTCCAAGTAAGCGGTAAACGAAGGGAATGAAAGCTATGAAGAAGATATCCCTTCTTTCGGTGTTAAGTATATTCTTATTATTGTTACTTGCCACCGCTTCCCCATTAATGGCAGCAACCCTTGACATTCCTCAACCGAGCCGTAATTTTTTTGTTTTAGATCAGGCCAATATTCTAGATCAATCGACAGAGCAAATAATTATTCAAACGTCTGCCGCTTTACAACAAAAAACGAAAGCTCAATTAGTGGTCGTGACGGTTAATAGCTTGAACGGAGCAGCACCTGAGGAATATGCTTTATCTATTTTACGGGGATGGGGGATCGGAGATAAAACACTCAATAATGGACTGCTTATGCTTGTGTCACCAACGGAGCGGGTCTCTCGGATTGAGGTTGGTTATGGGCTGGAAGGAGCTTTACCTGATGCTAAGACGGGTCAGATTCAGGATGAGTATATGATTCCGTATTTTCAAGCGAATGATTATAACAAGGGAATTCTTAATGGCTACAGTGCCTTAGCTCAGGAAACGGCGAAGGAGTATCAAGTTGCCATAGAAATAAATTCACCCCAAGCGTTGCCTGTTTCGTCAACAGCTTCATCTTCGGCAAATAAGCCTCTGCCGATCTGGGCTAAAGCCATTTTATTTGTCGGTATCCTCCTAGTGATCTATCTTGATCAGCGTTTATTTAACGGTTTCTTTCTCGGCTTAATTTTAGGCTTGTTACTCCGAGGCAGAGGCGGCGGGGGTGGCGGAGGTTTCGGTGGCGGCGGTGGTTCCGGCGGAGGAGGCGGCAGCAGCCGACGTTGGTAGTGAAAAGTGGGAGATTTCAAAAATGTTTAAATAAAATAAGGGGTTTCTTCATACCTAAAAAAGCTCTTGCAGGAATAAAAATCTGCAGGGGCATTTTTTATAGGGTGTCTACAATTTGAGACGGATTTCCATTCGTAGACATATTTGAAAACTAGGGCTAATCCCTGTATTGGGTTGTATTGTGAGAAAAAAGAAGAGAATGTGTATATCTTCGTAGACATATTGGGAGTAAATAATTCTGAATAATTAATACAGTATATAAATTTTGAATAGTACGAAATAGACCCATTATGGGCGGTTCAGAGCTAGGGTCCGAGAATCCTTAAAATAGTAAGAATATTGGCATCATTCTTGCATTTTATATTATTTATTGAGGTTTAATGTGAGGTGATTAAGCCCAGAACTAAGACTTTCGCTCAATAAAAGTTTCAAAACTTTAAGGAATAAGGAGGATTTCGTGATGTCTAAAATTACCCAAAAGCTTGAACTCACAAGAAAAGGCTATTACAAGGATGCAAAAATCAGTGCTTTCGGTGAAAGAAAGCCTGATTACTCAACTATGGGAAGGAAAATAGACAATACCTTTGCCAAACAACGAGAGGTGGTTTGTGTTGAAGCCTGCAGAACCCCCTATGGTAAGTCTCTTGGTGCATTAGTAGAGTATGATGCTGCCCAGTTAGGGGCATTAGCGATTAAAGAAGTTATTCGCAGAACGGAAGGAAAGGTCGCTCCTGGGGATATTGACTATGTCATCATGGGGCATGTGGTACAAGCTGGCTGTGGTCAAGTTCCGAGTCGTCAAGCTACTCTCCTGGCGGGATTGCCCGAACATGTGCCTTCCATTACGGTTAATAAGGTTTGCTCCTCCGGGGTTAAAACCATTGATCTAGGTGCTCAGATGATAGCCCTAGGAAGAGCTGACATTGTGATTGCTGGTGGTCAAGAGAGTATGAGCAACATCCCCTTTGCCCTGCCGGATATGAGACGTGGGAAGAAAATGGGTTTTATAAACGCTAATTGTGAAGATCTGATGGTAAAGGATGGACTCTGGGACGCAGTCTATGATCGGCATATGGCGATTCATGGGTCTGAAGTGGCTGATGAATTTGGTTACAGCCGTGAAGAACAAGATGAATGGGCTCTACATTCTCAGCTGGCTGCGGCAGAGGCTATGGCAGCTGGAAAATTAGACGACGAAATTTTTCCGATTGTTATTAAAAAGGGCAAAGAAGTTATGGAAAAGGATGAAGGGCCTCGAGCTAATACAACCATGGAAGGCTTGGCGAAGCTGGGTCCGGTGTTCAATCATGTCAGTGCTGTTACCGGAAAACCTGGCAGTGTAACCGCTGGTAATGCACCTGGTACCAATGATGGCGGCGATGTTTGCTTACTTATGAGCCGGGCTAAGGCAGATGAACTAGGAATAAAACCTCTGTTTACTATTGTGGATTATGCGGAAGTATCGCAACCCACGAAGGATATTGCGACGGTTCCCGGCCTTTCGATTAAGAAGGTGCTCGAACAAAACAATTTAACACTGGATGATATTAAATTGATTGAGATTAATGAGGCCTTTGCAGCGGTAGCTCTGGTAAGTGCTCGTAGCATTCTAGGTATGTCTAAGGAGCAGATGTTTGAAAAAGTTAATGTCAACGGCGGGGCGGTTGCCTACGGTCATCCTATCGGCGCTACCGGAGCGAGAATAGTTATGACCCTGGCATATGAGTTGAAACGTCGTGGCGGTGGTTATGGAGTCTGTGGAATCTGTGCTGGTCATGCCCAGGGCGATGCAATGCTGATTCGTGTGGATGCTGATTAATTAAAGACCAAATGCAACTGACAAATCGTACGTATTTAATAAAACGATAGGAGTGGGGTTAATATGGATTTTCAACTAAGTAACGAAACACTAATGGTTAGGGACATGGTTAGAAAATTTGCTAAATCTCAAGTAGCACCTCTGGCAGAGGTCCTGGACAAAAGTCATGAATTTCCTAAGGATACTTGGAATAAGATGAGAGAACTAGGCCTGACCGGATTTCCTGTTCCTGAAGAATGGGGCGGTGGAGGCGGTACATATCTCGATTTTGCAATTATCGTTGAGGAGTTAGCTAAGGCCTGCGCCTCAACAGCTGTTGTAACCAGCGTACACACTGGTTTGGGTTGTATGAGTATTTATCTCTATGGAAGTCAGTATTTGAAAGATAAATATCTTAAGAGACTGTCTACTGGTGAGATTATTGGTGCCTATGCTTTGACTGAGCCTAACGCTGGATCTGATGCTGCCGCCCTAAAATGCAAAGCGGAAGATATGGGCGATCATTTCCTGGTTAACGGCAGTAAAATATTTATTACCAATGGTGGACATGCCACAACCTATTGCACTTTTGTGAAAACGGATTTAACTGCTCCCAAAGGGAAAGGGATTACTTGCTTGATTATAGAGAAAGACACCCCTGGGTTTACGATCAGCAAACCTGTTGAAAAAATGGGGATGCACGCTGATCCAACCTGTGAACTATATTTTGAAAATGTCAAAGTTCCCAAAGAAAACGTCTTAGGAGAAATCAACAATGGCTTCGCTGTTGCGATGGGACTGCTGGCTGGAGGTCGTATCACGATCGGTGCCCAAGGCTTGGGAATTGCTGAAGGGGCCCTAGAATATACCATTAATTATATTAAGGAAAGAAAACAATTTGATAAACCTCTGGCTGCCAATCAGGGCGTTCAGTTTATGATTGCAGAGATGGCTACCAAGATAGAAGCTGCTCAGATGCTGATTTACAGAGCTGCCTGGCTTAAAGATAACAAATTGCCTCATAACAAAGAAGCCTCAATGGCCAAGTACTTCGCTACGGATGTTGCTATGGAAGTCACGACCAACTGCGTACAGTTGATGGGCGGATATGGTTACTGCTCAGAATATCCCGTTGAACGTATGATGAGGGATGCTAAAATTACTCAAATTTATGAAGGGTCTAATCAGATTCAGCGTATGATCATCGGACGTGAAGTTATCGGTCGGTTTTAATTAAGAAGAGTTGATGTAAAAACGTTTAATCAAAGCTGAGCAAGCGAACTTCAGTGGGGGAGTCTGTTTTCTTTGCAGCCAAATATTCCTATGGGGGAAGGCGGCTTAGGATAACCCCTTACTGGACATTCGTCTCTGAAGTAGGGTACGCAGGGCACCCACTTTTGAAGTGGGTGCCTTAACGACGGATAAAACGGGGAGGTTTTGCATAATGGCCAGACCTAAGATAGTTAGTCTCAGTGAAGCGATAGGACAGATCAAGAACGGAGATATGTTAACATTCGGAGGATTTACGGTTTGGCGGCGTCCTATGGCTGCTATTTATGAACTTATTCGGCATGGCAAGGTCTGAGTGGATGTACGAAAAGCCGTAATTACAAGCTGTTACCAGGGACGATTCTTAGTGCTTTTATGAGAACTAAGAATCGTCCCTGCGCGTGCGTCCTGGCATAGGGAAGTTTTGTAAGTTCTAGGGGAATAGGAGATTTTATAATAGGTATGAATAGGTTAAAAGAACCTTTCTTCTAGTCCATTCGTCCTGATCTGAGGAAATATGCTTGTTGGAGCATTTGGGGCAGTGTATAATGCGACAATAAGATAGAGTTTTCTAAGGGATTTTTTAAGGAGTGAATAGGATGGATATGCTAAAAAAGAGACTTGCCATAGCTTTAACCTTAGCTCTCTGTGTCATGCCAATAAGTGCCCCTCTCGCTTTTGCCGAGACGATTCCATCTGTAGAAGTGGAAGAAACCACGCCTACCCCCAATGAGGAGACTACGACAGAACCTAGTACAGACGCTGAAATTATCACTGATATTGAAGGGACAAATGTTGAAGAAGAGACTGAGACTAATGAACCTGAAGATATGGCTGAAAACGAAACTGGTGAAGCTCCTGAGGGCACAGAAAGCGTTGATGAGGATCTGCCTCCGGTGCTTAATGAAGACGGAGAAGTCATTTCACCCGGTACACTTCCGGATTCCCCTTTTTATTGGCTGACAACCTTGATTGAGAAACTTCAAGTAGTTTTGACGTTTGATCCCGTGAAGAAAACAGAGCTTCTGGAGGAACAAGCCCTTGAGAGAATTGCAGAAGCTGGGGCATTGATTGAGAAGGGAGATACTGAAGAAGCTGAAGGCGCCCTTAAAGCCTACACCGCGAAAGTCGCTGAGGCTGAGGCTTTTGTAGATCAACTAACTCAAACAGATTCCGAAATCAAACAAAAACTTGAGACTGCGCTCAGTACAACTCAGGCTAATAATGTTCAAACCTTAGGAGGCCTCTTAGATAAGCTTCCGCCCCAAGCTGCCCAAAGAGTTGCGGTAAACATTGTACGCTCCATGGAAAAAAGCATTGCCAAGATGGATAAAAAGGAGCAACAAAGGGTTGCTAAAGAACTGAAAAGAGCAACCGAAGACTTAGAAGAGAGTGAATTAACTGAGGAAGAGGTAGTCGCTTTAGAAAACCTCGACCAAGTTCTTGAGAATGGTCAGTTAGAGGAAGAAGCTATAGCAGCTACCCCGAGCGCAGCCTTCAATACCATGGCGCTAACGACAGATTCCAATCGTCAGTCCTTAGTTTTAGACGCAAAAGGTAAAGTGACAAAGGCAAAATCAGAAGCAAACTCAGAATTTGAACCAACCAAGCAGCAAGCACAAAAGCTAAAAGCTAAAGTTGAGGATAAAAACCAGTCTAAAGATGTGTCAAATCAAAAACCTGAAGTTAAATCTATAGATCCAGCTAAAGATAAAACTAAAGCTGAAGCAGAAGCAGAAGCAGAAGCAGAAGCAGAAGCAAAAGCAAAAGCAAAAGCAAAAGATGAAGCAAAAGATGAAGCACAAGCAGAAGTAGAAGTACTGAAAGAAAAACTTCAAAAAGAATCAGAGAAGAGTGCCTTGAAAGAAAAAGATCAAAGTTCCAGTAACTCTGCCCAGAAGCAAGCTGGAGAGAAAACTCAGCAAAAGGCTTCTAAAGAGCGAGAAAAGGGAGATAAATCAGGAGGCAATGAAAGATAAAAAACATAGCCAAAAGTTAAATCAAACTAAGCTAAGCTAAGCTAAGCTAAGCTAGTCAGGTCAAGTCAAGACTAAGCAAGCTAAGCATACTTTAGCATAAGTTAGCCGATAATTTCTCGCGTGGAATTATCGGCTTTTATTTGCTTTCAAGAACCATCCAGTTTTCATTAGGTGGAAGTATTATAAATTATAACTTTTGATAAGATACCTTAGATGTTTGTAACATAGGGTATTATTTTGTCGTTCCCTATCATAATCTGTTGGATAATAATGGATAATTATTTAAAGTACCCCCTCAAAATACCTAGCGAGGAACTAAATAATTAGTGAGAGGCAATATCGTCCATCTAAGACGGCCTCGCATGAATTTAAGGGGAGGTATATCAATTGAAAAAGGTTATGAAAAAATTGGTCCCTATTTTATTAATTTCGCTCTTAGCACTTCCATCTGCTGCCTTAGCAAAAGGGGTGGAAGACTCCGCTAAGATGAAGAGCTTTGGGAAGGGAAAAACTGATCAGAATAAACATATGAATGCTATGTGGAGCAGGTTTGATATTGATCTAGAGAAAAATAACGGAAAAGTACTAATTATCGATAATGATCCCGTCTTCGATTTTGAGGTAGTCGGGGGGGAAAACGGAAATTTAGCTAATGGGGATTCCATACTAATCAACGTTATTAATCGTGGCGGAAATGTTGTAAAACAACTGAATTATTCCATAGATGGTCTTGAAGTAGTCGATGATGTTGAAGAAACTGAGAATGTCCATCTTTATACTACGAATCAGGATCTAGATACAACCTATGGAGCGGTTAGATTTTTAAATTTCAATAACCTAGCCACAAGCGCTGAGGTGTATTTGACGGATGCTCAAGAAAATCTTGGTACATCGGATCGTACTTCGATTAACTTCTATCGTGGAACCACAATTGATGGGGAAAAACCGTATGGGGATTGGGAAGAACAGAATAAGGTGCGTTTTGGGTATGATGCAGAGGATGGGAAGGTTTGGGTCGAACTTAATGCTGAATATGAATATCGGGCAGAGTATGATACGGTAAAGGATGCAGATTTCGATGCAATTCAATTTATGCTCTTAAATCGAGAATCTGATTCGGCTGTAAAACTTAAGAATATCAAGCTGAATGGAAAAGCGATCAGTGATAGTGATACGGTTTTAGTCGGAGACTCAGACTGGCCGAAGTGGAATCTTGAGGGAAAAATTCAAAACTCTCGTGGAAATTTCACTGTAGAAGCAGATCTTCTCATTACAGGGGATCAACCTAAAGGTGAGATTAACAAGTTAGAGATAGTGTTCGGGAAAAAGTAGCGCTACAAATAGTTTTCAAGGGTAAGAGAAGGGCATTAAGGGACGGTTCTTGGTTCCGTTTATGGAACCAAGAACCGTCCCTATTTCTACTTTGTTACTATAAAAGATTATGGTATCAGGCGGCGAAACCAAAACTTGAGTGTCTTAATCAGCATACTCTTCTTTCAAAGCTAAAATTTCCTCTAAGCAATCCATAAATGCATCAATAAGTTGGGGATCGAATTGTACTCCGCGTTCTTCTTTGAAAAGGTTGATAACTCGGTCAATTTCCCAGGCTTTCTTATAGCAGCGATCACTGGCTAGAGCATCGAACACGTCAGCAACAGCAGTGATGCGACCGTAAATGTGAATTTCTTCTCCTTTGAGGCCTTGAGGATAGCCTGTGCCGTTCCATTTTTCATGGTGCTGATGTGAGATTATCGCTGCAGATTTAAGTAGTTGCCGATTAGATTTTTTCAAAAGTTCAAAGCCAATCTTTGTATGGGCTTGCATCAGGGCAAATTCTTCATCCGTTAACTTTCCAGGTTTCTTTAAGATAGAATCCGGAATAGCAACTTTTCCAATATCGTGCATGGGAGAGGCGGTTTTGATAAGCTCAGCTTCGACAGGGCTCAGACCAAGACGAAGAGCTAGAACTTTGGAGTATTCTGCGACTCTCTTCACATGATTTCCGGTTTCTTTGGAACGGCTTTCTCCGATTTCACCCATCAAATAAATAATCTCTTTTTGAGTTTGTTCAATTTCCTTATTAAGTATGGCAGCTTCTAAGGCTTTGCCGCTGTAGGAGGCAGCTAGAGTTAGTAAATCTATATCCTGACTAGAAAAGACTCCTGCTAAGGTCATCTTATTGATGGCTTGATAGACTCCCATGTTTTCGCCTTGCTGATTTTGAATTGGAATGACGAGAACAGATTTTGTGCGGTAGCCAGTCTGAAGATCGACTTCCGGGTTAAAACGGGCATCTTTGTAGGCATCCTCGATGAAGATGCTTTGGTTGTTTTTCAAGGCAAAACCCGCCAATCCCGCCTCTGCGGGCATGGTCAAGGCCTTTACGCCATGGGCGACTTTTGTCCAGAGAAGATTATTCTCCTTGTCATGGAGCCATAAGGTGCAGCGATCTGCTAGGATCAGCTCGCGACCCATATCCGCCATATAGAGTAAGATATGGTCTAAATCTTTTTCCGGGGCGATTAAGGATATGTAATGAAAGATGATATGCAGCATTTGTTCTGGGGTCAGGTCGTCTTTGAGCTTAACCTCAAGGTCTTGGAGTTCGTGCATTTAAGGTTACTCCTTTCGACAGCTTGGTTAAAGGATACTTTGCAGAATCCTTGAAGAAGTTATGGGAAGGATCGGTTTTATTGTACTTGTAATATGAAGGCTAGGAGGGTGAGGTGAAAGACTTGATCTACCATGATGCCAAGCCATTGGTTTTTCGAAAGATCCGTACGCATAACGTGACGGACCCACCAGGCCACAAAGATTCGGCGATCAAGAAGGATATGCCCCAGAAAAATGATAAGGAGCTGCCACCAGACTAAACCGCCAAAACCAAGGAAGGCTATTACTCCCAGCGTCGAAGTGTATACGGTTGAATGGGCTATTAGCGGGAACCATTTGGTCGCTTTGTTCATGGCCATCCAACTAGTTTGGAGAGGGAAATCTCCAAGGAGATGGGCTAATAATAGGAGATCAAAGGAACTCATTTCTAAACCTCATTTCTGATGAGTTCTTCATTTTTTTATCGTCATAATATCATTTTCGAGGGTCCGTGTACATAATCAAAATAGTTGGAATTTGTCAAAGCATTTGTGAAAATATTATCCTATAAAAGGAAAGTATTTGCAGGATTATCAAAACAAATGAAGAATATTCACATTTTAGAGTTCCATATTTTGATAATTCACCAGGCAGGAGGAATACTCGTGAAGAAACGCTCATCGTTTCGAATTTATGCTTTATTAATGTGTATCGTGACGTTCCTAGTCTTTCAGCCTTGCATTGTTTCAGCAAACCAGGAATTAAACAAGATAGAACGGTTGTATGGCAATAGCCGCTATGACACTATGTTTCAAATCGCTTTGAAGTTCCCAGCGGTGGTGGATAATGTTGTGCTTACCACGGGAAGTAATTTTCCGGACGCACTGGCAGGTGTGCCATTAGCTCATCAAAAGCAAGGCCCGCTTCTTTTATTAGGAAGTACACCAGAACTAAGTCAGGAGGCCTTTAAATATATAAAAGAACACCTTAATAAATCCGGAAATATCTACATTCTAGGTGGCCCAGTGGCTGTGCCGGAGCGTTTTGTTGAGGCTTTAGTAAATCTAGGGTTTAAGCACGAAAATATACATCGGATTGCGGGGCATGACCGATATGAGACTGCCTTGGCTATTGCTAAAGAACTTGATCATTCGGGATCAGAGTTTTATCTCGTTCAAGGGGATAATTTCCCGGATGCCTTGTCTGCTTCCGTTCTGGCTGCGACAACAGGTTATGTAAATGCAGAGAAGTCAAACTATTTAAAATTGAAAGGGCAAACGGTTCCAGCCTCTTTAGGGGGAGTTCCATTAATTTTGCTCCCTTCGAAGGGTCCGATTCCGGACGCAATTATTCAATATTTGAATTCAATCCCGAATACCTCGAATGACTTAAAGCAAACCTTTCATGTGGTTGGTGGCACGGCTGTGATCCCTGAAGCAAGTGTGAATCAACTAAAATCCCAGATTACTCGGATTGCTCCAGATGGTGTGAGCCGGATTAGCGGGAACAACCGCTATGGTACGATGGAAAAGATCAATAGTTCGGTGAGTCATTTTGATGCTTCTTGGCAGGACGACGAAAGCGGTCTTCCAATTCCACATATTTACCTGGCGTCCGGTGAAAATTTTCCCGATGCTCTAACGGGTGCGGTGTTGGCGGCCAAAAACCAGGCTCCCCTGGTCTTAGTCAATAACTCCTTACCTCAGGAAACCTGCGAATTACTTAAGGGCTACTGGCAGCGCAACCAAAAAGGGCTTGCTCAGAATTCTCAGGTTACGGCTTTAGGAGGGTCAGGGATTATCGCGGATAAAACCCTTATAGCAGTTAGTTATATGTTGAACTATGGAAAATCCATTGTAGGTAAGCCTCAGGTGCGGACCTTTGCTGGCTCGGGAAGTTTAGGCTACCTGGACGCTGAAAATTTGGCAGCCCAATTTGCGATGCCCTGGGGAATTGCGCAAGGAAATGATGGAACGGTATATGTGTCAGATACTCAAAACCACCGAATTCGTGGGATCGCTGAAGGTAAAGTTACGACGGTGGCCGGTATGGCCACGGTGAAGGATGATTATGGCCTTTCTGTTGGAGGTTTTCAAGATGGTCTAGGGACTGAGGCCAGGTTTAATCAACCTAAGGGTCTGGCAGTTGACCCGGATGGAAGGATTTATGTTGCGGATTCTGCTAATGGTGCAATTCGTGTCATTGATAAGTCGGGGCTTGTGAAAACGTTAGTTAACGGCTTAAGCTCTCCGTCTGATCTTGTCCTAGGGAGAGAGGGAGAACTCTATGTTACGGAAACCCTGAATCATCGTATCCTGCGTGTGGAAAAAAACGGAGAGTGGTCCGTTTTAGCTGGTGGCGGGTATGAGACAAGAAGTAACTGGCTTTTTGGTGGATATGTGGATGGACAGGGAGAACAGGCTCAATTTAATGAACCTTCTGGCATCGCTTTAGGACCAGAAGGATCCTTATATGTGGCGGATACTGGAAACCAAAGGATCAGGGTGGTATCCCCTGAGGGAGAGGTGACAACCTTAGCTGGGTCCGGTACTGTTCCAATTGTCGATACCACCTATTTTAAAGGAGGGTTCCAAGATGGTTCCCTACTTGAAGCCAAATTTAACTTTCCCAGCGGCATAGCCGTGTCGACAGAAGGCACAGTTTATGTGACAGATACCTATAACCATCGTTTGAGAGAGATCAGCAAGGCTGGTAGGGTCAAAACCTTAGCAGGAAATGGTTTATCCGGTAAGCAAAACGGATTCCCTGAACAAGTTCAGTTTGATAGCCCGGCAGCAGTTAAGATCACTAAGGAAGGTAATCTTTTAATGGTTGATCAATATAATAACTCCATTCGTTTGCTCGAATGGCAGCCGTAAAGGGGTGGAGTGAGTTATGAAGAAGATTTATGCCGTGATCATTATCCTGCTGGTGATGGGTGTTTCCTACTTTAATGAAGTCTTATATAATGCGGAACGCAGCGTGACGGATCGGGTGACCATTGAGCCGAGGAAGGTAGATTCCAGGATTAAACTTTTGGCCATTGACGAAAAAAGTCTGGATACGGTGGGAAGATGGCCTTGGCCACGCAACATTATTGCTGAACTATCAGACCAGCTTTTGTCTAAAGGGGCTCTGGCTGTGTGGCCGGACATTTATTACAGTAATAAGAGTCAGAATCCTGCGGAAGATCAGGCCTGGGAGCAGGTGGTTGCCAAACACCAGAATTTATTTCTTCCGGTCTACTTTGATTTTCAGACTCGAAAAGTAAATCGCCAGGTCGTAGTGGAAGGTTTGCAAAAACCAGTGATCCCGATTGATCTTAAGCAAACAGGGCATATCAACGTTATTGAGGATGATGATCGGGTCGTACGCAATGTAATGTTGGGGATCTCCCATGAAGAAACTCGTGTTCCGGCTATTAGTGTTAAACTGGCGAATTTACTTTTGCCGACCGATCAACAGTTAGTGTGGACTGAGGATAACCACTGGTTAAAGGGGAAAACTCCTCTGCCGGTTGGGCCTCAGAACGAACTATATTTTTCCTATGCAACAAAACCTCTCGATCAAAGCATTGAAACGATTTCCATCTCCAGAGTACTAAGTGGAGAGGTTGACCCTGCCTATTTTGCCGGTTCGGTGGTGTTGATAGGACCTTATGCGATGGGTTTGGATGATGCTTATTATACTCCTACGAGCAAAAAACTGGAGATGTACGGCGTAGCGATTCATGCTAATGTCATTCAGAGCTTATTAGATGAGAAGATTTACACGAGGGCTTCTCATCCAGTGGGCCTAATGGTGATGGTTTTACTTGGCCTATTAGCCTATTTCAGTATGGAACGTGTGAGGGCTAAGTGGTCGATTCTCATAATGGTGGGGTTATTGACGATCTACTCCTTTGCAGAAGTTATTGTCTTCCAAACGCTACATATTTTACTGCCTTATCTATACCCTGTCTTGACGATTATCTCAGTGTACATCTTTTCCGTGGTCTCTCAGTACCTTCAAGAACGGAGGGAGCGGGGACGAGTTACTGGAATTTTTGGTCGTTACGTCTCGAAAGCGGTGGTTCAAGAAATCTTGTCCACTAAAGAAGAGATTAAGGTCGGTGGAGTCCGCAAAGACATAACCTTGGTATTTGTCGATATCCGTGGTTTCACTCCACTATCTGAGAAAATGGAACCCGAGGATGTTATTAAGATTCTCAATGAGTACTTAGACCTTTGTTCCCGGGCCGTGTTTGCACAGGAAGGGACCATCGATAAGTTTATTGGAGATGGTGTGATGTCAATCTTTGGAGCACCCATCGAACAGGAAAATCATCCGGAACGAGCGATTAGGGCTGCCTTGCAGATGCAGAGCGAGGCGGGAAGGCTTGCGGAACGTCTCCTAGAACAGTATGGTCGATCCGTAAGTTTTGGGATCGGAATTAATTCTGGTCCGGCAGTTGTGGGAAATATCGGGTCACAAGAGCGCTTAGACTATACCGCGATTGGGGATACGGTAAATTTAGCAGCTAGGCTGGAGTCCAATGCTAAACCAGGGCAGATTTTAATCAGTAAGGAGACCTATGAGCGGGTCAAAGAGAGGTTCAGGGTGACAGCGTTAGATCCTATTAAGGTTAAAGGAAAAGAAAACCTGGTGGAGATTTTCCAGGTGGAGGGAGAGTTCTAATGAGGTGTGATAAGCTTAAACCCAGGCTCATGACTACGATTGCCCTAGCCTTCATCCTATTCTTTAGCCAGATAATCACTTTTCCTCAGGAAGCTATGGCTGCTCAACCGTCAGTCGTTTTAAGTGGGGTAAAAGGAGAAGTCCTCGTTAAGAAAGGGGGCGGACTGCGTGAATTGTCCGCTGTAAATGGCATGGAACTCGTTCAGGGTGACTGGTTGCGAACAGGTAAAAACGGGACTGCTAAGCTTTCCTATGGCGATGGGACAGAAGCAACCATTGGTTCTAATTCCTCTCTAACTATTCAAAGGTTGACCCGGAGTGATTTTGCTGAGGTCTCTTCACAAGCGAAGGCGCGGGTCACGTTTTCCCAGAGCGGTCAACAGTCTTCCCTTCAATTATGGTCGGGGAGTGTGTGGAATAAAGTTAAAAGTCTTTTAAATATGGATGATTCCTACGAAGTAGAGACTCCTACGGCTGTGATGGGTGTACGTGGAACGTTGTATCTGGTCAGTGTGAATCCGGAAAATGGTGCGACACAAGGGGATGTTGTTGAAGGTGTTGTGGGTGTGACTCAAAATAATGAAGCGACTCAGTCAGCACCGATCCAACTAGTCACAATGGGTCAGACCTTAAGATTAGTTTCTTTGGATGAACCTATGCCTGAACACCAAGTCATTGATCCTCAGGAGTTGATTCGGTCGGCTCAAGCAGAGATCTTGGTGCAGTTAGTGAATGATATTATGGAAAGGGCGAAGGACTTAACGGTTTTAACGCAAGAACAACAGTCTGCTTATAAACAGACGGGAGTTGTTGATCACCTTAAAGCGGCCATCGGAACCTCCTTTAAAGTCGACGAGTTAGCTAAATTCAGTAAGGAGTTTGTGACTAGTCTGAAGACATCCGATAAGTTGGAAGAAGTTAAACAGGTGCTTAAGGATAACGATCAGTCGTTTGAACTTTTGCAATCAACGATTAACACTCTGAAAAATGAAACTGAGGAAATTAGATCAGAAATTGTGGAAACGGCTAAAGAAAGTGGAGTTAGTGAGGAAGAGATTGAGAGTCTTGAAAAAGAGGCAGTAGGAATACCGCCGACCCCGGATTCGATAACTCAGTCCCCGATAACGACAACGCCTACTCCCCCAACACCTCCGACTACAGGGTCGAATAATGGCAGCAGCAGTAGTGGTTCGACCACGGTGATATCTAATGAATATACGGTGAGCCTTGGAACAATTAGTAATGTGCCTTACAGGACTGACAGTACTACTTTTCTGTCCAATATTCTAAAAGGCGAGAGCCACCAGACTTGGGATGTTTCAGGAGTGCATAATCCAGTCCGAAACGGTGATCGGCTTGTGGTGATTGCCCAAAATGGGACGCAAATGGTTTATACAATTTCTATTATTCCTTCGGAATTGGGGATGCCTGTTCCCGTTAGTCAAGGGACTCCAATTACATTTAAAAATGGAGTAAGCCTTGATTTGGGTAGTTTAAGTATACTGCCTAACGTGACTGTGACAGCAGAGGAAGTAGATTCTGCAAGTTTACCTGAAGGCACGATAATTGGAGGCAAGGTCATTAACTTCACATTCAGTGGAATGACGGTTAATAACTCTGTGACTTTGACATTACCAATTGATCCAGATGCTGATCCTGAAAAAGTTGGCATTTACTACCTCAATGGTTCAGTGTGGGAGTATCAGGATTCAATCGTTCAAGATGGAAAAGTGGTTGCTACGGTTAATCATTTTTCTACCTATGGGGTTTTACAAGATACAGTACCACCGACGTTAACTTCCGTGACAGAGGGAGCGGTGACAATTGGTGATATGGTTGAGGCTGCTAGTACTGAAGAAGGGTTTATTTATCTAGTTCCGTCTGCTACATCTCAAGCTTTAGATGATTTGAATTTGGCGGTAACTGAAACTAAAGGAACCAAGGCAGCGGTAAACGCAAATACTCCAGTCAGCCTTATTACAACAGGCTTGGCTTCGGGAACCTATAAAATTTATGCAATCGATAGAGCCGGAAATATTTCAAGCGGATGGGCTGTTACTTTGAATGCTTCAGACGTCGGAACCGGCATCATAACTGGAGTAGCAAAATTTCCTGATTCAGTAGTACTTGTTGACTATTCCGGTATAAAGATTATAGCGAAGGGATTCACAACGGAAGGGATAGCTATTGAGTTTGTCACTACTACAAGCAGCGATGGTACCTTTTCATTAACGCAACTTCCAAAAGGGAATTATATATTAGAGGCAAGCAAAACTGGTTATTACAGTACAAGTAAAGTAGCAGAGGGGATCAATGATCAAACTACAGTATTAGAAGAGGTTATGATTCTCTATCCGGAGGTAGTCTCAGGTACTGTGAAGGGATATGCTAAGTTTATTGATCAGCAAGATTACCAAGGAATAGTAGTAAAAATCCAGACTTTGGAAGGAAGACTCTTACCAGATCTGATTGCAATGACTGATTCCCAAGGGTACTTTGAATTTACTGACGTTCCTGTTGATAATATCACTGATAAAAGCACCTACATTTTCACTGCGTATGCATTAGATGGGGCAATGGGCTATGCTACTGATAGTGTTGAAGTGACAGTAAATGCTAATCAGATAACAACCATTTCAGAGACGCTGTGGCTGAGACCAGCTGCTGAAGAGGTTATAATCTTTGCTGATGATCCATCACCATGGGGTAGTGAAGCTCTACAGGACATGTTAGAAGAGCTTGGGGTTTCCTATAATATTTATTCTTCAGAGTCCATGAGTGAAATACCTTTACCCATTAATAAAACCGTATGGATTATCAATGATCAGCCTCAAGATTTTTATAATGCCTACAAAGCTAACCAAAGTCGTTTCGATGATTTTGTAAAACAAGGGGGGACACTCCTTTTCGAAGCCTGTGACCAAGGAGGCGGAGGTGGCTCAATAGTTGGGGCAGGAGCAACGCTGCCTGGAGGGGTTGTTAATGAAATCTACTACGATGAATATAATACAAATGTTAACACCAGCCACCCAATGATGGCGGGGGTTCCAGCGAACTTGCAAGGAAATTACGCTTCCCATAACTATTTTATCAACCTTCCAGATATATCAACAGTACTTTGCGCGGATAGTTTGGGTAATCCAACTCTTGTGGAGTATAAGTACGAGCAAGGTAGAGTAGTAGCGACAGGGCAACCTTTGGAATTCTACTGGGGAAGTAATAATAACCTTCGCCAAATCTACCCCAATATGATCTATTATACATTTCATAAACCTGTTAGTTCAGGGTTAACAGATCCGTTCTTTGTAATAAGTAATGATAACGGGACGATCACTGTTGAACCTATAAAATCCCAGAACACGTTAACCTACACAGCTGTAGTAGAAAATGACGTAGACTGGCTTACCCTAACACCCACCGCTGCAGAAGGTAAGATTACCGTTAATGGTTTAGGGGTTAATAGCGGAACTGTATCCGATCCTATTTACTTGAACGTTGGAGGCAATACAATATATGTAGTGGTATCGGAAGTCGCTAAGATGCCTAAGGCTTATACCATTACTGTGACAAGAGAAGGTTCTGACCTAGAGGCGCCTAGGGATATAAATACGTTTACAGGCAACGGTTTTGTCGTTCTAGATTGGAATCCTGTAATTGATGCTACAAACTACAAAGTGTTCCAATCAACGGACCTTGATGGAGAATATACAGAAGTGTATCCTGGAATCTCAAAGACGGATACTCACTGGGTGGTAACAGGTTTAACCAATGACACGACTTATTACTTTATGGTGAAAGCAAGTAACGTAATGGGTGACAGCATGTACTCCGATATCGTTTCTGCCAAGCCCCAGATGGTGGTGCCCGGTACAGTCGTGGGCTTACAGGCAGCAGCGGAAGATGGGCAGGTAAATCTTAGTTGGCAAGGTGAGTTGGGTGCTGAATTCTATAGAGTATATCAATCTATCACAAGCGGTGGCCCATATACGGAAGTTGATCCGAGTATTAAAAAGATAGATACTAGCTTCGCTGTGGGGGATTTAAGTAACGGAACAACTTATTACTTTGTTGTGAAGGCGAGCAATGAAGCGGGTGACGGAGAAAACTCCAGTGAGGTATCGGCTCAGCCTATAGCTATAATAGACAACACAGTAGCAGATTTTGCTTGTATAATGAAATCGGATACTACGGCAACCTTCACTTGGTCGCCTGTAGTGGGAGCAACAGGGATAAAGATTGAAAAGGCACTTACCGGAACTAGTGAATGGAATAATGCTACAGGTGAAACAATCGAAGTGGGTGCAACAACAGCGCTAGTAACAGGATTGACCGCATCCACCGGATACGACTTTAGACTAGTAGTAACTGGTGGATTAAATGCTGGAACTTCAAATGTATTAGTCAATGTTAAGACAGAGACGCCAGGAGTGTGATAAAAATAAGGAATGAGACAAAGATAAGCTCCCTCGATTCAGGGAGTTTATCTTTTTGTGCGTTTCAGAAAGCATAACTACCGTTATATACTATCCCTTTTAATTGGACATGGCTCTGTCTAAAAGTATAAGAATGTCTTGGGAACTTACCAACCCCTTGATGTGGAGACATATGTTGCAAAGGTCAGGATCAGCTAATAGCCGTTGCCAGGTTTCTTTTAAATAAATAGAGCGATCGGTAACGGAATCTTCAGGAGGGTTAAATAAACCTTTGCGTTCTGCAAGGGGGGAAATTTGACGGATATATCGTTCAGCTTCATTGATTTGGGTTAGGGATCCTTTGATCAGACTGGTTATTAGTTCGTTAGCTTTTTTTAAGGTTTCCACGGCGACTGCATCCATCACTTTTCGATGGGTTTTATGGCTCGAAAATTCTATCCCTTGTGGAAGTAATCCTCTTTCGATGGAAATCAAGGAACCTTTAAGAATTGCAATATCTGAACAGGCCTGCATGCGATTATTTTCAAGCACTTTTTCTAATTGTTCCAACCAATCTTTAACTGTCTGAACAAAAGTAGATTCTTTTTTTTCGTAGAGACGAATTAATCTCGGGATTTGAGTTAATACACTCTCTAATTCTTCAATATTTAATAATCTTAACATCATCCAACACCTATTCAGGAATCAATCGGCGCACGGCAACGTCGCCTTCATCGACTGTAGTCCATTCAAGGGAATCTTCGGTCACTGTAAAGCGGACGTAGGCTAAAATATCCTTAGAACCAGCATTTTTTATATCAGACGTATTGGCTGTAATATCCAGCCTCGGTTGATCACGTAAGTATTTGCTAAATTCGGAATAGAGCTGTTGTCTTAGTTCATGAGCGAATTCATCAAGTTTATTATTGGTTTTATCATCTTCAAGGGGGGTGGACTCTTTCAGCTCTCTGATAACTGATGCCACAAGCTTATCCGCGATATGGGTTATTCTTATAGGAGTATAGTCTAATTGTTTAAATTCTTCAAAAATCTGATCTGTTTGTATATTAATGTTATTCATTTTTGTCGTCTTCGGATAAAGAGTACTGATTGTATTAAGTTGTCTGGGAAGCAGCTTGCGAAACTTTGCTTGCATATAGGATAGAATTTGATCATTGCTAGAACGACCGGTAGGTTCTTGAATATTGTTGATGACTAGGGGAACGTCGATGGATAAAGTAGGTATTTTAAAGCGTGGTACAGGAAGATACTTAAGGTAAGGATCTCTGGCATAGCGCTCTGCGATGTTTACAGCCTCATAATCAGCCTGGGCACGTGCATTTGTTATCTCGGTAATTAAATAGCCGAGATAATCTCCTAGGTACGGCATATAATCTTTCCTTTCAAGATGAAAATTTCTTAAGTAAAGGGGAAAGAAGGAGCACCTTATAACTTTCTTGCAAATGTAAAAAACGGTATTCGATGGACTAACTGCTGCAATTTACCCCCGCTTTTTTATAAGTGGGGGTAAATTGGTTCTAACTATGGATTTTGATGGGTTAATAAGCCAAGAAATTAATTCTATGACGTTGGTAAAACTGGTTGAGATCGGATGGAGTCTTCAAGAATTCCCAAAATTTTCTCCAGTCCTGCAGGCATTTCTTCCTGTACTGCCCGGACATGAACGTTCATTGAGTAAGTGCGATTAACTTTTTCACCCTGAGTCGTATTTCGCTGGTAAGAGGTAGATACATTTAGTTTGGCGGAGGCGTAGAGAAACCCGCCCTTTGCTTCTGTCGAAGCATTTAACTTAAAACTATCATCTACCTGGCGGTATTCCATGGAATTGATTTTTACATTAAAATCTAAGGTCGTTTCATCAATTCTGATGAAGGGTATAGGAAGCATAGTGAGAATTGGCACTTCAAGCTTCATATCAGTGTAGATTGCAGGTGTTGCTTCTGTGCCGGGAGTGAAATTGACGATTGCTTCCGCTTGGGTCCCTTCTGGGTCATCTGAGCCGGATATTTGGATTTTCGGAGCTGTTTTGTAGCCGGTACCGAGGCTGGTTATATTAATTGCGGTAACCTTACCATCAGAAACGACAGCCTCTGCTGTGGCATCACGTCCACCACCTTCGGAAAGGGTAACTGTAGGCTTTTTAGAGTAACCGCTTCCAAGATTTGTGACGCTAATCGAAAAAGAGTATGTTGTTGCTGGCTGATAGGGTTGAACCTCTTTTGGGTACTTGAAGGTTACATAAATTGGGTCTCCGGTATTGGAGTTCTCAGGATCCTTACTGTCTCCGGCTTTGAAACCCACGGCTTTGATAAAGTTTACTGAACTCATTGCCGCTTGGGCTTGAGCTTCAACGACAGCTATAAGCGGTCCGCCGATAATGTTTTTGAAATCCAAGGTAGACAGTTCTTGCCCAGGATGTATCATTATTTGACCTCCTCTCTTAGTTTTTTTGATTACCGAAATAATGTATTCTCCTCAAGATAATGGAAGTCCTTCCAATATATATAGGACGAAAGTCTATACTTTATAGGACCTTCGAATATTTCTCTTCAAATTGTAAAGTATAAGCACAAATAAAGAAGTAAACTAGTTTAGTTAAGGAGCATCTGCATGAGTAAAATCCTGGTTAAGGAAGTTAGCAAAATATTTGGTGATAATCCTCAAGAAGCTTTAAAACGTCTTGAAAAGGGTGAAAGTAAGAACCAAATTCTTGAAGATACAGGTATGACGGTTGGGGTAAATCGGGCATCATTTGATGTTAATGAAGGGGAGATTTTTGTCATTATGGGGCTTTCGGGAAGCGGAAAGTCGACTCTCATTAGGTTGATTAACCGTCTGATTGAGCCCACTTCAGGAGAGATATTAATTGATGGTCAAAATATTGTAAAAATGAATACCAACGAATTAATAGAAATTCGCAGAAAAAAACTTGGTATGGTTTTTCAGAAGTTTGCCTTACTTCCTCATCGAACGATATTAGATAATGTTGAATATGGCTTAGAAATTCAGGGTGTCCCAAAAGAAGAAAGGGCTAAAAAAGCTCTGGAAACCCTTGCAACTGTTGGTTTGAAAGGATACGAGGATCAAAGGCCTAATCAATTAAGTGGTGGTATGCAACAGCGGGTAGGCTTGGCGAGAGCGTTAGCAAATGATACGGATATTTTACTTATGGATGAAGCATTTAGTGCTTTGGATCCCTTGATTCGTAAAGACATGCAGGATGAGTTGTTGACGCTACAGGAATCATTGAAAAAGACTATTCTATTCATTACCCATGATTTAGATGAAGCTCTAAAATTAGGAGACCGGATTGCTATCATGAAGGATGGCCGAATCGTACAAATTGGAACTCCAGAAGAAATACTAACTACACCAGAGAATGACTATGTATCAACCTTCGTACAAGATGTCGATCGATCAAAGGTTTTAATTGCATCACAGGTTATGAAAAAGCCGGATATTGTGGCTATTTGGAAAGAAGGAGCAAGTAGGGCAATTCGTAGAATGGATGAAAAAGGAATTTCAAGTATTTTCGTTGTAGACAAACAACATAAGTTAAAAGGGTTATTAACAATTGATGCTGCCATAGAGGCTCTCAAGGAAGGCGGTTGGGTAGAAGAGATATTGGTTCAGGATTTTCCAGTTACCTCTCCCGATACACCTCTGCATGAATTGATTGGGATTGCTATAGATACAAAATATCCGATTGCCGTCGTGGAAGGGGAAAAACTTGTCGGAATCATCGTGAGAGTATCGATCCTTTCGGGTCTGGCATTAGGGAAATAGGAGGAGTAGTCCGTATGAATTATTTTTATTTTCCATTAGAAGAATGGACTAATCGTTTTGTTAACAATTGGCTTTTGCCTGTTTTGGGAGGGTTTTTTGGTATAATTAGTGACTATATATCCGCCTTTTTAGGAGGCATTGAAGCCTTTCTAATCTGGACTCCTCCAGAAATCATTGCTCTTGTTTTTGTCCTAATAGCTTGGCGCACAGTAGGCAAAGGGATGGCCTTGTTTACGATCATCGGTCTACTATTTATTGGATCCGTTGATCTTTGGGAAGATGCGATGCGAACCTTAGCTATAGTATCCGTGGCTACATTTTTTTCCATCATAGTCGGGGTTCCGCTCGGTATTTGGAGTGGGAAATCAGAGATGGTAGGGAGAATCCTTCGACCAATCTTGGATTTTATGCAAACTCTTCCGAGCTTTGTCTATTTGATTCCGACGATTCTTTTATTTGGAATTGGGGGAGTTTCAGCTGTTATTGCGACCTTTGTTTTCGCTGCACCTCCCGCTGTAAGATTAACCCATTTAGGAATTAAGCAGGTTCCAGAGGATGTCATTGAAGCGGCAAGAGCTTTTGGTTCTACATCTTGGCAAATGCTGGCCAAAGTCCAATTTCCACTCGCCCTTCCGACAATAATGGCAGGTGTAAACCAGACAATTTTACTGGCACTTTCTATGGCGGTCATAGCATCTATGATTGGAGCTCCGGGACTTGGTTCGGTTGTTTTAACAGGAATATCCAGGGTAAATGTTGGAATGGGCCTGGTAGGCGGTTTAGGAATTGTTGTTTTGGCAATTATTCTAGATCGAATTACTGAAGCTTTAGGTAAACCCAGAGAGAGCTAAACTATAAATTGACAAGGAGGAAAGCTAATGCTTCGGAAAATTAAATGTATAACGGTTTGTTTGCTTATGTTATTTGTAGTAATTGTTGGAGGATGTGCACCGGGAGATAAAGACGCAGGGAAAGCTGGTAAGGAAACGATTAAGATTGGTCAAGTTCCTTTCGAACATGAATGGATTCCCGTCAATATTATCAAAAGGGTAGCAGAGGAATTGGGATATTCAACAGAAATTAAAGAAGGGGATGTTGGGATTATATTCCTCGGTCTTTCAAGAGGAGATATAGATATATATCCTGATGTTTGGCTGCCAACGGTTCATTCCAGCTACATGGAACAATACAAGGGACAAATAGAATTAGTTGGTACATTATATAAAAATGCTCCAACTGGATGGGCTGTTCCGACTTACGTCGATATAAATAGCATTGATGAATTAAAAGGAAAAAGTCAATTGTTTGGTGCAAAAATTATTGGAGCTGAGCCAGGCGCGGGAATGATGGAAGTTTCAAGGAAAGTAATCAAAGAGTATGGACTTGATTACACACTGGTTGAAGGTAGTACACCTGCAATGTTGGCAACCGTTAAAAAGGCTATTCAATCTAAAGATCCGATTGTTTTCCTGGCTTGGCGGCCGCATACTATGTTTCAGGATTTTGACATAAAAATACTCAAGGACCCTAAAAACATCTGGTCGGTTGATGATGCAAGAAACGGAGTAAACCCGGGATTAAAAGAAAAAGCTCCTGATCTATACAAGTTTCTCAGCAACTTTCAAATTAGTATAGATGAGATTGAATCCATGATGGTCGAGATGGGTAAAGGAGAAAAAGTTGATAAGTTGGCTGAAAAATGGATTAATAACAATCGAGATAAAGTCAATGAATGGTTAGGTAAGTAGGCCCTTGAAACGAGGAAGGGCACAAAGAAGACACCAGGGAGGGTCTTAGTTCTTCTAAATGGAACCAAGACCCTCCCTGGGTGTTTATCTCTTTACTTTAATCTTTAAACTTCCACTCTCTCAAGTTGGAGTGCCAACGATCTCACGAGTTGGCCTATTTAGAGTTGATTGGTATTCAGCTGACACTGTTCGAATTCGGCTTGCATTTTATCCGAGGGTTTGGTTGTGAGCAAGCTTACAGCGACGATGGCTATCAGGCATACGAAAAACCCTGGTACCAGTTCATACAAGTTATTTTTCAGGAAGGGGAAGCGGGTCCATAGTATTACCGTGCTGGAACCGGCAATCATGCCGGCTAAGGCCCCCCATTTGTTCATACGCTTCCAATAGAGGCTTAAGAGAATAACCGGGCCAAAGGCTGAGCCGAAACCTGCCCAGGCATAACCGACTAAGCTCAGAATTGTATCATTACGCTGATAAGCAATTAGGATTGCGACTACCGCTACGATGAGCACGCAGAGACGACCCACCAGGACGAGCTCTTTATCCGTTGCCCGGCGGCGAAACAAGCTATAAAGATCTTCCGTTAATGAACTAGAGGTTACAAGGAGCTGGGAAGAGATGGTGCTCATGATGGCAGCTAAGATAGCTGCCAGGAGAAGACCGGTTACGATGGGATGAAAGAGTACTTTGCCTAGTTCGAGAAAAACAGTTTCAGGGTCCGTAAGGGTGATGCCCTTGTTTGCAAAGTAGGCGATTCCTACTAATCCGGTAAACATTGCTCCAACTACTGAAAAAACCATCCAACTCATGCCGATTCGGCGAGCTTTGGCAACTTCTTTAATGGAAGAGATGGCCATGAAACGGATGATGATGTGAGGCTGACCAAAATAACCTAATCCCCAGCCAAAAAGGGAGATAATCCCTAGCAGAGTGGTTCCTTTGAAGAAGTCGAGGTAGGCGGGGTTAATACTTTGAATGGTATTAAAAGAAGTGCCTAGTCCTCCAGAGGCTTGGATAGTCACAAGGGGTACCATAACCAAAGCCAGGACCATGATCAACCCTTGGACGAAATCCGTGATGCTCACGGCTAAAAAGCCCCCGAAGAGGGTATATGCCACTACGACTCCACCGACAATCCATAGTCCGGTATGATAATCGACGTTAAAGGAGTTCTGAAACAAAACGGCGCCTGAGACGAGGCCTGACGACACATAGAAGGTAAAAAAGATAATAATGACAAGTCCGGATACGAGACGCAAGGTTCTAGATTTGTCTTCAAATCGGTTCCCTAAAAATGCAGGGATTGTAATAGAATTGTTGGCGAGCTCTGTGTACGAGCGCAGACGGGGGGCAACATAAAGCCAATTTAAGTAAGCTCCCAGGGTAAGACCAATAACGATCCAAGAAGCACTTATTCCTTGGGCAAACATGGCGCCGGGTAGTCCCAGCATAAGCCAACCGCTCATATCAGAGGCCCCTGCACTTAAGGCCGTAACAGCAGGGCCGAGATTTCGACCCCCTAGCATGTAATCCGACAGGTCAGTGGTGCGTTTATAGGAGTAGTAACCGATCCCCAACATTCCGGCCATGTAAATAATAATTGCAATTAATGATTCCAAGCCCTTTTCCTCCCTTTTCTTTATGCTAAAATTATTTTTGCTATGGGCTAGGATATTGTACCATAAAGTATCTAAGTAATGAATAAGCTGATGTTAGTGAATACTGGATACTTTATATTTAATTTAAATAAGATTTTTAAATATTGATGTAAAAGCTCAATAAAGCAAAAATCCCTAGAAGTCGAAGGCTTTAAGCACTCGCTTCCAGGGATTTTCAGTCGCATAGAGCATATCTCACTAATCCTAAACGTTTATAAACTGAAATCCTTGCGATCCAGGTTTTTATAATATAAACGAACAGGGCTGTAATCAGGGGTATAATCTTCAATGTAGTCAAAAGGTTCGTTGTCTTCCAAGTAGAGGGTTGTTAATTTTGTCAAATATTTTAAGGGTGTAAAATCCTTAATATAATTGTCGGATATGTCAAGATAGGTAAGGGAGGTTAAACCTTTCAAGGCATTGATATCCTTAAGTTCATTGTTGGATAATTTCAACGTCTGGAGATTCGTAAGTTTGGTTAATGGAGTCAGTTTTTCCAGGGAATTATTGCCAAGATCAAGAGTCCTTAAGTTCGTAAAGTATTCCAAACCGGATAAATCAGTGATTCCTTCACTGCGCGCATTTAAGGTGGTGATATCGATCACATCACTCTTGTAAATGGTTTCGTCCCAATCCTTATTTACTTTATCCTCAACTGCAGATCTTAGGCCCGGATCGGTAAAATTGATTTTCGCATCCTCAGATACTTTGAGAGATAGACTGACCTTTTGAGTTAGGCCATCAATTGTCCCCTGAAAGGTGTAAGTGCCTACCTTATTAAGAGGGACAATTTTACTGGTCCAAGTCACTGGAAGCGTCTCAGTGCTGCCATCGCTCATGGTCGCATCCACCGTATCGGGAAAACTATAGGAATCACCCAGAATGATTTCGGCGGAAATGGTGTTGATTTTAGATATTTTAGGGTGGACCGTTAAGTTGAGATAAACACGTCCTCTATAGTTGTTAATGGTTCCTTCAAATTTGTAGGTTCCAGACCGCAGTGTACGTACGGAGGAAAGGGTCCAAGTAACGGGTACCTCTTCGGTTAAGCCGTTGGTTAGGGTTGCTGTTACTGTTTTAGGGGGATCATAGTTTTCCGATTCGTGGACGCTGTCCGTGACGTTTGCAACGGAGTCGATCTCAGGAGGTAAGGACGCAAGCTTTAGTTTTGTTGAGTCACTAATAACAGCTGTACCGCCTAAAATGGTGAGTTTAGAAATGTGTTTTGACCGCATAAAGGAAGTTACTGGATAAGGGATCGTATCCCCTTGAAGTAAGACAAGGGCATTTTTCCCTTTTTGGACTAAGGCAGAGGCTGCTAGAGCGTCGGGGAACCGTTGCCCAGTAGCGAGATAGATGTTGTCAAGCTCTAGACTAGCCTCAAATCGGTTAATGAGGTTAATATTTCTTTCATAGGGATCATATCCGTAAATGACCTCGGAATTCGGAAATTGATTAACTACGTTGTAACTTAATTCTGAACCATTGACAATATAAGAAGTGGGAATTTCATTCTTACTTAGGAAGTTTGTTAATGCTGGAGTAAGTTTATCTGGAGGGACTAGTAGGATGGGCATCTCTAATGCTGCTGCAATGGGGCCTATGGACAAAGCGTCTGCAAAGGTTAAACCGTTTGTTACGAAAACCCCTTGTGTGACACCGATTTCTTGGGCCACTTGCAGCGCTGTATCATAACGATCTTCTCCAGCTAGGCGCTTTGTGGTAATACTCATTAAGGAAAGTTGTCGTTCAACACCGCTAGAGACAACAGCGGTTCCACCTACTATATAAACTTTTTTAACCTTGAGTCGCTTCAATTCAGTCGCAGTATCATTATTTAAAGCATAAGAATTCGTCAGTAAAATAGGGGCGTTGTATTTCTTGGCTAAAGGTCCTGCACTTAAGGCATCCGGAAAGTCCTCCCCGAGGGCTAGGATTGCTGTATCTGCTCCATCAGGCCAGCCGCTTTGGCTTATAGCAACAGCAGTTTTATAATGGTCATAGCCAGCAAGTCGGTTAGTCGATGTAGAAGCGCTGGTAGCAGGCGCGTAAGTCAACATTATAAAGGTCATAAGGAAAAAAGCTAGAAAGCCCGGAAACGCTGAGAACAATTTCATCTTCTTAGTTGTCAAGTAGACACCCTCCTTTTTGAAGTACTTTCTCGAATTATTACCTAAAATCCTTCTTTTTCTTTGAAAAAGTGACATAAGTCCTAAAGTGACCTGATACCCACTAAATGGTATAATGAGGGAACTCGCTCCTACTTGAAGAGCGGGGGATTCTTAGGGTAAACAAAAATAAGCCCTTGTTAGGCTCGTGTTTGTGGCTGGATTTATGCATAAAGTTTTCCTTTGCGACAGATTTGTTCATTCAAGCGAAGGAATAAAAGGCTCTTGGAGGGAAGTAATTTGAATAGTGCATTGAAATTCATAACCGGAATTATTAACTATTTTCACGATCACTTAATTCTGTTATCAAAGCTGATGGGTCTTAAATTGAACGATAAACAACTTCATTTCTTGGTGATAGGGGCTATTGGAATTCTTCTTTTTATCTTAGTTCATGAGCTCTTTAAGCGTTTGGTTCGGTATAGCCTTACGGCGATTTCTTTTATCTATACGTTTACAGTATTAGTTGTTTTTGTTTTCGCCATCGAGATTGGGCAAAAAGTAACAGGGCGCGGCAATATGGAATTTCAAGATATCGTAGAAGGCCTATGGGGATTCTTAGTTGCCTTTGCAATCTATAGGATAGTCGTTATCTTATTTTATTTGTTAAAAAAGATATTAATTCGTCTAAGATAAGAATTAATCTAAAAGATGACAATCTAAGTTAATCTTGGTAATAATACTAATTAGGAAGTAAAAATAAAATACGCAACAATAAGTAAGCAGATTACGGTTGAGGCCGCGATAATGATAATTTCCTCATGTGAGGGGATGTGAAACATAGAATTTTTATATTGCTTCCATGGCATGGTGCATCACTCCTTACATTTTAAGTTAATATACATTTTAAGGTAATATAGTAATTCTGTTACTATTCAAGAACTCCTTCTTAGAGCATAAATATTTACTTACATAATAAGCAAAGTTTCGTGTTTGATTATCCTATGTTGACATAAAAACGTACAAAGTTTTAAAAGATGAAAAGTTTATAGTTTAAATTTTATGTTTATTTGAAGAATTATCTGATTATAACTATTTCTTTTTAGCTTTGATATTATCCAAGTAAATTGTTCAACTAAGGTGTGGTTTACCCTCAGCAGTATAAGTCAAGATTCTTCGGCTATGCCTCAGAATTCCCATGCGTTACCCACATCACGATAAACAAAAGATTATTTTGTCATCCTGAGCGTTAGCGAAGGATCTAGATCCTTCAGTCGTCCCTCCTTCAGGATGACACAGTGCTTAAGTTTCTTTCATAACAAAGACATATATAGTAAAAAGATGCGTAGCATTTTTCTTAAGTTGACAAATGAAGTGGATAAATGCTAAAATACTTAAATGTGGTGACTTCTCACCGCAACCGCTCGAATCAGGTATTAACCGGTTTTTTCTTTAAGAACCGACCTGCAATGGCGAGTCTAGGGCATGGGAGGTGTAATAATAATGTACGCAGTGATTGAAACCGGTGGTAAACAGTTCCGCGTTCAAGAAGGCGACGAGATTTACGTTGAGAAATTGGATGCTAATGTAGGAGATGCAGTAACGATTGATCAAGTTCTCCTCGTTGAAAAGGACGGTTCTGTAAAAATTGGAACCCCAGTTGTGGCAGGTGCTACAGCAGTGCTGAAAGTCGTGGAGCACGGTAAAGGGGAGAAGATTATTGTCTTCAAATACAAATCCAAGAAGAATTATCGACGCAAACAAGGACATCGTCAACCTTACACAAAAGTTCTCGTCGAGGCACTCCAAGCGTAAGCGTCAAGACGGAATCCGCTTCATTATATGGGCGGATGATCAAGGGCAAGTGCGTGAATTCGAGTTGTCTGGACATGCCGGGTTTGCAAAAAGGGGTCGGGACATTGTTTGTGCGGGTGTTTCCGCACTGAGTATTGCGGCTGTCAATGGGTTAGAACATTTCTTGACGGTTGCCCCTACGGTGCAGGAGGCGGATGGACACATCACTTGCCGGCTTGTAGAGGTTTCTGCGCAAGACTTGGAGAAGGCTCAGTGGATTTTGCAGACAATGATATTAGGTATTGAAAAGATACAAACGGCTTACGGCCAAAACTATATATTAATTGATCGAAGGAGGTGGACTCCATGCTAAAAATGAATCTGCAATTATTCGCCCATAAAAAAGGGGTAGGTAGCTCACGTAACGGCCGGGACAGTAACGCTCAACGTCTTGGTTTAAAACGTGGTGATGGCCAATTCGTTACTGCTGGTACGATTATCGTACGTCAACGCGGTACGAAGTTTCATCCCGCTAAAAACTGTGGTTTGGGTAAAGATGACACCTTATTTGCTCTGATTGACGGTTATGTTAAATTTGAGCATAAGGATCGGACACATAAACAAGTAAGTGTTTATGCTGAGCGCCCAAAAACACCGGTGGCTATCGCCCAATAAGCTGTTTCTTAATTACCCCTGGGTTTACCCCAGGGGTTTTTCGTGTAATATCAGACTTCCAAGCAGCTTAGGCAGCACCACTGATGAATGAAAAAACAGTAGAGGGTCAAGATACTTCACTGCGTTCAGTATGACATAGTGCTTGAGTTGCTGTCACAGCAATGACATTCCATACTTCTTAAACTTCTATTTCGGGTTTTGGCCCGCAACTATGGCTTTCTACTAGCCTAGTTTTTTGCTGATAGGAAATGCTAATACATATCTATTTGTAGTTCTTGCGACAATAACTGTGATGGATGAGAGGGTATATTTATGTCAGACATAAATCGGGTTCTTTTATCAGAATTGTTACACTGGTATCGCTTGCAAAGACATGATTATATGAATCACTGGCAGGTGATTATGGGAAATTTACAGCTAAACCGGCCTGAGGAAGCCCTGCGGTATATGCGGGAGACAAATTCTGAGTCACTTGAAGAGCAAAAGATCGGGCAAATTCCAGAACCTCTCTTAGGAGCTGTTTTGTTAGGCTTTGTGATTCGTCTTAGACAAGAAGGGGTTATGGCGACCCTTGATTTTCCTGAGGAGATGAAACAGAGTGACTTTTGGAAAGATCATTGGCGGGAAGAATATGTAGATGGGTTCTACGGGTACACTATAGAATGGATGGAAGTGGTTTCGCGGTTTAAAACTTCCAAAGATTTATATGCTGAAGTCTATTTGTTTGATGAACCGGGAGGCCTGGCTTGTCAGTTTATCTTATCTGATGAGGAGTCAGTCCTCTGGGATAAAATAATCACGTTTAATTAGGGCAGCAAGTTAAGAACAAAGGGCTACTGCTAGCAGTTAAGGAGAATCATGTATGTTTTATGATCAGGCAAAGATTTATGTTAAAGGCGGGGATGGCGGCGCAGGTGCTGTTGCTTTTCGTCGAGAAAAATATGTCCCCGAAGGCGGTCCCAGCGGCGGAGATGGCGGGCGCGGTGGAAATATTGTGTTTGTGGGAGATGAGGGCCTAAGGACCCTTGTGGACTTTCGCTATAAGCGGCATTATAAAGGGGAACGAGGGGATCATGGCCAGGCCAAGAATATGAGTGGCCGGAGCGGTACGGATACTATTCTGCGTATACCCGTTGGAACCATGGTCTTTGATGATGGAACTGGGGAAACCATTGCTGATATCACTGAGCATGGACAGCGCGTGGTTGTGGCAGCGGGTGGACGAGGGGGCAGGGGTAATGCCCGTTTTATGAGCAATACCAATAAAGCCCCTACGTTGGCAGAAAATGGGGAACCAGGGGTGGAACATTGGCTGCGTCTGGAATTGAAGCTCTTGGCTGACGTTGGTCTGGTTGGGTTCCCTAATGTAGGGAAATCTACGATTATTTCAAAGGTGTCTGCAGCAAAACCAAAGATTGCCGATTATCATTTTACCACGTTGGTTCCGAATTTAGGCGTGGTGGATATGGAGGATGGGGAAAGCTTTGTTATGGCGGATATTCCAGGACTGATCGAAGGTGCCCACACGGGGGCTGGATTAGGGCATGAATTTTTACGCCATACGGAGCGGACACGCTTGATTTTGCATGTGTTAGATATTTCAGGCTCAGAGGAACGAGATCCTCTTGAGGATATGCGAATTATTCAGGCTGAACTGAGGCTTTATAGCCCAGCGCTAGCTGAGCGTCCGGTGATTATTGTTGCAAATAAAATGGATATCCCGGGGGCTGAGGAGCATTTACAGCGCTTGAAAGATGAGGTTAACGACCAGCACCAAATCTTTGCGGTATCTGCAGCTACTGGAGAAGGGTTACAAGCCTTGGTTTATCACATTGCCCAAGTCTTGCCGGATATCCCAGCACCGCAGATTGTCAGCCTGCCGGCAGAGCATCGAGTGACGAAGGCGGAGACAGACAAGAGGTTTGAGATTCGCAAGGACGAGGGGCTCTTTGTCGTTGAAGGTTCCGAAATTGAAAAACATGTTAAAATGACCTTTTTTGATCGGGAGGCAAGTGTTTATCGTTTCCAGAACATCTTAAAGATGATGGGGATTGATGACGCTCTCCGCGAAGCAGGGATTAAAGAAGGGGATCAAGTAGAAATTGCAGGAGTTAAGTTTGATTGGGTATAGGCTTAGCTTAGGGGTATTTTTGGGTGGTTTGGGGGTAACAATGTGACGAAACGTCTCTGGTGGATTATTGGGGCAATGCTCTCTGTTCTTGCGTTAGCCTTGGGTGTATGGTGGTTTTGGGGAAGGCCCCAGGATCCACTGAAAGTCAAAGCTGGAGTGGTGGCTCCGATATCAATGCAAGAAGATGTTTATGCGACGGGGAGTGTCGTTCCAGTGTCTCGCCAGGAAGTGCGTGTCTTGACCCCTGGGCGAGTAGAGAAGGTGGCAGTAAAGGTTGGGGATGCTGTTCAAGTGGGGCAGATTCTGGTTGCTTTAGATACTACTCTTGCCGATGCCCAAGTGGCTCAGGCTAGAGTGGGTGTCGAGGCAGCCCAAGCCGTTGTTAATACGGCTCAGGCTAATCTGGACGAGCTGAAAAAAGCCCAAAGTGCTGCGAAGTCGGCGGCAGCATCGTTTAACGTCGCTGGGAAGGGTCCAGACGGGGCAGATGCGGAAGACGGGGTTAGTTCACTGCTTCCGGATTTTATGAGCGAACAAAAGAATTCGGTCCAGGAAAGCCTGGTGTCTCCTGCTGTTATCGCGCAAGCGGAGGGTGCTTTGGCGCAAAGCAAGGTGGCTTTAAAGCAGGCTAAGGAAATGCTGAAGGTTGCCCAGGTGCAACAGGGACAGCTAGTCCATAAAGCTGGGATGGCTGGAACTGTCCTTGAGGTCAATGCTCAAGAAGGAAATTTAACGTCTGTGCAGCTGCCCTTAGTAGTGGTGGCTGATCTGTCTGAGATGAATGTCGAGGCGCAACTGAATGAAGTTGATGCGGGAAAGATTCGGTTAGGCGGAAAGGTGACCATCTCCAGTAAGATGTTAGGTGAACAGTCTGTTCAAGGAACCATTGTAGAAATAGCCCCGACTGCAGTATCTAAGCCAAGTATTCAAGGAAGCTCTTCCCCAACAGTGGGTGTAAAAATCCGCTTGGAAAAAGCACCCCTTGAACTAAAGCCTGGCTTTACAGTGGCGGTTGAAATTGTTGTAGCGACAAAGGAAGGCGTTTTAGCTGTTCCACAAGAAGCTCTTTTTCAAGAAGGAAACAAAAATTATGTTTACAAAATCCAAGCTGGCCGGCTTGAAAAAACAGAAGTAACGATTGGGATAGGAAATGACACCCACCAAGAGATTACCTCCGGTTTAACGGCTGGAGATCAGATGGTATTGGATCCCTCTACCGATTTTTCGGAAGGGATGCTGGTAACCCCTGAGGCAGGAAGTGGGGTTTCATGAGCTTCTTAGAAGGACTGCGAGGGGCACTTTTTAGCTTGCGGACCAATAAGCTGAGATCGGGATTGACCATGCTGGGAATCATTATTGGGATTGCTGCTGTGATTGCCGTTGTTACCATTGGGCTGGGGGGCAAGGCAGCCATCATGCAGGAAATGGAGAAAAGCGGGGTTAACCTGTTTGTTATGTATGCCAAGTCCTCCGGAAGTAGTGGACAGGGCGAAGGGGGGCGCTTGACTCTTCAGGATGGGGAGAGTCTGAAACGTGCCCTTCCTCAAATCAAAATATTACTTCCGGCGAGTATCGAGTATACTACGTTAGAGGTCAACCAAAAGCGATCGTCTGCTATGGTTGTAGGAACTACCCCGGAGTTTGCGGACCTGCGCAATCGGGATATTGCCAGAGGGCGTTTCTTCTCCGAGGAAGAATTTGCGGCAGACCGTCGCGTGGTGGTGATTGACCAAACCTTAGGGGATGCCTTATTTGGCGCCGGAAATCCCTTAGGACAGCAGGTTATTATTCAGAGTGTACCTTGTCGAGTCATTGGGGTTTTAGCTAAGGATAAATCTGCCTTTGCTCAATTCAATGTTGGGCCTCAGAATGCTTATTCTTATGTGCCCTGGGGAACCTGGTCGGATGTGTTTCAGTCACGACGAGTGGACCAATTAGAAGGTGCGACGTTTCGGGAGGCGGATTTGGCTAGTACGATTGACAGCGCCAAGCGCATTTTGAATGTGCGTCATGGGACAACCAATCAGTATGAGGCCTTTAATGTACAGCAACTAGTGCAATCCGCGAATACGATTATGCGGATTCTAACAAGTTTTATCGGTTTAGTTGCAGGTATCTCCCTTTTAGTGGGGGGGATTGGAATTATGAACATTATGCTGGTGTCTGTGACAGAACGCACACGAGAAATCGGGCTGCGCAAAGCCGTGGGGGCTAAAGAACGAGACATCTTAATGCAATTTTTATTAGAAGCTATTGTTTTATCTCTGATCGGCGGGATAATGGGGATCGCTTTGGGGGTAGGGAGTGCGCTGATAGCCTCCTACCTTTTGAACTGGCCGCCACTTTTGTCCGGATGGGCGATTATATTTGCCGTATCCTTTTCCATCGGAGTGGGACTTTTCTTCGGTTTTTATCCGGCCTTAAAAGCGGCCAAACTAGAACCAATGGCGGCCTTGAGATATGAGTAGTGAATATTAGGGGGAAGATTTCTGTGTTGACAGGTAAACAAAAGCGTTTTTTAAGAGCTATGGGAAATGAAATGGATCCTATTTTGCAGGTGGGTAAGGGTGGAATTGGGGAAACCGTCGTCACTCAAACCAATGAGACCTTGCAAGCCCGGGAGCTGATCAAAGGAAGGGTTTTGCAAAACTGCCTGGAGGAGCCGAAAACCGTAGCAGCAGAACTTGCCGAACGGACCGGATCGGAGCTGGTTCAAGTGATCGGTCGCAACTTCTTGCTGTTTAAGCAGTCGAAGGATAAGCCGGTAATAGAGTTACCCTAGTAAAGGGGTACTGGAAAAAGGGATCGGACGCATTAAAGCGGTCGATCCCTTTTTAATACCATCAGAAAGCATAAACTTGCGTTATATACTGCAAGAAGGCTAATACGTGCGAAGACAGTGTCTTCGTCTGAAGCATAAGGGCAACTAGGGCCGGCCGCCGGCGCCTGCGGCTTGGTGCCAGCCAAGTTTTCTTTATAAAATTACACACTATCATCGATGATTTTTAATAAGACTTCTTCTACATCATTTGCGAAATCTTTTAAATCCTCATTATTGAACATTGTTACTAAGGCTTTTGGTTTAACCGTGCTAATCACGGTTTTTTCTGCTTCGCGATAGACATTAATACGACAGGGCATTAACAGACTAACTGTAATATCGATCATCAAAGCTGTATGAGCGTATTTAGCGTTGCAAACTTCGATGATCTTCAAAGGTTCTCGTTGAAAGTCCTTTTCCGCTAACGTCGCCTGCACATCATGGGTATGGAGAACTCTAAATCCATTAACTTGAGTATTAGTCTGGACCGCTAAAACTGCGTCATCGAATGACTTTTGTGTAGTAACCTGATATATGGCTTCCAATAGTTTTCGCCTCCCTAAAGATATAAACTTAGTTTGCGTAAAGATCAGTCTTTTAAATCACAAATCTTAAGCTTAATGAAGTCAACCTGTGTCAAGGTTTAAGCTCTGGATGCAAAACGCCCAACCAACATTCCTAAACTTTTGCCACTTATAATGAAATGAAGGGATATTTGCTCAAGCTATCGAATAGTTAGAACATCCAAGTGGAGAAGTAGAAGGGAAGCAAGAGAGGAGTTTTTAGGTTGCAGAAATGTCAATTTATTTGTCCCTCGACAGTGTCCGAGGGAATTGAGACTATTTCTAGAATCAATGAGGATGTCTTGTTCATAAGCGGTGGTACAGACCTTGTTATTAAGCTGCAGGGCGGTCAGGTAAAACCTGCTTGGCTTATGGATATCTCCTTGCTTCCAGAGCTGAAATTTATTAAGGAAGATGACGGTAGGATAAGGATTGGAAGTGGGGCAACCTTCGCTCAAATTAGTGAGAGCGATCTGGTTAGGGAGAAGGCTCGATGTTTAAGTCAAGCAGCGTCTCAGGTTGGGTCTGCCCAAATTCGTAATCGAGCTACCCTAGGTGGAAATATCGCTAATGCCTCACCTGCTGGAGATAGTCTGCCAGCTTTACTGGTTCTTGAGGCTTGGGTCAGTGTTATTGGTCCTCAGGGCTTTCGGAGAGTACCCTTTGCCCAGTTACAGGCCGGTGGAGATGTGGGCTTGCAGGGGAAAGAATTGATAACAGAGATTGATTTTCCAGTGTGGGAGCCTCAGGGAAATGTGCAGATTCTCAGCGTCTTTGGGAAAGTCGGAAGTCGTACTGCGGTTTCCATTGCCCGTTTAAATATGGCGGCAATGCTGGAGTTTGATGCGGAGAATCAACGGATTCTAAATTCAAGATGGGCGGTAGGAGCTTTAGGGCGCACGCCCTTTCGTTTAGAGGAATTGGAGCGAGAAATACAGGGGAAGAGGATTAATTCTGTCTTAGCCCAGGAAATTGCCGACCATTTAACAGGTGTAGTGGATCAAGCGATCCCTGGTCGTGCTTCCCAGGAGTATAAACGTCAGGCTATTCGGGGGTTAGCCTACGATCTCTTGGAGGACTTGTTCCCTCTTAAACTCGGGTAAGGTAAGTAGTGTTAAGTAAAGTAGTAACAATTTATAATTTCGTTATGTATTATGGTACACAATTCGTTAATAAAGAGGATATTTGTCGTTACTTGGAGAATTAAATGAATCATAGAGTTTTAAAACCACATTAACTAGGGGGTAGGAGTATGCCTGCAAATGAAGTTATAGTTCAAGTTTTTAGGCATCTCTTTAATTCAATTGATGAAGGGGTCATCGTGACTGATCCCGAGGGGAAGATCATCTTCTATAATGCTGAAATGGCTAAGTTAGAGGAGTTATTATCAGAACATGTTGTCGGAAAGCATCTGAACGAAGTCTATGACGCTGTAACAGTTGAAAGCAGTGAACACTTGAGTGTTGCCTTAACTCATGAACCTATTCTAGAGAAACATAAAACCTATTTCACGAACAGAGGTAAAGAGGTTACTATTGTCGCCAGTACGTTTCCCGTAATTGAAAACGATCAGGTGGTTGCGGTCTATTCCGTGTGTAAGGATATTACTAAATTCAAAGAATTACTGACTAAAACAATGCAATTGCATGATCAAATTGGTATGGAAGGGCAAGAACAGCGTGGTAGTAATGGAACCCGTTATACCTTTGAATCGATAATCTATGCTAGCTCCACTATGCAGAGACTGATTGCTTCAGCTAAGAAGGCGGCTTTAGCGGATGGGTTTATCTTAGTGTTTGGAGAAACCGGAACGGGTAAGGAACTACTGGTTCAAGCCATTCATAATCACAGCCTTCGCAAAAACGAACCCTTTGTGGCGATTAATTGTGCCGCCATTCCAGAAACACTCTTGGAGAGTATTCTTTTTGGGACGGCTAAGGGGGCTTTTACAGGGGCGGTAGAATCTAAGGGGCTGTTCCAACAAGCTGGACAGGGAACCTTGTTTTTGGATGAACTTAATTGTATGAGTATCGCCCTGCAGGCTAAGATCTTGCGGGTGGTCCAGGAAAAAATGGTGAGGCGAGTTGGCGGAACCACAGAGATTCCTGTTCACTGCCGAGTTATCAGCTCTACGAATGTTGATCCGTGGGAATCCGTGAATAACGGTAGTTTGCGAAAAGATCTTTTTTATCGCTTAGCGGTTATGACCCTTTTTATTCCTCCTTTGAACGATCGGAAGGAAGATATAGAGGCTTTAATTCACTTCTTTTTGAATCGATACCAAAAAATCTATGGATTAGGAGCGGTTCAGATTGGAGCTGATCTAAGGGATGTTTTTCTTAGATATCAATGGCCGGGAAACGTACGGGAGTTAGAGCATATCATTGAAAGCGCGATGAACATGCTTGATGGGCGAAGAGTTATTACCGTTGACCATTTGCCACATTACCTTAAGGCGAAGTTTCTTAGTCAGGATGGAACTTCGTTTGAATTATATAAAAAGGGATCTAGTACTTTAGCTCACGTTTTGCGTGAGGTAGAGAAACAAGTGCTTTGGGAAGCCTTAAAAAACCATGGGGGGAATATCACCAGGGCTGCTGAATCCATAGGGATTGCCCGGCAAAACCTGCAATATAGAATGAAAAAACTTCGTATGCAAAATTTTTAGGCGCGCAAAAAATGTACGCTTTTAATCGTTATTACATGTCTGGCAAGGTTTAGAGTTGTTTAGTACTCCAATCTTTAGGGCAAAAGAAATTTGCGGCCTAAGAGATATTAAGGGGAAACCCCAATTGTCTGAAAGTAGGCACAATTCTTGCAGAAACTATTAAGTTCTATTCTGTTTTATATAAAAGACTGATTTCACGGTGCAATTAAGGAGGTCGCCGGTCCTTTCTCGCCGGAAATTCCTAATCATTAATGAAGAAAGTGGGGTGATGGAGTGTGGCTTTATCGGATTTTCTTGATTTTCTGATGAAAAATACTAGGACTATTTCGGAGTATTCTGAGAATCATTTTACCCTAGTCTTATTGGCAGTGGGAATTTCCTTGGCAATTTGGGTCCCTGTTGGGCTCTTGTTGACAAAAAGTGATAAATGGGCGGCTAGGGTTTTAGCTCTGGCAAACACGATATTTTGTATTCCAAGTTTGTCCATGTTTGCAATTTTAGTAACTATTCCGATGTTTGGATTAGGTCGAAAATCTGCTTTGTTGGCATTAGTTCTCTATGCGATGATGCCCTTGATTCGCAGTGTTTATGACGGGGTTAAAAACGTCGATCGCAGTGTAATCGAAGCCGCTAGAGGGATGGGTATGAGTACAAGGAGAATTCTAGTTGAAATTCTTGTGCCTTTAGGTATGCCGATTATCTTTGCGGGTTTTCGAGTGACGGTAGTAATGACGACTGGGATTGCGGCGATAGCTACCTATATTGGAGAGCGTAATTTAGGGCGGTTTATTCAGGAAGGTCTCGTTCGTTCAAATACTCCTATGATGGTCACAGGTGCTTTGATTATTTCGGTAATTGCTATAGGTTTAGATACTATTCTTGGACTGATTGAGAAACGAATTGTTCCAAAAGGATTAAGAATCAGCCGCTAACTCCTCATCAATACAGAAGGTCTAACTGAGGACAAGATAGAGTTTTCAGAGGAGGCTTAATACTGTACCCAGAACCATATAAAGGTTTACAAAAATCCACATAAGGCTAAGAAGATGATCAAGGAGTTGCTAGAGAATGATACTGGGGAAGAAAGTTAGACTCAAGCCCACTGAAGAGCAGGAGCTTCAGTTGTGGAAGTCGGCAGGAACCTCAAGGTGGGCGTATAATTGGACATTGGACAAACAAGAGAAGAACTATGCAAGTGGTGGAAAGTTCCTTTCAGACAATGACCTAAGGAAAGAATTGACTCAATTGAAGCAAACAGAAGAGTACTCTTGGCTTTATGATGTCTCCAATAATATTACGAAACAGGCCCTTAAAGATGCCTGTAAAGCCTACAAGAAGTTCTTTAACAAACTGGCTGATAAACCTAGATTTAAGAGCAAAAAAAGGTCAAAACCATGCTTTTATAATGATAACGTAAAGTTGAAAGTGAAGAAATTATCGGTGCTTATCGAAAAGGTAGGTTGGGTGCAAATATCAGAACAGATTCCCATGGGTGTAAACTACACCAATCCCAGAGTATCATTTGACGGAAAGTATTGGTATCTGTCTGTAGGAAGCGAACGAGAGCAAATCGTTGAACCCCTGACCAGTGAAGTAGTTGGTATTGATGTCGGAGTAAAGGAACTTGCAGTATGCTCTAATGGCATGACATTCAAAAACATCAATAAGTCTCAAAGTGTCAAGAAGCTAGAGAAACGGCTTCGTAGGTTGCAACGTAAAGTTTCTCGTAAATATGAACTAAATAAGGAGGGAAGCCGTTTCGTCAAAACCTGCAATATTGTAAAAGTTGAAAAGCAAATCCGTGTGCTGCATCGAAGGTTAAATGGGATCAGAAACAATCATATCCATCAAACCACTAAGGCAATTGTGAAAACCAAACCTTGCAAAGTGGTGATGGAAACCTTAAATATCAAGGGTATGATTAAAAATCGACATCTATCTAAAGCTATAGTCAAGCAAAAATTATACGACTTCAAGTCAAAGCTTCAATACAAATGTGAGATTCAGGGCATTGAACTCATTGAGGCAGATAAATGGTATCCGTCTAGTAAGTTGTGTTCTAGTTGTGGGGCTGTAAAGCAAGACTTGAAATTGTCAGATAGAGTGTACAGATGTGATTGTGGTTTAGTGATCGATCGAGATTTCAATGCATCCATTAATCTTTCGAGATATAAATTAGTAGTCTAGTCACTCAAAAGACACTACTAATGTGTACGATTAGTTGCATCGGAATTTAAGCCCTTGGAGTGTTATATCAAACGAAAGTAGTCTTCGGACAAAATCGGACACTATGAATAGGGAAGCAAACAAAGCTTTTATAGACTTTTATGAAGTTTTGGCAACGGAATTTGATGATCGTACTAGAACAAATTACAAAAAAATACCCAGGTCAGGCTATGCCGGCAGTTGATAAATTGTCTATTTCCATTCCTAAAGGCGAGATATGTGTCTTAGTCGGGCCCTCAGGCTGCGGGAAAAGTACAATTTTACGCATGATTAACCGTATGATCGAACCGACATCGGGGATCGTGAAAATTAACGGAGAGGACGTAACACAGAAAAATCCAGACCAGCTGCGGATGGGGATTGGCTATGTCATTCAACAAATTGGACTACTGCCCCATCGAACCATCGCCGAAAATATTGCCATCGTACCTCGGTTATATAAATGGCCGAAGGAGAAAATCAAGCAAAGAGTTGATGAGCTGATTGTTATGATGGGGCTTGACTTGGAGAAAACAAGAGGCAAGTATCCTGCTCAGCTTAGTGGCGGACAAATGCAGAGAGTAGGGGTGGCAAGGGCAATGGCGGTTGATCCGCCTATTATGTTGATGGATGAGCCTTTTGGAGCAGTTGATCCCATTGCTCGGACCCATTTGCAGGATGAATTGCTTCGTTTACAGAAAGAAATAAAGAAGACCATTGTCTTTGTTACTCATGACATTAATGAAGCTATAAAAATGGGGGATAGAATTGCTATTTTTAACGCCGGAAAACTAGTGCAATTTGGAACTCCTGAAGAGATCTTAACCAATCCGGTCAATGAGTTTGTCGAGGACTTTATTGGTCGTGATAGGGTTGTTAAAAAGCTGAATTTATATTCTGCTGGAGATGCAATGCAACCTATCCGTTGTGTTGTGAAGGAAAATGAATTGGGTAATGCTGCTCAGAAAATGAAGGAAGCCGGGGCAGAAGTTGCCTTTCTCTTGAACAAAGCGGGTAAGGCTTGTGGGCATATCACCTCTTCTGATCTTGACGAGTTTGGGAAGGACCTGGGGGGGTTGCGAAAACGAATTGGTAGGACGGAAAAGGCTTTCGTGCAAACAACCACGCCGTTCCCTGATGCACTTTCCTTATTGCTGGAGTATGATGCGGATTATCTCGGAATTTTAAAGGGCGAGGAACTATGTGGAATGCTCTCTTTCAAAGGGATTAGGAAGCATGTGTACAGGAAAGAGGGGGAGTAAATGAGTTGGGAGAATTTTAGATTTGCTCTTTTCGAGAAGGCTCCAGAGGCTTTGTTGGAGCATTCTATGATTGTTGTGGTCACAATAGGGATCGCAATTTTGATTTCCATACCCCTGGGAATTTTCCTAAGTCGTCCGAGGTTTAAAAAGTTCGGCCTTTTTACCATGAATATACTCAACCTTTTACAAGCTGTTCCGGGACTTGCTGTTATTGCCTTGGCTTTACCCTTTCTTGGATTGGGAATGAAGCCTGCCATAATTGCGCTTTTGTTCCAGAGTCTGTTGCCCATCGTAAGAAATACGATTGCTGGTTTATTAGGTGTTAGTTCAGATGTTAAGGAAGCTGCCAGCGGTATGGGAATGTCCCAACGGAGAATTCTTTTAGAAGTGGAAATTCCGTTGGCTATACCGATTATTCTGAGCGGTATTCGCACGGCAACGGTCTATGTCGTAAGTATGGGTACACTAGCCTCTTTTATTGGGGCCGGCGGTTTGGGCAATCTTATTCAGGGTGGATTAACTCTTTTCAGGCCTGAATACTTGCTGGTTGGTGCAGGACTTGGGGCGCTGATGGCTATCTTTTTAGATCGGATGATCAATTATCTTGAGTATCGAATTACCCCGCCAGGGATGTAGATTGAGTAAGCGGAAAGAGTGCGAGTGAACGGTTCTTGGCCTGGCATTCTTTGCTTGCATATCGACTAACATTAAGGCGCTTAAGGAACTAAGGTGATTTATTGAACCGTTAAAAAGGAGGGGATTGCCAAAATAATGAAGATTGGGTCTACGCTAATATTGTGAAAAGATGTATAATTAGGACAACTCAATTAAAGGAAGGGGTATGTACATGAAGAAACGATCATTATTTCTCGTTGCAATCTTGACCCTGGCATTAGCTTTAGGTGGGGTTATTGGTTGCGGATCAAAGACGCCTGCGGATGCACCGGCTCCAGACAAGGCGAAAGAAGGACCAACCATTAAGATTTCCTCCAAGACCTTTACTGAAGCTGCACTTTTAGGAACGATGAGTCTTCAGTATCTGGAAGAGCTTGGCTATCCTGTCGAAAACAAAATGGGACTTGGCGAATTAGCCGTCATCAGACCTGCTTTGACCTCCGGGCAAATTGATCTTTATTGGGAGTACACAGGTACAGGTGTTATGAATTTAATGGAGCATGAGCCTGTATTTGAGGCTGAAGAAAGCTACAAACTCATTAAAGAATGGGATGCTAAGAATGGAATTGCTTGGCTGGATTATGCCCCGCTTAATGATACTTACGGAATTGTGGTCCGTCCGGAGATTGCTGAAAAGTATAATTTAAAAACTATTTCTGACTACGTTGCTCAAGTGAAAAAGGGTGAAAGCCTTAAATTTGTTGGTTTCCCTGAATGGGAAGGAAGAGCAGATGGATTGCCATCGTTTGAAAAGGTTTATGATTTTAAAATGCCAAAAGGAGATTTTGTCAATGTAGCTATGGGTCTCAACTATGAGACTCTTGCCAACAAAAAAGGGGATCTGGCTTTGGCTTTCACTACGGAACCGAGAATTGTCACGGATAAGCTAGTGATGCTCGAGGATGATAAGAAGGCGTTCCCGGTTTATAATGCAGCTCCTGTTGTACGTCAGGCAGTCGTGGATGCGTATCCTACCCTGGCTGAGGATCTTAAGAAATTGAGCTCTGTGTTAGATACCAAGACGATTACTGAACTGAACATGCAAGCTGACGTTGAGAAGAAGTCCATTGAGGAAGTTTCAACGACGTTCTTAAAGAGTAAGGGATTGATTAAGTAGGTCGGCTTGGAGCGAAAGTTGTGGTGCGAGCCCGTTTGGGGCGGAGGCATTGACTTAGCCCATTCGCACATCCTCCGCCGGTAAGTATTCTTTTGGGATCGCGGCTACGGCGATACTCTCCACTGGAGACTATCGTGTGCCGTCGCTATTCGCTTGCCGATAAGGCTAAAACTCAAAACCTCTGGGCTTTCTGAATGTGAACCGTTGAGTTTCTTCACGCCTTATCGGCTGCTCTCATTGACGCGACTCTACTCACATGCTCATTAAGCTAAGTCAATGCCTCTTATCTTGGGTCTGGGCGGACGCACCTCAACTTCGGTGCTGCGCCGAGGGGCTAGGAACGGGGGAGGCATTTCTTTGGCAAGTCGCTTACCTAATTAAATTGGCCACTTTATGCCCAATTGTTTTTCAAGGGGTGTAAAGTGGCTTTGTAAACTTTTGCTTCGTGAAAGGCTGGATTTGTATATGGCTAAATTGGATCGGTTTGTTACTTTGTTTGGTGTGCCTGAATTTGTCATTCCTCACCTCTCTCGTTTTGTTTCTGAGGGTGAGATGGAGCTGGTGATTCGGCTGGATGGGGAGAAGTGTTCTGTGCTTGAAGTGGCGTCAAGGTTAGATGGCGCTTTAGAGGATGTGCAGGATTTTTTGATTAGCTGTTATAATAGGCATATTGTTCATAAGGAAGAGCTTGATGGGGAACTTGTTTATTATGGGGCGGATTTCTATGAGCTTTTGGATTATTTATGTAAGTTTGATATAGACTATTATCTGATTGAAGAGGGTTTGAAAAAAGCTTTAGATCAGTGGTGTTATAGTGTTTACGCTGAGCGAATGGATTCCTATCTTGATTCGCTTAAAAACAGAGAAGTAGTGGATAGGTGTCCGGAGACGTTTCTAATGATTGAAGATCTTGACGAGGTACTGGAGTCCGTGAGCGATATTCGTGTAGTTCCTTGTAATTGTCGCAAGTTGGCAGAGCATTGTGCTAAGCCAGTAGAAACTTGTTTGAGTTTCGATGACTCCATAACCGACCGGACATCAGGTCGTTCGCTTACGAAGGAAGAGGCCAAAGAGCTTATCAAGACGGCTCATAGGAAAGGTCTGATGCATCAAGTAAATAGTGACTGGAAGACAAAGGGACCGACTTATATTTGTAATTGTTGTTCCTGCTGTTGTTACCCTTTACGCCTAGCTCAAGAAAAGGGAACCAAGGGCGTATTTCCAGTCATTCGTTACATGGCTCAGTATGATGAAACTAAATGTTCACATTGTGGAGCATGTGCTAAGCGCTGCCATTTCGAAGCTTTTTATCTGGGAGATACGGAAACGGTCGTGAAGGGCAAGGCGCGCAGAAGGGTCATGTTCGACCAGAGCAAATGTTGGGGTTGCGGGATTTGTGTCGAGGCTTGTACCGGTAAGGCTATTTCCATGGTCCAAGCTATCGATGATGGGGCAGAAAAGGCGCAATAATATTATGCGGAGCTAAAATATTTGGCGCGTAGATATCTTGAAAAGTTAGGACCCTAGAGAGAATAGGGAAGCAAATATTTTTTGCGGTAACGCTTTCCTTTCTTTTATTTTCTTTTATTTAGAGGGGAATTCTTTGTCTTGGTAAGGTAGAAAGATGCCTTAAGGAAGCCGGTATAATTAGTCTGACTGAGCCTATAGGGGCCTATATGAATCTTTTAAGGCTTAAACAAATAACTTCAAGTCGGGAATTTGTCCTTTCCTAAGGAGTGGCATGAAACTTGCAACGTTTGTCAGTGAGGTCTTAACCCACTTGCGGATATGGATATCGGCAAGCGAGGAGCAGAGTTTATAGCTCAATAATACCTGAAGTTGTTTAGGTATTGGAGATAACTCTGGAGATAAGCTAAGCAGAGAGACATCAAAAACTTGGAGTGTAGAACGATAAACAGATAAGAATTAGGAAAGGAAAAGGTTAGGTTTTTTCCAAGTTTTATTAACCAGGTACTACCAATGAAAAAGATTCGTTCCAATAGTATAGAACAAACAACTCCATTATTGCGCTGGGTGAGTGAGGGACAGATTGAGGAAATTCATTTTGCAACCTTAGAGGTCCTGGAACGAACGGGAGTTAAAGTAGATCACCCAGAAGCGTTACAACTGTTGAAAGATGCGGGATGTATTGTTAATGAGAACCGTGTTCGAATTCCGAGTTGGTTAGTAGAGGAATGCATTCGCTTAGCACCGAGCAAAATTGTGGTAGCTAATCGGAAGGGTAACCGGGTTATGCCTTTAGAAAAGAATCGCACATATTTTGGAACAGGCTCAGACCTGCCCTACACGATAGATTTAGAAACAGGTAAGCGTCGACGTTCTACTAAGAACGATGTGGAGCTTGCTTGCCGGGTTATGGATTATTTACCTAATTATGATTTTGTCATGAGTTATGCTATCGCCTCGGATACGAGTTCTAAGGTGAGCGATCTTCATCAATTAGAAGCAATGGTTTCTAATACGATAAAACCGATGATTGTTACGGCCCATGATGAAATCAACATGCGGGCTCAATTAGAGATGGCGGCTTTAGTAGTTGGTGGTAAAGAAGAGCTTAGGAAAAATCCCTTCTTAATACTTTACTCTGAGCCAATCTCTCCCTTAGTGCACACCAATGACGGGGTGGGCAAGATGTTTGCTTCCTTTGAATATGGGGTGCCTGTGGTTTATACTCCAGGAATTTTGTCTGGGGCTACTACGCCGGTAACGAAAGCCGGAACCATTGTATTAATGAATGCTGAAGCGTTAGCGGGAGTCGTCATGGCTCAATTAAAACAAAAAGGAGCACCTATTATCATTGGCGGCGGTGCAACTCCTATGGATATGAGAACTACCGCGACCTTGTATGGATCTCCGGAAACCATGATGAACTATGCTATCATGACTCAATTATCCCAATTTTATGGTATTCCAAACTTTACGGAAGCTGGTTGTGTCAATTCGCCGGTTCCTGATGCTCAGGCAGGTATGGAGGCTGGAAATGGGATTTTAATGGCTCAGTTAATGGGTGCTAATCTAGTTCACGATGTGGGATATCTAGAAGGCGGAAAAACCGGTTCCTTGACCTTCCTCACTATGTGCAACGATTTCATGGATAATGCTCGTTACATGGGAAGAGGAACTCGTATTGATGAAGAGACCATGGCTGTCGATGTAATTGATGAAGTGGGACCCGGTGGAAACTATGTTAGCCATGAACATACCTTTAAGCATTTCCGTGAAGAAGTGTGGACGCCTAAACAGTTTAATCGCTCATTCTGGGAGATTTGGGAAGAGCAAGGGTCTAAATCCATGGAAGATAATGCTGAGGAATTGGCAAAAGAAATTGTGGCTAATCATACTTCAGAACCATTAAACGAAACCATCCGGCAGGGATTAAATGAAATTATTGCTGAGACGGATAAAGCGAAAGCGACTAGTAGACGAAAGAAATAAGGAAGTACAGAAGTAGCGGACTCTAACTCCTTCTTAATGGGGAAGGCGACACGGCTATACTTTATCAAAGTCGGAAGTAAGTTCTACGAGGGAACACCCACTTTGGGGAGGGGGTGTTCCGAGGATTGTATGAAAGGGGTATAGTAATGGGAGTAGGAAGTTCACACGGCAACGGGCTGTTCTTTCGAACGCTCACGGAAAAGCAAGCAGAGGAGATACATCTCGCAAGTTGTCAAATCCTCGAAGATACAGGCATGGTGATTCACCATGAGGAGGCAGTCGAACTACTTCGGAAGGCAGGGGCGCATGTAGAAAATGGCAACCGGGTTTATTTTCCGAGTTTTCTTGTGAAGCAAGCATTGCAATCGGCCCCTTCACGGGTGACACTATATAACCGTAATGGAGATGCTGCGCTGCATTTAGAAGGGTCTAATGTTTACTTTGGCACAGGATCTGATACGTTGAACTATCTTGATCCCTTCACCTTAGAACGGCGGAGTTGGCGTCAGGAGGATGTCGCTAAGGCGATTAGAATCTGTGATAAATTACCCAATATTGATTTTGTCATGTCAATGGGGCTATTATCTGATGTGAATCCCTTGATGATTAACCGGGAACAATATGCAATTATGGTTCAAAACACAGAGAAACCTCAAGTAGTTATTGCCGAAGACGGGGATACTCTGAAAGATATTATTGAGATGGCATCTAGTGTTAGAGGCGGAAACGATCGTTTGCGTCAGAAACCTCTGTTTATGATCTATACGGAGCCGACCTCGCCGCTCCAGCATCCCAAGGAATCTATTGAAAAGTTGTTAATTGCTGCAGAATATGGAGTTCCCTCAAATTTCGCCTGTGGCGGTGTTGCCGGCGCATCCGTTCCTACGACAGTGGCAGGGGCTTTGGTACAGGCCAATGCTGAAGCCTTGAGCGGGTTAGTTATTCATCAGCTGAAAGCTCCGGGGGCTCCCTTTGTTTACGGTTATGGGAATTCTCCCCTCGATATGCGCACGATGCAGGCTGTTTATGGTACACCTGAAGCTGTGCTCTTTCAAGGAGGAGCCGTTGATCTAGCCCACTATTATCAGCTTCCGTCTTGGGGCTATGCTGGATGCAGTAACTCTAAGGTTTGCGATGAACAGGCAATCATGGAGTCGACGATGTTCACTTTAATGGGAGCCCTCCAAGGGTGCAATATTATGCATGATGTTTTCTACATGGAATTTGGGATAACAGGCTCTTTAGAGTTGCTGGTTATCTCCAATGAGGTGATTGGACGGACCCGGCGGTTGTTGAAGGGGATTGATACAGATAAAGAGTCCTTAGGAGTCGAGTCAATCATGCGGGTTGGCCCAGGAGGAAATTTCCTTGGAGATGACCATACGGCGAAGCATTTTAGACAGAACTGGATGCCAGATCTTTCGGATTTCAATAATTATGAAAACTGGACTGAGAACGGCAGTAAGACCATGGTTGAACGGGCAAGAGACCGCATCAAACTTATCTTAGAAACTCATCAGCCAAAACCTGTCTCTGAGGAAGTAAAGGCTCAGATTAATGAAGTTCTTCGGAAGGCTAAGGAAAAGCTTGGGGGGAGCTAAGCCCGGGCTAGCAGCGGAGAGGCGTCTCGTGCCTTGCTAAAGTCTGGAAGTTCAGATTTACAGAACAAGTCCACTTTAAATATGATAGAATATAGTCTTAGTAGTATTGATCTGCAACAAACTTATGTTGCGCACCTTTTGGATAGCCTATATTATGAGGAGGAAAAATCTAAATGAGCAGTTTAAATGATTTAGCAGAACTGGTGATCAGTGGGAACTATAATGGGGCTAAGGAATTAACCCAGAGGCTGATCGATAATGGCACAGAGCCCCTGGAGATAATTAATCAGGGATTAATGGCGGGTATGAATGTTGTTGGTGTTCGCTTTAAAGCTGGGGATATGTTTGTCCCAGAGGTTATGATGTCTGCTAAGGCTATGAGCACAGGAATTGAACTGGTAAAACCCCTGATTGCGGATCGAGACATGCCTTCTGCAGGGACGGTGTTAATCGGCACGGTAAAGGGTGATCTTCACGACATCGGGAAAAAGCTTGTCGTTATGATGATGGAAAGTGCTGGATTTAAGGTTATTGATCTGGGTGTTGACATAAGTCCGGAAGCTTTTGTTGAAGCTGTTAAGGAACATAAGCCCCAAGCTATTGGTATGTCCGCTCTTCTGACAACGACTATGCTGTCGATGAGAGATACCATTGAGGCTCTGGAGGAAGAGGGCTTACGTGATTCTGTCAAGATCGTAATTGGAGGGGCCCCTATATCACAAAGTTTTGCTGAGGAAATTGGTGCAGATGGATATGCACCAGATGCTGCAGCAGCTACAGATTTGTGTAAAAAATTAATCGCCTAGGAGTAATTTAATCCGTGATTATTGGGTATGACAGATAATATAGGTTAAGATAGGTATAATGAAAGGGTACAGGAGTCCTGAGGGATGACTGTACCTATTTCTAAAACCATGAGAACCATAGAGACTTGGGGTAAGACCTATTGAGTACCTCGTCAAGTTTCTTTTAAAGATTCAAGTGAGGAGTGATCAAGCATGATCAGTAACTATGACATTTCTCAAGCTATGACAGTTAAGCTGGACTCAGAATTGCCTGAAATGCAAGAATTTGTGGAAGGGATTAGACGGGCTCCGGATCGAGGGTATAGCCTATCTCTCAATCAAACGAAAATTGCTCTCAAGAATGCCTTGCGCTATGTTCCCGAAGAATTACATGAACAATTGGCTCCGGAATTTTTAGAGGAACTACGAACCAGAGGCAGGATTTATGCCTATCGTTATCGTCCGGCGGGCAGATTGTACGGCAAACCTATCGAGGAATACAAGGGAAACTGTATAGAGGGTAAGGCTTTTCAGGTAATGATCGATAATAACCTGGATTTTGAGGTGGCACTTTACCCTTACGAACTTGTGACTTATGGCGAAACAGGAAGTGTCTGTCAAAACTGGTTGCAGTATCGCTTGATTAAGAACTATCTGGAAGTTATGACGGATCAGCAGACCCTGGTCATGGAATCCGGTCATCCCGTCGGATTGTTCCCCTCTCGTCCAGAAGCTCCGCGAGTCATCATCACCAATGCTTTAATGGTCGGGATGTTTGACAATCAGAAGGATTGGGAGATTGCTGAACAGATGGGTGTCGCGAACTATGGTCAGATGACAGCCGGGGGGTGGATGTATATTGGCCCCCAGGGAATTGTGCATGGTACCTTTAATACCTTACTTAATGCTGGGCGAATGAAGTTAGGTATTCCCCACGATGGGGATTTAAGAGGGCGTTTGTTTATTTCGTCAGGTCTTGGCGGCATGAGTGGAGCTCAAGGAAAATCCGTAGAGATTGCCCGTGGTGTGGGGATTATTGCTGAGGTTGATGAGTCTAGAATCAAGACTCGCTATGAGCAGGGTTGGGTCAGTAGAGCCTCTACAGATCTAGAAGAAGTTTTTCGTATTGCAGCTGAGTATGTGCAAAAAGAAGAACCCATCTCCATCGCCTATCAGGGTAATGTTGTGGATTTATTGGAGTATGCGGTTGATCATCAAATCAAAGTGGATTTGCTGAGTGATCAGACCTCCTGTCACGTTGCCTATGAAGGAGGGTATTGCCCTCAAGGGATATCCTTCGACGAGAGGACGAGGTTACTGGCAACTGATCGAGTCGAGTTTAAAAAGCTTGTAGACCGGAGTTTGGTTCGTCAATTTAAATTAATTCGGACGCTGGTAGAACGTGGGACGTATTTCTTTGATTATGGTAATTCGTTTATGAAAGCTGTTTATGATGCCGGAGTAAAGGAGATCTCAAAAAACGGCATGGATGAGAAAGATGGCTTCATTTTCCCATCCTATGTAGAAGATATTATGGGACCTGAGCTTTTTGATTATGGGTATGGACCCTTTAGATGGGTTTGTCTAAGTGGCAAACCGGAAGATTTACGTAAAACTGATGCGGCAGCGATGGCTTGTATCGACCCTAATCGCCGGGGTCAAGATCGAGATAACTATATTTGGATTAAAGATGCTGAGAAAAACAAACTAGTCGTTGGAACCCAGGCCCGAATTCTTTATCAAGATGCCGAAGGGCGAATTAAGATTGCTCTCAAATTCAATCAAATGGTTCGGAGCGGGGAGATTGGGCCCGTCATGCTGGGTCGGGACCATCATGATGTAAGTGGAACAGATTCTCCATTTAGAGAGACGGCAAACATCAAAGATGGCAGTAATGTCATGGCAGACATGGCGGTACAAAGCTTCGCGGGAGATGCCGCCCGGGGTATGAGTCTTGTTTCTCTACATAATGGAGGAGGCGTCGGCATTGGCAAAGCTATCAATGGTGGATTTGGCCTGGTGCTTGATGGGAGCGAGCGAGTGGACAGCATCATAAAATCTGCTCTATTATGGGACGTGATCGGTGGAGTTGCGCGACGGTCTTGGGCTAGAAACGAACATTCCATTGAGACGAGTATCGAGTTTAATGAACGGTATAAAGGTTTAGGACATATTACAGTTCCGTTTATTCCTAAGGATGAATTGATTGATCGGTTGGTTGGAGAGTAAGTTGCCGTCGTCTGCGTCCATTGACGCCATTCCTCTAAAGTGCTCCTTAAGCTAAGAAACTTACTCTGGCTTGGGGCTCGAAGCAGTATTTCTTGCTTCTTGAAGTTGAAAAAAGGGGTTAGCATTGATTGCTAACCCCTTCGATGGATCGATTCCTTGCATTTTAGTGGGCGGAATTTGAAATAGTGACTACCATGCTTACTTCGCCTGAGTTTTGAGCTTCAGTGAAGATTTTCTTGATTCCAGTCCATACTTGTTCATCGTTTCCATCAATATGGGTGCTGAGAGAACCCACTTTGTATTCTACGTTTTCTTGGGATAAGGTTTGAATAGCATTTGTAATGACTTGACTAGCGTTATTCGTTTTTTGCGGGTAAATTGATACTTCTGCACAGAGCATTTTGACGGCCTCCTTAAGAATTAATCACATATAGCCTTCCCAGTTTGAGTTTAATTATTGATACTGGGATTTCGGGTTTGGACAGGCTATAGCATCTTTGGAGGCTGCAAGTTTGGGGGGAAATAATGGAATCTATTACGTGGGATAACTTGAAGTTAGATACTTCAGAGATCTATCGGCGAATCGGCATGCCGGATGCAGATTCTAAGCGGAGTCAGAACTTTAAACCTGTGATTGAACAGATGCGCCTCAAAGCTTTAGAGCTTATTGAAGCTCGCTGTATCTATGACTATATCCCGGTGGAAGTCACGGGTCCGGGAGAAATTCTTCTGGCAAACCAGTATCCTATTAAGGCTGTTACCTCGTTTTTTACGGGAGCAACCGAGGTGTTAATTGCGATTCAGACGATTGGTTTTCCTCTCGAAAAAGAATCAATCCGTTTGTTTGAAGCAGGGGAGATGCTCGATGGGATGGTCTTGGATGGTTGCGGGACCGTTGCCCTTGATGAGGCTTTGGAATTGTTAAGGGGCATGGTTGTTGAGCAGGTGCTAGCTCGCGGTTTACAGACGGGTCATAACTTATGCCCGGGTGGTTATCAGATTCCTCTGGAAGCTCAGAAAATCTTATTTACTCTTCTTGATGGGGGTGAACTGGGCATCACCTTAGGGGAAGGAATGTTAATGTCTCCGGTAAAATCTCACACCTTAGTTATCCCAGTTGGTGAAAAGCTCAATAAGCCGAATTTGTCTTGCGCAATAACTTGTGAGATGTGTGCTGAACAGCAAAATTGTGCTCACAGCCGCATAAAATTTGGCAAATCCAAACCAGTATAACTAGTTGTTGACTTCTCCAAGTTTGGAAAACAGTTTAAGGAAGCAGGGGACGGTTCTTTTGCTTCTAAAATTGACTTGAAGGGAGATGATTATGTGGTTTATGCCGATCTCTTAATCCATTCTGCGCAAATGATGGCGACGATGAGTGGTTATTCCGAGAGTCCAGCTTGCGGGGAAGATATGTCGAAGATCGGGTTGATCGCAGACGGGGCCGTGGCTATCCGAGAGGGAAAAATTGTTGCAGTAGGCACAACACAGGACCTTCGCGCCGAGGGTTGGGTAGGACCTGATACAAAGGAAATAAGTGCACGGGGTAAAGTTGTTACTCCGGGGTTCGTGGATCCTCACACCCATGTTCTCTACGCCGGTTCACGGGAGAATGAATTGTCCTTAAAGTTAAAAGGGGTTCCTTATCTCGAGATACTTAAACAAGGTGGAGGAATTCTTTCGACGGTTCGGAGTACAAAGCAGGCTTCGGATGAAGAGATTAAGGCGCAAACACATCGTCGACTTCGGACAATGCTCAGCATGGGAACCACGACGGTTGAGGCGAAGAGTGGTTATGGCTTAACGGTGGAGGAAGAACTGCGGGCTTTGCGTCTTATCCATGAGTTAGATGGAGAACAGTCGGTTGATTTGGTACCGACGTTTATGGGAGCCCATGCGGTTCCGCCAGGTTACAGCGAAGAGGAGTTTACCAACTATGTTGTGGATGAGATGTTGCCTCAAATTGCTGCTGAGGGCCAAGCGGAGTTCTGTGACGTTTTTTGTGAACCCGGAGTTTTTAGTCTTGAATCCAGCGAGCGGATATTACTAAAGGCGCAAGCCTTAAATTTAAAGTTAAAAATGCATGCAGACGAATTAGCTTCAGCAGGAGGAGCACAATTAGCAGCAAAACTAGGTGTTATTAGCGCCGATCATTTACTGCAAGCTTCAGATGAAGGAATCGCTGCTCTAGCCCAACAAGGTGTGATTGCCGTGCTGCTTCCGGCGACTTCCTTTAATCTTGCTAAGAATTCCTATGCCAGAGCGAGGGAGATGATTCGAGCAGGGGTACCTGTAGCGCTGGCTACGGATTCGAACCCCGGATCCTCTCCTACGGAATCTATGCCTTTGGTTTTAACCTTGGCCTGTCTTTACCTAAGGATGACCCCGGAGGAAGCGTTGACTGCGGTGACGATTAATGCAGCGCATGCTATCGGAAGGGCAAATCAAATAGGGAGTTTAGAGGTTGGAAAACAAGGAGATGTGGTTATCCTAGATATTCCAAATCTAAATTATTTGCCCTATCATTTTGGAAGTAATCCCGTTGAAATGGTGTTTAAGAGAGGAAAAGTTGTCTGGAGTATTTAGGAAACTATTGGAATATACTGACTATTTTCTGGTCTGCTCAATTCATCTCCTTTCGACAAAAGTTTATCTAATATATTGTTGATGATATTTGGAAAATATATTAGAATGTTCCAAGGTTCATTAATTTGTTGAAATGAGGTTTTCCAAAATGGAGCAGTTAATAGATCAGCAAATAGAAGAATTAAGATTAGAAATGCATGAAGTTGCTTCCGACAAAAATCTCACTGATTATCGAGTTGTGAGTATTAGCTGTAAATTAGATGCCTTGATTAACGAGTTTTATGTAATGAAAAGACTTAAGATAAGCTCGTAAAAAAAGTGGAGCGGTTTCACCGGCCGCCTACCCCAGAGAGGCTGTTCTTGGTTTCCGAATTGGATTAACTAAGAGCAGCTTTTTTTCTATTCTGGAATCTTGGCCATAAGGCCTTGCTCTATGGCAGTGCTCTAATCTTGAACGTCCTGTTCGAGTCTCTAATCATTGGGCATCCTTCCTCGAACTATGATATAATAAGATGTTCTACAGCTTTTGCTAAGGAAAAGAGGGTTAGTATGAATGTCTTAACTGCTGAGAATTTGACAAAAAGTTATGGCGAGAAGGTTCTTTTCACAGACATTTCCTTTGGGATCGACGAAGGGGAAAAAATAGGGATTATTGGAGTCAATGGGACGGGCAAGTCTACATTGCTTAAAATATTGGCGGGTATCGAATGGCCAGATCAGGGCAAAGTTACGACAGGTAATAGTATCCGCTTAGAGTATCTCCCTCAAAATCCGGAGTTCGAGGATTCTGCAACAGTCTTACAGCAGGTCTTTAAAGGGAATTCCCCGGAGATGAGGTTGCTGCGGGAGTATGAATTAGCCTTAGAAAAGCTGAATGAAGATTCCGATGATCCGATACTTCAGCAAAGGTTAATCACCTTAGGTCAGCAAATGGATGAGTTGGATGCCTGGCAACTTGAAAACGAGGCCAAAACCATCTTGAATAAGCTGGGGATTTCAGGGTTTCACACCTTGGTAGGAAATCTTTCAGGTGGACAGAGAAAACGGGTTGCCTTAGCTAGTGCTCTCATTACCCCTACCGATATCCTGATTCTTGATGAGCCAACCAACCACATTGATAACGATACTGTCGACTGGTTGGAGCAGTATCTTCATAAACGCAAAGGTGTGCTGGTAATGATCACCCACGATCGGTATTTTCTTGATCGTGTGGTTGGTCGAGTATTGGAGTTAGACCAGGGGAAGCTTTATCCTTATCCAGGTAATTATAGCCGCTTCTTGGAGTTAAAAGCAGAACGAGAGGAGCAGGTGGAAGCTACTGAGCGAAAACGCCAAAATCACTTTCGCAGCGAGCTTGCTTGGATGCGGAGAGGGGCTAAGGCTCGAACGACAAAGCAAAAGGCTAGGATTGAACGGTTTGAAAAACTGCAGGCTGAGAAGCCGCTGGAGCAGGCAGGTCGGATTGAAATGCCGACTGGGGCATCTCGTTTAGGAAAGAAGATTCTAGAATGTACTGACGTTCGAAAAGAGTTTCCTGATCGGGGGGTGGTCATTAAGAACTTCAGTTATATCCTCTTGAGAAATGACCGGATAGGGATTATTGGCCCTAATGGAAGCGGCAAGTCTACGTTGCTAAATCTAATCGCCGGTAACCTGACACCGGATCGTGGAAGCATAGAATTGGGGACGACGGTTAACTTGGGATATTTTTCTCAGGAAAACACCTATTTCGATCCGGATATACGAGTGATTGATGCGATCAAAGCCGTAGCGGAAGTAATTCCCACGGCAGATGGAGGTTTTTTGACGGCCTCTCAAATGTTAGAACGCTTTTTGTTTCCACCAGCCGTTCAATGGACCCAGATTAATAAACTCTCCGGAGGGGAAAAGCGCAGGCTGTATCTATTGAGGATCTTGATGGGTGCGCCGAATGTTCTTTTATTAGATGAACCTACCAATGATTTAGATATTCAAACCTTAACGATCTTGGAAAGCTATCTGGATGATTTTCCGGGGGCAGTCATCGCTGTTTCTCATGATCGCTATTTTCTGGATCGTGTCACAGATAAGATCTTTGCTTTTGAAGGGGACGGAGAAATCCGATCCTATGAGGGAAATTACTCGGACTATCGTGAGCAGGCATACGCTGCTGAACAAGAAGCTGAACAGGCCGTGAAACTAGCGTCTTTAGCAAAAAACTTCCGAGGCATTGATGTGGGGTTGGAAAAGGAAGAATCAGAGAGGAAGAAAGAACGTCCTCTGAAAATGAGCTATAAAGAGCAACAGGAATATGCTAAGATTGATGCTCAGATTGCTCAAGTTGAAGAAGAACTTCAAAAAACCAACCAAGCCATGAATGAGGCGGGTAGTGATTTTGGAAAGCTAAATGAGTTAGTAAAAATACAACAAACCCTTGAACAAAAACTAGATGATCTGCTGGAACGTTGGACGTATTTGACGGAACTGGCAGAGAAGATAGAGCAAAACAAGGGCTAGGAACAATGTTCTTTGAATTAGCGATTTGACTTAAACAATTGGAGGATAAAAATAATGGATAAAAACACCTTGGACTTGATGAAAAAGTTGGTTGAGGAGAAGAAACTGAAGAGCTCTCAACAAGGCGGTCCTATTAAAGCTACGCAGAAAATCGGAGAAAAGAGAAAAGGCATCAAACGACGCAAGGTCGGTGGAATGTTTGATAAGTAAGACTCCCGCTTTTTCAAAGGGGAGGAGCTCTGCACATATAAGTTTACTTAAGGGAGAGAAGTAAAGTCAGATGAGTGTTTTAACTGTTGAAAATGTCAGCCATGGGTTTGGTGGACGTAAGATCTTTGAAGATGTTAGCTTTCGTTTATTAAAAGGTGAGCACGTTGGCTTAGTTGGAGCGAATGGGGAAGGGAAATCGACCTTTCTGGATATTATTACAGGTAAGCTTATGCCTGATAAAGGTAAGGTGGAATGGTCGAATCGAGTGACGGTGGGTTACCTAGATCAGCATACGGTTTTGTCCAAAGGGAAGACCATTCGAGATGTGCTTAAAGAGGCCTTCCAGGGAATGTATGACTTAGAAGCAGAGACCTTGGAGATGTATGACCGAATGGGAAATGTCTCCGAAAGTGAAATGAACAAGCTTCTGGAAGACGTAGGAGAAATCCAGAGCATTCTAGAGCACAATGGTTTTTACATGATTGATGCAAAGATTGAAGAAATTGCTAATGGACTGGGGCTTGGAGAAATTGGTCTGGACAAGGATGTAGCGGATTTGAGCGGTGGACAGAGGACAAAGGTTTTATTGACCAAACTATTACTGCAAAATCCAACCATTTTAATTTTAGACGAGCCAACGAACTTTTTAGATGTAGAGCATATTGAATGGTTAAAACGCTATCTTAATCAGTATGAGAATGCCTTTATCCTTGTTTCTCATGATGTGCCATTTTTGAATAGTGTTATTAACGTTATTTATCACGTGGAAAATGCGCTGTTGACACGCTATACAGGAAATTACGAGCAATTTATGGAGCTCCTAGAAACTCGAAAGATCCAGGAACTAAAAGCCTATGATAAGCAGCAAAAAGAAGTGGACCGCCTCGAAGACTTTATTGCTCGTAATAAAGCACGGATTTCAACGACTGGGCGGGCAAAAAGCCGGCAGAAGCAGCTGGAAAAAATGGATCTGATTGAGCGACCTCGGGAGAGGATTCAACCAAAGTTTAAGTTTAGAGAAGCTCGATCCCCCGGAAAGATGATTTTTGAGGCAAGGGATATTGTTTTGGGTTATGATGAGCCCTTAACTCGTCCTTTGGATTTAGCCCTGGAGCGTGGACAGAAAGTTGCTATCCGTGGAGTGAACGGATTAGGAAAATCCACCTTGCTAAAGACACTCCTCGGATTTATCCCGCCGGTGTCCGGTGAAGTTGAGTTAGGAGACTACCTTTACCCGGGTTACTTCGAGCAGGAATCCAGTCGCAAGAATACTAAGACGGCACTGGAGGAAGTGTGGGATGAGTTTCCCGGCATGACAAACTCTGAGGTGCGCGGAGCCTTAGCTAGATGTGGTTTGACTAGTGAACACATCTCCAGCAAAATGATGGTTTTAAGTGGGGGAGAGAATGCCAAGGTTCGCTTGTGTAAGCTGATGCTGAAAGATGTGAACTGGCTGGTTCTTGACGAACCTACGAATCATTTGGACGTAGAGGCTAAGGCTGAACTTAAGCGGGCGATTAAGGAATATAAAGGAACTGTCATTGTCGTTTCCCATGAACCGGATTTTTACGAAGATTGGGTCACGGATGTGTGGAACCTGGAGGAATGGACAACGAAAATCGTGTAAGGGAATAGATTGTTTGTTAGAAATCTTATCCACTAAACAAAAGGCTTGCTGATAATGTCAGTAAGCCCTTTTCAAGTCCGCCAAGCTGGTAATAAATTCTTAGACTATATGTAATGATTTAATGAGTATATGCATCTACGGCTTCAGTGAGCATTTCTTTCCATGAAAGGAAATTAGTCGTCTTTCGGACGTGCGCATCTATAGCTTCATCAGGGATAGCTTCGTAATCTTCTTCTGAATTTACGACAAATCCACCCGATGATAGTAATTCATCGATGGATTCATACTGAGTGTAATGTCGCATGAAATCAGATGTAAAAAGTTCGGTAAAAGAAATCACTAGTTTCACCTCCCCCTTAGTTATTAAGTCGTAATTATCGTAAGGATTCTTCCAGCTTTGAAGAAAGGTTTGTTTATAACTCTAGTATTATTCGCATTTTTACACCTACTAATTCCTCGAGTTTTCTGTTGATTTGAGCGTGGTGCAAGAAGGGTAAGCGGAAGGAATTCGAGCTAGTTTATGGAATGATTATTAGAAAGAATCACAGAAGGTAATAGAAAGAGGGGGAAAAAATTGATTAACCCTTACTTATGGGTTTTGAGCTTAGGTCATTTGGTTGTCGATTTAGGTCAGGGAATCCTTCCTATCTTAATGCCCTTTTTAGCTCAAAGCCTTCATCTTAGCTATTTTCAAGTTGGTACTGTTGTGTTGGCTTTTACCTTTAGTTCAGCAATTATACAGCCTATTTTTGGGGTGTTTAGCGATCGGTACAGTATGCCTTGGTTAATGCCTCTGGGACTTTTCCTTTCCGGCTTTGGTTTGGCATTAACAGGAATGGTTAACTCCTACGAATTGCTGTTAGTTGCGGTACTGCTAAGTGGTATTGGGGTGGCGGGATACCACCCAGAAGGGTCCAAAGTGGCCCATTTTGCCAGCGAGGATAGCAAGGCCGGGTCCTCCATGGCAGTGTTTTCCGTAGGAGGAAATCTTGGTTTTGGCCTTGGCCCCATGTTCGCAATGTTTCTATTGGGTTTTGCGGGCTTGGACTCAATTGAGGGGCTCATGATTCCGGGGGCCTTGACCGCTCTTATTTTTATTTTCTTGTTGCCTCGATTTAAGAAAATTTTAGCGCAAAAATCCCACCCACAAAAAAGGGGAATAGAACAGACACCAATTGCTGGTAATGGAAAGAGAACAGGAAGCTTAATTCGTTTGATACTATATATCACTGTGAGATCTTGGATACACTCTGGTTTAGTTTATTTCATTCCCTTTTATTTTCCCAGCTTTAAAGGAATTGCTGAGCCTGAATATCTGGTGAGCACGTTTTTAATTGCCGGGGTGGTAGGAACGCTTTTGGGCGGGCCGTTTGCCGACCGTTTTGGTGGACGGAATGGATTGGTGATTTCTATGATTATATCCTTACTCACTGTCTACCCGTTTTTACACTTCAATGGTACTTGGATTCCCATTTTTGCTTTTATTACTGGCGCGTCAATCATCTCGACCTTTTCAGTTACCGTGGTTTTCGGGCAAAGGCTATTACCTAATAACGTCGGTTTAGCCTCGGGGTTAATGCTTGGGTTTGGTGTTGGTATGGGATCTATCGGGGTAACCTTACTAGGGGTAATCGCGGACAACTTTGGCTTGCCTCTAACTATGAACCTGATAAGCCTATTGCCTGTCTTAGGTATAATACTTGCCTTTACTCTGCCAGATGTCAGGGCTAGGGGCTCTGTTTCCCAGCAAGGAAAACCTTTAGAGCAAGGAGTCTAAAAAAAGTGTGCAATTTACAAATATTTATTACGGATAAACGCGTGATAATGGGTTGAGAGTGGTATACTGATAAAGAATTTGTTTTGCATTGTCGACTAGTTAAAATAATAATGGTTTAGAGGCGAAAATGAAGAAAATCGGAATCATGGGAGGAACCTTTGACCCAATTCATTATGGGCATTTGGTTGCTGCGGAAATGGCGCGTGCGGAATTCAAGTTAAGCAAAGTATTATTTATTCCAACTGGAACTCCGCCGCATAAAAATCGAAGAGACATCTCAGCAGGAGAAGTGCGCTTCGAGATGGTGAAGCGTGCTATTCAGGATAATCCCGCGTTTGATATTTCTGCTTTGGAAATAGAACGGGAAGGTCCATCTTATACGGTTGAAACCTTACGTGTTTTACGACGCACATGGCCGGAAGATGAGCTTTACTTTATCACGGGGTCAGATGCGCTCTTAGAGATCTTTTCGTGGCGTGAAGCGGAAGAGATTTTTAAGTTGATTCAATTTATTGGTGCCGCACGTCCAGGGTTTGATGCTAGTGACTTTTTCCTAAAGGTTCAACAGGAACATCCAGAAACTCAGGGGAAAATTCATTATTTGGAAGTCCCCGCTCTGGCAATTTCGTCAACGGATATTAGAGCACGAGTTCGGCGTGGAGAACCAATCCGTTACCTTTTGCCTGAGCCTGTTCGTCTTTATCTGGAAGAGCTTGGGCTTTATGTAGAATAAGTTCTTTGAGGTAGTAAGATTGCTTATTTTTAGTTGTTTGAGAACTATCAAAATTTTTGTCGCATACTCTGTCCGTATTTGACCATACTAAAAACGATCAGTGATTAATACGAGACAAGAGGTGACAGTTATCATGGCAACAACACTATATGTAGGAAATCTTCCGTGGAATACGACAGCCGAGGAACTCGGAGAATTCTTCAGCGAGTATGGTCAGGTGGAAAGCAGTCGGATTATTACCGATCGTGAGACTGGCCGATCCCGGGGGTTTGGCTTTATCGAAGTTGAAGAAATGGATGCGGAACGTATGGCACAGGAGTTAAATGGCAAAGATTTTGGTGGAAGGCCTTTAACGGTCAATGAAGCCAAACCGAAACAAATGTAATACTCTGCGGACTGTAAGGGAGACCTCTAACAAGCTTTGTGGAGGTCTCCCTTTTGCATCCTAGGCAGATAATTGTTAAAATAGAATAATTAAGAGAATGTTGGAGATAAAAGAGGAGCGAGATACGTGATATTGCAAGTTGGGGTGCTGAGGGATCTAGCGGCTCGTGTTCTTTCAGAAGAACGTTTTAGACATACGGTGGGGGTCGCAGATTGGGCGGAAAAGTTGGCTCTACATCATGGCTTGGATCCTGTTAAAGCTCGTTGTGCAGGATTAGTGCATGATTTAGCAAAGGAAGTTCCCTTGAAAAGTCAGTTAAGGTATGCACGGCGGTGGAATTTGCTTAAGTATCCTGAAGATGAGCAAAGCCCTTATGTTCTACACGGATCTGTGGCGGCTTATTGGCTGGAACATTATTACGGATTAGATGATGCAGAGATCCTGGCAGCTGTTGCCAATCATACCTTGGGAAGGCCGGGAATGTGCCCTTTGGAGATGTTGATTTACAGTGCTGATCTAACGGAACCTGACCGTGATTTTGCAAAAGTGGACTTTTTGCGTCAATCCTTGTATGATAATTTAGAAAAGGGTACATTAGCCTGTGTCGAACACACGTTAATATATTTAAAAGAGGGCAAACGCCCCATTCATCCTTTAACTCAATTGACATTTGATGATTTACAAAGGAGGTTAACTATTGGAACTGGATCAAAAAATGCTTAACCAAGTGGTCGGTTATGTAGAAGACAAAAAAGGTGGAGACATTACCCTTTTGAATTTAAAGGGAATTTCAATGGTCACGGATTATTGCTTACTTGTGACTGGAAATACGACGACTCAGGTTAAAGCGATCACGGACCATTTAGAAGAAAAGCTGCCGGAAATTGGAATACCTGTCATTCATCTTGAAGGATTGCCAACGGCTAACTGGGTGTTGATGGATTGTGGCGGTGATTTAGTGATTCATGTTATGACTCCGGATCAGCGTGAATTTTATCAGCTTGAACGTCTCTGGAAAGATGCGGAGGTCATGTCATCAAGTCCGGCGGAGCACTAAGTCGAAGACGGCTCTCTCGTCCCTTTAGGGACGGGAGTTTTTTCAGTTATTTCTAAGGGGGAAGATTTTTTTATGCAAGAGAGATACTCGTTTCCTGAGATCGAGTCTAAGTGGCAGAAAAAATGGGTAGAGAAAAAGGCTTATAAAACGGAGGAAGATTCTTTAAAACCCAAGTATTATGCTTTGGCTATGTTTCCTTATCCTTCGGGAGATCTACATATGGGGCATGTGCGGAATTACTCAATTGCAGATGTCATTGCTCGTTACAAACGGATGACCGGACATAATGTCCTTCACCCTATTGGCTGGGATGCCTTTGGCTTACCCGCTGAAAATGCAGCTATCAAGCATCAGACGCCTCCGGCGGACTGGACCTGGAAAAACATAGAAAATATGCGGCGCCAGCTCCAAGAAATGGGGATTTCCTATGACTGGGACCGGGAAGTTGCGACCTGTCATCCCGGGTATTATAAATGGACACAATGGTTATTCTTAGAGTTTCATAAACATGGGTTGGTATATAAGAAGAAGGCGGCTGTAAACTGGTGTCCTTCCTGTGCCACGGTGCTTGCTAATGAACAAGTTGTAGACGGCGGGTGCGAGAGGTGCGATACCTTAGTCACAAAGAAAAATCTGGAACAGTGGTTCTTCAAAATCACGGATTATGCGGAAGCCTTGCTTCAGGATTTAGATAAGTTACCGGGTTGGCCTGAAAAGGTAAAAACTATGCAACGGAACTGGATCGGCCGTTCTGAAGGTGTAGAGGTTAAGTTTGCCTTGGAAGAACGCCCTGAAAAAATTTCTGTCTATACGACTCGTGTTGACACTCTGTTTGGGGTGAGCTATGTAGTTCTTGCACCGGAACATCCGCTGGTTCTTGAGTTGGTGAGTGGGACAGGCTATGAGGCGGACGTGTTAGCTTTCATCGAAAAAATGAAAGGTCTCAATGAAATTGCCCGGACAGCTACAGATGCAGAAAAGGAAGGTCTATTCATCGGAGCTTATTGTCTAAATCCCTTAAGTGGCAAGAAAGTGCCGATTTGGATTGCAAACTATGTCCTGCTAGAATATGGGACCGGGGCAGTTATGGGTGTGCCGGCTCATGACGAAAGGGACTTTGAATTTGCGACCAAGTATAGCTTGGATATTAATACGGTTATTATGCCTCTGGAAAAGTTGTTGGAAGAGAAGGACCTGCCACTTAAAGCTGCCTACACTGGAGAAGGTTTTATGGTTAATTCCGGTTCTTTTGATGGACTCATGAGTGATGAGGCTTTAGAACGTATTGCCGATGAAGCAGAGCGGCTGGGTATAGGTCAACGGAAGGTTAATTTCCGTCTGCGGGATTGGCTTATTTCTCGTCAGCGTTATTGGGGAGCTCCGATTCCCATGATTTATTGTGATTCCTGTGGAACCGTACCTGTACCTGAAGAACAACTGCCAGTTATGCTGCCACCTGATGTAGTCTTTAAATCGGGGGAAAATCCCTTGGCGACTTCATCCTTGTTCATCGAAACAACCTGTCCTAAGTGCGGGGGAGTTGCTCGGCGAGAAACGGATACCATGGACACCTTTGCTTGTTCTTCCTGGTATTTCCTTCGCTACACTGACCCGCGCAATCCAGAAAAGGCTTTTTCTAAAGAAGCAGCTAATCAGTGGATGAATGTTGATCAATACGTTGGTGGAGTGGAACATGCAATCCTGCACCTTTTATATGCACGCTTTTTTACTAAGGGTTTAAGAGATTTTGGCTACTTGGAAGCAGATGAACCTTTCCAAAACTTACTTACCCAAGGGATGGTTTGTATGAATGGTTCTAAAATGTCCAAGTCGAAGGGGAATGTTGTTAGTCCGGGAGCGATTATTGGCAAATATGGAGCAGACACTGCCCGTTTGTTTATCCTCTTCGCAGCTCCTCCAGATAGAGATTTGGAGTGGAGCGATCAAGGGGTTGAAGGATGTTATCGTTTTCTAAATCGAGTTTGGCGCTTGGTGGCTCAATACGAGCCCCTCATTAGAGGGGTCCAAAGTCAAACATCGGCTTTCACAGCTTCAGATAAGTGGAAAGACTTAGACAAAGATAGTAAAGAAATGCGACGGCATACTCACTTGGCCATACAGAGAGTAACTAATGACATTGGGAAGCGTTATAACTTTAATACTGCCATTAGCACAATTATGGAATGGGTCAATGCTTTGTACCTCTACAAGGAAAAGCCAACGGCGGATCCTGCAGTTGGAAGAGAGGCTCTGGAAGGAATTCTTATTCTTCTAGCCCCCATTGCTCCCCATATTACAGAAGAGCTTTGGAGTGAATTAGGCTATACAGAAAGCATTCACCTCCAGCCTTGGCCAGAAGTGGATGAAGCGGCTCTTGTACAAGATGAGGTGACAGTTATTCTCCAGGTAAACGGGAAAGTTCGGGACCGGATTCAAGTCGCAGCTGATATCTCAGCAGCTGAGCTGGAAACGTTGGTCATGGCTCAGCCCAAAGTTACAGAATGGACCCAAGGAAAAACCATTGTTAAAGTGATTACAGTTCCGGGTAAACTGGTTAATATTGTCGTTAAATAAGACATAGAGGCCGTTGGCTTACGAAGGAAATAGTTCGTAATAAGCCAACGGCCTTTGTTTATGCAAGTTTGGAGAATTATTAATGAAAACATTAACAATCAATCTATTACATAGTATATTTTTAGGAAAAAATTTGTTATGGGGAGGTATCAGTAGTTTATTATAGAAGTAGTATAAATCCGAAAGTAGGGAGGAAACTACGTGAAATTTAAGAAAAAACTAATTTGGGTCGCAATGTTACTGATACTATCACTTACTTTATCAGGTTGTAGTCAGAATCAACAGGCCATTTTTGATGCTGGCATGAAAATGCAAAATGTAACGTCTTTACAGCAGCAGACGACTATGACCTTCAAACTAAGTGGCTCAGGGTTTGACCCTGCTGTCCAACAACAAGTTGATACAGCTGTTGCGTTTGTGAATAATGCTACCTTAAACCTAGATACTAAAATGAATAGCAATGAAGAGAGAACGGTTAGTAAATCCCAAGTAGACATGAATTTGACCTTACAGGGGATGAACATAACGATGCCAGTTTGGGTAGATTCGGATTTAACCGGAGACACTCCAAAAATTATTGAGATTTTTAGGCTTCCTGAACTAGCAAAAGGATCTTTATCGCCCGAGTTTGCTAGCAAGGAATATGTAGTCTTAAATCCGAATAATATGGGTGCAGCTGAACAAAGTAGTATGAACATGTCCAAACTTGCGGAATTTAGCAAACGTATGCAAGTTAAGCAAGTGGCTTTTTTAACTAGTTTTGCTCAACGATTTAATCCGGACATTAAGGTGGTTTCAAAAGGAAGTCGGTACTTGGAAACTAACGAGGGTAGCAAGTCAGCCGAAATTTATGAAATCAAACTTAATGACCAACAACTAAAGGAATTTATCCGATACACTGTTAACAATTCTACCCAGGACGAAGAGGCAATGTTGTTTGTTAAGGAGTATATGGATACTATCTTAAAATTTAGTCAAGTTCCTGAGGGAGAAAGTAGCTTTGATCAGGATTTAAAGGATTTCGAGGTTAAGAAACAAGAGTTTCTTGACCAGTTTAATCTTGTTATGGATGAGTTAAAAGATGTTACCTTATTAGGTGATCAAGGATTAGAGCTGGAATATGCTATTGTTGATGGGTATGTGGTAAAGAAAAGTGGTGCTCTAGATCTTAGGGTGGAGTTGGCTGAGATTAATCAATTGATGAAGGCTCTAAACCCGGGACAAAGCATGACGGAAGAAGCAACAGGCAGCTGCAGTTTGAAGGTCGACTTTAGTACGGTTACCTCAAATATTAACAAGCCGATCGAGATTGAAATTCCGGAAGTAAATGAAAATAACTCCTTTGATTACATGGATTTAATCAAAGCCCTTACTCCTCCTGCAGCCTTGGAAGGTGCAGTTCGTTTGGCAGGAGAGGATGGCTACACTACGTCAAGAGTCATTGGGGAAGAGTATAACAGAGGTCAATGTGCAAACATCATTGTAGCCTCCGGTCTCAACGTTACAGATGCATTATCCTCGAGTAGTTTATCTAAGAAATTGGATGCTCCGATTTTGCTCGTAGGGGCAACGGTTGAAGAGTCTTCGGAAGCCTTTGATTATATTGCCTCACATGCAAATCCTGATACGAAACTTTATATAGTCGGCGGTACTGGGGTAATTGACACATCCTTTGAAACAGAACTTAGGAAGCGTGGGCATGAAACTATTATCCGATTGGGTGGAGTTGATCGTTACGAAACAGCTATGGCTGTGGTAGACCAGGTTAACGTAGAGTATGGAACCCCGGTGTTCTTAATTTCTGGCGAAAGCTTTCCCGATGCGCTGAGTACTGCTAGTTTTGTTGGGTCAAAGCAGTATCCAGCACTTTTTACAGGTAAAAATTATCTGTCTGACAAAACAAAGGATTATATCTCAACTAATAAGCCTGTTACTGTGTATATCATTGGCGGTACAGCGGTTATCCCAGAGACATTAGAAGCTCAGGTCAAAGAATTAGTGCCTTCAGCAAATGTAATCCGTCTTGCAGGACTTGATCGTTTTGATACCGCGGGTGCAGTTCTCAACGAGTTTTCACTCAACCCTCGGACAGTTTATTTGGCCAATGGGTATGAAAACCTTGAGGCCCTTGCAGGAAGTGCCTTAGCGGCAAAGACCAGTGATCCGGTTCTTCTGATTAACCCTAAACTTAGTACACTACCTCCTGCAACTGAGGCTTACCTCAAAAAACTCAGCGACTCAGGATATCGTCCTATGGTTCGAGCCTTCGGTGGATCGGTGGTTGTTCCAGATCATCTTATTAAGCAGGCTGAAATGGTTCTGAACGGAAAGTAGACCAATCTCTTTCGTTAATCGATATCGAAAAACTTAGAAAGCATTGCTTATAATTGTTATATAGGTTGTCCTAGAGGGGCGGTTCATCTTGGCTTTTTATAGATGCCAAGATAGAACCGCTCTTGTCTTTATTTATAAAAATAAGTTTGTCGTCCTTAGGGACAAAACGTATGAAAATAGGTTTTGCGAATGCTTGGTAAGGTTGGGAATATACATTTAGAAAAGGTTTGAATATCGAAAGGAATATCTAATTAAAAAATAGAGAATTTGGAATTTTATGGAATAGACTATAATTAGGACGGTTTAGACGAAGGGGTGTATATAGTTGCAAAAAGTATATGTACTCGATTCTAGCGTGTTATTGCATGACCCTAATGCCATCTATCAATTCCAAGAGAATGAAGTCATTATTCCCTATGTAGTTCTGGAGGAAATTGAAAGTAAGAAACGCCTCTTAGAAAACATCGGTCGGGCCGCTCGGGAAGCGATTCGTCATCTTGACCGATTGCGAGAAAAAGGGCAACTATCTCAAGGTGTTCTTCTGTCCAATGGAGGTAAGATACGCATTGAATTAAATCATTACTCCAATGAGATCTTGCCCTTAAAATCAGATATGGCACTGGCAGACAATCGAATTCTTGCAGTTGCTCTGAGTTTAACCCACGAAGAAGAACGACCTGTTGTTTTAGTTACTAAAGATATTGCCATGCGTGTTAAAGCGGATGCGTTAGGAATTTTAACGGACGATTATCATAATGACAAAGTTGTATTACCTCCCATTGTGGAGGAGATTTTAACCCTTTCTCTTGACGATCATGACGTGTCTCTGCTTTATCAAGATAGGTATATTCTCCTCGAGTCAGCGCTATCTCCGAACCGTTGTGTCAAGGCGGTTTTAAGTGATGATAGCGTTTTGCCACTTGTTTCATCTTCTGATGGGAAAAGGTTAATCTATCAAATGGGGAGAGGGCTGGCTCCCTGGGATATCAGGCCTAAAAATCTGGAGCAATCTTGGGCCTTGGAAATGCTCACTAATCCTGACATTAAATTGGTTAATCTGATGGGTCCGGCAGGTACTGGAAAGACGTTACTTGCTTTGGCCTGTGGCCTTGAGCAAACAATCCATGCCGAAATCTATGTTAGGATGCTTTGTGCCCGCCCGATTATTCCCTTTGGCAAGGATATAGGGTTCCTTCCCGGAGAAAAGCATCAGAAGGTCCGTCCGTATATGCAGCCAATTTATGATAACCTTGAGTTTCTCCTGCGGACGCGGCGAGAGAAAGATCGCGAGAGAGGCAGTGAATCTGTGATTGACAGCGCCATTGATCTTCTCATCAAAAAGAGGCAACTTGAAATTGAAGTGCTGACCTATATTCGAGGACGAAGTATTCCTAACCAATTCATTATTATTGATGAGGCCCAAAATCTTTCGGCACATGAGGTAAAGACGATTATTACACGTGCTGGGGAGGGCACAAAAATAGTGCTTTGTGGGGACCCGGATCAAATCGACCATCCTTATTTGGACAAAGAGAGTAATGGATTAGCCCATCTCGCTTCGAGGTTGTCTGGGCAGTCTTTTTATGGCCAGGTTCGACTGATTCGCGGGGAACGGAGTGAGTTGGCTACGAGGGCGGCGGGGCTGTTATAGGGGGGACTTGAGGGGACTTGTGTCACCCAGCGCTCGGTGCTTACGACGCAGAGCAAACTAACCGTTCAAGCTCTTAGCTTTGGGGCGCGGGGTTCATCCTTCGGCAATAGTATTCGTTTGAAGAACCCGCCTACGGCGATAATCTATCCTCCGGCGCAATAGTATTCGTCTGTGGGTCTGCGCCTTCGGCGATACTCTCCACTGGAGACTATCGTACTGGAGACTATCGTACCAGATGCGCCGTCCGTGGCTCACTGGCGGCAGTGTACATCCCTGTACACTGCCCCGGTCTGGGGTCGCTTGAACGGAAGTTTGCTTAGCTGCTTACGTAAAGACCTCACGCTCGTGTGATACTGCGTCCTGGGCTTGGGTAGACGGGAGAACGGCGAGAACGAGGAGAACGGGGGAGACGATTCTTGGGTAGAAGGCACATTTCATGTGTGCCTTCATCTGGGGAAGCGAAAGGACGGTTCTCTTGCTTCCAAACTAAAGACGGGATGGTGTGACACTGCGTCCTGGTCATGGGTAGATGGGGGAACGGGGGAGGGAACGGTTCTGGGTCAAAGGCACATTTTATGTGCACCTTCATAGCTGGAGGGAGCGCAGGGTGAGTCTATTTTGGTGTTTAATAGTTAGTCAGTCATAGGTTGTAACGCAAAAAAGCAGATACTCAGCGATCTGCTTTTTTTCATGCATCACTATTCCATTAATTAGACTCTCACTATCTCATATTCACTACTTATCTCAACATTATGCTTAATCATATTCCACACTGGACAGATAGATTCTTCAGATAGGCTTATTGCTTTTTTTACGTCCGATTCAAGGGCATCTTTGGATTTCAAGATGATTTCCATATGAATCTTCTCAAAACCTGTAGGAGGTTGTTCCTTTCTATTACCTTTAACATTGATTTTGAGACCAGATACGTCTTTTCTCATCTTCCGCAGTAAACTGGCAATTGCGGTACCGGCGCAGGAAGCTAGGCTTACAAGAAATAACTCCAATGAGGTATAGCCCTCGCCATCTCCTATCGGGGGAGTGTAGTCCAAAGTGACTTCTGGATTGGATCCTGATGTGCCAATGAATTTTACCTTTTGATTAACCATTTCAGCAGAGGCTGTGAGTTGTTGAGACATAATTTAAACCTCCTGTTCGAAATTAACCTTTGGATTTATTCATAGTGTGGAATTTCCTAAAAATAACTTGGTTATTTATTTTTAAGAATACTATAATTCCTATGGTATTTTGTGTAAAGTCCGAAACTCGAAAGGGGTATAAATCGACAGGATAAACGAGACTTCGCGGCAGGAAAAAGAAGGAATTAGGAGAAAATGACAATAACTATGGAACATTATTTGTGATGGTAGGGGGCAGGAGAATGGAGCGTAAGCTTCGCTATGCTTGGTGGGTTGTGTTGGTTGGTTTGGTGGTTGTAGCGATTTGGAAGCTGTTTCTTCCTCATGGCACTTCTGCCTATGTTCAGAAAACAGATGTAAGTCGAGAGATTGTTGTTTACGTTACAGGGGCGGTGGAGAAGCCGGGGCTTGTTCGTTTAGAGCCGGATGCTCGTGTAGATGATGCTCTTAAACAGGTTAGTTTGTTGCCGGAGGCGAATTTAGAGAGTATGAATCCGGCGGAAAAACTTAAAGATGGGCAAAAGGTGACTGTTCCGTTTAAGGTGGTTGTTCCTCAGGCTCCGGCAGTCTCTGGAACAAACAATGCCGGGACTGCGAGTTCTGCATCAAAGGCCGCTGCTCCAATACCTGTAGCGATCCCGGTATCAGATGGAAAAATAAATATTAATACTGCGGGGTTAGCCGAACTGGACAAGCTGTCGGGTGTTGGTCCGGCTTTAGCGGAGCGGATTATTAAATATCGGACAGAGCATGGGCCCTTTGCTAGGGCGGAGGACCTTGAGAATGTGTCTGGGATTGGTCCTAAGACCTATGAAAAGATGGCTTCCCAAGTGACGGTTGGTCCATGAGTATGAGAGACCCGTGGATTAGACGAGCAGCAGTCCTCTTGGTTGGGGGATATTTTGGAGCATACATTCCGGTGCAGGGGCGGGTTTGGATTTTCGGGCTTCTTGTTTTGTTAGGAGTCCGTCTTTTATTGTGGCGCCCCCGTGATTTCTTTGGACGTGTGTTTCGGCCGGAGATTCCTCTGCTAGCGGCGAGTTTGTTGCTGGGCTTTGTTTATGGGGCCCTTGCTGAGCGTGCTTTGCCGGAACCTCTTGTTTTGGACCGTGTAGAAATTGTTGGTCTCGTGAAGGATTGGAATGCAGCTGAGGATAAGGTTGTTGGAATTATCCTGGTCGAGGAAGGTGAGGTTAAAGGTCAGACCTATCGCTTAAGTGTTTATCCGGATCAATCGGGGCAGATTTCAGGTGAGTGGAAGCGGTTTCAGCCTGGCGATGAGATAAGTTTCCGAGGGCACTTGGAGAGGCCGAAGTCTTTGGGGACGTCAGGGGGATTTGATCAACGGCTTTACTATGGGGTCAGAGGGTTAAGTGGAACTATGTATGCTCAAGGGGATGCTGTGCTTTTGTCTGCGGGGAAGTCTAGCCTAACGTGGAAGATACGTCAGCAGGTAAGAAATCAGCTTTCAACATGGGACTCAGAGGAAACAGGGGTATTAGAGGGAATTCTTTTTGGGGATTCAAGTCGGATTCCTGACGTAGTTCAAGAGCGCTATAAGGTGACTGGTGTTCTTCATGTCTTTGCGGCCTCAGGTTCAAATGTGGCTTTTGTGCTGGGGCTTTCTTGGATGCTTTTCAGCTTTTTGCCAAGGCAACTCAGGATTTTCGGAACGATTTTGGCACTGCTGCTTTATGCTGCACTTTGTGGAGGAAATGCTCCGATTGTTAGAGCAACTATTCTAGGTATAGCACTTTTACTCGGACGCTTAGGGCGAGGAAGAGTAGCTACGCTGAGGTGGTTGTTTTTTGCTGCAGTAGGGCTTTTTATTCATAACCCTTTAATCATTCAAGATCTTGGGTTTCAACTTTCCTTCTCAGCGGCGTGGGGAATTGTTGTACTCTCTCCTCGGATTGCTGGGACGAGGTTGCTGGGGAACATGCCGGTTTTGCTTCGTTATGCTATTGCCGGTACAGTGGCCGCGCAAATAGCTACCTTGCCACTGCTGATTGCTGCCTTTCATCGCTTGTCGTTGATCGGTTTTTTCGTTAACGTCTTTATTTTATTTATCTTGGGTAGTGTCTTGGAAGTTGGGCTTATCGGGGTAATGCTTTCATTTTTTGGAGAGTTGTCTGCGCCTATGTTTCAAGCGAGTCTTTGGTTGTTAAAAGGAACGAATACTATTCTAAAAATCTTGGCAGAATTACCCTATGCTGATGTTTGGGTTCTCAATCCCGGGTCCCTTTTTTGGTTGATTTGGTATGGTGGAATCGGTGTCGTTCTGTGGGGCAGAGAGCGCACTCTCTTTACACTAAACGTAAGGTGGGTTTATCACCGCAGAGGGTTAAGCACTCTTGCCGCTAAACTGATTGGGAGATGTCCCGGAAAGTATGCTCAAGCTGTCCAACGACGGCTAGTGAATTTGTCTCTTATTCCAGCTGCTGGTAAACGATTGCCCCTACGTTGGGGCGGTCTTGTATTAATCTTGTTGTTACTATGGAGTCCCTGGAATTCGCATCATGATCTGGAAGTAGTTATGATTGATGTGGGACAGGGGGATGCGATCTTAATTAGGACCCCTGAGGACCATGCTGTTTTGATCGATGCTGGACCGCGCAGTGAAACCTTTGATGCGGGGGAGCGTATTGTTCTTCCGTATCTGTTGCATACGGGTATTGGTCAGTTGGATGCTTTACTGATTACCCATGAACACGATGACCATATTGGTGGAGTACGGTCGGTCCTTGCAGTCATCCCAACTGATTGGGTAGGGGTACCTGCTGTAGGTGATCGTCTGGACAATGAAGAATGGCGAGAGGGGCTGCCCGCCGGGTTAACTCGGGAGTCTGAGAAGCTGCGTCTGCTTCAAGCGGGTGATCGCATTGATCTAGATTCTGGAGCATGGTTAGACGTTTTAGGCCCGCATAGGGTCCTCGAGGGGACGAATTCGGATGCTAATAATAACTCTTTGGTGCTCAAACTTCATTACTTAGGGCAAAGTGTCACGTTAACTGCGGATATAGAGGAAGAAGAAATGCAGGATATTTTTGAGACGGGGGTTGATTTAGGAACGGATATATTTAAGGTGCCGCATCATGGAAGTCGGTTTTCATTGTATACTCCGTGGTTAGAGAGTATGGAACCCCAGGCTGTGATGATTTCAGTGGGAAAGAATTCGTTTGGTCATCCTACACGGGAGGTATTGCAGTATTGGGAGGAACGTCATATTCCTCTTTTTCGGACGGACGACCATGGAACGATCAGGCTTTTATTGGGAGAACGTGGGCTGGAAATCATCCCTGGCCGGGAGCGAATTCTAAAGTTGAAGTAATAATTATTTATTCTAGTTTAGAATTGCATGTATAAAAAGGAAATACTGGGTAACAATAACAAGGAACATCTCTTTTCTCCTCCTCTTTCTTTTGCTCCTCCACTACCGTGGAGGGCTTTTTTTATTTGCTGGCTTTTTTTGTCCGTGTCTATTAAACTTAGAAAGAGAGAGGTGATAAAAAGATGCGTGAGATTGAACGAATTAAGGAAAGTGTAAAAAAGGGGAAGATTGCATCCGTTTACCTTTGGCATGGAGAAGATCGCTTTTTGATACAGGAAGGACTGCAAGTCCTTAAGTCGTTCTATTTCATGACGGACCCTTCTGGAAGTGGGATTGAAGTGCTAGATCCCAAAGAATTGTCACCGGCTGAAATTGTAGAGCGGGCTAATACAATGTCCTTCTTTGCTAATCGACTAGTGGTAGTTGACGAGGTGACCTATTTTCAGGACGGACAAACGGCAGACTTAGAGCCGTTTATAGAATATATTGCAAACCCTAATCCTTCTACATGTCTTCTGTTTATCGCGGAAAATGTTCACAGAGGAAGGAAGTTTTATAAGGCTATTGATCGGGCAGAGGCAGGAGAGATCTTGGAATTCTCTGCTCCTAAACGTCCCCAAGACTGGCTTGCTTGGGTACAGCTAGAGTTAAAAGCTCGAGGAAAGTCAATGGAGGCTCGAACGACATCTCAGTTTATTGAATGGGCAGGTCATCAGACCGGTGTTTTAAGCCAAGAGTTAGATAAGCTTGTGATTTTTGTAGGGGATCGAACAAAGATAACCATGGAAGATGTTGAAACTATCACGATTCAAACCATCGAGGCGAGCATCTTTGATCTTTTGGATGCGGTAGCTATACGATCTGCCACCAAGGCTATTAAGAAATTACATGAGGTTTTACGCGAGGAGCATCCCCTAAAAGTTTTGACCTTAATGGTGCGTCAAGTCCGATTGCTGCTTGGATGTGATGCCCTGCGCAAGCGGGGGGGAAATGTGGCGGATGTTCCTTCAGCCTTAGGGATCAGACCCTATGAAGCCCAAAAAGTTTGGCAGCAATCCTCAAGATTGTCGACCAAACAATTGTCCAAGGGGTTAGCCGAGTGCCTAAATACAGACCTGGCTATGAAAACTGGAGGCGGGGATCCGGGGTTTTTGTTGGAAATGATGATTGTGAGGTTTTGTGGGGAGGAAGTTTCTTAGCATCCTACGGCGATAAGTGTTCGTCTTATGTCTGCGCCTTCGGCGATAGTCTATCCTCCGCCGTATGGTTTTCCTTTTGGGATCGCGGCTTCGGCGATACTCTCCACCGGAGACTATCGTACCGGAGAGTATCGTGATCCATTGCTATTCGCTTGTCGCTCAGGCTAAACCGCAAAACTTCTGGGCTTTCTGGTCGAATGCCATGCCGTCCTTGGCGCATTCGACACTAGGCACGTCCTGTGCCGTCGCATGTGAGTCGCTCCTTGCCATCCTTGGCACCGCGACATCAGTCCATCACGGCGCCTTGCATCCATGGCGGCGCTCTAACCTCGAACGTCCTGTTCGAGTCATGGACAAGTCCAGTTGCGGTTCTTCACGCCTGATCGACTGCGCTCATTGACGCAATTCCACTAATCGTACTCTAAGCTAAGAAACTTCCTCGGGCTAGGGGGTCGACAGGGGAATGGGGCTGTTTGCGTCTTGACGCAAAAGCGCTGGGCTGATTATGAGGTTCTATTTAGGGGTTATTAAGATATGGTGAGAGGTTGTTATTTTAATATTGTGCATAGCAAAAAAGAAAGCGACGATTTCGTCGCTTTCTTTTTTGCTATGTCTTGTTTAGCTAACTTGAGCAAAATGCTTGCTGAAGCGTTTCGTAAGACGGGACTTCTTGCGAGCAGCTAAGTTTTTATGAATTAAACCCTTGGAGGAGGCTTTATCCAAAGCACGAGCAGCCCTTTTCAAAGCGAGTGCTGCAGTCTCGGAATCCGTGCTGATTGCTTCTTCAAAACGGCGAAGGGTTGTCCGTAGAGCAGATTTTGCAGCAGCATTTTTAATCGTGCGAGCTTTTCCCAACTCAACTCTTTTAATGGCGGATTTAATGTTTGGCACTAATAGTCACCCCCTTTGGTAGATATTCTCTCTAATTGTTGCACAAACTATATTTTAACATCAGGGCTCGGAATTATCAAGGAAAATAGTTAAATTTGTTGTTATTGTTAAATGCAGTCCTAGAAAATCAGGAAATTAATGCAATGTAAATAAATATGGATCATTTTGTTTAAACTAAACCTTGTATCAGATTAAACACGTTAGTGTAGCAAAAATAATGATTGGAGGGTCTTGCAATGGTAGGAATGATCGTTCGCTTTATTGTATCAGCTCTGGTGTTGCTTTTAGTAAGTTGGATCGTTCCGGGACTTCGTGTCGCTGGTTTTACGGGAGCTTTAGTTGCAGCTGCAGTAATTGCCATAATGGGTTATGTGATTGAAAGGTTGTTCGGAGATAAGATTACACGTATGGGACGAGGTACGGTTGGTTTTCTAACAGCAGCCGTTGTTATTTACTTCAGCCAGTTCCTTGTACCAGGCTCCATTTCCGTCTCCATTATTGGTGCTTTACTAGCTTCCCTAGTTATTGGGATTATTGATAGCTTTGTTCCAACAACGCTACGATAAACATAGTATAGACTAAAATATATTCAAAAAAGTGTTTACTGAGTTCTACTGTGGACTTGTTCTTCATACTTCTTCATAAGAGGAAGGGGGGACAAGTCCTTTGCTACGGGAAGATTTTTATCATAGAAGAAAAAATAATTTTAGGATTTGGACATTCAGAGAATGGATGCGGGGGTTTTTGCTCGGGATCGTAAGCTTTATACTTATTTTAGGATTAGCTTATGCTCTTCGCAGCGGGAGTTCTCACCAATTCATTCATTTTTTAACTCAGCAAGCATTTCCCTTCGAAGCAATTCTCTTAGAAGGGGCTCCGGGCTATTCTCAACCGGAACGGGCTCGTTTGGACTTAGCAAGGCATCAAGGTGCAGCAGTGAGCATGTTTTTATTGACAGGTGTTAATATTTCAGATCCGCGTACATTTTTTCTTGGTTATTATTCTCCTCCTCCACAAGGTCCGGTTTGGTTAGGTTGGGCATATAATCCCGATGATCCTGAGTTTGAAGGCCCAATTCTTGAACCGATTGAACCTCAAATACCTGATCAAAATAGGGTTCCCAATCTGACTCCTCCCGTGCCTGGTGCCAAGGAAGTGGTCGTAGGGATTTATAATACTCATAATAGTGAAAGTTATGCGGGAAATGGCGGTCCTGATCGGGTACAGGGAGAAAACGGAGATATTGTTTCGGTTGGAGCAACTTTGAAAAAAGCCCTTGAGCAAAATGGAGTGGGTGCAGTTCACGATCGGACAATCCATGATGCGGTGGATTTCATGAAAGCCTATAGTGAATCTTTAAAGACGGCAACCCAATTGACTAAGGATTATCCTTCGTTAAAAATTTTAATTGATGTTCATCGGGATGGTCTTCCCCCCGGATTCCCGAAGGCAACTGTTTCGGTTAAAGACCGGAAAGTCAGTAAGGTTTTGGTTGTTATTGGGAAGAAGAATCCCCACTGGGAGAAGAACGAAGCGTTGGCTAAGGAACTGATGGCTATCGCTGAAAAAAGTTATCCTGGACTTTTTGCACCAAATATTAGCTATGCAGCGGATGCACGGTATAATCAACACCTTTCTGAGGGCGGCTTGTTGCTGGAATTTGGGAGTCAGTATAATACCTTAGATGAAGCTAATGGGGCGGCGGAGGCTGTAGCGGAGATTTTGGCAGAGTGGTTAGGGGAGGAAGTTTCTTAGCCCGTTCGCACTCGTTCCATCGCTATTCACTTGCCGCCGAGGCTAAAACGCAAAACCTCTGGGCTTTACTGCATGTGTGTCGCTCCTTGCCATCCTTGGCACCGCGACATCAGTCCATCCATGGACAAGTCCCGTTGCGTTTCTTCACGCCTCGTCGTCTGCGCTCATTGACGCGATTCCTCTCACATGCTCTCTAAGCTAAGAAACTTCCTCTGGCTTTGGGGTCGACGGGGAGTGGACGGGGGTTAGACTTCGTTTTGGGGCTGTTTGCGTCTTTGACGCAAAGGTGCATGTAAGTTTAGGGAGGGTTGCTCTTTTTTCGCCTGGGGAAAAGTGCTATAATTCGGATGGCAGAGAGCGATAGGGGAAGAGGTTAGTTTTATATGTCATCAACCAACCGAACACTTATGAAAGCAGCTGGGTTTTTAATGGCTGCTCAATTGATCTCGCGGATTTTAGGTTTTTTACGCGAAACATTGATGGCGGGTTTTTATGGTCAGAGTGGGGTTACGGATGCTTATAATACGGCATTTGTTCTTCCGGATTTATTATATTGGTTGTTAGTGGGCGGAGTTTTAAGTGCCGCCTTTATTCCTGTCTTTTCTGAATATATAGCCAAGGGCGATGAGGATGAGGGTTGGCGGGTAGCTAGCTCTGTTGTGAATTTAATTCTGCTTACCCTTGGGGTGCTCGTTTTAATGGGGCTTTTTTTAACTCCTCAGTTTATTCGTCTAGTGGTTCCTGGGTTTGCACCTGAAAACATGGTCCTTGCTACCCACTTAACTCGAATTCTCTTGCTTCAGCCTTTATTTATGGCCTTAAGCGGGTTGACGATGGGGATTTTAAATTCGTATAAGATTTTTTGGCCCTCTGCAGTGGGGACAGTGCTTTACAATGCGAGTGTTATTTTTTTTGGGACGATTCTGGCGGATCCGGCGAAGCCTGAAAGTATCTCTGGGTTTGCTTTTGGGGTTGTTTTTGGAGCGATTGCTAATTTTGCGGTTCAAATCCCTGCTTTGCGGAAAGTGGGGATACGTTATTATCCGATCATTGACTGGCGGCATCCAGGTGTTCGCTTGATAGGGGCTTTGGCTGTGCCTATTATTCTCAGTTATTCTCTGAACCAAATTCAGGTGGTGGTCAATAATAATTTTGGGTCGATGATGTTCCCGGGGAGCATTACTGCTGTCTGGTATTCTTATCGCCTTTTCCAGTTACCAGTGGGGATCTTCGCTTTAGCGATTGCGGTGGCGACCTTTCCAACGTTGACTGAACAAGCTGCCCTGAAACGGTGGGATGATTTTCGGCAGACGTTATCCAATGCCATTCGTATGGTTATTTTTATCACTCTACCCATTTCGATTGGCATGATCGTCTTGCGTTTTCCCTTGATTCGGGTTTTGTTTGAGCATGGTCAGTTCACGGCGAAGGATACATTGATAATGGCGATTCCTTTATTTTATTTTTCGCTTGGGATATCTTCGCAAGCGGTGATTCAGATTTTGCCCCGGGCTTTTTATGCCCTTCAAGATACTTGGACACCTGTTATTTTAGGAATTATTGCTATGGCTGTTAATATTTTAGCCATGTATTTATTGATTGGTCCACTAGCTCATGGGGGGTTAGCTTTTGCTACAACGATTGCAGCGTTTGTGAATATGCTTCTTTTATTCTACCTTCTGCGCAAGAAGATAGGGCAAATGGACGGCTGGGCTATGTTTTTGACAAGCTTAAAATCCTTAGTGGCGTCGCTGCTTATGGCGGTGGTAATCTGGGTGTGGAGTGAGTGGCTGATTCCATTGATTGGGATCAGTACCATCGCTTCGGTAATCGTGCTGATTACCGGAACAGGCATTGGCGCTCTGGTCTTTGCTGGGATGGCGAAGCTCTTGAAGATGAAAGAGTTTGAGCAAGTGATGGGGTTGGTGAGACGAAAGATTGGAGCTCACTAGGAAATCAAAGAAAGTCGATATCCTCAAATTGTAGTGAAGGAATGAGTTTATTGCAGCAAGTAGAACAAACGACTATCAGAACTCAAGAGGGTTACCCTACAATTTCGTTACACTCATTGCAAGCAAGTCTGCACCGCTTACGACATCATGAAAAGCTGTTTCACTACACTTGGTTCGTCATAATGCTCAAATCCTTCTTCTTTTTAGGTTTAGTAAACAATGACGGGGTGCACTTCAACTTAATTAAAGCATTTGAACTGGTTACCAATCCGCCATTTCCTTTGGTCTATATATGCTTTGAAGTGGCCTTTCTTAGCGTTACTTTTCTGTTAAGAGGGCAGCTTCATTACTGGGCGCTGGTGATCTTTAATTTGCTTCTGTCATTTATAATAATTGTGGACTTAATGAATTTTAGAGCATTTGGGAATTTCTTTTCAGTTTTTGCATTATCCCAGTCTTCGAATTTGGACAATCTTTTTGCGAGCATTGTTTCCATGTTGCGGCCGATTGATCTAGTGTTTGGGATTGATATTATCTTGCTCATGCTGGTTGGATATAAAGCAGCACCAAGGTTTAAATCCGTGGTACGCAGTTTCCCGATTTTCTTAATGTTGGTTCTTTCTTCATCAAGTTATCTCCTTATTAATCATCTTGTGGTGGACGTATTAGGTAAAGATACTGGATATTACTTGTTTAAACGTTCTTGGTCACCGAACCAGACCATGTCAAACCTCTCGCCCGCTGGTTATCATCTCTTTGATGCTTATAATTACTGGGAAGACAGTGAACCGCTTTTTTTAAGTGGGGAGGATAGACAGCGAGTCGAAGCGTGGTTTCTAGATAATCAAGAGAAACTTCCACCAAATAGCTATTCAGGCAAGTTTCAGGGAAAAAATCTTATAGTTTTACAAGTAGAATCTCTTGAGAATTTTGTGATCGGGAAGCGTGTTAATGACCAGGAGATTACGCCGAACTTGAATAGACTGTTAAACAATAGCTTGTATTTTTCCAATTTCTACGAACAAGTGTGGAATGGTACGAGTTCGGATGCTGACTTAATGACCAACACTTCTGTGTATCCGGTGCGTCAGGGGTCTACATTCTTCCGGTTCCCTGGTAATACCTATAATTCACTACCCAAAATTCTGGAAGGGCATGGTTATCAAACGTTGGCTATCCATCCTGACAAGGGAGGGTATTGGAACTGGCGTCAGGCTCTTACTGCAATCGGATTTCAAAGGACCATTGATGAAAGTTATTTTCAAATGGACGAACGGATTGGCTTGGGCCTTAGTGACGGGAGTTATCTTAGGCAGGTAGGGTCGCTGATCGAGGAGGAAAAACAGCCCTTTTATACGTTCCTTGTCACACTTACCAGTCATGCCCCGTTTAATTTGCCAGCCCAATATTGGGGTTTGAAGTTAGACCTTGTTCTAAATGATTCTAAGTTGGGCGGATATTTTCAGAGCATTCATTACACGGATCAACAAATTGGGGCGTTTATCGATAAATTGGACAAGGACGGATTATTAAACAATACAGTTATTGCTCTGTCCGGCGATCACACTGGGGTGCACAAGTTTTACGATGACGAGATAAGGCAGCTGAAGAACCCGGAACGTTGGTGGCTTGAAGGGTATAACCAAATACCCCTAATTATTTATTCAAAGGAGATGAGAGGCGAGGAAATTAAGACCACTGGTGGGCAGATTGATATATTGCCAACCTTAGCCTATCTCATGGGGGTAGATCCTCAAGAGTATCAGGGTACGGCAATGGGCAGAAATCTCCTGAATACTAAAAGGGATTTTGCGGTTTTAGCAAATGGGCAGCTAGTGGGAAGTTCTCCCTCTGAGAAAGAGCGGGCAGGTGCCCTGCTTGGGGTGGAGATCGCCGATAAAATTATTCGGAGCAACTATTTCGAATTTTTGAAGTGACTGGTTCTGCAAAGCTGAAGGCCAATTATTAAGTAATACGGCGTAATAGTCTAATACAGTAACTTAAATGGGATATATTTAATAGTATTACACAAATATGTGCTTTTTTGAGTGGTGACAATGGGCGAAATGTCAAGTACTATATGGTATATACTTAATGTTAAGTATTGGGCAATGGAGCCGTCAAGATATCTTAAAGATATCTGGCGGCTTTTTTTGGTACTATCAGCCCCCCATGCTGCTTTGGGCACCACTGATGAATGAAAAACTACAGTGCGCTTTTGTCATTGCTATGAAATTAACTTGAGCGCTATGTCATCCTGAGCGATAGCGAAGGATCTAGATCCTTCGCTATCGCTCAGGATGACATTAACCTAAACTTATTTTCAGGTTAGCCTTTCATGCCGCTGTGCAGCATCAGCAGATGATGAAAAATGTTCCAGGGAAACTCGGCCATCCTTTAAGGTTGGACCAAGCAGTGCTATTGTTAGGAAGGGGGAGGGCAAAGTTGAAAGTATCCGTATCCATGGAAAAAGTGAAACCTTCCTTAGAACGGTCAGCCTTATTTTTAGCTATGACAGAGACGAGAGAGGAAGAGGCGGCGCTTAAGAAATCTCTATATGAATCGTTTAATTTACGTTGCGGTGTGACGGAACTTGGAGGAACTGTAGCGAATCTCCAACATACGGGTAAGCTTACCAATTCGGTGATGGCAACTGCGTTTAATACAGGGGTCATTCCCAAAGAAGATCGGAAGATACACGCCCTTGTACATGCCACGTTAGAAGCCAGCAACAGTATCTTTATTCATACGAACAGTAATGCCAGTTTTGCTCTGAAAATTGGTTTGACAACGGATTCTGAATGGATTGCGGTAGCAATATATGGTCGTTCGTCTCTCCATCCTCTCTTGGAACACGCTCGTATAGGACTGGGAGTTATGCATCTTTGAGTAGAGTGAGTGAAGGTTAAGTGTTTCAAGGGAAGAGTTCTTAGAGTACCAAAAGTGATAAAGTGGTTGAAGTTACTAGAGTATTAAGTGATATAGACTTCTAGGAGACTAGTATAATTTCATAACCGGGCACCAAATCTTGAGAAGATTTGGAGCGGAAAAGTGTTTTTAGAGAGCCCTTAATTATTACGAATTAAGGGCTCTCTTTGTCTTTTTCTTTAATAATAATTAGACCCTCATGGATTAATTTTGGATATGTCGAGTTTTGATTAAGGGAGGTGATGCGATGGCGAAGACGAGCTCCTCGCCGCTATGGGGAAAGGCGGCTCGGCGATACTCACTCTACGGCGCTAAATGTAAACGTTATGAGACTCATGATTAGATGAATTCAATTCAATTTTAAGGAGGATGAACTATATGAAAATGATTAGAGCCATCGTAAGACCGGATAAAACGGAGGGTGTGGCTGAGGCCCTAGCACTGGCTGGATTGCCCTCACTGACGAAAATGCACGTTTTTGGTCGGGGTAGAACCAAAGGAATTCGGATTGGGGATGTTGTCTATGATGAGTTCCCTAAGACCATGCTGCTAATGGTTGTTGAAGATGAAAAACTGGAGGAAGCTCTGACCGTAATTCTTGAAAATGCCAAAACCGGGACTATGGGGGACGGGAAAGTCTTTGTGACTGAAGTAGTAGAAGCCTATACCGTAAGTAATGGCACAAAGGGGTTGTAACTATGAAGGAAATTATGATGGTGATTCGACGTCATCAGGTACCGGCGACAAAGAAGGCTTTTGAAGATGCAGGCTTTCCTGCTTTGACGATTCAAAGTGTGGAGGGTCGTGGGAAGCAGGGCGGCATCGGAGGATGGGCTGCGGAAGTGGATCCTGAATTGAATGCGCTGCTAAAGAACAAACCCGCCGATGAGCCGAAATTTGATTGGATTCCCAAACGCTTGTTAACCATTGTAGTGCAGGATGATCAAGTTGAAGAGGTTATCGATGTGATTGTTAAGGCCAATCAAACGGGTCACATGGGGGACGGTAAAATCTTTGTCTGTCCTTTGCAAGAGGTTATTCGAGTTCGTACTGGAGAACTGGGAAGTGAAGCTGTTGTATAGGGCAGCGAAGAATTTGATTCATTTTAGATAAGGAGATGTATTGACATGAGACAAATTGCAATTTACGGCAAAGGTGGGATTGGGAAATCAACCACGACCCAAAATACAGTGGTAGCACTGGCTGAAATGGGCAGGAAAGTTACGATTGTGGGCTGTGATCCCAAAGCAGATTCTACGCGTTTGATTTTGCACAGTAAAGCTCAAACCACGGTGATGGACTTAGCCCGGGAAAGAGGGACGGTTGAAGATCTAGAGCTGGAAGATGTGTTAGTGGAAGGGTATTTAGGGGTTCGCTGTTCAGAATCTGGGGGACCAGAACCAGGAGTCGGCTGTGCCGGTCGAGGAGTTATTACCGCCATTAACTTTTTGGAAGAAAACGGTGCCTATACAACAGATACGGATTATGTTTTTTACGATGTCTTAGGGGACGTAGTATGCGGTGGATTTGCAATGCCGATCCGCGAGAATAAGGCTAAGGAAATTTATATTGTAACTTCAGGTGAAATGATGGCCATGTATGCAGCCAACAACATCTCCAAAGGAATCTTAAAATATGCACAAACTGGGACTGTTCGTCTGGGAGGCTTGATCTGTAACAGTCGCCAAACTGACAAAGAGAATGAATTAATTGAAGCCTTGGCTAAAGCTTTAAATACCCAAATGATTCACTTTATGCCTAGGGATAATGAGGTGCAACGTGCTGAAGTGCGTAAAATGACCGTTATCGAATATAACCCAACCCATAAACAGGCAGATGAGTATCGAGCCTTAGCTAAAAAAATTGAACGTAATACCATGATGACCATCCCAACGCCGCTTTCGATGGATGCCTTGGAGGATTTAATGATGGAATTCGGGATCATGGAGATGTAAGGTTGATCAACGATGGAGATATGAGGGAGGACAGGGTTATGAGCACACGGGAGACAATAGATTTCCGAAAACAAGTGGTGGAAGAGGTTTTGGAGATTTATCCGGAAAAGGCCAAAAAGAATCGGAGACAGCATATTGCGGTTAAAGACAGTGAGTGTTCTAGCTGCGCGGTCAAATCCAATACGAAAACCGTGCCTGGTATCATGACCGCTCGGGGATGTGCTTACGCAGGGGCTAAAGGGGTTGTTTGGGGACCTGTTAAGGATGTGGTGCATATTTCCCATGGACCGGTAGGGTGTGGCTATTATTCTTGGGGCAACCGCCGGAACCTGGCAGATGGAGAAATCGGAGTTGACAACTTTGTGCCGTTTTTATTCACCTCGGACTTTCAGGAAAGCGATATCATTTACGGCGGGGACAAAAAGCTGGAAAAAATAATCAGTGAGGTTGTGGGGCTTTTCCCGAATGCTAAAGGAGTTTCTGTTTTATCAGAATGCCCCGTTGGACTGATTGGAGATGACATTGAAAGCGTTGCTCGACGAACAAGTCTGGAACATAACCTTCCAGTCATTCCAGTTCGTTGTGAAGGGTTTAGGGGAATAAGCCAGTCCCTTGGCCATCATATCGCTAATGATGCTATTCGGGATCATCTGATAGGTAAAGGTCCAGCTAGAGAAATCGGACCCTACGACATTGGAATTATCGGCGATTATAATATCGGCGGAGATGCCTGGGCTAGTAAAAAAATTCTGGAGGAAATGGGTTTAAAGGTGGTCAACATTTGGACGGGGGACTCTACCTTGGAGATGCTTCAGAATGGTCATTTAGTCAAGCTTAATTTAATCCACTGCTTTAGAAGTATGAATTATATTGCTAAATACATGGAAGAAACTTATGGAACTCCATGGATTGAATTCAATTTCTTCGGGCCAACAAAAATTAAGGAATCAATTCTTAAAATTGCTGCCCAATTTGATGAACGAATTATGGAAAAAGCTTTAAAAGTTATCGAGAAATATACAGCACCCATGCAAAAAGTGATTGATACCTACCGCCCGCGTCTGGAAGGAAAAAGCGTCATGCTTTATGTAGGAGGGCTTCGACCGAGACACATTGTGGGAGCTTATGAAGATTTGGGCATGGAGGTTATTGGAACGGGTTACGAGTTTGCCCATAAGGAGGATTATGAGAAGACCATTCCGGCATTAAAGGAAGGAACGTTGATTTATGACGATGTGACAGCTTTAGAGCTTGAAGAGTTCGTGAAGAAGTTAAAACCTGATTTAGTGGGGTCGGGAATCAAAGAAAAGTATGTTTTTGAGAAAATGGGCCTTCCCTTCCGGCAAATGCATTCATGGGATTATTCAGGCCCCTATCACGGTTACGAAGGATTCCCCATCTTTGCCCGGGATATGGATATGGCCATTAACAGCCCAACCTGGAAAGCAATTAAAGCTCCTTGGAAATAAGAAGGGGTTAGAGCCATTAAAATTAATTGGGCAGAAAGGATGTCACACATGGAAACTTGTACTAAGGTAACAAAAGATTGGCTTAATACTCAAGAATACCGAGAAAAGAATTTTGCTCGTGAAAAGCTGGTCATCAATCCTGCCAAAGCTTGCCAACCCCTTGGCGCCTTGCTTTGTGCCTTAGGAATTGAAGGCAGCCTCCCCTTTGTTCATGGTTCTCAAGGATGCGCCGCCTATTTTCGCAGCACCTTATCCCGCCATTACAGAGAACCTGTCGCAGCAGTATCCGATTCAATGACTGAGGATTCTGCGGTGTTTGGAGGGCAGTCTAATCTTATCGAAGGTTTGAAGAATGCTAATACACTTTATAGCCCCCAAGTGATCTCTATATTCACGAGCTGTATGGCTGAAGTCATTGGGGATGATATCAATGCTTATTTAGGGAATGCCAAAGATCAAGAGGCGATTCCCAAGGATCTGCCGGTTGCTTTGGCTAACACTCCGAGCTTTAAGGGGTCTCATATCACAGGGTATGACTCAATGCTCAAAGGTCTTATTGACTGCCTGGCTGCGCCTAGACAAGAGGATAAACTCAACGAACGACTTTATGTTGTTCCTGGTTTTGACACTTATACTGCCAATCTTCGTGAGTATAAACGACTTCTTAAGGTGATGGATACGCCTTATACTCTCTTACCCGACCAGAGTGAGGTTCTGGATGCTCCTAATTTGGGCACTTATGAACTATATCCTGGAGGGACGCCTATAACAGAGATGAAGGATGCTCTAAATGCTGCAAGTTTCTTATTCACCCAGACTTACTCTACTCCGACAACCCGTAAATATCTGGCTAGTAAGGGAGTTCCTGTCGAAGTGATTTCTATGCCCATCGGGATAGCGGGCACGGACAAATTCATAGAATCTGTTGCCAAAATCACGGGGAAAGACGTACCTGAGGAAATTACCCTTGAACGGGGACGTTCCATCGATGCCATGACGGATGCCCATCAATATATTCATGGTAAGAAATTTGCCCTGTTTGGTGATCCTGATGTTCTGATTGGCGTTGTTTCATTTCTACTTGAAATGGGAGGAGAACCAGTCCACATTGTTTGTTCGAATTCCACCCCTTTATTTAAGAAAGCCATGGAAAGTTTGCTGGGGTCAAGCCCTTATGGTCAAGGAGCTACACTCTATGCCGGCAAAGACCTTTGGCATCTCAGATCTCTTCTGGTCACGGACCCGGTAGATATGTTAATCGGTGACTCCCATGGGAAGTGGGCTGCACGTGATGCCGATATTCCGCTAGTCAGAATAGGTTTTCCCATCACGGATCGGGTGAATCTCCATCGTTATCCCATTGTTGGGTATTCCGGAGTGATTAATATGATAACCATGATTGTTAATACCTTTTTGGAGGAGAAAGATAGGACTTCTTCAGACACCTACTTTGAAATGATGCGTTAAGAACGGAGGGGTCTTTGTGTTCACCAATCTTACAAAATTGGATCTCAAAGATAAGAAATGCATGTCAGATGCCGGTTCACCAAAATTATGCATGAAGGCCCTGCCTGGCGAGGGCGCAGAGAGAAGTTGCGCTTATGACGGGGCACGAGTTGTGCTTATGCCCATTACGGACGCAGCCCACCTTGTTCACGGACCCATTGCTTGTGCCGGAAACTCTTGGGATAACCGAGGAGCTCGCTCCTCCGGTTCCCAGCTCTTCCGCCGGGGGCTGACCACAGACATTATGGAGAATGATGTAATCTATGGCGGCGAAACTAAGCTGAAAGATTCAATCTTGGAAATCGCGGCGAATCATGATCCAAAAGCAATTTTTGTCTATGCAACTTGTGTCTCCTCGTTAATAGGAGATGACGTAGAAAAGATATGTCAAGAAGCGGAAACCGAACTGACGATTCCGGTGATTGCGGTTAATTGCCCAGGTTTTTTGGGAGATAAGAATATCGGAAATCGTATTGCAGGGGAAGTCTTATATGATCGTGTTATAGGGACTGGGTCGGGGCCTAGTGAGAAAATACCCCTTTCCATTAACTTGATCGGGGAGTATAACATTGCGGGAGATCTTTGGGGAGTTTTACCCGACTTAAAAAACTTAGGGATCAAACTTCAAACGGCCATTACAGGAGATGCCAAATTCGAGGACTTACGCTCAGCTCATAGAGCTAGCCTTAATGTGCTTATTTGCTCCAAAAGCCTGACCAACCTAGTCAGGAAAATGGAAATCCGCTATGGTATTCCCTTTATGGAGGGGTCCTTTTATGGTATTCATGACACTTCTGAGACCTTGATCAAGATTGCCAAAGCCCTAGGTGATCCTGATTTGTTGGAAAGGACCTTGGTCTATGTTGGCAAGAAGGAAGAGGAAACACGGAAGGTCATCGCAGGTTACAAAGCATTACTTGAGAATAAACAGGCTGTCTTGTTTACGGGCGGGGTTAAAACTTGGTCAATGGTGTCGACCTTGGCCGAATTAGGAATCAATATCTTAGCTGGAGGAACCCAAAACTCAACACCTGAAGATTTCCAGCGTATGAAAGAATTGATGGATCCCTCGGCTCAGATCATTGAAGATACAAGTTCGGCGGGTTTTCTCAAGATTATTGCGGAGAAAAAGCCAGATCTAATCGTCGCTGGAGGGAAAACAAAGTATCTGGCCCATAAGACAAGAACACCCTTTCTAGATATTAACCACGGACGAAAGCTTCCCTATGCCGGTTATGAAGGGATGATTACCTTCGCTGAAACCTTAACTCGCACGGTGCTCAGTCCTGTTTGGGGGCATTTGAGACGTAAATTTCCCCCGAAGGAGGGTGAACAAGTTGACTAATCCTACTAATGCAAATAAGACGAGACATTACGAGGGGAATCCACAGAAAAACAGTCCAGCCCTGGGGGCAACGCTAGCCTACCTCGGTATTAATGGACTTTTGGCCTTACTTCATGGTTCTCAGGGGTGTTCCTCCTTCATTCGCTTACAGCTTTCCAGGCATTACAAGGAACCTATTCCCCTAAATTCAACAGCCCTTTTAGAAGACTCCGTGATTTTTGGCGGTTGGGAGCATCTTAAAAAAGGAATAGAAGTGGCAGCCGATAAATATAAGCCGCAAATTATTGGCGTGATGAGCACAGGATTGACGGAAACCTATGGAGATGACATGGTCAGTGCATTGTCTAGCCTTCGCTCGGAAAGGCCGGATTTAAAGGAGTTGCCCATAGTACTCTCTAGCACGCCGGACTATATGGGTTCAATGCAAGAAGGTTATCAACGGACGGTAGAGGCCCTGCTTACGACCTTGGCCGGTCCTTCAAGCAAGACCCTCGAACCATCTGGTTCTAAATTCAACTCAACTTTCAACGATGTCTCTGTACCGTCTATTGCATTATTGCCTGGCTGTCATTTAACTCCAGGGGATGTGGATGAACTAAAAGAGATCGTTATGGAATTTGGATTTAGCCCGATTACAATTCCAGATCTTTCAATTTCTCTGGATGGGCATGCCGAACTGGAAGCAGCCCCGGTGGTTCAGGGTGGAACGTTGCTTGAAGATTTTCAGCGTCTGTCCAAATGTAAAGCGTGTCTGTCCTTTGGTCTGAGTATGGAAACATCGGGAGAAATACTCAAACGAACCCATGAAATTCCTCATCATAACTTTCCTTCAATAACTGGCCTTGCAGCAAGCGACGAATTTGTACTGACTCTGGCCAAATTATCAAGTAAGCCCATACCGGAGAAACTCCTCCGTCAAAGAAGCCGCTTGTTGGATACCCTAGCTGACTATCATGACCAGCTAGGGAGCCTAAAGACAGCCATAGCTTTAGAGATGGATCTGCTGTATAGTTTGGCTTCTTGTTTGGTCGAGGTAGGTGCTGAGATTTCTGTAGCCTTGGCAGCATCTCGGGCAGGTATCCATAAATTATCTTTACCCATCCCCATCGAAGTGGGAGATCTGGAAACACTCGAGGAACGAGGGGGTCGAAGCAGGTTAATTATTGCCAATTCAAATGGTCGTCAAGCCGCAGGGGTGCTTAAGCTTCCGCATTTAAGAGCGGGCTTGCCAGTGTTTGATTGGGTAGGTTATCCACAAAAATGCTGGATTGGCTATTCAGGCACTCAACAATTTCTCTTTGACACTTTGAATTCCTTAAGTTAGGGAGAAGGGTCACTAAGTCAATACTTTATAGAACGAACTACTGAGAATGAGGAGATATCGAGAGAAGGTCTTAGGAATAGAGGGAGGTTAAAGGTATGCTTATAGCCTTTGCCAGCAGCGATGGGAAAACAATTGACTCGCATTTTGCTTCCGCCCCTAGGTTTGAGATGTATAAGTTTACTGGGGGACCTCAAGGGATCATCCATACATCTCTATCCTCTGAGGATATGATGGAATCGAATGATAAGGTGGATGTACGCATTCGAATGCTTAAAGAATGTGCGATAGTCTATTGCACACAAATTGGGGGTCCCGCAGCAGCTCGTTTAGTTCAGTGCGGTATTCATCCCTTGAAAGTGCCTGTCGGGGCGGAGATTGTTGATGAACTCAATAAGTTGAACAAATTACTGCTTTCCAAAAAACTACCGCCTTGGTTAAAGAAGAAAGTGGGCGACTGTTAGAAACCCTATAGGAGGATGGAAATGAGTGAAGGACTGATTTACAAAACCTTTGGCGGATTGCCTTGGACGCCTCAGTTTGTGGAAGCAATAGATAATTCCCTGTGCCTTGGGTGTGGACGGTGTGTGAAATTATGTGTGCGAAAATGCTTAGGTCTGGAAAGTTTTGAGGATGATGAGGGGACAGAGCGGCACGTTGCGATCATTGCTAATAAGGATCAGTGTATCGGCTGCCAGGCCTGTGGCAGTATCTGCATACGACACTGTTATACGTTTAAGGAAAAATAGGCGCGAGGCACTGTGTTCAAAGTTCGAGGTTCGAGTGTATGTGTGCTTCCGGGTCTCAAAGGGCTTCGTAAGGGGTGAAAGTCTGTGCTCTTTGTGGGGCCGCCTTTGTGGCATAATTCTATTTTACAGCGAAGGAGAGTGCAAAACTCCCGACGGTCATGGGGTTCCTGCTTATTTTTAGTAGGAGCCTTAGAAGTGGATTAACAAATAAGATGAACGATGGGAGAGATTAAGATGCATAGAGAATGTAATCATGGGGGAATAAGTAGTTCGCATTTAAATCAGGGACATCCCTGTTTTTCAACCTCCGGGCATGGCAGAACCGGACGAATACACTTAGCGGTAGCACCAGAGTGCAATATATCGTGCAATTACTGTGTGCGCAAATTTGATTGTGCCAACGAATCGCGTCCGGGAGTAACCAGTAAGGTCATCAATCCGGATGAAGGGATTGAAACAGTCAAGAAAGCTAAATCCTCTCCTATTGGATCAAAACTTACGGTGATTGGAATCGCGGGGCCTGGAGAACCCTTAGCTAATGAAGAAACCTTTCAAACCTTGAGAAACGTGAAGCAGAACTTTCCGGATATGATTTTTTGTTTAAGTACTAATGGACTTCTTTTGCCGGAAAAACTGCCTGAATTGGTGGAGATAGGAGTATCTCACGTTACAGTTACCATTAATACACTTGATGAACAATTGGGGGCTAAAATTTATAGTTATGTTCGCTGGGGAGGAAAAACTATGATTGGCCCTGATGCTGCAAGGATACTGATCGATAATCAATTAACCGGACTTGAGATGGCGTCAAAGGCTGGAATGACCGTAAAAGTCAACACGGTGGTTATTCCGGGGATCAACGAGCACCTTTTATATAGTTTGGCTTTAGAGGTTAAAAAGCGAGGAGCACATATTCACAATTTACTCCCTTTAATCCCTCAAGCAAAATTTGCTCATAAAATAGCCCCACCTAAAGAACTGATTAAAAATTACCGCAGCATACTGGGTTCAATTCTTCCCCAAATGAGCCACTGTCAACAATGCCGTGCAGATGCAATTGGAGTGCTTTAATGATGAAAAAAGAATTAGTGGAGATGGAACAAAGGGTTTTGTTATGTGATACCACCTTAAGAGACGGTGAGCAAGCCCCCGGTGTAGCCTTCGGCCTTCATCAAAAAGAAATGATTGCTAGGGCCCTGGTAGAGGCTGGGATTGATGAATTGGAAGTAGGAGTGCCTGCCATGAGCGGGTCAGAGATTAAAACGATCTCTCAGTTAGTTGCTCTAAGGCTGCCCGTACGTCTGATCACCTGGAATCGGGCGGTTTTATCAGATCTTCAGGCAAGTTACAAAACAGGAATCGAGGGAGTGGCCATTTCCATTCCCACCTCGGACCAACAGATCAAGAACAAATTGAGAAAAGACCGGGCTTGGGTTCTTGAGCAAATGGGACAATGTATCCATAACGCCAAAAAAGAAGTTGGCTATATTGTTCTTGGGCTTGAAGATGCCAGTCGAGCAGAGTTTTCTTTTCTCAAAGAAATCTTATCTGAGGCTGAAAAGCTAGGAGTGAATCGGGTGCGTTTTGCAGATACGACAGGAATTCTTGAACCGCTGAAAGTGTTTTTTACTCTCCAAGAATTAGTGAGTGTTTCTAATATCCCTTTGGAATTTCATGCTCATAATGATTTAGGCATGGCGACAGCTAATTCTCTTGCGGCAGTTCAAGCTGGTTTTCAAGCAATCAGTGTTACAGTTGGAGGAATCGGAGAAAGGGCCGGGAATGCTGCCCTCGAAGAAGTTGCTGTTGGGCTGAAATACAGTCTTAATCAAAGGGTGGGGCTTGACTTGAAACGTTTATATTCCATCGGCATGATGGTCAGCTGGGCTACAGACCGTAAAATCTCTCGGGTCAAACCTATTATTGGGGAAGATGTTTTTACCCATACGTCTTCGATCCACATCGACGGCGTTCAAAAAGACTTTGCCAATTACCAACCCTTTCCCCCTGAAAGTGTGGGAAGGCAGCATTCAACTTCCTTCGGTAAATACTCTGGTCGTAAGACGGTTTTAAGGTTGTTAAAAGCAAAAGGGATTGATTTTAATCATGAAATTGTGGAGGATATTTTAATGAAAATTTCAAGTAAAACAAATCAACTTAAAAGACCCTTGGAGGAAGAAGATATCTTGGGGATTGTTGTAAGCGCATGCTAGAAGAAAAGAGAAAGCCAAGAACCTTCTACTATATCCTTATTAAGAAGGTTCTTGGCTCTTGTACTTTGTTGAGGTGATTGACTATTGCAATACAAAATTAGAAGAGCTAAACATTCTGACATCAGCAGTATGATTGGACTGCTAAGGACCTTGTTCTCCTTAGAAACTGATTTTGACTTTAATGAAGGTAACCAACAAAAGGGTCTGGAACTAATGTTAGAAGATTTGACAAATAGGTACATAGTGGTAGCAGAGCAAGATGGAAAGAGCATAGGAATGTGTACGGCTCAGATTTTGGTGTCCACTGCTGAAGGTGGAATCTCAGCCGTAATCGAAGATTTGGTCGTTGAAGAAGCTTGTTGTAGGCAAGGGATAGGTAAGGAACTGCTCTTAGCCGTGGAAGGTTGGGCGTGGGAACGAGGGGTAAGGCGCTTGCAGTTATTAGCTGATCGAAACAACACACGGGCGTTGGAGTTCTATAAGGGGATTGATTGGAAGGTTACTCAGTTGATCTGTTTACAGAAAAAGAGAAGTTAGTAAAAGAAAAAATATAACTGGAGTACAAACCTACAGATTATGCAATAGAAACCTTCTTTTAAGCACCGTGCTTAGAAAGAAGGTTTTTGTCATTTGGCGTAGAATTGAACGGATTGGATAGTTAGCTGAAAAGAGGTTGCATAATGTCCTTAGATTGGTTTCAACTGGTTTTAATCTATATTGTAACAAATTCATTGTCCAAGGTTATTCAGAAACAGGCGTTGAAGGATCGAGATATTGATCCAGCAGCCTTCAGTGCATTTTTTCTATTCATTGTGGGAGTTATCAGCATACCTTTCCTTTGGGTGGAGAAGCCTAGTATTATTAATAGTTTAGAAGTATGGCTGGTAGTTATACTTTCCAGTCTCTTTTATACGGCATGTATGGTTCTATATTATCATGCATTAAAAGGGACGGAAGTTAGCCAGGTTGAAACTATTGCGACTACACGTTCAATATGGTTCATGGTATTAGGGAGTTTCCTCTTTGGAGAAACGGTTAACCTAAGTAATTTTCTAGGCATTGCCCTTATTTTTGGAGGCTTAATTGTTATATACTGGGACAAAGGGAGCTTTAAGGGCTTTGGAAAACCTCATTTATATACTTTAATCTACGCTCTTTTAATCAGCAGTGCTTATGCCTTAGACAAAATTGCTTTAAACTCTTTTTCGGTTGTTCTATATCAAGTGGTGATATACATAATTCCAGCAGTTTTTACGGTAATGTTTATTCCTAAGACCTTCAACGGTCTCAGATATTTTCTAAAACCACAAAAAACCACCTTTATCATTCTTGCAAGCGCGGTCTTTCAAATGATTTCCACCTTAGCTCTCTATGCAGCTTATAAATATGGGGGAGACCTCTCAGTAGTAGGCCCCCTTGCTCAAACATCCACCGTTCTGACGATACTTATTGGTATTGTAATTCTTAAAGAGAGATGGAATTTGAAACGAAAAATTATCGGAGTTATACTTGCTCTAGCAGGGGTTGTTCTTCTTAAGCTATCTATCTAGTTATTAGAGTGTTAACTGGAGGCTCGGGGATGTTCTAATAGATTAAGACTTAAATATAGCACTAGCATTAAAATCGGAGAGGGGTTAGTAATATGGGAAAACTGGTCGAATGTGTACCGAATTTTAGTGAGGGGCGTCGCCCGGAGGTTATTGAAGCGATTGTAGCGGAGGTTAAGAAGGTCAAGGGAGTAAAACTTCTTGATGTTAAGCCTGATGCCAGCCATAATCGAACGGTTGTAACCTTTGTAGGTGAACCACAGAGTGTCAAACTTGCCGCTTTCAATGTCTGTGCCAAGGCTTGTGAGTTGATTGATATGGAGCAACAGCAAGGAGGGCATCCACGGGTTGGAGCCACGGATGTGGTTCCGTTTATTCCTGTTAAAGAGGTTAGTATGGAGGAATGTGTTCAGCTGGCCAATGAACTTGGAGCCGAGATCGCCGACAAACTGGGCATTCCTGTCTATCTTTACGAGGAAGCGGCTAAAGTGCCGAGTAGAAGGAGACTTCCTGACGTAAGAAAAGGAGAGTACGAAGGGTTAAAGGCGGAAATAATTAAGCCTGAACGCCATCCTGATTACGGTCAGCCTAAAATGCATCCTACAGCTGGGGCAACCGTTGTCGGGGCTCGTCAATTTTTGGTGGCTTACAATATCAATCTTGGTACAAATGATCTTAGTATTGCAAAGAAAATCGCAGATTCCATCCGTGAAGTCAAAGGTGGATTTAAGTATGTCCGGGCAATGGGAGTTATGTTAGAAGAACGAGATGTTGCTCAGGTATCGATCAATATGGTTAATTACACTGGGACCCCGTTATTTCGGGTGTTTGAGACTGTTAAATCCGAGGCGGCTCGCTATGGGGTAAACATTATTGGCAGTGAATTAGTAGGAGTAACTCCTTTGCAAGCACTTCTTGACGTGGCTGAGTTTTATTTACGTTTAGAGAACTTTGATCGTAAACAGGTTTTTGAAGAGAATTTGGGTGAAGAATAGGGCCAGGGTCGATGGGGTGGGCCGGAGCGAAATTGCTCCGCTCACCACGGCGCCGTCGCTATCGAGCTTGATTACGAGGTGAGCGTTGGCAAACCTCTGGGCTGTTCTGAATGTGCGTCGCTCCTTGCCATCCTTGGCACCGCGACATCAGTCCATCCATGGACAAGTCCTGTGCCACGCTGGCACCTCGTAATGTAAGCTCTTTAACGCGACTTTGCCTAAAGGTTCGATGCGCAAGTTCGCTCCAGCCTGCTCTGGGGGCGACGGGGGGCAGGGACGAGGATCGCTATTTTCAGATGAAGCTAGAGTCAATTACCGAATGAAGATTGGGAACTCATAGTCCATCCCAGTTTAGAAATCAAATATCGATGGGAGGTTAGTTAAATGTTAATTGATAAGACCGTGAGTGGATTTGTAGAAGAGTTAGCCAGTAATTCTCCGGCTCCTGGTGGTGGGAGTGCGGCGGCTCTTGCTGGATCCTTAGGGGCGGCGTTGAGTATCATGGTATGTAATTTTACAGAAGGCAAGCCTAAGTTTAGCGATGTCCAAGGTGAGATTTTGCAGATTAAGCAACAAGGTCTGGGCTTAAAGAATGATTTGATGGATTATGTTGATGCAGATACGAATGCCTTCGATGAGGTCATGAAGGCGTATAGATTACCTAAGGAAACCGACGATGAAAAACTACTCAGGTCAGAACGAATTCAGGAGGCTACAAAGCAGGCAACGTTGCTGCCGCTTAAAGTAGCAGAGTCTTGCGTTGAAGTCTTGAAACTTTCGCTCAGGGTCTTAACAATCGGCAATCCAAACACTGCCTGTGATGCAGCGGTTTCTGGGGTCACGGCCTATGCAGGATTCCAAGGGGGGATTTTCAACGTCAAGATTAATCTGAGTTCAATTAAGGATGAGGCCTTTCTTCAAACTATTCGAGATAAGATCGCGGTGTTGCAAGAAGATGCCGATAAATATAATCAACTAATCTTGGCTAAAGCTAAAGAGGTTATTGGTTGAAGACCAACGAGGTATATTTGAATAACATTTTCATAGAACATCGTTTAAAAATATAAGAGTCTTCGATGGAAGGCTCTTATTTGGCATTGGGTTAAAGCCTCATGAGAAGAGATAATGATGTGACCCTACATAATTGTGCACGAAGTGTCGGTACCTAGTGGGTGTCGCATTATTTGGTGGTTGTGGAAATCAAGACGATTAAATAAATCGCCACACTGTTTTCTTGCGAAATTCCCCTTAGAGCTGTTATACTAAGTATTTAGAATATCAAATTTGCTAATTAAAACTTGACTATAGAAATGAGGGCAGGACCTTGGCACAGGCTTCACAACGTATCCGTAATTTTTCTATTATTGCACATATCGATCATGGCAAATCGACTTTAGCTGACCGGCTGATAGAGTATACCGGGGCCTTGAGTAAACGGGAAATGGAAGCGCAAGTCCTTGATAACATGGATTTAGAGCGTGAACGTGGAATTACGATTAAGCTTCAGACGGTGCGCTTAAGTTATCAAGCTAAAGACGGTCAGATTTATGAACTTAATCTTATTGATACTCCCGGTCACGTGGATTTTACCTATGAGGTATCTCGTAGTTTAGCAGCCTGTGAAGGGGCATTGTTGGTGGTGGATGCTGCTCAAGGTATTGAAGCTCAGACCTTGGCTAATGTTTATCTGGCTTTAGAAAACGATCTAGAGCTGATTTCGGTTATTAATAAGATCGACCTCCCTAGTGCGGATCCTGAGCGGGTTAAACAAGAAATCGAAGATGTAATTGGGTTAGATGCAAGTGAAGCGGTTCTAGCTTCGGCAAAGACAGGGGTTGGCATTGAAGAGATCCTAGAAAGGATTGTAACCATGGTCCCGCCTCCTCAAGGGGATGATCAAGCGCCCCTAAAAGCACTGATTTTCGATTCTAAGTTTGATGCCTATAAAGGTGCTATTTCTTATATTCGAGTTGTGGAGGGACGAGTTGCTAAAGGCACGACCATGAAAATGATGTCTACTGGAAAAACCTTTGAAGTCACTGAAGTAGGAGTGTTTTCCCCTTCAATGCTTCTTGTAGACGAGCTTAAAGCGGGTCAAGTAGGGTTTATCGCCGCGAGTATCAAGAATGTCAAGGATACTCAGGTCGGGGATACAATTACGGATGCGGACAATCCTGCCACTGAAGTGCTTCCGGGGTATAGGAAGTCAACGCCTATGGTCTTTTGCGGACTTTATACGGTGGAGGCGAGTGATTACAACCGACTGCGTGATTCTTTGGAAAAGCTTCACCTTAATGATGCAAGCCTGATCTTCGAGCCGGAAACCTCAATTGCTCTAGGTTTTGGTTTTCGGTGTGGATTTCTCGGCTTACTTCACATGGAAATAATTCAGGAACGTTTAGAACGGGAATATGACCTTAATTTGATCACGACGGCACCGAGCGTTATTTATAAGGTGAACACTATAAAGGGAGAAGTTTTAAATATTGATAATCCCTCCAATCTTCCCAAAGTCGATCAAATTGTTAGTATAGAAGAGCCCATTGTCAAGGCGACGATTTTAGTTCCATCTGAGTACGTGGGTGCAATCATGGAACTCAATCAGGAAAAGCGTGGAACGTATTGTAATATGGATTACGTATCCACCAATCGCGTGAGGTTGACTTATGAACTTCCGTTGAGTGAGATTGTTTTTGATTATTTTGATCAATTAAAGTCGCGGACCAAAGGATATGCGTCTTTGGACTATGAACTCTCGGGCTATAAAGAAACGAATCTCGTAAAAATCGATATCCTTTTGAATGGGGAAATGGTGGATGCCCTTTCGTTCATCGTTCACCGGGATAAGTCCTATAGTCGGGCAAGGAAGATGGTTGAAAAACTCCGCGGTATTATACCAAGACAGATGTTTGAAATTCCAATTCAGTCAGTGATCGGTAATAAAGTCATTGCTCGGGAGACGGTGAGTGCCATGAGAAAGGATGTCCTATCTAAATGCTATGGGGGAGACATTTCCCGTAAGCGCAAACTTCTTGAGAAGCAAAAAGCTGGTAAGAAGCGTATGAAACAAGTGGGTAGTGTGGAAATCCCACAAGACGCTTTTATGGCGGTATTGAAGATCGAGGATTAACCTACGCCTTATTTTTATAAACAAGAAAGAGTTGTAAGCGAATGCCATCCTTATACGTTCACGTCCCCTTTTGTAGGCAAAAATGTGATTACTGTGCTTTTTATTCCCACTCGTTGGTGGAATCCCCTAGGGATCTTATCTCAGTGTATTTCGAGGGTTTAGAAGTCGAGATGGCTAAAAGGCAAAAAGATGCCCCTCAAGGGGTATCTTCTCTTTTTATTGGAGGTGGAACCCCTACAGTCCTAAATGTGAACGACTTAGAGCGTCTACTGGCCATGATTCATCGGTATTTCCCCATAGTACTTGAGGCTGAGCAAACCATGGAAGGGAATCCTGGGACCCTTACTTATGAAAAAATAAAGCTCATACGAAGTCTTGGTATCAACCGATTTTCTTTAGGAGTCCAGTCGTTTAATGATCAATTGCTAGGTACTGTAGGGCGTATTCATACTGCTGGGCAAGCGCGTGAAGCAATTGGGGGATTGAGAAACGCAGGATTTAAAAACCTTAATTTAGATTTGATGTTTGGGCTACCTGCCCAGGATATGGCCCTGTGGCAGGCGTCTGTGGAAGAAGCTTTATCCTATTCGCCGGAACACCTTTCCCTCTATGGCTTAATGCTAGAAGAAGGAACGCCGCTTTACGAACGATACTCTGCCCCTTCTTCCGCTAGGGGATTTAAACTAGGTAACAATATTCCTCGGCTTCCGGATGAGGATCAACAGGCCATGATGTATGAATGGGCTGTGAAACGGTTGAGGCAAGGGGGATATAGACAGTATGAAACCTCTAACTTTGCGCGCCCTGGCTTTGAATGTCAACATAACTTAGGCTATTGGCGAGGAAAGGATTACTTAGGCATTGGTCCCGGTGGAGTATCTTGTTTAAATAGGGTGCGTTGGAAAAACATTGAGGAAGTATCTACTTATCATAACCTTCTGAGGAAAGAGCAAAGCCCTCTCGATGAGTCCGGTCAGGAAGTTCTATCCTTGCGCGAGTGTATGGCAGAGCGCATGATTCTGGGCTTACGTCTTGAGGAGGGGGTTCATCTCAAAGCCTTTGAACATGATTTTGGAGCGGATCTTAGGGATATTTATAGAGATGTTTTGGAACGCTATAATCATCAGGATGTTTTTGTGGTTAAGGGGGATTACTTTCGCTTAAATCCCAAATATTCTTTTATAGCTAACTCTATCTTACAAGAATTTGTTTAAGGACGTAGCAGTGAAATCCCTCCCGACTTTTGCGTGTAGAATTGGGAGTTTTAGTATTAGATAACACAGTTTTCAACGCGTCATCTAAAGAGAAGAATTATCTTAAAATGATTCTTGACAAAGGGAAAATGACGTGGTAATGTGAAGACATCAACTGTTAGCACTCATCAAGGTAGAGTGCTAACAACAAAAAACCCCGATCATTATCGTGTGTGTGTTTAGTATCTAACAGGGGATCAGTTAAGAAAGCGGGGGAGCATGTATGCAAATGGATGAACGCAAACGCAAAATATTACGAGCGATAGTTCAAGATTATATTGCTACCGCTGAACCGATTGGTTCTCGAACAATTGCACGTAAGTTCGATTTAGGAGTATCCTCAGCTACGATTCGCAATGAGATGGCGGATTTAGAGGAGTTAGGATTTATTGAGCAACCGCATACATCTGCAGGCCGTATACCTTCGGACGCAGGGTATCGATATTTTGTAGATTGTCTAATGGATCCTCAAGCACTTAATGCTGAGGAAATAGAAATTATCGAACGTGAGAGCGCAAAAAGAATCAACGAGCTTCAGGAAGTTATTACGCACACCAGCAAATTACTGTCTGAGCTAACAAATCTGACGAGTCTTGTTCTCGGACCGCATAAAGGGAAGAGTACCTTTGGGAAAATGCATTTTCTACCCTATCAACCGGGTCAGGTGATTATGGTCATCGTCAAAGAAAATGGCGTGGTAGAAAATCATATTATTGATGTTGGAGAGAATCTTACGGCGGAAGAGTTGCAGCATGTGGCCGGGGTCTTTAACCAAAAAATGCGGGGATATTCCATTAGTCAGGTCAAACGCAGCCTTTTGCATGAAATATATAGTGAACTATCGAGGCAGAGACTTTTAATTGATAATGCGTTAGATATGTTACGAGCTATTTTAGATGATAACGAGGAAAAGGATCGTATTTATCTTGGGGGAACCCTAAATATGCTTAATCAGCCTGAATTTAGAGATTTAGGCAAGGTTAAAACCTTATTCAAAGTCTTCGAAGAAAATGAACCCTTGAAAAAACTAATAACCCCCCGCCAAGAGGGACTAAATGTCACTATCGGTGGAGAAAATATATTGAAGGAATTTCAAGATTGCAGCGTAATATCCGCGACGTATAAAGTCAATGGCTTAACAATCGGGGCGGTGGGCGTACTTGGGCCGACCCGTATGGATTACGCCAAAGTCATAGCCATTGTCGACTTTATGACTCGAAGTTTGACGGAAGTTTTGACGAGACGTAGGCGGTGACGGTAGTTTGCGAGGGCTGGAGTGAGGTTTGAGCGAGGGCTGAAGTGAAGTCTGAGTGAGGGCTGGAGTGAAATTGCTCCGCTCACCACGGCGCCGTCGCTATCGATTCTTGATCTCGAGGCGAGCTTTGGCAAACCTCTGGGTAATACCTGAAGTGAACCAGTGCCACGCTGGCGCCTCGAAATCTAAGCTGGATTGACGCGACTCTGCCTAAAGGTTCGCTGCGCAAGTTCACTCCAGCCTGGTTGGGGAGACGGGGGCTGGGAACGACGGAGGTTAGGAACGGTTGGGGAAAATGGGGAAGGTGTTGAATTGCTTCGCTCTCAACACTGAGCTCAACAGTAAGTTGAGATTAATTCCTTCAAATTTTCCTGTGCGTTGAAGCTCTGCTTGGCAATAGTTCAAAGATGCGGTGACTGAGCCTTTTGGTTCATTCTATATAAATAGTGATTAAGTGCGAGAGGTGATTATGCATGGCGCGAATGAGAGAAGAAACTCTCAGAGGCCGAGAGCTTAAGGATGAGGGTCAAGTGGAGGATACGCAAGAGCGTGACCTAGAGAATCCTCCGGGTGAAGATACTCTGGATAGCAATGATATGAGTTCTTTAGAAAAAATTATGACGCTGGAGGCTGAGCTTACTCAAGCTAAAGCAAAAGCGGATGAGCACTACAATCATGTGTTAAGATTACAGGCAGAGTTTGATAACTACAGAAAACGAACGCAGAAGGAAAAGACAGAGATCATTAAACATTCAACTGAGCGTCTTGTTGCGGAGTTACTTCCTGTTTTGGACAATTTTGAACGGGCTGCCAGCTCGGCTCAATCAAACCCCGATTTTAATGCTTTTTCACAAGGTGTGGACATGATTTATCGTCAATTACAAACGGCACTTGGCAAGGAAGGGCTTAAGCCGATAGAAGCTGTGGGTCAGCCTTTTGACCCGAACCTTCATGATGCGGTGCTTCGAGTGGAGTCAGATGACCATTCCGAGAATACTGTCGTGGAAGAACTTCAAAAAGGGTACTACCTTAAAGAGAAAGTTCTTCGTCCTAGTATGGTTAAAGTTTCAAACTAGTTAAGTTAAAGGAGGAAGATTATAATGGGTAAAATTATTGGTATTGACTTAGGTACAACTAACTCTTGTGTTTCAGTTATGGAGGGTGGAGAAGCTGTTGTCATCCCTAATGCGGAGGGGAATCGTACAACTCCATCTGTCGTAGGTTTTTCAAAAACTGGTGAGCGATTAGTCGGACAGGTAGCTAAACGCCAATCTGTTTCGAATCCAGACAAAACTGTAAGTTCCATTAAACGTCATATGGGCTCAGATCACAAAGTAAAGATTGAAGATAAGACATATAGCCCACAAGAGATTTCTGCCATGGTTCTTCAAAAGCTTAAAACAGATGCAGAAGCTTATATTGGGCAGCCGGTTACCCAAGCGGTTATTACGGTTCCTGCATATTTTACAGATGCTCAACGCCAAGCAACCAAAGATGCTGGTTCAATTGCCGGACTTGAGGTTTTAAGGATTATTAACGAGCCTACTGCTGCGGCACTTGCCTATGGTCTCGATAAAAAAGATGATTCAACGGTTTTAGTGTTTGACCTGGGTGGCGGTACCTTTGACGTTTCAATTCTGGAATTGAGCCAAGGTATGGTAGAAGTTAAAGCTACCAGTGGAAATAACAATTTGGGCGGCGACGATTTTGACCAACGCCTAATTGATTATATGGTAGCAGAATACAAGAAAAGCCATGGAGCAGATCTTTCTAAAGACCGAGTTGCTCTTCAGCGTTTAAAAGAAGCTGCCGAAAAAGCTAAGATTGAGCTTTCCGGCGTGACAAATTCTAATGTTAATCTGCCGTTTATCACCATGACGGAAGAGGGACCACAACACTTAGATATGAATATTTCTCGCGCAAAATTTGAGGAAATCACCTCTGACCTTGTGGAAGCTACTGTTGGCCCTACACGTCAAGCGATTCAGGATGCTAAACTCTCTTGGAATCAAATTGATCAAATCATTTTAGTCGGTGGATCTACCCGTATCCCTGCGGTGGTAGAAGCTATTAAGAAAGTAAGCGGTAAAGACCCACATAAAGGAGTTAACCCGGATGAAGTAGTAGCTATGGGAGCTGCTATTCAAGGGGGCGTACTCAGTGGCGAAGTTAAGGATATGATCTTGTTGGATGTTACTCCCCTGTCCTTAGGGATTGAAACCCTAGGTGGAGTATTTACCCGGATCATTGATCGTAACACGACAATTCCGACAACGAAATCTCAAACCTTCTCAACTGCTGCGGATAATCAAACCTCTGTCGACATTCATGTCCTCCAAGGAGAACGTGAAATGGCAAGTTATAATAAGACCTTGGGACGTTTCCAACTGTCAGGAATTCCTCCTGCACCCCGCGGTGTTCCACAAATCGAAGTAAAATTTGATATTGATGCCAATGGTATTGTTCACGTCTCCGCAAAAGATGTGGCTACTGGAAATGAACAAAAAGTAACCATTACTTCATCTACGGGTCTATCCAAAGAAGATATTGAGAAGATGAAGCAAGATGCTGAAGCTCATGCAGAGGAAGATAAGAAACACAGAGAGCTTATTGATGCTAAGAACGCAGCAGATTCGATTGGTTATCAAACCGAGAAAACCTTGAAGGAATTCGAAGGTAAAGGTGACGCTGCAGAAGTCGAAAGTATCAAAAAGGCGCTAGAAGATCTTAAGACAGCGGCCGCTGGGGATAGCGTTGAAGAGATCAATGCGAAAACTGAGGCCTTGAATAAAGTTCTCCATCCTTATATTGAAAAAATGTATCAGCAACAAGCTGCTCAAGATCCAAATGCAGGGGCTGGAGCACAACCTGGAGCTGAACAAGCTAAAAAAGAGGATGATGTCGTAGATGCTGAGTTCACTGAAGTGAAGAAGGATCAGTAATAAGCGAGGGTTAGGGTCGATGGGGTGGGCTGGAGCGAAATTGCTCCGCTCACCACGGCGCCGTCGCTATCGAGCTTCATTACGAGGTGAGCTTTGGCAAACCTCTGGGCTGTTCTGAATGTGCGTCGCGCCTTGCCATCCTTGGTACCGCGACATCAGTCCATCACGGCGCCTTGCCGTCCATGGCGACGCTCTAACCTCGAACGTCCTGTTCGAGTCATGGACAAGTCCCGTGCCACGCTGGCACCTCGTAATGTAAGCTCTATTAACGCGACTCTGCCTAAAGGTTCGCTGCGCAAGTTCGCTCCAGCCTGGCTGGGGTCGACGGGGCAGGAACTGACGGAGGTTAGGATCGTTCCTAGAATATTTTTTAGAGATAATTCTAAGGGCACAAAGCTTTTTAAGCCTTTGTGCCTGCATTTGTTTGTAGAAAACTATTAAAAATTCCATTTAAATGGATATTTCCTTGTGCTTCAGGCTGAAGGGTCATATAATACTATAGGACTTTACTGTCTGAGTGGATGGGTAAGCAGGAGTGTGGAGGAAAATAATGAAACGCGATAACTATGAAGTGCTCGGGGTCGAGCGAAATGCTAGTGAACAGGAGATTAAAAAGGCATATAGAAAGTTAGCTCGCCAATATCATCCGGATGTGAACCCGGGAAATAAGGAAGCGGAAGAAAAGTTTAAGGAAGTTACGGATGCCTATGATGTTTTGAGCGACCCGCAGAAGAGGGCGCGTTATGACCAGTTTGGGCATGAAGATCCTGGCATGGGGGGCATGGGTGGCTTTGGAGATGCTGGCGGTTTCGGTGACATTTTTGATATGTTCTTTGGTGGAGGCGGCGGGCAACGGCGTGGCGGTCCACAACGGGGCTCGGATTTACGCTATGCTATGACCTTGAGCTTTGAAGAGGCGGTATTTGGTGTAGACAAAGAGATCCAGATTCCTCGTGATGAAACTTGTATGGATTGTCAAGGTTCTGGAGCTGCGCCGGGTACGCACCCTACGACTTGTTCCCAATGTCATGGCAGTGGGCAAGTTAAGGTCACGCAGCGGACGCCTTTTGGTCAGATCCAAACGGCAAGAACTTGTCCAACCTGTCAAGGAGAAGGTCGTACAGTCAGTAGTCCTTGCTCAACTTGTCACGGACAAGGGAAGGTACGTAAGGTTAAGACTATTAAAATTAGTGTTCCTGAAGGTTCGGAAGACGGCTTGAACTTGAGGCTTAGCGGAGATGGGGAAGCTGGATCTAAAGGGGGGCCTCCGGGAGACCTTTATATCATTCTCCAGGTCAAACCTCACAAGTTCTTTGAACGGGATGGAAATGATATTTATTGTGAGATTCCGATTACCTTCGTCCAAGCGGCTTTAGGCGCAGAGATTGAGGTTCCTACTCTTGATGGGGTAGTTAGCATGAAAATCCCTGAAGGGACACAAACAGCTACGATCTTTAGGCTTAAAGGGCACGGTGTACCACGTCGACGTGGAACCGGTCGTGGTGATCAGCATGTTCGAGTCGTTTTGACTACGCCAACTAAGCTGAATGATAAACAAAAGAAACTCCTGCGCGAATTTGGGGAAGTTACTTCAGAACAGCAACAAATGGGTAAAAAGTCGTTGTTTGAAAAATTTAAAGAGAACCTTCGCGATGCAATGGGGTGAAAAGGAGTATAAACAATGAAGTGGCGTGAAGTTGCGGTAACAGTTTCATCTGAAGGAGAGGAAGCTGTTGCCGATCTTTTTTATGGGTTGGGTTGTCCTGGTGTAAGTATTGAAGATCCGGAACTTTTACTAAAATACATGGAATCCGGCGAGTGGGATTACCATGTGTTTGAAGAAGTGAAGCTCACTGGAACCTCGGTAGTGAAGGGTTACTTCCCAGAAGATGAAGAGCTTTTGGACAAGCTTGAAAAGCTTGATCTAGGTATTCGTGATTTCTTGGAGCGTTATCCTCATTGGCTTATCCAGAGTAAGGGTCTTTCCTTGAAGGAAGAGGATTGGGAAACTGCTTGGAAGGCCTATTTTAAACCGATTCATATTGGTAAGCATTTTCTGATTAAGCCGACTTGGGAGCAAGCTGAGCTTAGGCCGGGGGATATTGTTCTTGAGCTTGACCCGGGTATGGCCTTTGGAACAGGAACTCATCCTACCACAACGTTATGTTTAAGGACGTTAGAGGACATTATAAAACCAGGACAGACAGTTTTCGACTTAGGGACAGGTTCTGGAATCTTAGCTATTGCGGCTGCGAAACTCGGGGCAAAGGTGGAGGCAGTGGACCTTGATTCGGTTGCTATCAAGGTGGCCCAAGAAAATGTCACCCTAAATAAGGTGGATGATCAGGTAAGGGTGTTACGAGGGGATTTAGGGACTGTTCTCCAGGGACAGGCAGATGTCGTCATCGCTAATATCATTGCCGATGTAATCCTAATATTGCTTGCGGATCTAAAACGGATCTTGCATAAAGATGGTGAATTTTTAGCGTCGGGGATCATTGATAATCGGGCGGATGAGGTGAAAACTGCCATGAAGGAAGCCGGGTTTGAAATTATTGAACGTGTCGAAGACTCTGGCTGGATTTTATTTCGAGCGAGGTGGGCTTAGGGTGAATCGGTTTAAAATTACTGAGCTCGGGAAGGATGTTTTTTGGTTGCGTGATGCGGAACGGGAACATCTTGTCCGGGTGCTGCGGCTTTCGCCAGGAGACTTGGTTGTGGGTTATGATAATACTGGAAAAGAGTATACCAGTGTTATTGTGAATATTGAGGACAAAAGTGTCACTTGCCGAATTCTTAGTACGGATCAGCCCGATGTAGAGGCTCATACCAAGGTTTTTATGGTGTCAGGACTCTCAAAAGGGGAAAAAATGGACTGGGTAATTCAAAAAGGAACTGAATTGGGCATGGCTGGCCTCGTTCCCTTGCGCGCTAAGCGTGCGATTGTACATATTGAAGGAAAAAAAGCTCAAGACAGGGTAGTTCGCTGGCAAAAAATTGCCTCAGAGGCTTCCAAACAATCTCATAGGGTACAGGAACCTAAAATATTTGAGGTCAGTGATTGGAAGGACCTGAAAGCACATTTGCCTGAGGATACTCAATGGTTGATACCCTATGAAGAGGAGAAAACGCAGCGGATGGCCACTGTGCTTGGAACGATGAGTGCCGAACATCCTATTGCTATCATTATTGGCCCCGAGGGAGGTTTTGAGCAGTCTGAGGTCGCTTGGGCTCAAGAGAAGCTGGGGGCTCAAAGTGTTACGATAGGACCGAGGATTCTGAGGACTGAGACTGCGGCTTTGGCGGCGCTGACGTTGGTTTTGGGGCATTTTGGAGACTTAGGATAAAAGGTGGAGTATATTAATGTCATTCGATATTCAAAATCCAATCATCGAACCTCGAACTACGAACCACGAACCACGAAAAGCGGTTTGTTTTGTTACCTTAGGTTGCAAGGTCAATCAAACTGAAAGTGAGGCAATGGCTCAGCTTTTTCGAGAGGCGGAGTATCAGGTGGTGAGTTCCCAAGAAGAAGCGGATGTTGTCGTGGTTAATACCTGTACTGTGACGAATACGGGGGATAGTAAATCCCGGCAGATCATTCGCCGGATGATTAAGGCTCACCCGGATAGTGTTATGGTGGTGATGGGGTGCTATGCTCAAACTGCGCCGGGTGAGATTCTTGGGATTGAGGGGGTTGATCTGGTTCTTGGAACTCAGGATCGCTCCAAGATCTTGGAGTGGATAGAGCGTGTGAAGGCGGAGAAGGCTCCTCAGAATGCTGTGCGTGGGATTTGGGATGCTGAGGAGTTTGAAGAACTTCCCCAACTTAGTGAGGAGCATCGGACGAGGGCGATGTTGAAGATTCAGGAAGGGTGCAATCAGTTTTGTACGTATTGCATTATTCCTTATGCACGGGGGCCTTTGCGTAGTCGGCGTCCTGAGAACGCTATTGCTGAGGCTCGGAGGTTAGTTGAGGAAGGGTATCCGGAAATTGTCTTGACGGGTATCCATACGGGCTTCTATGGGCAGGATTTGGGGGACGAATGGCATTTAGCTCGTTTAATAGGGGAGCTGGATAAGATTCCTGGCCTTCGTCGCTTGCGTCTAAGTTCTATCGAGCCAATGGAATATACGGATGAGTTGATTGAGAGCATCGTTTTATCAGAAAAAGTCTGTCCCCATGTGCACATACCTTTACAGAGTGGAAGCGATAATGTTCTGGCTCGTATGAACCGCCCTTATAACTTGAAGGAGTACCGTGAGTTGCTAGAAAAACTCCGCCAGCGAATTCCGGGTCTTGCTGTTACAACGGATATTATTGTAGGTTTCCCTGGGGAAACGGATGAAGATCATGAATCAACGATCAGGTTTGCCGAGTCCTGTTATTTTTCTGGAATTCATGTATTTCCCTATTCTAAGAGAAAAGGAACCCCTGCTGCTGATTATCCTGATCAAGTTCTGAAGAAACTAAAGGATCAACGGGTAAAGGAATTATTGGTGGTTGCTCGTGATAGCCAGTTAAGGTTTAGTCGTCGCTTTATTGGAGATTCAGTAGAGGTGTTGATTGAAAGAGTTGATCCACAAGGATGTGGGGTGGGGCATACTCCGCACTATATTCAGGTTGAGATTCCCTCTCCTGAGAATGGAAAAGGGTGGAGCGCTGGGGAGTTTGTAACGCTTGTTTTGAAAGAAAACAATATCAAGCTTTCTTAGCCGGATGTTAGCTGTACATTCTGACTGAGGAATAATTATTTAGGGAGTCAATTTGACTTGAAGTGAATAAGATAAAGGAAGGATAGAATGCAATGTCAGATTGTATCTTTTGTAAAATCGCACAAGGAACCATTCCAAGTGAAATCGCTTATGAGGATGATGAGTTAATTGCTTTCAAAGATATCCAGCCGTTAGCCCCTGTTCATTTGGTGATTATCCCCAAAATTCATTTACGTAGTCTTAATGATGTGAAGCCAGAAAATGAAGGATTAATCGGGCATCTTTTTGGGGTGATCAAACGCCTAGCGGAGGAGTTCGGGGTGGCAGAGTCAGGCTATAGAGTGGTCACTAATACTGGGACGGACGGAGGACAGGTCGTGGGGCATCTGCATTTTCATTTAATTGGGGGGCAGGCCCTAAACGCAAGGATTGGATGATTTTGGTTACGGCGACAAAGTGAACTTGACGCGACCTACATCATCCGGTATAATAATAAAGTATATTTGTGATGATCCAGTGGAGGGAGGGATAGACAATGAGTGAAGTCAAAGTTGGTAAAAATGAATCCCTTGATGCCGCACTCCGCCGGTTCAAGCGTTCTTGTCAAAAGGCAGGTGTAAGCGCAGAAGCTCGTAAGCACGAGGCATATGAAAAACCAAGTGTTAAGAGAAAGAAAAAGTCTGAAGCTGCACGTAAACGCAAGTTCAAGTAAGGAGTGTCTCGAATTGACCCTGAAAGATCGCTTGGTTGAGGATATGAAGGTTGCCATGAAGGCCAAAGAGGAGGGGAAGGTAAGACTTTCCGTCATTCGAATGGCTAGGGCTGCCATTAAAAATGCTGAAATCGAAAAAAAGATGGAATTTAACGATGAGCAAGTCATCGAGGTATTAGCACGCGAAATGAAGCTGCGTCGGGATGCGCTTGAAGTTTTCGGGCAAGCGGATCGCCCCGATTCGGTTAAGGCTTTGGAAGAGGAAATGGTCGTTCTGATGGATTACCTTCCTCAACAGCTTTCCGAAGGGGATATTCGCCAACTCGTTCAGGAGACCGTTGCCACAGTAGGGGCACAAAGTCTTAAAGACCTTGGAAAAGTCATGGGGGCAGTAACCCCTAAGACCAAAGGTCGTGCTGATGGCAAACTTGTCAATCAGATTGTACGAGAAGTTCTTGGGGCATAATTAATTAGTAATGCTAAAAAGAGGCCTAGTTACGCGAGTAACTAGGCCTCTTTAAATCTTAGACCCCTATGCCACTTCGCGGCACACTGATGAATGAAAAACCACTGCTCTTTTGTCCTTCTGAACGAAGTGAAGAATCTTAAGCCCTAGATCCTTCGCTATCGCTCAGGATGACATTAACCTAAATAAGTTTCAACGCGTTGTAGGGCTAATTTATGAATTGTCCCTACAGGGGTTTTCTTTATGCGAAAATAATTTGATGAAAGGCTTGGACTATTATGGCTTTTCCCTTCATAAATATCCATAGAAGGGAGGGGCTTTTTTGTTCAAGAAACTACAGACAAGTGTCGGAGAAGTTTTGGATTTTCCACCGGATGTCGTGGGAGAAGGTCCTAAAATTACAATAATTGGACGAAGACAAATCACGGTGGAGAATTATATGAGCATTGTTAATTTTTCGGAGGAAGAGATACGGTTAGAAACCGCAGACGGGGATATCTTTTTTAGGGGTAAAGGGTTTATGCTTAAGGTAATTTTGGCCTCAGAACTGCAGATCGAAGGGGAATTGACTTCCTTTTCGTTTGGAGGAGGGGAGATAGAGTAATGTTTGATTGGTTGCGAACGTTTTGGTATGGGCGAATCCTTTTCCTTGCGCAGGGGGACGAGTTAGCACGCTTCGTCAATCTAGTCTCAAAAGACGGTGTCATACTTTATCATACCCAACGTTCTGAGCGAGGGATGCGTGCCCAGATTAAACTTGCAGATTTTCGGAGGTTACGTAGGCCTGCACGCCGCACACATACTAGGCTGCATATTGTAGCTAAATATGGCTGGCCTTTTGTTGCAGCACGCTGGTGGCGAAGAAAGGGGCTATTGCTAGGAATTGTTATCATCGCATCGGTTCTAACCTTTCTGTCGCAACTGGTACTTTCTATTTCAGTTTTGGGTAATAAGAATCTCATGGTTCCTGAGGTATTAGAACGGGCCGAGAAGCTCGGGCTTAAAACTTGGGTGCCTTCCAAAGATTTAGATTTGAATGGGATTGCTAAAGCACTTCAGGAACAACTGCCGGATGCAGCTTGGATAGGCATTGAACGTCATGGAACGAACATACAAATTAGAATTTCAGAGAAAACCCGGCCGTCCATTCCTAATGAAGCGGGGAACCTTGTGGCTAGCCGTGCCGGAATCGTTAAGGAAATTATGGTCATTGACGGGACGCCTATGATTCATGAGGGAGAAACTGTCAGGGCTGGACAAGTGTTGATAGCGAGTCCTCAGAACAATATTCAAATCGATTCAAAAGCTCCCTCCTCGGTTTCCGTGGCTAGAGGATTTGTTCGGGCACGGGTGTGGTATAGTGCTGAGGCACAAATCCCCCTAGTCGAAGACAAAGTCGAAGAAAGTGGAAGAGTTGCCATAGGAAGGGGTATAAAATTTGGTTCTCGCGTTATAATGCTAACAACACAAAATTCTCCATTTGAGCAATCTCGTAAAGAAGAGATGAGTCAATCACTAAAACTCTGGAGGAATTGGCGTTTTCCTGTCGAAGGTATAAGAGTAGATCATATAGAACTCCGTAATGTGCATATTGAACGTTCGGCTGCTGAAGCTCGTAAACTAGCGGAACAAGCCGCCCGAGTTGAAGTTAGGAAAAAAATTACTCAGGGGGTTCCCATTGTGGAAGAAACAGTACGGGTGCTCTCCAACAGTTCCGGTTTAGAACGGGTCAGAGTTGAAGTTGAAACTTACGAAGATTTGGCCGTCTATGCCAACCCATAAAAGTGTGTGGGAATATTTTAGCCCTAGGGAGCACGTGAACCTTAGGTAGGGCACTGGGAAGTAAGGATGATGGTATTGAAGAATAAATTGATCAAAACGATCTGGGATGAGCTATCCGGCCATCTGGATTGGCTTAAACATCACACCACTTGGCTGCGCGCCATTGTTGGGGTGATGTATTTTCTGTTGTTTACGATTCTGTTATCCTCGAACATTTTTGTATCAACACTTCAGATAGAAGTAGGAGAGCCGAGTCCTCAGCTTATTACTGCACCGTGGACCAAGGATATTGTGGATCAAGTAAAGTACAACCGAGAAAAAGAGGCGGCAGCAAAGGGTGTTAAACCCATTTATAAGGCGGATGAAGAGTATTTGGCCTTGTTGACCAAAGAACTAGGAAACGCGTTCGCCGCCTTGCGCGAAAATTCAGCCTCAGAAGATGAACGTATCAGCGAACTTAAGAAAACTCGGCTCTTCGCGAGTTTGCCTGAGGGTGTACTAACTTCGCTTATCGAAACCCTGCCCGATGAATTAGATAAGTCTGAAAAAGTCGGGAGAGACATTATCTTAACTAGAGCACGCGATTTAGATATAGGGTCACGCACCAGCAAAGATGTTGCAGTGTTTCGTGATCGTATTAAAGCAGAACTTGATCAGTCTGATTTAACTCAAGATGCTAAAGTTTTTTTTAAGGTTTTTATGGACCTAGAGGTGAGCCAGCCAACCTTGATCGTAGACGAGTCAACCACAGAAGCAGTGCGAGCGGCCAAGCGAGCTGAAATAAAACAGGAAGTACTCCATTACAAAGCGAACCAAAAAATTGTTGGTGCAGGTGAAATCGTTGATGAAACAATCTACCAGGTCTTAGTCGATTATGGTCTCATCAATAGCCAGAATACCTGGAAGGCAGCGTCTGGAATTGCTCTCATAGTGCTAATTGGAATAGCTTCTATCGCTGCGTATTTGTACCAATATAAACGGGATGTTTTCCTCTTGGCCAATCGTCTTGTCTTGATTGGGCTCATTATGATCTTAGTTGTAGCTATTGGACGCGCTGTGATTGCCTTAAATCTGGGAGCAGACTTTAATACTCTGTCAGGGATGCTTATCCCAGTGGCTTGGGCAACGATGACAGTTGCGATCTTAGTGGGAGTGGATATCGCCATAATGGTCTCAGTGGTCTTAGCGGTTTTTGTGGCTGTTCTGGTAGATCCTGCTCTTTCGACCTCCTTCAGTCTCCATGCAGGCGTAGTGGCTCTTTTTGGCGGTATTGTTGGAGTGTATAGTGTATCTCGTTTAAGTCAGCGTTCTGATTTGGCACGTGCTGGAATCTTTGTATCTGGTGTCAATGTTTTAATGATCAGTGGAATTGCTTTATCCTCAGATATGCGTTTAGCAGTTTGGGGGGTTGGTGTGATTCTAGGGATTGTCAATGGTTTGGCATCTTCGTTCTTAACAGTAGGGGCTTTGCATTGGTTTGAGTCAGGATTTCATATTACTTCCTCTGTTCGGCTTTTAGAACTATCTGACCCTAATCGCCCCTTATTAAAACGTTTGCTGATGGAGGCTCCAGGGACCTATCATCATAGCATTCTGGTAGGTAATCTAGCTGAAGCAGCTGCGGAAGCTGTTCGCGCAGATGCCACCTTAGTTAGAGTTGCTTCTATGTATCACGACATTGGAAAGTTAAAACGCCCTTATTTTTTCATAGAGAATCAATTCACCCAAGATAACCCTCACGATAAAATTGCTCCGACTTTAAGCTCGTTGATCATCACATCTCATGTCAAAGATGGGTTGGAATTAGCCAAGGAGAATAAACTTCCACTCCAAATTCAAGATATTATTGCTCAACATCATGGAGATAGTCTCGTAAGCTTCTTTTATCATAAGGCGTTAGAAGAAAACGAGAATGTTCCTGAGGAAACCTTCCATTATGAAGGACCAAAACCCCAGACTAAAGAGGCTGCCTTAGTAGCCTTGGCCGATAACGTAGAGGCTGCAGTACGATCGATGAAGCAACCAACCCCTGGTCGTGTCGAAGGATTTGTTCGAAAAATTATTAAAGATAAGCTAAATGACGGACAATTGGATCAATGTGATTTGACGTTCCAAGATCTAGACCGGATCGCTATGGCTTTTGTTCGTGTTTTAAGTGGAATCTTCCATTCCCGGGTAGAGTATCCGGAGATGCCCAGTATAAGGGAGAGCAGCAGCAATGATTCTGTGAATAAAAAGCCCTCAGAAGAAGTGGAGGAGTCTGAAACTGCCCAGACAAAGAAGCAGCCAGATAGCCCCGAGGGGGCAGCTGAAGCTAAAGTATCTCAAGAAGATTAGCCTAGAAGGCATAACTTGCATATAGGTTTAAGTGGATGGAGACTAAAATATCCTTGAATTATACCTTAAGAATATATCCCATTGGGCATACTAGATAATATTACAATCTGAAGGGGGGAGATGGGTAAATCCCATTCATGGTTCAATGAGGTGAGGTTTGCCTAAATTGTATGATTATAGATATCACTTGGGAAGAAGAGTCAATCTTGCAGGAACAGCGCGAACCGTTGGCTGCTTTATTAAATCAAGCTATAAGCGTTGCTATCGAACTATCAGAAGGGCCAAAAGAGGCAGAGGTAAGCCTGATGTTAGTAGATGATCAGCGCATTCATACGTTAAATCGTGAGTATCGAGGAGTAGACCGCCCAACGGATGTTCTCTCCTTTGCGTTACAGGAAGAGATGGAAGACGAACCTGAGATAGAGGAAGAAGATGAAATGCTCGGAGATATTGTGATCTCCATAGAACGAGCAAGAGATCAAGCAGAGGAATATGGGCATTCTTTCGAGCGGGAGATTGTTTACTTAGCTGTCCATGGGACGCTCCATTTATTAGGCTTTGATCACGAAGAAGAGAATGGCAAACAAGAGATGCGTACTAAAGAAGAAGAGGTTATGGCTAAATTGAAGTTAGAGAGAGTATAGCAAACAAAAGGGTCTATAACTTCAAATGGAGGCAACGGAGCATATGGGGATATATCATAGACCAGGGTTTTTGCGCAGTCTAAATCAAGCCTGGCGGGGAATGATGTACACTTTAAGAACTCAAAAGCACGTTCAATTCCACGTTTTTGCAGGATTCAGCGTCTTGCTCTTGGCCTGGTGGAGTGAGGTTACGCGATATGAATGGTTGATCCTAATATTCGCGATTGGTAGTGTGATTAGTGCCGAAATCATGAATTCAGCCCTTGAAACTGTGGTAGATATGGTACAGCCAAATTATCATCCCTTAGCAGGAATGGCAAAAGACATTGCTGCTGGTGCTGTATTAGTGACTGCCATTCAAGCAGCAGTGATAGGAATGATTGTCTTTGCCCCTGCCCTGCAACGATTTGCGAACAGGATGTTTTAGTAGTAAAGGGAAAAATTAGCTTGGTTTCTAAGAAATTGTTTTAAAGGAGTTGTTGGCGTGAGGCACGATGAATCTCAAGCAAGCGGGGTAATAGAGCCGGAAATTCAGGAAATGATTTCTCAAGAGGTCTTAGATGAGCTTATTCTTCATGCTAAGGCAGCTTATGAGCAAGCTTACGTTCCCTATTCTCATTACCCAGTTGGGTCAGCAGCGCTCTTTTCTTCGGGAAAGATTTATAGTGGATGTAATGTTGAGAATGCCAGTTATGGCTTAACGATTTGTGCAGAACGAAATACGATTTTTCAAGCTATAGCGCGTGGAGAGCGAGTATTAAAAGGAATTGCTATCGCAGTTCCAAGTGATGTTTTTCCATCTCCTTGTGGTGCCTGCCGGCAAGTGATCCGTGAGTTTGCCCTGGATTGTCCGGTGGTTCTGATAAATGGGCAAGGACAAATGCGATGGACAAGCTTGAAGAGTTTGTTGCCGGAGGCCTTCGGGCCGGAGTACCTAGAACTTGTATGACACAGCGCTCGGTGCTTACGACGCAGAGCAAACTAACCGTTCAAGCTTTTTGGCTTTGGGGCGCGGGGTTCCCACCAGATGAGCCGTCCGTGGCTCACTGGTGGCAGTGTACATCCCTGTACACTGCCCCGGTCTGGAGTCGCTTGAACGGAAGTTTGCTTAGCTGCTTACGTAAAGACGTCGCGCTCGTGTGATACTGCGTCCCGGGGCTTGGAACGGAGGAACGGGAATCCCGTTGCTCGGGAGAAGGCACATTTTATGTGCGCCTTCGTACTCAGAGGAACGGAGGCGGTTCTCTTGCTTCCACTTCCGCTAGTTCACTGCCCCGGTCTGGAGTCGCTTGAACGGAAGTTTGCTTAGCTGCTTACGTAAAGACGTCGCGCTCGTGTGATACTGCGTCCCGGGGCTTGGAGCGGAGGAACGGGAATCCCGTTGCTCGGGAGAAGGCACATTTCATGTGCGTCTTCAAGTTAGTTTGTCGATGGTTACGAACGGGCTTAAAAAGGTTGGTTGAATAGACGTTTCTAGTTAAGGTTATGGTAGTAAAGGATACAAATAGTAATTAACATTAGAAGATAGGGAAGTGACTTCACCTTTGGGTTCAATTAAATCAGATGAATTTCGTTCAGGTTTTGTATCTGTTATTGGGAGACCGAATGCAGGGAAATCTACCTTGCTGAATCATTTATTGGGACAAAAAGTCTTAATCATGTCTGATAAGCCTCAGACCACTCGCAATCGCATTCAGTGTATTTTGACAGAGGAACGAGGACAAATTATTTTTTTAGATACCCCCGGAATACATAAACCAAAGCATAAGCTTGGAGAATTCATGGTGGGAGCGGCTAAGGAATCCATGCGCGAGGTGGATGTTATCCTTTATATGGTGGATCTTTCTGCTGATTTCGGTCCTGGGGAAGAGTTTATCATTGAGATGCTCAAGCAAACGAAAACTACCTGTGTGCTTGCTTTGAATAAAGTTGACCTTTTAACCAAAGAACAGCTCATGATTAAAATTCAGCAATTTTCTGCCCTAGCAGATTTTAAGGCCATCGTACCTATTTCTTCAAAAACAGGGGAAAATACGGATGAGCTTTTGAGAGTGATTTTTGATCAACTTTCTAAGGGGCCTATGTATTATCCCGAGGATGAAGTAACTGACCAACCGGAACGCTTCATAATGGCTGAGTTGGTACGTGAAAAGGTGCTCCAGTTGACGCGTGATGAAGTTCCCCATTCGATTGCTGTCGTAATTGAAGAGGTTCAAGAAAAGAAGACTTTAGTTAAAGTGCGTGCTCTAGTTATTGTTGAGCGAGATTCTCAAAAGGGAATTATTATCGGGGCAGGGGGCGTACAGCTTAAAGAGATCGGCCGCTTGGCTCGGCAAGATATAGAGGCTTTGTTGGGCAGCAAGGTATTTTTAGAACTTTGGGTAAAGGTCAAAAAAGATTGGCGAAATAGGCCAGATAGTTTGCGTAATTATGGCTACGGAAAGGAAAAGGGATGACAAATGAATATTGCAGGAATGACTGATCATACGTTATTAAAGCCGGGGGCCTGTGAAAAGGATATTGTAACTCTTTGTCATGAGGCTCAGCAGCATAAATTTGCGGCTGTTTGTGTTAATCCGATTCACGTGCAAACCGTGTCAAAACTTTTACATGGTACTGGAATTTGTGTTGCTGCTGTCGTGGGTTTTCCGTTAGGGGCGACGTTTACGGAAGTTAAAGTTCAGGAAGTATTCATGATTAAAGCTCACGGCGGTAAAGAAGTAGATATGGTTATGAATATCGGCTGGGCAAAGTCCGGGAATTGGGAAGCGGTCGAACGGGATATTACAAGAGTCGTTGAAGCGGCTCATGAGTGCGGATTAATCATTAAAGTAATTATTGAAACTTGCTTGCTTACTGAAGATGAGAAGAAATCAGCGGCTGAGATTGTTAAACGCTCGGGTGCAGATTTTATTAAGACCTCAACAGGCTTTGCCGGAGGAGGCGCCACCATTGAAGATGTGCGTAATCTCAAAAAATGGGTTGGGGAAAACGTTAAGGTTAAGGCGTCCGGAGGTATTAGGACTAAGGAGTTTGCCCTTGAGCTTGTAGAGGCTGGCGCGGATCGGTTGGGGACAAGTCAAGTACTTGTGTGACACAGCGCTCGGTGCTTACGACGCAGAGCAAACTAACCGTTCAAGCTCCTTTCTCTGGGGAGCGGGGTTCCCACCAAAAGCGCCGTCCATGGCGCATTGGCGGCAGTGTACATCCCTGTACACTGCCCCGTATCTGGGGTCGCTTGAACGGAAGTTTGCTTAGCTGCTTACGTAAAGACGTCGCGCTCGTGTGACACTGCGTCCCGGGTCTAGGAACGAGGGGGCGTACTAGGGAGAAGGCACATTTCATGTGCACCTTCGTGCTAAAGGTACTAAGAGTAGGAACGGGGAACTGTCCCCTGAACATGCATGAAGCAGAAGAACCGTCCCTTTTGCCTCCCCTAATGCATACTAAGAGCATAGAATACAAAGAATAGAGAGGGTGAGTGGGCGTGGCCGTTTATCATGCGGACGCGTTGGTGATCCGCAGCAGGCAATTTGGTGAGTCGGATCGGGTGCTCACTCTTTTTTCCCGTGAGTTAGGCAAGCTTCAAGCGGTGGCCAAGGGGGTGCGCAAACCGAAGAGTCGTCAGAGGGCGGGGGCTCAGTTATTTACCTATGGGGATTTTCTGATACATCGGGGGAAATCTCTCGATACTGTGAGTCAATGCAGTCCTAAGGAAAGCTTTCCTTATCTATGGAGGGATTTGGATCGGTCTTTTTCGGCTACGGGGATGGCTGAGCTGTTAGACGTTTCGACGTTTTCTGAACAGCCTAACAAAGAGCTATTTACTCTTACCTTGACCTGTTTATTTCTGCTGGAACAATTTGACCCGTTTCTCATACTTAGTGCTTACGCTTTGCGGTTAATGGAGATTTTGGGTTATCGTCCGCTTCTTGGGGAGTGTGCAGAGTGCGGGGGGAACGTGAAGGGGGAGCGTTTGTTTTTTAGTGTAGAGGCGGGTGGTACCTTATGTGGGAACTGTCGCGAGAGTTGTTCTGGGAGATGGGTTCGGGCAGGTAGTATTGCATTTATGCGTCAACTTATTCGTCACGATATCAAGAAGCTAGATCGGTTGCGTTGGAGTGCTTGGATGCAGGAAGAGATTCTGGAGATATTAAGGATTTACCTGGAACATAAATTTGAGCGACCGCTGAAATCCTGGAGAATGGGGAGTTTAACGAGGGATGGATCGGGGCGAAATTTTGATGGGAAGGAAGGGAAAGGTAATGAATGAACCTTGGACGGAATTGGAAAAGATTGATATCTTGCGTGAACGTATGGGGATTGGATATGAAGAGGCGCGTACAGCTTTGAATTTGGCTCAGGGCGACGTATTAAAGGCTTTAGACGATCTAGAGAGAGTGCGGAATGGGTTAGGACAAGACTGGGATTTTGAGGAGCAAAGTCAAGGAATTTTGGATAGTATAAAATCTACCATGTCAAATATCAGTCACTCCACAATCAGTCTCAAACGGCATGATAATACGATTATCAGTCTTTCAGCTCCTTTAGGGTTAGCTCTCGCATACACAGTATGGAGGAGGCCTGGCTTGAGATTGCTGGCCCTTGTAGGGGCTGTAGGGGCTGCAATGAACCACTTTGAGTTGGAAGTTGCTTCTAACCAGGTGTATCCTTACGATCGGGAAACGGGTGAATTTTAGTATCTGCCATGGCTGGTAATACACCAAGATGCGTATTCATAGGAGAAAGAGAGAAGTTATGCATTTTAAAGATTCGATCAAGAGATATGTGCCGTACAATGAGCAAGAGGATAAGGATAAAGCGGTCTTTCTTACTTGCCTCGGAATGTTTGCGGATGTTTTGACGAGGAATAATGTCATCGCCCATCTTACAAGTTCCGCATTTGTCGTTAATAGAACACGGAATAAAGTGCTTGTTGTCTATCATAATATTTATGATTCTTGGTCATGGACTGGTGGGCATGCTGACGGTGAAGAGGATTTATTAGCCGTCGCTATTAAAGAATTGAGGGAGGAGACTGGAGTTAATAATATTCGTTTGGTTACTCCAGAAATTTTCTCTTTGGACATACTTCCAGTGTTAGGACATATAAGAAGAGGAGAATACGTGTCACCTCATCTTCATTTATCCGTTGCCTTTTTGATTGAGGCTGATGAAAATGATCGTTTAACTGTCAAAGAAGACGAGAATAGCGGCGTCCAGTGGATTCCATTAAGTGAGATAAATAGTTATAGTAATGAACCTCATATGCATAAGGTTTATGACAAATTTGTTTCTAAAATAAAAGAATTATTTTAGTTAAGGAACAATTACTTTCATTAAACATAACCTAAAACCATGCATAAAATAACTTAAAGGTGAATATGTTTTCTAATGTCTCTTTAAGTAGGATGGAAACAAAGTCCAACTAGTAAAAATGTGCCTCTAACCCAGTGAAATAGGGATGGGGGCGTTTTTTAAACACTAAAAATACTTAAGCATATATGGAACTAATACACCTAACCAAAGTTTAAGATTGAGACCTAGTGGGGATATAAAATGCAAAGAGGAAACTATGATTAGTATAAATTAGTAAATGACCCCCACAAAATTAATTAAATTATCAAAATATTTACGAATGTTTGTCAATTAATAAATAATATTGCCAGAAATTTCAGGGAAAGGATTACATATTATACTCATTTACTATAAAATAGTAGTTACCTTAGTCTATAACTTGAATGTTAGGAGGAACTATAGAATGGAAATGAGTGATCCTAAAAAAGTAGACTTTAAGCGTGAAGCCAAATGGCTTGTTATGGTGGGTGTTTCTAGGGCCCATGTCCATCTTACGCGAGAACATATGGAAATATTGTTTGGACAGGGTAGTGAGCTTACAGTGTTACGGGATTTAGGGCAAGCTGGACAATTTGCCGCTAAAGAAACCGTCAATGTCGTGGGACCAAAGGGCGTATTACAAAAAGTTAGGATTATTGGACCAACACGCTCTGAAACTCAAGTGGAATTGTCGCGTACAGAAACATATCCGTTGGGAATTGATGCTCCTTTGAGAGATTCTGGAGATCTAAAGGGTACTCCGGGAGCGGTGCTTATTGGACCTAAAGGAGTCGTCGTACTCGATCATGGATGTATTATTGCTAAAGCCCATGTACATATGCTATCGAAGACCGCAAAACGATTGGACCTTTCTGAGTCGGATAAGGTTAGTATTTTACTCAAAGGGGAAAAAATCGTTTCCTATCATGACGTTACAGTTCGGTTAGTGGATGATGGGATTACTGAATTTCATATTGACACTGACGAGGCGAATGCTGCCTTTGCTGACACGGGAGACATGGCCATGATCATACATAAGGAGATAATCATTCGGGATGACTGTGGCAATGTCCTAGAAATAGATACTGATAATATCAAATTTGTTGAAGGGAAGGAGCCCAACGGATACTATACTCAAGAAGGAATCAAACTCATGGGCTCAGTCTTTGAATACCCTGAATCTGTTCAAGAGGAAATCCGAGAAAAGCTGTTAAACCCACAGGCTATTGCGCCCAACAAGTTTTACCTGCTGACGGCACAAGAAAACGAAAAGGTCTTTGGAATCGCCTGCTTTTACTGGATGCCAAACGTTCGAATGGGTTATCTGGAACATCTCGGGATTACGCCTGAATATAAGGCTCGAGGTATTGGAGGCTTTTTATTCCATAGGGTTCGGACGTTCCTTGAGAAGAAACATCCTGAGATCGAAGGAATACTCCTTGAGGTTAGGAAAAACATGGAACACCTTGATGATCGGAAACCATTTTTCTTAGACCTAGGCGCTATTCCTGTTGACACGGATTTTTATTCTGCGAAAAAAACCAAGGGGGGCGAAGAATTTTCGCTCATGTTTAAGCCTGAGACCTCAAATGCTAGACTTGATTCGTCGACAATGGAAGCGGCATGGCAAACCCTTAACGATATTTTATAGGCACTTTTTCTCCGTTCCATTTGACACGATTTATTCCTCAGCATATAATGATTAAAATTAATACCTTATGATGTGATGATGAGAATGAAGTCTGCGTATTTTCTCTGCTAGCGAGTTCGGGTGGGTGGAAGCCGAATGGGAGAAGTGGATGGGGCAGCTCTGAGCATAGGAAACGAAGGGGACCTTACGGGTCAAACAGGGTGGAACCGCGGGAACAAGCTCTCGTCCCTGTAGCATAAATATGCTACGGGGGTGAGGGCTTTTTAATTTTGGTCGGTGGGCTGGGAACGTGGGGGACATTGAAAGTAAGGGGAGATTGGGTGGTTGAAAGTAAGGGGAGATTGCACGTTCACACACGTTTCCGTTCACTGACTCGTTGGATGCTGAGGCTATTCCGCCAACCTATGGGTATTCTGCATGTGAACCTGGGCGGAATAATGCCTCAGCATCGGCACTCGTTTTATCGTGAACTCCCACTAAAGTGTTCACTTAGCAAGGTCCCCTTAATTTCTGGTCGGTGGGCTGGGATATGGGGAAAGTTAAATCTCAGTGTATTTAATGATTATATTAGGAGGGCTTACTATGAAGTTTCAAGATATTATCCTGTCTCTTAACCAGTTTTGGGGAGAGCAGGGGTGCATTATTGCACAGCCATATGATGTTGAAAAAGGGGCCGGCACGATGAATCCTGCAACCTTTCTGAGGGCTCTGGGGCCTGAGCCTTGGAATGTGGCCTATGTGGAGCCGTCTCGCAGACCTACTGATGGACGATATGGGGAAAATCCTAATAGATTACAGCATTATTTCCAATACCAAGTTATTCTTAAGCCCTCTCCGGACAATGTTCAGGAGCTATACTTGCAGAGTTTGGAGCGGTTAGGGATCAATCCGCATGAACATGATATTCGATTTGTTGAAGATAATTGGGAATCTCCAACCTTAGGTGCCTGGGGTTTAGGCTGGGAAGTCTGGCTAGACGGCATGGAAGTAACTCAGTTTACGTACTTTCAACAGTGTGGGGGCATCGATTGCAAACCAGTTTGTGCAGAGATCACCTATGGGTTGGAGCGTCTGACGACGTATATTCAAAACAAGGATAATGTGTATGATATTGAATGGGTTGGTGATGTCACCTATGGTGATATTTATCTACAAAATGAAATTGACTACTCACATTACAACTTTGAAGTGGCGGATATTGAAGCCTTGCAAACTTGGTTTGATATGTATGAGCGTGAGGCTAAGCGGGTAGTTGAGAAGGGTTTGGTTCTTCCAGCCTATGACTATGTGCTTAAGTGTTCGCATACCTTTAATCTTCTTGATGCTCGCGGAGCAATCAGCGTAACAGAACGCACCAGTTATATTGCTCGGGTACGGGGGCTAGCTCGTCTTTGTGCTCAGGCTTATGTTGAACAGCGAGAAAAACTGGGTTTCCCTTTATTGAAGACTAATTCTGTGAAAGGGGTGGAGTAAGATGGCGAAGGACTTTTTACTTGAAATTGGAACCGAAGAAATCCCCGCTAAGTTCTCCCCAGGGGCGATGACCCAGTTAGAAGAACAGGTACGCAAACGCTTGGCTGAACTTCGTTTAACCTATAAGGACCTAAAGGTTTACGCGACTCCTCGCCGTCTGGCACTTTTGGTCAAGGAACTGGCAGAAACGCAAGAAGATTTGTCTATGGAAGTTAAAGGACCAGCCGTGAAAGCCGCCTATGATGCTAGTGGAGCGCCCACGAAAGCTGCTCAGGGTTTCGCCAGAGGACAAGGCGTTTCTGTAGAAAATCTGTTTGTGCAAGAAATTAATGGAGTTCCTTATGTATTTGCTCGAAAATCGGAAGTAGGGCTTGAGACTGAGGCACTTCTTCCTCAGCTTGCCATTGACCTGATTAACTCGTTGCATTTTCCGAAGCCTATGCGCTGGGGCGAACTCGATTTTCGTTTTGCCCGCCCGATTCGTTGGATGGTCGCACTTTACGGCTCAGATGTCATTCCTTTTGAGTTCGTAGGTCTGAAGTCAGGGCGTTCCTCCCGAGGGCATCGGACATTGGCGACAGAAGAGGTGCTGATCAGCCAACCCGCTGACTATCTAGAGGCTTTACGTCAAGCCTTTGTCATTATCGATCCTGAGGAGAGAAAGGCTGATATCTTAGCTCAATTAAAAGTCCTTGCGGAGAAGGTCGGAGGCGAGGTGCCTGCAGATGAAGAGCTTCTCGGTGAAGTTATACACCTTGTGGAGTACCCGACAGCTTTATTAGGAGGAGTGGCTTCTCAATATATGCATTTACCAGAGGCTGTGATTACCACTCCGATGAGGGAGCATCAACGGTATTTTCCGGTTCGTTCTAAAGAGGGAAAGCTACTACCGTTTTTTATAACCGTACGCAACGGGAGTGATTTCGCGTTAGATACGGTTAAGGCTGGTAATGAAAAGGTGTTGAAAGCTCGGCTAGAAGATGCCGCTTTCTATTATAGAGAAGATCAGAAAATTTCTTTGGCAGATTTAGTTCCTAAGCTTGGAAAGATTGTTTATCATGAGAAATTGGGCACCGTCGAGGAACGGGTCGAACGCCTGCGAGGCTTATCTCGTTTTATGGCTAAGCAGCAGGGGTTTGATGCGGCTCAACAAGAAGAGATTGACCGTACTGCGTATTTGGCCAAAGCGGATCTGGTTACCTTGATGGTTAGTGATTTCCCTGAGCTGCAAGGGATCATGGGTGCGGACTATGCCAAAGCCAGTGGAGAGAAGCCTGAAGTTTGCCAAGGCATACTTGAGCACTATCAACCTCGCTTCTCTGGGGATGCAACCCCTGCCTCTGATTCAGGGCGATTGGTCAGCCTTGCGGATAAATTGGATGCCATTGTGGGAGCCTTCAGCATTGGGATTCAACCTACAGGGTCACAAGATCCTTATGCCCTCAGACGACAGGCACAAGGAATTGTAGCTATTCTTTTAGATTCAGGGTGGGAGCTTTCCTTAACTGAACTTATTCGGGAGTCCTACAGCCTTTTGGAGAAGCAGGGAACTGCTCCTTTGCCGATGAAAGACATCTTGCCCTTATTACAGGATTTCTTCCAACAAAGAGTGCGTTTCGTACTTCAAGAGCAAGGACTCCGCTATGATACAGTCGATGCGGTTTTAGCTCTAGGGAGTGACAACATTAATCGTGTTGTGAAAAGAGCTCGAGTCCTTTCTGAAAAACGGGTTGAAGAGGCGTTTGTTCTTTATGCTCAGTCTTATACTCGTTGCTATAATCTAACTAAAAAAGAACCGAACCTTGAATTAAATCCAGCCCTTTTAGTTGATGCTACTGAGATCGCTTTAGCTGAGGGGATAAGTTCTCGCCGACAGCGTTTTGAGGAAATGATCGGGGCGGGGAATTATGAGGCGGCTTATGATCTAGCCTGGGAACTTGTCCCACAAATTGAAGCTCTCTTCCAAGCAGTCATGATTATGGTGGAAGATGAAGGCTTGAAAAGAGCACGTCTTGCCTTGCTCAGTCAATGTGTGAAGATGTTGGGTTGCTTAGGAGAGTTGAGTGTTTTAGCATAAACAAAGGTAAAATTCAGGGGTACCAAAGGGTACCCCTTTTTGGATATACAAGAAAATATAAGAGTTCAATGTCCTTGCTATGAAAGCAACTCAAGCAATATGTCATCCTGAAGGAGGGACGACCGAAGGATCGATCCAGCGCTTAAGCTCAGGATGGTGGAATCGCCTAGATCCTTCGCTATCACTTAGGATGACGCGGTTAACTGCTGTTATTGACTAAAACTCTGTTAAGAGTATGTTATTTTAATTAAAATTTATTCGTTTTGTATGTAACACTATCTATCCAGCTAATAATATTATATGGTATAATCGATCGAATTGAACTTTATTAGTATGTCACATTAGGGAAAGAGCAAGAACATAAGAGGTGAAATTGGTTGGAATGGACGGAACGGCAACAGCGAATTGTGGAGATCGTCAAAGCTTCAGGTTCCATTACGGGTGAAAAGATTGCTTCAATGTTGAATTTGACGCGTGCTACTCTCCGCCCGGATTTAACCATTTTAACGATGTCCGGTGTCCTAGTGGCTAGACCGCGCGTTGGGTATTCTTATCGTGAAGATCTTGGGCCTTCTCCTATTATGGAACGCATGCTCCAGCTCCGTGTCTGCGCATTTAAGTCAATGCCTGTTACGGTATTGGAAAATGCTAGTATTTATGAAGCAGCGGTTGCCATGTTCACGCAAAATGTAGGGAGCTTGACGGTTGTTAGGGAAGATAGGGTTCTTTTAGGGATGATCTCTAGGAAAGATATTATGAAAGCCTCTATTGGGAAAATTGACTTACAACAAGTTCCGGTGGGTGTGATCATGACCCGGATGCCGAACATCTACATGGCAACTCTAGATGAACCTGTTCTAAGTGCTGCCAAAAAATTGGTACAACATCAGGTTGACAGTTTGCCGGTGGTAGAAGAGTATGTGGACGAGAACGGGAATGAATGTTATGAGGTCGTGGGCCGCTTCACGAAGACGAATGTTACTAAGCTCTTTGTGGAGATTGCGGAAACGGAGTAACAGTCCGGTCCCAGAAACCATTGGAAGTCGGAGATCAGAAGCCCAATCGGAAGTCGATCAAAAGCTGGAGGCCCGAGCTAGAAGGCGAAGATCAGGCCGGAGGTCAGAAACAGAAGTCGAAGGGACTTCGAATAATTCGGAGGTGTGATGTGACGAGCCAATCTGTTATTTATGTCATTTCTGATGCACTCGGAGAGACGGCTGAGTTTGTAAGTCGGGCAGCGGCAGCACAATTCATTGGCGTAAAAACTCGGATTCGTCGAGTTCCCTATGTACGGGATCAGGCGCATTTAGAAGATATTATGGAAGAAGCCACGGCCGAACAAGCTATCTTGGTTTATACTCTTGTACTTAAGGACCTTAGAGAGTATTTGGAGAGAAAGGCTGAGGAGAAAGGGCTCAAAACCGTCGATATATTAGGTCCTCTTATTGGAGCCCTTGCTAGTCAAACGGGCATGGATCCTACCCATACGCCGAACATTATCCATCGTTTAGATGAACAGTATTTTCGGAAAGTCGAGGCCATCGAATTTGCTGTTAAATATGATGACGGCAAAGATCCTCGCGGGGTTCTTTTTGCAGACGTCGTTTTGATTGGTGTGTCGCGAACCTCGAAAACGCCCCTTAGTATGTACTTAGCTCATAAAGGACTTAAAGCCGCAAATATTCCCTTAGTTCCAGAAGTTGATCCTCCAGACGAACTTTTTAGTATTTCATCGAAGAAAGTAATAGGGTTAACCTTACGTCCCGAATTGCTCAATCAAATCCGGACAGAGCGCTTAAAAACTCTTGGGTTGGGCGCAACAGCGGATTATGCCAACCTAGATCGTATTATGCGAGAGTTAGAGTATGCTCGGGGCATCATGAAACGTATTGGCTGCCCAATTATTGACGCCACTGGGAAAGCAGTTGAAGAAACCGCGAGTATCGTGTTAGAAATATTATTTAAGGGTGATAGAAATGAATAAGAAGTATGTTTACCTATTTCAAGAAGGTAAGGCTTCCATGCGCGATTTATTAGGGGGCAAGGGAGCAAATCTAGCGGAGATGACCCAAATAGGTCTGCCGGTGCCTCCGGGATTTACAATTACAACAGAAGCCTGCAATGAGTATTACAATAATGGCGAGATATTCCCAGAGGGAATTTGGGATCAAGTTTGGCCGGCCTTGGCTGAAGTAGAGGCGGCTTCAGGTAAACTCTTTGGGGATAAGAAAAACCCACTTCTTGTCTCGGTGAGGTCCGGAGCGAAGTTCTCAATGCCAGGCATGATGGACACGGTTCTTAATTTGGGACTAAATGATGAGACTGTAGAAGCCTTAGCAGCCAATACGCAAAACGAGCGTTTTGCTTGGGATTGTTATCGCCGATTTATTCAGATGTTTGGGGATGTAGTTCTAGAAGTAGAACATTATAATTTTGAACATATTTTAGAGAATGCTAAAGAGAAGCAGAAGGTTCACTATGACTCTGAACTTTCTGCTGAGAGCCTTAAATGGATGGTCAGTGAGTATAAGAAAAAAATTGAACGCAAAACTGGTAAACCCTTTCCTATGGATCCCAAAGATCAGTTAAAAGAGGCTGTGTTAGCTGTTTTTCGTTCGTGGAATAATGATCGAGCCAATGTTTATCGTAGGATTAATAATATTCCCCATGAAATTGGAACCGCTGTTAATGTTCAATCCATGGTTTTTGGAAACATGGGCTCAGATTCAGGAACGGGTGTGGCCTTTACACGTAACCCCTCGACTGGAGAGAGTGTGCTCTACGGCGAATATCTAATGAATGCCCAAGGGGAAGACGTGGTGGCTGGCATACGGACACCTAACCCCATTGCCACTTTGGCGCAGGAAAATTCAGAGATCTATCAACAGTTTGTGGATTTTTCTAAACGCTTAGAGGCTCATTATCGGGATATGCAGGATATAGAATTCACCATTGAGCGCGGCAAACTATATATGCTTCAGACACGTAATGGTAAGCGAACCGCTTCGGCAGCTATTCGTGTAGCTGTGGAACTATTCCATGAAGGCGTGATCACTAAAGAAGAAGCCGTTATGAGGATTGAACCGGATCAATTGGATCACCTATTACATCGTCGTATGGATACGGATGCCAAGCTGCATGTGCTTGCGAAAGGGCTTCCTGCCTCTCCTGGGGCGGCATCTGGCAGAATTGTGCTTAGCGCAGAAGAAGCGGAACGGTTAGGGAATCTTGGCGAGAAAGTCATTCTCGTTCGGACAGAAACCACACCCGACGATATTCGCGGTATTTTGGCTGCCCAAGGGATTTTGACCAGTCGTGGCGGTATGACGAGTCATGCAGCGGTCGTTTCCCGTCATATGGGTAAACCTGCTGTCTGTGGATGTGATGCCTTGAAGATTGACTATACCCAGGGCTTAGTCGCTATTGACGGGGTAGAGTACCCTCAAGGAACGATTATGTCCATCGATGGGGCAACTGGACGAGTCATCAAGGGAGAAGTATCCATGGTGGATCCAGAGCTGAGCGAAGGATTTAAAGAGTTTTTAGGTTGGGCAGACGAAATTTCCAGACTTAAAGTCATGGCGAATGCAGATAGTCCGACAGAAGCATCTAACGCTCGAGATTTTGGAGCAGTTGGAATTGGCTTGACTCGTACAGAGCATATGTTTATGGATCCTGAGCGGATTCCGATTGTGCAAGAAATGATTCTAGCCCAAACCTTGGAAGATCGAGAAGACGCCTTGGCAAAGCTCTTACCGATGCAGGAAGAAGACTTCTACGGTATTTTGAAAGCTATGCAGGGATACCCAGTGACCATTCGTTTGCTGGATCCACCCCTTCACGAGTTCCTGCCGCATTCTGAGGAGTTGGTCATTGAGATCACAAAACTCAGAATGAGCAATGATAATCCTGATGCATTACAGGAAAAAGAAACCTTGCTGCGCAAGGTCCGGGCTTTATCTGAACTGAATCCCATGCTTGGCCATCGTGGTTGTCGTCTGGGGGTTTCCTTCCCGGAAATCACAGTTATGCAAGCCCGAGCAATTTTCCAAGCCAGTGCCCGGCTGATCAAAGAAGGGTATGACATTCATCCAGAAGTGATGATTCCGCTGATCATGGGTAAAGAGGAATTCTTAATGATGCGTAAGCTGGTTGATGATACGGCGGCTGAAGTTATGCAAGAACAAAATGTTCAAATTCACTACCAGGTTGGCACCATGATTGAGGTGCCCCGTGCCGCTCTTTTGGCGGATGAGATCGGGAAAGTAGCTGACTTCTTTTCCTTCGGGACGAACGATCTTACCCAAATGACCATGGGCTTATCTCGGGATGACGCACAAGGGAAGTTTCTCCCGACCTATCTGGATAAGAAATTGATAAAAACAGATCCCTTTGTCGTACTTGATCGGGATGGGGTAGGGAAGCTGATTAACATAGGGGTTAATCTAGGTCGGAGCACAAACCCCAATCTTGGGTTAGGGATCTGTGGCGAGCACGGTGGAGAACCTAATTCCGTAGAATTCTGCCACATCGTTGGACTTGATTATGTCTCTTGTTCTCCCTTCCGTGTACCAATAGCTCGCTTGGCAGCAGCCCAAGCAGCGATAATCAACAAAGGCCAATCAAAGTAAGGTTTAAAATAGTATGGTCTAGGCTCCAAAATCTTTATATATCACGGGTTTGGGAGACTTACCATGCAGTGAAGCAAAGAGGCTCATATGGACATGGATGACATTGTTCACTAGGTCATGAGAAAGGCTTGAAGGTGGAAAAGGTGTAGGAGTGTTCCAGAATTAGGCAGAGGACCTAGTAAAAAAACGAGGCTGGAAGCGATTATTTGCTGCTAGCCTCGTTTTTGTCGATTAGGCACGTTGGTGCCTGATCCTCTATGGGGTTAGTTAATGAAAGTTCTTCAAATCTTCGTCAGATAGTTTTCGATAGTATACTCTGCTAACCGTTCTTGAAGCCAAGGATCAAATTCTCTTTCCGATTTTTGTTCTAACAACGCCTCTTTGATTTTTGCTGACGTAAGATATGTCATGGTAGAAGGCAAAGGTGGTAACGGCTCAAGTAACGATATCATGACCTGGGCGGCAAAAGTTGGTACAGTTGTACCAGAGAGTGAATGGAAGGATTCTACGACATCAACAACTAATACAACTAATGGAGCTGCTACTCTCCAAGCAACGGATACTGCCACGACAGCTATTAGCGATGAACAAGCTTCAGATTCAAAGGATCAGCAAGCTGGTGGATTTGGAGGCGGTGGAAATTCTGGACAGTTATATGACTTAAAAGCTTATGCCGATTCCACAGTTAAAAATTAATTTATTTTTAGATTAAACAAGGGCTTGAGGGAGCGAGCTCTCAGCTCAAGAAGAGGCCATTCAACGTCTCTAAGATGAGGCAAAGTATTGTTCATTAGCTTAATTTATTTTAAACGAGGCTGAAAGCGATCGCTATCAGCCTCGTTTAAAATAAATTAAGCTAATGTAAATGATGTGAGTCATGGAGCATTTTCTCAAAGAGTTTAAACGAGCTTTAAGGAAACGTTCAGCTTAACATCAGCTTAATTTCAGATTATTATTGGCATAATAATATTTATACACGAGAGAGAATTCGCAAGGTCCGAAGCTTTGTTTGATCGTCATGGCGATCTACACTGTCGCGGGAGCCCTGCTGTGGTGCTTAACGCTCATCGTTACTGGCCAAAAAATGGGAGAGAACTGGAATACTCCGAAACCCTTATTTCATCATTATGTCGCCAAACTGGGGTTATAGAGAAAAGGAGCTAGCTTTTATGGAATTGATAATGAGTTTAGTTGATTTCATTATGCATGTCGATGTGCATTTGGCTGAAATTATTAACGTCTACGGAATTTGGGCATATTTGGTGCTCTTCATGATTATTTTCAGTGAAACTGGCTTTGTGGTTACTCCCTTCCTCCCCGGAGACTCCTTACTCTTCAAATGTCCGTATAATTGGTATAAACCTGGACAAAATTATTGCTTTACCTCCATGCTTTTCGTAAAATATCTGAGTTTTGCAAAGATATTCTTTTTTAATTATGCGGGAGTTTTTCAGGGCAAGTATCTTATATCCAAGCATTCTTCCCTCCAACCGCTGCAATAATAAGAAGTATAAGGGTGAACTCGAAATTCCAACGCCTGCGAAGCACCCAAAGCCCCAATTACATTTTCTCTTTTTAACATGATTGGTGGAATGGCCTGGGTAATATCATTGATGTTCACTGGATTCTTCTTTGGTAATATTCCAGCAGTGAAAAATAATTTCACTTATGTAATATTTGGGATTATCTTTGTTTCTTTACTACCGACGGTTTTTCCGTATATCCGGAGTAGACTAAAATAAGCCACATCCCCCATTCTTTCCTCTACGTCTATAGTCCCTAGAGAAGCAATTTTTTGACATTAGGACTGTAACTATATGATTAAGGAAACTTTCAGTATTCTTTCAGTTAGTATTCAACTTGCTATTGCATAATTAAAATAGGTTCAAGGGGTTTCAGAAATAAGCAATTATCGATAGGCAGGGGGGTAATATGCAAAAAGTAAAGGGCATTAAAGTGTTGCTGGTTGATGATGAATCGAATATTTTGCAATTTTTAGAAATGGGTCTTCAAGAGGAAGGGTATGAATCACAAACGGCACAAGATGGAATGACGGCGGTAACCCTTGCAAAGCAATTCCAACCCCATATCATTATTATTAATGTCATGATGCTTGGTATGGACGGATTTGAAGTGTGTCGAATACTCAAAAAGACCGAGAATGCCGCGATTATTATGCTGTCGGCTAAGGACGAAGTCGATGCTCAATTGAAGGGTCTGATGGTGGAAGCGGATGATTACATGATGAAGCCGTTTAGCTTTGAGGATTTGCTAGCCCGCATTCAGGGCAGAATCCGGAATCAATTCCCTAGTCTACTAGGGGAGGTCGAGACAGGCGCCGTTCGGATTGACGATCGGCGTAAGATGATATACTCATCGAAGAAAAGTATAATGAAAAGAAGGAGAAATTTATTATGATAATTGAAATAAAGAAAAGAAGCACAGCTGCAATAATCTCAGTAACCATTATAATGTCAGGGATATTTGGCTTTGGTGGAGCATTCCTTGCGAACGAATTAAACGGTGGAACTGCTATAGAAACTACAATGAACAACACAGAAAGTAACGGTACGCTAAGCAGTAATAGGCAAAATAACACAATACAATTAATAAGTTCTACGCAAACAAATACGTTAACAATTGCAGAGATAGCAGAAATGAATGGCGATTCTATTGTTGAAATCAGAAATGAAACGGTGGCAACAGGTGGAAGGATGGGACAGCTTGTATCCGAGGGTGCAGGGAGTGGCGTAATTATCAGTAATGATGGATATATTGTAACAAATAACCACGTTATTGAAGGTGCAAACAAAATTACAGTAACTCTAAAAAACGCTGAGACTTTTACAGCAAACCTTGTAGGTAGAGATGTTAAGACCGATATTGCTGTTTTGAAGATTGAAGCAAGTGATTTGAAAGCCGCGATTTTGGGCGATTCAAGCCAACTGGTTGTAGGAGAGCTTGCTGTGGCAATTGGCAATCCCTTAGGAGAGCTTGGCGGCACAGTTACAGAAGGTATTATTTCTGCACTTGATCGTGATATTGTGATTGATGGTGAAAGCATGAAGTTGTTGCAAACATCAGCGGCAATCAACCCTGGTAATTCGGGTGGTGGACTCTTTAACGCTTATGGTGAGCTGGTTGGAATTGTGAACGCAAAGTCAAGCGGTTCTGATATTGAGGGCTTAGGGTTTGCGATTCCTGTCAATACTGCCAAAACAGTGATAGAGCAAATTATAAGCTATGGATATGTGCAGGGTAGAATTGATTTAGGAATAACTCTGCTAGACATAACTGATTTAAGAACAGCAATGATGTATCGTGTTTCTAACACAGGTGTTTATGTAGTAGAAGCAGAACAAGAAAACGGTTTGGAATCAGGGGATAGAATCGTTAGCATAAACGGTACAGAAATGACTTCTTTAAGTGATGTAAAATCGATGATTGACAGTTTTAGCGTCGGGCAAGTAGTAGAATTTGTACTCGAAAGAGGTCAACAAACACTTACTATAAAAATAACGTTAGAGCAGGCTAAGGTTTAAATTGTATAAAGCAAATTGAATAGTAGTGACACTTTTACCCATATAAGACGGTTGGAATACAGGTCTTGTATGGGTAAAAATGATTCAGATATGAATAAAATGTATGGACAAAACCGCAGTTATGGGATAAGTCATTAGCTCAGGAACCGATCGCTACAAACTTCGCGAGCCCGTCAAAATAGCACAAATAGCCACCGCTAGCGTCGAGGTAACGTTGTGTCAAATTCCACGCGCTTTGCGTGGGTCTAACCGATTCCATTCTGCCTCTTCATGCGGAAGTATGAGCCGTACGACTAGCTCTCTTTACGAATCACATAAAAAAAGCGTCTTATCGCAATTTGATGGGAGTACTGAAGAACGTTAGCCTGTTGTTTTTGGGCAACTTCTTGCACGGCTTGGAGGAATTTATCGGGCAGCGGTAGAGACGAAGGTAGAGAAATAGCAAGTTAGAATTCACCTAGAAAACTCGCCTAACCTGAAGGGGATCAAGTCCCAATGTGCCTGATCCCCTTCAGGTTAGTTAATGAAGGTTTATCAATTCTTCGTCAGATAATTTTCGATAGTATACTCTGCTAACCGTTCTTGAAGCCAAGGATCAAATTCTGTATCAAGCTTTTCTTCTAACAAGGCCTTTTTGATTTTTGCAGTGCTATCTTCAAGAGTGGTTACCTTTGCTTCAGTTTTATCTACAATCCTAATAATGTGATATCCATACTCTGTCTTGACAGGAGCGCTAACTAGTCCGACTTCTAAAGAGAACGCGACTTCCTCAAATTCTTGTACCATGTCTCCTTTGGCAAAGAAACCAAGATCTCCCCCTAGCTCTTTGGTACTCTCGTCAGTCGAATACTGCTTAGCCAGTTCAGCAAAATCTTCCCCTGCTTCCATTTAACTCAATGGTCTTATAACTCTGGTGGCACTTCTGAGCGAGATAAAGTGATTTTAAGAGACGGTACCCTATTTTTAAGCTATTGATTTTAAAGAGTGTATTCGTTGAGATTTCTATGTTTTATAGACAACAAATCGATTTGGTGGTAGTATAATAAGCATATAATAAGTGTATTTTATTGCTACCAAGTGAGGTGATTTATATGATGAATATCAAGCCGTCCGCAGCAATTCGCAAAAATTATAATGAGATTTCCGAGTTGTGCAAGCGGTCAGGAGAACCGGTTTATCTTACGAAAAACGGAGAAGGGGATCTCGTGGTCATGGATATAGAAACCTATGCAAGAAGGGAAAGTATGCTTCGGCTACGGGAAAATCTGGTTGCTGCCGAAGAAGGCAGGCTGAATGGAAAACCAGGTTATTCCATTGACGAGGTCTCTGCCATGATGAAATCAGCAGTCCGAGAGGTGCTGGATGGACAGCGAAAATAAACGCTACATCGTAGTTATTTCCGAAGATGCTAGACAAATGCTGATATCACACGCACGGTTTCTTGCACAGGTTAGTGAGCAGGCAGCCACGCGGTTAATTGAAGACTTTCAGGTAAGGGCAAAGTCATTAGAACAGTTCCCAGAAAGAAATCCATGGCTGGTTGACAAACTGATTTCTTCAGGAAAATACCGAAAACTCTTATTAGAGAAAAGGTATCTATTGGTCTATCAGATCAAGGCAAACATCGCATATGTGGACGCGGTTGTAGATACACGCCAGGACTATGGCTGGTTATCGTAGGCTGGATAAACAGAATAAAAGCCTAAAATAAGACGAAAAAAGCTTTAGGTAATCTTGTTTCGATAGGATGTTCTACTAACCTCCAAGGGGATCAGGCACCAATGTGCCTGATCCCCTTGGAGGTTAGTTAATGAAGGTTTTTCAATTCTTCGTCAGATAATTTTCGATAGTATACTCTGTTAAGCGTTCTTGAAGCCAAGGATCAAATTCTGTATCAAGCTTTTCTTCTAACAGGGCCGCTTTGATTTTTGCAGTGCTATCTTCAAGAGTGGCTACCTTTGCTTCAGTTTTATCTTCAATCTTAATAATGTGATATCCATACTCTGTTTTGACAGGAGCGCTAACTATTCCGACTTCTAAAGAGAATGCTACTTCCTCAAATTCTTGTACCATGTCTCCTTTGGCAAAGAAACCAAGATCTCCCCCTAGCTCTTTGGTACTCTCGTCAGTGGAATACTGCTTAGCCAGTTCAGCAAAATCTTCCCCTGCTACAATCTTTGCTTTAACTTCATTGGCTAGTTCTTCAGTCTCCACGAGAATATGGCTAGCTTTTACTTCCTCGGCAACGCCAAGAGTGTCTTTATTCGTCTCGAAGTATAGTTGTATTTCTTCTTCTGTTATAGGCGTCTCGGCTTCAAGAAGGCGTATTATTTGAATATTCGTGAGAATATTTTTCCTAAGATCATCGAGTGTCATGCCACTCGTTTCTAAGGCTTGGTTAAAAGCGTCTTCACTATCAAAGGATGCTTTCACCGTTGCTAGTTCCGTATCAATATCCGCTTCAGAAACCTGGATACTCTGTTTTTCGGATTCTTGCTTAATGATACTCTGTTGAATCAAAGAATCTAAGGCCTCGCTCCCCCCTTGCTGAAGTAGAAGGTCCTGCAGTTCCGTCTCGGTGATTGCTACCCCGTTGACCTTGGCAACAATGTTGTTTTGAGTAGCATAGACGGATCCGATTCCAATGCCAACAACTAATAGGAACGTGAATAACCCTACGTAAATCGTCTTAATGCTTTTAAATATCATTTCTTTACTCCTTTAAAATTGGTTAGTTAGTGTTAGAACGTTGGTTTATAATACTCAGGTAGTTTGAACATCACGGGTCTAGAAGGACCCTTATAATCCTTAAATACCAGTCTTTTTTGTATCAAATAGCTGAACAGGAATAAGATTAGCTCAGTGAGCAGTTTCGCATAAAACAAGGGGACACCAAATTGGAAATTGATCATGTGCAGAAGTCCATAATTCAAAGCCATGATGATGAGTACCAGGGAGAAATACTTTTTCAGAGAATTTTGGAAGCCGGTCTGATTGCCTTTCGAGAAGACAAAAACCTTATTTAACGAATAATTAAAGACTGAGCTGCAAACTCTTGCGCCTACTACAGCAAGTATTAAATTCGGATATATTGACTGTATTAGGAGCAATAGGGCGATATCAAGGATGCCAGACAGCAGGGAAGACGCACTGAATTTTAGTATCGGAAGATAAACTTTGGCCGAATCGATAAAGGTTCGGAAATGTGAGGAGTGGTTATGATGGTATACGGTATCAATATCCACCTCCCTGAAGGAGTAGCCTTCTTTGTCAGCTTCGAGCAGACAATTCATTTCATACTCGAATCGTTCTCCCGGAACACTGCAGAGCCAGTCGAGCATATCAGCCGAAAAACCACGCAACCCTGTCTGGGTATCATAAATCCGTTTACCTGTGGAAAAGGAATAGACCATTCTGGTGACAGTATTTCCAAAACGGCTACGCATGGGGACGTTCCCTGTAAAACGTCTGCAACCGAGAATAATGTGTCCCTTGAATAGATTGATTTCTTGAGATATCTTGATAATGTCCTCGGGTAAATGTTGTCCATCACTATCAGCGCAGACAACGCCTTCATGTTCGCCTGTTTCTTGAATATATCTGAACCCTGTCTTTAAGGCTTGGCCTTTACCTAGATTGGTTGTATGGGTTAACGCGGTACAACCATACGCTTTGACAGCCTTGAAAATACCACTGTAGGCATCGCCGCTACCATCATCCACTACGATGATCTTAAAGTTACAAGCAGCCTGTAATCTTAAGATCAGGGTCAATAGCCTTATATCTGGTTCGTATGCAGGAATCAGTATCGTCATTGCTTCCGACCTCCTACTTAATGAGCTCGTTTAACTTAGGCCATCAATCACCCTTTTATATACAAAATATCGCTAATTGAACGTTCAGCTTGTTTACCTAGAGGATTGTTCACAACTCTGCCCATAAAATACATGGTTGACGAGCCTCCTCCGTCAAGATTATAGGCCTCGGTACAGCCCAGATCGGCGAATACATCGGCAAACTCAGATAACGTCATACCCTTACTGTAGTTTTCCGTACGCCCATCGACGACCACGAAGACATAATGGTTAGCAGAAATCATGCCAATACCCGTTCGAGGATTCGAGCCTTGAATCGATCGGTTGCCAAAATTACTATCTACCGAAACCTTCTCAAAGTCCTCAACGACTTCACCCTTCTTAATGAGGACCGGACCAAAGGATAAGGTGTGAAGGGCACCATCGGCTAATAGGGAAGAGGCGGTTACATCCGTTTCATCAAAGGTTTGCATCGTCCCATTTTCGAATAGGGCGACACCAACACGAGCAGGTTCATCCCTGTACAGAACGCCATTGCGGATCAGTACCCCATCGCTACGAAACCCGTAATAATCTCCGTTGATCGCGAAGACTGCCTTATTATCTGCGGCAATCTGTGAGGTTTTTTCAACAATGTTTCGCCCGAAGACATCTTTAGCGAAGGCTGATTTCAAACTTGAAGCATCACTCAGTTGAACGTCCGCCACAAAATAAGTGACCAGGTCTATGCCTTGACCGGTTTGCACTTTTTCAATGTTGATCGTCACGTTGTCACTTTTGTAGTTCCAATCATCGGACATCACGTTGGTTGCCGTTTCTGTAATGGCGCTTTCAGCTGCTAATACTGCTTTGCCATCGACATGTTCGATCAAATAACGATCAGCAAGGAGGTATAACACTGCAGCAATGGCTAAAATTAGAACGAGTAGGATGTATCTTGCTTTGTTCGTCTTGATCTTAGTATCGATGATTGTATCCTCCCTTTCTGAGTTAAGAAGAACTCTATTTATACTTTACAATGCTCACCTTAAATGAACCTGAGATGAAGCTGAAATTCAGCTGAAATATTGGCTCATTTCAGTTAAAACTAGAAGCAATAAATGGAAGAGGGCAAGACTGCCGAGATAGTCTTGCCCTCTCACTAACCAATACTCACTGCTAGCACAGCTAATTTGCATGGTTCAACCGTCTAGCTATACTGTGGCAGAGCTTTCATTTAACCCGATGCTCTTATAACTCTGGTGGCACTTCTGAGCGAGATAACCGTTCTTGTACTGACCTATTATCTTTTGCGTTTAAATAATGTGATAAATAAGCCAGCAAGAAAGAGAATGACTAGCGAAATCACGGTTGTAACTAACTCGGTCGTACTACCTTGGCCGGTTGTTGCGTTCATATCACCGTTGGGACCGCCACCCATGCCACCCATTCCGTTCGGTTGCCCGCCTTGCCCTCTTTTATCGAATTGGCGCGCCCCATTTTCTTGGTCATTAGTCTGCTGTTGGTCGGTAGCCTGATTCGGGTCAGTCTGTGCGTCAGGAGTCTGCTCAGCTTGTGCTGGGATGGCCGTGCTTTGGTCATCGGCCTCGGGTTGCCCTTCTGCCGCGGTTGCTTTATTCCCTTGGACATTGTTTTTTCTCTGGCCCATGCCCATAGCACCTCCGCGACTCTCGCCACTTCCTGAACCGTCTCCAGAGGAAGGAATCGTTCCGTCAAGCTGCTGAGCGATCGTTTGAACATTAGAGGTATTGAAGGTTAGCAATTGTGTTACGCCTTGCTCATATTCTTCGTAAGTGGAGAACGCGGATGGATCCGCCTTGACATAGGGATCGATCAGCTGGGTTAGTTCTTGCACTCTGGTTTGTAACTGAGCATCAGACAAGTAGCCTTCGATGGCTTCACTAAGCATCTCATGATAAGTTGCCTTATATTCCTCCACTTGGAGTAACTTTTCTATAAGAGGTCTTTCAGACAAAGCACCTTGTGTGGGTTCATCAATTAAGATTTTCGATCCTCCTAATCCGCCGAAGGCCATATTATAATCCCAAGGCAGTATCGAAAAGACGCCATCATCTTCATACAAATAATAATTATGCTTGTTTTGCCCCAAGTAGCTATCCATATTTGCGGTGAGCACGTTAAGCGCAACATAGCCAAGTGCTTCTTCCACATCTAACACCTTTGCGTAATCGGTGCCGTTATTGAGTTCATTCAACATGTTGATAAGGCTAGCATTGTCGGACTTTGATTTCTCTACTAGGCTGGAATAGGATGAAATATCCTCTCCCAACCACGTGAGATCACTACCGGATCCACCCATGTCGGCCTTGTACAATTCACCGGAGGTATTCTCGAAATGACGCTCAAGGTAGGCATCTCCGATCTGTTCCACCGCAAGATAAAAGCCCCAGAGCTCGTCATTGACGTAGATATTGACGTAGGAGTATTTAGGGGTCGGCAGTCCCATTTTCTCTGCTAATTCATAGGTTAGAAATTCACGCAGATAGGAGGCATCGCTGTACATATTGTTGAGGTTGATTTTAGTCAGTCCAGCCAACGACTGATTGTCCATATATTCATCAAGCGACAGCTTAAAGCTGTAACGCTCGGAATCCGTCTTGCCAATACTCCTTAGGGACGAGTTGCCTTTGGCACGTATGCCGATATTATCAAGCTTTATGCCGTTATACTCGACAGAGGCGGTTTTATATTCCTCCTCCGTGGCATTTTCAATGAGATTCTGAAAATCAAGGGCATCCATCGTAATTTTCACATCGACGACGTTGTCCTTGGGAAACACCGTTTCGTCTAGGACAGCGTTGTTGTCTATAACTTCTGAGTTGCTCGTCGAGGGGACGGAGGCATTAGTTTGGCTGAATCCCCCATTAGTCATGAACCCGACAATTAGTACGATAACAAACCCGAAAAGAAGAAATGGTACTGCAAGTTTGGACTTCATTGATTATCACCACCGATCATGATACAAAATCACCGCTGTAACTGATGAGTACGGCATTTTTCACGCCAACAAGTGCCGAGATTTGGTTGACGAAACTGCTTTCTTTGTCTTTAACTCGAACTTCAAGTGTTATTTCAATATTGTCTTGCGATATGGTTTTTTGTTTCAGGTTATAGCGTTTGGCATGTTTGTGAACTAGGCTGAGAATGTTTTTTTCGCTATCGTCGCCGTCGCAATTCACCACGAGTAGGTAGGGTGTTTCAAAGGAGGATTTTTTGATAAAGATAAACATCACTAAACCAATCATTATGGATCCAACAATGGCGAGGGAATAGAATCCGGCGCCGACTACGATGCCTGCGGCGGCACCCCAGAAAATGAAAATCAAATCGGTAGGGTCTTTAATTGGAGTTCGAAAGCGCACAATACTGAGTGCGCCGACCATACCGAGGGAAAGGACAAGGTTCGAATTGATAGCAATGATAATCATGGCGGTCACCATCGTAATCCCGACTAAGGTCACATTAAAGCTCTTCGAGTATAAGACACCGCTAAAAATTCGCTTGTAGAGTAGATAAATGAAGAAGCCGACAAAGAAGGCCATCGACATCGTGATCAGGACTTCTGAGATCACGATGTCGGAAACGAAATTACTGGTGACGGAGTTTTTGATAATATCTGAAAAATTCAGTGCTGTATCGGCATTCATACGTTACTGGTCCTCCCATGCATTCAATTTAATATATTTTCTACAAATAACATATTTCGAGGCGGACTGACGTTGTAAGCCCTCCAACTGCAAGGCATTTCGAAGAGAACTGGGTAGATACTCATCGAATTTTACCTCCAGGATGATCTGGTTTTCGGATAAGGACCGAACCGTACTCAACTCTCGACTGAAAAGATCCGTGCGGTGCAAACCACTTTTCAGGTCTTTGTCGAAGGTAATGCGAACATTGCCGTTAGGATGAATGTAAGGCTCTCGAACATAGTCTACGATCACCTTGGGTCGCAACAATTTATGGGTCATTTCGTTGTGCCATTCCATTAAAAACGGCTTGTTTGGGTTCTTGAATTCCTGATAGTCGCCGGCGAGGATGTTGTCAGTCATTTCTCGGGTGAGTGACTCTTTGATTTTGGCAATATACTCCCCATTCTTTATCTTTTTTTCAAAGTGAATCACCTTGTCGTCTAAATTGTAGATACGGATCCGGTATTTTTTTCGTTGTCGTACCCCTCCTAATTTTTCCGCGAGCGCCGTGTTACCGATGTCATCAAAGTATAAGCTGCGAATATGGTACTCTCCGGTAGGACCGACGTGCTCATCGTGTTGCATCAGGTTTTTGAGACGCTGACGAATCGTGTAATATTGATGAAAATTGACAAAGAACTTTAACTCATGACGATATTTAATGGGCTGGTTCAGCGTTCACACCTCGTTTCTCCTCATGTGTAATGTCTAATTGGTATAGTGGCATTATAACTAAGCTTTCTGAATCACGATTGAAGGGGGGCTGAAAGTTTGCTGAAAATACGTCTGAGGAGGGGAATTTTCTCAAAAAAAATTGATTTTATGCGACAGATAATAAAAAGTGTTCCATAATGGTTAAAAATTAAGATTGGTTCTTTATGATAGCAGCCGCTCAGGCCGCTGTGAGGAACAAGGGGCAATAAATAAGAAATAGCATTAAAGCCCTATACCCCAAAGTGTGAAAAATATATTTAAGAATAAAATGGGTATTGTCTCTAAGCAATCGTAAGGAGACAATACCCTCTTTTAAAGCCATTCTATCTATTGAGGTACAAAAAGTAATCAGACCATAAACTCACAGAAAATAACAACCAGATCAGGGCTATTTTTGAACTTCTAAGCTAAATACAAGTATTATGCAAAAAGGATAAGTTATTTTTGTTTGTTGGAGGATTAATTATGAACTTAGAAGAACTACGCTTGAATTGTGCGATTAAACAAAAAAAAGGGCTGCATTTCATATTGGCATCAATAATAATTTGGTGTATTATACTGATTATTCATTCGACATCATTACCTTATTTAACAAAGAACTTATTTACATTTTGCTCCACAGCTCCATGCCCTAACTGGATTTTTGGGAAGTATTACCATTGTACCATATGCTAATATTATACAGTGGACGGGACCAGTTGCTGGAGCATCAGCAGCTACTTTTGGTATTACCGCAGCATTTGCCGCTATTAGCCCGAATAAGATTGTACTAAAAGGTAAGGTAAAGCATTGGGTAATATCATTGTTTATTGTAAATATTATTGTAACTCTGTTAAATCCACAAGTATCTGTTGCTGCCCCTGCCCATGCTTTAGGAATAATATCAGGATTTATCAGTGGGTTATGGATTAAGGGAAGAATTCTACGAAGAAATGATTGATGGAATTTAAATATAGATTTACCCCGGAGATAAATTTTGCTTAACAGTTAAAAAATAACAATATCTTTTGCGTAATTATATGGAACTATGTCCTAACACACGTGGAGACTGCCTTGTATTCCAATCTCTTCAGCATTACAGTTTGAAATGTACCATGATTGTTGCTATTGCGATAGTGTTTTTCATTGTACTTGGTCAGTTAGATAAAAGTGAAGGAGCTACAAGAGCTTCAGAAACCCTGGAAGTGCAATCTGTATTGGAAATGACGGAGACGATCCACTGGAATCATTGGTATCCTAACAACTATACCAATTGCCCGTATCAGGGCAGGCAAAGGGACAGGGACTTGTCTGTATACTCAGTAGCTCCAGACAAGTCCCTGTCCCTATGTCTGATTTTCGTTAATTAAGTGTAAAGGAAACTTGACAATTAAAGATGAAAGATGATACTCTCAAATGTAAAGGAAACTTGACGAAAGGAGATGGGCAACTTGAACAATTTTGTTGAAAAATTAAGAAAGGATAGGGGCTTGAATCAGGAAGACTTTTCTAAGGCACTTAGAGTATCAAGGCAGACAGTCAGTGCTATAGAAAATGGTAAGTATAATCCTTCACTGGATTTGGCTTTTACAATATCTGAATTTTTTGGCCTAAGAATCGAGGAAATCTTCTTTCCGAATAGAGGAGGCGAGATAAATGAAGAAAAATAACTTGTACATTGGATTACTCTATATGGCCCTAGGAGCTGTATGTCTGGCGTTTGCACTCAGTACCGAGAACTCACTTGGTAGTTTGTTGTTCGGGTTTTCAGGTGCTGGACTAATTGGCGGTCTAAGTTTGATTTGGAGGTATTTATATTGGTCATCACCAAAACGAAGAGATGTCTTTGAGGCAAGGTTAGAGGAAAATCAGATCAATCTCCAAGATGAGTTCAAGGAAAGCTTAAGAAACCGATCAGGTCGGATTGCATACCTTGTCACGCTCTTGGTTATTACACTTTCGATTGTTGTTTTCTCAGTAATTGGTTCATTGGGGGTGCTAGATACAAAGTTGCTAGTTCTCTATCTAAGCTTTCTTTGGATATTTATGTATGGCATTGGAATTATCATATACCGGATTCTTATGAAGAAATATCAGTAAAATACTGAGATGCCAATTGTCTTTGAGATAGTGTAAGAAATTAGACGGCAGCCTATAAGGCATTTATTATTATGGAAAAATACGGTATAATATTTCTGGGGTGATTTGAATGCAGGCTATCAAAGATATCATCAGTAAACGCGATCAGATTATTAGTATTGCGTCACATTACAAAATGTTTAATGTTAAACTATTTGGTTCTGTACTTAGAGAAGAGGAAAACGCGGAAAGTGACATAGACTTTCTGGTTGATTGTGGAGATGATTGTTCTCTATTTGATCTTATCTCGCTGAAATATGATTTAGAAGAAATTCTAGGCAGAAAGATTGATGTGGTCACTACTGATTCTGTGCATTGGACTTTAAAGGACAAGATAGCACAGGAGGCTAGACCCATATGAAAGACGACAAGGTATTTCTTCAAAACATCCTAGAGTGCATCGTGAAGATTGAAACATATACCACCTCTGGTAAACAAGAATTCATGAGTTCAGACCTAATTCAGGATGCAGTTATTCGGAATCTCGAAATAGTCGGAGAGGCCTCAAAGAAAGTATCACAAGGAACCAAAGATCAGCACCCAGAGATTCCATGGAGACAAATGGCTGGACTACGCGATGTGTTAATACATGATTACATGGGAATTAGTCTAAAAATTGTTTGGAATGTGGTACAGAACGAGTTGCCTCATCTTAAAACTAAGATATTAGTATTACTGGAATAAGCACTGGACTTTTTTAGTTCGGTGTTTGTTTATCTGGGGTTGGGCTCAGTAACCCAGAAAAGATATGAGGCACAATGCATCGGTAACCCATTAGGTGAAACCATAAATGTAGCTACATGGTATAACGCCCATGTAGGAGTGTGAGTCTGGCTGTCCGACGGTGACATGTCTCAGATTGGAGTAACGGGAGTGGCAGACAATAAAAAAAACTATAAGCGAGGGTGTATCATGGCCAAACATCATATCTATACAATGAGTGTCGCAAGGGTCTATCCCTATTATGTTACGAAGGCGGAGAAAAAAGGACGGACGAAAACAGAAGTCGATGAAATCATCCGTTGGTTAACAGGATATAGCCAGGAAGAGTTAGAAGCGCAGCTTGAAAAACAGACAGACTTTGAGACCTTCTTTGCGGGAGCTCCCCAACTGAATCCTTTGCGGGCTTTGATCAAAGGTGTGGTCTGCGGTGTCCGAGTGGAAGACATCGAAGAACAAACTATGCAGGAAATTCGCTATCTGGATAAATTGATCGATGAGTTAGCAAAGGGAAAATCGATGGATAAGATTTTGCGGAAATAACGGAGAAACACCGATTCTATATAAGATATGAAAGAATCGGTGTTTTTTGTTCTTATTAATAATGGGTATTGTGTCTTAGTACATAGGAGGCAGTACCTTATTTTTACTGCTCCTATGTCGTGATGGAGAGTACAGGTGAAATAGCTTGGGTTTGTCATAGACAATTAGCATGGGGATAGTACAATAAGCATACAATTAGCATATTATTATGATACCGAAAGAGGTGATTTTTATGATTAATATAAAGCCATCCGCGGCAATCCGCAAAAATTACAATGAAATTTCCGAACTTTGCAAGCGGTCTGGAGAACCGGTTTATCTTACAAAAAATGGCGAGGGTGATCTTGTAGTAATGGACATAGAGACCTTTGCGAGAAGGGAGAGCATGCTTCGGCTGAGGGAAAGTTTGGTTAATGCTCAGGAAAGCAGGCTGAACGGAAAGTCCGGTCATTCCATTGATGAGGTCTCTGCTATGATGAAAGCTGCCGTCAGGGAGGTACTAGATGGACAGCGAAAATAAACGGCATACCGTAGTCATTTCCGATGAGGCCACTCTAATGCTCTTATCCCATGTACGGTTTCTGGCACAAGTCAGTGAGTCTGCAGCCATGCGGCTAATTGAAGCCTTTCAGGAAAAGGCACTGGAAGAGTTTCCAGAAAGGAATCCATGGCTGACAGATCCGCTGATATCGTCAGGAAAATACCGAAAGCTCTTGCTGGAAAAACGGTATCTACTGGTTTATCAGATCAAGGAAAGTACGGTGTATGTGGATGCAGTTGTAGATACTCGACAGAACTATGGGTGGCTGATGTAAGCCTTGGAAGATCTGCTCAAGAAAAACTCAGTATATTATTTAAAATATATGGAACCTTGCAGACTGTATTAAGAAGTGTACCATAATAGTAAAAGACAGTGATTGGTCTGTTTTGATAGCTGCCGCCCAGGCCGCTGTGAGGAACAAGGGGCAATAAAAATAAGGCTAAGGTCCAAATTCCGAAGACACTATATTTCGAAGTTTTAAGACTTTGTATAAAATAAAAGATGGTTATTATCCCTTTAGTATTTTGGAGATAGAACCCATCTTTTATTGTTTTTTTACATTTTGGTACATAAAAATCACCGGTCTATAGAAGGTGATAAATGGTTTGTATCTTGATTAATGGCCTGCCTAAGTGCTTCAAGTAATAAGTGTATAACCTTTCCTTAGAACTATATGTCATCTTAAGAGGTAATAATTGAGAATGGATGATAATTTTTATCATCTATTGGGTAAACTATAAGTTTGTTTATGTTCAGTTTATGTACCTACAATATGATATAAGATAAATGATATTTGGAGGTACAACAATGCAAATTTCCAGAAAGGTAAGGCGAGGATTCGTCATTACAATCATAATTGTTGCTATTGCGATAGTGTTTTTCATTCTACTTGGACAATTAGATAAAAGTGAAGGAGCTACAAGAGCTTCAGCAACCTTAGAAGTGCAATCTGTATTGGAAATGACGGAGACGAACCTGTCGGTCCAGCTTTCAGGAGAAGTGAAAGCCGTAAATGTGTCCAAAGGAGATACTGTCAAAAAGGGTCAAGTGCTTGGGATCATTGATGATGAAGGGCTGCAAATCAAAAGAGCACAGGCCGAAGCGGGAATTGAAACGATACAGGGGCAAATTCGCAGTGCGCAAGCAAATCTGGCAGGAGCCGAAGCTAAACTCACGCAAATTCAGGAAGGTGCGAGGCCTGAAGAAATCGTCCAGCTAAAATCAAAGTATGATTTGGCAGAAGCCAATTGTCAGAGGATGAAAATTCTGTATCAGGAGGGCGCTATAAGTCAAGTGGAATACGAGTCGGCAGTTTCTGACAGAGATATAAAAAAAGCACAATACGAAATATCCGTTAAAGGAGCAAAGGCTAGCGAACTGAAAGCGGTTCAGGCAAGCGTTAGTGCAGCAGCTGCATCCATTGACTCTTTAAAAGGGCAACTGAAAAACGCTCAATATTCCTCCGCCGAAATTGAACTACAGCTGGCAAAAACCAAGATCCTTTCTCCAGTGGATGGAGTGTTGAACCAGCTGAACCTCAAAGAGGGTGAAGTAGTTTCAGCTGGTTCAAAAGCTGCAACCATTGTAAATGACAGTAAACCCTGGATTGAATGCAACATAAAGGAAACGGATATCTCAAAAGTCAAAACCGGTCAGGAAGTAAACATCCGATTTGGTGCTTATAAAGACAAAAATCTTACGGGAAAAGTCGTCTCAATAAATAAAAGCGCCGATTTTGCGGTCAAACGTGCTACCAATGAAAATGGAAGCTTTGACATCAAGGCCTACGGGGTAAAGGTGGAAGTTGATGAGGCTGATATCCCGCTCTATGCCGGTATGACCGTATTTGTAACCTTCAAGAGCGAGGTGGCGGTTAATGAATCTAAAGGGATATAAAACCGTTCTTATACCCTTGCTGTTTGTGCTTCTACTCCCGTCGTTCTCCATGCTCGTCCTCGGGTACCAATTTGGCGATCAGGTGCTTGAAAAGGTCCCCTTCGGTGTTCTCGATTATGACAACTCCAGTTTAAGCCGGACTTTAGTACAGAAGATAGATGAAAACGATACCTTTGATATTAAGGTCTATGCAGAAACGGATGCTGAGATAGAGGAAAGCATTCAGAGCGGGAAAATAGCGGCTGCAATCATTATCCCGAATCGCTTTGCAAACGACATGATGATAGGAAATAATACCCCAATCCTCATGATTTATGACAACTCGCAACTATCCGCAGCGGGAACGGCGAAAGGAAAAATAACCGAAATTCTGAGCACATTGAACATGGGGAGCCTTTCCTCTGCCCTGCAGGGCGCGCTGAAGATGTCCCCTGTAGAATCCGCAGCGATGATTCAGCCCCTCGGATTTACAACTCAGTTAATCAATCCCGGCAAAAGTTCCATGATGTTTTCCATGCATGGTTCACTATTGAGCATGATTCAGGTCACCGTATTCATCCTGGCGCTGGAAATCACCAGAAGGCAAGATGCATTTAAACCGCACATTGCCATCAGGAATTCGGTCATTTGCGGTTTCTTGGGAACGTTTTCCGCTGCCGTTGTAACCATCCTTCAAGTGACGTTGTTCCACTTTCCCTTCCATGGAAGCAAATTAGCGGCATTTATATTGATATTCCTTTATCTCACCGGCATCGCGGGACTAGGTATTTTCGTGCGCCTGTTGAAGAAGGATAAACAGGCCGCGGTGGAGATGATTCCCATTCTGATGATGATGATGATTCTTTCCGGGTATTCTTATCCTTTGACTTCCATGCCCCAAGTTCTTCAGACTATCGGTGGGTTTATTCCATTTGTCCACTATGGTATACCGTTGAGAGATATCATGCTCATGGGATACGGATTGAAAGATGTGCTGCCTGACATCCGATGGATTATTGGATTCCTCATCCTATTATGGATCGGGTTTCTTGTTTTAGGGGTTTCGAGAAACAGAATTGGAATATTCAGGGGCAAGGGAAATAAACAGCAATTACTGATACGGAAAAAGGAGGTATACGATGCTGAAACGCTGGTTGAAGAAAGATAAGCATGTGATCGGAACCCTAGCGGTGGGCCCAATCATCGCAACCATGCTGATTTGTTTTATCGCCTCCGGTCTTCAAATTGAAAGCATCCCGCTGGCCATCGCAAACCTGGATGACTCGTCCATCTCCAGACAGATCGTTTCTGATTTCGAAAATCATTCTGGATTTAATGTGACTCTTTACGTTGATTCCGAAGAGGAACTGCAAAATGCCGTGTATGAAAAAAAGGCCGTTGCCGGTCTCCTTCTTCCAGCAAGTTATGGAAAAAGTGTGGCGCTAGGTGACGGCTCCCGCGCAATGCTTCTGCTGAACGGGACAAACACTACGAATTCCGGTGCGGCTCAAGGGTATGCAGCAAGTATCTTCATGACACTGAATGCAGGCATTCAGGTGCAGGCTCTGCAAAGTATGGGGATTCCTGACCAGAGGATTTCTCAAATGATGGGAAGCTTTACCGTCGTAGAAAGGAACTTGTATGATCCTCGCGGCAGCTTTATGTATAATCTGATATACATGGTCCTTCCCTATATGATTCAAATGCAATTTTTGTGCTTCTTCCTTTTGCCATTATTTTGGGAAGAGAGAGAAAGCGGTCGTTTGCAGCTAAGGGGAAACAATTTCATGTATTTTCGAATCTTATGTATGTGCATCTTTATCTCTGTTTTTACGTATATCGCACTTTTGATTGGTTCTTTGCTGTTTCATATTCCTTTCTCATGGAACTTTCCTTTACATTTTGTGCTAATGGTATCTTATACCTTTGCGCTATGTGCCGCCACTTTTGTCATTTCGCTTTTCACTCGTGGCAGTGCAAAGCTCTACATCTTTGAATTGTTCACTACCGTCGGCGTATTGATCATGCTCACATCCGGAATGGTTTGGCCAAATTTTGTGATGCCGCAAGGATTTTCCACATTGGTGAGGCTGTTGTGGCCCTTTGCTCACGTGGTCATGCCCTTCAAGGCGTTGCATCTGAAAAATGCAGGCTGGGCTGAAACCTTGCCCGCTATGGGAAGCTGCATTTTGTTCGGACTGGTCTGGCTGGCAATCGGTCTTGCCATCTGCGCATGGAGAAATTCAAAGGCAAGGCTAACACTGCTTGAGGAATGATGGTTTCCCCTTTAAAAAGCATGAACTCCTGCTTTCCATGAGAAGACTGCAGGAGTTTTTTACAATCTGTGGCATCATATGCGAAATCGGTGTGACATAATGGCTTCAATTTCATTGAAAGTTAGGTTACAGCAGCGGTTTTTGTTTCTCATTTGCCTGCTTGGGTAAGGTGATTGTGACAATGGTTCCTTGACTAGGCCGACTTTCCACTAAAATCTCTCCCTTATGCAGAGAGACAATTTTCTTTACCACTGTCATTCCAAGGCCGTTGCCTTCGGTGGAGCGAGATCTATCTCCCTGATAGAATTTATCAAAGATATGCGCTTTTATTTCCTCGTCCATTCCGCAGCCAAAATCCTCAACCTTGAATACAACGCAATCGTTATAATTCAACAATCTGATTCTTAACTTCCCGCTTTGGTACGAAAATTTCACAGCGTTGTCCAGCAAGTTGACCCAGACCTGACTCAATAGCTCAGGGTTGCCGAGAAAATAAATATCTTCCTTAATATCCACTTCCAATTCTAGTCTTTTTTCGGACCATTTTAATTCCGTTATTAAGATAGTTCTGCGGATTTGTTCGCTGAGGTTAAATAAGCTGTGTCCGGAAAAAGAGGTCCGGTTCTCTATTTTTGACAGGTTGAGTACGTTAGTGGCCAGCGCTGCCAGTCGGTCTGATTCGCTGATAATAATGTCTAAATACTCCTGCCGTTCATCATTAGAGAGATTACCTTTCTTTAAGAGCTTCGCAAAACCACGCAGGGATACGATGGGGGTCTTAAACTCATGAGAAAAGTTGTTGACAAAGTCCGATCGGAGTATCTCAATACTGCCCAGTTCCTTAGCCATGGCGTTGAACTCTTCTGAAAAATCTCTGAGCTCCTTCGGGCGAAGCAGTCCTGAATTACCGATACGGACATTAAAATCACCACCGGCCAGTTTTTTCATGGAAGCAAGCATTTCACAGATAGGGTTAAGCATCAGTTTGCCGGCGACTCTTGTAACAATTAAACCGATAATTGTACTAATAAAGAGCAAAATACTAATCCCTACAGCTGGGTTTTCATAAAAGTTCTCGCTTAGAAACCCCACTCTCAACAACCAATAGATGATGACTCCGGAAAGTCCTACGTTAAACCACAGAATATTAAAGATATAGAAGGAAAACACAAAAAATATATTGAAGCGGGGAAAAAAATGTTTAATCAGCTTTTATCACCGCCTTATAGCCAAGCCCTCGCACCGTGACAATCTCAAATTCCGAAAATGCTTCAAACCGATTGCGAAGCCTGTTAATGTGTACGTTTACCGTATTATCGGAGCTTTCTGTTTCAATGCCCCATATTTCGTCCATCAGCTGAATCCGGGTGAAAATTTTGCCCGGATAGGAAAGTAATTTATAAAGAAGATAAAATTCTTTCGGAGGCAGCGTCTGAACCTCCTTGCCGCGGCTCACAGTTAATCCATCGAAATCCAGCGTGACATCGCCCATGGTAATTTTATGGGCACTCACGATCTGCGCCCGTCGGAGGAGGGCTTTGATGCGCAAAAGCATTTCTTCTTCGTCAAAGGGTTTTGTGATATAGTCGTCAGTTCCCACAAGAAAACCCTGCCGTTTGTCCTCCGGCAACTGCTTAGCGGTCACCATTAAGATGGGAAGCTTATAATTACTGTCTCGCAGTTCTTTTGTTAGCTCGTATCCGTCCATGTTCGGCATCATGATATCCACAATTATCAGGTCTACATGATGTTGATCCAGTACCTTTAACGCTTCCCTCCCGTCTTCAGCGAGAAGCGGCAGATACCCGTTTGCCTTAAGCACCGCGCCCATAAATTTACGGGTATTTTTGTCGTCTTCAACTACCAATATAGGAAACATATTGATCCCCTCTTACTCTTTTTGTATCACAGGATAAACGGAGTATACGGTATAAAATAACCACTGATATTTTAACACAACAACTCAACTTCCGTACCGCGGTTGTGCGAATAAAGCCTTGATTTAACTGGGCACTGATCCAGTTGTGTAGTTGACTTAGTGATTCGTAATTCTTCGGTTTGTTCGGTAGTAGATCGAGTACAAATGCCATCAATTGGCGCAAGGCTGTTTTTAAGTCTAAATCCATTACCTCATCTACAAAAAGGTAAAACAATCCTCCTAGTGAGCGTTCATCGTTATTTTGTCTGCGTTCCCACTTAAGGATGAGATAACGAGTAAAGACTATCGTTGGTGGTGTTCCGATTCTATACGAAGACAATCTTAAGCGAAATAGTATAGACATAGTTTTCTAAGCTTTAACATCAGGGCTTAGAAAGTGTACGTAAAGAATAAAGTACGGGTATTGTCTTTAATAATTTTTAGAGACAATACCCTATTGTTAACTCGGAGGGATCCACAACCCACGACATCCTGAGGGTTACAGATTCACGCTTGCCGTATTCGAGTATGCTGACAATCCTGCTTCATTCATGGCCGCGACTCGGTAGGTGCAGCGATTACCAGGTATGGCAGTTCTATCAGTGTAATCGACGTAACCGTTGTTATATATCGGTCCAATAATGACGAGCACGAAGTAAGGTCCCCCATTATCAGAGCGTTCGACTACAAAACCGACCTGGACTTTGGCATTGTCCCGCCAGCTCAGACGAACTCGCCCTCTTTGCAGCCATGCAATTAAGTTTGTCGGAGCAGCTGGTGGCTGGGGAGGATTTTGACCACCCCGCACAACGTTGGAAAAATCAGAGTCTACCGTCATCGTTGGGAAGCCAGGAGTGGTAGTATCACCGACAGTGTTGGAGGCAAACACTCGGTAGTAGTAAGTGTTATCCGTGTTGCCGATAGGATCAGTGTATGAAGTTGCGCCGGATGGCAACATTACTAGAGTAGTCCATTGGCCAGCACTATTGACTGTTCTTTCAACCGTGATGCTAGTTTCGTTTTTAGAATTGTTTATCCAGGTTAAAACTACACGTTTGTTAAAGTCGGAACCGAAAAGATTGCCAATTAGATTGGTGGGCGCTTTCGGTGGAACGGCAAATACCATTGCATGCATCATATCCATCTCTTCATGGGCGAGAATATGGCAGTGATACACGTACTCCCAACCAAAGTTCACTAAATGGTTAGTCACTTGGTTGATTGGATTACCCAATGGGTCGAACCACCCTGCAGGTGGTGGGGGAGTGAGTAAAGTGCCCACGGGCATTGTTGGGTCGATCAGGCGAACGCTGTTTGGCACGTCGAAGGGTACCTGTGAATCGGTAGGAATAGTTGGTCTCAGTGCAATAACAGTATGCTCGAGGGGGTTCACCCTAAAGGTTTCCTTCCAGCCCAACTCATTAAGATCAGGTGGTAACATTGCACCGTCCCAGGCAACCCGGTTGATAAGCTGCGCTGAAAACAGGTGAGTATGAATAGTATGAGTATCCACACCGTTGTGAGTGATCTTCCAGATCTGAGTCCCATCCATAAGAGAGCCGATAGGAGTCGCATTAAGATTTGCTGTACCTCTGACAATCTCAACTGGCGGACTTGCATAGCCGTAGACAACAAATTGGTTAAAATTAGAACTGGTAACCGGGAATTCGAGCCCAAGCATGCCACTCATCCGACCATACTGGGTGTCGTAGACTTCACCCATTTCGTCCTGCAAAGCCTTCGGTTCGATTGATAGGGTAACAGGTGGCTGTAGCAACCCGTTCGAGTCTATCGGTCGAAAGGTCTTGGAGAAATCTTCAAGTTGTACATAGGCGCTTTCGGCATCAGAAGGGAAATTTGTGACGTTGTAGGCAGAGTTGTAAGCGGCTTGTGGTATGATGATCGGATCATGGGTTACTTCAAAGACGCCTCTTTTTGTGTCGGTTTTAGTAAACACAGCTTCTAAAGCGGCTATATCGAACGCAGGAGCGGGAGATGAAGCCACCACCCGGATTTGCATAATTGTGCGAATGTTAGGACCATAGCCAGGTTGTGTACTCGGCGCACCACCCTCGGCAGTCTGGTCCGGGTTACCCGTATAATAGTCATAGCGAGGGTCGGACGCTGGGAAAGCTGCGGGAGCATCGTTGTAGAGAATGAGGGTTTGCCCAGCATATTGGGAAAAGTCAACGATGACATCTACTCGTTCCGCTGTTCCTATCAGAAGAGAGTGCTGATCAACGTTTCCTGCGTTGAATGTAGTCGCATTCAGGTTCCAAGTGATAGGTTGGCTTGGAATCACCACAGGTGCTGGCAGGAATCCACTTTCGGTCCCAATTTGAATCCAGTCCGGTCCTTTCAAGGCTGGATCGGGCACACCACTAGGCCAGTCGGCAGGAAGACCAGGTGTTCCGCATGCGGATACCATCTTAACTTCTGTTGCATATCCCGTGTCAGGCGAGATGTAGCCGGCAGAATCAGCTACATACATCTGCAGGTTAAAGAAACGGTCATCAGCGGCATTTAGGATGCGGAAACGATAAGATTTAGGCTCCACTTCCAGGTAGGGGTAGGCCGTCCCGTTAACAAGCGGAGTGTCCATAAACGCCTCGCCCGGCATGGAAGGGTAAGGCATGTCAGGCATCATCGGAGGTTGCTCGGGGGCAGTTACCGGATCGTAGTAAGGGTTCGGAACCGGGCCATGTTTTATATTTGTTGTGGGCGGCCAAAACCACGGACCGTACATCCAGCGGCCAAACGGATTTGTCCCGGTGAGATCCCAAGGATTTTGGGCGGGGCTATAGACGTGAGGATACCAGAGGTCTCCGGTATTGGGTGTACCTGCTGTAGTCCCCCAGGTCCAAGTGGGATCCGTATTAAGGATGGTGTTGCTATCTACGAAGGTCTTGTCCTGAATGACCAGGGGAATTCCAAGATCAGGAAGGATCTTTTCCATGCCTGGATTGACGCCGGATTCGTTGGTACCATTGATTAGATCCTGCTCCACCTGATCTGTTAATAGATATGCCGCGGCTTCTCCTACATAGACATTTAGACGAGTAATACCATAAGAGTGATCATGATAAAACATCAGTCTAGCACTTTGAGCGTTAGTGTAGTACAAAGTCTGCATCCCATCGCGTGGGTTATCGACATTCTCCATATCAGGGACATTTACGACACTAACCCCCTGAGGATAGGGAGTATCTTCTCCTGCTGGGGTAATCCACTGATGAGGTGTCCCATCGCTGATCCAGACGGTATTATTACCATGGAGATGTACGTTGGCGCGGTTTTGCGTGTAATTCATAGGCATGGCAGCATGCCCTAGTGGCCCATGCCCCGCCCCCATAACGGTTGTATCCACCGGGATAAAAAGGTCACCACCAGTACCGATAGGAAGCAGATTGTAGAATTTGATTCTAACTGGTACGTCGCGAGTGGCAATAATAGCAGGCCCCATATAATGAGGCGCATCCACGCCGTAAGCCTGGGTGCCATCACCTTTGAAAATCAGATTACCATTATTGGTTAATGTAATTTGCGCACCTGGAACGACAGAAGTAGATAATTGTACATATCCACGGAGCGTGGTGGGTGGTAAATCCGTGTGCATTTGTTCTTTAAACTCTATTACAGCAATTTCGTAGTAATCAGAGCCCGGATAGGTTATCGTATCGGCAACAGCAACTGGAATGTACTGGCCCAATGCATTTGCGCCATTCGATCCCATCCCCGGCATTGCATCAATGAATTTTCTTACTGGCGGAGTATAGGCCCAGTTGGCCGTACCAAAATAGTTGGGAACAAGGTATCCAGTATTCGGATCGACGACGAGAGCCGCTCGTTTAAAAGATTCATTCGTTTGCATTTTTCTCTCCTCCCTATACATCATTTTATGCAGTCATGATCGTACTGGGAAGAAGATTCAATTCCTACTGATAACTTTTCGACCCTCAGATATGGCGATGGTTAGCGCAACTGTTATTGGATTGAATTTCTAATTTAGAAAGGACTTTAATGGGAACTCAAAAAATGCATCAAAACAACTTCTAGGATGTTAAAAAAGTATAGTTACCCCCTCCCCATGGCAATTAGTTCGTTTTTTCTTCTGCGATTTATTATTTTAGACTTTTGTAATCATTGCCTATTGATCAGCAACATCTAATAACTCTCCAAGTTTCCAATTCATTCCCTCAATTTACATTAAGGAGTAGTAAAAAACAATTTTTGCACAGATTGATAAAAGTGTTCCCTAATAGTAAAAATAGTAATGGGTCCTTTATGATAGCAGCGGCCCAAGCGTCTGTTAGAAACAAAGACCAATAATATAAAAACATCAACCCTTATAAATAAGGTTATGGTATTGTCTCTTAGTATTTAGGAGGCAGTACCCTATTTTAATGGCGCTCTATTTGCGGTTTTAAAAATAAAAATGAAGCCATAATCTCTGCAAGAAATAAATACGAGATTATGGCTTTTTTATATTATCGATTATGAAATCTGGTTGACATGCGAATCTTTTGAAATATATTGAATCCAACCATTTTGTGCACAGTGCATATCGAATGGCTAATGTTTGTATAATTTATTAAATATTAACTTACATCGAGGTGAAGAATTACAATGAAATTAAGAGATAAGCAAAAAGCGGAAGTTAAATCCGCCCTTGTACGAGCAGGTGAAGAGCTTTTCAGGAATAAAGGGTTTGCGGAAACAACAATTGAGGAGATCACTGGCATAGCCGGGGGTAGCAAGGGAACTTACTATAATTATTCCCAGACAAAAGAAGATTTAGCGCTTGAGATATTTTACGATACGGAAGAAATATTGACAAAGCAAGTTGATAATTTGTTTGAAATCACTACAGGAATAGAGAACCAAATTTAGGCCATCATTTCTAATGCTGTCGAGTGGACACTAAGAAGACCTGAACTTTTCTTAGTTACCTTAATTGAAAAGATGAAGCGTGGACTCATACCGGAACATTTAGATGGAACTCTCTTTACTTATCATGTGCGATGATAAAGCAGTGAGAAATTACCTGAAAATTGGGGAGGTAGAAAGGTATGTCTCTTTGGGAAGCTAAGGGGTTCTGGATGCGGGATAACTCTTATTGAAGTGCAAAAGGGAGCGTCGCTGGAGCTGCAGAAGGACCCGTTGCGAATTATTTATACAGCAGAGGAGTTCCATTTGGTTAAGAAGGGGAGGTCTTAGTCTGTCCGTTGACCTACCCCAACTTGGACAGACTCTTTCCGCAGGTATCTGCCTTAGTTACTGATTCAGGTGGAATGTTGTCTCATGCAGCAATTGTTTCTCGAGAATACAGACTTCCTTCCGTCGTTGGGACGATTAATGGAACAAAAATCTTGCATAACGGGCAACGTGTCCGTGTGGACGGAGCCGCTGGAAAGGTTCAAGTCTTGGATTGAGATAACTAAAGTAAAATACTAAATGGAGAAGAATGGGATGAAATATGTACGCTTACTTCAAGAATTAACAAGAGAAGACCTATCGTTAGCTGGCGGAAAAGGGGCTAATCTAGGCGAATTAGTGTTAGCAGGAATGAAAGTACCTCAGGACTTTGTTTTAACCGTTGAAGGGTATCGTCGTTGTTTATCGAAGATTCATGTGCCGGAAATTAACGAGAGAGACTTTGCTACTTTAGAAGAGATAACTTCTCAGATTCGGAGGAAAATAGAACGGGTTGACTTGCCTGATGAGGTAACGATGGAAATCCTCAAAGCTTATAGGAAGATGGGAAGTCCTTATGTCGCTGTCCGTTCATCGGCTACTGCTGAAGATCTACCCACTGCAAATTTTGCAGGTCAACAAGAGTCGTATCTTAATATAAAGGGAGAAAGTGCGGTTCTTGAAGCCGTAAAAAAATGTTGGGCTTCTCTTTGGGCACCACGAGCAGTCCAGTACCGTTCATTACAAGGATTTGGAGAAAGTGAGGTCGCCCTTGCTGTAATCATTCAGGAAATGGCGCCACATGAGGTCTTGGGAGTGGTTTTTTACAGTTAACCCTCTTTCAAATGATTCAAGTGAATTGATTATTAATGCTATACACGGTGTCGGGGAGACTTTAGTTCAAGGAGAAATCGTGCCTGATCAATGGCTAGCCAGGCGTCCTGACGGAGGAGTCCTTAAATTCTCTCCTGCTCCGCAAAAGGTACAATCGCCTTCACCCTTCATTCGGACAAAACGCTCTACACGAGGGTGTTTAACCGTTCAACAGGTTCGAGAGTTGGCCTGTCTATGTCTCCGGATTGAAGAACATTTTGATGGAGTGCCTCAGGATATCGAGTGGAGCTATGGTTTAGGGGATTAATCAGCTTAAGGGTGAAAGCCAGAAAATTACTGAGAGTGTACTCAGTAATAACGTTTAAGTAGGACATATACAATGGTTTGCACTCTTTCAGGTATTTTAGCTCCACTGCTTTTAAAGGCAATTCAAAATAATATAGAATCTACAATTTCCACTATTTTTCCTTCTTTGAGTATAACAATTCGGTCAGCCATGGCCTTGGCATCTTCTTTATCATGAGTTACAAATATTACGGTAATGCTAGTCTGTTTTAAAATAATATTTATTTCTTCCCTGATTTTACTTCGAAGTTCGGTATCTAGATTACTAAAGGGCTCATCTAACAGGAGCAGTGAAGGTTTTGGAGCAAGCGTTCGAGCAATAGCAACCCGTTGCTGTTGACCTCCACTTAATTCATAGGGATATCGTTTCCCATAATCCCCTAAGTTTACCAAATCCAACATCTGATTAATCCTAAAATCTTTTTCTTTGTTATTCATTTTTTTTAAGCCAAACCGAATATTTTCTGACACCGTCATATGTGGGAATAAGGCATAATCCTGAAAAACCATGCCGACCCCTCGCTTCTCAGGTGGTACAAACACGCTCTGATCTACCATCGTTATTTCGTTAATCTTAATGCGTCCTTTACTTGGAATTTCCAAACCTGCAACAAGTCTTAAAACAGTACTTTTTCCGCCACCACTTTCTCCTAGAATGCAAATGACCTCTCCATGTTCAATAGTCACACTAAAATCCTGGATTACAGCTTTGGGTGCATTCGGATATCTAAAACATAAATCTTCAATTTCGATAAACATTAGACTTTCTCCTTATCTCCTAATATATATAATAGGTATATGGCACAGAGGCTTACTAGAATTATGATTAACGAAGCAATTGATGCTTCATGTATCATTTCATTGTTGGCATATTCATACGATTTGGTGGCCAATGTATTAAAATTATAGGGTCGTAAAATTAGAGTTAAGGGGAGTTCCTTCATTATATCTACAAAGGTCAGGGCAAATCCGCTTATTATCGCTGGTTTGAGCATAGGAAAGTCGACTTGAAAGAAGGTTTGAGTGACATTCTTACCCAACATTCTTGAAGCCTCAAAAAACTTTTTCCCTACTTTTTCAAACCCAGATTCAACGGCTTGATAGCCTACCGCTAAAAATCGAATCACATAAGCGAAGAGCAACATTATAATGCTTGTGCCCAGTACCAAGGTAATAGAATCTGGATCAATCATCTTGTAGAGCCACTGAAGCTTATGATCTAATTGAATAATGAACAGAATAACCCCGATAGCAATTACAGCCCCGGGAATGGAATATCCTACAAGCGTAAGCTTAGAAGTCAGTTTGGAAAACCATGTACCCTCCATTCTACAGAAGTTGGCGATTACAATAGAAATCATTATAATCAAGAGAGTGGCAACGAATGCAACCCAAACGGAGTTAAACATTAACTGAATAAAGTAAATATTTAAGGTCTTTTTATAAGTTAAAACACTCCAGTGAAGTAATTGCAGGGTGGGGATAATGAAACCAAAACTAAAGAAAATGAAGCAGATAAAGACAGCGAGGGACGCTAGAGTTCCTTTTAGCTGTTTTCGCACAATGGGCCTTACTTTTGATGTAAAGTTATACTTTTTCTTACCTCTTAGGATTTTCTCAAGAAGCACAATACCAAAAACCGAAAACATTAGGATAGCAGCTAATTTTAAGGCTGAATCAATATCCCCCATGGCAAACCAGGTCTTAAAGATTGCTGTGCTAAAGGTTTGAACTCCGAAATGGGCAGCCACCCCATAGTCATTTAAGACTTCCAAAGAAACTAAGGTTGCTCCCCCTAGGATCGCCCCCCTAGATATGGGAAGAATAACATAAACAAAAATTTCAAAGGAATTCTTACCTAATAGTTTTGCATTTTCAATTAAGGATGCAGATTGTTTTTCCAAAAAAACCCGAGTAATCATATATACATAGGGGAATAAGACCATGGTAAAGATAAACACTGCCCCATAAATTGACATGATGTCAAAATACTTAGGACTTACTTGTATCCCTAAATCATTTCGCAAAAACGTCTGGACGACCCCTGTGTAATCTTAAATCCCATTATACGTGTAGGCAGCAATATAAGGTGGGATAGCTAAGGGCAAAATTAATGCCCATTTAAAAAAATTCCTCAAAGGAAAGTTGTATGCAGAAATCAACCAAGCCATAATTGTCCCTGCAAGCGTACAAAATAAACCTGTCATCGTAACCAGAATAGCAGAGTTGATGATATAATCCTTTAATAAATAGGCTTTTATGTGAAGCCAATTCCCATTGGGTTTATTGAACATATGAATAAGTATATCGATGTTCGGAGAGAGAATAAGTAGGATAAAGATAACGCTCAAAACCGACCAACCGTTTAGTTTATTTATTAGGAACCTTAAAGTTCGCATTATTTCACCTCCATGTATCGTATATCGGACTAGATGGATTAAAACGGGTTATGAAAGAATCAATGTGATAATTTAGAGATGAGATATACAATGTTTTTTGAGGCAGCCTTTGCAGGCTGCCTCTTTTATACACTAGTTTAAATCTTATTACTTCCAACCGACTTGGTCAAAGATTTCCACTGCTTTTTTGTTATTTTCCCCCAACAGGGTTAAGTTGATATTTTGGGGCTTAAATTCTCCCCAGGATTTAATCAAGTCAGAAGCTTCTACGGCTTCATTTACAGGATATTCATAGTTAGCGCTAGCATATTCTTTCTGAGCCTTAACACTCGTTAAGAACTCCACGAGTTTGATCGCATTTTCTTTATTCTTGGAGGCCTTAGTAACACCAGCTCCGCTTACATTGATATGAGTACCGGTGGTGTCTTGGTTCGGGAAGAAAACACCAAGTTTTTCAGCTACTTTTACTTCTTCAGGATCAGCAGAGCTTGCCATTTGCCCTAAGTAGTAAGTATTCATGATCGCAACTTCTCCTTCTCCAGCAACTACTGCCTTGGCTTGGTCTCGATCATTTCCCTTTGGCGCCCTAGCCATGTTATCTACGATTCCTTGTGCCCATGCTTTAGCCTGTTCTTCACCATTGATGGCTATGAAGGATGCCAATAAGGATTGGTTGTATATGTTAGAGGAAGATCTCACAACAATTTTCCCTTTCCACTTTGGTTGGACTAAGTCTTCATAGGTAGAAAACTGTGCCGGAGTAACCTTATTCTTATCGTATACTAGCACCCTAGCTCGTACTGTAAGACCATACCACTGATTATCCTTATCTCTTAAATTTTCAGGAACATTCTTAACAATGATATCAGAGGAAGTTGATTGTAATAATCCTTTTTCCTTGGCTCGATGAAGTCTACCAACGTCTGCTGTTATGAAAAGATCTGCCTGGGAATCTATTCCTTCCGTAGCCATTCTTTCAATCAACTCATCGGCTTTGCCTTCGATAACATTAACTTTAATTCCTGTTTCCTTAGTAAATACTTCGAAGAGCTGTTTGTCTGTTTCGTAGTGCCTTTCTGTGAACACATTTACAACCTGGTTTTGAGTGCTTGCAGGTGGTTGTTGGTTAGCTGTGGTTTTATTCCCGGTGCATCCTGTGAGTATAGTACTAACCATTATTAGTCCTGTGACTAGGATTGCAGTAACTGACCTTTTTTTCATATTTCTTTCTCCTCCTATAATTGTAATAGTATGAGCATTGATATTGATAACTATTATCAATTATAACCAATGTTCTTTCTTTGTCAATCTTATAATATATATTTTTCGATCAATAAGTATAATGAACGACACAAACCCTCAAAAATTTTATTATAGCCAATAGATCGTTGTTAATAATGGATTAACATAATCGAATATAGGATTTATATAACCAATTTGTTGAGTTGGAGCGAAATGGCTGTGGTTGTTCAGAAAATGATGAGAGCAGATATTTGGGTATCGTTTACGTCAGTTCCGTTTAATGGTAACCGTAATGAAATGGCAGGGAACTTTATCTTTGGGCTAGGTGAAAAATTGGTGCTGGTCAGGTTACAGCTTATACGTTCAAGCTGGGGAGAAAAAAGGGATTTGGCGAAGAGTTGCCTATACTATTACAATTCCATTATCTTAAAAGTAACAGTACCCTAGTTTAGTTTATTCAAGTTTAAAACCCTAGCTACTTTCCATATGAATTATGCCATTATGTAAATGATTGACATTAATCATTCGGCCAATTCCTGACTGTGAGTAGTCTAATTCTTTAGCCGCTTCTTATAAAAGCTACCACACTCTACTGTTTTGACTAATGCCAAATATTTTTGGATGTTTATGAACATCTTCGTACTGTTATTTACGTCACTTCCGAGAGCTTATTCATGTTTTCTATCACTATGATTTAGAGGAAATCTACAGAATGTGTATAATTAATAAAAATAATTACTTAATTTATCGAAAGAATAATTTACTTTTTATTGAAAAACTATTAACTGTATTTCTATAATTAGGGAGATTAAAAATGATAGGGTTAAGACAGTCATATTTCCATTTATAATATTAGTATATATATCGATTTTTTTAGTTGGATGTTCCAAAGAATTTTCCTACGGTTATCCAAAGGTAGAAGAAGGGAGCCTTGATCTTCAATGGAGGTTAGATAAGGAAGTTATTAAGCTAGATGGTTACTGGGAGTTTTACAATAGTCAGATGAGTACTCCTCAAAGTCTAAAGTATACACAAAGAACTGATTATATAAATGTTCCTGGTTCATGGAACATATATATAGTTAATGGTAAAGAATTATCCGGGGAAGGTTATGCCACATACCGGATGGATTTTAAGACTGAGGGCGACTAGGATTAAAGATTCCAAGATTATTTACTTCTTACAATCTTTGGGTGAATGGGAAACTGATTGCTTCCGCTGGAGAGGTGGGTAAAAGCAGAGAATCAATGGTTCCTCAGTATCTCCCGCAAGTTGCTCTCTTTAAATCTAAAAAGGGCGAGAATGAAATTGTAATACAAGTATCTAATTTTTATCACCGAAGTGGTGGAATACTGGAAAGCTTAATTTTGGGCAATGAAAAACAGATTCTTGCTACACGGTATAAAAGTATAGCTTATGATCTTCTTCTGTTTGGAAGTCTAATGATTATGGGATATACCACATAATTTTATTTTTCTATAGAAGGAAAAATGTTGGAAATCGCTCAGAAAATTCAAACACTCACTTTTTATCTTGGGGTTCCTACAATTTTGTTATTTTTTAAATCTATCTTTTCTAAATACTTTCACCTTAGAATTCTAAGGACTATCCAAATAATTGGGATTTCTTTTGGCTGTTTGGTGCTCGTGACTCCTGCTAGAATTTTTACAGTCTATAATCCCGTATATCAAATATTTGCAATTATATTAATCATATATATCATAAGTGTCTTCATTTATATGCTTTATCGAAAAGAAAAAGAATTTGCGTGGATAATAATGGGTGCTCTCGTCTTGATTCTAACTAGTCTAAACGATATTCTTTTTTTAAGCATATGGATTAATGACCAAGGCTCTTTTTTAAGTACCATAGTCAGAACTGGGAATCTTTCCTCAATTGGCCAATTAGTTTTCGTTTTTGCGAACTCATTGGTATTGGCAAAGAGGTTTTCCATAGCCCTTAACCAGGAAGAAGTAATGACATCACAACTAAAACAAGTAAATCTCAATCTCGATGAATTAGTAATTAAAACAGTGGCTTTAAAACAGTCGCTGAAAAAAATGAAGACCAAAAAGTTGAATTGGAGAAAACAAACCAGGCTCTTCAGTTGCTTTCATTGAAAGATCCCTTAACTGGGCTATGGAACAGACGACGCTACAATGATACCATTCTTTTGGAATGGAATCGCAGTCTTAGAAATGGAAGAGCACTTTCGTTAATCATATTAGATATTGATAAATTTAAGGAATTTAACGATTGTTATGGACATAATTCGGGAGATGAGTGTCTGGTTCAGGTTGCCAAGGTCCTTAAGGATATATTTAAACGTTCAAGTGACTTAACAGCCCGTTTTGGAGGAGAAGAATTTATTGTGATAATGCCTGAAGTAGAAAAGGATGAGGCTATTAGAGTAGCCCATTTTGTACGAGAATCTATTGAAGACCTTAAAATTCCGCATAAATACTCTTCTGTCGGACCTTATGTTACAGTAAGTGTAGGGGTAGCTTCAATGATCCCGAACATAGATTGTTCCTATAAAGATTTATTTTTAGCAGCTGATAAAGCCCTATATAGAGCTAAAAACTCTGGTAGAAACCAGGTAAAATGCTAAAGCTGTATTGACAATAATCTCCTATTTTGAGTTAGGGTTGAAAAGGGTTTTAAGCGGAGTTGCTAAAGAAATTTAAAGGAATAGAAAAAGGGACTAGTAGCTGAGAGGCACAATACGACCCGGAAAATGTTTTTAACTTCGTACAGAGTATTCCTCCGGCTCCTGTCTGTGATCACAGGCATTACAATTGCCAGGTAAAGCCCATAATTTATTTGATGTAGGTAACCCGGCTGATGTAAGCCTTGGAAGATCTGCCTCAAGAAAAACTCTATATATTATTTTAATTATATGGAACCTTGCAGAGTGAATTAAGAAGTGTACCATAATAGTAAAAGACAATGATTGGTCTATTTTGATAGCTGCCGCTCAGGCGGCTGTTAGAAACAAGGTCAATAGTTATAAAGACTTAAAACCTTATAAATAAGGTTATGGGTTTTGTCTCTTAGTATTTAAGAGGCAGTACCTAATTTTTGTTAAAATTAATAGCTAAATTCAAATCTGTGACATTGCAATTTTTTAAGAAACGGAATGAAATAAACTGTAAGCACCCCTTCAGAATACTGATCTGAAGGGGTGCTTAGTTGTCATCTAAAATCTTAACCGATGATTTGGATAATTTTCGGCTTTTGCTGTAAACCTTTGACACGGGTTACTTCTTGACCGTTACTGAAAACGATCATAGTAGGATAACTCTCAACACCATATCTTTCTACAGCTTCTTTGTTGGTATCAAAATCTATGGTTACGATTTCTACACCATCTACACTTTTAGCCACATCTTTTAATACAAAACTCAACATTTTACAAGGTCCACAGGTTTTAGAGTAAAAATCTACCAGTACCTTGCCCTGGTTCACTAGCTGTTCCAATTCTTCACCATTAATTTCTCTTACTTCAACTGCCATTTTAAAATCACCCTTTGTTTCTTAGTTTAGTTTCTCAATATATTTTGCTGCGGATTGGGCGGCGATTGCGCCATCACTGCAAGCGGTAATTATTTGTCTTAGATGCTTACTGATAATATCTCCTGCACCATAAATCCCTGGTACCTTAGTCGACATAAAGGCATCTGTCTCGATATATCCATAATCATTGACAATTCCTAATTCTTTAAAGGCATCTGCTGTGGGTTTTAAGCCGATATATTCAAAGGCACCGTCTGCATTCACAGTGATTTCGTCACCGCTTTTAGTGGATTTGGCCTTCAATCCTATGAACTTATCAGTACCCAAGAATTCTAAGATATGGTGATATTCATATATTTGGACATTCGGTAGTGCCTTTAATTTATCACAAGCTGACGGGTCAGCAGTCAAATCAAACAAAGTAACAACCGTTACCTCGTGGGCGAGGCTTGCTAAATAAGTTGCTTCTTCAATGGCTGAGTTGCCACCGCCAATAACTATCACCTTTTTATTGCGATAATGAGGGCCATCGCAAATTGCACACCAGCTGATACTGGAACCTGCGAAGTTTAATTCACCAGGCACCCCAAGCATTCTTGGCTTAGTACCTGTGGCGATAATCACTGCTTTTGCCTCAAAGGTGTGACCCTCTTCACAGATGAGTTGTTTCACATATTCTTCCAAGCGGATGGCTGTTACGGTTCCATAATCAAAGTTAACCCCAAGCTCTTGGGTGTGTTCAAACATTTTTATAGCAAGTTCTGCTCCATTAATGGTTCCCATCCCAGTGTAGTTTTGAACTTCAAACGTATTGACAATTTGCCCGCCTGGAGCCAATTTATCTAATAGCAATACCTTCAGATTGGCCCTTGCTGCATAAATAGCTGCTGTCATACCAGCAGGGCCGGAACCGATAATTGCTACATCATATAGCGTCATTCCTATCGTGCCTCCATAATCATAAAGTTCCATATAGATAATTTTATCAATTAATTAAATCAACGGCTATAACATAGACAACACTTTTGCAATTCTAATGTCGGTTAGCCTAAGATCCATTGAAAAAGCACTAAGTAAAATAACCTTAGTGCTTTCTCTTTAGTTAATTTAGCCTTAAAGGCTAACAGTAACACCTGTTTCATATTTAAACTCGTCTACAATTAAGGATACTTTAAACTCACCAGCTAACCCTTCTCTGCTTACAGGGAATTCTACAGCACGTTCGTCGCTTTCTTGGAAAGTACCAACGCACATAGCCAAGAAGGGACGTTTGGTGGTGGGTACAAAGTAACTATGGGTTGTCTCACCCTCCAGTTGCAGCAGAACCATTTGACCTTTCTCAAACGTTGCTTTGAAGATTAGGCGGTCTTCTTCCAAACCCAGTTTGACATTATACTTTTCAGGGACTATACCGCTTTCCTCTGCAGGTGGGATGGTTGTGAACTCTTCCGTTACACCCAGGGTACCTAATAGCTCACCTTTACCTAAGGTTAATTCATCTTCAGGACTGTATAGTTTTAATTTTTCAGCACGATAGAAGTTAGCGGGTAAATGCATTTCATACACCACAACATCATCTTTGATTTCAACTGTGATGGAGTTTAATACAACCTTTTTCTCATCTTCGCCTCTAAATTGTACAGGTGGCTTATTACATGTCTCACCATCAAAGGTACCTATACCACCGGAGTGCACTAGGTAGTGACCTTCACCGAAATATTCTACGTTGCAAATGTAGGTAGAGAAGAACTCTGCTCCTCTTTCTTTACCATACTGCCATACTTGCTCGATCTCCATTTTTTCGGTATCAATTCTATAGCGCACACCACGTGAGAAGTTGTCTTTAGCTGGGAGGTATTTTTCTTTAACCTTTGCTCTCCAGTGACCATTATCAAAGGCCATGATGTCACCATTGGGGCATACTACACAAGCATGCTGCTCATATTGCCAGTCGAAATCCCCTTCACCCACTGGCTTAAAGAAATACTTATTAACTAACTCTTGAGGCCAACCTTCAGGATCACCAATAATCCAATTTAAGGCACCGGTTTCATAGTCAATGTTGATAATAGCATCCTGGTGACGTCCAGATAGGGTTAGGGAGTTGGTCTTTTTGTCGTACCAAACAGCATTATTGTGGAACCAGTCATGGGTGTCTTGGCTACCAGAACCACCTACATCTTGTGGTAATACTTTTTGGTAATCCCAAGTTTTAATAATTTGACCTGTTTTTCGATCAACCAATACACACATATCCTCGACAGTACCCCTGGGTAGATCTTGGGTCAAGATTAGCAGATTACCATCTTCCATTTCAAACTGGTCATGGTGATAACCTCCAGGTAAACGATATTCCTTATAAATCTTACCAATCATGCCGATCTCGTAGATACCAGTTGTATGGTAAGGAGGTATCATTAAGCGGTGGGTACCAACTAATAAGCGACCATTACTAACTCTTTTTAAGTCAAAAGCAAAGTTTATTGTTCCGTACCAGCGGACATCCCCACGATAATCATAGCCCGCAACTTGAGCAGTGGATGTGGAAGTAAGAAACATGATATTATCCTGAAAGTAGTCAGCAGTGGTTGTAATTTGAGTTGGCTGCTTAACTCCCTTATGTGCTGCTTCTGTTTGTAAGGTAACAACGGTTGTCTCACCGCTCCCCAAAATCATTTCCAGTTGGTTAGCATGATCAGCATAAAGACCATAAACAGGAATCATGTGATCGGTGGCTTCAGGAAACTTAAAGCTAATGTCACCAGCCTTTTCTTTTCCTTTAACAGTGATTGATACGGTGGTGGGTTCAGCGGTTTTAAACATTACCAAAGCGGTTAAAGGAGCAATGAGGTAAGGATTTAATTTTACATAGGGGTTGGCAAAGGTATATTGCCCTTGTTGGTATTCAGCTAAGAAAGCTTGTTCTGCCTGGTATTGCTCGGTAATAATGTGATCAAACTCTTTAAATCTTACGGTCACGTCGGTTCCTCCTTTTTGTTATTACTTATCTATAGATCAGGTTTGCCAAAGGTAACCCAACTAACAAGAATAAGACAAAGGTACTAACTAAAATGATACTGCCATATTTAACAACGTCTTTTTGGTCTACCCATTCTTTGTTACCGATCAAGATTGCGGAATAGGGTGATGCAGCTGGCGTTAAGATGGCAATATGCAGCGCGAAAATCACTGCAGTGGTAATGGCCATGGGGTTAGCACCATTTTGCATAGAGAAGGTATAAATGATCGGCATCAGAAGCACACCCATAACACCGTTGTTGGCAATATTTGTTATTATCATGGAAAAGATCAGAAGAATTGCTGCAAAGGCTACGATCGAACGTCCTCCCAATAAAGGATTTAGTTCGTGGGTCATAAACTCTTTAATTCCGGTTCCTTCCCCGGTTAAGGCACCAGAGATTGCCATCGCCATGCAAACTAGGAAGTATACATCCCAGGTAACATAACGACCGATAATTTCTTTGAAATCAATAATGGGCTTGTTATCCACTTTAAACATGCATAGGGCTATAATAAATCCCATCACGATACCCCAGGGACCTATTTTATTCAGTAGAGCAACGAAGCCAATGGTTTTAGGAAAAATACTGGGCAAAAGTATCAGTATTAGGTAGCCAAACAGACAGCCGAATAAGGTTTTCTGCTGTAGCGTCATAGGAGGTAACTTTTCTTTTTCAAAACGTTCAGTACTAATATTAGCAATTTTACTCATGTCCGGCTTGAAAACAAATTTAATTAGTAGACTGTAAATGAGAATTCCTAAGGTTGACATGATTAAACCGAAGAGCATATAGGGTAGATACTCCATTTGTAACTTAGTCACTTTTTCAAAAGCACCAACAATCATTAAAGCAGATCCGGTAAAGGGTTTTGCTGCCTGACCAGAAATTGCTCCAAACATGGTGCCAATTACCATAATGGTAGTGTATTTGTCGCCTTTCTTGTAACCTACGTCTTTTAACACATCGTAAAGGATGGACCACATCAAAAGCAGTGCAGGAAGTATGTTTGCAGAGAGTGCAGCCAATACATATGCGGTATACATGAATACAAAACTAAATACCACTGGTCTACCGTTAATCATCTTTCTAGTCAAAAACCAGCGACTGATATACTTTGTAACTCCAGCATGCTGTATGGCACCAAAGAGAATCATAGCAAAAAGTATTAAAATAGTGATTTGATCTCCAAAGGACGCCAAAAATACTTGTTTCATGTTTGCATAATCAGTTAGCCCTAAAGCAATCATCCCTAATAAACTAGGCCATAGAATGGTAACAAAGGACCATAAATAAACCAAACCAATAAAAACTCCTAAAACTTGCATACCTATGGGTGTAATGCTTCCAAAGGGCTCCAAATAACCAAAACCAAACATAAGTAAAACACCGATGATACAATGAATATAATATAAAATATTATTAGGCCTTGCTGCTGGTAGCACAGCGCTTGTGCTAATGGATTTATTCACTTAACTCATCTCCTTTAGAAATTAATACAAAACCACATGGCCCCTCAACTATTTAAATAATTACCTCCTTTTTATAGGTGATGCAATGAATGTGCTATTTGGTACAACCTTATGTTATCAGTTTCCGGATTGCGAAATGTATAACATAGGCAACACTTTAACAAAAAAATGACATGCACCCGACATTTTCTATACCGGCATAGTTTACCTATTTATGGGCTATCACTTTCTGAGGACATAAAAAAGCCACAGGTTCTTCATCTGTAGCTTTAGGTCAATACTCAATTACTTTTCTTCCTCTGGCGTAGCTCTTTTACTTCTCTGTATTCAACAGGAAAATCACTTTTCTCTACCTTAGAAGACAAGGTTAGATAAAGGCACCCCCACTAATAAGAATAAAATTAAGGTGCTGAATACAATAATCCCGCCGTATTTAACAACATCTTTGGGATCTACCCAATCTTTATTACCCATCAAAATAGCTGCATAGGGTGAAGCTGCGGGTGTTAACATGGCTACATGTAGGGCAAAGATTACTGCGGTTGAAACAGCCAATGCGTTAACGCCGTTATTTTGTGCAAAGGTGTAAATAATAGGCATTAGGAGTACGCCCATGACACCATTGTTAGCAAGATTTGTGATGAACATTCAAAAGACTATAAGGATTGCATAAAATACGATGGGTGACCGATCTCCTAATAATGGATTTAAAGCTTCGGTAGCAAACTCTTTAATACCAGTCCCTTCCGAGGTTAAGGCACTAGAGATAACCATAGCCATACAAACTAAGAAGTACACGTCCCAAGTAACATAACGGCCGATAATTTCTTTAAAATCAATAATGGGTTTGTTATCAACTTTAAACATACACAGACCAACAATAAAGGCAAAAACCACACCCCAAGGACCTATTTTATCAATCAGAGCAACAAACCCGATGGTTTTTGGTAAAATACTTGGCAAAAGAATAAGGATCAGGTAGCCAAACAAGCAAGCAAATAAGATTCTTTGTTGTAATGTCATAGAGGGAAACTTATCTTTTTCAAACCGTTCGGTACTAATATTAGCAATTCTGCTCATATCTGGTTTCAAAACAAACTTGATTAATAAGCTGAAAGTCAGAATACCTAAGCTGGACATAACATATCCAAAGAACATATAAGATAAATAATCTATCTGCATGTTAGTAACCTTTTCGAATGAACCGATAATCATTAATGCCGAACCGGTAAAGGGTTTGGAAGCCTGACCAGAGATGGCACCAAACATCGTACCGATAACCATGATTGTGGTGTATTTATCACCTTTCTTGTAACCAACGTCTTTTAATACATCATAAAGGATTGACCACATTAATAGCAGAGCGGGCAGAATATTTGCTGAAAGAGCTGCCAATACAAACGTGGTATACATTAAGATAAAACTGAAAACCACAGGGCGCCCGTTAATCATTTTTCTGGTTAAAAACCATCGACTGATATATTTGGTAATACCGGCGTGCTGTATAGCACCAAATAAAATCATTGCAAATAATATTAAAATGGTAATAGGATCGCCAAAGGATTTTAAAAACACATCCTTCATGCTTCCGTATTCTGTTAAACCTAACGCAATCATACCTAATAAGCTTGGCCACAAGACTGAAACAAAGGACCATAAATAAATTACGCCAATGAAGACTCCTAGAACTTGCATACCCACAGGAGTGATTGGCCCAAAGGGTTCTAAGAATCTAAAGCCAAACATAAATAAAAAGCCGATAATACAATGGATATAATATGGTGTATTTTTTACCGGAGTGTTTGTACTAATACTATTCACTTCCTTTTCTAAAACGTTTTGTACTATTCGTTACAAACTATATTATCAATTTAAGAATGTTTAAAAGTATAACATATGCAACACTTTTGCAGAATTTTGTCGAGTCACCGACAATGTTTTGTGTTGTTATAACATTTTATTCCTATAAGACAGACATGAAAAAAGCTACAGACTCTCTCGTCCATAGCTTTTGATTAATACTCTATAACTTTTTCTGCTCTCGCAAAGCTTAGCAATTTATCTTCATCCAAGATGACAATCCCATTCTCGTCTTTGATGATAACTCCTTTTTCTTTAAGTACCTTAACTATTTTTGCCACAGTTACTCTATGAATCCCTAAAAATTTACTAATTTTGGTGAGATTACTATAGTCTTTACTCACTACTAACTTCCCTTGTTTTTGTTGGGTATTATTTAGCAACAACTCACAAAAACGTTTAGAAACCTTGCCTTCTTGCCTAGCTTGAAAGGAACTAGCCAATTCTCTCGATTCGTGCACAGCTAAGCCAATAATCTGATTTAATAGATTTGTTTTATCCTGCACGTAATCCAGAAAAGTCTGTTTGGGAATTCTATAGCAACGGCACTTAGTATCAGCTATAAAATTACTTACACTGATACCATTACTATATAAAATCAATACTCCCAACAGAGATTGGATGAAATTTTCAGAGGGTTTTCTTATAGCAAAAATGATCTCGTCTCCTTTTTCTGTAATGATGGAACGATGACAGGTGCCACTTACTAAAAGGTACAAGAACTCAACTTTTTCCCCTTGCCGAATTATATAATCCCCCTTTTTAAACTCAGATATAGTAACATCGGGATGTTTAAGCAAATCCATGTGGATTCTCCTTATTATGTCGTAAATCTAGATAGAAAAACCTTATAACTATATTATGTTCTACAATAGACTCTATTTATCCTTTAAAGAAAAACTCAACATATGAGCACAATGCATCGTAAGCCATTAGGTGAAACCCTAAATGTAGGTACATTGTATAACGCCCATGTAGGAGTGCGAGTCTGGCTGCCCGCCCGAAGGGAAAAAATTCGTACTTAATGGCTAAAATATGTTAAGGGGAAGATACTATAGATACCTGAGTTGAGCATCATTGCTAGTTCGTTGGAAACTTTTAGGATAGGAAGGAACCATACTAATGAATAATTCAAAGAGTAACTCTAGTCACAAACGGGAAAATTCACTAGTATCAGGAACAACATCTAACCGTCGCTTTGATGATAGTTTTTTGGATCGTGTTTTAGAAGACAGATTTTCGAGGGGCTTTCTAGCAGGAGCGGTCTCATATTTTCCGCAACTGATTTGGCTCATTATAGCCATGTTAATAGGCTTTACAGAATTAATCTATTCGGATTTCGCCTCAATCCTTGTGTATGGGAGATTTGCCCAAGACATATACGAATATGTATTTGCAGAATTTATTGTTGTCTTTTGGCATGGTTTTCTAGGAGTTATATTCGCTTTTCTTCTGCCCGTCATAAAGAGTAAGAATTTGTATTTTAAAGGTTGGTTTTACGGAAATGCAATTTGGTTTGCTTCTTACGTCGTTACTACTCTTTTTCAAGTTCCGGAACTGGGTGATATAAATTTAAAAACTTCTATTTCAAACATGATAGGCGCTTCAATACAAGGATTATTTTTAGGGTTCGCCTTTATTTACCTTGAAAAGAAAAAGGTTGGTTAAACCAAGGCTTATTTGTTCAAAGCAGGTCGCTATGACCTGCTTTACCAATTTAGTAGAAGAATCATGATATAGTTTTGGGGCATTTTTTATCTATATTTATTTAGAATCAATATAGGTAAATTATATTGTAATTTCTAATTACTAGAGTACGTGTTCCTGGTATACTTTATTTGACATTAAATTTTGAATTGGGGGATGTTATTCGGATGAAAAAAGGGATTATTCATGTACTAATAATATGTCTATCTTTAACTCTTTTAACAGGCTGCGGTTCTTCAAAAAAAAGTGATGCAGAACTTAAAGCGGAGGTCAAGGCAGAGCAAGAGGACAAAACTACAGAAAAAACTGCAGATAATAAAGAAAAGGTACAAGTTAGCACATCGGGAGACTTAATCTTTTTTAATGATGATGGTAGTTCTAGAACTTTAGTAAAGGGTTCCCGAGGGTACCAAAATATGCAGTCCATAACCTTCTTAGAGAATAAGAAGGTAATTGTTTTAATGGCTAGCTATGGTAGTTCACCTTTAGGGGTATATACATATAAACTAAACGATGATTCTTTCACTGTAGTAACGGAACCAGTTAAAGAATACTCCATAGTAGATAACACCATTAAAGTCGGCATGCCCAATGGGAGCATAAAATATTACGATTTAAACGGCTATCAAGTTGACCAACCTGGAATGTCGGCACCAACCACTCCTAATTCAGAATATGAGATTAACAAACAATACCAGTTTGACTTTGAGGGGAAGGGATCATTAGATATCTTCTCAGTTGATACTGACAGTATGAACAATTTTGATGTAATTGTTAATGGGATAAGATACAGTATAGCTAGTGATATTTTTTTGCCGGAACTGGTTTATTACAAGTATAAATTAACAGAAATTGCGGATTCGGGCAGATATGCATTAACATTTTTCCCAGCAGCCCCTCCCCATGGAGCGGAAGTATTTTTTTATGAATACACAATCGGCTCAGGGTTAGATGAGATTGGTGTAGTTTATATAGAATCTCCTGATACAGACTTATTTGATGTTGATATTAAGGACCTAACTTACAATAGCGTTAACATTAACAACCAGACACACAAATTTGACAGATCTTTATCAAGATAAACATATTAAACATCTTAAGTTCAATGATAATGGTGGAAAGGTACTGTGGTTAGAATTTATAGGTTAAGATTATAGATTATTATTGGTAAAAAGTGCTGGGGCATAACGAGGAAGTGCAAAATGTTAGTTGTCAAAAATGTTAAATCCCAAACCCGCATAGTTTCAGCCTTATTAGCGGTCTATGTTTTCTGGGGTGGAACCTATCTGGCTATGAAAATAGCAATTGAGACTATTCCACCGTTTATCCTTGGAGGAACACGATTTGTCGCAGCAGGCCTAATACTATTCATATGGGAAATTTGTAGAGGTCATAGAGCACCGACAAAATCACAGTGGCTATACGGCACTTTTTTAGGTATTATAATGGTGTTCATTGCCCAAGGGGGTATTATTTGGGCACAACAATTTGTACCTTCAGGAATAGCGGCCATAATCTTCGCTACGGTACCGTTATGGATGACTTTAATTTCTTGGTTATTGCAAGGCGCAAAGCAGCCTAATAACTATGTAACATTTGGGTTGGTTCTTGGGTTTTTTGGTATGGTTTTACAAGTGAAAAGTTCCCTCTTAGGGGTGTCTGTAAGCCAAGGTAGTTGGATGGGGTATATAGTGCTTTTTTTGGCAGCAATCACATGGGCCTGGGGATCAGTCTATTCCCGTGTTTTCCCGCAACCGGAATCGCCTTTTATGTCCATAGCATTACAAATGATTACTGGTGGAGCCTTCTTTTTTATAGTAAGTCATTTTGCAGGTGAATGGAAACAATTTGATATCCTTTTAGTATCTTTTGATTCTCTGTTTTCTCTGGGGTACTTAGTCTTTTGTGGTTCAATCATTGGCTTCAGTTCCTACATTTGGTTACTTAAAGTCGCCGATACAGCGTTGGTTTCTACATATGCCTATGTAAATCCTGTTGTCGCAGTATTTCTCGGTTATACTCTAGCGGGTGAACCAATTACTTTAAATGATGCTTTGGTTGCGGTGCTGATCTTAACTTCTGTAATAATAATTAGTAGAAATAGTATGGAGAAACAAGCTAGCACCTTATCAGAAGCTGCTGGTGCTAGCCAGTAATGATATCTATTAGAAAAGGATTCCCTCAGTCGACACGAATTTGTCTTAGCGGTGTGCTAAAATAAAAAAGACAAGGGGGAATCGAGATGAATCAGATTCTAAATATTCGTCAACGGACTGAAGTGGAAGAGGAAGAGCGGCTTTCGCCCTATGCTGCAAAAAGCAAGGATGCCAAACGTGAGCGCCAAGAAGAGGAGTGTCCGATTCGCACAAAGTTTCAACGGGATAGAGATCGAATTTTGCACAGCAAACCGTTTCGTCGTCTTAAACATAAAACCCAAGTCTATATTTCCCCTGCCGGAGATCACTATCGAACTCGTATGACACACAGCTTGGAAGTCTCCCAAATATGCCGAACCATCGGGCGGGGACTTAAATTAAACGAAGACCTCATCGAAGCTATTGCCTTAGGGCATGATGTTGGTCACACTCCCTTTGGACATGTCGGGGAGGAAGCGTTAAGGCGAATTATCAACCATTTCGAACATAACGAACAATCGATCCGAATTCTAAAGGTCCTAGCCAACGAGGGTGAGGGATTAAATCTTACGGAATCAGTCCTCGACGGAATTTTGAATCACACCGGGGAAGGGATTCCTAAAACCCTTGAAGGTCAGATCGTAAAAACGGGGGATAGGATTGCTTATCTTTGTCATGATTACGATGATGCCTTACGAGCAGGACTGCTGACCCAAAGCGACTTGCCTGAGACCGTGAAGCAAATGATGGGTGTGAAACCAAGTGATATGATTACCAGGATGGTGGTAGACATGATCGAGGCATCAAGCGGTCAAGATCATATTAGACAATCCATCGAGATTAATAGTGCTATGCAGGAATTTCGGCAATTCATGTTTGAGAGGGTCTACAATAGTTTGAATCTACGTGAAGAGCGGCGTAAGGGGCAATACATCGTCCAGGCTCTATTTGAATATTATTACCAAGATACTAATAAATTGCCTCAAAACTTTTTAGTTTGGTCAAGGGGCGATAAAACTCAGGCGGTAGTTGACTATATATCTGGGCTAACAGATAATTATGCAATTGATCTTTTTTTAAGATTATTTGTTCCTCGCAAGTAATTCTTAGGAGGATCCGTCGAAAATGATCAAAATTAACACAAAAAGTGGTTGAGAGTAAGCCTCAACCACTTAATTTATTGGATTAATAAAGTATAAGTTTCGGGGAACAGAAGTAAAATAAGGCTATGACTATAATAGTGTAGGGGTATCCGTTCAGGTATTAGTTAACTTATGTGGATTTAATAATCAAGCTCTCATTACGTTTGATGGGAACTCTTGTATCTAAATGGCCAAGTATACCATCGTGTTTGTCGCCAGCTAAGAGGAATTGAACGCTGGAGACATTTGGCAGCGCGGTCAATGTGTTCACGATACTATACATAGTCATTTGTTCACCAGCGGAACCTCCGCCAAAGTTCGCTTTAAATTCTGGGGAGAGATTAATGGATGCTATTCCATCGGCACTGATAGTGGCGTTAAGAAGCTTTGTTCCTGAGGGAAGTGGTTTTTCTAGTCCAGAAGGAGGATTGTCCAACTCTATAAATATAACGTTAATAACTTGTTGATCCTTTACCTCGACGGTTCGATCCGTGGGGATTAGGCCTGTTGCCTCTGAGTTAGGAAAATAAAGGGTTAATTTTACGGATTGTGAGGTTGGCTCGGGAGTTTTCGCAACGGGAGTTGTTATATTGTCGGTTGGTTTTTCAGCTTGAGTTTTGGAATTACATCCGGTTAGAAGGCCTCCTGCTAAAAACAAACAAACGATTGTTAAAATGATAGTGCTAAAGGATCGTCTATACATAACGCAACCACCTTCTTGATTTCTTAGCTCCTGTCCTTTATATACTACCATGATTTTCAAATGTACGAAAGGGCAGGTCGGTGCTTCTCCCTCTCAAGTAAGTTGGTCAAGTTAAAACTTATTGGCTAAAATAATTGTCGAAACAAGCAGGTATTATCGCTAAAAAAGAAGAATTAGTATAATTGAGAATAGGTATTTTACCCTTTCTAAAAACAGATTCTACGAATCAAGAACTAAAAAAGAGGATTTTATGAAGTTTCGGCGAAAGAAATGTATAAAGTAAGGGTTGACAAAATAAATAATATGTGGCTGAAAGTTGAAAGGCGCTAGAGACGTGGACAATAGACTTCATCAAGAATTTATGCCGGAAGAAGTAATCGAGGAAGTGCGATCACGCACGGATATCGTTGAGGTTATATCTGAATATGTCAGCTTGCAGCGTAAGGGGAAAAACTATTTAGGACTTTGTCCTTTTCATGGAGAAAAAACACCCAGTTTTACCGTAACCCCTGAGAAACAAATGTTTTACTGTTTCGGATGCAACGTTGGTGGAAACGTCTTTTCATTTCTTATGAAAAGGGAGAATTGGACGTTTGTTGAGAGTGTTCAGAGTTTAGCGGCTAGATATGGCGTGTCGCTTCCAGAGAAAGAACTGTCTCCGCGTGAACGGGAAGTAAATCGACGTCGACGGCGTTTTGAAGAGATCCATGAATTAGCTACCAACTACTTTCATGACCTTTTAATAAAAGCCCCTGAAGGTGAACCAGGACGACTCTATTTTGCAAAGCGTGGGGTTGATCTGGAGACCATGAAACGCTTTCGTTTAGGTTATGCCCCTGAGGGTTGGAATGGGTTAATAAATTATATGCAGGAGCGAGGGGTTCAGCCGCATGAATTAGCAGAAAATGGGCTAGCCTTAGAAAGAGGGGCACAGGATAAAAGAGGAGGATTTTATGATCGTTTCCGTAACCGAGTCCTCTTTAGTATTCTAGACCGAAGAAACCACACCATTGGATTTGGTGGTCGAGTTTTAGATGATTCACTACCCAAGTATCTAAATTCCCCAGAGTCTACTTTTTTTAATAAGGGGCATCACCTCTATGGGATGCATCGAGGGCATCAGGGAATACGTGATAAAGGGTTTGCTTTATTAGTCGAAGGTTATATGGATGTTATTGCGTTGCAAAATGCCAGTTATCCAAATGCTGTTGCTTCCTTAGGGACAGCGCTAACGAGGGATCAGGCAAAACTCTTGAGACGGTATACTCAGCACGTTGTCCTTCTCTACGATTCCGATGAGGCCGGAATCCAAGCAACTTTAAGAGGGGGAGAAATTCTGCGCGATGCGGGAATGCGCTTGGACGTCGCAACGTTGACAGGAGCAAAAGATCCTGATGAGTTTTTGAAACGTTATGGTGTGGAGGACTTTCAAAAAGCATTAAGTCAGGTTTTGACCTATGTTGAGTTTAAATATCGGACGATTGTTAAGGAAGCGCCGCCGCATAACATTCAGGAAAAAGCAGAATTAGTCGTTCAACTAGCTCCAGACATTTTGAAGGTTCGCAGTCCAATCGAGCGAGAAGGGTACGAGCGTTTCTTAAGTTTAGAACTTGGCCTTACTTTGGAAGCAGTACAGCGCGAAATCGCTAGACTGGAACAAAAAAAACCTAAAAATGTGGATTTAAAAGAATATTCTCAGCAAAAACAGGTTAGTTCTGGAAAAAATAGAGATAATATTAAGGATGTAATTTTTTGTAAAGGTGATACTCCCCCCCCTTCACCAACGGTTTATTTAGGGGTTTATCGGGCAGAGCGTATGCTTTTACGATTGCTTATAGAAGATATTTCAAATTTGCCGAAAATCAAGGAAAAACTAGGAGAATCGTTTTGGAAGGTATCAGACCATCAACAAATCTTTGATTATCTCAATCAGGAGGGCAGATTGCCTGCACATAGCGAAGAAACGGTTCAGAGCCGTTTGGCTAGCTTACTCCTGGAAGAGTTAGATATATCCCAAACTGAGAGGCTTTTAGAAGATTGTATCAAAGGTATTCTTTCTACTCAAGAAGAAGAAAGGGTCGAAGATCTTCAAGCCCGTATGGCAGCTTTAGAAAAATCCGGTGACATGGCAGGTGCTATGGCTCTGTTGAAAGAGATAGGAGAGCGGTTGAAACGTGGCGAATAGTAAGGTTATAGGCACCAAAACGAAGGATCCGAGGGAAGGTGGGGGACAGGTGAACGAACAGCAAAAAATTGACAACGTCCAAGCCCTCATTTTAAAAGGAAAAAAGAAGGGATCTCTAACTTACCGAGAGATTATGGACGCTCTTCAAGGGATTGAACTTTCCGCGGATCAAATTGATGATATTTATCAACAACTTGGGCGGATGGGAATAGATGTGGTGCCAGAACCTGGAGAAGTAGAACTGGAACTATTAAATAATGTTAAAGTTGATGAAGATGATGACATCGTGGAGGATCCGGAGGATGACGTAGAGGAAGAAGCGGAAGTGGATCTTACCGTGCCCGAGGGGGTAGGTATTGATGATCCTGTTCGTATGTACCTCAAAGAAATCGGACGAGTTCCCCTGCTCTCAGCGGATGAAGAAATAGAATTAGCAAAGCGAATGGAAGAAGGGGACGAGGAGGCAAAACGCCGATTGGCAGAGGCTAATCTGCGTCTAGTTGTGAGTATCGCAAAACGCTATGTTGGGCGGGGTATGCTTTTCTTGGACTTAATTCAAGAGGGTAATCTCGGTCTTATTAAGGCTGTAGAAAAATTTGATTATGTTAAAGGGTTTAAGTTCAGTACCTATGCCACATGGTGGATTCGCCAAGCCATTACCCGGGCTATTGCTGATCAGGCTCGGACAATTCGAATCCCAGTGCATATGGTTGAAACGATTAACAAGCTCATTCGGGTTTCAAGGCAACTTTTGCAAGAATTAGGGCGAGAACCAGCTCCAGAAGAGATAGCCAAAGTCATGGATATTCCCGTCGAACGGGTACGAGAAATTATGAAGATTGCTCAAGAACCCGTCTCCCTAGAGACTCCTATTGGAGAAGAGGAAGACTCGCATCTGGGCGATTTTATCCCAGATGACGATGCTCCAGCTCCGGCAGAGGCTGCTTCGTTTATTCTCTTAAAGGAACAATTAGAAGAGGTTCTAGAGACATTGACTCCACGGGAAGAGAAAGTGCTTAGATTGCGCTTTGGACTAGATGATGGTCGAACAAGAACCTTGGAGGAAGTCGGACAAGAATTCGGGGTTACTCGCGAACGGATTCGTCAAATTGAAGCAAAGGCTTTGCGGAAATTACGTCATCCTAGCAGGAGCAAAAAGTTAAAAGATTATTTGGAGTAAGTTATATACAGACCTGTAAAAGATCTGGAAAGAAAGAATTACCACAGAAATTTTTTTAGTAAAGACTTGACTATAGAGCGTGAATTACGTATAATAACCCGTGCAAGAGCATTCCTCGATAGCTCAATGGTGGAGCAACCGGCTGTTAACCGGTAGGTTGTAGGTTCGAGTCCTACTCGGGGAGCCATTTTTCAGATGCCTAGCAAGGGCCCATAGCTCAGCGGTAGAGCCCCCCGCTCATAACGGGTTGGTCCTAGGTTCGAATCCTAGTGGGCCCACCAATTCGAAATTCGAGGTAAGAGAATCGAAATTCGAATGTGGTGGGTATTCTTATTTTTGTTATCAAAACAATGTACATGATTTACCGACGGCTTTAGTAGGAACTGAACGTTGCGCATTTTCATTAGGGCGATTAGCTCAGCGGTAGAGCGCATCCTTCACACGGATGAGGCCACTGGTTCGAGACCAGTATCGCCCACCAGATATAGGCAGGGACTAAGAATTGTAGAAAAAGTCAAAATTAGTTAACATACTGGTGTTAGCACCTCCTTTTCAAGGGAGGTGCTTTATTTGTTAGAGTTTGTGAGCCCTTTAGGCTCAACTTGTGGCGCTGGCAGGACTGTTCCTTCTTAGCGCTTAATTCCTTCCTCTATGCTGGAGTAAACATCCTCTAGCTTAAACTCTACAATTAAGCTATCATTAGGATGAGGAGGCAGAAATATGTTAGATAAACAATTTACTCGAAGAGAAGCTATTTGGATTGGAGCCCTTGGCCTTTTACAGCTGGGTATTCTCACTTCCGCTTCAGTGGGATCGTGGGATTTCGAAGGCAAAAGCGACAAGCCTCAAATAAACTTTTCTGACGTTAAAGAGCCTCCTAAAAATTTAGAACAAGGCAAAAATCTCGAAGTTCTCAGAGTAGCTGTTGCCTCAGTAATTTCACCAATGGAAAATGTTAATCTGTATGAAGATTTATTGAATTTGCTCGGAGAGCGTGTCCAAAAACAGGTGCAGATGGTGCAAAGGCAAAATTACAGTGATACCAATAACTTAGTCGAAAGCGGAAATGTCCAAGTAGCTTTTATTTGTTCTGGTGCTCTTTTGGGAAAGGACAAGCAAGAGCAGGCTGATCGTATTCTTGTTACCCCTGAAATTGCGGGTTCAGCTACCTACCGATCCTATATCATTGTTCCCTCAAACTCTTCAGTCCATTTCCTCTCAGATCTCAAAGGCAAAACTTTTGCCTATACAGATCCACTTTCCTTCTCCGGACACATTGCTCCTCAATATATGATAAAGAAAGCTGGGTATAATCCGGCCGCCTTTTTTGACAAAACAATCTTCACTTACAGTCATGATAACTCGATTAAAGCAGTTTCCGAAGGAGTCGTTGAAGGGGCAGCGGTAGATAGCCTGATTTACGATCTTACCATTTCCCGTCGCCCTGAGTTAATGGATAAAGTTAAAATAATTGATCAATCTGAAGAAGTAGGTAATCCTCCTGTCGTTGTTTCCTCTCATACAGATCCAAAACTTCGAGCCCTTATTAAAAACGTACTCTTAACTCTTCATTTGGATGAAGAAGGAAAAAAGGCCTTAAAATTCTTGGAGTTTGAACGCTTTGTCCACCCGAATTTATCACTCTATGATAGAGTCTGGGAAATGTCCCGAGAGGTGGGCTTGAGTTGAGGACTCGTATGCAGAAATTACTATCGTTACCTCATTCTGTACCCTTGAGAATCAAGATAATGGGGATTGTGATTCTTTTTGTCTCGTTGCTAGGACTTATCGTGATTATGGAAACCCGTTCCCATATGAAACAGGTTTTAAGCGAACAATTAGAGAAACGAGGGGGGGCCATTGCCAGTGATGTGGCTTCCAGAAGTACAAACCTTATGCTCGTTGGAGACACGTTTTCCCTCTACGAGATTGCAAGAGGACTATCTTCTCATTATGAAGATGTTCGCTATTTGCTCATCTTCGATAAAAATGGTCACCTAGTCGTTCACAGTTTTAAGGAAGGAATTCCTAACGGACTTTTGGATATAAGGCCCATTCCAGCTGACCCTATAAGTAACGGGACCATAACCCTAGAATCGGAAGAAGGGGAAATCCTAGATATTCTTGTTCCAATAGCCGAAGGTAAAGTAGGTTGGTTAAGACTAGGTATGTCTGAGATTAGCCTTTATCGAAGTGTAGATCAACTATCTCAGCTGCTTCTGATTACAACTGTTGTTATATCCTTGTTTGGTCTTGTGGGAGCTTTGGTAATCTCCCATTTAGTAACAAAGCCGATTAGAGATTTAGCTACAGCAAGCCAAGGGATTGCCCGCGGAGATTATAGTCAAAGGGTTTCAACTCTCGGAGCGGATGAAATTGCAAATTTGGGAGAAACCTTTAACTTGATGGCCTCTAGTATCGAGCGCTATACCAAAGAACGTGAAGCCCTTGTAGAAGAGTTGCAGGATAAAGAAGCAGTACGTCAAGAATTATTAAAAAAAGTAATTTCTGCTCAGGAGAATGAGCGTAAGCGCATCTCTCGTGAACTTCACGATGAAACAAGCCAAAGCTTAACCTCTCTTATTATTGGGCTTAAACTGTTAACTGAGCTAGACGCCCCTAATAAGAGTCCTAGTATGGCCTTAGAGCTTAAAGATCTCGCATCCTCAACCTTGCAGGAAGTTCATCGTTTAGCCGTCGAACTTCGCCCTACTGTACTCGATGACATGGGACTTATCCCGGCTGTAGAGCGCTTCGTGAATTCCTTTACTCGTCAATACAATATAGATGTAGACTTGCATGTGCAAAACAAAATAAATAAACGTCTCCCAGGAGAACTCGAAATCACACTTTACCGTATCGTTCAAGAGGCGTTAACCAACGTAGCAAAATATGCTGAGGCACTGAATGCTAGCATTCTCCTCGAACTAAAACCGGATCTGGTGAACCTCATAATCGAAGATGATGGCTGGGGTTTTGATGTTGATCAAACTCTCGAGTCAACTATTAGAGATAACCATCTAGGTATAGCAGGGATGAAGGAACGAACTGCTCTTTTAGGGGGAGAATTCACCATTGAATCATCCCCTGGCCAAGGGACGACGGTTTACGTCCGGATACCTGTGGAAAGGAGAGATGTTAGTGGATTCAAAAATTAGGCTTCTCCTCGCAGATGACCACGCAGTATTAAGAAGTGGACTTAAGATGTTGTTGAACTCTCAAAAAGATATGGTCGTTATTGGAGAAGCGAAATCCGGATTAGAAGCAATTACGCAAGGGAAAGAGTTAAACCCTGACATTGTTTTACTCGATATTTCCATGCCTGGAATGAGTGGACTTGAAGCTTTAGAAAAAATCAGAAAAAATAGTTCGGCTAAAGTTCTCATGTTAACGATGCATGCCGATGAAAAATATTTACAGGAAGCATTACAGGTAGGGGCTAGCGGCTATGTGCTTAAACAAGCCGCCGATACCGAGTTGCTTCAAGCAATCAGGGATGTTGCTAAAGGAGAAATTTATCTCGACTCCCACCTAGCCCAAAATCTAGTAAAGTCAATTTATCTTTCGGAAAGGGAAAGTAAGCATTCAGATTCGGTTTTAACTGAGCGAGAAAAAGAAGTATTGAAGCTTGTAGCATTGGGATATACGAATAAAGAAATTGCAGAATCTTTACAGGTGAGTGTGAAAACCGTAGAAACCCATAAATCAAGAATGATGGAAAAACTTCGCTGTCGTAAACGTTCTGATCTTGTCCGATTCGCGATTGATAATGGGTATGTATCTACCTAACTAACCCAATTTGTTCACTATAAGTGCTTTTTCACATATCACTTTCTTCAAAAAAGAGTTATTTTTGTCTCTCTAATAGTTATAAATTATTTTTTGCTTGTTTCCATAAAATACCCATGTAGGGGTTTTCCCTTACAAGGGTATTTTTGTTTTGTAATAAAACCCTGTTAGAGCAACAGGTTGCAAAGAATTACTGCATGGATAACTAAATTTCCATCTTCCTATGTAGGTGAAATCCCTGATTCATCAGGGGTTTCTTACTGATTTACCTTTGTATTAATATCCTTGATAATAACATTAATGAAACAAATCACTAATCAAGGAGGTTAAATGTATGGAATTTCATGCTCCATGGGACATCCGTGTGACACTGGACCTGTTCCTCGGGGGGTTGGGAGTGGGATTATTTCTCCTTTCAATTCTACTCACGGTCTATGACAAAGACCGCTATCACAAACTTGCTGCAATAGGGGCTTACTTAGCGCCCGTATTGGTAGGCGGAGGAATTCTATTTCTCCTCACCGAACTTGGTCGCCCCGCACGTTTTATTACAACCCTTTATAACTTCAATCCTCAATCTATGACATCTTGGGGAGGTCTTTTCCAAACGGTCTTTATGGTACTCTCGGTTATTTACGCTTGGCTCTACTTTAAAAATAACACCAGCGGATCATTATTTAAGATGATCCTTGGAGCGGGTACTGTATTTGCCCTTTTAGTTGGGGGTTATCATGGCCTATTACTCTCCTCTCTCGGTCGTCCACTTTGGGTTGGAGGAATGGTTGTCGCTCTATTCCTGGTCTCTTCCGTATTAGGAGGCACTGCACTCCTCATTCTAATTAAAGAACTTGGAATATCTTTCGGGGTACCACAAAAGGTCGGAAGGGAAATTGCTGCTGCCTCTGATGCTAAAGGATTTAATTTCACCGTGCTATTCTGTATTTTAAGTGCTGCTCAACTGATTCTTGTACTGAGCTGGCAAATCTCCCTCAGTCGTGGGGCTCTAGAGACTTCTACAACAGCAACCAGTCTCATGGATCAATTCGGTGGATTATGGATTGGTCTAGTCATCCTCGGTGGTTTGGTTCTTCCGCTCCTAGGTAGTCTCTATTCACTCATCAAAAACAAGTCCTCAGAAATGTCAAAGGGAATGGCCCTTACTCTTTCTACACTCGTCATCGTTGGAGGATTTACATTTAAGCATATCGTACTCATAGCTGGTCAAATAAAACTTCCCTTTATGTTTTAAAATACTACTTCTGATCTCATAAAAATAAGCGAGGTGGATCTCAATGGAAATTACACGTAGAAGGTTTCTACAAGCTTCAGCGGCAACAGGGCTTCTTGTTGCGGGAACAACAGGTTTTCCAGCCCTCAAAGCTTTAGCTCAAGGTGAAAATACATCGGCATCCGTTGAAGGAAAATGGCTAAGTACCGTTTGTCAAGGGTGCACAACCTGGTGTGCCATGCAAGCGTATGTAGTTGAAGGCCGGGTTACCAAAGTAAGAGGAAATCCAAACAGTAAGGCAAGTCATGGCAAAGTTTGTCCACGCGCTCATCTGGCCATTCAACAGATGTACGATCCAGACAGAGTTAAAGTACCCATGAAACGTACAAATCCTAAAAAAGGACGCAATGAAGATCCTAAGTTTGTTCCCATCACCTGGGAAGAAGCAATTGATACCATTACAGACAAGATGATGGAGCTTCGCAATAATAATGAACCCGAGAAGTATGTTCTCATGCGGGGACGTTACTCGGGAATGGCAGATATCTTGTATGATGCAACCACTAAAATCTTCGGTTCTCCGAATAACATCTCTCACAGTGCAATCTGTGCGGAAGCTGAAAAATTTGGTCCCTATTATACTGAAGCCTACTGGGACTATCGGGATTACGACTTAGCCGAAACCCAGTATGTTCTTCTCTGGGGAGCTGACCCTGTTGCTTCTAACCGACAAGTTCCCCATGCCATTAATATGTGGGGTAAGGTTTTAGATCAAGCCACCGTTGTGGCAATTGACCCTCGTCTATCCGCATCGGCAGCCAAAGCTCAGGAGTGGATGCCGGTTATTCCAGGGGAAGATGGTGCTTTAGCTGTAGCTATTGCTCATGTCATTCTCAGTGAGGGATTATGGAATAAAGAGTTTGTTGGGGATTTCAAAGATGGAGCTAATCTCTTTAAAAAGGGAGAACCCGTTTCTGAAGATATGTTTGAAGAAAAACTTACCTTCGGAATCGTTAAGTGGTGGAATCTCGAACTAAAGGATCGTACTCCGGAATGGGCTGCAGAACGGGCTGGAGTACCCGCCGAACAAATCATCCGTGTTGCTAGAGGATTCGCTAAAGCTGCACCCCGCGCTATTTCTTGGTTATCACCTGGAGCTTCGATGCAAGTCCGCGGAGCCTATACAGCAATGGCAACCCATGCTCTAAATGCCTTGGTTGGGTCTGTCGAAAATATTGGAGGAACTCTGAGAGGCTCAAGTGTTCCTACAGGAAAAGTTCCAAGTTATGCAGCCTACCAGGATGATCTCTCCAAAAAGGGAACTAAACTCAAGAAGATTGATCAGCGTGGAACGAAGGAATTTCCTGCTTTAAAAAGCGGAAAGACGGGCGGAGGCGTTGTAACGAACCGCGTCGCTGATGGCATGCTTGACAAAAATCCCTATGAAATTAAAATGGCTTTAGCATACTGGTGTAACTTCCCCTTCTCCTGTTCAGGTGCACAACGATGGGAAAAAGCCCTAGAACAACTTCCCTTCCTTGTTCATATAACAACAAACCCCTCAGAAATGGCACAATACGCTGACATTGTCCTCCCAGCAGCGTTTCACGCCTTTGAAAAGTGGGCCTTTACCAAAAGTAAGGCCAATAAGATTGCTTTTGCCTCGATTCAACAACGCGTCGTGGAGCCCATTTGGGATGTGCGAATTGATGAAACAGAAATTACCTGGATGATTGCCGAATCTTTAGCGAAGAAAGGCTTCCCTAATCTCCTTGATTATTTTATGAATGAGGTAAAAGACCCCGAATCCGGTAAGTCGCCAACAACCCCCATGGAATTCAACATGGCTTTGCTTAAGCAGTTAACCCAGAACGTGTGGGATCCTAGTAAAGAGAAAAAAGGAGATACCCTTAACGGCTGGCAGGATTTCGTTGATAAAGGGGTCTGGAATTCTGTTGAACCTGATTATTTCAAAAACTGGGATAAATTCGGAACCGAAACCAAGAAGTTCGAGTTTTACAGTGAGACCTTGAAGAAGGCTCTTAATGGGCATGCCGAAAAGAACAAAACAAACATTGATGATGTTCTGCAGGTAACCAAATACCAAGCCCGTGGCGAACTTGCTTTTGTCCCTCACTACGAAGAACCGTTCCGTTGGGGAGAGGAATCTGAATATCCCTTCATTTTCTTCGAGCATCGCTCAAGGCTTAATCGTGAAGCTCGCTCAGCAAATACTCTTTGGTATCAGGAATTTAAGGACGTCGACCCAGGAGATGAGGCCTGGGATGATGTTGCTAAAATTAATCCTGTCGATGGTGACAAGCTGGGCATTAAAACCGGGGATAAAATCCGTATTACCTCTCCAACCGGGAGTATTACTTGTAGTGCAAAGCTGTGGGAAGGGGTTAGGCCGGGAACAGTTGGTAAGTGCTTTGGTCAAGGACACTGGGCCTATGGTAAAATCGCTGCTCTAGATTATGGAAAACGAACTCCACGAGGTGGAAATAACAATGAAATTCTCCCGGCTGACTATGAAAGATTAAGTGGAAGTACCGCCCGCCATGGTGGAGTGACCCGAATCAAGATCGAAAAGGTGTAAATAAACCCTAAAATGCGGAGGTGAATAACAATGGCACGATACGGAATGGTAATTGATTTGCATAAATGCGTCGGGTGTGGAGCCTGTGGCATAGCCTGCAAGAGTGAGAATAACGTCGATCAGGGAATGTTCTGGGCTCATCATCTAAAGCGAACAACGGGTGTATTCCCTAATGTAAACTATGAGTATGTACCCACCCTTTGTAATCATTGCGATAATGCTGCTTGTGTAAAAGCATGTCCCACTAAAGCAATGTATAAGGATGACAAAGGCCTGACCCTGCATAATCCTGATAAATGTATTGGGTGTAAGAGCTGCATGCAAGCTTGCCCCTATGATGTCATTAACTTTAATTCTAAAGAACCACATATTTTCTGGAGAGACACGACAACCCTTATTGATAAAGGGACGTCATCTGGGCAGGAGACCGCTCAAAAGACTGGGCAAAAACTTCCCTACTATAATCCTGAACGCGCTACAACTTATGCCGGAATTCGTCCCAAAGGAGTCGTCGAAAAGTGTACCCTCTGTGATCATCGCCTAGCCAAAGATGAACAACCTTACTGCGCCTATTCTTGTCCCTCCGGGGCGAGAATCGTCGGGGACTTCGATGATCCAGCGAGTGAAGTCAATAAGCTAATTGCCCAGTATGGTTACAAACAGTTAAAACCCCATGCAGGCACTAAGCCTAAAGTGTTTTATATTCGTCACTTTTAGGAAAGAATAAGCTTCAGTAGAAGTCTTGGTTTAAGCTTAAATATGTTATACACCTGGAGTTGGCTTAAGGGAAAGCAACTAAAGGCAGGAATTTCCCCATAAAGTATTAAGCTGCAAACGGGTCAGAACGGCCCGTTTGCAGAATCCTGTTGGGAGCAGGCTAGTCGAAATCAAAATCGAAAGGTTGGGGTGATTTATGACCTCTCCCACATATACTCAAGATTTAACTCAAACAGCGAATGTCTATAAACTGATTTCCCTTCTTTATGGTCCCCCTACGGATGGGTTGGAAGAAATACTAACTCTTTCAGAGCAGACTCTAGTGAACCTTAAACCTGAACTCATTCCTATAGTAAATGAGATGAAAACCCTATCTGACAGCAAATCAAAGCTTGAAGATTTAACAGTAGATTACGCCAAATTATTTATTGGACCTTTTGATCTCCTAGCGCCTCCTTATGGCTCTGTCTACTTGGAAGGTCAGCGTCGAGTCATGGGTGATTCTACCGTTAAGGTTTTACAGTTTTACCGTCAAGCAGGGCTGAATTTATCCGATGAGTTTAAAGAGCCTCCCGATCATATTGTAACTGAACTTGAATTTATGTATTACCTTATTGCTAAACACATCGAAACAGGTGACGAGCAGTGGTTAGTAATGAAGGAAGAGTTTTTCAATAATTTCCTGAGCCCGTGGATCAAGGATTTCTCAATTAGAATTCAAGAGAATGCCAGAACGGTATTCTATAAGAATTTGGGCCAATTAACTTTGGGATTAATCTCATAGTAATTTTTGTGATCCTCAAATCTGAAATTAATATTTCTCAGAATACTCCCAGAAAAGTCTGGGAGTTTTTGTCGATTGTATCATTTGACAGGTACAGAGGGATAACATATAATAAATTCACCATATTAGATATTTCTAATATAATAAATAATCGAGGTGAGAGAATTGTCAAATATGGGCAACCAACTTATTTCAAATGTATTTAAAGCTTTGGCTCATCCTACTAGAATTCAAATAGTTAAGCTATTAAGAAATGGTGAGCTGTGTGTATGTGATATCCTACCTAATCTTGATTCTGAACAGTCAAACACCTCTCAGCATCTTACAGTATTGAAGAATCAGGGTATTGTTGAAAGCAGGAAAGACGGATCTAAGGTTATATACTCAGTAAAAAACAAGGAGGTTTACGAGATGGTTGACCTTGTTGAAGCAATAATTCTTCGTCAAATTGAAGAAACAAAGACTTCATTATCAAATAGATGAGGTTCTGAACAAGAACTTAAGCTAAGAAATAAAGGTGTAAGATGAGGAAAGCCAGATAAGTTTGACTTTTAAGGGGATGATTGTTTGTTTATTTTTGAGTGGTTGAATAATCAATTACTTAGAATGGAGTGGCTTTATGATTTAGTACAGCGTTTGGTAGAAAACCTTTTTGGGTTAAGCATCCAGGATCGATTAGGTGGAAGCATTCATTTCTATATATATGATGTCATAAAAATCTTCATATTGCTTTCAGTCTTAATATTTACAATTTCATATATCCAAAGTTTTTTCCCGCCTGAGAGAACCAGAAAGATATTAGGTAGATACAATGGAATTTCAGCAAATATATTAGGCGCTTTACTTGGAACGGTTACACCCTTTTGCTCGTGCTCCTCCATTCCGTTGTTTATCGGCTTTACTAGCGCAGGCCTGCCGATTGGAGTCACATTTTCCTTTTTAATATCCTCTCCGCTTGTAGATTTAGCATCCGTTATTTTGCTTGCCAGTATCTTTAACTGGAAAATTGCCATAGCTTATGTTGTTGTCGGAATTGTCCTTGCAGTAATTGGAGGATCAATTATTAGTAAAGCAAAGCTCGAAAAGTATGTAGAACCCTTTGTCTTTGGCAATAAGGTACTTGATGTCGAACAAGAAGAGCTGACGATTCGTGAAAGAATGGAATATGCAAAAGATCAGGTCTTAGAGATTATTAATAAGGTATGGCTCTATATTCTCATCGGGGTTGGTATAGGTGCAGCCATCCACAATTGGATTCCAGAAACCATTATTTCAGCGGTCCTTGGCCAGGATAAATGGTATTCGGTTCTATTGGCTACCCTTGCTGGTGTGCCAATGTATGCTGATATCTTTGGAACCTTGCCGATTGCTGAAGCCTTAGTATTAAAAGGGGTAGGAATCGGAACCGCCTTATCCTTTATGATGGCTGTAACAGCACTTTCACTGCCCTCTATGATATTATTAAATAAAGTTGTGAAGATAAAACTTTTAGCGATCTTTGCGGGGATTGTTACTCTGGGCATTCTTATCATTGGATACTTCTTCAATGCCGTTGGTTATCTGTTGATGTAGCGGAACATCTTTTAGACTAGTGGAAACACTACTTGTGTTAAGTGCCTGTTATAGGTTTTGTTTGGGATTATAAAAAATTATTAGGGAGTGGATTATTATGATCATCAAAATTTTAGGTTCTGGATGTAAAAACTGTGAGACCTTGAAAGCAAATACCGAGAAAACATTAAAAGAGACGGGCATACAAGCGGAAATTATTAAAGTCGACGATCTTCAGGAGGTTATGGCCTATGGGGTAATGTCGACCCCGGCCTTAGTCATTGATGAGAAAGTTGTTTCTGTTGGTAAGGTTTTGAAGCCGAAGGATATAGCTAAGATTCTTGAAACTTATAAGTAAGATGGAGGAGATTCCCCTCGAACTGGTAAATACCGTTAGAATATTGCTGATAAAGAAGCCTTCGAAAAAGGCTTCTTTTTTAACCTATCAGACTTTCATGCTGCATGAGCAGCATCAGATACTTCACTCGTTCAGGATGACATAGCCCTTGAGTTTCTTTCATAGCAAAGACATGTATAGTAAAAAGACGTGTAGTGTTTTTTTATACTAGCCTAAATAATATTCTCTTTTAATACATTATGGTGTATAATACTCACATAATCGCTTAAGCGAATATAAGAATATAGATTAGAAAAGAGGTGAATTAATGGAGAACCTGTTAGATGCACTGAAGGCTCTATCCGATGAAACACGGTTGAGGATTTTAAATCTATTATACGAAAAAGAACTCTGTGTTTGCGATATCATGGAAACCTTACAAATATCACAAGCTAAAGCATCAAGGCACCTAATTTATCTGAAGAATGCCGAATTGGTGAAGGACCGCAAACATGCCCAGTGGGTCTACTATTCGTTGGCGATAGATGAGCGTATAAAGTTTATAGATAGCTTGGTCTATGACAACTTGAGGAATCTAGAACTATATCAGAACGACCTACAAAACTTAAAGGATTGGTTAAAGCGCAAGACAATGAACTGTGAATAGATTTAGGGAGGATGATTGAAGTGGAAACTGCTGAAAAATCCAGGTTATCGTTTTTAGACAGATTTCTAACACTTTGGATATTTATCGCTATGGCAGTCGGTGTTTTAGGTGGGTATTTCTTTCCTGACTTAGCTAAGTCACTGGGTGAATTCAGCACCGGAACAATATCATGGCCGATAGCTGTAGGTCTTATAATTATGATGTATCCACCTCTTGCCAAGGTAAAGTATGAAGAGATCGGAAAAGTGACACAAAATAAAAAGATATTTTCCTTCTCACTTATCCAAAACTGGATTATTGGACCTATCTTAATGTTTGCGCTGGCAATTTTGTTCCTCGGAGATAAATCTGGTTTTGCAATTGGTCTTATTATCATAGGGCTTGCTAGGTGTATTGCAATGGTTATTGTTTGGAATTCCCTGGCTAAAGGTGACAATGAATATTGTGCTGCACTGGTAGCGCTTAACTCTATCTTCCAAATTCTTTTGTACACCGTCTATATTTATATCTTTGTGACACTAATACCTAAGTGGCTGGGACTTTCCTGGGGAGGTCAGGTCGTGGATATTTCCATGTGGGAAGTAGCAAAGAGCGTCCTTATTTATTTGGGTATTCCTTTTGCCGCAGGTTTTATTACAAGATTCAGCTTGATAAGAATTAAAACAAAAGAGTGGTATGAAAAGGTATTTATTCCAAAGATCTCTCCCTTAGCTTTAATAGCACTGCTTTATACCATTGTTATTATGTTTATAACCAAAGGAGAGCAGATTATTAATAATCCTGGAGATGTGGTTAGAATTGCCATACCTATGTTAATTTACTTTGCCATTATGTTCTTTGTTAGCTTTTATATGTCCTTTAAGGGCGGTTTCAGATATGATCAAACGGTAACCCTTGCTTTCACAGCTGCAAGTAATAATTTTGAACTTGCCATAGCAGTTGCCGTTGCAGTCTTCGGGATTGCATCAGATGTGGCTTTCACTGCTGTAATCGGTCCTTTAGTTGAAGTGCCGGTTATGATTGCTCTGGTAAATTCAGCTCTCTTCTTTAAACGTAAGTATTTTGATAAAAATGGTCTGCCAAAGCATGGTTTTTAAGGAGATTTAATATGACACATAAAATAAAAGTTGCCTTTGTTTGCGTTCATAACTCTTGTCGGTCACAGATGGCAGAGGCTATATCAAAACTCATTGCAGGGGATGACTTTGAAGCCTATTCAGCAGGGACTGAAACCAAGCCACAGATTAATCAGGATGCAGTTGCAGTGATCAATGAACTCTATGGGGTAGATATGAATAAAACTCAAACCTCAAAATTACTTTCCGACATTCCACCAGTCGATGTGGTAATTACCATGGGATGTAACGTAAATTGTCCGTTTCTGCCGTGTAAATACCGGGAGGATTGGGGACTGGATGATCCTACAGGTAAGGAAAAGAGTGAGTTTATTAAAACTGCTCAAATAATCGAACAGAAGGTTATCGATCTAAAAAGTAGAATAAACAATTTGTGGTAGGGGGCATGACCCCTACCGCTCTAAAAGACAGGCGAGATGTCAGAAAGGTTCAGAATGTATTTTTGATGTTGGCCACGGGAATGTCTTGCTCCTAATAATGTGTTATAATTATTTATTAGGGGGGCAGTGACATGATAACCTTATCTTCAAAAATTGAATTCGTAAAGTATCTCAGGGAGAAGTTGTTCGGTAAATATCTCAAGTGTATAGAAATACTTGCTGTTGTGGAGTGTACTCTGGATTTTGGGGTTGTAGGGAATATTGATGTAGCTGACGATAAGGTCTCAGTATGGAGTGTAGAAAACGAAGTATTTTGGATCAACTTAGACGATGTTATTAATGTAAATTACAACCCCACTGAAGAGGATGTATGCTTAGTGATTGAAGCTAAGAATGACGTTAAAGTCCAGTTTTATGTAGAAGAGACGGTCGAATAAGGAAAACTATATAATCAATAGCTATCTATGGAGATAAAAGGTATTGCATATAGATCGTATTACATGATAGAATATTACAACAAATAGTTTAAGGCGAATCGCCTTTTTCTTTTAACCAATATATGAAACGCCGTTTTATATATTGAAACAACACTTTTGTGAAATTCCAATCTTCGAAAGTTCTAATGATAATCAATGGGTAAATGATGCACAAACTAGGGTTGAATTAAGCAAGCCCGTTGTCATGTATTATGATACTGGAAAGAGGCAAACGTAGTATCGGCATTAAGTAAAACGTTGTTTTAATATATGAAACCGGGACTTGATACAAAGTTGACAATAGAAGTGATTTGCTTAGTCTTAAAAAACATCTAAAGGGGGAGACAGATATGACGATTTGGGGAACCGGAGAAAAAGTAAAACATTATTTTGCAGATGAGCTTGTAAAAGAAGTCGAAATCACAGGGGCACAGTTCCTAGTGAAATTTTTAGAACATAAGGGAGTAGCCCAAGTCTACGGTCTTCCAGGAGCAACGAATCTTCCCTTGTATGAGGCAGTCCTCGAAGGGGAATACATGCGCATAATTAATGTTCGTAATGAGCAGACTGCAATATTTATGGCGGATGGCTATGCCAGATCTACCGAAAAAATTGGGATTTGCACCATCGCATCTGGTTCAGGTGCAACTAATTTGCTGACTGGCTTTTATAGTGCTAATGAGGATTCAGTTCCTCTAATTGCCTTTATAGATCTTCAAGAAGTCCAAGACGGAGGAATTGTCGAAAGGGCTCAATCAGTAACTAAAGCTGCTTACCTTGTTACAAAGGCATCTGATTTACCCAAGGTAATGAGTGAGGCTTGGACAGCAGCTAATCAGGGCAGGAAAGGCCCGGTCTTAGTTAATCTCCCTTTGAAGGTACAAAAGGAATTTTTGAAAATTAACCTTGAGAATTACTTGATGAAGGAAAATGCAGAGCCTGTTAGAGCAATGCAAGTCACAGACAGCCAGCTAGAACAAGTGTATACGTTGATTGAAGAAGCACAAAACCCTGTTCTTATGGTTGGTGGAGGAGTTGCTCTTGGGAGTTCCGGTGAAGACCTTATTGACCTGGCTCAATTACTTCAGATTCCTGTAGTGTCTTCTCTCATGGGCAAAGATTGTTTTCCGAATTATCATCCTCTATATGCAGGAATGGCAGGGACTATGTGCCAAACACCCCTTGGAGAAAAAACCCTTCTAGGAGCAGATCTTGTTTTGAATTTAGATGGGGGGATTAATAGTTGGAGTGCGGAAAAAATCAATAGCTTAAAAGAAGGATGTAAGATCATTCATATCAGAGCGGATCAAAAAGAAGTCACGGACCAGAACTCAACGGAATTAATAATCACTTCAGATATCAAGAATTTCCTTCGCAAGCTTAGTAGATTTATTCGCGACCGTCAATATGAACCTAGTAGAGAGGCTCTAGAAAGAATTGAATTACTTCAAATCGAACGAACCAGAATAGACCGTCTGAGGGATTTGGGGTGTGGTCCTCTCAAACCAGAGCAGGCGATTGTCGAGGTTCGCAAGGGGCTCCGACCGGATGCTATCGTGACCTTAGATCACGGATTAAGCCAAATCTGGGCCAATCAATTACATGAGGCTTATGAACCTCGAACATTTTTAATTACAGATCGAGCTGCTGCTCCAGGGTGGGGCCTTGGCGCGGCAATGGGCGCTCAGCTTGCTTATCCAGAACGTCAAGTTGTAAATGTCGTCGGGGATGCGAGTTTGAGTGTGTGCCTTCAAGAGCTTGCCACGGCTGCAAAGCACAATATCCCGGTGGTTGTCGTTGTTTTTCAAAGGGGGCTAGGTCTTGCCGCTGTTGCCAAAGGAATGGGTGTTGAGGCTGAATTAGTTGAAAAGCCTAAGCAGATCACGGATGCCTTAGCACGAGCATTTAGTGCCTACCGTCCTTACCTAATCGAGATCCTAGTCGATCCAGGCGCACAATCTTCGGCCGGTTTCCCTGGAACGATGAACAGTGTTAGGGAAGTATCCTAATTTATGGTGCAGTATAGAGAATGGTCCTTAGAAAGGTCTTAAATGAAATATTAAAGATAGTTCCAAGAAAAGGTGGGTAGGTTAAATCTATCCACCTTTTCTTTAAGTCAAAGTGAGTTCAGGAGTTTTCTTTTTGGGTATAATAAATTTACATGATAGTTTATAATGGATAAATGAAATTAACTAATTAGGAATGTTCCGTTTTGAGGTGAAACTATGGCAGTATCAGTAATTTTAGGCCCGAGGCTTCAAACTGTCGCATCGTTTGTTCCAGAGGGTGCTAATCTCGGAGATATAGGGACAGATCATGCTTATTTGCCTATATCTCTCTATGAAGCACAGCAAATAGCCAAAGCAGTCGCTGTTGATGTCCATGAAGGGCCTTATCAGTCGGCCTTGGCTGCGGTTAAAGGTCGTAGCTTAGAAGCCGTTATTGATGTAAGATTTGGGGATGGGTTAATGCCCCTTGAGGTGGGGGAAGTGAATGTCCTAACTCTTGCGGGAATGGGTGGACGAACTATGCTGGAGATTTTTTCGGCGCGACCGGACATTTTGAGGGGTATCTCTGATCTGATTGTTCAACCACAGGGAGCAGAAGGAGCTCTTCGATTGACCCTGCTGAAGGAAGGCTGGCTTCTGAAGACTGAGCGGTTGGTGGAAGAAGAGGAACGAATTTATATCGTCATGGCTTTTTCAAAGGTCGAAGGATGGAAGATGAACGAATTGCTTAAGATGGAACAGTCTTGGTCTCAGCGATTGCGTCCTGTTCTTGAGGAAGAGCAGCTGCCGGAATCGGACTATCAAAACTTGGTACATAAGCTTGTTTGGCATTTTGGGCCGCTAATCTTGGAAGAACGCCCCAATCTCTTGAACGAGCAGTTTGACGAATATCGGGGCAGGTTATTAAGGCAGATACAGCAAATGAAGAAATCGAAAAGCACTGAGATCGCGACTAAGATAAGAGAAGTCTCACTGACTTTAGTTTTAGTGGAGGGAATGCGTCAATGGCAGTAAGCGTTGGACTAGTTGCCCAGTTAATTGAAAAGATCGCTCCAAAATCCTGGGCTGAAGAATGGGATAATGTGGGACTACTCGTTGGAAGTGGTTCCCAAACAATTGAGCGCATCCTAATTACCCTGGACGGAACCATGGAAGTGGTGGAAGAAGCGAAAGAGTTTGGCGCCCAACTCATCGTGGCACATCACCCAATTATTTTTCGTCCTTTGAAGAACCTAAGAACGGATAACGCCGCCGCCCAAGTCCCCTTGCGTCTTTTGCAACATGAGATCGGGTATTATGCTGCTCACACGAACCTGGATCAGTCTATAGTTTCCTCAAGCCGAGTCCTAGGAGAATTAATCGGGCTGGAAAAGATGGAACCTTTGGAGCGTGTGTATGATATCAATCCCAGCCGAGATAGTGAGGAACGTGGGTATGGAGTAAGCGGATATCTGACCCGTCCGCAACCCTTAGGGACTTTATGGAAGAGCTTTTTAGACAAGTTAAAGCAATCAGGAGTTTATTCACAACCCTATGAGCTAACCGGGGTTCGTTTAGCTGGTTCGTTAGAGAAAGAAGTAAAAAAAGTAGCGATAGTCAATGGGAGTGGTGCGCGGTTCGTACCTAAAGCATTGTTTAAGGGTGCTGATCTTCTCATTACAGGGGACGTTGACCATCATGCAGTCCTCGATGCCTTAGAAGGAGGCATGGCTGTTGGGGATCTGGGGCATTTTTTGACTGAGGCCCCTATGCTTAAAGCAACCTACGACTACCTGACGGAGGAGAAAGCCCTTCAAGGAATTGAAATACGAGTAAGTTCAGTTAATCGTTCACCTTGGCTATAGAATAAGATCCCCTATGAGATAAAGAGTGTCTCCATAGGGGATCTTAATTATGAAAATAAAAAACGTGGATTTTATTTGTGAAAGATATTATTACCACTTGACATCAATTGTGAAATATATTACTATATGGTTGTAAGGAATAATCAGATAATAGAGTTCTTTCAAGGAAATACTCAAGGTCTATTAAGAAGGATTACTATCGCTTCGATACAACCGGATTTGAAAGGAGAAATGCAAAATGATGAGCAGAACTGAAATTCTACGACAACAACGTGAAAAGGTGTTAGCTAACATTCTGGCGGATAATGCGAATCGTGCGAAATGGCTAACTGAGCTAATGGATATTGATGATGAAATAGAAGAAATGGCAAAAGAAAAACCAAAAGTCAATTAACCAGTAACATCCATTTGACCAACGCTTGTTTTTTTAGTAAGATAACTAAGCGAAGCCAACCAGATGATCGCGGGGGCATGGACCGAAAGGTCGCCTCTGAGGAAAGTCCGAGCTCCATAGGGCAAGGTGCTGGGTAACGCCCAGTGGGGGAAACCCCAAGGAAAGTGCAACAGAGATATACCGCCGATAGCGGAGGTCAGTTATCAGAGGTCAGAGCAGGTTAGTTCTAATCCGGCTTCTGGATTCTGACGACTGACTTCCGAGTAGGTAAGGGTGGAAAGGCGAGGTAAGAGCTCACCGGCAGTCAGGTGACTGGCTGGCCATGTAAACCCCACCTGGAGCAAGACTGAATAGGGGAACTATGAACGGCCCGTTTTTGTTCCCGGGTAAGGTCGCTAGAGGCCGTCGGTAACGGCGGTTCGAGATAGATGATCATCACCTCCATACGGAGGTACAGAACTCGGCTTATAGGTTGACTTCGCAAAACATCATGGGAAACTGATGGTGCCAATTAGGCATCAGCGGTTTCCCTTCAGTTTTTTATGAGTAGTTTTTTAGTCAGACGTTTATTTCGTTAACCTACTCTATAGTGCTGAAATCTGAAATAATGAAAGATTTGCAGGCCAACTCTTGACTGATTGTTCATTCATTATAGAAGTAATAAATAAGTTTCTTATTGATAAGCCTTAACAATTTCTTGGAGCTTTAAGGCCAAACCCAATTTTCCTTCAACCTTTAAGCCACCTGTCATAAAGGCCATGGTAGTATTCAGTTTATTTTGGAGCAGTTTTGAGAAGTTTTTTTCATTAAGGATAAGGGTTACTTCAGCATCCGGTGAGGTTCCTTCGACGATTTCCACCTGTCCGGCTTTGAAGACGATTTGTAAGGGGCCGCTTTCCTCTAAATCAATCTGGAAAATACGATCCTTTTCTGAAGCAATATGCTCTGGGTTGGTATTCATTTTCTCTACAAGTGCTAGTAACTCATCTCTGACAGTCATCTTTTTCCCTCCTATTTTATACTATAAATAAAACGTTTTCACATTTCCAGAAAAATATATCACAATATTTTGTATAGTACAAAATATTTTTTGCACCTTGCTACCTATTAATAAGTTTTTTATATAGTACCAATAAGAGTGTCCTGTCTGTAAATAAAATTATTGATTTGCTTAGTACAGAATGACTTTTTGGTGAGAGAAGTAAGATGGAGGAATATTATAACAAATGTCGAATTTAAGTTAAGTTAGTATACATATATGGAGGTTGACAATGCTAAAAGACCTTCTTCTAAATGTAACGAGCATTATAGCAGTGGTTAGTATAGGTAATCAACTTCTGATTAATCAAGAAATTACCCCCTCTTCACCGTTGAAGTTAAGGGTATTTTTCGCATCCATGGCGGGTTTATTAGGAGCATTGTTAATGTTTAACAGTGTTCAAGTCATGCCCGGTGTCATTCTAGACTTCCGAAATATTGCAACAATCTTATCTGCAACATACTGCGGTTTTACGGCTGCAATGATAACTGGCTTAATGATCGGCATTTTTAGATTGTTTTTTGACGGGTTGACCTATACTTCAATCCTATCGGCCATAACAGCCGTTGTAATAGGGGTTGGCTGCGCCTTTATCGCTAAATATATAGCAAGTACCTTGAAAAAGTGGACTATTATGAGTATATACATCTTAATCGTACCCACCATAACCTTTTCTATAATGATTGATAATCAACACCTGCTAGCCAGAACAATTTTGACTTATTGGCTAGGTTTATCTATGGTTTCCAGTCTTCTGTATCTTTACGTTCGATATCTTGATTTAACAAGATTTCTCTATAGAAAATACCAAATTGACTCAGCAAAAGACCATCGTACAGGACTAAACAATGTACGACAGTTCGATAATGAGCTGAATAGAATTATGCATAACTTATCGGATCAAAGCTTAATTACCTTGCTTTTTATGGACATTGATTATTTCAAAAAGATTAATGACACCTATGGGCACCAAAATGGGGATAAGATACTTGAGGATTTAGGCAAAATCTTATTAAGTTCATGCAGCTATTCGGATATTGTATCTCGTAACGGTGGAGATGAATTTTCTGTATTAATGATGGACTGCCCAAGAGATAAAGTGCTAGTGGTATCAGAGCGAATCAGATCAACTGTTCAAGATCATAGATTCTACCTAATTGACGGTCAAGTTATAAACATCACCGTATCGATTGGTATCGCAATTTATCCGGACACGGTGAAGGATATTAGTTTGATTGTAGAGAAAGCAGATTTGGCCTTATACGAGGCTAAAAGAGCTGGGAGAAATCGGGTCATGCTTTCCCCATGATGAATGCTAATGCCTAAGGCCGATATTGACTAAAATGATCAAGACCGATCACAGAGGCGTGATCGGTCTTATAATGTATGAAAGTTTAGAAGTATAAATAAGCCCATAATTGAGAAAACTTAATTGATATCAAGATCAAGTTTATCATCAGAAAAAGCTGTTTTTCAAGGAGTATTGATTTAATGTCGTTAATCTTCGAGGTGCGTCCTTTAGCTATTGCTTTAGTTTCTATTTTATTAGGAGCTACAGGACAATTTTTGTTTCGTCTGGGTATGGTTCAGTATGGGAATGTCACGGTAACGGGAATTTGGAGGCAACTGGGATCCATTATTTTAACCCCTGCAATTTTTATGGGTTTTGTTTGCTTTGGTGTAAGTTCAATTCTTTGGCTCGTTGTAATTTCACGTTGGGAGCTTAGTTATGCCTATCCACTGGTCTCATTGGGATACGTAATTGCTATTCTTTATGGTACGATTCTTCTTAATGAAGATCTCACCTTACCCAAAATTCTGGGATGTACCTTAATTTTAGCCGGTATGAGTGTCTTAGGTTTATGGGGGCAAACTTAAGAGGCAGCTGAGAAAGGTATTTAAAAAATATATCTTTGTATAAGAGAGTTGAAAGGCCCCTGAGAATAGGATATGATAATACTAACTTCATAACGTTTCCAAATGGAACACCCATTATCTTTTTGGAGTCAGTTACAAGACAAGAAAAAGGGGCGTGTATTGGATGCATTTACAAGATTTCGGGCGAGGTACGCGGATCGAATTGTCTAAGATGGCCAAACTACTCGGAATGAAGTTTATTGGATTTAATCCTAGTGCTCAACAGGTGTCCTTGGAGGTTAAAGGCAAAGGAGTTACTTATCCCTTAGAGGAATTTGTCCAACAGTACGAACGTCAATGTCTAAGTTAATTAAATAGTAATTAAAAGGCTCTGACTCATTATTTTGAGTCAGGGCCTTCTTTGCTTGAGAGGGACGAAATTGTCAGAATTGTTTCCCTTTGTGTGGGGGTCTGACCCCCTTACTGTTTTTGGTAAAAGAAGGAGGAGACGGGTTTGAGGCCTAGGTGGTTTAGGCCGAAGAGATGTTCCGTGCTGCCCGTGAAGAGGATTCCGCCGGGGCGTAAGGAGTCCGTGAATTTCTTGTAGAGCATTTCCTTAGCTTCTTCGGTGAAGTAAATGACCACGTTGCGACAGGCTATAAAATCGAAGCCTGTTTGAAAGCGGTCCGTTAGCAGGTTTTGATGTTGGAATGTGACTTGTCGTTTCACGGTGTCTTTGATTTGATACCCTTTGTCAGAGGGGGTAAAATACTTTTGCAAGAATTCCGGCGGAGTGCTCGCAAAATCATTTTGTTTGTAGAGGCCGTTGGTGGCTTGCTTCAGTACATTGACATCAATATCCGTACCCAGTATGCTAAACTTAGCACTTGAGAAGTGCTCCATTAAGGTCATAGCTAAAGAATAGGGTTCCTGCCCGCTTGAACAACCTGCACTCCATAGTCTCAGAGGAGTTTTGTTTTGGAGAAGCAAGGGGATAATAGTCTCTCGCAGTGTTTTCCATTGGTTGGCATCCCGGAAAAATTGAGAGACGTTAATGGTTAAATGTTTAAAGAAGGCGTCATATAAGACTGGGTCAACATTTAGTGCCTTTAGAAACTCTGGATAGGTTGGATAGCCGTGAGAATTCATAAAGCTAAGAATTCGACGCTGCATTTGGTTTTGCTTATAAAACTTAAGATCCAGTCCACTTTTGGGGTGAAACCCTTTTATAAAGTCTTCGTAGGTATTGGAAATTGATGCGTGGGCCAAAGGGGTACACCTCTTTCTTGTTTTATCTAGTTGAAGGAGTCACTCAACATTTACGCGAAAAGGTCGACGATCAACCCTCGAATTTCATCGATCTTAGATAAAACCTCAAGGGGTTTGGCTTGTTGATCGAGAAGCTGTTTGCCAAGCTCGTCTAAGGCATGATCAATTTTTCCGACTCGTGCCATAACCTTGGGGCGGCCTTGATAATCCCAGGAGGTATCCTCCTGCATCTTACGGCTTTGCCCAAAGGTTGAACGCAGAAAGGATTTGACCATATCCCGAAAATCCTTAAGATCTCGGATGGAAAGGGAGCGGGCTAACTTTTTTCCTTGGGTTTCAAGCCGACCGAGAAAGGCTTGAAGTTCAAGGCGCTGGATTTTCTGGGTCTGAGATAAGACCCCGCTAAACTCATTATTGCGCTCCACAGAATTTTGAGAGTCATGAGTGGGAGCTAGAGGTTGATGTGGAGTATTAATTCGTAAGGACATAGTCATTCTCCTCTTAGAAAGGATTAATCATGCAGACGCGCAGAGCTTTTATTAAAACCCTACTTGGTCTTGGAGCTGTTATGTTACCCTGGAGCTTTTTGCCGAATCGTTTGGGAGAGAGTATCAAGACGAAGCTTGGGCGACCAGCAGTTGAATTATTGTTGCCCCCTGCGCCTGAGCCTGAACTAAATCAAACCATTGATTTAGAAAGCCTACATCGCACGGCTATGGATGATATTTATGTTTTAACCGCCCCTGAGATGCAAGGTCGTAGAGCAGGATCTATAGGGGAGACTAAGGCTTCAGAGTATTTAGCCAGTCAATTAAGCATGCTCGGTTTACGGCCCATGGGGGACCCTAATACTGGCTTTTTACAAGCCTTTACCATTCCACCGGTGGTGGAAACTCGGATCAATGGTCGGCTAACCTTTAAACCTGGACAAAACACAAGACTAAGATCTCCCTGTGTCAATCTCTTAGGGGGATTAATGGGTGAGAGTACTGAAGAAATAATACTACTAACTGCCCATTACGATCACCTGGGAGTTTACGAGGGAAGAATCTATCCTGGGGCTAATGATAATGCCTCAGGCGTGGGCTGTATCCTCGATGTCCTAAGGAGGATTCTCCGTGAAGAGAAGGTTCCGAGACGTACGATTGTTGTTGCTTTTTGGAGTGCTGAAGAGATGGGGTTTGTAGGATCTCAGGCTTTCGTCCACACGTCAACCTTTCCCCTTCACCAGATCCACGCAGTTCTGAACGTCGATACCGTCGGAAACGGAATGATCGGTAACTTCGCCCTTTGGGCTGACGGAGAAAATATTGCAGTCCAGGCTATTCAAGAAGCAGCGCTAGAGTGCGGGGCCAGTGCCCTGTTAACTCCACCCGCTGGACACAATAGTGATTCGATTAGTTTCGCCTTAGCGCATATTCCAGCAGTGACTTTAATGGCTAAGGACTGGCTCTATAAAAATCATACCCCAGAGGACACCATCGCTCTGTTAAAGCCTGAACAAATTAGTTTAGCCTCTGAAATGGTCTATAGAGCGGTTCATAGGTTGGCCTTTTAGTGTTAGGGGGCGACTGATTTAGCAGGAGCAACTGGGCCGGATGCCGGAGTCTGGTTCGGTTCAGTCACGTCATATTTGGTGCGCAAAATAATCAGATCGATCCGACGGTTTTTGCTTTGCCCCTGGGTACTATCATTTGAAGCAATGGGCCTATATTCCCCGTATCCTGCTGCAGAGAGCCGGCTGGGTGAGATTCCTTGGTTTTGCAAAATCTGTACTACGTTGGTGGAACGAATCACGGACAGTTCCCAATTGCTGGGGAACTGGGCTGTGTGAATTGGTAGATTATCCGTATGCCCTTCAACTCTGATTTGATTGGGTGCTGAGGCAAGGACTGTGGAAATATTTCTGAGAATATCACGAGCCTTTGAGTCAATAGTCGCTGAACCGCTTGCAAAAAGCAAGGTTTCCTGAATGCTGACCACTAGACCTCTCTCTTCCATAGAAGACACCAGTTTGGTTTGAATTCCGTTATCCGCTGCAAACCGGTCAAGCTTAGCCTTAATCCCTTCAATACTCAGGTTTTCAGCGTCGGTGTTTCCTTGGCCTGAAGGGTTCTCTTCCTCGCTATCTGCTGGTTCGGTATGTGCTGTATTATTCGGGTCACTACCCTTGCCAGGAACTGTGGCCTTAGAGGAAGGGCTGCCAGTCTGAAACAAGGAAGGCCCGGCTGGATTTGTCGCCATATCGATTTTCGCGGGAGTACCGCCGCCCAGGGCCTTGTTGAGAGATTCGGCAATGGCTTGGAAGCGTTCCGCATCGACCTTACTCATAGAATAAAGCACGACAAAGAAAATCATGAGCAGGGTAATCAGATCGGAATAGGTAAGCAGCCAACGTTCGCTATTTTCCTTTTCTGCTTCATGTTCGCGTTTTCTTCTCATCGGCTTTCACTGGCAGTGGCACGCCTGGATTCGGCGATACCCTCTTGAGCTTTCTCCTCAGAAGGCAGCATAGTAGTGCCAATGTGAGTTTTTAATTTTTCTTTGAGGATGGAGGGATTTTCTCCTGCTTGAATAGAGAGAATTCCATCCAAGACCATTTCCATGGCCGCCACCTCTGCTTTATCCTTCATCTTAAGCTTTGTAGCGATGGGAAGCCAGAGAAGGTTTGCGCTTCCAACCCCATAAAGAGTGGCTATAAAAGCAGCAGCGATAGAGTGAGAAAGGGCATCAGGATCGGAAAGGTTACCTAATACCATGACAAGGCCCATAACAGTACCGATAATTCCCATGGTTGGGCTATATCCCCCAGCGGCTTCGAAAACGGCGATTCCAACCTTGTGACGTTTCTCAAGGACCGCAATATTCGACTCCAGGATTTCCCTTGTAATTTCAGGGTCTGTTCCATCAATGACAAGTTGCATGCCTTGCTTCGTAAAGCGATCCGTCACAACTTCAAGTTCTTGTTCTAAACTAAGTAATCCTTCTCGTCGTGCTTTTTCTGCAAATCGTATAAGGGTTTCGTAGGCTTCGGCTGTTCCGAAGGATTGGGAAGTAAAGGCAAGTTTAAACCATTTAGGCAGATTTTTGAGGTCTGAAAGTGGAAAACTAATTAAAACTGCCCCAGCGGTTCCGCCAAAAACGATTAATGCCGCAGATAATCCCCCAAGGGAACTGACGGTTCCCCCTTCTAAACTATAGCCGACGATCAAGAAGCCGAATCCGACGATAACCCCAATGATAGTCGATAAATCCATACAGTTTTGACCACAACGCCTTAGGTTATCTAGTGTTTATATCCTATAAGGGGATGTGGTCTACCTCCCTTGCTGCTTTATGTAATAACGAATCTCTAAAGCCTTACTATAATTTATCGACAAATTTTCCGCTAAACTTTAGAACCTTTATTTAACACAACCTATTATAACAGTAAACGAAAAATAGCTGTGATAATTTCCTGAAATTTTACCTCGTTCATCATAAAGTTCCTCTTCAGTTTTAAGGAGTCATCGTCGATATAAAAGTAAGAGTATGTATTTGGAGTGAGTGTATATGAAAATAGATGGAACATCTATGTCTCCGGTTGGGAGCGTTCAAGCAACTAATCGGATCAATCAAGTCCACAAGAAAACCCTGGTTTCCGAAGCAGATAAAGTGGCTGTTTCAGATAAGGCGCAAGTTTTTCAGGCTTTACTGCAGAAGGCAAAGGAAATTCCTTCGGTTCGCGAGGAGCGTGTGAGAACCCTTGCAGAAAAGATTGACCGCGGGGAGTTTCAAGTCGATGCACAGAAAATTGCCGAAAAGCTTTTTGATACTAAATAGAGTGTAGAACGTTTTTAACGCCAAGTTTTCGTTACCTGATGTTTAAGAACCGAACCTAGATTTCTCAGAGGGGGAAAATTCGTGTCTGATATACTGCGAAACTTAGAGGACAACTTAAAATGTCAGGTTGCGCTCTATGACGAGCTTAATACTTTAGGAGGGCACAAGCAAAAGGCCCTGATTAAAAATAATCTTCAAGAGCTTGAGGCAATCACGGTCCGGGAAGAACAACTTTTACTTGAGGGAAGTCGATTGGAAAAAGAACGCCTGTTGTGGGCTGAACAAATCGGGCTTGACCTTGGAAAGGCACCGGAAGACCTTACCTTAGCAGAATTGGCAGATCATTATCCTAATTTACAAGAAGTACGAAAGGATTTAGACCGGGCGGTTGGAGCCTTACAAGGAATCCATGAGACCAATACTCAGCTTCTTCAACAAGCGATGAAAGTTGTTGAATTTACCGTGGGCATGTTAACCCATCAGGAAAGAAATACTTACCATCATCCAACAAATCTTAAAGAGGATGAGGGAATCCCAAAACTTCATCTCCTAGATCGGAGGGTTTAAATATGAGTTCTACTTTTTTTGGTTTAGAAGTTTCACGCAGAGCGCTGGCCTCCCAGCAGGCTGCTTTAAATATTACAGGACATAATATCGCTAATGCTAATACCGAAGGCTATACCAGGCAGGTCGGAAATTTGACCACAACCACACCCTATACAATCTCCGTCGCCGGAGGGAAAATGAGTTTGGGCTCGGGGGTAACCTTAGAAACGGTTACCCGGGCTCGAGATGCCTATGTGGATCGACAGTTTCGAGGAGAGACATCAAAGCAACAGTATTGGGCGGGACGGGAGGATACTCTCCAGAAAATTGAGGGAATCTTAAACGAACCCTCAGATAATAGTTTACATACGGACATGGATAATTTTTGGAATGCTTGGAGTGATCTCTCGAAAAATCCCGAGAATATGGGAGCCCGCTCGGTGGTTCGTGAGCGAGCATTAACCTTAACGGAAAGTTTTCACCACATCGCTCAGCAAGTTAGTGACATGAGAGAGAACTTAAATTCCAGTATCAACGTGCAGATCCATCAAATCAATTCCTATGGTCAACAAATTAAAGATCTGAATGATCAAATCAAGCGGTCAGAAGTTGCCGGGGATAACCCCAATGATTTAAGGGATCAACGGGATCTTATCGTGGATCAGCTATCAAAGCTAGTCAGTGTGAGAGTCGTTGAAACCAAGGATCCATCGTTTACAGATAGGAATGTGAATAATTTCAAGGTCATTATCGGGAATGAGAATTCGCCTGAGAACAATACCTTAGTCGATGACAGTACGGTACGATTTTTGGAAGAACCCCCTCCGCAGAAATTAATTAATGGTCATACTTCGTCACTTGTCGTCTGGAGTGATGACCTTAATCCAGTCAAGAAGGAAGTTGACTTAGGGAGTAAAGTTGGAATGCTTGCTGCAAATATCGAAATAAGAGATGTTGACCTTCCCAAGTTTGGAGATCAATTTGACAAGCTGGCCCAAGGAATCGCCAGCGCAGTGAATGCGCTGCATCAGACAGGGCAAGGGCTTACCGCTGAGACTCAAACGGATTCTGTAGTGGGCCCTGTAGGGATTAACTTCTTTACAAACGGCTCGAACCCAGCAACGACAAACCCGCCGGAACTCCCGGTGATTACGGCTTCCACCATCACGTTGAACTTTATCATTGAGAATGATCTTAATAGAATTGCCACAGGAACCATTCCTCTAAATAACGAGACAGACCCACCTACTCATGCCCAGGATGCTGAGGGTAATCCACTAGTGACTGTAGGAGATGGGAGTATCGCTAGAGCCCTCTCCTCTTTATCCGGGGGATGGAGTGCTCTGAAGGATTTGATCGCCTCTGGAAAATTTGGAGAAATCGATGGAATTCCTCAGAATCCTGTATCAGGAGCTTCCTTTGGAGACTATTACGGCTCAAATGTCGCACAAATGGGTGTGGATGTCCAACAAGCGGAACGTATGAAAGCAGGACAAGATGTCTTAGTCATACATTTATCAAACCAACGAGAGTCCTATTCGGGGGTTTCTTTGGATGAAGAAATGACGAATCTGGTTCGATTCCAAAAGAGTTATTCAGCGGCAGCCCGTATGGTAACTATGATGGATGATATGTTAGATACCATTGTCAATCGTATGGGACTAACACGCTAAGGATGTAGAGGGTAAGACTATAGGACAGGGAACCTCCCGCTTTTAGAAGTAGAAGCTTATTTAAGATAGAATTATACTAAGAATGGGAGAGGTGATTACTTTGCGTATAACTAATAACATGATGACTCAAGACTTATTACGCAATCTGCAAGCATCTCAGGGAAGAATGAGTCAGATCCAAAACCAGATGTCTTCTGGGTACAGGATCACCCGCCCTTCAGATGATCCTGTCGGAATACAAAATGCTTTGCGCATGAAGAGTAGTATTTCTGCTGTTGAGCAGTGGAAGAGCAACGCTGATGAGGCTTTAGGGCTAATGGATACGACGGATGGCACCCTTGGGGATATGACTTCCATGCTGCAACGGGTGAAAGAGCTTGCTCTACAAGGGGCAAATGGGACGTTATCTGTGAATGATAGGGAAAGTATTGCCATTGAGGTGGATCAGATTTCTGAGCAACTTCATTTAATTGCGAATACTAAGAATGGGTCCAGGTATGTCTTTTCGGGGACTGCATCGGATAAGGAACTCATAACTAAGGATCCTATAACCTCAGAATTTATCTGGCAAGGGAATAATGAGGACATAAAATTTGAGGTAGGGAATAATCTAAGCTTACCTATTTCCATCAATGGACGGACCTTGTTTAAGGAACCTCTGACAGGTGCCCCGGGGGTATTTGATACCTTGAGTGCTTTAAGTACAGCGTTAAGGAACGATGATACAACTGGAATCGAGAATTCTCTTGAAGATATTGAGGGGAATATTGATAATGTCTTAGCTCATCGCGCTAATATCGGAGCGCGTACAAACCGGATGACGGCTCTAAGGGAACAGCTCGATACCACATCCTACAATTTGACTCAGAACCTCTCGGCTATCCAGGATGCGGATATCGCCAAAACGATTATTGAGTTCAAGAATTCAGAAAATGTCTATAAGGCATCGTTGTCGGTTGGGGCGCAGATTATTCAGCCTTCTTTGGTTGATTTTATGAGGTAGCGGATGTTTTGTTAACACACGTTCTGCCGTAGAATTCGCATGCCAAACTAAGACTCAGACTTCGGACTGGGGACGAGGGTGCCCGCCAAATTCGCCCTCCCTGGCTCAACTGGCGGCTTCGCACGTCCTGTGCTCAGCCCTTGGTATGGGGTGCTTGTCTTCGTTAAGTTTGGCAAGCTGCTCGGTCTAAGGCTTCTCTCCTTGTTAAGCAAAACATCTTAGGTAAAGAGGAACGGAGAAGGGAGTTATTCCATGCTTCGGATAAATATTAGTACTCAGCCGATTCGGTTGAATTATAATACACAAAATGCGAAGTTGAATTTGCAGTCTACTCCACCTAAGGTGGAGATGGAGAGGACGCCGGCGACGTTGGAGATTAGGCAGCCTAAAGGGGAGTTGACGATTGATCACACTCCTTTTCGTTATTCCATCGGGCTTAAGAATATCGCTGACTTTGCTCGAGATAATGCTGCCCTCGGCAGACAAACGGCTATGGATACCATTGCCCGGATTGTGGAAGAAGGCAACCAAATGGCTCGGTTTGAGACTAAGTCAAATGTGATTGCCAACTTGGCGTTTAATGCTAGTATAGGTGAGGTTCCAGATATCACCTGGGCTCCTATCGCTGCCCCTAAGATACATTATCAGGCGAATCCAGCTAAGATTAATGCTAGTGCTGGAAAAGTAGATTTTTCTGTTCAGCCCGGCAAAGTTCAAGGCGACTACCAGCATGGGAAGGTCGATATTCAAGTCCTTCAATACCCAAGTATTCAGTTTTCAACCGTCGATGTTAAAGTATGAACCCCTCAGGAGGCAATGTAATGATAATAGAGTCAACTAGATTTGGTGAACTGGATGTCGCAGAAGAGCAATTATTTAACTTCCCCTATGGAATCCCTGGTTTTCCAGAGGAAAAGAGCTTCGCATATATTCTACATGATACCGAAAGTCCTTTTTCTTTTTTACAGTCGACAACGGAGGCTGATTTGACCTTCATACTAGTCGATCCTTTTGTGTTTTTTAAGGATTACGAATTTAATATGGATGATGAGATTGCCAAAGAACTAGAACTGTCCCAGGAAAATCCGCCTCAAGTTTTCTTGATTGCCAGTATGAAAGGAAAGCTTGCCGATATGACGGTAAACTTACTGGCACCGCTAGTTTTGAATGGGGTTAATCGTAGGGGTAGGCAGGTTATACTAGACAAGACGGAGTATTCTATCTGTCACAAACTGTTTCCTGACGGCTTACCACAAGAGGCTGTCAAAGGGGGAAAGTAATATGTTAGCACTGACCCGCAAAGTAGGCGAGCGAATCGTCATTGGTGATAATATTGTCGTGACAGTGGTAGGCATCAAAGGGGATAATATTCGTATAACCATTGAGGCTCCTAAAGAGATTAAGATCTATCGTGGTGAGATTTATGATGCTATTGCGGCAGAGAACAGACAAGCAGCTGTTCCCAACGATTTAGGTGAGCTGGATATACTAAAGACATTGCAAATTAAAAAGTAAAGGTCAAGAATAAAAATCATTCTGTAACGTCAATTACTATTGGTTGTTACAGGATGATTTTTTGAACTCGATTTCTTTGCAATTGTCTTCAAGTTGTTTTGTGAAGAATTTAATAAGATTTATAAAATTAAAAGGAAAAATGGTCTTCTGTAGCGAAAATCTGTACACCTAGGAAAACAAACCCATTTTGAAAGGAGTATTGTCGATAATAAGTTGCGTTCTTTGAGGTAAGTCAAATATGAGTCTTAATTAAAACTAGAATAGGTGAAATTGACCAAAGCGAGGTAAAAAGGTGTCAGTAAGAGTAAGAATTCTGGTAATTTTAATTTCCTTTGCCTTAGTTCCGGTGTTAATCGGTGGAGGGGTTACTTATTGGGCAGTAAACAACGATTTATCGAAGACCGAGCACGAACAAGCAACATTTGCTACACAAGCAGCTGTTAATTCAATGGCTGTTATTGGGCAAAATATGGAGCAGGCAGTGAAGACTTATGGCTTTTGGGACGACTCCTACATAGCATTCCAAGCAAATGATGTCGACTGGATTATCGAGAATGTTAATATTGCCGCGGATGATTTTGCTGTTGACTTCGGACTGAGTATGGATGCGACTGGAACAGTCCTAAATTCATTTGGAAAAGAGAGTTATTCAGGCGATTTGAGTAAACATCCCTTACTTATAAGAGCCCAAGCAGGAGAGAAGATTCTATCTGGAGTGTATCAGGCACAGAATGGATTAGCCTTTGTAGGTGTGGCTCAAGTGCTTCAAAACAAAGGTGCTGGTGAAAAAGTTGGCTATTTAGTATTTGGCCAATACCTAACCAAGGATCAAATAGGAATGGTCAAACAGTTGACTGGAGCAGATATTACTGTACTAGCGAAAAGTGGGGACAATTTTTCGACTAACGACGTTCTTCCGGGGGCAGGAATTAATGGTTCAGTATTACAAACTAACGAGAAAGGTGTGCCTTTTCTAACAAGCTATGCACCATTTACCGACATTAATAATACGGAAATCGGACAACTGGCTGTTACTATAACGGCAAATGCCAGTATGGCGGCAAGGAATAATTTATTAAAAGTAACAATCGTGATCCTAATTGCGAGTATTATATTGGCAATTTTTATAGGGCGCATTACTGCTGCATCATTAATTAAACCAATTGTATTAACGGCTCAACTTTTAAAAGAAGTGACAGCGGGAGATTTTAGGCATGAACACAAAGTGGACTCTGAAGGTGAAATTGGAGAAATGCTAAAGGCTTACAACGGAATGGTCGCTGGATTGAGGGCCTATATACAGGGTACAAATACTAGCTCTGAGGAATTAGCACTCTCCACAGGAAGGTTCTCCACAAACATTGACTATTTGGCCAGGGCTAGCGAAGAAATTACACAAGGCGTCCAAGAAGTGGCGACGATGGTTCAAAATGTTCAATCTAACACCAAGCTTACTGCGGACTCAATCAAAAGGATGTCTGAGGGTATTCAAGAAATTTCCGTCCATTCGTTAGATGTCTATGAACTGGCGAGTCATACTGCTCAACGAGCGGAATCTGGTGTTCAGGAGATAGAGTCTGCTGTTAGTCAGATGGATACGCTTATAAATCAATCCAAGGCTATGGAGATTGAAGTCGTTCAACTTGAAGGTAATTCTCAGAAAGTTGGCCAAATCACAGAAGTAATCACTGCAATAGCTGCACAAACCAATCTCTTAGCCTTGAATGCCGCAATAGAAGCCGCAAGAGCAGGTGAGAACGGTCGGGGATTTTCAGTCGTGGCAGAAGAAGTACGAAAACTAGCTGAAGGTGCTACAGAAGCCACCAATGAAATTAAAACAATCGTTTTTGAGATTCAGAATGGAACTGAAAAGGTCACAAAATCGATCTCAGACGAAGCAAATGCCATTGCCGAAGGAGCGCAACTTGTTAAAAGCGCTGGACAATCCTTTATTGAGATTCAACAAGCTGCCTTGTCAGTAACTGATAAAGCAAAAAATATCACCACTGAAACAAAGCAATTAGCCGTTGAAAGTGAAGAGGTCGTTAAGTCTATCATGGAAGCTGAAGAGAATGCAGTACAAGTAGCCAATAGTGCCCAAAATATTGCTGCAGCAACCCAAGAACAGTCGGCATCGGTTCAAGAAGTTGCGGGTTCGATTAGCGGGCTTGATGAAATGGCACAGAGATTAAAGGATTTGAGTAGTAGGTTTTTAGTTTGAGATTTTTAAGAAGCTTAAAATTGAGGAGTCTCATGAACCTTATCTAATTCCCTGAAAATATACAGGCCTTGGAGAAACATCACTCTCCAAGGCCTGTTTTACCGGCAATCGATGGCATTATTTATTACAGTTCTTTAACCAAATGACCAAGCGAGACGACTAAATCCTCGAATATCTCTATTTTTATCTCCTCACCGAATGGATATACAGATGGTCTAGAATACTTTCCTTTTTCCTCAAGGGTATAGACCATAATAATCTTATCGATGGGATGAATAATCCAGTACTCCTTAACAGAATGTTTCTCATACACGTTTAGCTTTTTTATGTAATCCAAAGGGACACTATCAGGGGATACAACTTCTATAATTACGTAAGGGCTCCCCTTACACCCTTTATTATCCAAATTTTCCCTATCGCAAATGATAGCTATATCGGGTTGAACAACATTCTCTATTTCCTCATCCGATGCATCTGGATCCGTGAGTCTTACGTCAAAGGGAGCCGTATAAACCTCACAAGACTTGCCCACTAGGTAATTGGAAATCTGACGGAGGAGTTCGGCGACAATTTTCTGGTGGATCCTAGCTGGTGCCGGTGTCATGGCATAGGCAATTCCTTCAATCAGCTCAACAGAATTATCCTCTGGCCAGGTCAGATAGTAGGCATATGAATATTTGGTCATACCATACTGCTTCGAACAAGAACTCTCTTTGAATTCTTGTCCCATCTGGAAGCCACCTCCGTAAACGATTTTGGCATATAATGGTATTCACGTCGAGGTAAGTCTCAAGCACATTAACGCCTAGATGTTAGTCATGACAGAACGCCTTCAACTGGTTTCCAGGGATTCCTTAATGGTGTCGATTGATATACCCCACGAGAAAACAGGATTACCCAAAAGACAAACTTCCGAGTCTTTTGACCGGAGCATTTCTGTCGTTTATCTCTTGAAGAGGGCGTAAGACTCAAGTCAATTAAAAATGTCGTATCCATTGGAGAAAGGAGAGGTTCCATGATCCTTGTTCTAAATGAAGGTCAGTAATTATGGCTTGACTTCAGCAGAACCCTAGTTTTCACAAGCTAAACAATAAGTGGATAAGTTGGGGATAAGTTGGTGTCAGGCACAGGTCCCCGAATATCGAATATCGAATAAAGAATAAACGATAAAATGACCCAGGCGCAGTCTCAGTTTTCTTAACCAAGAAAAAAATCTATTAAAGATAATATATATTTTATACGATAAATCAATTAGAAGTGACTAGATAAACGAGGTGTAGCAAAATGGATATTAATACTGGAAAAGTGCCTGTCTTTGTGCCCAGTTTTTCATCGAAATCTTTTGTTGTTTCGCCAGCGGAAGAGGCTATAATCGAACCTAAGGATGGAGCGGTTCAGGATCAAATGCAAACAAACAAGGATGTCAAAGAGTTTAAAAGAGATGAAATTAGTCAAATAACTGATGGTTTAAATAAGTTCATGGCAACGATTAACACTGATCTTAAGTTTGAAATACATGAGAAGACTAATCGTATAATTGTTCAAGTCGTTGATTCCAAAGACCAGCGAGTAATTAAGGAATTTCCTCCCCATGAATTACTAGATACATTAGCTGCTATTAGTGATTATATTGGAGTGTTACTAGATAAGAAAGTCTAATCTCTTCTGAATGAGCCAATATGATAATTTGTCAAGCATATAGAATAATGACGTTGTTTTATTAAGAACCCGAATGAAGACTAATTTTCATTAAGGTTCTTTTTATAATCCAATTTGTAATTCAAGTGAAAATCAAAGCATTTAGAAGAATTAACTACCAATTTGATATTAAACATGGGAATAAGGTATTATTTGCCCTAAAGTAAATCTCGTAAGCTTCGATATATAAAGTAAGCGGGCTATAGTAGTTCACCTTCACCCCAACCGGCCGGAGGGTGGAGTGTTTCTGAACCTGCAAGAAATGCACGGGCAAGGATGCCTGGCATAAAAATCAAGGAGGAATATAACATGATTATCAATCACAACATGGCTTCCCTAAACACATATCGCCAGTTGAGCTCCAACAACGTTAACAGTGCTAAGTCGCTGGAAAAACTCTCTTCAGGTCTTCGCATTAATCGCGCTGGCGACGATGCTGCAGGTCTTGCAATCTCCGAAAAAATGCGTGGTCAGATTCGCGGCTTAGACCAAGCAGTACGCAACGCGCAAGATGGTATCTCTATGATCCAAACTGCTGAAGGTGCTCTGTCCGAAACCCACAGCATTCTTCAACGTATGCGCGAACTTGGCGTTCAATCAACTAATGATACATTGACTTCTGATGACCGCAATGAGATTCAAAAAGAAGTGAATCAGTTAGTTGATGAGATCGATCGTATTGGTAATAATACTGAGTTTAACACCAAGAAGCTCATTAACGGTAGTGTATCTCAAACAAGAACCAGTGATAATACCACTTTGGCTGACGGTGCTTTACTAGTTAAGGACACAACTTCTGCTACCAAGTCAGGTGTATATGCTGTAGACGTTACTACTGAAGCTACTCAAGGAACAGTGACAGCTAGTGCTGCTTTTGATAACGCGAATGGCTTGGATTCTGGCGACAGTATTACCATAAACAACGTGCAGATTGATTTTGCTGCTGCTGACACCGTGCAACAAGCTTTACTCAAAATTAATAACCAAACTGATTCTACGGGTGTCGAGGCATATATTGGCGATAATGGTGGTGTAAACCTGCGTACTACTGCTTACGGCAGTTCAGCTGAAATTACTGTAACATATGGTGGCAATGCTCAAACTAACCTGGGTCATGCTGCGGCTGTTAATGCCGCAGGTACCGATGTAGGAGGTACTATTAATGGAACAGCCGCTATTGGAAATGGCAAGGTATTAACTCTATCTTCAGCTGGTAATGCTGCTGATGGATTGTCCGTTGAGGTGGCTGGAACCGCAACAGCTGCAACTATGACAAGCAGTGCTGATTATGTCGCAGCCACTGACGATACTAGCGTATTGACAATTAATGGTGTAGCTGTCATCGAATCTGGCGATGCCGTCACCGGCAAAACTGGTGCACAGATTGCGGATATGATCAATCTTAAATCTGACCAAACTGGTGTCACTGCGACGTTTAGTGCAAATAGATTTACTCTTACTTCTGCCGCGACGGGTGATGGAGCCAACATCACCATCGATACAGCTACAGCGGCTGCCACTCAGGTATGGGGCTTCACTACAGCAGATACTACTGTAGGCGACGCAAATGGTACCGCAGGTACTGACAATATTACTGGTGCTTTAGGTGCTAGTGGTAACGACGCAAATGTTACAATAAATAACGCCAATACATTGAGCATGCATATCGGTGCCAACAACGCTCAGACTATGAATGTAGACATCAATGATATGCGTACTTCTGCTATTGGTAAAAATGTGACCAATACAAGTAATTTAACAAATATTGCTGATATCAAAACGAACAACGCGATGATGAGTCGTAACAGCGCAGAAGATTCTCTCAAAGTTCTTGACGAAGCGATCAAGAATGTATCCGCAGAGCGTTCCAAGCTTGGTTCTTTCCAAAACCGCTTAGAACACACTATTGCTAACCTCGGAACTTCCAGCGAGAACCTCACCGCTGCTGAGTCCCGTGTACGTGACGTAGATATGGCCAAAGAAATGATGAACTTCCAAAAGAACAACATCCTTTCCCAAGCCGCTCAAGCAATGTTGGCTCAAGCAAACCAAGCTCCTCAAGGTGTTCTCCAACTGCTCCGTTAATCTTTATTTGGATCTACACAGAAAGGGCCCTGGGCATTCAGGGTCCTTTCTTGATAAATGATAAGATTAGAGCAGAATGGGGGTGAGGCAGAGAATGATCATCTCTCATAATATGGCATCTCTTAACACGTATCGGCAGTTTTCAATTAATAACATTCAATCTGGAAAATCTCTAGAAAAGCTTTCTTCAGGTCTACGCATTAATAAGGCAGGAGACGATGCAGCTGGCCTAGCCATTTCAGAAAAAATGCGAGGGCAAATTCGTGGCTTGGGACAAGCGGCACGCAATGCTCAAGACGCCATTTCCCTAATTCAGACTGCGGAAGGAGCTGCCTCAGCTATTCAAGATATGTTGCAGCGCGGCAGAGAATTGGCTGTTCAGGCAAGCAATGGAGCATTAACTGACGATGACCGGGATAAGGCTCAAAGTGAAATGGGTCAAATCCTTGCGCAAATTGATTCTACCGCAAATAGTACTGAATTCAACACTAAAAAGCTCTTAAACCAAAAAGGAAATGGAACTTCAGAATTTGCTGGGATTTCTCAGGCGTCGCTTGATCAACTAACTAGCAAACTGCCTGGCTGGATTAACGACGGCATGGAGGCTATTACCACTCAGCTTGGAATCGCTAACCCTACTGGAAACCGTCCCATGAATGTACAGTATTATTATGACGCAGCATCCACAACCGGTGCTTCCATGGGTACTTCTAACGGCGGGGCAAGTTTAACCCTTAGTGTCAATGTGGCCAAGTTTTTTGATGGCTCAGGAAATTTGCAGCCCGAAGGGGTCATTGATACCCTGATTGCTCATGAAATGGTCCACGCCTATCAATTTACTCAGATGCCCTTTGCCACAGACGGCGTGAACAGTGCGGATGAGCAATGGTTTCTTGAAGGTCTAGCAATGGCCATTCAGGGCGGCAGTCTTTTTGCAGTAACAGACCATGACGTAAGCTTGGTCAATCCTTTTGACGGGGATTATCGCTCTGCTTTCGAAGCAGTTAAAGTCCTGCATGAAATAACTGACGGCGGTATCAATGCGATCATCGATAGACTGGAAGCTGGCGATACCTTAGATCAGGCACTTGCCAACACGACGCAAGCGATTGCAGGAACAGAACTGGCAAGTTCGACCACTGGGTTTGCAGATTTCGCGAATGTAAGTAGCTTCATTACTTGGTTTAATAATGACGCAGATGGTGAAATTACAGCCTACGTGACTGGTAGCGCTGATTTCACTCAGGGATCAGGAGCAATTACAGATGGTGGTACTAAAGGTAGCAATAGCAATTTGACACTTGATCAAACTATTACTAACGGAACGGGTACAGGCCTAGTAGATACTCACTTTACTTTGTCCTTTGCCAATGCTTCCAGTGCTGCAAGTGATAACATTACATTCCACATCGGAGCTAATTCTGCTCAAACGATTGGTATGCAGACTCAGGATTTGCGTACAACGGCATTGGGGTTGACAGGTTTAAGTGTTGCTACAGTACCTCAGGCAGAGCAAGCTATTAGTACATTTGATACAGCTACTAAAAAAGTATCAGCGTCTAGAAGTTACTTTGGTGCCCTGCAGAACAGACTAGAACATACTGTATCAAACCTAAATAATAGTGCTGAAAATCTAACCTCCGCCGAGTCCCGCATAAGAGATGTTGACATGGCCAAAGAAATGATGAACTTCCAGAAAAACAACATCCTTTCCCAAGCCGCTCAAGCGATGCTGGCTCAAGCGAACCAAGCTCCTCAAGGTGTACTGCAATTACTCAGATAATTTCAGATGAGATATTGAGACTCTGGCTTTCAGGGTCTCTTTTTATATAACGAACCTGTGTATTAACGGTGGGTTAATACTAATATCGGTGTAAAGAATTTATATGAGTATTTCTAGAAAGGGTGTAAAGGTAGACATTGTTTTATTGGTATTCAATCAAGGACTGGCATAAATTAGAAAAAATTGATTGCAGAGATAATTGTGTCATGCTAAAATACAATCAGAAACTGATTTATGAAGTTAAGGTGGTATTTGGATGGCTGTCATGATTGGACCTACTTCTAGCAATCCTATTAATATGGAACTTTCTATTCGTCAGCGGGTCAACACACCAGCTTTAAAGGAGATATCTGAGGAATTGAACGCGGGAGGGCGAGTAGCCGTTGCTGAAAAGGCATTTCAGACGGCGCTAGGACAGGTTTCGAGACTACTAGCTGAAAAGAATATTCAAGTCTCTACGGTCTTTGATGGTATAAATGGGAACCAAGTTAGAATTGTAGATGGGGATTCCGGCAGACTGATCACTCAATTACCACCTAATGCAGTAATTCAAATTGCCCAAAAATCAAAGGAACACCATATTGGCTGGATAATAAATAAGCTTCTTTAGATATTGTTTCAAAATTATTTGTAAATTAAAGACGAGGTTTGAGTTTAATATTATGAAATGTACATTACCATAACCAACTAATTAATAATACCGCCAATGCTGCGGTGTTATTTTATTTACAGTTCAAGGAATTAAAAACTACAAAAGACTTAAACTAAAGCTTCATTAGCGGCATATGCTTTAGACTTTTTATATAAAAGTCTAAAGTATGGAATCAAATCCTTCGATAAGATAAACAGAAAGATATTTTCTCGGCTAAGGAGGGGTTTCTATGGTAATGCGTACCTATGGACTAAGCGGTTCTGGTATGGACGTAGACCAAATGGTCAAGGATTTGATGAAGGCCCGACGGGCTTCGTATGATAAAATGTGGCAGAAGAAAACTCAGTTGGAGTGGAAAAAAGCGGATTATAATACTATGTATTCTACTCTCCGCGACTTCCGAAATACAACAGCTTTTAATTATAAATTACAGAGTACGTTAATGCCTAAAACGATCTCGTCGACTGCTGAAAGTACAGTCTCAGCAACCGCTAATGCAGATGCAGCCAATGTCAGCCATGACATCAATGTTACCCAGCTTGCTGAGGGCGCTAAGTTAACAAGTGCTGGGAGTATATCAATTCCGTCGGCTACTAAAGAGAGTTTAAGTACTCAGTTTGGCTTGGCAGCGGATATGTATGAGATTGTCCTTAAAAACGGTACTACTTCGAAAACCATCCAGGTTGATACAAGTAAGAGCATTTATGAGTTCGTAAGCAGTATCAATAATGCTGGCCTTGGAATTAAAGCTAATTACGACGCAACCTTGGATCGTTTTTTTATAAATACTTCCGGGTCAGGGGCAAATGTAGGAATTGATTTTTCTGAAACAGTTGACGCTGATGGTCTTGACTTTATTAATAAAACCTTGAAACTTGCCGATGTTACTTCTCTAGATACTACTGGTCAGACAAGTAGCATTGACATTGGAGTAACCAATGCAGATGATTCACTTTCCGCTCAATTGGGAATGACGGGTAGTTTTATGATGAAACTGACCAACGGTACCACCACCACTGATATCACAATCGACAGCAGCGATTCATTAAATGACTTAATTAATCAAATTAATTCAGCAGGAGTTAACGCTGATGCGAGCTATGATGGCAGCCTATTCACGCTTAAGGCAGTCAGTGGCACTCTTAGTGTTGCCGGTAGTGACCAAGCTGCTATCGACTTTCTAAATGATAAATTAAAGCTCAATATATCTCAGATTACACCGAATCCCATGGGAAAAGATGCACAGTTTAATTTGGATGGAGTGAATCTAACCCAAGCCAGCAATAGCTTCACAATTTCGGGAGTTACATATCAACTAAAGGCGGAAGGTTCCGCTAATATCGTTGTTTCATCCGATAATGATAAAGTAATTGCCAATGTCAAAACCTTCATCGATTCTTACAACGAAATAATGGAAAAAATTAACAGTGAGCTGAAAGAAGAAAAATACTCAGACTTCATGCCTCTAACTAGTGAACAGAAAAAAGATATGAAGGATTCGGAGATCACGGAATGGGAGAAAAGGGCCAAAAGTGGCATGCTGCGGCATGATTCCATTTTACAAGATACTCAATATAAATTGAGAAACGATATTTCTACACCGGTTAGTGGCCTTTCGGGCAAGTATACCAATCTATCGTCAATTGGTGTAACAACAGGGGACTATTCTGAAGGCGGCAAGCTTTATCTTGACGAAACAAAATTGAAGAAAGCACTCGAAGAGGATCCAGATATCGTAAGTAAACTTTTTAGTACCAGTGGAGCTGCTAGCGCTAATCAAGGGGTAGCCGTTCGCTTCTATGAAACACTTAAAACGTCCATGGATAGGATTGCTACGGTGGGTGGTTATAGCAGTACTACAGATGATGATACCAAAAGCAGCCTGGCCAAGCTAATTACACGGTATAATTCTGATCTAATAAGGATGGACGATCGTCTCCAAGATATTGAAAGTCGTTATTATAAACAATTCGATGCCATGGAAACGGCACTGAGTAGAATGAATCAACAAAGCAGTTGGCTTTCTCAACAATTAGGTAGCTATTAGTAATATAGAGGAGGATTTTTTATGATGAATACTCAGATGGCGGATGCCTATAAAAATCAGCAAGTTATGACTGCTTCACCGGAACAGTTGACATTGTTACTATATAATGGTGCTTTAAGATTCTTGACAGAAAGCATTTTGGCCATGGAACAGGGGGATGTCCAAAAATCCCATAATGCTAATCTGCGTGTGCAGGACATCGTACGAGAGTTTGTTCAGACCTTGGATATGAGCTATGAACTCTCAAAAACTTGGGCGCAACTCTATGAATATATTGAACACTGTCTCATTCAAGGAAACATCAAAAAGGATCTAGAACAGTTGCAGAACGCCAAAAGTATGTTGACAGAAATGAGAGATACTTGGGCAGAGGCCATGAAACTTACTCATGTAGCCAGGGCAGTAGGCAAGTGATGATAGGTGACAAGTTAGCCCAAGCTCTGTGGCAGGATTATCGGTTTTTAACTAAAGAAATGGCTAAGTTTTTAGCTAAGCAGGATATGGAGCTTTTTAATGAGCTGATGAATCAACGGGAACAGTTGCAAACCGCCATTGATCAGGTCGAGGATGAGGGATTCAAAGGCTCATCGGTGGGACAGGCGATTCTAGCTGAAGTTCACCATGATAATCAATATATTATCGATAATGTTCAGATCTTACTTAGTCAAAGTAAACGACAACACCAGGTTGCGGAAGCCTATGGTGCAGTAAATACAACTACTGTCAGCCGGATGAATTGGCAGCGATAATTGGTTATATAGGAGGGATTTATCTTGATCAATCCCATTCAACCGAATACTCAGACCACCATGATTCCCATGGATGCTTTTGCTGGACAAAAATTAGACCGTTCCTTGGAAACACCGCGTAAGGTCATCGATCGTAAGGGAGAAATACCCTCTGCCCGGGAAGAAATTCCACGTGAGCAGGTGGAAAAGGCGACGGAAAAGCTCAATCGACTGATGGGAATTATTGATAAACGCTTAGAGTTTCATGTTCATGAAGAACCTGAACGCTTCATGGTTAAGATTATTGATCAGCCAAGCGGCGAGGTATTAGACGAAATTACGCCTAAACGGGTTTTAGATATTTTAGGTTCTTTCACTCAAGTGGCAGGCATATTGTTCGATGAACTTGTGTGATCGAATATGAGGTTATATCTGGAATAAAGATAATACATTTGTTGTTTTAACGTATAAAACAAACAGGAAGCAATTTTTTGCCTCCTGTTTTGTTTTTTTGCCCAAAGGTCCTAGTGGATTGTGACAATCCGACTATTTGTAGGCTTCACTACTAAGTGTATTGTTAGTCACATAGCACAATTTGCTAGTAAATTAGAATATCTTTACAGTTAACACAATAAACTCGGCAATTTTGTCGAAAATACTTATATACGATTTTGCGACTTGGTGCTAAGATAAAGAGAATATAAGTAATATTGTTTATATGCTTCTTTGGAGGAATTCTAAAATATATGGCGAATACAAAGTAATCGGATTAATTTGTCCTTTTTTACATAATACATAACAATATGCGACAAATAAAATTCGGAAGCTCTAGAGTGACTTGCGTCAGGTTATTTGTAATAGATAAAAGATAGGGGGGCAAAGCGTGAGTCAAGATGATAACAACAATTTGGGAGTTGATCTAGGAGAATTCATTGACTTTTACCTATTAGATTCCCAAGAACAGATTGAGAAGCTGGGGGCTGGACTCTTACAACTAGAGAAAGAGGGAGGGAATATTGGACTTATTAACGATCTCTTCCGCTCAGCTCATAGTTTAAAGGGAGCTTCTGGGACCATGGGGTTTACGCCAATCGTTGCCTTAACTCACGCTGCTGAAGATTTATTAGATCATTTGCGCCAGGGAAAAATGGATGTTTCCTTGGAAATGATCGATACATTATTAGCTGTGACAGATCGAGTGAAAGCGATGTTGGCTCAGGTCGAGCAGCGTCAGGAGATTACCATTGAGTTCGAAGATTTAGCCTCCTCTATGAGAGGAATATTAAAGGGGGATAAACCCGTTAAGGAAGAGATGATTCAAACCTCTGAGACAGAAACAGAAGACCTGGTAGAATTTGTTCCCGTAGACTTCGCTTTAACACCCTCCGAATCCGAAAAGGTAATTGATGCTCAGAGTTTAGGGCGTGGGGTTTATCAGGTACATGTGAAACTTGGGCCTAATACTCTCATGAAAGCAGTCCGTGCCGTCATGGCAACTCAACGAGTTGAAGGAATGGGCGCAGTTATCAAACTTTTGCCGAGTCTCGAGGATCTGGAAGTTGGGGATGCTGAGGAATTTTTTATGCTCGTGCTTTGTGATGAGCCGCGAGAAGAGCTTCGGAAGGAGCTTCTGGAAATTTCTGAGTTGGAGGATGTTTTCGTACATCCCTATCAAAATGTTATAGAGATAGTGGAAACCAACCTTGAGGAAAGTGCAGCGGAAATACCTGTTGCGGAAATAGGGATAGAGCCTAAGGTGATTCCAAGTGTTGGGGCGGAAGAAAACGTCATCAAACCTATAGTGACTCAAAAAACAACCCTTGAACCAAAGGGAATAGCTAAAGCTCCTGGAACGCCTATGGCAGAAACCGCCAATGGTGAAGGAAACACTCAGGTACATACGATTCGAGTTGATACCGCCCGAATGGATAATCTCATTAATCTTGTTGGGGAAATGGTTATTACCCGGACCCGTTTGGTACAGATCGGTCTGGACCTGAAAGCTCAATATAGTACAGATGGTATGGTCAATAGTTTAAATGAAGCCAATGTATACTTGGGTCGGTTAATGAATGATCTTCAAGAGAGTGTTATGCGGTTACGTATGGTCGCTATTGGAACCGTCTTTAATCGATTTCCCCGTTTAGTTCGGGATCTCGCTAAAAAAACAGGGAAAGAAATTGATCTTGTCTTAAAAGGTGAAGATACAGAACTGGATAAGACGGTGGTTGAAGTTATCGGAGATCCCTTAATGCATCTCATTCGAAACTCAGTGGATCATGGCATCGAATCCCCTGAAGATCGCCGGGCAGCCGGTAAGCCTGAACTTGGTACCATTACCCTAAATGCCTACCATGAGGGGAACCATATAGCAATTCTGATCTCGGATGACGGGGGAGGATTGGATCTCGATAAAATCCGGCAAATAGCCATTTCTAAAGGTTTGATCGGGGAACGAGAAGAACTATCTGAACGGGATATCGCGAATCTCATCTTTTTACCGGGCTTTAGCACTGCAGACGTGGTGACGGATATTTCCGGTCGTGGTGTTGGCATGGACGTTGTGAAAAAAGCCCTTAATAATCTGGGCGGTATGGTAGATATTACAACGCGCAAAGGGAAAGGAAGTACCTTTACCATTCGCTTGCCTTTAACTTTGGCGATTATTCAGGCCCTTCTTGTCGAAGTAGGCCAGGAGATTTATGCTGTTCCACTTTCTTCAGTTTTAGAGACTCTTCTGGTTAATCGAGAAGATATTAAAACTGTGGGTGGGCTGCCAATGGTCCAATTGAGAGGGAATACCTTACCTTTGATTTCTCTCCAAGAAAAATTTGATCTTCCCAAGCCGGAAACTGAAAGCAGTGAAGTCTATGTTGTCGTGGTAGGCTTTGGCGATAAAGCTCTAGGGCTTATCGTGGATGAGTTACGGGGACAACAAGAAGTCGTCATAAAATCCTTAGGCGAGTTTCTCAATAATCTCCCTGGAATTGCCGGAGCAACCATTCTCGGAGATGGTAAAGTGACCTTGATTCTCGATATAGGCTCTTTAATCCAAGATGTCTTAGTCACAAGAAAAGCGTAGGCAAGGCGCGAAGCACGAAGTTCGAGGAACGAAGTTCGAAACGTTTCCGTCTTAATAATAACGTCTATCATTCTGAACGAAGTGAAGAATCTATCCCAATTTATCCGAGGGGTAAATAAGATTCTTCGCTGTACTAAGAATGACAAAGTACTAAAATCTTCGAATGTCATCACTCGCTTATCTATAGTATCGAACACTTATAAAAGAAACTTTAAACAAGTTCCTAAAAACTGACAAGTTTTTATTCCAGTTCGAACCACGAACATCGAACCACGAACTACGAATAGGGGGGTTTTGTAAATGGCAGAAGAACAGTTAGTGACCTTTAGCTTAGGGTCTGAAGAATTTGGTGTTGATATTATGCGTGTCCAGGAGATTATCCGTATTCCACCAATAACTCGGGTGCCTAAATCTGCTAATTATATTGAGGGTGTTATTAATTTGCGAGGGAATGTCATTCCTGTGATCAGCTTGCGAACTCGTTTTGGTATGACTCGGGTGGAAGAAACTGACCTTAGCAGAATTGTGGTCTTGCAAGTCCAAACTAAGGTTTTTGGAGTCCGGGTGGATGCCGTAACTGAAGTCTTGCGTCTTGACAGTGAAGCCATAGAACCACCTCCGCCCATTGCCCTGGGGATGGACTCTCAGTTTATTCGCGGAGTAGGGAAAATAGGGGAACGTCTGCTTATCCTCTTGGATCTTGATCACATCATGGGTGGAGAAACAAGCCATGACGTCAGCGCATAGAGCTCAGATCGGGGTCCTCATCGTTGATGATTCCCCCTTTATGCGCTTGACCTTACAAAAGATTCTCAATCAGGACCCGGGTATTAAGGTCTTAGATACAGCGAAAGATGGGCGGGAAGGGATTCTGAAACTCCAGTCTCTTCGTCCGGATGTCGTTACTATGGATGTTGAGATGCCGATCATGGATGGGCTCCAGGCCTTGGATGAAATTATGCGTTGGCAACCGACTTCGGTGATCATCTTGAGTGCTGTTACGACAGAAGGTGCACAGTCTACCTTGAAAGCTCTTGATTTGGGTGCTATTGATGTTGTAGCCAAACCGTCGGGAAAGCCTGGCGCGGATTTACAGGCCTTTTCCCGGGATCTAATTGATAAAGTAAAAGCAGCGGCCCTAGTTAATCCTGCACGACTTAAACCCAAAGAATTCTCCGCTGTTTCAGCGAATTCCCCCACCACGAACCCTGCGGCTTCCCCCTCGGTTATCACGGCCCCCGCCCCGGCGGTTTCTCCCGAAACGGTGAAGACAGGTTCCGGAATTCATGCTGGAATCTCAAAAGCGGTGGCACCTAAATCGTCCTTGAATAAAAGTTCGGGACTTGGATCTAGGGCGGTAAGTACGGGTAAAGTGGGAATGTTACCAAAACATGCGGTTGAAATTGTGGCTATCGGAACGTCTACGGGAGGGCCTTCAGCGCTTCAAGCAGTTTTGCCCACACTTCCAAGGAATTTCCCGGTGCCGGTGTTAGTCGCTCAGCATATGCCGCCAGGATTTACAGGTCCCCTCGCTCAGCGATTGAACGGGTTGTGTGCTTTGAACGTACGGGAAGGAGTCCATGGAGAAGCCCTGAAAGCGGGAACGGTCTATGTAGCTCCGGCTGGTAAACAACTTCAGGTTCAGCGGAGGTCTGGTCAGTTGATCCTGAATATTGGAAATGAAGCTCCGATACCCACCCTTTATCATCCTTCAATTGATGTCATGTTCCTATCTTTAGGGAAGGAAGTTGGAAAGGGGACACTAGGGGTGGTCATGACCGGAATGGGAAGTGATGGTACTAAGGGTATGAAAGAACTTAAGAAATTAGAGGGGTTTGCCATTGCAGAGGCAGAGGAAACCTGTGTTGTATATGGGATGCCTAAGTCTCTCGTGGATGCTGGTTTAGCCGATCGAGTGGTTCCCCTTGGTGAGATCGGAAAAGCAATTGTGGAATGTGTTATGAGGAGGGGATAATCTATGGGGGTTTTTGGAGCGATTGAAATTAGCGCTTCCGGCTTAACGGCCCAACGCTTGCGAATGGATCTTACAGCCAACAATATTGCTAATATTAATACTACTCGTACGGGAGAATTAACTCCAGCGGGAAATCAGATCCCTTATAGCCGACAGGTCGCAGTGTTTGTACCTCGTCCACCGGAAACATCCTTTTCTAAAGTCCTTGGAGATACTATGGGTATCGGGAAGGTAGGGAATGGGGTACATGTGGCGAGCATTCAGAACGATGTAACCCAACCCTTTCGGCTGGAGTATAACCCGGATTCTCCGGATGCGGCTAAAGTAGCAGAACTCGGCTTACCAGAAGGATATGTCCGCCAACCCAATGTAAATATTGTGACGGAAATGGTGGATATGATGACAGCCTCGCGAGCCTATGAAGCGAATGTGACGGCTCTTAATGTCAGTAAGTCAATGTTGGCTAAAGCACTTGAGATAGGAAAGGGGTAAAATTAGATGAGTATTCAACCGATTGCACCCATAATGCCCCTTGGAATCATCAATTCGATTACACCAACAGGGTTTGAGGCGAGTGGTAGTTCCGGAGAGGGCGCATCAAAGGCAGGGGCAGATTTTTCTAAGTTTTTGAAGGATGCCTTGGGTGAAGTAGATGCTTTGCAATCAAAGGCAGATACGGCTACCTTGGCCTTAGCGACTGGTCAGGTTCAGGATTTGTCTGAAGTAATGGTAGCCTTAGAAAAGGCCAGTCTGTCCATGACCTTAACTGTAGCAACCCGTGATAAAGTGATCGATGCCTATAATCAGATCATGCGTATGCAGATTTAGCGAGGTTCGATGCTCGAAGTTCGAAGTTCGACTTGAAACGTTCATAAACGTAACGATTCGAGCTGGAGGAGCTTGTTATATAAAAATACGTGTTAAACGTTCTTTTTTAGGGGTTATTAAGTCTTGTAATTCATGGAAAATAATTTCGTCAGAGGAACGATGCGCGAGGCGCGAGATTCGATGTTTTAAACGTTCGGAAACGAACGTCTTCATTCGAACCTCGAGCATCGAACTTCGTGTCACAAATTGAAAGGAGGAGCCAAGGTGAATTTTTCTTGGGCGGGAATAAAGCAATCGATTATGACATTTTGGAACAACCTTTCTAGCCCACAGAAAATAATAACGGTGCTTGCTCCCCTTTTAGTTGCTGGAGCGTTGATTTACCTGATTACCTGGGCAGGACGCCCGCAGTATGTAGCTATTTTTACAAAGCTGAGTGACGTTGATGCCGGGGCGGTCACGACGAAGCTAAAAGACCTTAAAGCGGATTACAAGCTGGCGGATAATGGCTCAACCATCTTGGTTCCTCAACAGGCAGCGGCAGATCTTCGTTTACAACTAGCCAGTGCTGGGCTTCCTCAACAAAGCAAATTCAGCTTTGATAATTTGGATACCATGCGACTGGGGGAGACGGATGCTGATCGGAAACTACGTTATGTTCTCGGATTACAGAACGAATTAGAAAACACACTAAAGACCTTGAATGGGGTAGAAGACGCCCGTGTGCATATTGTAATGCCGGAACCCTCGCTCTTTGTCGATAGTCAAAAAGCAGCAACAGCGGCAGTGACCCTGAAACTTGTCCCAAGCACGAAACTTAGTGAAGATCAGGTGCGTGCTATCGCAAACTTGTTATCAGGCTCAGTCGAAGGACTGCAACCGGAGAATGTGACGATTGTAGATACAGGAGGGAATGTTCTATCTGATGTTCTCGGAAAGAGCAGTGATCCTAACCGATTGACAGGTACTCAATATCAGCTTAAACAAACCGTCGAGGAAGATATACAGAAGTCAATTCAGAGTATGCTGGATCGTGTGCTGGGCTCGGGTAAAACCGTAGTCCGAATCAGTGCGGTATTGGACTTCGATCAGAAAACCATCGTTAAACAAACCAATGGTCCGGGGGCCGTGGTGAGTGAACAGAGTTCCAACGAAACTAATACAAATGGTACAGTGGGGGCTGGAGGTACACCGGGATTGGATGCCAATGGGGCACCGACCTATCCCACTACCCAAAATGTGAATTCTACATCTACGAAAGTTACCAGTACTAAAAACTATCAGGTGGATACCACTCAAGAGGAACAAATCGTAAGCCCCGGCGGTGTTAAACGGCTTTCGGTATCGGTTATGGCAGATGCGGATACCATTACCCAGGACCAACTGGACCAAATTAAAACCATTGTAGCTTCTGCTGCTGGAGTGGATGCAAACCGGGGGGACGAAGTCCAGGTAGCTGCCATACCCTTTAATAAGATGGACTTACAGAAAGAAGTCTTGGCCATGGAAAACGCTGAGAAACGGCAAGAACTTATTACCTATGCCGAAATTGGAGCCGCAGTATTATTGGGTTTAATATTTAGCCTCGTGTTACTACGAAAACGCTCCAAAAAAGCCCGTGCTGAGAAAATGTTGGATCTAAATAATAATTCGGAGCCTGTGACCCTTGCCACCGCAGAACTGCTCATGGCTCAACAGATTGCAGAGGAAGAAGCTCAACTAAAATTAGCCCAGAAAAATGCTAAATCGGCGGATGAGATTGAGAAGCAAAAGACTAAAGAGGCCGTCGAACTCTATTCACGCAATAACCCGGATGAGGCAGCCCGTCTTATGAAAACATGGCTATCGGAGGAGAGGTAGATGGCGCACGCTTTAACCGGAATCCAAAAAGCGGCGATTCTGATGATCGCTTTGGGTCCGGAAAATTCCGCTAATGTAGTTAAACACCTTGGGGATGCTGAAATAGAACAATTGACCCTGGAAATGGCTAATGTCGGTCGAATATCGCCAGAACAGCGGGATCATGTTGTGGAAGAATTCCATCAAATGTGCATGGCGAATGACTATATCTCCCAGGGGGGAATCGAGTATGCACGAGAAGTCTTAGAACGTGCTTTGGGAGAAACTAGAGCCTTTGAGATTATTAGTCGTTTATCGACTTCTTTAAAGATGCGGCCGTTTGATCTCGTGCGAAGGACAGATCCTAAACAGCTTTTTTCCTTTATTCAAGGAGAGCACCCCCAGACGATTGCTTTGATTATGACGCATCTGCCCGTTGAAAAAGCCGCGACCTTGCTCGCCAGCCTTAACCCAGACCGACAGGCTGATGTGGCGAAGCGAATCGCAACCATGGGCCGTACGAGTCCGGAAGTGCTCAAAGAGATTGAGAAGGTTTTAGAACGTAAGATTTCTAGTTTAGCACCGACAGACTATACAGCTTCAGGGGGGATCCAGAGTATCGTGGATGTCCTTAACAGAACAGATCCGGGAACGGTTAAAGTCGTTATGGATTCTCTGGAGATCGATGATCCTGATTTAGCCGAACAAATTAAGCGACAGATGTTTGTCTTCGAAGATATTGTTATGCTGGACGACCGCGGTATTCAGTTAGTCTTGCGTGAAGTGGAAACCAAAGACTTAGGTCTGGCTCTTAAAGGGTCCAATCCAGAAGTGGCTCAAAAGATCTTATCCAATATGTCCTCCCGGGCTAGTCAGATGCTCAAGGACGATATGGAATTTATGGGGCCTGTACGGTTACGGGATGTAGAAGACGCTCAGCAGCGCATTGTAAAAGTCATTCGCAAAATCGAGGAGAGTGGCGCAATTGTCATCTCTAGAGGAGGCGCCGATGAGATTATCTATTAACGGACGAGTTGTTAAAAGTTACGATGTGGAGGTATCAACCCCGCGCATGGTGGAATTCCTGGAAGGATTTCAGCAGTTGGGCAAGTGTTTGACGGTTCTTAGTGTGGGAGAAGAACGTCAGCAGACCTCTGCCCCGGAGTCTGAACTCTCGGATGGGGATACTCCTCGGGATGCAGCAAGCAAGGATGAAGCAGGAAAGATTCTTGGACAAGCCAAAGATCAAGCAGGAAAGATTTTGGCGGAAGCTGAAGCTAAGGCTAAGAAACTTCTTGCTCAAGCAGAAGCTGATGCTCAGAAAATCCTTGCCCAAGCCCAGACGGATTTAGAGAATATACGTCAAGAAGTCAAGGAGCGTGCAAAGGCTGAGATTTATCCCGCGGCCCAGGCTGAGGGTTTTCGTGAAGGAAGGCAAGCCGGTGAGGCTGAGGGGAAACGCCTGACCGAGGAGGCTAATTATCTCTTTCTATTAGCCCAGAGAGCGGTTCAAGAGGAATACGCCAAGGTGGATAAGGATTTACTTCATTTAGCCATAAAAATAGCTGAACGTATTGTGCGTTCAACCCTTTCAATTGAACCTCAGAGATTGGCAGCCATCATCCAGGCTTTAACCCTCTTACCCCTGGAAAGGGAGGGTTGGCGGCTTCATGTGGCTCCGGATGATATCCAGTGGCTGGAGGGGAAGCTGCCCTGTCCTTGGGTTATCAATGAATCCTTAAAGCCTGGAGACTGTTTCCTAGAGTGTGAAGAAGGGGTTTTTGACGGAAGGCTTGAAGCCCAATTAGATAAACTAGAACATAGCTTACGAGAGGAGCTCGAACATGGGGGCGTGGAATCGATTAGCGCAGACTGTGGAACAGACGGAACCGATCTCGTCTCAAGGCAGGGTCTCAAAGATCGTGGGCCTGATGGTGGAGTCAGCTGGCCCGCGAGCCAGTGTGGGTGAGTATTGTCATATCATCACCCGAGAGGGACGAGAACTTCCGGCTGAAGTGGTGGGTTTTCGAGATTCAACCACCTTGCTGATGCCTTTAGGGGAACTGGAAGGGATTGCCCCGGGAGACCGTGTGCTTTCTCAGCGACAAAAGCTGACGGTACCAGTAGGCCCAGGACTTCTCGGCCGGATTCTGGATGGCCTGGGACACCCCTTGGATGGGCGGCCGCTTCAGACAGAAACAGCCTACCCCTTACAGAACAAACCACCCAGCGCCTTATTACGTCCTCGAATTCTTGACACCCTCAGTGTCGGAGTTCGAACCATCGATGGGATTCTGACCATCGGTCGTGGACAACGGATGGGAATTTTTGCTGGCTCTGGAGTGGGCAAGAGCACCTTACTGGGTATGATGGCCAGAAATACAGTTGCAGATATCAATGTTATCGCCCTGATTGGAGAACGGGGTCGAGAATTACGGGATTTCATTGAGAAGGATCTTGGTCCAGAGGGTTTAGCTCGTTCAGTCATTATTGTCGCAACCTCGGATCAACCTGCTCTAGTTCGACTAAAGGCAGCATTTACGGCTACAGCCATTGCAGAGTATTTCCGGGACCAAGGAGAGAATGTATTGCTTATGATGGATTCAGTAACCCGTTTTGCCATGGCCCAACGGGAAGTGGGCCTCACCGTAGGTGAACCTCCGGCAACTCGTGGATATCCTCCTTCTGTATTTGCTCTTTTGCCTAAACTATTGGAACGCTCAGGAATGGCAGAAATCGGGAGTATTACTGGAATCTATACAGTCCTTGTCGATGGGGATGACCATAATGAGCCAATAGCGGATTCAGTTCGCGGAATTCTCGATGGGCACATTGTTTTAACTAGGGAGTTGGCTATGCAAAACCAGTTTCCGGCCATTGATATTTTACAATCCGTCAGTCGGGTTATGAATGATGTGGTCAGTCCGGAACACAAGGAATTAGCGGGCAGGGTGCGTGAATATATTGCTATTTATCGGGATGCAAAGGATTTGATTGATATTGGGGCCTATACTCCTGGGAGTAATCCTAAGATCGATGGGGCAATCGCCCATATGGACCGCATTCAAGCTTTTTCTCGGCAAAGAGTCGATGAATATGTTACAGCCCAAGAGATGCTTCAACAATTACAGGAGATTTTTCGCTAAACCCGTGTCACGATAGCGAAAGATCCGTTCTGTCATCCTGAGCGAAAGCGAAGGATCTAGGTCCTTCAATCGTACCTTTTTCAGGACGACATACGCTGGGGTTACTTTCATAAGATTGGTCTCGTAAAGGGGTGAGAAGTATGGCCCGATTCAGGTTTCGCTTGGAAGCAAGCCTACAATTAGCTCAACAAATTTTAGAAACCGCTCAATTGGTGTATGCTCAAGAACTCCAGCGATGGCAAGATTGTGTTCAGGCTTGCGAGGTTCAAAGGCTTCGTTATGAGGAAGCCCAAGAAGGTCAACGAGAGGCAGGGCGTTACCGACCAGACGATCTAGGAGTATGTCAAGTATTTGCATTGAAACAATGGCAGCAATTGCTTCAATATGAAGCACAACAAAGGGAACAAGAACTTGTTCTAGAGAACGCTCGTCGGTGTTTATTAGAAGCACATCGTGAAGTCGAAAAGTATGAGAGGCTTAAGGAAAAACAAGCTGCGGCCTTTAAAGCGGCAGAATTACAGAAGGAACAAAAAGTATTGGATGAAACCGGTCAAGTTCTTCACTGGCTTGGAAAGAAATCTGTCAGCAAAGTTGTCTAAATTAACTTAAGGAAATGGATCCTTAAGCTAAGGATCAACGGAAGGATGAAGCTTATGATTTACGTTACTCGCTTAAATGGAAAGGCCTTTGCTATAAATCCAGATTTAATTGAAATAATGGAAGAAACTCCGGATACGGTTATTACGTTAACGGGTGGAAATAAATACGTTGTGTCAGAAGCCATCGAGGTTCTTATTGAGCGGATTGCAGAGTTTCGCAGGCGTTGCCAGAATTACAAAGTGGAGGAGCAATAGATTTATGAATCGTAAAACTCTAATTTTTGTAATCCTTGCCTTGTTCTTGGGAGTTGCTTTAGGAGTTGGGGGAACAATTGGAGCTCAAAAAGTATTTTTTAATACCCCGGTAGATAGTACAAAAGAGACTGCAGCTAAAAAAACTGGCCCCTTACTGCCCATTGGTGAGTTCACTGTCAATTTACAGGGAGGAGCTTTTCTTAAGACGGCTATTACAGTGCAAGTGACGGATGCCAAAGCCGGGGAACATTTGAAAGAGGAGGACGCGTTCTTAAAAGATCGAGTTAATTCAGTCTTAGCCAATAAATCTCTGGCAGATGTTCAAACCCCAGACGCACGGGAAACGTTAAGAAAAGAACTAATTGAACGGCTTAATGAAGTGGCCGAGAACAAAATCACGGATGTCCTATTTCTTTCATTCGTTTACCAGTAATCCCAAAAGTCAGAGGGCAGAGGCCGGAAGCTGGAGATTAGATTTTGAGTAGTCACGTGACTAGGATTTAGTCATTCTGAACGAAGTGAAGAATCTTTCTTGGTATAGCCATAACTTGGGCGAATAAGATTCTTCGCTGTGCTCAGAATGACACAAACAACATTGATTATGTGGCTTTAACCACATATATCGAGGATAAAGTTCGAACCACGAATATCGAACTACGAACATCGAGAAGGGGGTGGTTTGATGGGAGACGTCTTGTCTCAAGCAGAAATTGATGCTCTGCTGAATGCACTGTCCGATGGACAAGTTGATGTAGAGGAAATGAAGACGACCAAGACTCAGAAGCGGATTCGTGTGTATGATTTTAAGCGTCCGAATAAGTTTTCCAAGGATCAGATTCACTCCCTCCACAATATTCATGAGAATTTTTGTAGAGGACTTACGACGTTTTTTTCAGGCAACTTGCACTCTGTTGTTGAGAGTTCGGTTCTTTCTATAGAACAAATCACCTATGATGAGTTTATTCGTTCATTGCCCAACCCCACTGTCCTAGCCCTATACTCCTTGAGTCCCTTGGAGGGTACTATTTTAATGGAAGTGAGCCCTTCACTCACCTTCGCCGTAGTGGATCGGCTTTTAGGAGGGGAAGGGCGAGGGACGGAAAAGAACAGAGATTTGACAGAAATTGAACGAACGATTATTGAAAACCGTCTTACACAAATGATTCATCTCTCGGAAGAGGCATGGTCTGAGGTTTACGCTCTTAAACCGCAGTTTCTGTCCATGGAATCAAACCCTCAGTTTACGCAAATTGTAGCTCCTAACGAAATGATTGTACTTATTACTCTTGAGGTCAAGATTGGTGAAGCTGTAGGGATGATAAATATCTGTATGCCCTATCTCGTGCTTGAGCCGATCTTAGATAAGTTAAGTACCTTTTTCCTTTTTTCTACCGAAGCAAAGGTCACATCTCCAGAACAGGTAAAAGCCATCCGCAAAAAAATCGAATTTGCCAAAGTGGATATGGTTGCTTTTTTAGGGACTTCAGAGATTCTTGTTAGAGACCTTTTAGAGCTTTCTAAGGGAGATGTCATTCCACTGAACCAATCCGTACAGGACCCACTGCCAATTTTTGTGGGAGAATTCATGAAATTCAAGTCTATCCCTGGTCTTCACGGGGAACATCTCGCCGTTCAGATAACGGAAATTATAGAGGAAGGAGGGGAACAAAATGAGTAATGGGTCGCTCACTCAGGAAGAAATTGACGCGTTGCTTCGGGGAACGCTAGAATCAGACTTTGAGACCCCGCCTGAAATGCTCTCAGAGGCCCCAGAGACCCCAGAGATCCCAATGGCAGACATGTCTATGGGAGCCTACGATTTTTTAAACGAGATGGAACAAGATACTCTCGGAGAAATCGCCAATATTTCAATGGGCACTGCAGCTACGACATTATCTCAGCTCTTAGGTAAAAAGGTTGATATTACCACGCCGAGAGTCGACTTAACGACCTCGGAACAGATTCGCCAGGATTATCCCATCCCTTCCGTGATATGTGATGTCAAATACAAAGCAGGAATTGAAGGATCAAACCTCTTGATTCTTTCTCAACGGGACGGTTCAGTCATTGTGGACCTAATGATGGGGGGGGATGGAAAAAATCCCTCAGAAGGGCTTTCAGAACTTCAAATTAGTGGGATTTCCGAGGCAATGAACCAAATGATGGGATCGGCGGCTACCTCTATGTCGACGATGTTTAATGCAATGGTCGATATTACGCCTCCTAATTTGGTGCTCAATGACATGTCCTCGGGAAGAGACATAATTCATGACTTTTTAGCTCCAGATGAACCCCTTGTTCGGATTTCCTTTCGAATGGTTGTGGAAGATGTCATTGACAGCACCCTTGTTCAAGTGATTCCCCTTAGCGTTGCTAGAGGAATGGTTGGAAAGCTAATGGGCGAAATGAGTAGCAGTACCGCTGTACCTGCAGCCCAACCTGCTGCGCCCACAAAGCCTGCTGCTCCGGCTCAACCTGCACCTTCACCCGCGATGTTTCAAAATCCTCAGCCATCCCCGCCTCCAGTCTATGAGGCACCCGCTTACGAAGCGCCAGCCTTTGAGACACCGTCTTATTCGGCTCCAACGGACTATTCTTCCTATGGAATGGGGCAAACAAATCATCCGCCGAAAATGCAAACTCCTGTTCAACCGGCCCAATTTGCCCCCCTTCAACCAGGTCCCCAGCTCACGCAGCCTGATAATCTTAGTTTGATTCTGGATGTGCCTTTACAAATAAGCGTCGAACTGGGGCGAGCAAAAAAGACGATTAAGGAAATTCTTGATATGGGACCTGGTTCCGTTATAGAGTTGGATCGTCTGGCAGGGGAATCAGTGGATATGATTGTCAATGGTAAGCTGATTGCTAAGTGTGAAGTTGTTGTTATTAATGAGACCTTTGGAATTCGAATTACTGATATTGTGCATCCCATGGAACGAATGAATTCATTGAAGTAAGTAAGGAATTTCCAAGAAATGATGAAGTTTCATAGTCGAAAAGGAGGAGAAAATTGATGAGTGCGACAATAATGATTGTTGATGATGCAGCGTTTATGCGTATGATGCTTAAAGACATTTTGTTAAAGAATGGGTTTAACGTGGTTGGTGAGGCAGAAAATGGAGTTATGGCCGTGGAGAAGTATAAGGAATTACAACCAAACCTGACGATTATGGATATAACTATGCCGGAAATGGATGGTCTTCAGTCGGTTAAAGAGATTCGTAAGCTGGATTCTAAAGCTCGGATTATTATGTGTAGCGCCATGGGCCAACAAGCCATGGTTATTGAAGCGATTCAGTCCGGGGCGAAAGATTTCGTTGTTAAGCCTTTCCAAGCGGAACGGGTAGTTGAGGCTGTCACGAAGGCGTTGAAATAAAATGCCATTCAACGAAGGCCAGCCGTATCCTTCAAGTGGGGCCGCTCCCGTGGTTGAGCAGTCTGTTTTTTCATGGTGGGGACTTCTGGGAACTCTCCTGGTTTTTCTCATTATTTTGCTGGTGTCCCTCTGGATTCTCCGCCGCCTTAACCAGGCGAATATGCGGTCAATGAATGCTCCGTGGGCAAGGGTTCTCGACCGGCAAAGTTTAAGCGGACAGCAAAGCCTATACCTAGTAGAAATTGCGGGTCAGCTTCAAGTCCTGGGCGGTTCAGATCATCACTTGGTGAAAATCAGTGAGATCAACGATCCTCATGTTGCAGCGGAGATTCTGGAGGAGATTGCTACACGCCCAACTGAACGGGTGGATGGATGGCTGCAAAGTATCCAGAGGCTGTGGCGGAGGCGTTCACGACAGAAAGAACCGTTCTCTGCTGAATTAGAACGTTTGCTTGAGGAGGTCGAAAAGTAATGTCTTCTTCAGGCCATTTAATTAAATTTCTCACTTTAGGGCTTCCTTTTGGGGTTGCTCTGGGATTGGGTTTCCTGTCGAGTCCCAAAATGGCTTGGGCAGCAGGACTTACCCTAGACTTAGGAACTTCAACGACGGAACAAACAGGTACGTCATTGCAGATCTTAATGTTACTTACGGTACTCTCCTTAGCTCCGGCTATTTTGATGATGATGACCTCTTTTACAAGAATTATCATCGTATTGTCCTTTGTAAGGAATGCTTTGGGGACGATGCAGCTTCCACCGAACCAGGTGCTGGTGGGACTTTCCTTATTTCTTTCGTTCTTTATCATGGCACCGACTTGGAACCAGATTAATACCAACGCAATCCAGCCCTATATGCAGAATCAGATTACTCAGGCGGAGGCTATTGATCGAGCGGAAGAACCCCTTCGGATGTTTATGTTTAAGCAAACTCGAGAAAAGGATTTAGAGCTTTTTGTTGGGTTATCGAAAATGGAGCGCCCGAAAACCTATCGCGACGTTCCGACCTATGTACTGATTCCGGCCTTTGTGATTAGCGAATTAAAAACAGCTTTTCAGATGGGATTTGCCATATTTATTCCCTTCATCGTAATTGACATGATTGTATCCAGTACCCTAATGTCCATTGGGATGATGATGCTTCCTCCGATGATGATTTCTTTGCCCTTTAAACTACTATTATTTGTTTTAGTGGATGGCTGGCATTTAGTTGTAGAGTCCTTAGTGGGCAGCTTTAAATAATTCTCAAAGGTTATGAGGGAAAGGGGGCAGGAGGATGACCCAAAATCAGGTACTGTATATGGCTAGGGAAGCGGTAGGAGCCGTGCTTCTCGTGGGAGGGCCGATCCTAGGGGTGGCCTTGTTGGTAGGTCTTCTGGTCAGTATCTTTCAAGCTATGACACAAATCCAGGAGCAAACCCTTTCCTTTATTCCCAAAGTAGTTGCAGTGGCTGTGGTTATGCTTCTATTAGGTCCATGGATGTTGTCTGTTCTGACCGCCTACACACATAATTTATTGACCGAGCTGGCCACATTCGGAGGCATGTGAACTCGTGGTTCGTAGTTTGTGGTTTGTAGTTCGAACGATGAATCAACAGCGACCTCAAAACACGAGCTATAGAATTCGAACCACGAACATCGAACCACGAATATCGAGTTAGGGGGGGAGAAAATTTGAGTTTAGCCCAGCTGCTCCAATGGAATCTCTCTTTATTTCTGCTAATTTTATGTCGTTGGGCTGGAATGATTATGCTTGCTCCAGTCTTCGGTGCCAGGGGAGTTCCAGGAATGGTAAGGCTAGGTTTGGCTGCAAGTATCTCAGTTATTCTCTATCCCGTCATTCAGGCGACGAGTCCAGCAATTCCGGGTGAACTGTTTGCTTATGTGGCTGTGGTAATTAAGGAAATATTTGCGGGTCTGGTCATAGGATTTCTAATCTATTTACTAACGGCCATCTTACAAGGAGCAGGGCAGTTGATCGATTACCAAATGGGTTTTACCATGGGTTCAGCCATCGACCCTGTTTATGGGGTGCAGAGTCCTATGATGGGGAACTTCCAGATGATTTTAGCGACCATGCTTTTACTATCGACGAACTCTCATCACTACTTAATTGCGGCTATGGTAAAAAGCTATGCTTATATTCCCTTAAACCCATCGGATTTACCCCATAATTATCTCTTCTACGCCCAACTTGTTGCTCATGTTTTTGCTTTGTCTGTTCAATTGGCAATGCCAGTGTTTGGAGCATTGCTTGTATCTGATGTAGGGGTGGGACTCCTATCTAGAACAGTACCTCAGCTAAATATTTTTGCAGTTATTTTCCCGGTTAAGATTATGTTTGGACTTATTATTTTGTTTCTTTCAATGCCTTTTTTCGGAGAATCCGTTGCAAAACTGTTTGATACCAGCATGTCTTGGGTCTTAGAACTTTACCAGGGGTGGAAGCAGTGAGTGAAAAAAAACATCCCGCCACGCCCAGGCGCAAAGAGGAAGCGAGAAAAAAAGGTCAGGTTTTTAAAAGCCAAGAAGTCATCTCGGCGTTGATGCTTTTAGGCCTTGTGGCTGTTCTCAGGTTCTGGATTCCGGCAATGCTTACCCGTATTGAGTATCTTTTTCCCTACGTTCTTGGCCTATCCGCGGAATGGAATGAACGTACAGTGGCCAGCCTAATGCTTAACACCCTTTGGATAGGGATTCAGATTATGGCTCCGATTTTTGGCACGGCCTTTGTCATTGCTTTAATCTCAAATTACATCCAAGTGGGAGTCCTTTTTACCGGAGAGTCCATGAAACCTCAACTTTCTCGTTTAAGTCTAATCAGTGGTGCGAAACGGATGTTTGGAGTTAAAGCTTGGGTGGAATTAGCAAAGTCTTTAATGAAAGTGATCTTAATCGGCTACTTTCTTTACGCAAGTGTCCGGGATCGACTGCATGTTTATCCAGCTCTGCAGCAGCTAAATGTAGGGCAGGGAGCCATATTTTTAGCCGAGGCCTTAATGGAACTTGCCTGGAACATTTCCCTTTCGTTTTTAGGAATCGCCGCCTTTGACTACATTTATCAACGTTGGGATTACGAAAAGAATTTACGAATGTCTCATGAAGATTTAAAACAGGAATACAAACAAACCGAGGGGAATCCTGAACTGAAAAGTGAGCTTAAAAAACGACAACGTGCTATGGCAATGAGTCGAATGATGCAAGACATGAAACAGGCCGATGTGGTTGTTACGAATCCTACTCACTACGCAGTCGCCTTGCGTTATGACCAGAAGGTTCAAAGTGCCCCTTACGTTGTTGCCAAAGGGCAGGACCAGGTTGCCCTGAAAATGCGGGAGTTGGCTAAAGAATACGACCTTGTAATTATGGAAAACAAGCCGCTGGCCCGTGCTCTCTATGCTCAAGTTGACATTGGGCAAGGGATACCGGCGGATCTTTATAAAGCCGTTGCCGAGGTTTTGGCCTTTGTATATCGGTTAAAGAAAAAGAAAAAGCGAGCATGAATGCGTTTGGGGGCATGAATGAAATGAATTGCACGTTCACCAAAGCTCCCGGAGCGGCTCGTTTGTTGGCTACACTAACGCACCTAAACCTCTGGGAAATACCTGATGGGAACCACGGTGCGTCTTAACGCTACGCCAACGGCACTCGCTATCGCTCCTCCCGCTTGATGGTTCTCTTAGCAATTTCATTTCATTCATGCGATGGTAGCTTGCACGGTTTCAAGGGGCGGATTTCAGCGGTACTGCATTAATGAGCGAAAGAATTCACGAAAGGAGGAACACCATGTCTGCGAATGTTAAAGGTCGGTTCTTGAATAATACAGACATTGTTGCGGCTTTAGGACTGGTCAGCATCGTGGTCATGATGGTTGTTCCGCTGCCCGCTGGGCTGCTGGATATTCTTATTACCTTGAATATTACAGCGTCGGTTCTAACTCTAATGCTAGCTGTTTTTGCCAAAGACCCTTTAGAGTTTTCTGCTCTGCCTTCCCTCTTATTGACCTTGACTTTGTTCCGGTTGTCTTTGAATATTTCAGCGACTCGTCTAATTCTGCTTGACGGGCATGCAGGTGAGATTATTCAACAGTTTGGAGAATTCGTCATTCGTGGAGATGCAGTAGTAGGGTTTATCATCTTTATCATTTTGGTGCTGGTTCAGTTTATAGTCATCACCAAAGGAGCGGAGCGTGTTTCCGAAGTGGCTGCTCGGTTTACCTTAGATGCTATGCCGGGTAAACAAATGTCCATTGATGCTGACCTTAATGCGGGGATGATTAATGAAGAACAAGCTCGCGACCGTCGTAAGGCAATTCAACAGGAAGCGGACTTCTATGGTGCAATGGATGGTTCGACCAAGTTTGTTAAAGGGGATGCCATTGCTGCAATCATTATCTTGTTTATTAATATTATCGGGGGGTTTATTACAGGGGTTGCGGTGCAAGATATGCCTTTGCTGGAAGCCCTTCATAAATATACCTTATTGACTATCGGGGAGGGGCTTGTCTCCCAAATCCCGGCTCTGATGATTTCTACTGCGACAGGTCTGGTGGTCACTCGGGCGGCTTCGGATAGTAACTTAGGGGACGATTTAGTAAAGCAGTTGTTTAGACAGCCGAAAGCCTTGTTTATTACGGCAGGAGTCTTATCTATGCTTGCTCTACTTGGCCTGCCAAAATTACCGCTGTTTACCGTAGCGGCTGCTTTAATTGGTATGGGAATGATGCTTCAGCGCAATTCTAAAGTGTCTGTTATTAAGGAGACGGCAGCTGTACGAGAAACGGAAATTGAAGAGAGCAAGAAACCGGAAAATGTTCTTAACCTCTTGCAGGTTGACCATATGGAGCTTGAACTAGGCTACGCGCTGATTGCTTTAGTCGATGTCCATCAAGGGGGAGATTTGCTGGATCGAATTGTTCTGATTCGTCGTCAAATTGCCAGTGAGCTGGGGTTTATTGTTCCAGTGATTAGGGTTCGAGACAATATGAACTTACAGCCAAATCAATATATTATAAAAATTCGTGGTGCAGAAATCGCTAGCGGGGAAATCTTAGCGGATCATTTCATGGCCATGAGTGGTGGGTTTGACGATGAGGGGATTCCCGGGACTCCGACTAAGGAGCCGGCCTTCGGACTTGATGCCAAATGGATTAATGCCATGTATCGAGAGCAAGCCGAGCTTAACGGGTGGATGGTGGTGGATGCACCAACCGTGCTGGCAACCCATATTACAGAAGTGATTAAGAGTCAAGCCTGGGAAATTCTCAGCCGTCAAGATGTTAAAACACTTGTTGATCATGCTAAGGAATTAGCTCCGGCAGTAGTGGATGAGCTGATTCCGGATATGCTTAGTCTGGGTCAGGTTCAGAAGGTGCTTTCTAATTTGCTTCGAGAGAGGGTTTCTATAAGAGACATGGTATCTATTCTGGAAACCTTGGCAGACTACGCGCAGGTTACCAAGGATCTGGATCGACTGACAGAACATGTCCGGCAGGCCTTAGCTCGGCAGATACTGCAACCGCTGCTTGGCAAAGATAAGAGCTTACCGGTGATGACTTTAGATCCACAGATTGAACAGCAGATTCTGGACAGCATTCAACCCTCTGATTATGGTACGTATTTAGCCTTAGATCCGAAGGTGCTGCAAGTGCTCATGCAAAACCTCACCCGTGAGGTGGAAAAGGTGGTACTTAAAGGCTTAACTCCGGTTATTGTCTGCGCTCCGCTGGTTCGAATTAATCTAAAGAGAGTCACGGAACGACAACTGCCTCAACTAATGGTGCTTTCATATAACGAATTAGTCCAAGGAATACAAGTTCAAGCTGTAGGAATGGTGGGGATGGATCGTGCGAGTTAGACGATTTGTGGGAGACAATGTTTCAGAGACCATGGGAAAAGTGAAAAAGGAACTGGGATCAGAAGCTGTTATTCTTCAGACACGAGAATTTAGTGATGGAGGTTTCTTTGGCTTATTTGGTAAAAAGAAAATTGAAATCACAGCGGCCATTGAAGAAGTTCCGGTTACAGCTCAGAAAACGTCGGTCTCGGTTCCAACGAGGAATCTATCCGAGCCAAAGGATCAATCCGAGAACCTTCAAGCAGAAATAAAATCAATGCGACGTTTACTTGAACAAATGAATAAGCAATTAAATAAGCAGACGGACACTAAGGAGGACAAAAGGGATTGGCCGCCTGTTCTGCAAAGATGGGTGGACCTTCTCCAAAACAGAGGGATCAGTGAGCATTTGGTTCGGCGCATAATAAACAATGTCCAGCAAACTCTATCCCCCCAAGAGTGGGATGACAATTCTCAGGTATACGCCCGGATTGAAGCCAACGTCAGTCAACTATGCGGGCAGATTGGCCTTATACAGCCTGGAATCGATAAACCTAGGATTATCGCTTTGATTGGCCCTACTGGAGTGGGGAAAACAACGACCATTGGTAAGCTGGCTGCAGGGTTTAGTATTGTCGATAAACGCAAAGTAGCCTTAATTACTGCAGATACCTATCGAGTTGCGGCAGTAGAGCAACTTAAAACCTTTGGAGAAATTATTGGAGTACCAGTTGAAGTGGTCATGACGCCCTCCGGGCTAAGTGATGCCTTGGAGCGTCATGCAGATAAGGAACTAATTTTTATAGATACTGCGGGACGAAGTCCTCATCATGATTTACATATGTCTGAGTTACGGGCATTTTTAGAAGAGGCTCAGCCAGACTTCACGATGCTGGTTATGAGCGCGACGACGCAAACAGCCGATCAATATCGGATTTATAAACGGTTTGAAAGTTTTACGACTCATCTCATTTTTACCAAATTGGATGAGACAGGGAGTGCCGGGTCGATTCTAAATCTCTTGAGTCAAACAACCCTTCCTACAGCTTATCTAACCAACGGCCAAAATGTCCCTGATGACATAGAGGCAGCAACACCTTTTCGTTTAGCTCGCTATGTAATTGGGGAGGAGATGCCCCATGCATGATCAAGCGAGTGTATTGCGAGATTTGGCGTCTCGCAAACAACCAAAGCCAACGAAAATGAGGGTTATTGCCGTTACAAGTGGCAAAGGCGGAGCGGGGAAGACTACCTTTACCGTTAATTTAGCTCTGGCCTTGGCTGAATATGGACGTCGGGTAATTATTCTTGATGGAGATTTGGGACTTGCTAACGTCGATATTGCCTTTGGGCTGTCTGCTCGTTATACAATTGAACATCTATTATCTGGAGAAAAAACCATTGAAGAGATTCTACTGACAGGCCCCCGCGGAATAGGAATTATCCCAGGTGGGTCTGGGGTACAGAAGCTGGCTGATTTGGAACGAGATAAGCTAAAGAACGTCATCGCTAATCTTGGGCGCTTAGAAAAGATGACGGATTTACTAATTATTGATACTGGAGCGGGTCTAGGTCATACTGTGATTAATTTTTTACAGGCTGCTGATGACGTCATTATGGTGACAACACCAGAACCAACAGCGCTAACGGATGCCTATGGTTTGCTTAAATCCTTGAGACAAGAAGCAGGTGAGGTTCCCATTCATTTAGTGATTAATAGGGTAAGAACTGAGAAAGATGCCTTGGCTACCTATAAACGGTTGGAAACTGCTGTTCGTAAATTCTTAGATGGGTCACTCAACTTTTTAGGATGGGTATACGATGACCCACTCGTCGGGCGCTCAGTTATGCAGCAGGACCCTTTAGGAATTAGTTTTCCGGATAGTGCAGCCTATCGTTGTATTCAATGGATTTCCGGTAAAGTTACTGGAATTTATCTTAGTCCCCCGCGTCAAGCTGGTGGTGTAAAAGGTTTCTTAAGCAAATTACTCAGACTGTTTTAAATTGAACCACGAACATTGAACTTCGAAAAGGGGGTGACGACTTGTCGTATAAGAAAAAACTTTCATTTGGGCTGGCGGTGGAACTTACCGTCCTCGAAGGTGAGTATGAAGGGCACTACCGATCACGAATTGAAGAAGTGGGAGAGAGACTTCTCTCGGTTGGTGTTCCTTTTGAAAATGGTGAGCTAGTTCCTGTTCGAGAAGGAACTAAGGTGAAAATAACCTTTTACGACGAAACTGCTGTCTATTCCTTTGAGGGGAAAATTATGCAAAGGATTGCTATCCCACTCCCAATACTTGTCTTAGTATTGCCGGATAGTGTAGAAAAAGTCCAACGGCGTGATTTTGTGAGAGTCCCAGCCTCATTTCCAGTCACCTTTCGAATGGTGACTAAAGAAGGACTCAGCGATCTCTACAAAGCAATTATGCTTGATTTGAGTGGAGGGGGTATGCGATTTTCTACACCGGTAAAGGTAGAAAATAAATCCTTACTCTATGCTCAATTATCCTTACCTTATGGGGAGATACAAACCCCAGTTCGTGTTTGTCGGGTTTTTAATATTGAGGATACTAAGCTTTACAGTGTGTCCGTCCAATTCCATGAAATTTCGGAACGCGAACGAGACAAAATTATTCGTTGCGTCTTTGATATACAAAGGGCAATGCGTAAGAAAGGATTGGTGTAAATTGAAGATTACACAATTCCAACTGGATGCCTTACGTGAGATAGCAAACATTGGTTCCGGACATGCTGCCACGGCCTTGTCCACTCTTCTACAGCGACGAATTGATATGTCAGTCCCTGAAGTTTGGGCGGTTCCCTTTGAACAGGTTTCATCAATTGTGGGACAACTTGATACTCCTCAGGCAGTTATTTATGTCAAAGTAGAAGGGGAGGCCCCTGGGAAAGCTGTCTTTTTCTTTCCTGTAGAAAGTGCTGAAATCGTGGTCCAAGCGTTATTTGGAACTGAGGAGCCGATGGATATTTATATGGGTGAGATGGCCCAATCCGCCCTAAAAGAAGTCGGGAATATATTGGTGAGTTCTTTCATTATCGCATTAACCCAGTTTTCCGGGATCCCCCTGCAACCTTCTGTACCTGCTTTAGCGGTAGATATGATTGGTGCTAGTTTAGATGGAATTTTTCTCGAAGAAGGCGTACTGGACGATACAGTATTGTTTATTGACACCCAGTTAACCGGAATTCCTAAAATCGAAGGGCAATTTATCTTTTTGCCTGATGATGGTTCATTGAAAAAATTGTTGGGGGCCATGGGAGTATGAGTGTAGTTATTACTGTCGGAATGGCTGATTTCAAAACTGCTAAGATGCCTGACATTTTGTTAACGGCAGGGTTAGGATCTTGTATCGGGATCTGCCTACATGACCCTTTTCTTAAAGTCGGCGGAATGGCCCATATTATGCTGCCTACGGCTAGTGGAAGCCTTGGAGGGAATCCAGCAAAATATGCGGATACTGCGCTGGAATTGTTGATTAAAGAGATTACGTCGATGGGTGCTAACAAATCTCGGCTAAAAGCTAAGATGGCAGGTGGTGCTCAGATGTTTTCCTTTCCTGGGAAACCCCCAGTGCTAAAAATTGGAGATCGCAACGCCGAAGCGGTGGGCCAGGAATTGAAAAAACACGGAATCCCTCTTTTGGCCTCCGATGTTGGAGGTAGTTTTGGGCGCACCATCCATTTTGATGTCGGGTCAGGAGAATTACGTATACGAACGATTAATCATGGAGAAAAGGTGGTTTAATGTCCGACCAAAACAGAGAACAATACCAGGTTTGGGCAATGCGCCTTTCTATCGGCACTACCCTTATTGTCGTGTTACTAAGTTGGTTTAATGAATTAGGCCTCCTTAACATAATAATTCGAGCCGGGGTTTCTTTTGGAGTCATTTACGTTCTGATGATAGGAAGTTTAAACTTATTTGAAAGAACTGGACCTCAAAAACCTCAAGATACAGAATTGGACACGAGCCGGGGGAGCAATATCGATTTCTCTGTTGGAGATGATGAGTTTTCTACTCCACAGGAAAAAGATGCAGAATTTCCCGGACAGATAGATCGTGATTTAAGCTCGGGATTACCTGATAGCGAGCGTCAAGCAGAAATTGTCCGCCGAATGGGCTGGCAATAATCGTGGTTCGATGTTCGATATTCGTGGTTCGAAGGCGAGTGAGCCAACTTAGATTAGATACATAGGTTCGAACCCAAACTAGGGATTTTTCGTGGCACGCGCCACGAATTGCAAAGTGCTAACTACGATTATAAACATATGATAGAAACCTAGGTTCGAACCACGAACCACGATCTTCGAACCACGAATTGGGGGTGAGTAATCTTGATACCGAACGCCTATGAAGCCGCTTCCCGCGGTCCTTGGAAACAAGAGCATATTGAACGATACTTGCCATTGGTTAAGCGCATTGCAGGTCGTTTAGCGATTTCTCTTCCACCCCATGTGGACGAGGATGATATCGTCGGTTATGGTGTCTTTGGTTTACTCGATGCCTTGGAACGATTTGAAGCGGCCAGAGGGTTTAAATTTGAAACCTATGCCTCGATTCGCATTCGTGGAGCCATGATCGACGGACTCAGAACCATGGATTGGGTTCCTCATTCGGCTAGGCAAAAAGTAAAGCGGATTCAGGACGGTTTTACTGAGTTAGAGTATCGGCTTGGTAGAGCGGTAACGGTGGAAGAAGTCGCCGAGTTGCTCCAAATAGAAATCAAGGAAGTTGAAGCGACTTTAGCTCAAGCTCAGATCTTAACTTTAACGTCCTTCGATGAAACCGTCGACAATGAGGGGGATTATAGCGGTACGCCGCTTAATCTGCTAGTGGATCAGGAAGCACAGGAAGCGTATCAAGCTGTTGAAAAAGAGGAGCAAAAACAGATTTTGGCGGTAGCAGTGGAAAAGTTACCGGATAAAGAGAAGTTAGTGGTCGCACTTTATTATCAGGAAGAACTTACCCTAAAAGAAATTGCCGCTATCCTAAAGCTTTCAGAATCTAGAATTTCTCAGCTTCATTCTCAAGCCATTTTAAGACTTAGAGGAAGGCTTAGCAGGCAGAAAAAGAATTTATTTTAATTATTACCTAATGTGTAAGGCTTTTTTTGTCGATATATAACTTAGAACTCTAAGCAGGAGGTGACAGTGGATGTCTGGTATTAACGTCCTTTCGGATTCCCTAAGTGGCGGAAGTAAATTAGCTAAAACTTCAAGCATGAAGGGTAATAATGCGACAGATAGCTTAGCAGATACGATGGTTGAATTTGCGGCTATGCTCAGTGGCTTAACAACTATGAACGCAGATCCGATGGGACAAAACTCAATGATTGGTCAAGAGAAGGAAGCAGGACAAGATCCGGATCCTTTAGTACAGAATCTCGGGTATAGTCATTTTGTGCTTTCATTTCTTTCTCAGCCAAATGAGTTGAGTGATCTTCCGGCAGGCAAGGAGGCCAATTCCGGAAACGGTGTGAATCAGGGAACTGATTCTCTAATATCAAATGAAGTGTTTGGGATAAAAGGAATGACCTCACAAATACTTCAGGGGAATAACCCCGGAACTTCGGAGTTGGATAACTATAGACAAATTATCTCAGAGCTTTTAACAGCACTCTCTGGACAGATTACGGAATCCTCTTCAGAGGGAGTAGCCTTAGCTTCAGAACTGGGTTTAAGTCAACGTCAGGAAATGATGAAACTTGTCCAGGGGTGGTTGACGGTTGCCAACCCTTCAATCGTCGAAGGTCAAGCTCAGAACTTACAAGCAACAGTGAGTAATATTGAAGGAATTAAAGGGCCTCAGGGAGCAGGTTTGGATACGGCGATTGAAGAGACACTCACTAATACCCTGAATCCTTCAAGCTCTAGGAACGATACGGTTACAGACTCAGCTGAAGAAGGAGTTTCTTTAGGTTTAGTAAATGCCCAAATCATTGAAGGTAATAGCAAACAGGGAAAGGTTACTGAGGAGTCTCTACGGCAGGATATCGCTAGGACGGTAAAAGAATGGATGCAGGGAATGGATGGGGGAGCAGAAAGTGAGCTTAATCCAAGTCTGCAGAAAGTTATTAAACCTTTGTTGGATTTCTTGACAAAGGAACAAGGTGATGGCAACCGAGAGCTGAGCCCTAAGTCTTCTGCTTTGCTTACTGTACTCAATCAAGTGCTAAATCAAGTTCCAGAAGCAAATGTTCCGCGAGGAGTCGTCAAGGAAATGCTTCAAGCGGATAGTAATGAACTTGAAGCAATCATTAAACAGCCGAAGATAGATAGCAATGTCTCTGACAAGGCGACATCGGTTAGTAAGGATATAATGGTTCACGGAGATTTTAAGCAGAAATTAGCTGAAATAGATCAACTGCACAGTAAACCGCTTAAAGCGGAACCCTCCGATACCGGAGTGAAAGCCTCTCAAAATCAGGATATAAATCCGGGGATAGGATTGGAAGGAAAGATTCAAGCGGTTAGTGTTGCTGAAGGAAAAACCAGTGGGATTCCTGTTTGGGAACAGATCTCCAATGTATTTCGGGAGCGAGTTTCCAGCCGAAATCATGAATTAAAGGAACTGGATATTCAACTGCACCCAGCAGATTTAGGTCGAATTCGTATTGGGTTGAGATGGGAAAATGGTCAAGTTCATCTTCAGGTACATGCGTCCGAAGCAGCTACAAGTCAGATCCTTCAGAGTCAACTGACAGAGCTGCGTAATACTTTAACAAATCAAGGTGTGAATTGTGGTACGTTGCAAATGGGGCAGCAGGGCAGGGAACAGCAGCAGAATCAAAATCATCAAGAGCAATTTCACAGGACACAGGATTCAAACACGAACCTAATTGAGGATGAAGATCCACTTACCGTCTTAAACTTGCCTTCTCATGCAGACCTGAATAATCGAATTAATGTCACCGCCTAGGAGGGCTAAACATAATGAGTAATACAATTAATGGTACAAATTCTACATCGAACACGAATAATTCCACTAATGGGCAATCGATTTCTAATGCCGTAAACACAGCGTTAGGCAAAGACGATTTTCTGAAGTTACTTATGACAGAACTTAAAAACCAAGATCCTCTGCAACCGTTGGATAATAAGGATTTCATTTCGCAGATGGCCCAATTCAGCTCTTTGGAACAAATGAATAATGTCGCTAAGTCCATGGAAGATTTGAGCAAAAGTATGTTCAACTTCGCTCAACAGGCTACACTGACCCAAGGTGCTGCTATGATTGGGAAATGGGTGGGTGGAATCAATGTGACTGACTCAACTCCAATGGAAGGCGTGGTTGAAGCTGTAAAGTGGCTTGATGGTGAACCAACCGTACAAATTCGAAAATCTGATGGGACTCTTGCTGATCTTGAATTGAATCTAGTTACTTTGGTTATGGATAAAGCTCCGGTAAATAACGATACGGGGGATACAGGGGATACAACGGATACAACGACTGACACCATCGATACAAATGAGTCCACAGATGATAAGAATGACCCAGCAACAACTTAATGTAGCGGGGATATGATAAAACCTGAAAACCATCGATTAATCCATATAGAAAAGAGGAGGAATTCACGCTATGATGCGTTCATTATATTCAGCCATTTCGGGCCTGAAAAACCACCAAGTTAAGATGGATGTGATCGGGGATAACGTAGCAAATGTTAACACCTTGGGTTTTAAGCGCAGCAGAGCTAATTTCTCCACCATGCTCAGCCAAACTATGAAAGGTGCTTCATCTCCTTCAGCTACTCAAGGGGGGACGAATGCAATTCAAGTAGGCTTAGGGGCGGTTTTGGGCTCGATTGACAAGATTATGACTCAAGGAAGTGCTCAATCCACGGGCAAGGACACAGACTTAATGTTACAGGGACCAGGGTTCTTTGTTATGGATAATGGTGGTCAAATCGTCTATACACGAGCCGGCGGCTTTGGCTTCGATAGGGATGGTTACTTGGAAGATCCTTCGACTGGTGCTCGGGTTCAAGGGTATTCTTGGGGAGCGGATGACTCGACGAAGGTCAACTGGACTGGACCAGGGTATGGGGCTATTAAGTTTTCTTTGGGTGACTCTTTGCCACAGGATAAAAATATGCCGATTAAGCCTGAGAAAATTCAGTTAAATGCCACTGTGGATAATTGGGATGATGATATCACTTACACATATACTGATTCTGATACTCAAACAACGATGCAAGGGGATAAATTGATTGGGGCCGGGGTCTTAACCATTGACGGTATGACCCGGGTGGAAAGCAGCCCGAAGGCAGGTCAATTTACCTTTGATCCTGAAAGTGGGACAATTACATTTTCTGAAGGATACCAACGCCCAACTGACGGAGCCTCTGGGACTGTCATGAGTATTAGTTATGTTGCAGCCTCTAACCCCTTGACCGTGGATGCTAATAATCCGAACAAGATTACGGTTGATCATATGCCTTCTTCAGGAGCAAAAATCTATGCTTCGAATGGAACGGATACGAGTGTATATACCATGGCTCCAAGCTTAGCCGAAGTCAATGACTCTCCTAATTATTATTGGGCAGAAAATACCAACGGAAAGTATACAATTACCTTCTCAAACCACGAAAATGCCCCTACCCCCCCGACGGAAGATGATAATATTGGCTATGATTTTTTAAACCTACCTCGTACTTTAACGAGCTTCAGTATAGACCAAACAGGGATTATCACTGGAGTTTATAGCGATGGAAACACCTCTGCCACTCAGAAAATTGCCCAGATTGCCATCGCCAAATTTTCCAATGATGCAGGCCTAAATAAACTCGGAGGGAACTTTTATTCTACAACCAATAACTCGGGGGATGCCGACATCGGCTCCGCTGCTGAAGATGGGCGTGCTTTGATTGTTCCAGGGGCGGTTGAAATGTCCAATGTTGATTTATCCCAAGAGTTTACGGATATGATCGTTACTCAACGGGGCTTCCAAGCTAATTCACGGGTTATCACCGTATCCGACTCGCTGCTTCAGGAGCTTATTGACTTGAAGCGGAATTAAGTCAACTAGTATACCGCTCTCACTTTAGAAGAGGAAATCTCAAGGTGGGATAAACTGGTTATAGGTTATAGGTTAACATCCTTATAAAGTTCGGTGGAGGGGAAAAGAATGCGCCTATCTTCAGAATTTCAGCTTCGCTCTCAGCAGGAGAGAGTGGATATTTTAGCGAATAATATTGCTAATATTAGTACTGCTGGATTTAAGGCCAGTGTGGTTAATTTGGCCGAAGCCTATGATCCTCAGGAAAAAGCTGCTAATCTATCCTTATACGGAGGAGTTCCTGATGGTGCGGCTTTAGGGGTAGGCACTGGAGCTTTATTTCACGGTAAGAGAATTGATATGTCCCAAGGAATTATAACCAGTTCCAATAATCCATGGGACTTAGCTATTGATGGACAGGGCTTCTTTCAAGTGAAGCCCCCCAATGGAGATATAGCTTATACTAGAGCGGGTTTGTTCCAACAGGATAAGGATGGGTTGTTGATAAATCATCAAGGCTATGCTCTTCAGCCAGAAGTGGTCATCTCACCGGATTACGGTGAAGTCCAAGTTAAGCCGAATGGCGACATCCTGGCAATGATTGATGGAAAACAAGAAGTCATTGGACAAATCATGTTAGCCAGCTTTACAAATACAGATGGTCTCCAACAAATAAGCAATAGTCTCTTTTTAGAGACCCCAGAATCTGGCGTGCCTCAGACAGGTACACCGGGTTCAGATGGTTTCGGGGAAGTTAAATCAGGAGCTATTGAACAATCGAATGTTGATTTGGCGACTGCAATGACGAATTTGATTCAAGCCCAAAGGGCGTACCAAATGGATGCACGGCTGCTTCAACAAGGGGACGATATGATGGCCAAAGCGAATGCATTGAGGAGGTAAAATCATATGTCTGGATGGTTAGACATTCCTGTTTTAACAGTTCTGGAAAAGGGCTTAAACGCTTCTAGTTTAAGGCAAAAAGTCCTGGCAGACAATGTTGCAAATGTTGACACACCAGGCTTCAAACGTTCTGATGTTAATTTTCAGCTGGCCCTTGATGCTGCCTTAGGCAGCAGCGGATCAGCCCTTCCGCTTAAAACAACTGTTGACAAGCATCTCAGCGGCGAAACTGGAACTCAAACAATTGTCCAGACGGACCTTAGTACGAGCTTGCGTAATGATGCAAATAATGTAGATATTGATCGTGAAATGGCCAATGTGGCGGAAAATGGAATTTACTATAATTCACTCACACGGACCATTTCTTCACAACTAGGATTGCTGCGTATGGTCATTAAATGATAAAGGGATACAGTCGGAGGTAAAAGATGATTCGAGGACTATATAGTTCGGCAACTGGGATGATTGTTAATCAGAAACTGACGGGCTCGATTGAGGAAAACTTGGATAATATCCGCAACCCAGGGTATAGAGAAGAACAGCGGATTGTAGAGTCATTTCCCTCAATGCTTTTACAAAGAATGTCAGCTGGCGATGGAACTGAAAAGGTGCCTATTGGTGGAATGGGGACGGGCGCACTTGCTGATCAACTCGCCATAAAAACTAGTTCGGGTTTAGTGGTTGAAACGGATCAACCGACGGATGTAGCGTTAGTTTCTCAGGGGTTCTTTGTAGTTCAAACGACGGCGGGTGAACGGTACACTCGCAATGGTCATTTTGAGTTAGATGAAGCTAATCGACTTCGCACCACAGCGGGAAATCTTGTTCTAGGGGATAATGGTGAGATCGGACCGCTGGGTCCTAATTTTTCAATAGAATATGATGGAACGATTAGGGATAATGGGGAGATTGTCGATCATTTGAGAATCGTTGATATTCAGGGTACTGAATTGCAGCGTGAAGGGAAAACAACGCTATATAGCTCGGCTCAAATCCCGGTTCCGGTTCCACGGGACATGATCCAAATGCGCCAAGGCGCAATAGAAGAGTCAAACGTTAATGTCAACGATCAAATGGTTAAAATGGTAGTGGCCATGCGTGCTTATGAGGCAAGCCAAAGAGTACTGCAAATTCAAGACCAGGCCTTAGAGAAAGCGGTTAATGACGTTGGCAGAGTATAACTAATATAGTTTAAAACAGGAGCTAAAATTTGTAGAGAAAGAGTTGAAGGTTTTTGATCGGACAGGTCGTTATCTTTGCCTTAGGGAACGAAGAATACGCAATACCAATTGAGGTGGTAAGAGAGATTACTCTTTTAGGAGAAATACGCTCAATTCCTCAGGCACCAGCCTATGTCCAAGGATTAATTAATATTCGCTCTCAGGCTATTCCTGTCGTTGATTTACATGTTCGCTTCGGCATTGCTGCAGTAGAACAAGGAGAATCTGATGAAGCTTCCTTAAACACTGAGTCCTTTGCCTTAATTACGGAAGTCAATCAAACGTTGGTGGGTTTTTCCGTGGATAGAGTCTTGGAAGTACGAACCTTGGAAGATGTAGATCCGCCTCCCCCCTTAGTTACTGCTCCATTTATCGGGGGACTAGTCAATCTGCCTGATCGGATTATCATACTTTTGGATCCTAAGCGCATTTTAGAGGATACCGAATTACAAGGTCTTAGCAAGTTTGTCCCTCAGTAGGGTTTGATCTTGTCCGTTAGTGACAATGAAAGGAGGCAATTGGTATGAATGCCACCCAGATGCTTCTTTTATTTCAATTGCAAGAGATGAATCATTCTTGGCAGAATGTTCAGCCCAATAAAGTGGGGTTTTCAGAAGCGGATAGCAGCAATTCGAATATGCTGCTTTTCGCTACGTTGCTTAAAGCCGCTCTTGGAGGAGGGACGTCTTCTGCACTAGGGTTAATGAGTCAGCAAAATCAACACACCCAACACACCCAACAACCCCATACTCCTAAGAACAACACTGAACATGTCGGTTCTCTAGATCACCTTATAAATTCAATGGCCCAAAAATATGGAGTGAATCAAAGCCTTATTCAGCAGGTGATTAAAGCCGAATCGGGTTTTAATTCTAAAGCTACGTCTCCTGCAGGAGCTATGGGGTTGATGCAATTAATGCCAGGTACCGCAGCTTCCTATGGAGTTCAGAATGCCTATGATCCCATACAGAACCTAGATGGGGGAACCCATTTTCTAAAGGATTTGCTGGATCGTTTTGATGGAAATATTCCTTTGACATTGGCAGCCTATAATGCCGGACCAGGTGCTGTTGAAAAGTATAATGGAATACCGCCTTACAAAGAAACTCAGGCCTATGTACAAAAGATTATGAGCGGTTTGGGTGGAATCGACCAAAAAGCTTAAGGCAAATGTAAGCATATGCCATATCCTTCAGGTACGGCTTATGACCAGCCGTAAAAATGGTAAGGATATACAGTGATTGTATCACGGAGGAATTGTTTTTAGGGAGCGTGGGAACACAGCTCCTTTTTTCGACGTATCAGACCCCTGTGCCGCTTCGCAGCACCAGAATAAACAAAAGATTATTCTGTCATCCTTGTAAGCGTTAGCGAAGGATCTAGATCCTTCAGTCGTACCTCCTTCAGGATGACATAGCCCTTGAATTGCTTTCATAGCAAAGACATGTATAGTAAAAAGACGCATGGCGTTTTTCTTAACTATCATACTTGTCCGTCGACCAGGACACTAAACTTATGATTAAGAGAAGGAGATTATAGATTCTTCAGCGAACTAATTATGAAGACCTATAAATCTACAAACAGAAAGCCTTATGCTGGGCAACGATAGCTTGACAGCAAGCTTCATTTTTCATGATCCGCTTAGTAAAGGGGTAAGTAATGGCAGACTATTATTATTATCTATGGAGTACGACTTGGCCTAATTTGATGGTGCTCTTTCTGATATTTGGGATGGTTATCCTCCGACTGGGCTGGAAATTCGTAGGTACTTGGCGCTATGCTCGTGACGCTTGGGGATTTTTAATTTGGACTGTGAGAGCTTCTATTTGGATAGGAGTATTAGGAGTTTATATAGATATACTTTTGTTTTCTCAACCAGACTGGTTTCATAGACCTGGGATTATCCAAGGTTCAGTACAGGGGAAATCCTTCGATACAGGTGCAAGCTCATATGTTTTAGATCTTCGTAGTGGTACAGAACGTAAGCAGTTTTATATCGACTATTATGTTTATGAACAGTTGAATGTCGATGATCAAGTTAAGCTCATGTACCTGCCGACTAGACGAGAAGTCGTACGCTGTGAGGTTATGGGTAGTTTGTTATAGAGTTAATACTTTTAAGATAGGTCAGGAGTTTTAGAACGCTATTCGGTTCATCGTAGTTGTTGGGAGTGGTTATTTTGAATTCTAAGGTTTATTTTACCAGTATGAAGACGAAGCGAGGGGAAAGCCTTCTCAAGAAACTAGAGCATTTAATACATCGAGCGGGATTGCTTGATGCAATTGCCCCTCAAGACCTTGTGGCAATTAAGCTGCACTTTGGGGAACGCGGAAATCTTGCCTATGTTCCGCCTCAGTATTTACGGCGCGTTGTTGAGCAGGTAAAAAACAAAGGTGGACGTCCTTTCTTAACAGATGCTAATACTCTATATGTTGGTTCACGTTCGAATGCCGTCGATCATTTAGAGACGGCGATTGAGAATGGTTTTGATTATTCCGTTGTGGGGGCCCCTTTAGTGATTGCGGATGGTCTAAATGGGAAAGACTATATATCTGTGCCAGTCGATCTTAAGCACTTTAAAGAAGTGAAGATTGGGAGTGCCGCAGTTCAGGCGGATGCGTTATTAGCCGTTACCCATTTAAAAGGACATGAAGCTACAGGGTTTGGTGGGACCTTGAAGAATTTAGGGATGGGTTTAGGCAGTCGCGCAGGCAAACAACAACAGCATTCGGATTTGTTGCCTCAAATTAAAGAAGAGGTCTGCATTGCCTGTGGTAAATGCGCAAAATGGTGTCCTGCTGAGGCTATTGTTATAGAAGGCAAGGCAAAGATCTCCGAGAGTAAATGTATAGGGTGCGGCGAATGTACGGTGACTTGTCCAGTTTGCGCTATTGCTATAAACTGGAAAACGGAGGCCGATGTCATACAAGAAAAGATTGTCGAGTATACCGTAGGAGTTCTTAAAGGCAAAGAGGGGAAAACAGGGTTTATAACCTTTGTAACCAATGTTTCGCCCCTTTGTGATTGCTGTGGTTGGAATGATGTGCCGATTGTTGGAGATATTGGTATTCTCGCTTCCAAGGATCCCATTGCTATTGATCAGGCCGCAGTGGATTTGATTAACCAAGCACATGGGAATCCGCTCTCGGAGCTTGGCGAACGCCATGCTGAACATGACAAATTCCGGGTGCTTTTCCCGGAAATAGACTGGACTATTCAGCTTTCCTATGGTGAAAGAGTTGGCTTGGGGAGCAGGAAGTACGACCTTATCCAGATTGGATAACGAAGAATCTACAATTCTCATGGATTTCACGGAAAAAGTATTGGCGTAATATGCTATAATGGGAATAAGATAGAGTAAGTATACTTTATAGTAACAAGCGATGCGGAAAGGAGAGTGGGGAATATGCGTGTCCAAAAGGTTAACGAGCATACCATCCGCATCTTTATCTCTTTAACAGAATTAACTGAGAGGGATATTACGATGGCTGATCTTTTTCAGCGATCAGCTAAGACGGAGCAATTGTTCTGGGAACTCATCGCGCAAGCAAGAGAAGAAGTTGAATTTAATTTAGATCAACCTTTCTGGATTCAGGCAACCGTGGCAACGAATGATGAGTTCGTAATTACGATTATGAAGCAGGAAGAAGCTGAGGGTTCTGTTAAAGAGAAGGTGGTTCGGAAGGCCTCTAAAGGTAGAGTGACAGAGTTAGTCTATGTATTTGCTGATCTTGAGGACGTAATTTCAGCTGTAGGGCGTTTGCCGGAATTTGCACAGTTGAAGTCTAGCCTTTATGAATTTGAGAATGAATACTATCTTGTACTCAACCGAATGGGGACGGGTAAGAAACGATTATTGGCAGAGGCAATCCTCGACGAATACGGTGAAATTGTTGGTACGACGGGGGTTTTCCTTTCTGAACACGGAAAAGAGATTATCTCTGCTAAGGCAGTTCAAACACTCAATGCTTCCTTCAATAAAACGAAACAAAGCGAGGCATTATAAAAGGGAAGCAAATGCTTCCCTTTCTTTTTATACTGTCAGAAAGTATAAACTTGCGTTATATACTGCAAGATGGCTAATACGTGCGAAGACAGTGTCTTCGTCTTAAGCATAAGCGCAACTAAGGCGGCCGCCTGCGCCTACGGCTTCTCCGCTAAGTTAACACGTGCGAAGACAGTGTCTGCAAGAAGGGCTAATACGTGCGAAGACAATGTCTTCGTGGGCGCCAGCCAAGTTTTCTTTATCCATAGTAAAAGATTGCAGGAATTTGATGTAGACAGTTGATGCAAACTGTCTTGCCTTTAAACCTCTGAACTTTTATAGTTTTACCGCAAAAAATACAGGGCGAGAATTGTTCTTTTGTTTGGGAGCGTGATTTAAAGGGAAGAATAACAGCCTGATGATCTGACTGTTTAAGTGGACAAACTGAGCTGGTGTTAGACAATGAAATACCTCCTTGAAGTCAGAAGTTAGAAGTCAGAAGTCATAAAGGCCCAAGGCCAGGGTGACGGATAACTTCAATAAATAAGAAAAAAGGTTCTAAGTGAAAACTCACTGCTTGGTTTCCTTTATCATATGCTAATCATGCTGTCGAAATCCTAAAAAGAATGCGGGCCAGATTGCAGGAAATTGGTCGATATAAGATTGGCTCATAAGGAGTGGCAATTAGTGCAACAAGAGATACATAGGCGATTAAGGGCTCTTCCGGCTGTTCACGAAGTAGTTTCTCGGTTGGAAGAACAAACAGAATTCAGTCCGTTTATGACGAATGAGCGGTGGTTACTTCGTTTAACTCAGTGTGTTCGACAGGTTTTACAAGGCGCACGGGAAACTATTTACCATAATCACTCCGGTTCCTTCGAAGAGTTTGAAGCGACCCTTTGGCCCTGGATAGTAAATGAAGTTCTCAAGACATTGTCGCGTACCGAATCCAGTTTAAGGCGTGTTATCAATGCCACTGGGGTCGTATTGCATACCAATTGCGGAAGAGCTTTGCTAGCGCCGGACGTGGCGCGCTTTGTCGCCGAACAAGCAGAAAGGTACAGCAACCTTGAGCTGACTATTGAGACTGGAGAGCGAGGCTCGCGCTATACTCACGTTGAAGAGCTACTTTGTCGTTTGACTGGCGCTGAAGCAGCTATGGTCGTAAATAACAATGCAGCTGCCGTTTTATTAATGATGAATACTTTCGCCTTAGGGAAAGAGGTTATTGTTTCCCGTGGGGAACTTGTGGAAGTTGGTGGATCTTTTCGAATACCGGAGGTTCTAAAAGCTGGCGGAGCAAAGCTTGTCGAGGTTGGATCGACGAATAAGACTTGGCTGAAAGACTATGAAGCAGTTATCGGTCCGGATACGGCTCTGTTACTCAAAGTCCATACCAGCAATTACAGAGTTGAAGGTTTTACCCATGCCGTTTCGGGAGCTGAGCTAGTAGAGTTGGGAGAGAGACTAGGGGTTCCGGTGATGGAAGATTTGGGAAGCGGTAGCTTCTTTGATGGGACAAGTCTGGGTTTTCCACCTGAACCAACGATTAAACAAACGGTTAAGGCAGGATTGTCTCTTGTGTCGTTTAGTGGAGATAAATTACTGGGCGGTCCCCAGGCGGGAATTCTTGTGGGAAAGAAGAGTTTTGTCCAACGCTTAAGAACGAATCAATTAACACGAGCCCTTAGAGTTGATAAATTAACCTTAGCGGCTCTCGAAGCTACCCTTCGCTTATATGATAACGGAGGAATAGAGGATATTCCTGTCTGGAGAATGCTCTCTGCTCCTTTGGATACACTACATACAGCTGCTTTAGAACTTGTAACCGCCCTTCAAGCGAATCCGAATATTGCCGTAGAGTTGCAAGAAGATGTCTCTCAAGTGGGCGGTGGAGCTTGGCCGACGGTTAAGCTGCCTACTTGGGTATGTGCTATTCGTCCAAAGCAAGGGGACATCATGGATTTAGAGAAATTTCTCCGCCTAGGGCCAATAGCAATATTATCAAGGATTCACAAGGATCGGGTCCTAATTGATGTGCGAACCCTGTTAAGCGGTGACTTTGAAGAGATCATTCAACGGTTAGGGGAATGGGGGGAGGAAGTGTCTTAGCACGGTCGCACATCCTACGGCGCTAAAGTAACGTCAGTAGCTCTGCGCCTTCGGCGTAAGTCATCCTCAGGCGGTGAGAACTCTATGGAGCATGCGCCTTCGGCGATAGTGTCCACCGGACACTATCGTCACTGGAGACTTACGTGTTCCATCGCTATTCACGACTGCGCTCATTGACGCGATTCTCTCATTTTGCTCCCTAAGCTAAGAAACTTCCTCAAGTCTGGGGTCGACGAGGGGTAAAGACGGTAGCTTTGGGAGCTGTTTGTGTTTATAACGGGCGTGTCAAAAGGACCGTCCCCTTGTCACGGGGTGGGGCTTTTCACGTCACGCCTGATTTTGTGTCAGGCTCCTGTTTGTAGTTGACGTGGCTTAATATCTTGTTATAATTAAAGTGTTATGTTTATAAATAAGTGTAAATAAATAGGTGGTGCAAAGATGGATCTTAATATGTCACAGGGTAAAATGACCGAGAAGGTCAGGTTGACCCAGTTGTCCACGAAGGCTGGCTGAGGGTGCAAAATTGGTCCTTCGGACCTGGCGCAAGTTTTGCGTTTTTTACCCCCAAATCAAGAGGATGCTAACCTTTTAGTAGGGATGGAGACTTCGGATGATGCTGGAGTATACCGCTTGAATGATGAGCAGGCCATAGTTCAAAGCGTAGACTTTTTCACTCCTGTGGTGGATGATCCCTATGCCTTTGGGCAAATTGCAGCTGCTAATGCTTTAAGTGATATTTACGCAATGGGAGGTAAACCGATAACTGCGATGAACTTGGTTTCTTTCCCGGTTAAAAAGTTAGAAATGGAAGTATTGGCTAAGATTCTGCAAGGTGGGAGTGATAAAATTCGGGAGGCGGGTGCGGTTCTAGTTGGTGGGCACTCTATTGATGATCCTGAGCCGAAATACGGACTTTCGGTTACTGGGATTGTGCACCCGGACCATGTTCTTTCGAATGCCAAAGCCCAACCCGAAGATTTCTTAATTCTGACAAAACCCCTAGGAGTTGGGATTATCACGACTGGGATCAAACGAGGAATTGTCTCGCCGGAAGCGGAAGCAGAAGTCATACGAGTCATGGCCACTCTGAATAAGGGGGCTGCTGAAGCGGCAATATCTGTTGGGGTCCATGCTATTACAGATGTAACCGGCTTTGGACTTTTGGGTCATTTACATGAAATGCTCGAGGCCAGTGGATGTTGTGCAGAGGTCTATGCAGAGGCTGTTCCGGTGCTAGAGAGTGTTTGGAATTGTATTGAACAAAAGGCTGTTCCCGGGGGGACTCAGGCTAACCGGCGTCATCTTGAAAGCAAGGTGGAATTCGAAGAGGATGTTAAGGAGGAGCTCCGAATCGTACTCTTTGATGCCATTACCTCGGGAGGATTATTGTTGTCTGTACCGGAAAACAAGGTAGAAAGACTGATTCAAAAATTAGAAGAGTATAAGACCCCGGCAGCAGTTGTTATTGGCCGTATCAGAAAAGGTGAGCCTGGGAGAATTGCGGTTTCTAATCGTGCATGATAAAATACCCTGTACTGGTAGGTAGCGGGGGGATAGAGATGAGAAATCCAATGCAAACCATGGCTACTTGTTTTGAACAAGTAGCCTTATTTTTTCCGAGTGGAGATCCTAAACTACAAGAAAGCTTTGAACAGCGGGCAGCTTATTTGGACTCAAGAAATTATGCGAGAGAGATTTTGGCAGATACACTGAAGGAGTATCATCAACATTTAGGTTCTAAGGCCGAAACCTTTCAGATGATTGAAGAGCTAAGACAGAAAGAAACTCTTACGGTGATTACTGGACAGCAAGCGGGAATCTTGACTGGGCCTTTATATACTCTTTATAAGGCCATGACCACGATACTTTTAGCTAAAGAGCAACGTGAAAAACTTGGTCGCCCTGTGGTTCCGGTTTTTTGGATTGCCGGGGAAGATCATGACTGGCTGGAGATTCGCGAGACTTATATTTTAAGTTCTGAGGGAAAACCGATTCCTTGTCGTTTATCCGGCGACGGGGGTGGGGAATCGGTGGGTCATCAAAAGGTTCCTGCCTGGGAAACGATTGAAGCTCAGCTTTTAGAAATGCCCGATAGTGAATTTCGATCCTCTGTCTTGAAAAAATGCCGCCAACTTACGGAACAAGCGGAGAATCTAACCCAATGGTTTGCACTGACCTTACAGTGGCTTGTTCATAAATGGGGTTTGATTTTTTTTGATCCAATGTTGCCAGAATTTAAGCGCTTAGCTGCGCCATTGTATGAACAGATTATAAAGATGCAGGTTGATATCAGGGAAGCTTTAGCTGAACGAACGAAGGAATGGGTAGCCCTTGGATTTGAGTCGCAAATCAAACCAATCGGTGGGGAAGTAAATCTTTTTCTTTCTGTACCTGAACGACGAGGGATCCTTTATAGTGATGGAGCGTTTTATTTGCGTGGGCGAAAAGAGTCGTGGAATTTGGACGCCCTGAACAGCTTGTTGACCCAAGCACCGGAACGATTTTCCCCCAATGTAGTGACACGGCCGGTAGTACAGGAATTTCTCTTTCCTACCTTGGCCTATGTTCCAGGACCAGGGGAATTGAATTATTGGGCACAGCTTGGAGAAGTTTTTACTACGCTGGGATTTGTGATGCCTATTCTTTTTCCGCGCTTATCTGCTGTAGTGCTGACTGCTTCTTGGCAAAAATTCCTAAGCAAACAAGCATTAACGATTGAAGATGTCTATAGCGGTTTAGAAGACTATCGAAACCGCTATGTGCGAGAACAAGATACGCTTAATATCGATGATCGCTTTCAGCGTTTTCGCGAAGAAATTGCCAAGGGTTATGCAGAACTTAAGCCACTAGAAGAGATTCATGTTAATGTGCATGATTGGCTGATTCGAAATGAGGAGAAAGTTAACTTTCAATTAGATTATTTAAAAGCAAAGGTTTGGCAGGCACAACGCAAAGGATGTAATGATATACTCAATCGCTTACAACAGCTTGAAGATGGGATAACACCCCATCAGTCCAGACAGGAGCGGGTGTTGAATCCTCTGAGTTTTGTCATTCGTTATGGAGATAGCTTTGTAGATCGGGTTGCGGAAATTCCAATTCGCGATTTTAGAGAACATCGGATTCTTTTATAATTGATCTTCGTATTTAATCGAAAGAGCTTGATCATTTCTTAATAATTTCTACAGATTTTGTGAAAGTTCTTTTCTAAATACGAAAGTTGAGTATAATAGTAAAAGGATGTTACTAAATGGAGTTGGTTATGTGAGGCGTGCATTGAAGTTGATCCTGATAGCGGTTACCATAACAGTAGCACTAGCTGTTGGGTTTTTGGGCTATAAATTATTCTTTGAAACTGGTAAGATCTTACCGCAAGGGAATGTATCAGATTCAACTCCAACCGGTGTTCAAGGATTTGAAAATCGGGTCAGCGTCTTGCTTGTAGGAGCAGATCAGCGCCCAGAACAGAAAAGCTTTAGTACGGATACAATAATCCTAGCAAGTGTTGATCCGGAAACTAAGCAGACTAGCTTACTCTCTATTCCTCGGGATACAAGGGTTGCTCTTAAGGGACATGGCTATGTGAAGATAAATGAGGTTGTAGCATTAACGGATTTAGCCACACTTCAAAGTACTGTGGAAGAGTTAACTGGAGAAACCATCGTAGGCTATGTACAGACTAACTTTCAAGGATTTAAAAAAATCATTGATACTTTAGGTGGAGTCACAGTCAATGTCGAGAAAGATATGTATTATGAGACCGGTGATGATGAGGATGGGTATATCAATTTGCGTAAAGGTGAACAACGCTTAGATGGCGCTAAAGCCTTGCAATACGCTCGTTTTCGTCACGATGCTCTAGCAGATATTTCACGGACTGCCAGGCAGCAGGTTGTCTTAAAAGCCGTAGCTAAAGAAGTGTTTCGGATTAGCACAATACCAAAACTCCCCTTTCTTGTTCCTCAATTAATGGATGTTGTCAACACAAATTTAGCAGCCAAGGATATGTTAACTCTGTCCAGAGTTGCGGTGGGATTTGATAGTTCAAAGGTGATTTCCCAGACACTACCTGGGTCATTTCTGGACCTTGATGGCATAAGCTTTTGGAAGGTTGATCCGGATGAGGTTAAAAAAGTGGTTGAAAACTTGTTCCAGGGCAAAACGACGGATAAAATAATTGGTGAGGCGGAGATTGATTTATTAAAGCCGATCCTACCAACGCCTAAGAATCCGCCGCCTAAAGTCCCTGGTAACAGTCAAGATCCCAATGGAGTAAAGTCTCCGAGTTATTCGGATAAAGCCACTGAGCAGGAGAATGTTGATCAGATCATTGTCCCAGGTAATAGTCAAGATCCCAATGGGCAAGCATCCCCGGGAATTTTAGAAGTAACCATTAACGTAAACAATCTATAAAAGAACGTAAACAATCTATAAAAGTACCATTTCGTTCAGAGGAAAATATCTAAAACAAAAGACAGGAACAAGCGCAAGTTTGTTCCTGTCTTTTTCTTATCGTAGTGGGTTGTCGATAGGAATCTCCTTGAAACTTAACAAACCCCCCGAATATATTTCCGGTATCAGGACTTTAGACCTATGGGGTTCTTGTGAAATTATGTTATTATTTAAAAAATGGCAATTATCGAGAGTGGAGTGATTAATATGCCGGAAAAGGTCGTTCAGGCAGATTCTCTAGAAGAAATTAAAGAGGAGTGGGCACTTAAACTCAAACTATTGCCAGAAGATCTTACGCTAGAAGTGATTGATAAACCCAGCTTTTTTTCTCGACAGTGGAAGGTTCGCTTAATTTGGCGGGACCAACCTCAGTCCAGTCTATTAGATCCGAGTCAAGCAATCTGGGATGGGACCAAATACCTTATTATCCCTAGTGACGGGGTTAAAACATTTATTCCCTATCAGCAGGCAGGTGAAGTCTGGCTCAATGGTGTGCTGCAAAGTGAACCTTTTAAAGTTAACTTAGGAGATCAAGTGGAATTCTATCCGTTGGTTCAGAAAGGACTGTTGGTTTGGGAACTAGACGTTCGTTTTCAGGGATTGTCTATTGTAGCCAAAGTCAAGCACGAACAACCGGGCAGATATGTTCTGGCTAAAGATCTTCCGACTGAGGCAGAGTTGGATTTAGCTCAGTATGTTAGCTGGGAGAGTTTGCCCTCTCAAGAGGGGATGTGGGATGAGGCCAGGCTGCATGCAGACTTACAGCACTTAAAGGTTGTTCATGGAAAACGGCAAGGAATTTGGGCGGAAATAATGGCGGTCAAAGGCTTGGGAGAAGTCGTTGTTGCTGAAGCAACTCTTCCGGTTGCGCCAATCCACTCACAATTAATAGACTTTGTAGGAGATCCTCAAGGTCTTTGCCTAGAGGAACAAAAGATTGATTTTTTTGCATCCAGAGTAAAGTTAGTTGAAGAGGGAGCTATTCTTGCTCGAAAAATTCCCGGTAGTCCCGGGGTGCCTGGTAAAGACGTCTTTGGCAGGAATCTCCCCGCTTCCGTCAATAAGGATTTTAAATTTCGTCTAAAAAAGAATGTTCATCTTTCTGAGGATGAACTTGAAGTGATAGCGGATTGTGCTGGACAACCTTTACGGTTAGATGATCGAACCTATCTCGTTGAAAATGTCTATATCTTAGATAAGGATGTTGATTTGTCGACTGGAAGCATCGAATTTCCGGGAGATGTTTACGTAAATGGAAATGTTCAAGAGGGGCTGAGAATCTTTGCGGGTGGGAAGATAGAAGTTCGGGGTTCAGTTTCACATGCTGAGCTGAGGTCGGAAAAAGGGACTAAGATTCATCAGAATCTTTTAGGCGGAAAGGTTGTTATCGGAGATAAGTTTGTGTTTCGCTCAGAACTTCTTCGCCTTGTTTCCGAATTACGGGATCAACTGAGTATTTGTTTAAGGCGAACGGAAGAGTTGATAAAGTCCCCGGGGGCTATGAACCTGAAACCGGGACAATGTTTAAAATTAATCATGGAAAAACAGTTTCATCAGCTTCCCAAACTCTCCAATCAAGTTGAAAAGTTTGTACTAGAGAATAAAGACGATGAAGTAATTACTAAAGGTCTCATTGTCTCGATCCGATCGGCTAAACACTTCTTAACAGGCTTAGGGCCGTTAGATCCTCAATCAATCCCCTTCCTACAGAGAGTGAGCCAAGCCCTTGTACAATTTGCTGAAAACCTAACCGTCGAGATTCCTGAGAAACTCAGTTTTGTCGTTCGTTATGTGCAAGGGTCGACTATTGAATGTGGAGGATCATTTGAGTGTCAGAAAGGGACCTATAATTCAGATATTCGTGTAGAAGGGGACGTAAGCATTGAGGGAGTATGCCGTGGAGGTAAGATTATTGCAGGTGGGCAGGTTCGGATTCATGAACTGGGAGGCTCGGAGGTTAGTTCAACCTTTGTTCAAATCAGTCCGAACAGCCATCTTTACGTAGATTATTGCCACGCTAATGTCATTATTGCTGTAGGCAAGGAAATCATTCGCATAGAAGAAGCGTATCGGAAATTGGAAATCTATCGTGAGAAAGGCCGGGTAGAAGTAGAAAAGGTCCGGGTAAATCCACTCTGAACTTGAAGAAACCTTGGCGCGAGTGGTCCCTTCTCGCCATTCTGCAAGAAGAGTAATCCGTGGGAAGACAGTGTCTTCCGGCTACGGGACACTCGGCCATCCTTGGCCACGGCATACTTAAGGTTAAATGTCATCAAGAGCGTTAGCGAAGGATCTAGATCCTTCAGTCCTTCCTCCTTCAGGATGACATAGCGCTTAAGTTGCTTTCATTACAATGACAAAAGCGCACTGGATTTTTTCATTCATGCCGCAGTTCGGCATAGGGGTCTGACAGTACAAAACAAAAATAACCTGCCTCTTTGGCAGGTTATTTTTGACAAGGTTTGGTATTACCGTTACACTTAAGTTAAGCTATGATCGACTTATTCAGAATAAAAAATACCTTTGGGTTTTGGGGTCTAGTTTTATAGGTCGAAAGGAATAAATAGATATGAAGGTAATGATTCAATTAGAAGAGGCTTTAGAGATAGTTCTTGCTCGCATTCAATCCGTTGAAACAGAGTGTCTACCAATTGCCAACGCTTACCATAGAGTATTGGCTCAGGATGTTGCATCGCAAATTGCTATGCCTCCCTTTGCAAGATCGCCACTGGATGGATATGCCTATCTAGCGACTGAGGTTGATCCCCGACCTCTCCAATTAGAGGTTGTGAGTGAAATTCCAGCAGGAACCTTCTCGGATCGAGTTATCGGCATTGGTGAAACGGCTAAAATATTTACAGGTGCCCCGATACCGCCTGGTGCAAATTGTGTAGTACGCATGGAAGACACTGAGTCACTAGGTAATAAAGTGACGATCCTTCGTCCGGTGTCACCAGGTTCTAATATCGTACATAAAGGGGAAGAGATTAAAGAGGGGGATATTCTGCTTAGACAGGGCTTTTATTTATCCCCTCCCGCTATTGGATTGTTTGCAGCGGTAGGCCTGGATCAAGTCAATGTATTCCGTCGCCCGCGGGTAGGGTTGCTTTCTACAGGATCAGAACTGATGGACGTAGGGCAACCATTAAAGCCAGGCAAGATTTATAATAGTAACAGTTATACCCTACGAGGTATGCTTCAAGATGCCGGTTGCGAGGTGCTGGTGATTCCAATTGTTTCAGACGAAATTGAGGATACCCTTGCGGCTTTAGAAAAGGTAGCGGAGGCCGATGTAGTTATAACCACTGGCGGAGCTTCAGTAGGAGATTATGACATTATGCGTCATGCTCTTGCCCAATTTGGCTGTGAAATGTTGTTCTGGAAATTGAACTTAAAGCCGGGGACTCCGGCTTCCGTCGGACAAAAAGGAAAGCAGATCTTTTTCTCCCTTTCAGGTAATCCGGCAGCTGCAATGGTAACCTTTGAACTCTTAGTTCGTCCAGTGCTTCGCAAGTTAACGGGACGTTCTACCCCGGAAGAGGGAGAATTCCCGGTTAAGATGGCGAGCAGCTTTGGTAAGACTGGGAAACAACGACGCTTTTTGCGTGCCCAAGCAGTATTTAAAAATGGAGAACTATGGGCGGATCTAGCTCCTGCTCAGGGGTCGGGAATCCTTCGCTCGATGATTGGCAGCCATCTATTAGTAGATGTACCAGAAAACCATGGGGCAGTGGAAGTTGGGGAACTATTAATGGCGCGTTGGATTGCGGACTGGGAGAGTTAAAATGGATGTAAGATTAGGACCTACTCAAATTCCCGTTATCTCTATTGTTGGTGGAAAGTCCAACTCAGGAAAGACGACCCTCCTAGAAAAACTAATTAGGGAAGCTAAGGGCCGCGGATGGAGGGTGGCGACTTTGAAACATGATGTCCATGGCTTTGAGATGGATCAACCAGGTAAAGATACCTGGCGCCATGATCGTGCTGGGGCAGATATAGTGGCAATAAGCTCTCCTCAAAGGATTGCTGTCTTGGAACGTGTCTCTGAGGATCAGCCCCTGGATGAGGTGCTTGCCCGAATTCATGGAGTGGATATCATTTTTACTGAGGGATATAAGCATGCTGATAAGCCGAAAATCGAAGTATTTCGCTCGGCAGTACATGAGGGGCTTTTTTCCAAGCCTGAGGAGCTTATTGCCATAGCCAGTGATCTTGAGTTTGATAACGGCATACCCTGCTTTAGCTTAGAGGATGTTCAAGGGATTTGTGATTTAATTGAAGATAAGTTTGGAGTTCAGGGAAATAAGTGATCGTTGGCGTTCAGGAAACTATTCGGTGATCGTTGGAGTGCACTAATATGTTGTCAATTTGGAGTATTTTGTGAAGTTGTCATCCTGAGTGTCAGCGAAGGATCTTGCCGCATTTAGAGGAAGATCCTTCACGACCTTCAGGATGACAATTCTTTTAGGGGAGTACTTTTTTAAGGAACCTAGTCGACCAGGGTAATAAGGGGAAGGCTAATAGGGAAGACAAAAGATTAAAGATAGTATGGGCGTTAGCAACTTGGCGAGAGAGGCTTCCGCCTAGAAGAGTCAGGGCATTGGCCATTGGTTCCACAAAGGGTAAGAAGATTAGTACGCCAAAAACATTCAGTAAGACATGAAATAGTGCTACTCGCTGAGCCGCTCGTGAGGAGGCGAGAGCTGCGATAACGGCGGTAAAACAGGTGCCGATATTTGCACCAAAGATAAAAGCAAGTGCAGTAGGGAGGGTTATCCATCCGTCAGCCGTGAGCAGCATGACGATTCCCGTCGTAGCGTTTGAGGAATGGAGTAGGGCGGATACCACCGTCCCTGCGATAACCCCTTGAAGATGATTGTCTCCTAACTGTCGAAGGAAATTTTGAATTATGGGCATGTCAACGAGTGGTGCCATCCCAACCTGGAGTAGGCCTAATGCAAAGAAAAGTACCCCTAGGCCGAAAACAGATTGTGAAAGAAATCTCCAGCGAGACGGAATAAAAAGAAATCCAAGAGAGCCAAATACCATAATATAGGGAGTGATGTGATCTAAGGGGAGAGCAAGTAGTTGTGTCGTTAAGGTAGTACCTATATTGCTTCCTAATATTAACGCGAAGGCATTGCCAAAGGGGAGGAGTCCTGCATCAACGAAGGATACGGCCATGACAGTCAAGGCAGTGCTTGATTGAAGAAGAGCTGTGGAGATTGAGCCGCTCCAAAACCCTCTCCAGGGAGTGGCTGTCATCCAAAGAAGTGCTTGGTGGAGGCGTTGTCCGGCGAAGGTTTGAAGCCCCTGCCGCAGAATCTTCATTCCCCAAAGAAGAAGGCAGAGGCCTAGTACTAGGATAGCGATGTACAGTAGTTTCACCTCTTTCGGAGGAAGTTTCTTAGGGCGTTTCGTAGGGGCGATTTCTGAATCCCTACCCTGTTTGAGTCCTCTTTTTACTTATATGGAGCAATAAATCTGTAAAGAACAAAAAAGACACTATTATAGTGCCCGGATATATTTATTCAGTTAAAAGCGATACCGGGGATGATTGCATAGATTACCTAAGAGGTGATTATATGCGAGTTCGACAAGGAAATGTTCGTGACTGGCCATTTATTTATGCTCTTGGAAAAGTTGGTATTCCGGATAGTATTTCTCCGTGGCGCAAGCAACCCATGGAAGTAACGCTTAAGTACCGAGAGGAATTTCTTAGAGGGTTTTGGACCTGGATTCAACAATCTGAATCGGAAGTCTTTATTGTTGAAGAGCCGGAAGGAGAAGGGAAAGAAGAAGCCCCGGCTCAGCCCATCGGATATTTAGTTATTCAGGGGTCTGCGCGGGAAGAGTTAACTGGTATTACCCAGGGATGGATCATGGATATTGTTGTTCTTCCTGAATGGAGGGGCAAAGGGGCAGGTAGGGTGCTGCTTGATGCTGCAGAAGACTATTGTCGCAAACATGGAATTGCTTACCTAGGCCTTGCAGTTAGCAGCCACAATGTGAAAGCGCTGAAGCTCTATGAGAATTTCGGATTTGCAGAGGAACGCAAACTGCTGGTCAAGAGTTTGGATTGATTGCTCGCACAAAAAAAGCTTGCGACGTAGAAACTGTCGCAAGTGAAGTAAAAGAGAGGAGTGGGGATAAAAATTAAAAAGTGAGACTAATTAAATCATATCCCGAGGCTTTACTATTTATACAAGCCTTGGGATATATTTTTTCCCTAGCATTCAGAGGGGTTGGCAAAGATCGAGATTCGAAGTTTGAGGTTCGAAGTTCGAGGTTCGTGCTGTGTCATTGCTTTAAAATCAACCCAAGCCGTATGTCATTGCTACGAAAGCGATGTAAGCACTGTGTCATCCTGAAGGAGGTACGACTGAAGGATCCAAATCCTTCGCTATCGCTCAGGATGACGGCAAACAAGTTTATGACGGTAAGCGAGTTTATTCTCTCCGTGGTATAATATCCATGATGAGTAGTAAAGCTGGTTTTTAAGCATAATTATACCAGCTGTTTTATATAGGAGGTTTCACTTTTGGAGCAAAAAGAAATCAAGGCATTGGTTGAATCCGTTTTGGCAGAGGCTAAGAGACTTGAAGGTTACTTTATTGTGCGGGCCCAGTCCCGCCGAGAGTGGAGTATGCGGCTAAGTAACGGACGGTTTGAAAGGGTATCGACAGGAGAAGATAGCGGATTTGGGGTTCAGGCTTTTACGGAAAAAGGGGCCTCAGGCTTTGCTACATCAGATGTTTTAGAAGAAGGGATCGGGCGTAAACTCGTGGAAAAAGCGCTACAGTTGGCCCGCAGAAATGAAGAGATTGGGTCAAAACCAAATCGGACGATTTGGGAGGCCCCTCGGGTTGAGGAGGAGGTAGCGAATTCTGCCCAAAAAGGGTTTGAGGAAGTTCCTTTGGTCAAGCTCGAAGAGATGGTGATGAACCTACATGCCCGTTTGAGGGGCGCTTTCCCTGAGGGAGCTTGGCAATCTAGTTATCGTCAAATTGAAGAGGTATGGTGTATCGGACGGTCAGATGGAACCCTGGTGTCTTTTGTCATTCCACGGGCGGTGTTGATGCATCAAGGGACGGTGCGCAATCAGGGTAAGGCTCAAAGTACTCTGATTCACCGGAGTGGAATGGATGCCACCCTGCTTTTTGAAGAGTTAGAGGACCATGTTCTTGAGAAAAAGGCCATGGACCGAGCAGAATTTGCAAGGGCTGTATGCAGTGCGCCACAGTTGCCGAGGGGTCATTATCCGTTGATTATTGATTATGGGTTGGCAAAGGGGCTGGCCCATGAGGCCTTCGGACATGCTGTAGAATCCGATCATATGAATGAATCTGTCCTTGGGGAAAAAGGTAAACTGCGTCAGGGACTGCGTGTAGCAAGGCCAGGTGTCGATATTATTGATGGACCCCTTGTTGGGGACTGGGCGAATCAACCTTTTTCAGCTAATGGTCTCCCCAGACAGACCGTGACCATCGTGCGGAATGGACTATTGGAAGCCGGGCTAGGGGATATCTTTTCGGCTGAAGAAGCAGGAATGCCTATCACCGGAGCTGGGCGTGCGGAGAGTTATGGGCATATTCCTTTGCCTCGCATGAGCAATATCCGCTTACTGGTTGAGCGAATGCTTCCTTTAACCCCTGGGGAGCATTTGATGGATGAAGTGAAAGCAGTAAGGGAAACTCTTTTAGAACATGGAGAGCTGCGTGAGGGAGAGAAGAATTTACTTCTCTTAGGGTATCGAGGCGGTCAAGTAAATCCTAAAACAGGGGATTTTGTCTTTCAATGTGACGGGATTATCGATGTTGCTGAGCCTGACTTGCCTATTTACCAGCCCTCAATTTTTAGCGGAAAAATTCTTTCTGCCTTAGAGGCAATTCGCGGAGGGTTAGGTGAAGGATGTTATGATGCTATTGGTTCCTGCGGAAAGGGTGGACAATCTGTAGCCTCTAGCGGCGGAAGCCATCGCTATCTGCTCATGGATGCGGATCAACAAGTAAGTTTAGGGGGTGAACAGGCGTGAAACTCATTGTACAATTAGAGGATCTTCTTCACCAATTCCAGCGGGCACCGAAGCGGGAAGATCTCAGGCTCTCAGCTTGGAGAATCGTGGTTCATGAATCAGAAGTAGTAGCCTTAGGAATAAAAGATAATTCCCCAGGCAGTGTTTATACCCCTCCAAGTTATCGTCAGGGTGAGAGTGGGGATGTTTTTCTAGTATGGGGGGATGGAACGTGCAGTCAAGCTATGGTTCAGCTTCCCTTTTCAAGGGAATCCGAGTATTGGCTTAAAGCCTTAGAACAATGGCGGCAGGCATCTTATGAAGACCCGGATGCTGTACATATCCCAGCTCCGGAATCCTTACCCCTTGTAGCGGTAGAGGACCGGGCTGTTCAAAAGATTATTTCCGGTGATGACAAGATTTTATTTGAACAGGTCGATCGATGGTTAAGTGATAAACCTTCAAAGGCGAAAATGCAGGGAAGTATACAAGCGGCTTGGGGTTATCGGCATGTTCGAACCTCAACGGGACTTGCTGTTACCTACCAGCAATCCCAATTTGTGTCGTGGTTTTCCTTTGACAGTTTAATTGGGGGGGGATTCGCTAAGCGTCGCTTAATTCAGCCAATGGAGCAGGAGGAGTTATGGGCTCAGACGGTGAATCAATATACGTGGATGCAAAAGGATGCACCCCCTGTTGGACCCCAGACCCAAGTGATTTTGGCGCCGTCTATGACGGAAGACATGCTAAGGCAGTTTGTACTTCCGAACTTTTCAGGTGATCGAGTGATTGAAGGGCAAGGAGCTTTCTCGAAGGAGAGTTTTCAAGAACAAAAGCAGGTATTTCACGAAGAATTAACCCTGGCGATTGATCCGCTCCGCCCGTTAGAGCTGGGTTCCTATCTAGTTACACCTGAAGGGGTCCCCGCTAATCAAACGATTTTAGTACAGGACGGACAACTAAAGACTCCCTTTCTCAAAGTTAAAGATGCTGTACGCTGGGGTGCAAAACCCACGGCTGTTCCGCAAGGGACGGCAGGACTGTATCTTAAGCACGGGGCGGAGGTTCCTTGGGTTAAGGCCTTAGAGGGAGTGGAAGATGGAGTTCTTATTTTATCAGTGCTCGGTTTACATACTCAGGATTCCGTTTCAGGTTCGTATTCACTTAGTGCGCCTCATAGTTTGCGAATTATGAAGGGCCAAATCGTGGGCAAAACAGATGTTAAACTAACGGGCAACTTTTTCGCGGATTTGGCAGCATCAACTACAAAGACGGCGCTGTCTGACCTGGATACACACCCATATTTAGTATTAAGAACCGGGGTGCAAAGTCTTTAGAAATAGGGGAGGAACCTTTTAGAGATGTTAGATTTACATGTTCACCTTCTCGGGCATAAGGATCGGGAGGCTAACCGGGAAACCATTCGGGCGTTTTTAGACGAAGCCACACGTCGAGGATTAAAAGAAATTGGGTTTGCAGATCATGATTATTATTGGGATCAAATGAACTTTCCCTTAATCCGTGAAGTCGCTAAGGATTATCCAAATTTAGCTGTGCGGATTGGATTCGAGGCTGAATATCGCCCTCATGAAGAAGACAGAATCAAAAACTTGCTTCATCAATTTTCTTTCGATTTTGTCATAGGATCTGTTCATGAGTTTGACGGTTGGATTTTCGATATCCCGGAAGAAGAACATATGCATCACAAAAAAGATGCAGACGAGTTTTATGCCAGGTATTTTGAGGTAGTGACTCTGGCCGCTAAAAGTGGGCTATTTACAACCATTGGCCACTTAGATCTTATTAAAGTCTTTGGTGTGCGACCTAGGAGGGATATCTTAACTTTAGCGGATGAGGCGTTAACTGCGGTTGAAGAGCGGGGTCTGGTGCTGGAAGTTAATACAAATGGCCGGTACAAACCCGTTCGGGAATTTTATCCAGAGCAACGTCTGATGGAGGAAATTCAGCGGCGGGGTATTGAATTTACACTAGGCTCGGACGCCCATTCTGCGGAAAATGTCGGACGGGATCTAGAGGAAGCGACTCAGCTGTTGCGTGAGATTGGAGTTCAATCCGTTGTCGGGTTTAGCAGACTCGATAAAGTTAGTTATACTCTAGATTAAGGGGGACACACTTTTGGAAGATTTTCTTGATGAGAAGTGGATCATTGAAGAAAGTGCGGCTCAGGCTTTAGTCGAAATATTAAATTCTCAACAGGGAAAGCGCTATAAAATTGTCACCCATGATGATCGGCCTGATATTGTAATCGAAAATCAAGAGGATGGTACACGCTTAGGTGTCGAAGTAACCCACCTTTTTTACGATTCAGAGGAAGCTCGTTATGTATTTGGTCGCTCTCATGAAGAAGTGGATCACCCTCCGGATTCCGAATATATTGAGGGATATGTTCGACGTCTAAATGCTTTGTTGCAACAAAAGAGCGAGAAGGCTAAAGGATATAATCATCAGTACCCTTTAGCCCTCTTAATTAGGGTGGTCTCCCCGCTATTTCATATATGTAATTTCCAGATTTACGCCTCAAGTATTGTTGTGCCTCCTTCTGATTTCGAAATTATCTGGTTGTTATTCTATGACTTTGTGGAACGGCGTTGGGCGCTCTTAAAACGATTGCAATAAATCTGGGGGATAGACTTTACATTCTGGTGAAACACTAATCATAGGTGAGCCAGTTTGTGAAGGAGACGAGACTATGCCTTGGATTGAAATTGCACTTTCTCCTCATTCAGAGTGGAATGAGGATGGTCTTGAGGATTGGGCACTTGCCCTAGGGGCCTTTCTAACTGAGAAAGGAACTGGGTCGAATCCACAGATTCAAATGTTGCCAGGATATAATGTGGTTCAGTTAGGGGAAGCGGGAATCGGAGACCTTACTTTAAGCAGCGCTGAGCGGCTTGTAATTATAGATGGATTATCCTTAAAGGGAAATGTGGAATGCGATTTTGCTCGTTTTGTCGTTCGTTTTGCCTTGCAAATGGGTGCTTTGGGGGTGTGTATTTCCAATGCTAGTTCCTCTGAGAAGAGCTTTTGGCGGAAATTGGGCGGAGTTATCCAACCAGACCCTGTCCCTTTAGAAGAGCCTATTTGTCGTGAGAAAGTAGGTGTTAGACAGCTTGCCAGATTCAGTTTGCAGGTAACCTATGACAGTGAGCCAGTGTTATGTCTAGAACCAATTGCGTGTAATGCCCATGCGCCTGGCTTAATAAGTCTTGCTCAACGTCGGTTAGAAAAAATGTATGGTGGCAGTCCCTTAGGGTTTGCTAGTCGAGTGGCTGTTCATTGCCCATGGAACATTTCTCGAGACCAGTGGACGGATTTATTGTCCTTTAGTCGTTTAGAGGCCTTCGATTTATTGGAGGAGATTGTTAAGAAAGCTCAGAAATAATTGACTCGAATATACTTGTTCAAGTTTTGGACTGCGGTCCCTTCTCGCCGTCCTGCAAGAAGAGTAATCCGTGGGAAGACAGTGTCTGCAAGAAGAATAATCCGTGCGAAAACAGTGTTTTCGTGTGGTGGGCTACAGGGACACTTGGCCATCCTTGGCCGGCGTCCGTCGTCGCAAAGATTTGTCTGAGACAATATAATTCTATATAATGAATAATGGTTAGATTAAGAGATGTTATAGATCGGTGGATAGAGATAGAGATGGAGATAGAGGAGAGGGACAATATGTCGACGACAGATTTAGCTCATGAACTTGCTCGTACGCTAAAGGAATCGCTTCAATTCAAGCAGTTTCTTAAGTCAAAAGAAAAGGTAATGAGCGACGCTAATAATCATAAGATGGTTCGCGAATTTCAATTGAAACAATGGGAGATCCGTGAGGCTCAAATGTTAGAGCAAGAGATCAGTGAAGAAAAGCAACAAGAATTAGAACGTTTATACAGTCTTGTAAGCATTAATCCCACGGCAAGGGAATACTTAGAAGCCGAGTTTGAAGTGTCTTGTATGGTGAATGATATTCAAAAGATTATCGGAGAAGCCATACAAGACGCAATGCCCATAGGATTTGAAGAAACGAATCCCTGATATTCAAATTGAGCACCTTGGCCATCACTGACCAGAGGAGCATGTTAATTAAAAGAGGTGCAATTGGTGAAGATCGGAATGGTTTGTTACCCGAGCTATGGTGGGAGCGGTGTTGTCGCAACTGAGCTAGGGTATGCCCTCGGGGAACGAGGACATGAAGTTCATTTTATTTCCTCGGCTCGCCCTTTTCGCTTACGTCGGTTTCATGAGAGGCTGTTTTATCATGAAGTATCCGATGTTAGCTATCCAGTGTTTAAATATCCTCCCTACACCTTGTTGCTGGCCAATAAAATTGTGGAGGTGGCTAATTATGTGGGGCTGGATGTAATTCATGCCCATTACGCTATTCCACACAGTATTAGTGCCTATTTGGCCAAACAAATGATGACAAAGCAAGTTCCGTTGGTGACGACCTTACATGGTACAGATGTCACCTTAGTGGGCACTTTCGAAGAATTTAAGCAGTTAACTTGTTTAGCACTGCGGGTTAGCGATGGTATCACAGCAGTTTCCCAGGCCCTGGCAAAGGAAACTATAGAGACTTTTGGGTTGCTGGATCAAGAGATTGAGGTTATTCCAAATTTCATAGATCCTAAGATCTATTCATCGAGAGATCTATTAAATGCAAAATGCAGGGAACATTTTGCTCCTTGCGGAGAAAAGATCCTTACCCATATTTCGAATTTCCGGGAAGTAAAAAGGGTTGTCGATGTGGTTAAAATCTTTGCATTAGTAGAAAAAGTGGTTCCTAGTCGCCTTCTACTCGTTGGTGATGGGCCAGAGATGGCTAGGGTAGAACGAGAAGTTGTTAAATTAGGGCTTGAGAGAAAAGTCCAGTTTCTAGGGAAACAGGAAAGTGTTCAGGATATTTTACAGATGGCCGATATTTTCCTGCTTCCTTCAGCACAAGAAAGCTTTGGTCTTGTAGCCTTGGAGGCAATGGCCTGCGGGGTTCCGGTGGTTGCCAGTCGGGTTGGGGGATTACCAGAAGTTGTTCAGCATGAAGAAACTGGTTATCTGGCAGAGGTCGGAGATATCCAAGGGATGAGTGAGGCAGCTCTTAAGCTGCTGACGGATCCTTTAAGATATAAGGCTTTTTCTGAACAAGCAGCGAACTGGGCCAGAGAATCATTTCCAGTTGATCGAGCCGTAAGAAGTTATGAATTGGTTTATGAACGTGTGATCAAAGGTTCGTAGTCGAAGTTCGATTGCCGAAGGTCTGAAAGGCTGAATCCCTCTCGAGCTCGTCAGGAATGGAGATAAGGACTGCCCTACATTCCAATGAGTGTGTTTTATCTCACACACAGATAGTGTTCTTGGGCACTACTTTTTCTGAATATTTATAATAATATTAGTTATATTACCAGTAATTTTTTTGGGATTATTAATGTTCAGAAGTACTGTGGTTATTTCACTAGAGTCCATGGTTAAATAGTCGTTTGATATCGAATAACTATGCTTGAGTGGTATATTCGAACCACGAATATCGAACATCGAATCTCGAGTCGGGGGGTGGGTAAAGATGACAAACCGCAGGAATCTGGATCAATTTGAGAGAGAGTTAGAAGCCATCGGGTACATAACTGAACGGGATGATCGAATCGCGCTGACAGCTTTTTTAGCCACGGAGCTAGGTAAACCACTATTAGTCTCTGGGCCAGCCGGAGTGGGTAAGACGGAAATTGCTAAAGTATTAAGTCAAGTTCTGGATGCTCCTTTGATTCGCTTACAATGCTATGAAGGCCTAGATGAGACAAAATCCCTTTACGAATGGAATTATCAGCGTCAACTCTTGAAGATACAGATGGGACGTGAGCATCTTCAAGAAGCCGACCTTTTCTCCACGGACTATCTACTGCCTCGACCTTTACTACAAGCACTTTTAAGTGAAAAGAGAACCGTCCTTCTTATTGATGAAATTGATAAAACAGATTCTGAGTTTGAGGCATTCCTCTTTGAACTTTTAGGGGAGTTCCAAGTTTCGATCCCCGAGATGGGAACGATTAAGGCTAAGGAACGACCGATGGTGGTCTTAACCTCCAATGGAGAACGAGAACTTTCAGATGGGCTGAAGCGACGGTGTATCTTCCTTCATGTGGAGCCGCCTTCTATTAATAAGGAAGTTAGAATCCTGAGGGCCAAAGTTCCTGATTTGCCGGAGCGATTAGCCTTAGAAGTGGCTAGGGCTGTTAATGTGCTGCGAGAACGACTCTCACTAAATAAAATTCCCTCTGTATCTGAAACAATGGATTGGGCTAAGGCGTTGCTCGTAATGGGCAAGACGGGTCTCGATCCGGCTTGGGTTGAGGCAACATTGACATTGTTGCTTAAGAGTCAGGAGGATGTTGAGCTTTTCTATCGTGAGATGGGAGCGGAGCGTCTCATTTTTGAATCTAGTAAATTGGCACAGGGTGAAAGGCATGTCCATGGGTAACAACTATGACAGTCATCGAGCCAGTGAATTAGATCGATACTTAGTAGAATTTGCCCAGTTGTTAAGAACAGTGGGACTTAAAATTAGTCCTTCTGAAATTTCAGATGCAACTGAAGGTTTAGCTCTAATTGGTTTAGTCGATCGGGAAAAAGTAGAGGCTGTTCTGCAAGCGACATTGGTTAAAAATGTCCAGCATATATCTGCTTTCCAAGAGGCCTTTCGAGCTTACTTTGCCTCTTTAGAACAAAAAGAGGCTTGGCAGAAGGAAGCGGCCCATAAAACAAGCCAATGGAATGAACAAATCGAGAAGACCTACCAAGATCTGCGCTTTCAAGATAATGAATTAGAGATTAGTGATGACCAAAGGGCTGTTTACGCTAATTTGCCTGAGAAAGACAAACAACGTTTACGGGACTTTCTGGAGAAGTCTTCAAAGGGTACACGAAGCGGGGTTCCGGTGGATCATACCTATCAGCCCATGGTAGAACGGGTTCTCCGCGGATCTTTGGAATATTGGCGTAAGAAATTAAATGAAGATGATCCAATTCTTTCCCCAGGGTCTTCGGATGGAGTTCTCTCTGAAGTGGAACGCGCGTTGCGTGACCGGGAGGTAGAGGTCATAAGTCGGGATTTGAAGAAGATTTCTCCTGAAGAGTGGCCAGAGGTTATTCGCTTAATTCGCCGTCTTAGTCAACGCCTGGCAAGTCAGGTGACTCGTCGTTATAGGGCGGCCCGCAGGCGTGGTGGCTTGGATATGCGCTCTACTTTACGGAAAAATTTACGCTATGGCGGAGTGCTTGTCGATCGAAGCTATCGCAGTCGCCGCAAAGGCAGGCCGAGGATTGTATTGCTTTGTGATATATCGGGTTCAATGCTCAAATATACAGAGTTTATCTGGCAATTCGTCTATGGACTTTCGAGTGTAGTAAGTGGAATAAAAACCTTCGCCTTCGGTGAAGCACTGATTCCTTTGACCGGAAAGTTCCGTAAAGGGCAGACCTTTGAGGTTATGGTTAAGGAAGCCCTCTCTATATCGGGGAAAGAATGGGGAGGCGGAACCAACCTTGCTAGTGCCTTAGAAACACTGCAAAAAAAGTATCCTGATACATTTAATAAGCAAACCTTACTCCTTATTGTCAGTGATGCACAAACTCTCGAAGGGGACAAAGCAGCAACTTTGCTGGGTGAGGTTCAACGACATGTCCGTCAGGTACTATGGCTTAATACTCTTCCAGAACGTCGTTGGTCAGAGACTCCTTATGTAAAAGCGTTTCTTCCATTCTGCCAGATGTATGAATGCTATACCCTTGGTCACTTATCCCAGATTTTAAACAAGCAATTCTAGGGGAATTGCTTGTTTATTTTTTGGAAAAAAAGAGCATACTATAACTGAAGTATTTGTACAGAAACACACAAAGATTGTGAGGGGGTTAATTGTAATGCTGGAAAAATGCAGAGCTTGTGGTTTTGAACATGAAGACTTAGGACATATTCTATTTCGCAGGAATCATGTAAGTAATCGTGTACTGCCATATTGTTCCCATTGTATGCGCCGACTATATCAAGTGCCTTATAGGCCAGGAAGAGATCTTTAAACAATGGATAGTTTCTTTTACTTCCAGAAAGTATAAACTTACGTTATATACTTTCTAAGCATAAGTGCAACTAAGGCTGCCGCCTTCGCCGAAGGCTTGGCGCCAGCCAAGTTGTTTTCTTTATGTAATTGGAAATGCTAATTTTTTTAGCTTGCCTTTTTTCCGTGGCTTTGGTATATTGATTTCGAAGAAGTTCGGAGAAAAGGGGATGTTTTTGTCATGGCATACGTTATTAATTCAGAATGCATTAGTTGTGGTGCTTGTGAAGGAGAATGCACAGTATCTGCAATTAGTGAAGGCGACGGACAATTCGTAATTGATGCAGAACTTTGTATCGATTGCGGTTCATGCGCTACCGTTTGTCCAGTTGAAGCACCAAACCCAGCGTAAGTATTTAAGTATTATTAAGCAAACAAAGCTACAGAAAAGGGAGAGTTAATCATAACTCTCCTTTTTAATACTTATCAGATTTAATACTTATCAGACCCCCATGCCGCTTTGCGGCACCACTGATGAATGAAAATAGGTCCTTTGGGTCGGGTAGCATCGCCCACATCCTGCAAGAAAGCTAATTCGTGCGAAGACAGTGTCTTCGTCACCGCAGCATTCCGAGGCTCGCCCACTCGCCGGTGCAACCAACGGTTTCGCTTTCGCTAAGGCTCGGTGAAGCCGGGTTTTCTTTAACGTATCAGACTTCCATGCAGCTTAGGATGTACCACTGAGGAATTAAAAAAGAGTATTGGGTCAAGATACTTCACTGCGTTCAGTATGACATAGTACAGTGTCATCCTGAGCATGGCGAAGGATCTTTTTTTCAATTCTTATAAGGGTAAATTATTAAGACGTTGACAAATTTACTAGATTGACTTAAAATCTAATTAAAAATAATTTCAAACACTAGGAAATGAGGATACAGCACATGAATGCAATTGGGATCCTTAAACAATTAAAAGATAAAGGTGTTCGCTTTACACCCCAGAGGCAAGCAATTTTAGAATTTCTTCTCGAAACTCGCTCTCATCCTACGGCTGATGAAATTTATCATCACGTTAAGGCAAAGTTTCCAGGGGTTAGTCTAGGGACAATTTATAATACATTAAACATGCTTAAAGAGCATGGACATCTTCTGGAGTTGTCCTATGGGGATATGGCGAGTCGTTTTGACGGTAACCCAAATAACCATTACCATATTGTATGCTCAAAGTGTGGTAAGGTAGCAGATTTCCATGGTCCCCTTATCGAAATGGAACAAGAGGTTATGGAAAAATCCGGTTTTCTAATTCTAGGGCATCGTATGGAGTTTTATGGTATTTGCCCAGAGTGCCGTAAGGATGAAAAATTTAATTAGGGTAACTTGTTTAGCTAAAATTAAAATGTTAGTAAAATTACGATAAACCCATTTAAAAAACTTGGTCCTTTAGGAACTAGGTTTACTTAAGTGGGTTTTTTTTATTATGTGCAAGGGTTTTTAATAATCTTTCACGAATACCTCAATTATCAATAAAAGATTACTAACTGTATTAATGAAGGGGAGCGCAATTATATGTTCAATCGTCGCTTCATGATTTTTATGGCCTTATGGGCATTAGCAATAGGAAGTCTTTGGTGGAATTGGAGGAGTCCTGAAGGAGAGTCTCTATATGCAGGGCAAAGTGGTATAAGCTCAACCCGTTTTACTCAGAATTTAAACGGGAGTTGGAATCAGTTTACGTCACTGCGCCAGGCTTGGACTACGGAATCTGAACGTTCCCAAGGAAATAACAATCAATCCTTCCTAACGAGAGGAAGTTCATTAGTTCTTCCTTCAAGTTCGAGATTTTCAGTGGTAACTAAACGATTGCTAATCCCTGGAGAGTGGAGTTCCAGGACCATGGTGCTGACATTTAACGGTGTTCAAGGGCATGCTAACGTTTACTTAAATGGAATCTCTAACACCCAGAAAATAGGAGAATTTGAAGGAAGCGGCGGGGCGAATGAATTAGAGATTTTGCCAAAGGCATTTCGCTATGGGGAGGATAATATTCTTTTAGTTGAGCTCACGGGAGGTGAAGGGCAGCGAGCTTCGTTCTTAGGGTCCGCTTGGCCAAAGTCCGGGTATATCAAGGGTGATATCCGTTTGGAAGCCGTCGTAGAAACGACCATTATGCGACCGCAGGTGAAGGCTGATTGGATAGGGACCACTGCTCAGATAACAGTAAAGACTGATTTGTTGCATAGAGGTTTTTTACAGGAAGGACCTTGGACGGTTTACGGTGTGATCTCAGATGGCTCGGCAGGTCTAGCCGAGCAAACCCTTACTATACCTCCCGAGGAAAGTGCGGATCGCCAAGCTGTGACCTTAAGCTTTACAATACCAGAAGCTCGGCGTTGGACAACGGAAGATCCATATCTCTATCAGTTACGCTTAATCGTTTCGAACAATAAAGGTGATATGGATGATTTGTCTTTGCCCTTAGGTCTCCGTACCATCTCCCTTGAATCAGGGAAGTGGGTTTTAAATGATCAAATAATCCCGATTATTGGGGAGGCTTTAACTCCTCAGGAGGAATATAAACTAAGAAATACTGGAGATTTAGAAGCCTGGTTAAAATCTGAACGACAAAAGGGAACCAACCTTATTTATTTTATTGGGCAGCTCCCAGATGAACTTTGGTTACAGGCTGCTGACAAAGTAGGAATAGGTTTATGGGTTGAACTACCCGTTGAGTTAATCCCTTCTCAGCGTCTACCACAACCGGATGATTTTCGAAACCTAATCTCAGAGAAGATGCTTCATCCTTCTCTCTGGGCTTGGACGGTTGGAAAAGGTCTGGCCTCTGATGGCTTGGCTCAGACGTATTTTCAACAGGCTCAAAATGAAGTTCACCCGAATTTGGCCTTTGCTCTCACATTAAATCCTAATAGTCTTACAGGACTCTCGAAAGAGCAATCCGTTGTTGTTCAAGGCACGGCAATCCAAGAAGAATGGGGAAAGGTGACAGTCAGTACTCCTCCAATCATCGATGTTCGTTGGGAAAAGGAACACATTTTCGCGGGAGTTTTAGCCGTAATAATGCTTTTCTTAGGCTGGATGAATATACGATCAGTAACTTGGCGCTATAAGGAGATTTTTGATACAAAGCCGAAACGCCGTTTGCGCAACGCTTGGCTCTGGAATGGATTGTTTGTATTTGCGCGTATCTGTATGCTAGCAGGTCTCGTCACTTCTGGCTTGTTTCGAATTCCCATTCATATTAATCCTTGGTTTTCGCATTTATGGCCTAGAATTGAGTTGTTACAGGCCCAATCTCCTTGGTTGATCTGGGCGACCTTTGTAGGGCTATTTATGCTTATGAGATTGCTTCAAGTTGGTGTAGCTGCACCTCATTTGCCAGATGTACCTCATGAAATAGGACTAATATATTGGCTGGAAAGGCGTTATCGCTGGGCGATATTAGTAGCAATTAGCTGGGCTTTATTACCTTGGGGGGTTCCCTATTATGGACCTGTTATTGGTTATATCCTTTTGCTATCGTTATTTCTGCCGATACGTATTCATGATATCCACCGCATTAAGGGTCGCTACCACCCATTCCTCTGGGTACCAGGAGTCATTATTGCATCATTATCAGTAGGGGCTTTTTTCTACCTGGCAGATTGGATTTTCCTTTGGAATTGGTTGTTACCACTAGTTGAACCGATCCTCGATCAATTGAGGACCATGTGGCACACTCAATTTCTAAATCTGTTTACCTAAAGTGAGTTTAGTAGGATAATTAATTCAGATTGGATGGTATGAATATGAAAAACGAAAACTTTAGACCCCATTTTCTAGCAACAGGAGTCGGCAGTGTTCCTCAAACTAGTGGCGATGAAGCTTTAAAACTGATTTGGGAGAGTGCTCCCCAAGCACCCCATTGGCCTCAGCTTCCTAAAGCAGGACCAGAGAGTTCATTTGTTGGGCAATACTTAAATGTTTTGATTGAAACCGGCATCATCGAAGATTTCGAAAATCCCAAGTTTCAAATGGAAACTACGGATTGGGTTGAAAGAATGACTGAATTTTATTCCCTTTATTTAGAGGCTATTGAGGGAAATGAACGAGCTCTGGAACGTTTTGGCTTCAGTCCGCAAGGTGGGGAAGGATTCGAAGCCTTCTATCGTGATCTTGAGGGTTTCGGGACTCGGGATGCTTTGCTGCTTAAAGGACAGCTCAGCGGCCCATTAACGGTGGGAATGCAAATTACGGATAAAAACAGACGATCTAGTTATTATGATGATACCCTTCGGGACATGTTGCTTAAAGCCCTTGCCTTGCATGCTGAATGGCAGACAAAACGGCTCCGAACCTTTGGTTTGCCTGTGTTAATGACTGTTGATGACCCCGCACTTTATGGTTTTGGTGCTTCAACCCATGTGACCTTAAAGAGGGAGCAGCTGATCCAAGATCTCGACACAATTTTTGAAGGAATTATCCGCCAAGGGGGGATTCCAGGGGCACATGTCTGTGCAGGCATGGATTGGAGCCTTCTTTTTGACTCTAAGGTTCAAGTTGTCAATTTTGATGCATATGATTATTTTCAGAGCATGATGGCTCTTGCCGAGCCCCTTAAAGGGTTTTTAAATCGGGGAGGCATTATCTCATGGGGTATTGTTCCTACCAATCCTGTCGCCTGGGAAGAAACTGCTCCAAGTTTAGTTCAGCGCTTGGAAAACAACATTAAGGAGCTCGTTAAACGTGGAATTGATGAGGATCTTCTTCACCAACAAAGCATGTTAACACCAAGTTGTGGAACTGGTACTCTTGAAAAGGAATTGTCGGAGCATATTTATAGGCTTTTGGGTGGGATGAGAGGACTTGTGTAGGGGACTTGTGGGGGACTTGTGTCACACAGCGCTCGGTGCTTACGACGCAGAGCAAACTAACCGTTCAAGCTCTTGGCTTTGGGGAGCGGGGTTCCCACCAAAAGCGCCGTCCATGGCGCATTGGTGGTAGTGTACATCCCTGTACACTACCCCGGTCTGGGGTCGCTTGAACGGAAGTTTGCTTAGCTGCTTACGTAAAGACCCCGCGCTCGTGTGACACTGCGTCCCGGGCTAGGGTCCAGGACGTAGTTTGGGGAAGACGGCACATTTCATGTGCACCGTCCATGCAATTATTCTAACCTAGAGTTCGGACTTCGTACCTCGGACCTCGGTTATCTGGTTTGCCTAACAGGCAATTATGCTCTATAATAATACCCAGTATTTTACTGAGAATTACGAGGGGGTAATTTTATGATCACAAAAGAGATGACTGTGGGCCAAGCCTTGAAGCAGTATCCTCAAACGGTTCAAGTTTTCTTAGAACTTGGGATGCATTGTTTAGGATGTCCTTCTTCTACTATGGAAAGTGTAGAAGGTGCCGCTTTAACCCATGGACAAAATCCTGATGAACTCGTTGCAAAATTAAACAAGGCTATTGCTGCTGTGTAGAAGAACCTTACAGTTTGTAAAGGATAATTACACATAATATTATATTTAGTTGATAAGAGCTGGTCTAAAAGGCCAGTTCTTTTTTTGAATTGGTCGTCCATGGCTACAGCGCCTAAAGGCTTTGTGTTAGCCAAGCTTTCTAAATTATAGACTGGTTCTATTCATTAAAGTACAAGGTTTATTAAGGTAAACTCATTAATTTAAAACAGAATCAAATTATTTTTAAGTACATACACATTATGGATTAAGTACCATATATTGTTATTAATTAAGGGCAAGAAAATAATAAAACGTAACAAAGATAATCTTGCTACTGTTAAAGGAGGAAATTAATATGGACTTACGTTCCGTTGCTTATAATCCAAATCTTTCTTCTGGTATGTTTCCGGGAATGGGAGGAATGCAAGGTATGGGAGGAATGCAAGGTATGGCAGGAATGCAAGGTATGGCAGGAATGCAAGGTATGGCAGGAATGCAAGGTATGCAAGGTATGCAGGGTATGCAGGGTATGGAAGGTGTGCAGGGTATGGAAGGCATGCAAGGAATGCAAGGCATGCATGGTATGCACCACGGTATGCCAGGAATGGCGGGAGGCATGATGGGTTGTGCACCTGGTATGTATCCGCCTGGGGGCTTTGTGAATCTAGACGTTGATATGGATCCTGGTTATGCTACCCTCGATCTTGATGGCCCACGGCCTTGCTCACCTTGTGGAACACCTATGCAGCATCACCACGAACATCATTGTCCAATGCCTTCCCCTCTCCCTACACCGAAGCCTGAGCTTGAGGTTTATGTAGTGAAAAAAGGTGATTCCGTTTGGAAAATCGCTAATCGTTATGGCACGACGATGCAGGCTATTATTCTTGCGAACAACTTGCGCAACCCAGATCTTATTTATCCGGGACAAATCTTATTGATACCAGGGGTATCTACAATGGAGTTTTACGGTTAAATCCATTAGACAGAGGCGGTAAGGAACTCTGCACTGGTATTAAGCGTTTAGGAAGCATGGGATAGTTCTCATGCTTCCTATTAGTGCGTGCTTTATGCCCCTGGAGTGGCCATGGTATTATTAGTAAGGACGGTGCTGATGTTAGGGCCTCTTGTATCCCAAGTACAAAGGGCTTATTCAGAATCGGGTGCATATGATGGGATAGTGATGGACATATTGATAGGGGTTTTAGCCTTGCAATAATTCCTTGATAATCTAGCAGGGATAATGATAAGGTAAGTTGAATATTGGAGAATCGTACAGAAGGAGAGTGGTAACGTGGATTATCAGGTTGGTATTTTAGGCGGAGGACCTGGAGGATATGTTTGTGCATTAAGAGCTGCCCAACTGGGCTTATCAGTGGTACTGGTTGAGGGTGATCGTTTAGGTGGTACGTGTTTGAACCGGGGGTGTATTCCTACTAAGGCATTGGTTAAGAGTGCGGATTTATGGCGTGAGATGGGGCGTGCTGAAGAATTTGGTTTGTTCGCCGGTGACAAACGAATGGATTATGGAGCTGTGGTTGCTCGTAAAGATCAAATTGTCAATTCGCTGGTAGGCGGAGTAGAGAAGCTAATGAAATCAGCGAATATTCGTGTTGTAAAGGGTTGGGGAGAGTTTAAAAGAGTTGGACAGATTTCTGTGACGACGGAAAATGGAGTTGAAGATTTAAACGTTAAAAATGTTGTCCTGGCCACAGGGTCTGTGCCTGTACGTATCCCGATACCGGGGGCTGACCTTCCAGGTGTTGAGACCAGTGATGAGATTCTCGAAGGGACAGATCTGCCAAAACGTCTAGTTATTATCGGAGGCGGAGTAATAGGCTTAGAATTTGCTTCGATATACGAGTCCTTTGGAGTTAACGTTAGTGTGGTGGAAATGCTCCCGACGTTATTGCCTACCATTGATGAGGAAATTCCCAAGCGGTTAACTCCGTTGTTAAAACGCAGTGGGATCGATATTCTGACCAAGACTGCTGTAAAACAGATTCGGCAAGAAGGGGATAATCTCGTCGTTCAGGTTGAAGATGCTAAAGGTTTAAAGGACATTCCGGCTGATCGAGTCCTGTTATCCACTGGACGGAGACCTAGTATGAAGGGGATCGACGTGGAAGGTTTAGGTTTAGAGACGGAAAGAGGGGTCATCAAAGTGAACTCTCAAATGCAGACCAACCTTCCCAATGTTTATGCGATCGGTGATGTTGTCGGAGGTATTATGTTGGCCCATGTGGCTTCTGAAGAAGGAATCATCGCAGTAGAACATATTGCTGGCCGTTCAGTTGAGATGAGTTATAAAGCAATACCTAGTGCAATATTCACTCATCCTGAAATTGCCACCGTTGGGTATACTGAACAGGAATTAAAGGCTTCAGGGAAGGATTATCGTGTGAGTAAGTTTCCGTTTTCCGCTAATGGTAAGGCCCTAGCCCTAGGAGAAAGCATTGGGCTGGTTAAAATTTTGGCAGATGCTGAAGGGGTTGTCGTAGGAGCCAGTATCATGGGTCCACAGGCGAGTACCTTAATATCAGAATTAGTTCTTGCCGTGCAAAAAGGGCTTAGAGCCGAGGACATTGCACGGACGGTCCACGCCCACCCAACCTTGCCGGAAACAATTATGGAGGCAGCACATGGGATTGAGGGAAAACCACTTCATTTAGCATAGTCTCATAGTGAGGTCGTTTTATCGAACGCCGTTTAAGGGATCAAACCTTAAACGGCGATTATTTTTGCTCAAAATTCTGGGAATTTTTTTCTTAGATAGATGGTTAAAGAAAACGACAATAGTTGTCAGTATTTTCTAATAGATTTGAGGCGATTCGTTTTTATTGTCGTTTTTGCAACTATTGAATATAATCATGAAGATTTGATGCCGTTTAACAGTGGTTATTAGTGTATAGTCGACAAAATTAGTCACAAGCCTAATGGGTAAGAGGAGTAGGACCTTCTTCCTTTGTTTAGATATTGTTTTAAGAAAAAAGAGTTGGTTGCAGGATTAAGGTCATTAGCGTAGAATAAGTGGAGTAATGTGGAGTGAAGTGGGGCGAATTACCACAGAGGTGGGGTGATCTGCATGTTTATGGGGGAATACATTCATACGATTGATGGAAAAGGCCGCTTGATTATTCCTGCCAAATTCCGAGAAGCCTTAGGAAAACAATTTATTGTGACCAAAGGCTTAGATCACTGTTTGTTTGTCTACCCTCGTGCAGAATGGAACACCTTAGAACAGAAACTTCGTGAGTTGCCGTTTACTCAACCTGATGTGCGTGCATTTGTCCGTTTCTTTTTTTCTGGCGCAACGGAATGTGAACTGGATAAGCAGGGAAGAATTCTACTGCCAGCTAATTTGCGTGATTATGCGCAATTAGAGAAAGACTTGGTTCTGGTAGGAGTGTCAAGCCGCGTCGAGATTTGGAGCCAGACACTTTGGACAGAATACAGTCAACAAGCAGAAAGTGCTTATGCCAGCGCTGCAGAATCTCTGGTCCAGCTTGGAATATAGAAAGGAACGGTTTAACTTGGAGTTTCATCATGTAACAGTATTATTGGAAGAAACGGTGGATTCAGTCGTCACGAACCCCGCAGGTACCTATGTGGATTGCACCTTAGGTGGTGGAGGTCACAGTCAAAGGATTTTATCAAAGCTTAATGCCTTAGGGAAATTGATTTGTTTTGATCAGGATAGACAAGCCATTCGTCATGCAGAAGAAGTTTTTGGACAGGATGAACGGGTTATCTTAATTAATCGAAACTTTGAATCCTTGAAGGAGACACTCAAAGAATTAGATTTACTGCCCGTCGATGGAATCATCTTCGATTTAGGAGTCTCATCTCCTCAATTGGATGAAGCTGAACGAGGGTTTAGTTATATGCAAGACGCACCTTTGGATATGCGTATGGATCCTACGGGTGTGCTGGATGCCCGGGAAATTGTAAATTCGTGGTCTGAAGACGATTTAGCCCAGCTTATTTGGGACTATGGAGAAGAGAAATGGTCGAAACGTATTGCCCAATTTATCGTAAAAGCTCGCCAGGATCATCCCTTGGAAACTACCGGGGAACTGGTACAAGCAATTAAAGCTGCGGTTCCGGCAGCGGTTCGACGAAATGGACCTCATCCAGCCAAACGAACCTTCCAGGCTATTCGAATTGTTGTGAATGATGAATTAGGGGTTCTAGATCGAGTCATGGATCAAGCAATGGGTTGTTTAGATCATGGAGGACGAGTCGGAGTGATTACCTTTCACTCCCTTGAAGACCGAATTGTCAAAGAGAGAATGAAATCCTGGCTTGGACGCTGCACATGTCCATCGGAATTACCGATTTGTCGTTGCAACGCCAAAGCAAAAGCTAAGGTGTTAACAAGAAAACCCATTCTACCGTCACAAGAAGAGGTTGAACAGAATCCTAGATCAAGAAGTGCAAAATTACGGGTGGCCGAAAAAATATAATGTCTAAAGCAATAAGAGGAGGAATACCCATGGTAGTGGCGCAGGAAACAGTTGATTGGCAGGAGTCTTTAACTCATACACATGCCAAGAGAAATCCTCAACCCGTGAGAAAAGGAAAAGGGTACTCTAAGATTAAAAGTATTATGGCGTTGGCAGTCATCGTTGGTTTAACGGGTGCAATTGGAGCGGAAACAATTCATCTGACAGTCGTTCAAGGAGCTCAGATTCGAGCTCTAGAAACTGAAATAGCCGCAATTCAAACGAGGAACGATCTTCTCCAAATGGAGGCTGATAAACTTCGTTCAGTAGGACGGATTGAAAGTGTAGCCCTATCCATGGGTATGGAAAAACCTACGGGGAAAGTGTATATGGCAGGTGTCGTGCCTGCGGCCAAAAATCAAGAGGGGGCTCCGTTGACCCAAGCCGTAACTCAAACCGCAGAGGCTCAACCCTCTGCACTTAAACAGTTTTCACAAAAATTTACAAGCTTTTTTGCTTCAACACAACGTTAAGAGAAAGGCGCTTTGGGTACGCGGAGACCCCGGAAAGGTGGGGGTGAGGGCTAGTGAGTCCTTATGTCGTCATGCGTAAACGAATCGCTTTTCTTTTTTTGTGTGTTAGTATTTTTTTAGTTGTGCTAATTGTTCGATTGGCTTTTGTTCAACTTAGTCAAGGAGCAGATTTGCGTAAAAAGGCTGATGATTCTCACTTCCGCGGTGTGCCAGTGGCGCCTAAACGTGGAAATATCGAGGATCGTGAGGGAAATGTCCTAGCCATGAGCGTCAGCACGGAAACAGTATACGCGGTTCCGGCGGAGGTTCGGCAGTCTGGTCGAGCCAAGGAAATGGCAGCGACTTTGTCCCCTTTGCTCGGAAAGCCGGCCCAGGAGATTGAAGCACGTATTACGAAACGTTCTGCTTTGGAATATGTTCAAAAACGGGTTAGCCCAGAGGTGGCGGCCCAGGTTCGGGCGTTAGAGTTTCCTGGAATAGGAACGACGGAGGATAGCCAACGATATTATCCCAATGGGACTTTAGCGGCTCATATCATCGGATATGCAGGAATTGACAGTCAGGGCCTTGAAGGAATAGAGTTAACTAGGGAATCCGAGCTAAAAGGAATTCCCGGTAGTATTCTCCAAGAATTCGGAGCTAATGGAATTCCCCTGCCTCAGGCAGAACACCAGTACTTGGCTCCCAAACAAGGAAACACAGTGAGATTGACCATTGATAAGAATATTCAGGCATTTGCTGAACGCGAGTTGCAAAAGCTGATGACGGGTCAAGGAGTCAATATGAACGGGCAGGTGCCTAAGAATGCCTCAATTTTGGTGATGGATCCAAATACAGGGGAAATGCTCGCTTTGGCTTCTGCACCTACCTTTGATCCTAATCGATATCAGGAAGCGGATCCCAGCACTCGGCGGAATATTGCTATTCAGAATGGATATGAACCGGGATCCACCTTTAAGATTATCACCTTGGCGGCGGCCTTAGAGGAGAAGAAAATTAAGCTTAATGAGCACTTTTTCGATAAAGGCGCTTATACAGTCTTGGGGAAGAATGTGCGCTGCTGGAAAGCAGGAGGGCATGGGGACCAGAGCTATACTGAAGTGGCCGAAAACTCCTGTAATCCAGGTTTTATCGAGATGGGACAACGTCTTGGGATGGATACGTTTTATAAATATCTGCGAGATTTTGGATTTGGACAGAAGACGGGAATTGAGATGTCTGGTGAAGCAAAGGGCATTTTAGCGAATAAGAAAAAGGCTACGGCCTTAGATTTAGCGACCATGTCCATCGGTCAAACAAATAACGTTACCCCTATCCAACTATTGACGGCGGTTTCAGCAGTGGCGAACGGTGGGACGTTAATGAAACCTCAACTTGTAAAGGAAATAGTTGGACCGAGCGGGAGAGTCATTACCCCCTTTAAAAAAGATGAAATCAGGCGTATTATCAGTGAGGATACCTCAAAATTAGAACGTGAGGTTCTGGAATCTGTTGTAACGAATGGTACCGGGCGTCGGGCCTTTCTACCGGGATATAGAGTGGCAGGAAAAACTGGGACAGCGCAAAAAGTTCAAAATGGCGGGTATATTCAAGGGGAGTATGTAGCGTCCTTTGTAGCCTTTGCTCCTGCGGATAAACCACGTCTTGCTATTTTGTGTGTAATTGACGGTGTACCCTTTTATGGTGGAGTTGTGGGATGCCCTGTTGTGCAGACCGTTATGCTGGATTCCTTGAGATATTTAGGTGTCAAGCCGGATCCTAAGGCACCCTTAACCCCTGGGAAACCTATGCCTGGTCTTGAATTCCCGCCCATTAAGAAAGCGGCTACGGTACCTTCAGTTTTGGGGCTTCCTTTAGCAGAGGCAGAAAAAATCTTAGCTGAAGCAGGGTTTAAGACGATGACGGAGGGGCGGGGCGAGATTGTTCTAGATCAAATTCCTCATGGGGATGCGCAAGTAGAAGCTGAATCGAATGTGCTTCTCTACTTGGGAGCGGATGCATCGACTCCGACCCTTGGCCCATGGTGGGTAGAAGAGGATGAAGATGTCGAAGCAATTCGTAGTTTGACAGGGCGTTTACCGATTTCAGTCAGCCCGCTTGGGCGATAATCCGTGGTGTAAGGTCTGTTGCAAGGTTAATTTGTCTATAATAAATTTAGGTAAATATGTTAATAGAATGGTGTTCAAAAACGTTCGAAAGGAAAGATGGGGAATGCCAACAGCCAATATAGTACTAAAAGACATTATTAGCGGAATCGAGGTTCAAGCTTCTACGGGGGATAGTAATGTCATTGTCCGTGGGATGTCAATGGATTCACGGCTTGTTCAGCCGGGTGATCTTTATGCCTGTATCCCGGGTTTTCAGGTGGATGGTCACGATTTTGCGGCGGCTGCTGTGGCTTCTGGAGCTGTGGCTTTAGTCGTAGAGCGGTTTTTACCCCTTGAGGTTCCTCAGGTAAAGGTTTCGAATGTGCGCCAAGTTGTGGGAAAATTGGCGGCCATGGTTTACGGTAACCCCAGTGAGCAACTAGAGTTGGTAGGCGTGACTGGGACAAATGGCAAGACAACGATTACTTATCTTATTGAGAAAATAGGGATTAAGAATGGTAAGAAGGTTGGCCTGATCGGTACTCTAGGATCTAGAATTGATGGGCGGTCAATTCCAGGGGACCGGACAACACCTGAATCTATAGATGTTCAGAAACTTTTAGGTGAAATGGTCGCTGAAGGAGTGAGTCTTGCAGTCATGGAGGTGTCCTCTCATGCCTTGTCCCTAGGAAGGGTTACTGGGTGTGAATTTGATGTGGGTATTTTTACTAATTTGACACAAGATCACTTAGATTATCATAAGACAATGGAGGACTATCTTTACGCAAAATCTCTTTTATTTGCAAATTTAAAGGGAAGTAAACAACCTAAGATCAGTATTTTAAATGGGGATGATCCTGCATTTAGAGAATTGAGTCAGGCGTCAATTGCCCCAGTTGTCAGTTACGGTATCCATAATAACGTGGATTACCGTGCGGAAAATGTCGAAGTTACCACAGAGGGAGTGCGGTTTCAGGTTCGCTATGGTGAGATAATCCAAGATATTTGGTATGCTACCCCAGGCTATTTTAGTGTCTATAACGCCTTGGCTGCCTTTGCTTGGGGAGTTGAACGAGGATATTTGCCAGCGACGGTTGCAGAAGCTTTGGCAGAAATATCCGGTGTACCGGGACGCTTTGAAAGTGTTCGGCTTGGTCAGCCTTTCCAAGTTATTGTGGATTACGCACATACCCCTGATGGCTTGGAGAATGTGGTGCGAACCGCTCGGGACTTTACGAAAGGAAGACTAATAACGGTCTTTGGATGTGGAGGAGACCGAGATCGGACGAAACGACCCTTGATGGGAGAGGTTGCGGCACGGGGAAGTGATTTTCTATTCGTGACGTCGGATAATCCCCGTACTGAAGATCCAGATCAAATTATCAAGGAAATTCTAACAGGCGTTTCAGGTGTGGACTATATTGCCTTAGCAGATCGACGTGAAGCAATAGAGATGGCTTGTCAACAGGCTAAACCTGGAGATACGATCCTCATAGCCGGGAAAGGACATGAAACCTATCAAATCTTTGGCACGGAGGTTCATCCCTTTGATGATCGAGAGGTAGCACGTGAAGCATTAAGGGGGCTGGGATATGGGCAAATGGACCGTTGAGGTAGTTACTCAAGTCGCTAAGGGGACCTTGCTTGGGGACGGAGGCTTAGATGTTCAAGGATGTATTATAGACAGCCGCCAGGCTAGGGGCGGAGAAATGTTTTTTGCTTTACCAGGGGAACAAGTGGATGGGCATAATTATATTGAGGCTGCTTGGAAAAATGGAGCAGTGCTCGCAATTGCGGATGAAGCTCGTTATCGGGAAATGAAAGAGAAGCCTAACATTCCAGCTGGGAAAGCACTTTTGCTTGTAAAATCTGTCGTTACAGCCCTCCAAGAATTGGCTAAGTGCTGGCGTATAGAATTAAAGGCCAAGGTGGTTGGTGTCACTGGGAGCAACGGAAAAACGACTACCAAGGATATGATTTATGCGGTCTTGTCGCAAACCTTCCAAGTTCACCGGAATAAAGAAAATCATAATAATGAATTAGGTTTGCCGATGACAATTCTTAATGCACCGTTGGGCACAGAGATATTGATTCTGGAGATGGGTATGCGCGGTTTGGGGGAAATCAGTGCTCTATGTGAGATAGCAAAACCGGATCTTGGGGTGATTACTAATATCGGCACCACTCATTTGGAGTTATTACTCACCCAAGAGCGGATTGCTCAGGCCAAGTGGGAACTTGTCGAGGCACTGCCTGATGAGGGAAAGGCTATTATCAATGCCGAGGATTTCTTCTCAGTTCAAAAAGCAATCAAAGACTACCATTCAATCTGTTATTATGGTCTTGAAGGCGCTTTTGCAACCCCTCACATCAGAGGGGTTCAACCACGGCCCTGGGGCGAGTTAGGGACGTCCTTTGTGGTAAACTTTCAGGATGAAAAAGCGACAGCAAATCTGCCTTTGCCTGGTACTCATAACGTGCTGGATGCCTTAGCAGCCTTAGCTGTGGGTACGATGTTTGGAGTTCCTCTGGATATAGGGTGTAAAGGGCTTAGTGAGCTGGAATTATCTAAGATGAGGTTAGAAATTCGGCAAGGAGTTCTGGGAACCATCCTTATTAACGATGTCTATAACGCCAATCCAGTTTCAATGCAGGCTTCCTTGAATGTCCTTAAAGAGCGCGCCGCTGGGAATAAGACCCTCGCAATTTTAGGGGAGATGTACGAACTTGGCGGCTCTGCAGAATCAGGGCATCAGGAAGTCGGTCGAACCCTCGCAGGGCTGGGTATAAGTGGATTAATAACTGTGGGGAAACTGGCAGAAGAGATCGCGCAAGGGGCACGGCTGGCCGGATATGCTGAAGATCAGATTACCGTGACGGGTTCACTTGAGGAAGCAAGTCAAAAAGCCCTGGATCTTCTAAGTAGGTTAGGTCCGGGAACATGGATTCTTATAAAAGGTTCAAGGGGTATGCGGATGGAAAAAATTACGGCAGAACTGGAAAGTTCAGAGTAAAGGATGGAATAGCACATGTCTGAGCGTTTGGTCTTGGCGGCAGGATTAGCCCTGATTATTACGTTGGTCTTGGGCCCCTTTTTGATACCGGTCTTAAGAATTCTTAAGTTCGGTCAAAATGTACGGGACGATGGCCCTAAAAGACACCTAAAAAAGGCCGGAACCCCTACGATGGGTGGAATTATTTTTCTTGTTGGAATTATTGTCAGTTCTTTGATTACAGCAGAACAACCCACTTCCTTGGAAATGGTGACCTTGGTGGGTATTACACTAGGATATGGGATAATAGGATTTATCGATGATTTTATTAAAGTCGTAATGCATCGCTCCTTGGGGCTTCGGGCTTACCAGAAACTTATAGGTCAGTTTGGCTTGGCGTTTATTCTAATGTGGATTTCCGTTCATTGGTTGGGAAGGGGGACAGATCTTGCGATTCCTTTCACATCCATCCACCTGGAATTAGGTTGGTTTTACTATGTAATAATTTCTTTGGTTATAGTGTTAATGACCAATGCAGTTAATCTCACAGATGGTCTAGACGGCTTGGCAGCAGGAAGCACCATGTTCGCCGGTGCTGCTTATGTTGTAATTGCCCTACTGGCTGCAATCCATGGGGTTGCTGTTCTAGCCCACGAAACGGATATGGCGGTGTTTGCGGCTGCCTTAGTAGGGGGTACTTTAGGATTTTTGCGTTTTAATACCTACCCTGCGCGAATCTTTATGGGTGATACGGGATCCCTGGCCTTAGGGGGAGCTTTAGCTAGTTTGGCTGTCCTAACTAAGAGTGAATTTGTTTTTATAGTTATCGGTGGATTATTTGCAGCAGAGGCCCTCTCTGTCATTCTGCAGGTTATTTCGTTCCAAACGACGGGAAAACGGATTTTCCGGATGAGTCCACTTCACCATCACTTTGAACTTGTGGGTTGGAGTGAGTGGAAAGTGGTCATCGTTTTTTGGTCTGTTGCTTTGATTTGTGCCATTCTCGGGATCATTGGGTATATGCCGACCCTGGGGTAAAACAGCCCAGAGGTTGGCGTAATAGCTTCAACATCTAACGCGCAAGTGAACGGAACGTGTGTGAACGTGCAATGTCCCCTTGCTTTCAAAGACCCAATAGATCTAAACTCACTTAGGAGGAATTTTTGTGGATAGAGAAAAAATGTTATCGTATATCTTGGATTCATACCCATACCCTATTGCATTTGTCGATTGTGACCATGTTATTAGATACCTTAACAAACGGGCAGAATATCATTATTATCAAGAGCGTGGTTATCGAGATTTGATTGGAAAATCAATTTTTGATTGTCATCTAAATCCTAAATCGGAGGAAATGATAAAATCCGTTGTCGAACAACTCAAAAACCATGCCAATGAGGTCTTTCTAAAAGTTAGTCCTAGAAATGAACGAATATATATTGTGCCGGTAAGGGATGAGAATGGAGAGTTAATCGGATATTTTGAAAGGTTCGAGTTGAATTTGCAGAAGTAATTTTCGACTAGAACAGCAATTTAATGACTCGGAAACGGAGGGTATGTGGTGTGGAATGGTTGAATAAACGCGTTCTGGTAATTGGTGCGGGGCTAAGCGGCCAGGCAGCAGTTCGCAAACTAAAGGGTTTGGGGGCAGAGGTTTTTCTGACGGATAGTCAGTCGGTGGAGAAGCTTCCAGGTGTAGAGGAGATAGGACTTGATCCTGAGCATTTGTTATTAGGTCAAGTACCTGAATTTGCAGGAATCAATCCTGAACTGATTATTTTGTCTCCAGGGGTGTCACCTACGCTCTCCTTGGTCCAGGAGGGAATTGCCAAACAAGTGACTGTGTGGAGCGAAGTCGAGCTTGCTATGCATGATTGCCCTGCGCTTTGTGTGGGGGTTACCGGTACTAATGGAAAAACGACAACCACAACTCTAATTGGTGAGTTAGCTAAGCAGACGGGACGAGCGACTATCGTCGCTGGTAATATCGGAGTGGCCTTAAGTAGTCAAGCGAATGACCTGGGAGATAACAGTATTGTTGTTGCTGAACTTTCTAGTTTTCAGTTAGAATTTGTCGATGAATTACGAGTTCATATCGGGGTTTTACTTAATCTGACACCAGATCATTTGGACAGGCATGGAACTCTGGAAAACTACTTGGAGGCCAAAGCCCAAATCTTTAAGAATCAAGCTCCCACGGATTTAGCGATCTTAAATTGGGATGACCCTTTAGTCCGAGACCTAGGTAATAAACTAAAAAGCCGAGTGATCTATTTTAGCCCGACAACCTTTTTGCAGGATGGAATCAGTCTTTGGCACGACGATATCGTCTATGCTGAAAAAGAAAAAAGGACGATGATTCCGATTATTTCACGGAAGAATCTCCAACTACGGGGTTCCCATAATTTAGAGAATGTTATGGCTGCGGCTGCAGCTGCGAGAGCCTTTGGTCTTTCCTGGACTGAGATTTCTGAAGGTCTTGCTCGATTCAAAGGGGTTGAGCATCGGCAAGAAGTCGTAGGCAGCTTTGAAGGAATACTCTTCGTGAATGACTCTAAAGGGACAAATACAGATGCTGCTACCAAAGCGTTGTTGGCCTTCGATGAACCCTTGGTCTTAATCGCTGGAGGCAAAAACAAAGGTCTGGATTTTCATGAATTTATGAAGGTTGTCCAGAGAAAGGTTAAGAGTCTAGTGCTGGTAGGGCAGGCGGCGGAGGAAATGGAGCAAGCTGCCAAGGATGAAGGAGTTCAGAGGATCGTCAAAGTGACAACCTTCGAGGAAGCTGTCAATAAAGCGATCTCTCAAGCGATACCCGGGGATGTGGTTTTATTATCCCCAGCTTGTACAAGTTGGGATATGTTTAAGAATTATGAGCAAAGAGGGGAATTGTTTAAGGAGTTAGTGCGTAGGCATTATAGGGAACCCATTCAACAATAAAGGGGGATCTATATATGCGAAAGTACCATCGGCCAGATTTAGTCTTGCTCGGGGCGATTATGGCTCTGTTAGCGATAGGGTTTGTTATGGTTTATAGCTCAAGTGCTGTAAGGGGTTACATACAGTACGATGACCCCTATCATTATCTCAAGATGGAGATACTCTGGGTTACGATGGGACTCATAGCGATGTTTATAAGCATGGTGGTCGATTTACGCTGGGTGCGTAAATTTGCCATGCCGGCTCTTATTATAGCGATTGTCTTACTAATTGCGGTCAAGATACCAGGAATTGGACGAAGAGTAAATGGCGCTGACCGCTGGATTGGACTTGGGCCATTATCGATTCAGCCTTCGGAAGTGATAAAACTCTCAATGGTGTTGATGATGTCTCATCTGCTTGCTCTTAATCCTCATAAGATTGAATCCTTTCGCAAAGGGGTTCTGCCCATTCTCGGTTTAATGGGGATGATCGCAGGGTTGATTATGCTCCAGCCCGATCTGGGTACGACCCTGGTAATAGCGGCGACCACGTTCTTTATGTTGATTGCCGCTGGGGCCAAGACTGGGCATATTCTGGCCTTAGGCGGGACTGGATTAGGTCTGGTAGTAGCTGCTATAGCGGCTGCCCCCTACCGAATGCGGCGTATCTTCGCCTTTTTGGATCCCTGGGCTGACCCCTTAGGAAATGGGTATCAGACGATTCAAGCTCTTTTGGCCTTAGGCCCTGGTGGATTATTTGGCTTGGGCTTAGGGCAAAGTCGTCAGAAGTTTTTATATTTGCCGGAAAACCATACGGATTTTATCTTCGCTATGATTGGAGAGGAACTTGGTTTTGTGGGTGCTTCTTTGGTTGTCTTAATCTTCTTCCTTTTCGCTTGGCGAGGATTTCGAGTGGCAATGAGGGCTCCCGACGCGTTTATGGGCTTTCTTGCGGTTGGCATAACTGCCATGGTATCTGTTCAGGCAATGATCAATATGGGCGTCGTCAGCGGGGTGTTGCCGGTTACGGGAATCACCTTGCCGTTTATAAGTTATGGAGGAACATCCCTTGTTTTTACCATGGTGGGAGTTGGGGTGCTGCTAAATATTTCTAGGGAAGTAAGGTGAAAATCGAAGTACGAGGTACGAGGTGTGCTTTAAGGGCTTTAGGGGGTTTTGATGGTGCGTGTAATTTTGACCGGTGGTGGAACAGGTGGACATATTTATCCGGCTTTAGCCATCGCCAAAGGGTTATTGGCGCGTGATGCTGAGATTGAAATTCTCTACGTGGGAATTCAAGATGGAATGGAAGCCCGGTTGGTTCCGGAGGCAGGAACAGCTTTTAAAGGTATTTCGGGACAAGGACTTCCCCGCAAGTTAAGTGTGGAAGCAATAAAAGTTATCGGCAAAAGTTTCAAGGCTCTGTGGGAAACAAAGAGGATTTTGCGTGAATTTCATCCAGACCTTGTCGTGGGAACGGGAGGATATGTGTCTGGTCCTGTTGTATTAACCGCTTCTTTATTCAATATTCCAACCCTGCTCCATGAGCAGAATGCTTTACCGGGTATTACAAATCGAATTTTGGCACGGGTTGTGCGCCGAGTAATGGTTACCTTTCCCGAGAGTATAGCGCATTTTGGTGTTAAAAATAAGCTGGAATTGGTGGGGCTTCCAGTTCGTCAGGAAATTGGACAAATAAGACGTGAAGCTGGAGCGAAGCACTTTGGATTAAGACCGGACCGTTTAACCTTATTAGTAACGGGTGGGAGCCGTGGAGCACGCACCTTAAATCAAGCTATGATCAATGTCTTAGAACATCTTGCACAGCGTTCGGATATTCAAGTGATTTGGGCAACTGGAACTATGACCTACCCAGAAACCATTGAGGAATTAAAGAAAAGGGGTATTTCTTGGCAGCGTCCTCAGTGGCGTGTCCTGGAATATTTGAAGGACATGCCGGAGGCTTTAGCCTGCACAGACCTATATGTCGGCAGGGCTGGGGCAACTTCCCTGGCTGAACTGATGGTTGCCGGAATTCCCAGCGTGCTAATTCCATATCCTTACGCAGCGGAAAATCATCAAGAACATAATGCTCAGGCACTAGCCCAAGCTGGCGCAGCTCAACTTATCTTAGACTCGGAATGTGATGGTGAACGGCTATGGAAAGACGTTGATAAACTTATTTCTGAACCAACACGTCTAGCTAAAATGGGATCGGCTGCCCGTAGCTTGGCTCAGCCAAATGCTTTAAATAGAATCGTAGATCTATGTCTAGAGACCGCTTGGCGGTGATCGTGGTTCGATATTCGTGGTTCGTGGTACGAAACTCCCCACTCCTTGGCTTAGCCTAATGGCTTAAAACATTGATTATCGACTACTTTGCACAGAAATGTAGTTCGGTTATTCGCGTTCGAACCACGAATATCGAATATCGAACAACGATAATGTTCACACCTTTTCGCTCCTATGCATAGCATATGGCAGGAACAAAGGAAAGGAGTGAGCATGGTGTGGCCAAGGCGAAAAATACAACTGGTTGCTTCTGCTGCGGCTCCAGGAATTGGTGGAGTTCGGGCTATATTGAAGGGGAATCAGCTTGAATTTACCGAGGTTGAGCCGATTACGGGGAATTTAAGCCATGAATTTTCGGAACGGTGGATGGAGAAGCCGTTTGATGCTGCTTCCATATCTGATTCCGATCAATTCAGCCCCGTAACCGAATTGGTATACTGGCCTAAGAAGCAGAACGATGATTCCTGGCGAGATACCATACTTGAACAAGGGATAAAACAACAATCTGTTCAATCGTTAATACATAATATTTTGGAGGATGAACTAATTTTATGGGTTTCAGAACCGACAGTCCTTTTTAACGAGCGCCCCTTGTTAGGGCATATCTTAAAAGAAGCTGGGTTTGAACCAACGATACTCTGGCCAAGAGCCGATGGACGATGGGAATGTGAGCGGAGGCAAGGACTACATTGGCTGATTCCAGAGTCCTGGCTAGTAGGGCTTATGGAGAAAAGCACTTTGGGAAGAGGAACGATAGGGAACAAAGAGGAGGAAAGGACCTCGTGGGTGGTTCGTGATACTCGGATTGACTTTTATCGTTCGAAGGATGGTCAAAAATTCATAGGTCACTTGCCACGTTGGCCAGAATTGAACCAAGAAGAAATGGCTGCTCAATGCATAGCTAAGTGTATAGATTTAGGTGTTTCCTGGTTAGACATAAGGCTAGCTTTAAGCTCTATTTGGAAGAACATAACAATGGTAAATAACTTGAGGTGGAATAGTCATGATTTTGGATGGAATGCCGGGGCGTGTCGAGAAGAATTATCCTCTGAATCTATTGAGCACGTGGAGGATTGGTGGGCCCGCTGAGGCTGTTTATTGGCCTGAAACTGTAGAAGACTTGTCAAGTGTATGGAAGAATGCCCAAGAGGCAGAAATTCCCGTGCGGCTCATCGGTCGGGGGTCTAATGTTCTCTTTCCAGATGAAGGACTGCCCGGAATAACCTTAGTGACTACTTCCCTACGCGGAATTAGCTGGGGGGATTACACAGTTCGAGTTGAAGCTGGGTATACATTAGCTCGTTTAGCCCAAGAAGCAGGAGAACGTGGCTGGAGCGGCCTAGAGTTTGCCCGGGGCATCCCTGGGTCGGTTGGGGGGGCAATCATGATGAATGCTGGTGCCCATGGTGGTGAAATGGCTTCTCGTATTCTCAGTATTTCCACGCTTTGGGCGGACGGAAGTATTAGGAAATTAGAGAGATCACAGTTCGAGTTTGCCTATAGGCACTGCTCTTTGCGCGGTAAAGCGTGGGTCTTGGAGGCTCAGCTTATGTTTTCTCCAGGAAATCGTGAGCAGATTTTACACCACATGAAAGAAAACTTAACTAAACGTACGGCTAATCAACCACTTGAAGAGCCTAATGCAGGCAGTGTTTTTCGTAATCCTCCTGGAGATTCTGCAGGACGATTGATTGAGGCCGCTGGTTGGAAAGGTAAGACCATTGGCGGTGCAAAAGTCTCAGAGAAACATGCTAATTTCATCGTGAATACGGGAAGGGCCAAGTCTAAAGATGTACTCGCCTTGATAGAAGCCATTGTATTGGATGTACAAATAAAATATGGAATTACATTGCAAACAGAGGTAGAGAGTATCTTAACTGGAAATCGTGGAGCGTGAATGGGGGAAAGAATATGACGATGGATCGCTATGTTATTACCGGAAAACAGCGGTTGGAAGGAAGTATTCGGGTAAGCGGGGCAAAGAATTCTTCCCTTCCCTTACTGGCAGCAACTCTTTTAGCTGAAGGGACATCCAGCTTGTTAGAAATCCCAGAGTTAGCAGATATTAAACATATGATTGAGGTGCTTGAGCATCTTGGCTGTAAGGTAGTGCGTCAAAATGAGGCAATGCTTATTAATGCAGGCGGATTAGAATCTTGTGAAGTTGATGAAGCACTTATGCGGCAAATGCGAGCTTCCAATCTTATTTTAGGTCCTTTACTAGCCCGCTATGGACGAGTAAAGATTTCTCGACCGGGTGGGTGTGCCATTGGTTCACGTCCGATGGATCAACACATCAAAGGGCTGCAACTTCTTGGCGTAAAGGTTAAGGAAAAGCATGGCTATATTGAAGCTAGGGCGGACCAGCTTAGGGGAGCGGATGTCTACTTAGATGTCCCGAGCGTAGGAGCCACGGAAAACATTATGATGGCTGCAGTTTTAGCCCAAGGGACTACGGTCATCCGAAATGCAGCCCGTGAACCGGAAATTGTCGATCTCCAGAATTTCTTGAACAAAATGGGAGCAAAAGTACGGGGGGCAGGAATGGATGTCTTAAGAATCGACGGGGTAGACGCACTCCATCCTGCTGAACACACTGTGATACCTGATCGAATTGAAGCAGGTACGCATATGATTGCAGCAGTTATGACTAAAGGGGATGTGGTTATTGAAAATGTTGTCCCTGAACATTTAGAACCAGTAATAGCTAAGTTAAGGCAGGCTGGGGCATCTATAACCCTCTTAGATGATTCAATTCGTGTGCAGCAAGGAGGAGGGATTCGAGGGGTAGATATTAAGACTATGCCTTACCCTGGATTTCCAACAGATATGCAGCCACAGTTTATGGCTATGCTTTCTAGCGCAGAGGGAACTAGTATTATAACCGAAACGATCTTTGAAAACCGATATCAACATGTCGATGAGCTGCGTCGCATGGGAGCCCAGATTACCGTTGAAGGAAGAACCGCGATAATTCGCGGAGTAGAAACCCTTGAAGGTGCTTTTGTGGAGGCGACAGATCTTCGGGCCGGGGCAGCGCTTTTCCTAGCAGCCTTAGCTGCAGAGGAAGCAACCGTACTCGAAAAGGTAGATTATATAGATCGTGGATATGAGAAATTAGAAGAAAAATATTGTCAATTGGGAGCAAAACTACTGCGTGTTTCAAACAAAGGTAAAAGTGAGACACATTAAACTTCAACCTTGAATTTGGTTTTAGAGAATTATACGAATAGATGCTTATTAATTTAAATTTTATTTTTAAAAATTTCAAAAAAGGCATGTACAGAATAGGACTGTATTCGTTATACTTGGGAGAAGGAGGAAAACGCCACAATGGAACCCAAGAAAATGAATACGTCCTTTTTTTATGTCTCAGTTTTAACGATTCTGCTATCCCTGGGCTTGGCGCTCTTTTTGCGCTCGAATGCTTTTGCTATTCAGAATGTTAAGGTTCAGGGGCTTAGTCTAATCTCAGAAAATGAAATTCTAAAACTATCCGACGGAATTCAGGGACAAAACTTGTTGCTCTTTGATCGCAAGGCCCTTGAATATAAAATTTCCTTACACCCACTTATACATAGTGTGCAATTCCAGAGAAACCTTCCTCAGACACTCGTTATTCAGGTGAAGGAGAGAACTCCGGCAGCCTTGGTAGTTGTCCCAAAGGGGATCTTGGAAGTCGATGCGGAAGGGACCTTTCTAAGGCGTTTGGAGAGTTGGCCCAAAAATAATTACCCCGTTATTAGCGGAATCGAACTCCCGGATACAGTAGGACCGGGACAAAATCTTGAGAGTCCTCTTCTTGCCGCAGCACTTCGTTTGCTGGGACAAGCTTCACCCCAATTAGTTGCTCAGATTGGAGAAGTGCACGTAAATGCGGTAGAACAGATTACTTTATTTCTGACGAGTGGTGTGGAAGTCCGACTAGGACAAGCTAATGACTGGATCGATAAATTAAATGCCCTCTATCAGCTCATAATTGATGAAGGGTATACGTCGATTCAACAAGGGGTACGCTATATTGATTTCACGGCGGCTAAGCCAGTAATTGGCCGCTAAGGTAGGAGGATTTTAGGTTTATGTGGTTACCGTTATTAGGCTTGGTTTTGGGATTGGCGATTGGGTATGTCAGCCCGTTTTCAGTTCCTATTGAATACGCCAAATACTTATCTGTTGGAATTCTCGCAGCATTAGACTCTGTTTTGGGGGGGATACGTTCTGCTCAAGAGGATCATTTCGACAGCACCGTGTTTTTGACTGGTTTCTTCAGCAATATGCTTCTGGCTGCCTTGTTGGCCTACGTTGGTGATCGTATTGGCGTTGATTTGTACCTGGCAGCTGTGGTCGCGTTTGGCGTGCGTATATTTCAAAACTTGGGGAGTATACGTCGGCACCTCATTAAAAAGTAGATTGAACGGTCTTGATTTTCTTGTTATCAATTTGTCATTACTTTACAGAAATTTTTATCTCTAAAAAAAAGGGTTAATGCATAAGGACAGAGAATTTGTAATGTTGTGTGCATTTAAGTGGGTAGAGTTTTAAATGTTTATGCATGTTCAACGACACACTTGGGCGTTGGACAGCACAAGTGAATATTTGTTATAACCTGTGTTTTTAAGGATATTGCAGGTAAGAATGAGCGAGGGGGTCAAAGCCTAAATGCTGGAATTTGATACAGACTTAAACCAATTTGCAGAGATTAAGGTTATTGGTGTTGGTGGTGGTGGAAACAATGCGGTTAATCGCATGATTAGCGCTGGTTTACAAGGAGTAGATTTTGTTACGGTAAATACAGATTCCCAGGCTTTACAGCTCTCCCGTGCAGGTGAGAAAGTTCAAATAGGGATAAAGTTGACCAAAGGACTTGGGGCAGGAGCAAACCCGGAAATTGGTGCTAAAGCAGCGGAAGAAAGCCGTGAAGAACTCGCTAAAGCCTTAAAGGGAGCGGACATGGTCTTTGTAACTGCAGGAATGGGAGGCGGAACTGGTACTGGTGCGGCCCCAGTCGTTGCAGAAGTGGCCAAAGAAATGGGAGCATTAACCGTCGGTGTAGTTACTCGTCCCTTTACTTTTGAAGGGCGTAAACGAGCTATGCAGGCGGAAAAAGGGATTGCCGAACTCAAAAGCAAAGTGGACACTCTGATCACAATTCCAAATGATCGTTTGTTGCAAGTAGTGGACAAGCATACTACTATCCATGAAGCTTTTCGAATTGCAGATGATGTCCTTCGACAAGGGGTACAAGGTATCTCGGATTTAATTTCAGTTCCTGGCTTAATAAATTTAGATTTTGCTGATGTCAAGACGATTATGTCAAATACTGGATCAGCCTTAATGGGTATTGGTCAGGCAACTGGAGAAAATCGTGCAGCAGATGCAGCTAGGAAAGCAATCTCTAGTCCGTTACTGGAAACCTCGATTGAAGGAGCTAAGGGCGTATTGCTTAATATTACTGGAGGAAGTAATTTAACTCTCTTTGAAGTAAACGAAGCTGCGGGAATCATTGAGGAAGCAGCAGATCCTGAAGCTAATATTATTTTTGGTGCGGTAATCGACGAGGATCTAAAAGATGAGATCAGAGTCACAGTGATAGCCACCGGATTTGACCAGCAGTGGGCTGGCTTTGGAGCTGCCCCTGGAAAAGTTCAGGAGAATATTATTAAGACAGTACCCAAAGAAGGGGAGCTGGATATTCCGGAGTTTCTTAGACGCAGACGTTAAAGAAACTAGTAAGTAATATAACGAGATGCAATTATTTTGTAATATGCGTTGAATTTTTACGACATAACGCTTTTTCATAATTGCATCTCGTTTTTATGTGGCAAACAAAGGTATGTCTCAGGGGGGAGTAAAATGGACGAAAAGATAATGAAAGTACTCAACAAAATCCTTGAGAATCAAACAACAATGACAAAACGATTAGATGCTGTAGAAACACTAAAGATAGAAGTACAGAATAACACAGAGAGTTTGGGAACCCTGAATGAAGATCTGAAAAAAACACCATGGGCTTGGAGAACCTGAAGGGTGATCCGAGTCTCTGATAGCAATTAAATGGGTAATTAGGTTTTGGTTTATCATCTAATATCTTAAACGTCAATAAATCGGGCAGATCCATTATTCGAAGGATCTGCCCGATTTATTTATAAAGTTCAAGACAGGTTTTTTATTACATGTTGTTACCATTCAAACCGTTGAATGACCTCATGTAAGTGAGCTGATGTTTTTGCTAATTCAGAAGAAATTGTGGCTATTTCTTGGGTCGAAACCATTTGTTGTTCGACCGTGGTTGCTGCTTGAGTGGCCCCTTCAGCAAATTGAACGGCGATTGTAGTCGCTTGCCGTTGAGTTTCTGCTAAGAGTTGACTTTGAATTAGAAGACTATCTGCATTTTGAAGATTAGCTTCTACTTTAGATGATGTCGCATTGATTACTTCGTCAAGAGATGTGATAGCTTGTCCGGCCTTTTCGATCACATCTTTTCCACGGTTTACCTCACCCATACCTTGACTGATATTACTAACCGTTGCATCAACCATAGTTTGAACCCCGGTTATCAGCTCCATAATTTGGCGAGAAGAATTGGCCGAACCGTCGGCTAGTTTTCGAACCTCTTCTGCAACAACGGCGAATCCTCTGCCATGTTCACCGGCCCGGGCAGCTTCAATTGCCGCATTCAGAGCTAATAGATTAGTTTGTTCAGATATGCCAGTTATAACTGAGATAATATCTCCTATTTTTTGTGCCTGTTCAGCTAAGTTTAGAATAGATTGATTCGCTTGTTCAGTGACTTGATAAATGATGCCCATCTCACGAATCGCTTCATTGATTGCCCGCGTTCCTTCTTGACTGGTTGTTTTAGCGGATGTAGCTAAGGAAAGAACTTCCTGAGTACTTGATAAGATGCTTTGGGAAGCGGATTGGATTTCGTCTACTTGTTTTTGAGACGCTTTCATTCCTTGAATTTGGTCAGTTGCGCCGGCACTAAACTCTTCTAAAGTAGCTGCTAAGGTTTCTTGATTTTCAGCAGATACATGAGCATGGGAGGCCTGGGTTTGGCTCATGTTTTGTGCTCGTTCGGAAAAAGAAGCCAGATCCATAATTATGGACTTCATACCCAAAGATACCTTGTTTACTTCATAGGATAAATTGCCTAATTCGTCATCTGAAGGTGCTTTGGCCAGAACCGTAAGATTTCCTTTAGCAATTGCTTTTGTTACTTTAAATGTTTCCTGAAGGGAAGTTGCTAATTTGTTTTTCAGCCAGACACTGTAAAAGATTTGTGCTCCTAGTGCAAGCATAGATGAAAGCATGGAAACAGTTGAAAAAGAACTCAGGCCAATCCAGGTTCCACCGAGAAAGAGAGTGGGCAGTACGCCTGTAAAAACTTGCTTCGTTAGTCGAACCTTGTGCAGGGGTATGCCTAAGCGTACAGCATAGGTATGCTCTCCGTGAACGAAAACTGGACTTGCAGCGTCAAGTAGCACTTCTCCGGTGTTGCGGTGATAAATCTGGGTAATTGGTTCGGAACATTGAGCGGCTCTTAACTCAATTTCATTGTTAAAATACATACCTTCTCGTAAACGATTTGAGTGCACTACTGCCAATCCCTTAAGATCACAGAGTAACAAATATTCATGGTTTTGGAGGTTTAGGTCAATGGCTTCTCTAATTGGTTTGCGGGCACTTTCCAAATCTTTAAATTGTGCTAAGATGCCTTCGAATTCTTTGGCAATACGAGTTATAGTTTCTAATCCATGTTTCTTCTGAGTAAAGCCTATGGATACATTTTTTGACATTAAAAAACCGCCTTTATGACTTGAATTACAATAGTTGACATTAATCTAAGAAGACGTGAATATAGGAACAAAATATTTGTATAAAATTACTAATACAATACCATGAAAGAATTAATTCTTCAATGAAATTGTTTGAAAAATGACGAAATGTTAATTAATTTCATCTTAAATGACTTAATATTATTTAAATTAATATTTATTGATAATTTTTATATTGTTAAACTTAGTTATGTCATCGTCAAGAGTCTTCTTCATCAATCAGAAGGGGGCTCTATTTTTTGTTAAGTAAAATGAACCTGTTTCGTAGAACCGACGGTTTCATTGGGACAGATTTTTTTGACATTATTTATAAAATTACTTAAGCAAAGGACTAAATATCATTGTTGTTCCGGATGCTTCCTAGATAAAAAACTACATCAATCGCATTAGTTTTCCTAAAATATCCATTTATACCCCCCTGAAAGCGACAGGTTTTACTTCATCTTTCAGATATAATTTTTTAAGAAGCATTATTGAAAGGGTGCACCAGATGGGCGTTGCAGAGACTTATCTCGATCTGGTTATTCTCATTAATGGGGGAATGGACACTCTTCTGCTTATCCTTCTAGGTCGACTTATCCACCTCCCGGTCCGACCAAGCCGAATCCTAATAGCTGCGTTGCTCGGTGAGGTTCCGGTCATTTTAGCGTGTTATTATGCGCCTCCATGGGCCATTTTATGTAAATGGTTTATTCCATTTCTTATGGTGGCAGTCGCATTTCCAAAACTTGGACCGAGGATCTTGCTCAGGGCATTCATTGGCTTTTGGCTTCTTTCAGCTGGACTTGGCGGTTTTCTGTATGCAGCATGGGGTTGGACTCAATTCGATAGCGGGCTAAGTGGTGAGCAATTAACCCTGGTCTTAAGTAATTTCTGGGTCCTTCCGGCAGGGGTAATACTATGGTGGGTTTTACAGTGCCTTTGGCAGCGATGGCAGGATAGGAAGTCGGTTCTGGAAAGAACTATCTACGATTTGGAAATTAACTTTGGTGGTGAAGAGCGTGGGATCGTGAATATAAGAGCGTTAATGGATACCGGAAATCATTTGCGAGATCCGTTAACGGGGTCCCCAGTTATTCTTCTAGAAGAGGAGGTTGCCGCAAGTGCTATGCCGGATAGTATTCGGGCATTCCTAGATATCCCTTGGAAGGATTACGCAGACCCTTGGCCCCTACTATGGAAACTCAACCCGAAATTAGTAAAACACCTTGTTTTTATCCCTTTTCAAACCATTGATACCCAGAGTTGGCTGCTTGGGATAAGACCTGAACGTGTGACCTGTTTTAGCAAGAAGGGATCTCAGCAAATCCATGCTACGGTAGCACTTGTCAAGCAAGTGTTAAGTTCAGAGGGTGAATACCAAGCGTTACTACACCCAGAACATGTGCAGAAAGGTGGAGATGGATAAATGAAGTGGTGGAGTAATGCTCAAGGTAAGGTTAGACGCCTGTGGGTTATCTTCGTTCAAAAAATCTTTGGAGTTAGCGGAATTTATTATGTTGGAAGCAGTGAAGCCCTACCGCCACCACTTAACTCGGATGAAGAAGGAGTCCTGCTAGAGCGTTTAGAAATGGGAGACGGATCAATACGGGATATTTTAATTGAACGTAACCTTCGTCTTGTAGTCTATATTGCACGTAAATTCGAAAACACCGGAATCGGGATCGAAGATCTGGTTTCTATAGGTACTATCGGACTTATTAAAGCTGTCAATACCTTTGATCCTCAGAAGAAAATTAAGCTGGCAACCTATGCCTCACGGTGTATTGAAAATGAAATATTGATGTATCTTAGACGTAACAATAAAACTCGATCCGAAGTCTCCTTTGATGAGCCTTTAAATATTGATTGGGATGGAAACGAGTTGCTTTTATCCGATGTTTTAGGCACGGAAAATGATATCATTTCCAAGCCTATTGAGGAACAGGTAGACCGTCAACTCTTGCATTTAGCAATGGGGAGGCTGACCAATAGAGAAAAGGTCATCATGGAATTAAGGTTTGGTTTGGATGATGGAGTAGAGAAGACTCAAAAAGAAGTAGCGGATCGTTTAGGAATTTCGCAGTCCTATATCTCCCGACTTGAGAAACGAATTATTCGTAGATTACGTAAAGAATTTTGTCGATTGGAATAACCTAAACAGTCTTAGGGCATACTTCCCAACAGAATTTGCTTGGGGGGTGCTCGTAGTTTGGCATTGAATAAAGTTGAGATTTGTGGAGTGAACACCTCAAAGTTGCCTGTGTTATCCAGCGCGAAGATGAAAGAGCTATTTGTGATTTACCAAGCTGGAAACCGCAGTGCCCGTGACAAACTAATCCATGGGAATCTCCGCCTTGTTCTTAGCGTGATTCAACGGTTTACGAATCGTGGAGAATATGTGGATGACCTTTTTCAAGTTGGATGTATCGGGTTGATGAAAGCTATTGACAATTTTGATCTTGGGCAGAACGTCAAGTTCTCTACTTATGCTGTCCCAATGATTATTGGGGAAATTCGTCGGTATTTAAGGGATAATAATCCGATAAGAGTAAGCAGGTCTTTGCGTGATATTGCCTACAAGGCGCTTCAGGTTCGAGACCAGTTGGTAAGTGAACGGTCATGTGAACCAACCGTAGCGGAAATTGCCCATAAACTCTCTCTACCACGTGAAGATGTTGTTTTTGCTTTAGATGCTATTCAAGAACCAATTTCTTTATTCGAGCCCATTTACCATGATGGCGGGGATCCGATCTTTGTGATGGATCAAATAGGGGATGATAAGCAGTCCGATACTGGCTGGGTTGAAGGCCTGGCTGTGCGAGAAGCTTTGCGTCGTCTAAGTGAACGAGAGAAACTTATTTTATCACTGCGGTTTTTCCAGGGTAAGACCCAAATGGAAGTTGCAGATGAGATTGGAATTTCTCAAGCTCAGGTTTCCCGTCTTGAGAAAGCTGCCATGCAGCATATGCGAAAGTTCGTGTAACCCGATGTGCGAGGCACGAGGCTCGAAGTTCGATGGGGGACTAGTGGGCATCGCAGCATCTTAAAAACGCTTGGTAAGTGTGATGGGTAAAATAATCAGATGGCCCATGCTATTTAGAGACTCTCCCTCATAGTATGATATATGAAGTACGATGCACATAAAGTGTATAGTAGGACCTATCTCGGGGCTGGGCTTGATATTCGAACCTCGAACATCGAGCCTCGAACCTCGCTAAAGGGGGGGTGGCAATGAGGGTCTCGGATTTAAGATTACTAGATATAGTGAATGTAAAGGATGGTCGAAGGCTAGGGCCAATCAAAGATCTGGATTTAGATTTAGACCGAGGTGTCGTTAAAGGAATTATTGTGCCAGGATCCTCACGAAGCTGGGGGCTATTTGGCAGTCCAAAGACAGAGGATTTTTTTGTTCCATGGGATCACGTAAAAAAAATTGGAGTTGATGTCATCTTGGTGGATGTCAACGACTTGCCAGAATTCAATACAGAAAATGAGGATCGACGCTAATCCCGAATTGGAAAAGCATAAACCTTTGTTCTCGCTCGGGGCAAAGGTTTATGTCTATTTGTATTTCTAGGGACTTAGATTAAAAGAATAGTCGCATTTCCGGTTATACTAGGACTTTTGGAGGTTTGTCCTTAAGGGTATTAAATGATATATTAAATGTAAACTGAAGGAGTTAAACGAATGAGCTGGGAATGGCACAATAGTGGTAGTTTAAACTACCTTACTGTTCCAAAATGGCAAGCTGAAGGTATTGACTTGGGGTTTTCAACTCGTGTTGGGGGAGCGGGCATAGTTCCCTATGATACATTGAATTTAGGGCTCCATGTTGGAGATGATTCGAACGTCGTTCTCGAAAACCGCAGGCGTTGGTTTGATCAATGGGGAGTTCCCTGGACTAGGGTAGTAGTGGGAGAACAGGTTCATGGGACTGATGTGACATGGGTTAAAGAAAAAGACGGGGGACGAGGCGCGAGGGAATTAGAGACGGCGATTCCAGCCGTCGACGGGTTAGTAACCCAAAGTTCTCTTGGCCTAATGGCTTTTTTTGCAGATTGTGTTCCTCTCTATTTTTATTACCCAGATCTTAAGGCAGTGGGAATTGTACATGCAGGGTGGAAGGGAACTGCCAATAAAATCGGACAAAAAGCGCTAGAATGTTTCGAAGACGCTGGAGGTCGCACGGAAAATGCCTGGGTAGCGATTGGACCAAGCATTGGTCCATGTTGTTACGTTGTTGACGAACGGGTAGCTCTGCAATTTAAGTCCAACTTTGATAAAACCCCGTTTCTTCGTCCCCAAGAGGATGGACATTACTTGCTTGATCTATGGGAAGCTAACCGAATGGTGGTCTTAGAAACAGGAGTTCGCCCGGAAAATATTAATGTTGCTGCAATTTGCACCGCAGATAATCCAGAATGGTTTTTCTCCCATCGTCGAGATGGTGTCCGGACAGGGCGGATGGCAGGATGGATCCGAGTGCGAAGTACGAGGTGAGATACTCGAGGCACGAGAGATACATAAGGCGGGGAATAATGAACTTTCGTCTAACCTTAAGTACAGACGAGTTCCAGGACAAAGCGGCTAAATATTCAAGGAACCATGCACGATGCATGTGCTAAATGTTCGAGAGAACCAATTCGAGCTTCGAATATCGAACATCGAACATCGATTAGGGGGGTGGGTCAGTGGCAACAGTCTTAGTGGTTGATGATGAGGAACCGATTCTTGAACTTCTTACATTTAATTTAGAGAAGGAAGGGTATCGTGTATGTGTAGCAAAGGATGGTCAGGAGGCCTTGGATTCTGTTGAGAAGGAACAACCTCATCTTATAGTGTTGGACCTTATGTTGCCGGGAATGGATGGTTTAGAGGTTTGTCGAAGAATTCGCTTAATTCCTAAATTCCAGCAATTGCCCATAATCATGTTAACTGCCAAAGGTGAAGTTATTGATAAGGTCCTAGGCCTTGAGCTCGGGGCCGATGATTATATGACAAAACCCTTTAGTCCTCGTGAATTGTTAGCTCGAATTAAAGCGCGTTTGCGCAGAATCAATTCGTCTGAGGAGGCAGATTCTCAGGTTATACGGGGGGAATTGAGAATTGATGTAAATGGGTTCCGTGTTTATGTGCGGGGTGAGGAGACCGAATTAACCCCCAAGGAGTTTGAACTTCTGCGTGTCTTGATGACACATCCTGGTCGGGTTTATTCCCGGGATGATTTACTAGAGCGAATTTGGGGATATGAATATGACGGGGATACCCGTACAGTTGACGTACATGTTCGTCATCTGCGCTTAAAAATCGAAAAGGATGCTTCGCATCCTGAGTACATTGAAACGTTACGCGGAATTGGCTACCGCTTTAAAGGATAGTAGATATGAGTTTAAAATGGCGATTAACCGGATTATTCCTGGGTATGACTGGGCTTTCCCTGCTGCTATTCTGGGTGGGGGAAAGCGCGAGGCTGGTAACCGGAGAGCAACAGAGTATAGGAGTTATTACCCTTGCGCTGCTTTTACCTGCTGGAGTCGTCTATTTCTTCACTAGCCAGCTAACACGTCGAATGGAAAAACTTCACTTTGCAACCCAACGAATTGCTCGAGGAGATTTTGGGCATATTGATTTATCAGATTCTACGGATGAATTAGGACAATTTACTGTGGAGCTCAATAGTCTTTCCCGTCACGTCGAGAAGATTGTTCAGAATGGTACTCAAGAAGCACAAAAAATGGAGGCAATTTTGGCAGGGATGCAAGAAGGTGTAGTAGCTGTAGACCATGTAGGGCGAGTTGTCTTAGTGAATACTGCAGCTGAGAAGATTTTTGAACGAGAAGGTACTGTTCGAGAATTGGAATATCTCATGGAGCTAACCTGTGACTTAGAGCTAGAGCAACTAACCCGCAAGGTGCTTTCGGGGCAACCTTCAGCAACGAAAGAATTACAAATTGCGCAAAAGACAGTGCAAAGTAAGATAAATCCCATTTTAACGGAGCAGGGTCAGTCACGAGGGGCGGTCATTGTTTTTCATGATGTCACAGAGCTTCGGCGACTGGAACAAATGCGTACAGAATTTGTGGCCAATGTTTCCCATGAATTAAGAACTCCCTTAACCTCGATTAAAGGGTTTGTAGAAACACTTCTCGATGGAGCTGCAGATGATCCCTCGTTGCGGAATCGATTCCTGAATATAATTCAAGCAGAGACTTTACGCTTGCAACGACTCATTGAAGACCTACTAACATTAGCCCGTTTTGAAGGACAGGAAAATCGGATGCAAGTGAGTTCTAGTAAGGTGAGTTATGTACAAAAAGCGTACAATAAGATTAAACCAGTTATTCTAAGTATAGCTCAAGCCAAAGGAATTCAGGTGGAAGTAGAGCTGCCGGAAAACTTGCCTCCGCTTATCATAGGCGAAGATTTATTAAGTCAGCTTCTCTTAAATCTTTTAGAAAATGCAGTCAAATATACAGCATCAGGTCGAGTCTGGCTGCATGCACAAGTAGGGCCCAAATATCTTCGCTTAGAGTTTGGAGACACGGGTTGCGGCATACCAGAAGATATTTTGCCAAGAGTCTTTGAGCGCTTCTATAGAGTGGACAAGGCCCGTTCACGAGAACAAGGCGGGACTGGACTTGGACTAAGTATTGTAAAACACATGGTTGAAGGTCTAGGAGGAAGTATTAGCGTAGATTCTAAGGTAGGAGTTGGGACTGTCTTTACGTGTATTTTACCAAGGGCGAAATCGTAGTTAGTGGTTCGTAGTTCGAACGTCAGATAGGTAATTCACTGGGGAGGACAAAATGGAGGGGAAAAGAAGAAAACAATATTATTGGTTTTGGGGTATACTGTTTATTGTTTTAGTAAGTGGAATTGTATGGTCTTATCGTTCTACTTATATTGCCGGAACAATCAAGTTTGTAACGGCTCAAACGGGAACCATTAACCATGAACACTCTGTAGCTGCAACGTTTGCTAATCAAGAATTACCAGTCATTGCACCGCTTTCTGGTAAGGTACAATACATAGCGGAGGATGGTCAGCGCATTAGGCGTGGAGAGCCAGCGGCTGTAGTTTTGCCTGAAGGGGCAGCTCCTGGAACAAAAGAAAGCCTACAGAACCAGACGATTACAGCGGCTATGGGCGGGCTGTTTTTTCGCCAAAGTGATGGCTTGGAAACAATTTTGACTAGCGAAAACCTAATCATGATGGATCTTAACAAACTACTGACTCAGACATCCCAAGTAAGGGTAGTAGGAGCAACTGCACAAGCAGGAGAAATCATTGGAAAGATTGTAAATAACCTCGTTCCTACAGTGGCCTTTCTTGAAATGTCGAGTCTTGACGGACTCTCCAATGGCAAGTCGATACGTCTAACGATTGCAAATCAAACGGTTAGTGCGAAAATATTACGCAAATCGGATCAACCCAAGGGAGTAATTGTTCAATTTCCTCACTATATAGATGGTACAACGGCCCAAAGACGGCAAGAAGTGACCTGGATCTACCGACCGCCAACGAATGGAATTCTAATACCGAAAACTGCATTGTGGACTCAGGGCGAGGAGCTGGGAGTTTTTCTCTGGAGTGAGGGGGTTGTAGAGTTTAGAAAGGTGAAAGTTCTTGACGAAGATGATGATATGGCCTGTATAGAGAATCTACCTAGTGGTATCCCTGTTGTAATAACCCCCCGTGAAGGTCTTGAGGGATTAGTAGCTAAGGTAAAAAATATCTAGACCAAGCTTCTAATTAGCAGGAAACCAACGGAAGCTTGTAGAATTTATGGCGAAGGAGATAGTCTGATGTTGGCAAGAGCGGGTATCGAGCAACGCTTGACTGAGGTTCGTCAGCGGATAACCCAAGCCGCTGCACGAAGTAAAAGAGACCCGAGTAGGATTCGATTATTGGCGGTTTCTAAGATCCAACCGATTTCTGTTATAGAGGAGGCTTATGGGGCGGGACAACGAGTCTTTGCAGAAAATCGGGTTCAAGAATGGCTGGAGAAAGCGCCTGCGCTGCCGGATGATTGCCAATGGCATCTAGTGGGCAGGCTTCAAACGAACAAGGTAAAGTATTTAGATCAGAACGTTGCCATGATCCATTCTTTGGATCGGTTTCCGTTATTGGAAACACTTAATGCACAAGGTGAACGACGTGGAATTGTTTGGGCGACCCTAGTTCAGGTGAATACCGCTAGGGATCCGGCTAAGGCAGGACTTATGCCAGAGGAAGTACCAGACTTCTTGAGTTCAGTTAGAGAATGCTCCCATGTCCGGGTTCAAGGGTTAATGACCATTGGTGCTTTAGGGGCAAGCGCAACGGAAACACAAGGGTTTTTCCGGCGACTTCGTGAGTTGCGTGATACTTTGCAGTCTAGAGTTTTTCCTGGAGTTGACTTGCAGGAGCTTTCGATGGGAATGAGTCAAGATTTTGAACTGGCTATTGAGGAAGGGGCAACCCTTATTCGTGTAGGTACCCAGATTTTCGGTAAACGTTAGTTATGGTTCAATGGAAGGGGAGGGGTTAATGAAGTGGCTAAATTAATTGATAAAGTGATAGGAATAATGGGATTTGCAGATGAAGAGCCTGACGAGGATATCTTTGAAGAGAATGAACGTGAAAAGGCGGCTCAAGAAGAGGTTCGAACAAGCCGGAAAAATGCTCCGGTTGTAAGCATACACACTCAAAAACAAATGAGAGTGGTTGTTATGGAACCAAATTCCTTCGAAGAGGCTCAAAATATTGCGGATCAACTTAAAACACGCCGGCCAGTTATTGTTAACCTTGAAAACGCTGAAAAAGTTTTGGCTAAACGAATCGTTGACTTCATAAGTGGGACAACCTATGCTTTAAATGGTAATATGCAAAAAGTAGGAAATGGTATTTTTCTGTTTGTGCCAAATAATGTGGATATTTCCGGAGAGATGCGTGACGAGCTGCAAGATAAAGGCTTGTTTTGGCCAAGTTCAAAAATAGGGAGGGATTAATATTCTATTCATCGGTCAAGTTATCAGTAAAGTGATCACTATTTTGATATACGCGATTTTTATTCGAGTTATTTTGTCGTGGTTTGGACCTAAATTATCACCTCACAATAATAAGTTAGTCAGTGTCCTCTATGACGTAACCGACCCAATCATTAAGCCGTTTCAACGTTTTCAATTTGGTAATGCAGGAATGACCGTAGATTTTTCTCCGATTTTCGCCATTTTTGCCCTTAATATTGCTCAGTGGCTTATTGGTCAGATTTTCTTCAGATGAAGAATTCAATTGATCGGAGTGTACTTAAATTCTGGGATGAAAAAGAAGCACGTTTAGAAGCAGCGCATTTGTTGGATCAGATGAACCTGGTGATGAATGAACAGTCTAAACAGGTCACCCCATTTTTAAGCTTTGCCATGCGAGAATGGACTGAATCAGTTCTACGTAAGGAACATCTCCCGTATTTAGCGGAGGGAGGATTTCCAGAAACGGAACGGGTTCGAATTGTTATAGGCCCTAAGGGGAAAATCTTAGATGTCAGGGACTCACAGATTTCTCTGCTCTGGGTACGTCCGACGGATCCCCGCGCACAACTGGAGCATCGGCAGATCCTAGGATCCCTTATGGGGTTAGGTTTTAGACGGGATGTCTTTGGAGATATTCAAGCGGGGCTGAAGGGTTACTATATCGCTACAACGTTAGAAATTGCCCCGTTTTTGTTAAATCAATGGACGCAGTCGGGCCGTGAGAGAATTAAGGTTACGCTCTTTGAAGGACAACCGGATTTGCTTCCTGATTTAGGTGAGGAGCGCCGTATTACGGTCAATTCGTCCCGCTTAGACGCAGTCATCGCAAGTGCTTTTAGAGTTTCGCGAGGGACAGCGCAGGAATGGATTACCCAAGGGAAGGTAAGAAGAGAAGGCCTTGTGGTGTGCAAAGCGGATGTAGAAGTGCAGCCTGATAATATGATCTCTTGCCGAGGGTATGGGCGTATCAAACTTTTGAAGCGTTCAGAGACCCGCAAAGAACGAATAGCATGGCAAATCGTACTTTTTCGGTCAAAACGGCAGTAGGAGGGATAAAATGGAGATGACACCTCTCGATATCCGAAATAAAACATTTCGCAAGGGAATTCGGGGCTATCAATGTGAGGAAGTGGAACGGTTTCTCGAAACTGTAAGTCAGGAATTCGAATCAGCATACACAGAGAACTTTGAACTGCGGGAAAAGACAAAAGAACTGGAGTCGGAAATTAGCCATTACCGTCAAATTGAAAGTACTTTACAGCAGACTTTATTGCTGGCCCAAAAAACTGCAGAAGAGGTCAAGGAGGCAGCGCATCGTCAAGCGTCACTTATATTAAGAGAAGCAGAGCATGAAAAAATGAGTAAAGTGTCTGAAGCACAACAAAAGTGGGAAGAAATACAGGAAGAGATCCAAGGCCTTTCCAGAAAACGAGATTTGCTACGGACACAACTTAAGTCTTTTCTGTTAGCCCACCTAGATTTGGAAACGTTACAAGAGAGAAACGAAGGTATCGCTTAGCGGTATTAGAGTGTTTGTTGCGAAGCTGTCTAGTTTCATGGTAAAATGGTCTACAGATGACTTTGAAGGAGAAGGATTTCATCAATGTATAGATTAATTAGTGAGATATCTCCGGACTTTCTCATTCAAGGATTTGGATTACATCAAGATGAGAATGAGATTTACGTCGGCAAAGTAGGGGGTCAAGAGGTTCAACTTATACCATCCATCCATAATTTACAGTCTGATAGTTTTCAATTAGATGAAAAGGATATTAAAATTTTTAGTGTTGGCTTTGCTGAGGCGGACCAACATTTTCGCTCCGGGGATATCTTAATGACCGGAAGTGATGACTTACTTGATCGTGCGTTTCGGGCCATGGATGAAATAGAGCAACGTGGAGTTGTCGTTAGTTTAACACCCCCTCAAGATTCTAAGCATTTATACGTATCTAAAGAACAACTCGATCCCTTTGTTCAAGAGTGGAGAAGCCGAAAGATTTCCTTCCTATGTCTTTGGATGGTCGACCCAATTGATTCGGAAGGACAAGCGAAACTTGTCACCATCTTACGCAAGGTTATTTTAAAGGATTAATAGTTATAATATACTCGTGTAACATAATCAAATTGTTTAGACACGTTGAAAAGGACAGTCTTTGTTAATTGAACTCAACAGCGAGCGGGAAATGGTGTGAGCCCGTGAGGAGTGACAAAGAGAATCCCCTTGGAGTGAAAGGCTGAACTATAGAGTAAGCCTTGTTCGGTTCGTCTCCGTTATAAGACTTCCGAGTGGCTATCAATAGCGACAAGGGTGGTACCGTGAGTATAATCTCGCCCCTTTTTTGGGCGAGATTTTTAATTGTTAGAGCAATTCATGAATTGCCTTACAAACACAGTTAATCAAAGGAGGACATCATCAATGGATTATCGTGATACATTAAATCTACCCGAAACTGATTTTCCAATGCGAGGAAATCTCCCCAAAAAGGAGCCGGAAATCCTCAAAGCTTGGGAAGATGAAAAACTCTATGAGAAGGTTCAGAAGGCACGTGAAGGTCGACCGAAGTTTATTCTTCATGATGGGCCGCCTTATGCGAACGGTGATATACATCTTGGGCATGCTATTAATAAGGTATTGAAAGATATCATTGTAAAATACAAGACCATGATGGGTTTTGATGCACCTTATGTGCCGGGATGGGATACCCATGGCCTTCCTATTGAGCAACAAGTCATTAAGAAATTAGGAGTAAACCGTCATGCGGTATCAACTCTGGAATTCAGGCAGAAATGCAAAGATTATGCGGAGAAATATGTCGGGATTCAACGAGAAGAGTTTAAGCGTCTCGGAGTACGAGGGGATTGGGATCATCCTTATCTAACTTTGCAAAAAGAGTACGAGGCTGCTCAAATTGGGGTCTTTGGGGACATGACTAAGAAAGGGTACATTTATAAAGGGTTAAAGCCCGTCTATTGGTGTCCGTCTTGCGAGACGGCTCTGGCTGAGGCTGAAATAGAATATGCAGACAAGCCTGCCACAGCAATTTACGTAAAATTTGCGGTGCGCGATGGCTTAAGTGCTCTTAACGATGATAAAACCTTTATCGTTATTTGGACGACCACCCCTTGGACCCTGCCAGCAAACCTAGCAATTAGCGTACATCCGGAGCTAAAGTATGCGGTCGTCACTGTTGAACAAGAGCATTGGGTGGTTGCTGAGGGAATGTTAGAGTCTCTTCGCTCCTTGTGGAAGTTAGAACTGCCCGTTGAAAGGACTCTCTCTGGTAAGGAACTTGAAGGGGTTATTTGTAGAAATCCTCTCATGGACAGAGATTCTGTTGTGATTTGCGGAGAACATGTCACTTTGGAAGCTGGTACAGGCTGTGTTCACACGGCACCAGCCCATGGAGAAGACGACTTTTTAGTTGGAAAGAAATATGGTTTACCTGCCTTGTGTCCGGTGGATCACCAAGGAAAATTCACCTCAGAAGGCGGTGCCTATGTCGGACTTAAAACGGGAAAAGCGAATCCTGTTATCGTAGAGGACCTTCAGACTACCGGAGATCTTGTACTTGAAGAAACCATCGAACATAGCTATCCTCATTGTTGGCGCTGCAAGAGCCCGATCATCTTCAGAGCAACAGAACAATGGTTTGCCTCTATAGATGGATTCCGAAAAGAAACCTTAGAAGAAATTGAGAAGGTTCGCTGGATTCCTGCTTGGGGAAGAGATCGGATCTATAACATGATTGCAGACCGGGGAGATTGGTGTATCTCCCGACAAAGGACCTGGGGGGTCCCGATTCCTATCTTCTACTGTGAAGATTGCGGAAAAGTGTTGGTGAACGACCAGACCATTTCAAAGGTTCAGGAGTTTTTCCGAAAGGAAGGGTCAGATGCTTGGTTTGCCCATTCTGCCATGGAACTGTTGCCAGAAGGGACCGTTTGTGACTGTGGAGGTACAAAATTCCGCAAAGAGACGGATATCATGGACGTTTGGTTCGATTCGGGGACAAGTCATGCGGGTGTTTTGAAGCAGCGGCCTGAGCTTTCTTGGCCGGCAGATCTCTACCTAGAAGGGTCTGATCAACACCGGGGTTGGTTCAACTCCTCTTTATCAACTTCAGTGGCTGCTTTTGGTCAGGCGCCTTACCGCAATGTATTAACCCATGGTTTCGTTGTTGATGAACAAGGACGTAAGATGTCAAAATCCCTGGGCAATGGGGTTGATCCGCTTAAAGTTGTTCAAGAACTAGGTGCGGACATTCTGAGGCTTTGGGTTAGTTCCGTTGATTATAAGAATGACGTGGCGGCTTCCCCCCGTATTATGAAGCAAATGTCTGAAGCCTATCGGAAAATCCGTAATACCCTGCGTTTCTTGCTTAGCAATCTAAATGATTTCGATCCTGCTAAGGACAAAGTTGCTTATCAAGACCTTCAGGAAATTGATCGGTGGGCTTTGCTTAAACTTTCTAAGGTCGTGGAACGTGTACTCCTTGGTTATGAGACTTATGAATTCCACTGGGCTTACCATACAATTCATAATTTCTGCACCATTGAATTAAGTGCCGTCTATCTGGATATTGTTAAGGATAGACTTTATGTTGAAGGGAAAACCTCGCTCCTTCGTCGCTCTGCACAGACAGTTCTTTATGAAGTCCTTGATGCTATGGTTCGTTTATTGGCCCCAATCTTGTCGTTTATGACAGAAGAAATCTGGCCATATATTCCAGGAGAAAAAACCACCGAAAATGTCCAAATGGCTGAAATGCCAAAGGTAAATTCAGAGTGGATGAATGAGAAAATTGCTGACCATTGGGATCAGATCTTAGAGTTGCGGTCGGATGTTTCCAAAGTTCTGGAAAAAGCTCGTCAAGAAAAATTAATTAATCATCCTTTAACTGCTCAGGTAGATCTTTATCCAACAGCTGCCCAGTTTGAATTTTTGACAAAGGTTCCAAACCTTGCTGAAATATTTATTGTTTCGAATTTAATTGTGCACGGGCCTCAAGAAGAACGACCTGAAGGGGTACAGGCTGCGGAAGGACACGAGGGATTGGGGATTCTCGTACAGCCAGCCAAAGGGGAAAAATGCGAACGATGCTGGATGTTTCATGAGGACGTTGGAAAGAACGAAGAGCATCCCACAATTTGCCCACGATGCAGTTCTGTTATTTCAGAGAAAAAATAACAGTAGACAATTTGAGTGAAAACGCATATTATTATGATAAGTTAATAGTTAATACCGAATGACACTAGCAGGAGAGATCTGATTAATTTCAGACGCCGAAGGAGAAATCCCTTGAAGTCGCTCTTTCAAGGGGGGAAGCTCTCAGGCAAATGTACTGCTAGAAGACGGGACTCTGGAGAGTTTCTTGTAAAAGAGAACACCAAAGGGGAAGCTGGCGACAGTGAATCTCTCAGGTTAAAGGACAGAGAAGGTGCGAATACGCACCTTCTCTGTCCTTTTTTATTGATTTTCTTTGGAAGGATTTCTCACGGGTTACATGAGCTATTAGGTGGAACGATAAACATAAACGTATATGACATAAGATTGTTTCTAATAACTTTTTTATAAACGTTTAGGAATCGGGATTTAAAGTTTCAAGGATTTATTTGGAGGAGGTTTAAATATGGCTGCTGAAGCAAAACGTACGCCGCTTTACGAAGAACACTTAGGGGCTAAGGCTAAGCTCATTGACTTTGGCGGTTGGGAAATGCCTGTTCAGTATGCTGGTGTTATTGATGAACATCATACGGTGCGTACCAAAGCGGGTCTATTTGACGTTTCCCATATGGGAGAGATTGATGTTCGTGGAGAAGAGGCTTTGGCTTTTGTCCAGATGCTGATTACCAATGACGCCAGTAAGCTTGAGGATGGCAAAATCCTTTATTCACCAATGTGCTATCCAAGTGGGGGTATTGTTGACGATTTGCTTGTCTATCGTTATAACCCACAACATTTTTTCCTAGTCGTCAATGCATCTAACGCGGATAAAGATTTTGCCTGGATGTTAGAGCAAGCTAAAAACTTTAATTGCAGCGTGGAGAATGTGTCGGATCAATACGCTCAACTTGCTCTGCAGGGACCGCTGGCAGAAATCGTTTTACAGCGTTTAACAACGGTTAATCTTGCACAAATTAAGTATTATACCTTTACACATGGAGACATTCAGGGGATCAGCTGTCTTATTTCCAGAACGGGATATACAGGCGAAGACGGGTTCGAAATCTATCTTTCTCCTGAGTATGGACGAAAACTATGGCAAAAGATCTTGGAAGTTGGAGCACCGGATGGAGTACAACCGATAGGTTTAGGCGCTCGCGACACGTTGCGTTTTGAAGCCCGTCTTCCTTTGTACGGGAATGAGTTAGGGGCCGAGATAACTCCGCTTGAAGCAGGTCTTGGAATTTTCGTTAAGTTGGATAAAGAAGATTTTATTGGTAGGGATATACTCCTTACTCAAAAGGAACAAGGGATACCGCGTAAGTTGGTTGGGCTTGAAATGATTGACCGTGGAATTGCCAGATCCCATTACCCATTACAAAAAGATGGGCAAGAAATAGGATTTGTAACTTCAGGTTCATTCTCTCCCACGTTAAATAAAAATATTGCTCTGGGATTAATTCGAGCTGAGTTAGCGATTCAAGGTGAGACCCTAGACGTTATGATTCGCGGAAAAGCAGTGAAAGCTAAGATCATTCCTTCCCTCTTTTACAAGCGAAGCACTTGATCGAGGCCCGAAGTCGATAGTTTTATAGCGAAAAAATGTGGATGACCCTTTATACCCTAGGGTAGGATAACCAAAAAATGAGGAGGCTGATTTTAATGAATCCAGTAGAATTAAAGTATAGCAAAGAGCATGAGTATGCACGAGTTGAGGGAAATGTAGTAACCTTTGGAATTACAGATCATGCGCAGCATAGCCTTGGGGATGTTGTATTTGTTGAGCTTCCAGATGAGGGCGCAACAGTAACCGCTGGAAAATCTTACGGCACCGTGGAATCAGTAAAAGCAGTTTCGGATATCGTTGCTTCGGTTAGTGGAAACGTTGTTGAAGTCAATACTCAGGTCATGGATTCTCCAGATTTACTTAACTCTGATCCCTATGGAGAAGGCTGGCTGGTTAAAGTCGAAGCAGATGATTTATCCTCGCTGGATGGTATGATGACAGCTGATGAATATGAGACGTTTTTAGCACAGGAGGATCATTAGAATGAACTTTATACCGAATACGGACAGCCAAAATCAACGGCTCTTAGCCCGTATCGGGGTTGAGTCTGTTGAGGATCTTTTTGCAGATATTCCAAAGGAAGTACGTTTGCAACGTCCTTTAGCGATTGCTGGTGGAATGTCAGAGCAGGAATTAGTCAAACACGTTAAAGGGTTAGCTAATCTTAATACAACGGTAGAAGGATACAGCTCGTACCTTGGTGCCGGAGCTTATGAGCATTTTATTCCAAGTTTCGTCGACCAATTATTGCTGCGTTCTGAATTTTATACGGCCTATACACCCTACCAACCAGAGATTAGCCAAGGAACGCTTCAAGCAATTTATGAATATCAAACGTTAGTCTGTGAATTAACCGGCATGGATGTAACGAATGCCTCGATGTATGATGGTGCCTCGGCCTTAGCAGAGGCAGCTCTGATGACCTGCGACGCAACACGACGGGAGAAAGTGCTTGTCTTGCAAACCATACATCCGGAATATCGAGACGTGCTAAAAACCTATCTGCCCCCTCGTGGAGTAGAGCTTGTTGAAATTCCTTTCCAAAATGGGGTTATGGACCAAGGCGCTTTTGAAGCTGCTCTTCAAGAAGATATTGCAGGTGTACTCGTTCAAAACCCGAACTTTTTTGGAAACCTTGAAAAGGCCCAGGACATTGTGCAGCTTGCTCATGCCAAAGGAGCATTAGTGGTTATGTCAGTCAACCCGGTTTCCTTAGGATTGCTAAAATCCCCAGGTGAATGTGGTGCAGATATCGTGGTCGGGGAAGGACAGCCCTTTGGCAATCCCCTAAATTTCGGAGGACCTTATTTAGGATTTCTCTCCTGTAGAGATAAATATGTACGTCGGATGCCAGGTAGGATCGTAGGGGCAACGACTGACAAGAATGGGAAAAAAGGATACGTTCTGACCCTTCAGGCCCGGGAGCAGCATATTCGTCGAGAAAAAGCTACTTCAAATATTTGCTCGAATGAGGCCCTCTGCGCTCTGGCCTTCACAATGCATCTAAGTGCCCTTGGAAAAACAGGACTAAAAGAATTGGCGAACCTTAATTTGCAAAATGCTCATTACGCAGCGCAAGAGATTGCCAAGATCCCTGGAATGAGCTTAGCTTTCTCTGGACCGTTCTTCCATGAGTTCGTTATTGAGACTAAGCTTGAGCCAGCTAAAATTAACTCAGCTCTCCTAGAAGATAAAATTATCGGAGGGCTTGATCTGGCTCGTTTTTACCCAGAACTCAATCATCATCTTCTCTTCTGTGTAACTGAAACCAAGTCTAAAGCAGATATTGACCGGCTCGTGGCCAGACTGGGGGCAATTCAATGAAAAATCTTGAACCGCTAATATTTGATCTCAGTGCCGATGGCCGAAGCGCTGTCAGTTTACCTAAATGTGAGGTGCCGGAAGTTTCCGTTGAAACTCTGATTCCAAAGGATTTGCTCCGCCAGCAGGAGCCGTCACTTCCTGAGCTTTCGGAAGTTGATGTGGTTCGTCACTTTACTCGTCTTTCTACCTTTAATCATGGCGTAGACACAGGCTTTTACCCACTTGGGTCTTGTACGATGAAGTATAATCCAAAAGTGAATGAAATGTTATCCCGGCTTTCCGGGTTCACAGCCCTTCACCCCTATCAGCCTGAGTCCTTGACTCAAGGAGCCTTACAGCTTATGGCTGAACTTCAAGAGGATCTTTGCGAATTATCGGGGATGGATGGCTTTACTCTTCAACCAGCTGCCGGTGCCCATGGAGAAATGACTGGGATACTGATTATTAAAGCCTATCACGATCACCGTCAAGATACGAAACGCAAAAAAGTCATTGTTCCGGATTCTGCCCATGGAACCAACCCTGCAACAGCAGCAATGGCTGGATACGAAACGATTCAGATTCCCTCTAATGAACGAGGTGGGGTTGACCTAGAAGCCTTAAAAAAGGTCCTTAACGATGAAGTTGCTGCATTAATGCTGACAAACCCTAACACTGTGGGGCTTTTTGAAGAAGATATTCTAGAGATTACTAAGCTGGTTCATGATGCAGGCGGTCTCCTCTACTACGATGGAGCGAATACGAATGCAGTAATGGGTATTGCCAGACCAGGAGATATGGGTTTCGATGTTGTTCATCTTAATTTGCACAAAACCTTTGCCACACCTCACGGTGGTGGAGGACCAGGATCGGGACCGGTCGGAGTTAAGGACTTTTTAATCCCCTTTCTTCCAAAACCCATAGTGGTTCGAAGTGAGGACGGGACATTTACCTTGCAACACGATATGCCGCTTTCCATTGGAAAAGTGCGCTCCTTTTATGCGAACTTCTCGGTGGTTGTCAGGGCCTATGCTTATATTCGTAGTCTCGGCGGGGAGGGTTTGAGGGCAGCATCGGAAAGTGCAGTCTTAAACGCCAACTATCTTATGAGTATTCTTAAAGAGCATTATTTCTTACCCTTTGATCGGATATGTAAACATGAGTTTATTATTACTCCGAAAAACCTTAAATCCACAGGGGTGAATACTTTAGATATCGCAAAACGACTATTAGATTATGGCTATCATCCACCTACCATCTACTTCCCGATTATCGTTGAAGAGGCTATGATGATTGAACCGACAGAAACTGAAAGCATCGAAACCCTCGATGAATTCGCCCAGGTTCTGATTAAGATTGCAGAAGAAGCTCAAACTGATGCAGATCTGGTAAAAAATGCACCCTACACTACGCTGGTAACGCGCTTAGATGAAGTTGGTGCAGTACGTAAGCCGAACTTACGTTGGCGCAAAGAAAAGTAAAGGCAGGTTCCCCATCTAGTGAGATCCTAGAACAAAAAGCCACGAGTACCTAATTATGGTATTCGTGGCTTTTCGATTTATTAGATTTAACGTGAACTTATACCATTCTATGTCAACAATTTAAACAACTTGCAGGATTCCTGGCAAATAAGTTGAATACATTAAAGGTTGTGCAAAAAGTAACACTATTTAATTACAGTTATGGGGGTGATCGCATGCAAATCGAAGTATTACCGAGTACAGGTTCTCCACGAACGCCTTATTTAGAAGACAGATTAGTCATCGTGATTGATGTGTTGAGAGCGACAAGCACAATAGTAACGGCTTTGGCTAATGGTTGTCAGGCCATTATTCCGGTTCTTACCCCTGAGGAAGCGCTAGAAAAACGTTTAACTCTTCCGGGATCATTATTAGGTGGAGAACGTGATTCATTGATTATCGAAGGGTTCGATTTAGGGAATTCACCCTTTGAATATGTGCCTGAAAAAGTTGGGGGCAGAAGAGTCATAATGACAACGACGAATGGTACCCGGGCGATACGTGATTCTATTGCTGCACCTGTAATCTGGATGGCTTCATTTATAAATATGCAGAGTATTATTTTAGCTATATTAAGGGAGTTCGAAAACAGTCATCGATTAAAAGGAATTGTGGTTTTTTGTGCAGGTACTGAAGAACGCTTTGATCTTCCTGATACCCTTTGTGCCGGAATGTTAATCGATGCCTTAGGATCAAATGTTAAGCTCAACGATTTGGGCGAAGCCGCACGTATGTTGTATCATAGTTCAGAGGATCATCTTATGGATAAAATCCGTGAATCCTACCATGGTAAAAAACTTATTTCTCTGGGCCGCGAAAAAGATTTGGTGTATTGCTCGACACCAAACATTTTACCTATTGTTCCAGTGGTTAAGGATGGAGAAATAGTGTGGTTGACGGGGGACTAGAGTATTATCGTAAGGTTCAGACAATTTTAATTATTGTCTTTATTTCTAAATAATATGAAGAAATAATAATTTTTTTTCTAGTTTAAAATGAAGTATAATGGCAGAAAGTATATTATTTATACCTTCTGCCATCTTAATAAAACTTGGCATGAGTCAAGTTTTTTATCTTCGACGGTGGCATACTAGCATTAAGGGAGGTTGACTTCGATGGAAACGTTTAATGTTCCCGTTGGTATTTCTAACCGTCACATTCATTTATCGCAAGAACATATTGAAGCACTTTTTGGAGCAGGGTATAGTTTGAATAAAATGAAGGACTTGAGTCAACCTGGCCAGTATGCCTCTGAAGAGACCGTTACACTTATTGGACCGAAAGGCAAGATTCCAGGTGTTCGCGTTTTAGGACCTGCTAGGAAAAATTCACAGGTTGAACTTTCAAGTACGGATACCTTTAAGATTGGGGTTAGGCCGCCTGTTCGAGATTCTGGAAAGATCGAAGGAACCCCTGGTCTTGAAATCCAAGGCCCTAAGGGGCAGGTTCACCTTGATAAGGGTGTGATAATTGCAGCCCGACATCTCCACATGAACCCAGAAGATGGAAAGAAATATTCCTTAAAGGATGGAGATTATGTCAGTGCTATCATTCCTGGCCCTCGCGGAGGGGTATTAGATCAGGTTCTTGTTCGAATTAACCCCGATTATGCCCTGGATCTACATGTTGATACGGATGAAGGGAATGCCTTTGGTTTAGTCAATGGTCAGGAACTTGAAGTTTATTCAAACAATCAACGTATCTACCTGCAATCAGCCAGATAAAAGTATATCAAACAATACTATTTTGTAAATGTTTATCTTAAAGGGGCTTAAAAAGCCCCTTTTTTGTACTTATCAGACCCCTATGCCGCTTTGCGGCACCACTGATGAATGAAAATAGGTCCTTTGGGTCGGGCAGCTTCGCCCACATCCTGCAAGAAAGCTAATTCGTGCGAAGACAGTGTCTGCAAGAAGGGTAATCCGTGCGAAGACAGTGTCTTCCAGAAGGGGTTATCCGTGCGAAGACAGTGTCTTCGTGTGTCACCGCAGCATTCCGAGGCTCGCCCACTCGCCGGTGCGGGACTATCTTCAGCGGATAAGCATTCTTTGGAGATTGCCGCTTCAGCGAAAATGTATCCTACGCCGGTAGGGATTCCTTAAGGGATCACGGCTTCGGCGATACTCTATCCTACGCCGATAAGCATTTCTTTCGGGCTCGCGGCTTCGGCGATAGTCTCCGCCGGAGACTATCGTGCTGGAGACTATCGTACCGGACACTTTCGTGCCAAACCTCTGGGTAGTACCTGATGTGAACCCGTGGCTACGTTTCCCCGTACCGGCTTGTGGGTTTCACCGCCTCTCCATGCAATGGGTTCGCTTCTGTGGACAAAGCTGCCCTGCTTGCGGGTCTGGGGATTCTTCTGATTGTTTTGGAGCTTTTTAGCCAAGCTTTATAATACTAGTTCGTTTTTCAAATGGGGTACCCGAGTGGGTACCCCACATTTGTTAGAAGTAAGCTTTTTTAGAACTTAAGAATAAGCGAAATCAATTTCTTTGCAGTCTTAATTATGATCCGTGTAAATTTAAGTGACATGGGAACACTAAAATTGATGTTTTTTACGTGAGGTGAAATACGTGGCCGTTTCGGACGAAGAGGAAAAATCACGCATGATGCCTTCAACAAGTAAGGAAATTGTCGATCCCGTCAGTGTTTTGGAGTTAAAAGGGTTAAGAGAACAGGTTGTTTTATTGTCCCAGACTCTAGAGAAAATGAGATTGGCCGAATACATAGCGTATCTAAATAATCCTGGTCGCCTGCTTTGGTTCAATTTTTTAGTCGGTCTCTTGAGAGGATTGGGTACAGCCCTTGGGGCAGGGGTTCTTGCGGGATTTGCTTATTTCTTGCTAAAGCGGATAGTGGTGCTGAATCTGCCTGTTATCGGCGGATTTATTGCAGAGCTAAGTAGGTATGTTAATCAGCCATAGAGTGAACTCTAGTAGAAGTTCTGAAAGAGATAAATCGGGGGGCGATATTGTGGAAGATCAAGGAAAGTATAAAAAATTAATTAAGAGGCTCCATGAAGAAAAAACAGATGTTATGGAAACGGCAACAGAACTTTTTAACGGAGATATGAGAGAGTCTCTTGGCGAGTTATCCCTAGCAGACAATCACCCTGCAGATATTGGAACAGAAGTCTATCAGCGTGCTCGTGATGTAGCCGAGCATGATCGACTGCTCCATAGGGTTGAAGCAATTAACGATGCCTTAGAACGCTATCAAAAAGGAAACTATGCAAAGTGCGAACATTGCGGTCAAGAAATTCCTTATGAACGATTGGAATTACTACCTTATACGACAGTATGCACAGAATGCAGCCGCGAGGAAGAGAAAGAAGAGCAGCACTCGCTCTATCGTGAACCTGTGGAAAACGAACTCTTAAATCGTCCTTTTTCCAGAACCTTTAATGATGGTACGGATCGGGTAGAGTTTGATGGCGAAGATGCCTGGCAGGCTGTGGCTCGCTATGGAACCTCTGATACTCTTCAAGACTTAGGGACAAATCGAGATGTCTCGGATCCCAATGATACTTATGAAGATGCGGATGAAGTAATCGGCGCAGTTCAATTCATTGAAACAATAGAAACTCAGAGAGAACCAGAAGGGCGTCTCAATACGATTCACTACAGCAAAGAGCACGGACAGACTTAGCCACATTTTTTTTGACTGAGCAGATTCGCGGGATTTTGTGAAGTTGTCATCCTGAGCGTCAGCGAAGGATCTGGCTGCATTCGGAGAAGATCCTTCACGATGACAATTTAAGTATCCCCATCTGATGCTAAGATCGTCTTAGGTTTAATTTGCCCCGTTCCGAGCCCTGTGTTAAGATTAGGAAAAGAGCAGGGGGGTTAGACTGTTGTTGGTTTGGCTTGCAATAATAGGGGTATGGAGTATCGATCGTATATTTAAGGTTTTAGTACAAACGAATTTCATACTGGGAGAGTCTCTGAAAGTTATTCCTAAAGTATTCCATCTGACGTATGTCCTGAATCCAGGCGCGGCCTTTGGTCTGATGGCCGGCCAAACCTGGATTTTTGTAGTTACGGCGGTTCTAGTAGTGGGTGGTGTGATTTATGGGCAGTTTCGAATTCCTCATAAGGAAAGGGTAACACGCTTAGCCATAGGAATGATCGGAGGAGGAGCGCTGGGAAATTTGTATGACAGACTTGTTATAGGTCGTGTTGTCGATTATCTCGACTTTCAGATTTGGCCTTATGTTTTTAATTTTGCGGACAGTATGATTGTTATAGGGGTAGGGTTGCTGATGCTGGCCATCTATCGTGAGGAAAAAAACCAGGGTGAGTCTGCAACGGACGTACTTGATTAATAGAAGGGAAACCTAGGTTATCAAGGGGCACCTCGGTATTTTAATAATATGTATTGGCGGTTATGAGAGTGGAAAAAGGTTTTATAGAAACTATCGGTGAATCTATGGTCGAGGATTTCGATTTTGAGTCCGAGCAACAGGTGTCAGGGGAAGAAAACATGCCCCTAGGTCCTGCCGTTTCACTTAAGGAGACATTTGAGCTTACCGAAGGAATTCGCTTGGATGTGGGAGTGGCCGAAGTTTTAGAAAAGAGCAGGTCCTTCGTACAAGGACTCCTTGCCCAAGAATGCATCCGAGTCAATGGCTCTCCTAAAAAAGCAAATTACAGGGTGCGCGTAGGGGATAAGATTGAAGTCATCATCCCTTCTCCTCGAGAGGCAATCGCTGAACCTGAAAATATTCCCCTTGAGATTCTTTACGAAGATGAAGATGTGTTAGTTGTAAATAAGCCTCAGGGAATGGTGGTTCATCCGGCTCCGGGTGCCTGGACAGGAACCATGGTTAACGCTTTGTTATATCATTGTAATAATCTATCTGGAATCAACGGAGTGCTCCGCCCGGGGATAGTACATCGTATTGATAAAGATACATCGGGAATTTTGGTGGTAGCTAAGAACGATTCCGCTCACCAGGGTCTGGCTGCACAGCTCAAAGCCCATACAATGAAGCGACTCTACCTAGCATTAGTTCATGGGGTGATGGCGGAACCTTCCGGGACAGTTGACGCGCCGATTGGACGTGATCCAGCCGATCGAAAACGTATGGCAGTTGTGATGCAGAATTCTAAACTAGCAGTCACCCATTATACTATTTTGGAACGGTTCAAAGACACTACATACCTAGAAGTTCGATTAGAGACGGGGCGGACACATCAGATCCGTGTCCATATGGCTTATATAAAGCATCCAGTTCTTGGCGATCCAGTGTATGGGCCGAAGAAGGACCAATATGGCTTGCCTGGACAGATGCTTCACGCAGCCCATTTAGGGTTTGAGCATCCGCTCAACGGGAAATGGATGGAGTTCGATGCCCCTGTTCCTGAGACCTTTGCTAAGCTCCTTGAAAAATTATCATTTCAATCATTACATTGACATTTCGACAAAGCTAAAGTAAACTAGTTAAAAGTGTTATAGCCTTTAATGAAGTCCTGAGAGGCTTGGGAAGGCAGACGGAAGTTAGGGAGAACTGTCTGCAATTCAGACAGTTTTTTTAATACTATCAGAATCTGCAGACCAAGAAGATAAACTCTAAGGAAAGGAGCATGGCCTTGGAAGGAACAGTTAAGAGTAAAATTTTAGATTCAGATGGAATTCGAAGGGCGGTAACTCGGATCGCTCATGAAATTGTGGAGAAGAATAAAGGAACCAATAAGCTTGTCTTAGTAGGGATACGTCGTAGAGGGGTGCCGCTAGCGGAACGAATTCAACAGTATATTGAAGAGTTCGAAGGAGTAAAGGTTCCCCTAGGAATTTTGGATATCACCCTCTATCGAGATGATTTAAGTACAATTGATATCCATCCGGTTGTTCATGAAACGGATATTCCTGTCAGCATTGAAGGAAAAGCTGTGATTCTCATTGATGATGTGCTCTTTACAGGACGAACGGCGCGTGCGGCTTTGGATGCCACGATGGATATTGGACGGCCTGAGCGAATTCAACTGGCTGTGCTTGTGGACCGAGGACACCGAGAATTGCCTATACGAGCGGATTATGTTGGTAAGAACCTCCCCACCTCACGACGAGAAGTCGTCGCTGTACGACTGAAAGAAGTAGACGGGGATGAAGACGTACTTTTGCTAGAGCGAGATGACCCTAAGTGAATATAAGTTAAGCGAACGTTACCCTTTAAATGTTATCCAGTGAGATAACCAAGGGAGAGCGGGTAATAGGTTATGCCTATTTAAAATCCTCTCCTTCTTGGGACGAGGATTTTTTATATTTATAGGACTTTATAGGACTTTATAGGACACTGTAGTGTGCTAAGGAACCTGCATGAAGGGATGATTCCCTTAGACATTAGTAATAATAGACGTAAAGAAATTAGGGAGGTTTACGGATGAAATGGCAGCGTAAAGACATTCTGGCAATTGAGGATATGAGTGTTGAGGAAATACGCCATATTCTTCATACAGCGAAAGTGATGAAAGAGATTTTGATGCGCCCTATTAAGAAATTACCTACTCTAAAAGGAAAATCGGTCGTGAACCTATTTTATGAGGCAAGTACTCGAACTCGTACCTCCTTCGAAATGGCTGCTAAGGTATTAGGGGCTGATACAACAAGTATTGCAGTTGCTCAGAGCAGTGTGAGTAAAGGAGAAAGTTTATACGATACTGCAAAGACCATTCAAGCGATGCGCGCTGATGTTGTAATTCTAAGGCACTCAAGTTCGGGTGCTGCAAATTTCTTAGCAGATATCCTTGATCCGGCAGTTATCAATGCAGGAGACGGACAGCATGCCCATCCTACTCAAGCCTTATTAGATATTTTTACGATGCAGGAACATCTGGGAGAGCTAGAGGGCAAGAATGTCGTAATTGTTGGGGATGTACTGCATTCTAGGGTTGCGCGGAGCAATGCTTGGTGTCTTCAGAAAATGGGGGTCAATGTGACCTTTGCCGGTCCTCCGACTCTTGTACCTGCAGAAATGGCGGGTCTGGGAGTTAAACTAACTCATGATCTGGATAGTGCTTTACCCGGAGCGGACATTGTGATGGCTCTTCGCCTTCAACTTGAGCGCCAGAAGAGCGGCCTATTTCCCAGCCTTCGTGAGTACAGTCATCTGTATGGCTTGACAACAGAGCGTCTCAAGAAAACCGGAAAACAGAGTATTGTATTACACCCAGGACCGATGAATCGAGGCGTGGAAATTTCTGACGACGTGGCAGATGGTGTAGACGCATTAATAGAACGTCAAGTCACAAACGGTGTGGCTATTCGAATGGCTCTAATATATTTACTGATTGGAGGGTCAAGCAATGTGGTGGCTTAAAGATGTTTGGGTAATTGATCCGAGTCAAAAAATTTCATCCTCTCAGGATGTTCTTGTTAAAGATGGAAAAGTACTGGAAATATCCTCTTCAATGACTGAGGAAGAGGTTTTAGCAAAAGCCCAGGGCGAAGCTGTGGAAACGATCAACGGCAAAGGGAAGTTTGTTTTTCCGGGACTAATCGATGTACACACTCACCTGCGTGAACCAGGGCAAGAAGATAAAGAGGATATTTTAAGCGGATCCCGCGCTGCAGTGCGTGGCGGGTTTACAACGATTTTGGCCATGGCTAATACGCAACCTCCCCTTGATAGTCGAGCTCTAGTCGAATTCGTGCTCAGGCAGGGTGAACGTGCTGGATATGCTCATGTGCTGCCGATTGGAACAGTCACTAAAGGCATGCAGGGGAGCGAACTCGTTGAAATGGCAGACATGAAAGCAGGAGGAGCAGCGGCCTTTTCCGATGACGGTAAAAACATTCAAAATGCGGAAGTCATGCGCTTGGCTTTAGAATATGCAAAACTGACTGGCTTTCCGATAATCAGTCATTGCGAGGACAAATATTTGGCCGGAGAAGGTCTTATGCGCCGTGGATTGACTTCAGCCCGGATGGGGTTAAGAGGAATTCCAGCCAGTGCGGAAAGTGTGATTGTGGCTAGGGATTTGCTTATTGCTGAGGAAACAGGCGGGAAACTTCATCTGGCCCATATCTCAACGGCGGAGAGTGTGGAATTGATTCGACAAGCCAAAGCGCGGGGGGTCGATGTCACTGCTGAAGTTAATCCTCATCATTTGATCTTTTGTGATGAAGAGATAAGAATAACAGATACCGTCCTAAAAGTTAATCCACCCCTTGGTTCACCAAGAGATCGTGAAATCTTAATTGCAGGGCTTAGCGATGGAACCATCGATATGATTGCAACTGACCATGCTCCACACACCCAGGCAGAAAAAGCGCGGCCTTTTGCAGAGGCTCCCTTTGGAATTGCGAGTCTCGAGACTGCTCTGAGTGCAGTATGGCAGTATTTAGTGAAACCGGGCAAACTGTCCTTCGACCGGGTGATTGAGGCTTGGAGCGTTTCTCCGGCACAGCGCTTTGGTCTGCTCGGAGGAACATTAAAACCTGGAACGGCGGCGGATATGGTGCTCTTTGATCCGGATTTTACGGAAGAGATTGTTCCGGCTAAGCTGGTTTCAAAAGCGCGTAATACCCCCTTCTTGGGGAAAACAATGCAAGGGTTCCCAGTGATGGTGTGGGTAGAAGGACGACTTGTGCAGAGAGATAGAACAGTCCTATAAAGAAGAATAGTGGTGAAGAAGTTTCCGACTTAAGCGGTTAGATATATTTTTAGATAAAGAATCCGCAACGAAAGACTTTAGAGGAGAGAGGAAGTGTCGAAGGTGGCTTATCTAGTTTTCAAGGATGGGACAACCTTTGAGGGAGAAGAATTTGGCGATTGGGCGAAGAGCTCCAGCCAATTAGAAGAGCAGGAAGTAGTTTTTAATACATCCATGAGTGGCTATCAAGAAATGGTTACAGATTTATCCTATGCCGGTCAGATACTTGTCCTGACCCAACCTCTCATCGGAAATTATGGCTGGCACCATGAAGAGAATGAAGCTGATAAGACACGCTTGCAGGGACTGATCCTTCGGGAGCTTTCCGAGGGAGAGGGAAGCCTTCACGGAGAGGGATCTTTAGAGGATTATTGTCAACAACATGGGGTTCCAGGCTTAAAGGGAGTGGATACACGGGCTTTGACCAGGTACCTGAGGCAATTTGGAACTCTGCCGGGAGTACTGGTTCATACCAAGAAGGATGGACAGGAGTACTGGCTTAATTCTCAGAGACATAGCCCAACAGGGTTAAAAGAGCACTGGGCCTATAAGTCAACGGTTAAGGAGGCCTACGAAATACCGGGATCAGGTCCCTTGATTGCTGTCTTGGATTTTGGAGTGAAGCGAAATATTATTCGCAATCTTCAAGAGAAGGGACTGCGAGTTATGGTTTTCCCCGCTAGGTCGACGGCCGAAGAAATTCTTAAGAATCATCCTAGTGGAGTCGTTATTAGCAATGGCCCTGGAGATCCTGAGGAGTTGCCGGAAGGAGTAGCAACGGTCAGAGGTTTGTATGAAAAGCTGCCCATCCTGGGTATCTGCCTAGGGCATCAACTCTTGGCTCTGGCTGCAGGTGGAAAAACCTATAAACTTCCCTACGGGCATCGTGGTGGAAACCATCCCGTGATTGATATCCGTACAGGAAAAGCGACCATGACCTCTCAAAACCATGGCTATGCGGTGCAGGAAGAATCTTTAGAGGGTTCAGGTTTTGAAGTGACCTTACGCAACCTCAATGATGGAACAGTCGAAGGAATGGAGCATGGGAGTTATCCCATTCTATCCGTACAATTTCATCCAGAAGGTGCTCCAGGACCGGAAGAAAACGCGGAAATCTTTGATCGTTTCAGGGAGCTTGTCTTAAATTATTGTTCATCACGAAAGGGGAGGAGATAGCATGCCCAAGAAGGAGTGGAAAAAGGTTCTGGTGATCGGATCAGGTCCGATTGTGATTGGGCAAGCTGCTGAGTTTGACTACGCAGGCACCCAGGCCTGTCGGGCTCTTCGCGAGGAAGGGGTAGAGGTCATTCTCGTTAATTCCAATCCGGCAACAATTATGACGGATCGCGAAACAGCGGATCGAGTTTATATAGAGCCTTTGACCGTAGAATCTGTGGAACGGATTATTGAGAGGGAGAGGCCTGATGGGTTAATTCCTACCATGGGCGGGCAAACCGGTTTAAACTTAGCCTATCAGCTTGCTAAAAGAGGGGTTTTGGAGCGTTGTGAGGTTGCTTTGATGGGAACCTCGCTAAAGAGCATTGATCAGGCTGAAGATCGAGAGAGTTTTCGGGCTTTAATGAGAGAGCTTGGTGAACCGATTCCAGAGAGTAAGATTGTTTCCCATGTTGAGGATGCACTCATATTCGCAGATCAAACTGGATACCCTCTTATTGTAAGGCCCGCTTTTACCTTAGGAGGAACCGGAGGCGGAATTGTCGAAAATGTAGCTGAACTTAAGCAAATTGCAGAAAGTGGGCTGCAGGCAAGTCTTATCGGTCAGATCCTGGTGGAGCGAAGTGTTGCTGGTTGGAAAGAAGTTGAGTTTGAGGTCTTACGAGATGGAGTAGGAAACTGTATTACAATTTGTCATATGGAAAATATGGACCCAGTCGGTATACATACGGGGGATAGCATTGTGGTTGCACCCTGTCAGACCTTAACAGACCGGGAGGTTCAAACCCTGCGCAGTGCATCTTTGCGCATCGTCAATAGCTTGGGGATTGAAGGGGGATGTAATGTCCAGTTTGCATTCCATCCTTCCCAAATGGAATATGTCGTGATTGAGGTCAATCCTCGCTTAAGTCGCTCTAGTGCCTTGGCTTCTAAAGCCACCGGGTATCCAATCGCTAAGGTGGCAGCTAAAATAGCCTTAGGTTATTCGCTGACCGAGCTTAAAAACGCAGTTACTGGAAAAACATCGGCTTGTTTCGAGCCAGCCCTGGACTATGTTGTCGTCAAATTTCCTCGCTGGCCCTTCGATAAATTTACTGATGCAGACCGGCATTTAGGAACTCAAATGAAGGCAACTGGTGAAGTAATGGGTATAGGCCGAAACTTGGAAACTGCACTGCTCAAGGCGATCCGTTCTCTCGATATAAAAGTCTATGGAGTCCGCTTATTTGAACTTGAAGGACTTTCAGACGCAGAACTTAGGACCGCCTGCATAGAACCCGATGATCGTCAGTTGTTCGTTTTTGCTGAAGGCTTAAAGCGCGGTTGGACAGTGGATTGGCTGGTACAAGAGACTGGTTGGAATCGATACTATCTAACAATATTAGAACGTCTGGTTGATGAGACAACAAATTTAGAGAATGCTCCATGGGATAGAAAAGCCTTGCTCCGTGCCAAAGGGCTGGGATTTTCAGATCTAGAGATTGCGTCCCTTTGGAAGAGCACGGAAGATAAGGTACATCAGTTTAGAACAGAGGCTGGCATTCGACCGGTTTTTAAAATGGTCGATACTTGTGCCGGAGAGTTTGAAGCGACAACGCCCTACTTTTATTCAAGCTACGATGTAGAAGATGAAGGGGAAGTTCATAACCTTCCCAAAGTGGTGGTTTTAGGGTCAGGCTCGATCCGGATCGGACAAGGTATTGAATTTGACTACTGTTCTGTACATGCTGTCTTGGCTTTGAGAAAAGCCGGATATGAAAGTATCATTATTAACAACAATCCTGAGACAGTTTCTACAGATTTTGACACGGCGGATCGCCTCTATTTTGAGCCCTTGACCTTAGAGGATGTTTCGGAGATTTTAGATAAAGAACAGCCCGACGGTGTGGTCGTTCAGTTTGGCGGGCAGACAGCGATTGGTTTAGCAAGTGGCTTGGCGAGACGAGGATATACAATTTTGGGTACAACGGTTGAGGATATTGACCGGGCAGAGGAGCGGGGTACCTTTGATCGTGTTCTGCAAGACCTTGGAGCCAAGCGGCCTCGGGGAGAAGGGGCCAGGAATATGGAGCAGGTTAAAGGTATTGCCCAAGAGATAGGATTTCCTTTGGTGGTTCGCCCTTCCTATGTCTTAGGTGGTCGGGCTATGGATATTGTCTATGAAGAGAAGGAACTCGAGCCTGTTATCAAGCGTGCCCTATCAGCCTCCTCGGATCAGGAGATCTGGATGGATCAATATCTCCTCGGAACTGAGGTGGAGGTTGATGCTATCTCGGATGGAGATAACGTTTTTATACCTGGAATTATGGAGCATTTAGAGCGGGCTGGTGTTCATTCAGGGGATTCTATCGCAGTCTATCCGCCTCAAACATTGGACTTAAGTATGCAAGACCGCATCATTGCTTTAACCGAATCCCTGGCACGATCCCTGAAGATCAAAGGGTTACTTAATATACAATATGTAATCTATCACCAAGAACTCTATGTCCTAGAGGTTAATCCTCGCTCAAGCCGTACGGTACCTTTTTTAAGTAAAGTTACTGGGATTCCCATCGTAGACTGGGCGACCCAAGTGATCTTAGGCAAGAAATGGGAAGAGATTGGAATACCTCACGGCCTTTGGCCAATCGGTGATCGGGTTGCGGTCAAAGCACCAGTGTTTTCTTTCTCTAAGCTTCAACGTGTCGAGCCTTCCTTAGGTCCTGAGATGAAATCGACTGGGGAAGTCATGGGAATGGATAGGACCTACGAAAAGGCTCTTTACAAAGCTTTAATGGGAGCGGGACTCACTTTTACAACCTACGGTTCCGTGTTGATAACCTTGGCAGATCGTGATAAAGCGGAAGGGGTGGCTTTAGCTCGACGGTTCGCTGAAATTGGCTTCCGAATCTTAGCAACAGAAGGTACGACTCGATATTTAAAGGATGAGGGTCTAAGAGTAGAGACAATTGCCAAGCTGCATGATGGCTCAAATGAAATCATTGACGGCATCCGTAAACAACAAATCCAATACGTTGTCAATACAACAACTCATGGCCGAGTTCAGGAAAGTGACGGTTTCGCCATCCGTCGAGCGGCAGTAGAACATGGAATCCCTTGTTTCACTAGCTTAGATACTGCTGCAGCCCTTCTCCAGGTGCTAGAGAGTATTTCGCCAGGGCTTTTGCCCCTTTAATGCGAGGCTGGATGCACGAAGTTCGATGCAAGAATGAGAGAAGTTATTACAAGAATGATTACAGTCAGAGCAATTGCACAAATGAAATTTAAGTATATAAGTCGCATGCTTGTAGCATGCAAGTCGAGAATCGTCCCAGAACAAACACAAGATATTCGAACCTCGAACGTCGAACTTCGAGCCTCGAATTAAAGGAGGTTGCCATGCTAATCGAAGGACAAGTGGTTATTCACGAACGCTTGGGAGATGAAGATCAAAGGCTTAGGAAATTGGTTTTAAAGGGACCCATTGCCCAAACCGCTAAGGCTGGACAATTCGTAGCAATCCAAGTACAAGACTTTTCGATCTCATCCTTTGATCCTTTGTTGAGACGGCCCATCAGTTTAGCAGGGATCTCTTCTGAGCGTGACGAAATTACTCTGCTCTATCGAATTCAAGGTCGAGGAACGGAAATCTTAGCGAGAGCAAAATGCGGAGATAAACTTAGTGTTATGGGTCCACTCGGAAAGGGCTTTTCTCTACCTGATGAAGGGGAGTTATGGTTGGTTACCGGAGGGATTGGGATATTTCCACTTTATCCCTTAGCCCAAAGTGCGCTAGCTCAAGGTCTGACAGTGCGTTTGTTCTGGGGAGGAGAAAATCAGTCCTTTCTAGAGAGTGCAGGCCTTTCCTCTTGGCAAGGGCTAGGGATACCGATACACTTAAGTACACTTGATGGAAGTCTAGGACAAAAGGGGCTCGTGACTGTGCAGTTAAAAGAGCTGTTAGAAAAGCATGCTATAAGCGGTGGTAAGATAAGGGTGGCTACTTGCGGACCGAAGAAGATGATGCAGGCCGTGACAGATTTGTGTCTGGACTATAAAGTCCCAGTGGAAGTTTCCTTAGAAGAACGAATGGGTTGTGCCGTTGGAGCTTGTTTAGGGTGTGTGGTTACCCTAACTGACGAAGCTGGAACGTTGATTCATAAGAAGGTATGCCAAGATGGGCCTGTTTTTCAAGGGGAGGAGGTTGTCTGGGATGAGTCCTGTTGATTTTACGACACAGCTTGCGGGCATAACATTGAGAAATCCCCTTCTTACGTGCTCAGGAACTTACGGATTTGGAGAGGAGTATACTGCTTATTGTCCTCTTGAAAGTTTAGGAGGAATAACTCTGAAGGGGATTACTCCTTTGCCACGACTTGGTAATCCAGTTCCGAGGTTAGCAGAAACACCGGCAGGGCTGCTTAATGCTGTCGGCTTAGAAAATCCCGGTCTGGATGAATTTGTAAAATCCTATTTACCCAAAGTTCGAATGCTACCCACTGCGGCGATTGCTAATATTTCTGGTTTTTCCCTGGAAGATTATGTACAGTTGGCTAGAGCGTTGCAAAAGGATTCTGGGTTGGCTGCCCTTGAAGTGAATATTTCTTGTCCCAACGTCAAACATGGCGGGATGCATTTTGGCACAGATCCCCAGAGTGCTCAAGAAGTGATTGCGGCGGTGAAGGCGGAAACGGACCTCCCGGTGATTGCCAAGCTTTCACCCAATGTTACAGATATCGTGGGGATGGCACGGGCGGTTCAACTTGGAGGTGCGGATGCCCTATCTCTCATTAATACATTGTTAGGAATGCAAATTGATATCCATCGACAACGTCCAGTCTTAGCCAATACCTTTGGAGGGCTTTCCGGACCTGCGATAAAACCAGTTGCTGTTCGGATGGTTTGGCAAGTTTTTCAAGCGGTTGATTTGCCGATTATTGGAATGGGTGGAATCACCACGTGGCAGGATGCCGTCGAATTTCTGCTTGCAGGGGCGACAGTTGTGAGTATTGGAACGGGGAACTTCGTTAATCCTCAGGCACCTCTGGAGATTCTTAAAGGAATTAATGATTACTGTGCCCAACGCGGATTTGCCTCTGTGCGGGATCTAGTTGGATTAGCGCATAATTGATGAGTATCGTCAGATGGAAATGGAGGGTTATAGTTGGATGTGACATTTAATAATCAGCGCGTCATGGTGGCACTGGATGTCCAGGGGCGTGAGGAGGCTTTAGGCTTAGCAATGGCACTTCAAGGGAGTGGTTGTTGGCTTAAAGTTGGGCTGGAGTTGTACGCTTACACAGGGCCAGTTATGATCCAAGAACTAAAAGCTTTAGGATTCCCCATCTTTCTAGACTTAAAGCTTCACGATATACCCACAACTGTGGAACGGGCAATCCGTGGCTTCGTTCAGTGTGGAGCAGACATGATTAATGTTCATTGCAGTGGTGGGTATGATATGATGGCCAGGGCTGCCCAAGCAGTTCAAGAAGAAGGAAGCAGGCTAAAGAACATACCTAAAGTGATTGGGGTTACAGTCCTTACAAGTATGTCAGAGACTCAATTTAGACAAGAGATGGGGGTTGAACGAGACCTCGGTGAGCATGTTGTAGAACTTGCCAGATTGGCTGAGAAGGCTGGACTCGATGGAGTGGTCGCTTCAGCTAAGGAAGCAAGAGAGATCAGAAAGAATACCAAATCTGACTTTTTGATTGTCACACCAGGAATTCGCCCAGCTTGGAGTGAAGCTCAGGATCAAGCTCGGGTTCTTACGCCTGCCGAGGCATTAGCTGCCGGTAGCTCTTATCTTGTTATCGGGAGACCAATAACCCGCTCAGAGGATCCGCGTCAAGCCTTGAAACGACTTTGGGAGTAAACTCGTTCAATATCGTTGGGATAACGGACTTCCATGGTGTAGTTTACAGGTAGAATTTACACTCGGACGGATGAAAGACTAGGTCAGTAGAAACGGAGGAATAGAATAATAATGACTCAACAATCAAACCACCATAAGATGCCACTTACCACGAAGGAATACCTGGATGTGTTTAAAAAAAGTGAAGCACTATTAGACGGACACTTCCTTTTAACCTCAGGTAAACACAGTGCCCAATACATGCAGTGTGCTCAAGTCCTTCAATATCCGGAACGCGCGGCCATTCTAGCCGAAGGCTTAGCTTCTCAATTCCGTGATATGAACGTCAAAACCGTTATCGGACCAGCGACGGGGGGGATTTTGGTAGCCCACGAAGTTGCCAAAGCTTTAGGAGTCAGGGCTTTGTTTACAGAGCGGGAAAATGGTATCATGCGTCTGCGCAGAGGGTTTACACTTTCCCCAGAGGAACGGGTGTTAGTTGTTGAAGATGTGATCACAACCGGTGGATCTGTTCGGGAAGTTTTGGCAGTCGTTAAGGAATTTGGAGCCACCGCGGTGGGTGTGGGGGTACTTGTTGATCGAACAGGTGGTAAGGTGGATTTTGGGCTGCCCCAGTGTTCAATTATCCAATTAAACATCCAAGCTTTCGAAGCTCAGGAATGTCCGCTTTGTGCACAAGGAATCCCAGCTATAAAACCCGGAAGTCGGAAAATTTAAGGTCGGAAATGAGGAAACAGGCTGGAAGTAATTATTCCCAGCCTGTTTTTTACGTTTCGAATGAGTGGGATATAGTTTTAAGCGGTAGGATATTTGTATTGTAATACCTGAGACTCCGGACTATTAGGCTCAAGGCCTGATGGCGAAAATGGCTTCATATATTCTAGATTTCTTTCACTTGACTGGCGTTCAGTTTTTGTGATTGAAGTATCCTGAAAAGTATCAGTCTTCGCAAGATATTTGATAACTGCTGAGGTCGATATCCCATACAGCACGTGCTGAATAAATGCAAAGAAGTGGTTCTTGGTCGAGTGAGGCTTAATACTAAAAAGATCCATTCTGTTGCCCAGATTATGCAGTCCTATCCAGGCTAACAAGCCTGCAAAGGTACCCTTTATAATAAGAAAATCCTTTCCGGTTTTCTTGAGGAGAGTGGTTATCGCCGCACCAATACTTGCTCCTACAGTTAGATGCATAAGCTCCCCAATGAGAATATTCTTTAACCTATTGCTGCGTAGGGGATTTATAATCATTGAAGAGGCAAGTTTACCAAACAAAAGTTTTTTTCCCAATAATAAATTAACTAGTTCGATTACAATGGAACCTACTGCTCCACTGATAAGCCCGACGATTAGATAATCTTTAACTGATTTAGTTTTGCTAATTTGATTAAGACCGTTAAGTATTCTTGAAAACCCATTCGAGTTCATAGTTTCTCCCTCCTTTAGGATGATTACTCTTTTATGTTACCCCATTAAGGTTCGGATAATTTATAACTAACATAACTTATTTGAAAACACTAATAACAAGGAATTCACAAGGTGTCACACTCAGAAAGTATTTCCTTGTCCCTGAGAATTGATTAAAAATGGATATCCGTAAAAACCACCACAGAAACGTCTATTTATTACCATTAAGACGGACAGCATTTGTAGCAAATATACGGTACAATGTTAAAAGGAACTTCTATAACAATATCATTTCACTGGGGGATTCGAGTAAACTCATGAGGTGTCAGAATTGATGGCGAATCAATTATTGCTACAACTATTAATAAAGATTACTGATGCAGTTGAAAAGAGGACGTCTGAAGAAATTCCAGAGAAGGTATTTGAGTATTTCTCAAGTACATTGGGCGCAGATGCTTGTGCACTCTATCTCCAGAAGCTTGAACATATCGTATTAGTCCGGCAAATGAATGCAGATGCACATTTCGGCTTTGCTGATGTTTGGGGGGGGGAGGTCCTCCCTTCTAAGTTGGCTGGTTATGAGGATCAGGAGTCAATTAATCAAATTTTTCCGGAAGCGCCCTGGCAGAGTTGTTTTTTCTTGCCCATCAAAGTAGGAGAGAAGCTAATTGGAGTTTTGGTGGCAGGATGGCAACAGTATGTCCCGTTAGATAGTTGGATTGAAAAGAATCTGAGCATATTGCAGTGCATTGGCCATTTGTTGGGAAATAGTTTGTACGCCGAGACAGAAATACAGCGTCTGAAATTGCGGGAGGGCACTCTGGAACGGATTTGCAAACAGGCAATTGATGAACTGGAAAACAATAAGAAACAGCTGTCCCGGGAATTGCATGACGAGGTGGGACAAGCTATGACTTCGATTTTGCTTCAATTAAAGCTATTACAGCAGGAACAGGACCTTGAGCTGATTCATGATCGATTGGGTGGGCTTCGCTATATCACCCAGCAGACCATCGAGGATGTGCGGCGGATATCCATGAATCTGCGTCCGGCTGTGTTGGAAAATTTGGGATTGGTACCCGCGTTAGATTGGTATATTGAAGACTATCGTCGTTATTCTGGGATTACAACGGACTTTTCCAGTCCCAGGATCAAAGAACGGCTCCCGGGTAAGATAGAAATAATAATCTATCGGGCGGTCCAAGAAAGCCTAACGAATGTAGCCCGTCATGCCAAGGCAAGCCATGTTTTTGTCACACTGAATTATAACGAAGGTTGTCTTGAACTGCAGGTTGCTGATAATGGCAAAGGGATGAATCTAGGAGATGTCAATAGCGGACTAGGCTTGCTGGGTATGGAGGAACGTGTAAAGCTTGCTAGAGGAGAATTCACTATAAAAAGTAAGCCAGAGCAAGGGACTACGATCTTGATGACACTACCTTTGACTAAGGAGAGCAGAAATGATGGATAAAATTCGTGTTTTTCTGACAGATGATCATACACTTCTGCGAAATGCTTTATGTATGCTGCTGCAGGGAGAAAAGGATATAGAAGTCGTCGGGGAAGCAGGCAATGGCGCAGGCGCCGTTCGAGGCGTTTTAGAGGAGAAGCCCGATGTAGTGCTAATGGATATTTCGTTGCCTGATTTCGACGGTGTAGAGGCTACCCATAAAATATTAGAAGTACTGCCTCAAACTAAGGTTATAGCTGTTACCATGCACATGGAAGACGTCTATCTATTGAAGTTTCTGAATGCCGGCGGCATGGGGTATGTGCACAAATCGGCGGCAGATCGGGATTTACTAAAGGCCATTCAAACGGTTATGAATGGAGAGGTTTTCTTGAGTTCCGTAGGTGTCCAGGTGATGGCACGCCAATATTGCAGTACAGAAAGTGTTTCGGAGATAAAGCCTGATATCTTGTCGGAAAGGGAGCGGCAGGTGCTTCGATTACTTGCTCGCGGCTTTACCTCCAAGGAAATTGGTGAAAAACTATATTTATCTCCACGTACTATAGAGACCTACCGGGAACGAATTACCGTCAAATTGAAATTAGAACATCGGTCTGATTTGGTGGATTATGCTATCCGTTATAAATTACTGGGACAGTAGTGCTTTTTACTGACACTGCTGTCGTTTTTTTAGCGGGTTATTCTCAACGTAATCTAGGCTTATTCCCGACAGATTAAAGGGGATGCAACATATAGAATAAAATTAACTTGTGCATTTAAGCGCAAAGGAGCTGTTTTGGTTGGACAATTTAAGTAGTATTAGTAAGGCTGAGGTAGAGTTTTTAACGGTTGTTGTTGCTATTCCCCATCTTTGGTTACGGCAGGTGGTAGCAAGAATTTTTGCTTCTGCTAAGGTGGATTGCGTCTGTGTAGATAGTATCGCGGAATTATATCAGATCAGCGATAGAAAAAAGGCTAGGCTGGCTATCGTAGATGTTTTTTCGTACTCACAATACTATCGGGAGATTTTTACGCGGATTAAGGAAAAGAACTCAGGACTGTCCATCGTAGCCCTGGTGTCCACAAGCAACACCGGTTATCAGTACGAGTTAACTACCGCAGGAGCCAGTGCTGTCGTGGTCAAGGAAAACGCAGATGAACAATTGTTTCCTGCTCTGGTTCAGGTATTGCGGGACAGAAAACTCAACGAGGCCGTCGCTCGCTTAATGGAGAACCAAAAACAGTTTATGACTCTAATGAAAGTGAGGGAAAATGGAATGGAAAAGGAAGAGCAAAACGTTGCACTTAATTCTAATTTGTCCCGCCGTACCTTTTTAAAGGCTTCGGCAGCTACTGCTGTAGCTACAGGTGCAGTAGCGGCAAATCCTTGGGGTTCTGGGATGAAAGCATTAGCGACAGGAGACGAAAGTACGACGGCCTCAAGTGAAGAGACGTTGGTGATTTCACCATGTCGTTCTAACTGTTTCCAAAGTTGTCTTTTAAACGCCCATGTCCGGGATGGTAAATTAACCAAAACAACCCCTGCACCTTACCCGGATAGCATCTATACCGGGAACTGCTTGAAGGGCTTATCTCATGTGCAAAGGACCTATAGTCCCACTCGAATCAAGTACCCTATGCGTCGAGTCGGTGAACGGGGTGAAGATAAATGGGAAAGAATTTCTTGGGATGAGGCTATTAGTGAAATCGCTGAAAAGTTTATGGCTATCCAAGCAAAATATGGTCCCAAAGCCCTGGCCTTTGATGTGGGATCCGGAAATTATGGTGTTGTCCATGGGTGCTTGGGTATCTTTAACAGGCTAACTAATTCTATCGGCTGTACCAAATTAAATGTATGTTATGACCAAGCAACAGGGTATGGCGCTGACCGTGTTATAGGCGGCAGTGTTTGGCTATGGGGCAATGAACCGCGCACCATGATGGATTCAAAAATAATTATTGTCTGGGGTTCTAATCCGGTATACTCTCAGCCACAAAATTGGCGCATTCTGAAAGAAGCTCAGAAAAAGGGTGCAAAAATTATCACCATTGATCCAATCTATTCAGCCACTGCCAATAAATCCGATGAATACATTCCCATTGTTCCGGGTTCGGATTTAATGCTGGTACTTGCTATGTTGAATCATATTATTAATAAAAATTTAATCAATATCCCATTTATGAAAAAGAGAAGTACAGCACCTTTTCTTGTTCGTAAAGATAATGGAAAGATATTGCGCAAGAGTGATTTTGTTGCCAATCTTCCCCCTGCAGAAGATGATTATTATGTATGGGATAGTGTTGCCAATGCAGCTGCCTTGTTAAAAGAAGGTCCCCTAGATGTAGCCATTGAAGGCACATACACAATTCAAGGAGTAGAGGTGGAGACCACCTTTAGCCTTCTTAAGAAACAAGTGCAGGAGTACACCGTTGAGAAAGCTAGTAAATACACCAAGATTCCTGTCGAGAAAATCGAGAAATTAGTACAAGCTTATGTTTCAGGACCGACCCAGATCTATACAAATTATGGTATTGATCACTATCAAAACGGTCATTTATGGTCATTTGCTGCCTTCATGATGGCTTCTGTAACAGGGAATATTGGGGTAAAGGGCGCAGGTTTCACGGGATTATTTGTGCAAAGTACCCCCCTTAATTACGTTGGTATGTTTGTTACTAACGGCAAAATGGCTAGTTCAACACTTCCCCACACTGAGTTTTATAAAGTAGTGAGAGATCAGGCTCTGGAAGGAAAACCCTATCCTATCAAAGCTATGTACACCACTTCTTCTAATTCAATGAGCAACTTTGCACAACAGAAAACATGGCTTACAGATGTTTTGCCGAATCTTGAGTTTACAGTTGTCGTGGATACTGAGCTTACGGATACTGCTCGCTATGCAGATATCGTATTACCTGCTTCCTTCTGGTTTGAAGTCAATGACCTTCGTGTGAACTATAACAACCCGTACGTTACTATGCAGGAAAAAGCCATTGAGCCCTTGTACGAAAGCAAGCCGGATGCAGATATTATCGCCATGATTGGTCGGAAAATGGGCTTGGAAAAGTTTTTCCCCGAAAACATGGACGACACAGCGTGGATTAAAGTTCTATTAAATTCTGACGCCTTACGCAAAATGAATATTACTTACGAGAGACTTAAAAAAGAAAAAGCAATTCGTGCAACAGGAAGTGCCGAAAAACCATTTATCCGCGGCGAAGAGTTCTTTAATACGCCCAGCGGCAGAGCGCAGCTCTATTGTGAAAATCCCTTGCCCCGTGTTAATTATGGACAGAATTTAAAGGGTATTACGGAAAAGGAACGACTACCCTACTTTAAAGCACCTGGGGAAGCATGGAGCGAAAATCCGTTGTATTCCAAATATCCGCTGGTATTTATTCAGGAACACGCCAGGTACCGTACCCATACTCAGTGGTACAATGTGCCTTTGTTACGAGAAATTGACCCTGAGCCTCTAGCCAAAATCAGCCGTGCAGATGCAGAAGCCCGGGGGATTAAGACCGGAGATATCGTAGAAGTATTTAATGATCGCGGCAAGGCGGTACTAAAAGCCGAAGTCAATGATGCCATTTGTGCTGGTGTTCTCAGTATTCCAAAAGGCTGGCAGCGAGAACAATTCATCGAAGGTGGTTTCCAAGAGTTAACCAACGCTGCTTCAGATCCCATGGCTGTCAATTTCGCATTCTTTGATTGTTTAGTGGACGTTAAAAAAAGATAAGGAGGTATTGAAATCATGCGTTATGCAATGGCGATAGATCTAGATCGTTGTACAGGTTGCCATGCCTGCTCGGTGGCTTGCAAAGTCGAAAACAACCTACCGGACGGTATTTTTTGGAATAGAATTTTAACCGCAGGTGGTAAGAGTATGGATACGCCATCAGGAACATTTCCTAATTTGAGTATGCAGTTCTTGCCCGTAAATTGTCAGCATTGCGAGAATCCTGCGTGTGTGAAGGCTTGCCCAGTAAAGGCAACGTATAAGCGAGAAGAAGATGGTATTGTGATACAGAACTATGATAAATGCATTGGCTGCCGTTATTGTATGGTGGCTTGTCCATATGCTAGTGTTCGTCAGTTTAACTGGAAAAAGCCTGAATATGCTATAGATGTAGCTATGGGCGACGCTGCAATTACACCTCATCAGTATAATACAGTAGAAAAATGCACGTTTTGTACTCATCGATTGGCACAAGGCTTGAAACCAGCCTGTATTGATACTTGTCCGAATCGGGCCCGAATTTTTGGGGACATCGATGACCCGAACAGTGAAGTAAGCCAAGCTATCCAAGGACGCAGTTATTTCCATTTGCTCGAAGAAAAAGGCACTAAGCCGTCTATCTTCTACTTAACGTAAAGGGGTGGGAACATGGCAGTTGTAACAAACACTAAAAAAACTAGTGCAACAAATTTGTGGACAATGATTTTTGCTGTCTTTGCTGTCCTTGGAGCAGTTTGCTGGGTCTTACAACTCACAAGGGGCTTGCAGATGACCAACTTAGATACTAATAATATGTGGGGACTCTATATTGTTGGCTTTATGATTTTTACGGGGATTGCTGCTGGGAGTCTGCTTTTTTCAGCGGTGCCTTACCTTTTTAAACTCGAAGAATTTAAGCCCTATACTCGGATCGCCTCCTATCTGGGGGCCGTAGCCAGTATTGTAGCCGCGTCCCTGTTCATCATCGTTGACATTGGAAATCCTGAACGGGTTTGGTTGTTTATCACCAGCGGGAATTGGACTTCACCGATGTTTTGGGATTTCATCATGCTGTCTTCGTATATGGTGATTTCCATTATCTTTACCCGTAAGCTCATTTTACTTAATGAAGGTAAAATTGAAGAAAAAGGGGTAAAAGGGATAGCTGTGGTTGCTTTTGTTGCGGGTATTCTCGTAACGGTAACGTCATTCGTATTCAGTTTCCAAGTGGCCAGACCCCTGTGGAGTACTCCCGCACAGCCTTTGTCGTTCTTAATTGCTGCATTAGTAGCTGCTCTAGCGGTACTGATGATTCTAAGCCATATTCTGAATAAGAGCGGTTATGTTAAGATGCCGATTGGTCTACTAGCTAAGATGGGTAAACTGACGGCCCTGCTGCTTTGCATTGAGCTCATTATAGTAATTACAGAAATATTGATTGGTCTTTACCCAGGTAGCGGAGAAGACTATGCAGCCTTCATATGGTTGGTCACAGGAAAAGGGGCCGTTGGTTTCTGGTTAATGATGGTCGCTCTTGTCACTGCGATTGTTCTTTTAGCTAAACAAGGAACCTTACCGAAGGTAGGTCTTCTTTTAGGCGGTGCGATAATCGCTCTTATAGCAATCTATCTCATTAAATCCAATCTGCTCCAGGCCCAATTATTCAATCCATTGATTACCTTGCCGGGAACACCTGTTTATGGCGAGACAACAGGACCCTATGTTCCTTCTCTGCTTGAAATCGGGTTGTCTTTAGGAATCGTATCCTTAGGGGCACTCCTATTGAATTTGGGATTTGGTAAACTTAACCTTGGGACAACTGCCAATACACGAAAGCTGTAGTGTATCTCAGCGTTCGGTACAAATGTATACGATAGAACTGGGGCTTTACAGCTCACCTTAAACTGAGTTGTAAAGTCTCCTTTTCAATAAATCAGGCATTTCGAAGAAGAATACAATTTCAGTGACAGATCGATCTTTGTGATATAGGATTTTTATAACTTAATACATTAGGAGTTAATGAAAAGGAGAAACAATGAATACTATCCAAGAACAAAAAGTGAAAGAGGCCTGTGCAACCTCAGATTTCTTTCAACTATTATCTATTTACTTACGTCTCCCTACCACAGAACTGGCAGAAGCACTCCTCGATGGTAGTTTCCGACAGGACGGGATCAACATTCTAGAGGAACTTTCCTGCAGTCAAGAAGATTTATCGTTAGTTAGTGAAGCCTTGGATTCAATGAAAGGAAGCAAAGAGGATGCAGCCCTGCTCTTTAGTGAGATGCGTCGAGAATATACCCGGCTTTTTGATGATCCCAAGCAGCCTGCTTTAAATATTTATGAGACACTTTTTCTTCACAATCCCGAAAATAGTCAGGGAGCCATGCTGTTTATGAGCCCGACGGCCCTTGATGTGGAGCGCTGTTATCGAGAGGCGGGGGTTAGTTTAGTTCGACAATCTGCTGAACCGGCTGACCATATGGCAACAGAACTGGAATTCATGATGTATTTATATGGTAAGAAAGGTCAGGCCTTGAAAGAGGAGAACAATGAGGCATTGGAAAAAATAGAGCAGCTGATCCAGCAATTCGAAGGGATGCATCTCAAAAAGTGGTGCGTAGAATTTTTCAACGGTCTGCATACCGAATCGACGAGCACTTCTTATCAAGCTTTGGCAAAATTGGCAAAGACAGGTTTAGGTCTCATCTAAGGACTTAGCGTCGCTTATCATCCTGAACAATAAAGATTCCCTGCGTTTAACGGTAAGGTAAAGTTTCTCATCGGATAAGATAAAGGCTTATTCTCGGAGTAAAGGAAAAAGGAGTGGAAGCATGCTTTTTACTAAAGGTTCACATGTGCAAGTTGAGACAAATAGGTGTTTGAACCAACAACATAATGGTGTGGAATGCAGCCATTGTGTTTCCCATTGTCCAGGACAAGCCTTAATTCTGTATAGTCATCAGATTTTCTTAGATAAGGAAAAGTGTTTGAGTTGCGGCCTGTGTTTTTCAGATTGTCCCACTCAGGTTTTCGGATCACAGCAATGGGATGAAACAACTATTAGCACTGAGGTAAAAGACCAAGGAGCAAGAGAAACACAATTTTTTTGTGGGTACCATGAAACGCCTTTCCTTAGCAAAGAAGAAAAAGAGAAAGGGGCAGTGCAGATTCCGACATGCCTTAGCAGTATTTCGAAAGGGACTTGGTATGAGCTGGGTCTGCAGACAGCTGTAGAACTACGTTTAGATGAATGTTATGAATGTCCGATGAAAAATTGTGTCGATAGAATGAAGTTATCGGTAGAAACCGCCATGGAATGGTTAAGCGCTTCAGGTCATACCCCTGACTTTTCTTGTATCTATACAGCAGAAAAAGCGAAAATGAAGAAGAAGTTTCAAGCAGTTTCCACGGGCTTGAAAATAACTTCACGTCGGGATTTGTTTTTATCCTTAGTCGGACGCAGGAAAGAGGCAGAACTTCCGACCAAGACTGAAAGAGAAACCTTTACGTGTTCTGATGAGATGAAGAAAAAGAAGAGAGGAAATAATTTGCCGGATTGGCAAAAGCGTTTAGAGGAAAGTTATTCTAATCACTTTCGAGAGGGTGGTAGTCCTGCCTTTTGGCCTACTCTTCAAATGAGTACTGGCTGTGTTAATTGCGGTATGTGCAGCAAATATTGCCCTACTCAGGCTTTACGAATTACAGTGAAAGATAAGCAAAGCACTCATTTATTTACCAGTGGTTATTGCTTGGATTGTCGGATCTGTATGTTGTCTTGTCCGACCCAAAGCATTATCCGAGATCGTCAGCCTATCTCCAATCCCTTTGAAGTCAAGAATATCTACAAAGCCCCTGTAGCTAAATGTAAACGCTGTGAGTCTTATACAATTGTGAACGATCAAAACTTATGCTTTTGGTGTGAAAAAGAGCCGGCGGATGTCGATTTGCTGTCCGATGTGCGGAGACGATTATTTGAACAGAAAGTATGAAAATGGGATACAATAATTTTCTGGAAAGAAAGGGTAAACCTTTAATTATTATTGTCGCCTGCTGTTTGCTCCTTTTAACGTCTATTTACCAGCAAATAAACAACAAACAGGATATCTTAAGCCTATTGCAGCAAGGAGAGCCAGCTACTGCTCATTTTAAAGAAGTCAAAGGAATTTACAAAACTTATGAATTGATCGATGAAAACGGTATTTTTTTAAGCTATGCTGTCATATCTAGCGCCTCTGGTTATGGGGGTCCAATAACCATGCTAACTTCGGTGAGCAGAGAAGGGACCATCCTTAGTGTTGTGTTAATCGAAAACTCCGAAACCCCTCTCTATCTAAAGAAAGTAATTTCAGCGGGGTATCCCGAGAATCTACATGGCAAGGAAATTACCCAACCCTTAAAAAACCATAAAGATATTGATGTAGTTAGCGGAGCCACCCAGACCACTCAGGGGATTTTACTAGCCGTGGAAAAAGGGATTTACCAAGTGGGGCAAACCCAATTAGGTTTATCCGTTCCGACTCTAAAAACTTATCATTTTCAATGGCAGGACGGATTAACTGTCCTCTTGCTATTCTTAGCAATTGTAGCAGCCAACCGAAATCTTAGAAAGGTAAGACCTTGGTTATTAGTCGCATCTGTCGTTGTACTAGGATTTATGGCTAATACTTCGTTAACTATTGGTAATTTTATGAGTATCATGTTATTAAAAATGCCGTCCGTTATTGAGCGCCCTGCTTGGTATCTATTGGTGGTTGGGATACTAGCTATTACATTGCTCTGGAGAAAGAATTTCTATTGTTATTGGCTTTGCCCCTTCGGGGCTGTTCAGGAAGGAACTTACAAAGCTTTGAACTTGGTTAGTTATCAACCGAATCCCATAATCATCGTCAAAGCCCGAAAGAGTCGCTGGCTTTTCCTTTGGTTAGCAGCCATGTTAGCGCTTTTATTTAATAATCCGGGAATTGCCAGTTATGAACCTTTCATAGTATTTTTCAGTGGAGATGGTAATACTGCTCAATGGATTATTATGGGCCTAATCTTGCTGTTTTCAATTTTGATCTTACGCTTTTGGTGCCGGTGTTTTTGTCCAGTCGGAGCGTTCTTGGATTTTCTTGCACAGTATAAAAGAAAAAGTAAGAAGTTATTGCTCAATAAACCCGTCTCAGAAGAGCTTTTAAAATCAACATTGGGCTCTTTTGATAAGCTGGTCGCTTGCACTATTCTCGCAATTTGTATATTGATTTTGGGAGCATTGCTTAAAAATAGTGGAGTATTTTGAGGTTTTTGCAGAAAGTTGTTACACTCTGAAAGTATCTAAAACCGTGACAGTTTGATATACTTTAGTTTGTATCAAATTAGTGAAGGTGATTGATCATGAAAAAGGTAATCCTATTTGTGGTGGACTCCCTTCACCCGTCGGTCTTGGGGAGGATTCTTTCAGAAGGGAATGCCCCTGCTTTTCGTTTTCTAGTTAAACACGGATCCTATATTGATCGTGTTGTATCCTGTTTTCCAACCATGACTCCAGTTGCTACAAGTTCTATGATCACTGGAACATGGCCTAATCAGCATGGGGTTCCAGGGTTTATTTGGTACAATGATGAGCTGCGTAAAATTGTAGATTATGGAGCAACTTGGCAAAGTATCCTTAAAATTGGTTTAGAAAATGTTCTTCGCAACTTACTACATAAATTAAATGAAGATCACCTTAATCCAGCAATTCCGACTCTGTATGAACAACTAGAAGCGGGCGGTTTTAGTACGGCGAATATCAATTTTTTTATGCATCGAGCCAAGTACTCTTACCAGGCGAGAGTGCCGTTTTCGCTGGCCTTAGGTACTCGTTTTCGTCTGCATCAGGAAGGAGTTTCGGGCCCATCCCTCTTAACCTTAGGTCAACTGATTCATCCGCCTTTTTCTGGACGTAAAAAAGCCTACCCGAGAGGACCATTTAATCGCTTTGGGTTTAATGATATATTTTCTGGAAGAATTGCAGCGCAACTTGTCCGAGAAGGACAACAGCCAGACTTTATGGTTGTTTATTTTCCGGATAATGATAAATACTCCCATCAGCATGGCCCTTTGCGCTCGGGGTTTTCAATTGAGCGTGCTGACCAACAAGTAGCCTCGGTCCTGGATGAGTTCGGTTCTTGGGAAAAAGCGTTAGAGGAAAGCGTTATTATTGTTACTGGGGATCATTCTCAGTCCACAGTTGGATTAGGAAAAGAGTACCTGATTGATTTAGATCGTGCTTTAGCGTCGTTTAAGCGCTTAAAAGCTACGGAAGAAGTAAGTGTCGAAGATAGAAAGCATGAGATAGCCATTTGTCCGAATGAGCGGATGGCCTTTATTTATCTTCTTCAGAGAGATCAAGAGATTTTGCCTGAGGTAGTCGGCATATTGGCCAAAGATCCTCGTAATGCTCAGATCAGCTGGAAAGTCTCTGAAACTACATTTTGTATTGTTCAAGGTGGAACAGAAAAAGAACTTTACGTTTCTCGCACAGGCCCTTATCAAGACGTTTACGGTCAAAGCTGGTCCTATGAAGGAGATTTATCTGTGGTTGATGCCCAAGTAAAAGGCGAACAGTTAATTGAATTTGGGAAGTTTCCTGATGCCTTTAATCGACTGATTTCAGCTCTTGAAGCGCGAAGTGGGAGTCGGATTGCAGTTTCAGCTGCCTCGGGATATGAATATTTTGCTGTCGGCGCACCCATTCATCCGGGCGGAGGCAGCCATGGCTCTCTAGAGGAAGAAGATTCTACGGTGCCGATGATTGTTGCCGGTATGCCCATTAAGTTAGAACATGCGAGAATTATTGATCTTTGTCCCATGATTCTAAGACATTTTGGGTTATAGGATTTTAAGAACCAAACAACTACATACTACCCCACACTATGTAGAAACAGTTCCTGTACTCTTAGAGTATGGGGATTTTTTGTATATTAGGGGAGAGTGAACTAGGGAAGGCGACTTTGTTAACCTGATTAGGAAGGAGTATCAAGGAATATGTTGAATCATAAAAGGTAACTGGAAAACTAAGGTTATTTTAAGGGGGAGAAGTTGATTGCGAAAACCGCATGTATGGGTACCGCTATTTTTGCTGATTGGCGGTGTTGCCTGTGGAGCCTGGATTATCTGGAAACCCCAATCCAAAATTCAAGTTCCCTTTTATACTTCACTAAAAGTTCCCACCCTTTCTTGTTCGACAGATAAGGATAGAGATGGCTTAGATGACTTAAATGATATGGTTGCAGGTGCCAAAGCTGAGGTAAAGAGGAAACCGCAGTATCGAAGTGCCTATTATCAGGGGGGGTATCCGCCCGAGAGTGAAGGGGTCTGTACGGATGTTGTATGGAGGGCATTCCGGGATGCAGGCTATGACTTAAAGAGTTTAGTCGATCAAGATATTCGTGCTAACATCCAGGAATATTCTCGCGTAAAGGGTAAGCCAGACCCGAATATTGATTTCCGTAGAGTACCAAACCTCATTGTCTTTTTACGTCGAAATGCCCAGGAATTAACTCGTGAAATTATTCCCGGAGATGTTGAGAATCTAACGCTCTGGCAGGCTGGGGACATTGTGACGTTTGCTCCCCCTCATGAACACATTGCTATATTATCCGATAAACGTAGACCTGACGGGGTCCCCTATATTCTTCATAACTCGGGACCTACCCCCAGCGAATCGGATCAATTACAAAATTGGCCCTCCCAGATAACGGGTCATTTTCGCTTTCCCTTTAGTCTATAACCTCTTCACTGGCCAACAATCGCTCTAAGATTTCTTGCTTAGGCGTTAGATATAGAGTCCAGTTTTGTTCGTAAATCACCATTCCGGGCTTGGCTGAGTTAGGCTTCTTAAGCTGTTTGACATGAGTATAATCCACGGCGACTTGAGAAGAACCGCGAGCTTGACTGTAATAGATGGCAAGGGCGGCGGCTTCTTCAAGGGTAGTGTCATCAGGGAACTCCTCCCCTTCTTCAAGAGGAATTAGAACGTGTGAACCGGGAATTACTTTGGTATGGAGCCAGAGATCCGTGGGTTTACCTTTGCGCAAGGATAGCCAATCATTTTGAGCATTATTTTTCCCAACCAGGATGACTCTGCCTTGGCTGGAACGATAGACTCGGGGTTGAGGAACTTCTTTGGGAGACTTCCTTTTAGGTTTAGAATTTGATTTGGAGCGGCCCTTTTTCGGCTTGAGGGAGTCCTTCTTCAAATGCTTTCCTGCCACATACCCTTGTCCAGCCAATTCAACATGAAGTTCATCGAGCTCTGTAAGGGTGGCCGCTTGATCCAGATTATACCGTAAGGAGTCAAGATAATTTAGTTCTTCAAGGGTGGTTTCCTTTAGCTCCTTTGTTTTGAGCAACGTCGCTTTTGCCTTGTTATAGAGCTTGTAATATCTTTGAGCGTTGTCGATGGCGCTAATATGTGGATTTAGGGGAATAATCACGGCAGAAGCTGAGGCGTCATAATAATCTTCCACTACGGCCTCAGTGGCTCCGGGTGAAATGCGGTAGAGGTTTGCGGTAAGGAGTTCACCCCACCGTTGATATGCAAGACCCTTTTGTGCACTGGATTCGGTTTCTTTATAGATTTTAAGCTTCTTACTACTATGAGTATATTGTTCTTGAACGATCTTTCGTAGAGAGCCTCGTTTCGATTCAAGTGAGTTATTGTTAGATTTTGACTGATAAAAGCCTTGAACTGCGTCGTTTAGTGTGGAAACATAGTCTATCGTTAGCTCTTGATATTGCTGAAAGGGAACAAAGCTGAAGGCTGCGGGTTGGGGGCGGGGGGCCTGATTGTAATAGAGACAGGGTTGTATATCAGGGACACCCTCAGGATTTGAGAGTCTGCGATATGCCTGAAAAAGCCGTGAAAGATCGATATCTCCGCATTGATGGAGGAGGATTTCGGTCTTTAATCCAGCTTGAATGACGATTTCCCGTGCCAATTCAGGGCTGATTCCGGCAAAACGAGCCAGGAGTATGCTAGTGATGGGGTGATCTAAAGATTCCTCGTAAAGGGTCTGGCGCCAAAGCTCTTCGTCCTCTAAAGGAGGCTGTTTGCCCTGAGAAGGAGGAGCGAGGTAGGCTCGTCCAGGCAATACCTCACGATGGTGACTGAGGGCATGTGAATAGCGTTTTAAGCCGTCGAGAATCGTATTTGTCAAGGGATCAACAAGGATTAGGTTGCTATGTTTCCCCATGATTTCTAAGTGAAGATGTAAAGACACTAAATCTCCGCGGTCATTATAATTTTGAAATTCAAACGTCACCACACGTTCAAGGTCACTCTGGTGTATGCCGACAAGTTTACCCCCTTCTAGGTGTTTACGCAAAATCATACAAAACATTGGCGGAGTTGTCGGGTTTTTTTTGTTTTCCTGTGTGAGGTGGAAGCGAGGGGATGTGGCACTGGTACTAAGCAGGAGCCGCCTCGATCCCTGTTGACGTAATTGGAAATGGATTTCGTCTTTTTCGGGTTGAAAAATCTTATCAATACGTGCTCCAATGAGCAGGGGAGCAAGCTCTTTTACTAAATAGGCGAGGGTTACACCGTCTAACGCCATGTAATTACATCCTTTCACTCTGAATCGCTTTTTAGTATAACACACTTGTCCTGTTGAGGCATTTTTCTATACTTCCAGGAATAAGCATGTACTACAAAAGGGACAAAGCCATTTGCGCGATGCGCGATGGGCGATCACGAAAAGGAGGAAAAAGGGCATGCGGCAACAGGCGTGGCATGTGTTGCCTTGGCTTGACGTGGCCAAGGCCTTGGAAGTACATCCAGGTAAAGGGTTAAGTGTTAAAGAGGTTCGGCGTCGGTTACAGGAGGTTGGAAATAATGTCCTTGCGGTAAAAAAAGGGACGCACCCTGTCTTTTTATTCCTAGGACAATTTAAAGATTTTATGGTGCTAGTCTTACTCGCAGCCACGGTAGTCTCGGGACTCTTGGGCGAGATCGCGGATGCTATCACGATCTTAGCAATTCTCATAATCAATGCAATTTTAGGCTTCGTACAGGAATTTCGTGCCGAACGTTCCATGGAATCTCTGCGTTCTTTAACCGCTCCTGAAGCTCGAGTCTTAAGGGAAGGGATGGAACAGAGGATTCCAGCGGCAGATGTTGTGCCGGGAGATATTGTGCTTTTGGATACAGGGGATCGAATTCCAGCGGATGTTCGTTGGATTCAGGCAGTTAATATGCAAGTAGAGGAGTCAGCTCTGACAGGAGAGTCCCATCCTGTCAATAAAAGTATCTCCCCTCTGCATGATGAACTCACCCCTATGGCCGATCGCCAAAATATGGGGTATATGGGGACCTCTATCGTCAATGGCCGAGGAGCGGGGGTTGTAGTAGCTACGGGAATGGATACGGAGATGGGTGTCATCGCTGGTATGATCCAAAGTGTTGAAGACGAAGAAACTCCTTTGCAGAAACGTCTGGCAGAACTGGGCAAGTGGTTGGTTTTAATTAGTTTTCTCGTCTGCGCGGCAGTCGTGGTAGTTGGGGTTCTCAGGGGCGAGGACTTTTACAAGATGTTCTTTACAGGAGTGTCCTTAGCAGTAGCGGCAATTCCAGAAGGACTTCCGGCTATTGTCACCGTGGCTTTGGCAGTAGGGGTACAACGAATGGTCAAACGGCAAGCAATCATACGGAAACTTCCTGCTGTAGAAACCTTGGGTTGTGCGACGGTGATTTGCTCAGATAAGACTGGGACATTAACTCAAAATGAGATGACTGTCCGCCAAATATACTCAGATGGACGAAGGATTTCAGTTTCCGGTGAAGGGTATGATCCCAAAGGAGAGTTCAGTGGTGCTGATCCGGAGAAAGAGCGTGATCCTCTGAACTCAGCGTTAAAGATTGCTGCACTTTGCAACAACTCTACCTTGACTAAGAAAGGGGTGCAAGTGGCTGGGCTCTTTCGTTCCAAAGGTAAAGATGCTCCCTGGGGCATTGAGGGAGATCCCACAGAGGGTGCAATATTGGTGGCGGCAGCAAAGGCTGGAATATGGCGTGAAGTTCTGGAACGGAAGCAAACCCGAATAGGTGAACTGCCCTTTGATTCAGACCGGAAGCGAATGAGTGTTGTCTATGAAACAAAACAAGGACGCAAGGCTTATGTCAAAGGAGCTCCGGACATGGTGCTGCGGCTATGCCAGCACGAGTTAACCCGTCAAGGGGTTGTAGAACTGTCCAATGAACGCAAGAAACGTATTATGCGAGCTAATGATGAGATGGCTATGCATGCTCTACGAGTTCTGGCAGTTGCCGAAAGACCTTTGTCTGATTCTGAGCCCCTCGATGAAAATGTGGAGCAAGGGTTGACTTTTGTCGGATTGTTAGGAATGATTGATCCACCGCGAGTGAGTGCGGTCAAAGCGATCAGAGTTTGTCGGCAAGCTGGAATTAAACCTGTGATGATCACCGGGGATCATCGTTTAACTGCCGAAGCGGTAGCCCATGAATTAGGAATCTTACAAGGCAGGGACAGGGGAGTTATTTCAGGAACAGAATTAGAGCATACATCAGACCAGGAATTAAGCGAGAAGATCATGGACGTTTCAGTTTTTGCTCGAGTAACACCGAAGGATAAGCTTCGAATTGTACGTGCTTATAAAAAGCGTGGTCAAGTCGTTGCCATGACTGGGGACGGAGTTAACGATGCCCCCGCCGTTAAAGAAGCAGATATTGGGGTTGCCATGGGTAAAACCGGGACAGATGTAACTAAAGAAGCCTCATCGATGGTTTTGGGAGATGATAACTTTGCAACCATCGTAGCCGCAGTGGAAGAGGGCCGGGGGATTTACGATAATATTCGAAAATTTATCCGTTACTTACTTTCCTGTAATCTTGGAGAAGTCTTAACTATGTTTTTGGCGACACTTGTGGGCTTACCACTCCCCTTACTTCCAATTCAGATTTTATGGGTTAATCTTGTTACTGATGGATTGCCTGCCATGGCCTTAGGAGTGGATGGCGCAGAACCGGGCATTATGAATCGTCCGCCCAGGAAACCAGGGGAAAGCATTTTTGCTCGCGGATTAGCTTCGAAAATTGCAGTGCGTGGGACCTTTATCGGATTAGGTACGCTCTTTGTCTTCGTAGCTGCGCTATTTATGGGGGTTAATATGCTGGGTGCCCGGACCATGGCCTTCACGACTCTAGTGTTTTCCCAATTGTTCCATGTTTTCGACTGCCGATCCGAAGAACGAGGTATCTTCGAAGTGGGTCTTCTCACCAACGTCTATTTAGTAGGAGCAGTCTTAGTCTCAACGTTGATGCAGCTCTGTGTAATATATCTACCCCCTTTACAAGCGATCTTTAAGACGGCGCCCTTAGTAGGCTGGCAATGGATTCTCATTCTGTGCGTAGCAGGTGGACCGTCAATTTTGATTGGTTTTGCTCGGCTCTTGAAAAACAGCTGGCAAGGAAAGACGGTCATTGCCAAGGGGTAAATGCGAGGTTCGTAGTTCGTGGTTCGTGGTTCGTGGTTCGATATTGGAGTTAAAATCAGTGGTAGTTAGTGATCGGATCGCCTTTACGAATTGGTAGACCATTATAGTATAACGGCTTCATATGGTAGAGTCCTCAAATATATTCTTGGGTCAACCGAGTTCAATCGGTTGACCCATTTTAATTAGCGTAGTATTCTTTTAGGGAGATATTGCGTAGGATATAAAGACTTAAGGTGAAGTTTTACTTCGTTTCCCTTGGTTTAAAATCATCCAGGGGTATAGGTAGATATTCGATATATAGCTTTCGAATAACGAATATCGAACATCGAACATCGATTAGGGGGGGCAGGGATGAAATTTATTAAAATGCACGGTTTGGGTAATGATTTTGTTTTTATAGATCATTTTTCCGGTTCGGATGTAGACGTGGATTATCCTGAGTTGGCCAAGAAACTCTGCCATCGTCAATTTGGAATTGGAGGGGACGGATTAGTCGTTGTATTACCTTCAAACGTCGCTGATGCCCGAATGCGTATCTTTAATTCTGATGGTTCAGAACCAGAAATGTGCGGCAACGGCATACGCTGTTTTGCACGTTATGTCTATGATCAAGGACTTTTAATTTCTGATCCGATGCTTATAGAGACTGGAGCAGGTATCTTAAAGCTTAATCTATATATCAAAGAAGGCCAAGTTCAAGGGGTACAGGTGGATATGGGTGAGCCTATTTTGCGCGCAGAGCTCATTCCTGTTCTAGGAGAAGGGGAACCAGTTGTAGGGCAGTCTATTGAAGTGTTAGGCGAAACCTACTTATATACGGCTGTTTCCATGGGAAATCCACATTGTGTTATCTTTGTAGAGGATTTTTCCACACTGGATTTTGATCGCTTAGGTCCGGCAATTGAAAAACACTCCCTCTTTCCACGTAAAACTAATGTTGAGTTTATTCAGATCAACTCTCCCCAGGAAATAACCATGAAAGTTTGGGAGAGGGGGGCTGGTCCAACCTTAGCCTGCGGGACCGGTGCTTGCGCTTCTGCGGTTGCTGCTGTACTTAATCAAAAAACTGAGCGTGCTGTGACAGTTCATCTACCTGGGGGAGACTTGTTTATTGAATGGGGATCAGATAACCATGTCTATATGACGGGACCAGCCACCTATGCGTTTAAAGGGGAATGGTTGGAGGCAAAGGAATAACCCGATCATATTTCCTTTAGCGAGGGGTATAGTTTAGGGGCTGTCCATCGGCAACCCCTAAACCTTATTCACTATACAATTTCTACAAAGTCATTATTTTTTAGATAGGCAGCGTTCGCTTCATCGATATCGATATGCATTTCGAGTTTGTATTTATCACTAACTCGGACGAGCATTTCATTAAAGACTAAGCTTCGATTTCCGGGTGCTTTGACATTAATTCTGTCTTTATCTTTTACACCGAATCGAGCCGCATCCTCAGGATGCATGTGAATGTGTCGAGCTGCAATAATCGTACCCTCGGGTAGAGTAGTCGATCCTAATGGGCCCACCAAAGTAAGACTCGCTGATTTCGCTAGCTCACCAGAATCTCTTATGGGAGCTTTCACTCCAAGTTTTATCCCATCTGATATAGAGATTTCGACTTGAGTCTTAGGGCGAGCTGGCCCGAGAATACGGACCTTTTCGATGACACCTTTTGGTCCCACGAGAGTTACCTGTTCTTCATAGGCAAACTGCCCAGGTTGGGCCAAATTCTTTAACACCTTAAACCGATGGTTAGCACCAAATAGCCTGTCCATATCCTCTTGTGAAAGATGAACATGACGATTCGATATTGCTACCGGAATCTTGCTCACTCCGAAGTTATGACATAGATGTTTTGCGACTGCTTCAGTGATCAGGGCAACGAGCTGATTTTGATCCAATTACATTCCCACCTTTAGATGTTGCAAAGATTAACAAAGTTGTAGCTGTTTGAGGACTTGTTTGACAACGTCAGCAAGGTCATCAGATTTTAGATCACAGGAACTTATATTATTCTTAACGGGAGAGGGCGATGAACAGCTAGCATTTTTTGAATTGCAAGCTGTTTTTTTAATTCCATAGGTTAAGCTTTTGACATTGATTAGGTGCTGGGGTCCTAAGTTTTCTGAGATGCTGCTCCCACCCCAAGTCCCGCAACCTAGAGTTAAGGAGGGCAATAATCCTGTAGTAGATCCGATACCTCCAAGGGCGGAAGGGGTATTAACTAGAATACGATTGACGGGCTTCTTAAGGAATTCTCGGATGATTTGATCATCCTGGCAATGGATGGAGAAAGAGTGCCCTATGCCACCTAGTTTCAAGAGCTCAATACTGAGGAGACAGGCATCATGCCAATCATTAACCGTATAGAAACCTAAAACAGTGGTTAGTTTCTCATAGGATAGTGGATATCCCGGTCCATATCCATCGAGAGGAGCGATTAAAACTTTAATATCTGTTGGGACGCTGAATCCGGCTTTTCGGGCAATCGTTTGTGGAGTTTGTCCGACTAAAGCAGGAAACATCCCTCCTTTAGGATTTATCACGACGCTACTAACTTTTTTAACCTCTTCTGGAGAAAGGAAATAGGCGCCTTGACGCTTTAATTCTGTAATAATCTTGTCTTTTACAGGCATATCTGCGATAATTGCTTGCTCTGAAGCACAAATCATCCCATTGTCAAACGATTTACTGGTGATAATGTCACAAACGGCTTGTTTGATATCTGCACTCCGTTCAATAAATACAGGGACATTACCGGGTCCTACTCCGAAGGCTGGCTTACCAGCGCTATAGGCAGCTTTCACCATCGCTGACCCCCCGGTGGCAATAATGACGGAAACATCGTTATGATGCATGAGTTCCTCTGTTGCCTTCATGGATAATTTGGAGAGACACCCTACGACTCCATCTGGGGCTCCGGCTTTTACCGCAGCATCATTGACAAGCTGGGCAGCGGCAAGACTGCATTTACCTGCGGTGGGATGGGGGGAGAAAACTATAGAATTGCCTCCTTTGAGCGCACAGATTGCATTGTGAATGACTGTTGAGGTCGGGTTCGTGGTTGGAGTAATGCCCATGATTACGCCAACAGGAACGGCGGCTTTGATGACCTTTAACTCAGGATCTTCGCTGATGATACCGACCGTTTGGATATCTTTAATTGCCTCATAGACTTCCTTTGAGGCAAAAAGATTTTTGGTGATTTTATCCTCAACGATTCCATAATTTGTTTCTTCAACGGCCATCCGGGCAAGGGACTCCGCGTTTTCTTCGACTGCTTTCACGATAGAAACTAAGATGTTATCAATTTCTTGTTTGCTAAAACTAGCTAAAGACTGTTGAGCTTCCTTAGCTTTTTTAACTAAATCTCGGGCATCTTGAATAGAGGCTAAATCATAATCTAAACCCACTTAGGATCATTCCTTTCGAGTAATTCGAAGATGATGACGGTTTCTGTCTACTTATGTGTTTTTCTTTTTGGCACGCGAACTTCTACTTACTTTTTTTCTGGTTGTCCGCCATCCTTTGGAAGGATTATTTCGACATCGGTATGAGGTCTGGGGATAACATGGACTGATTTTAATTCGCCAACACGCTCAGCAGCAGCAGCGCCAGCATCAGTAGCTGCTTTAACGGCGCCAACATCTCCCCGAACCATGACGGTCACTAAACCGCCACCTACGAGAGTTTTACCAATTAAACGTACATTAGCCGCCTTTACCATAGCGTCACATGCTTCTATAGCACCAATTAGACCTTTTGTTTCAATCATTCCTAATGCATCTTGTTGCATAATTTCATCCTCCATTAAAATTAATAGAAATTAAAACTGTCACTTATTCAGTAAGAATCGTTTCAACATCAGTATGTGGTCTTGGAATAACATGGATGGAAACCAATTCGCCAACGCGATTGGCAGCAGCAGCGCCAGCATCAGTAGCTGCTTTAACGGCGCCAACATCTCCCCGGACCATGACAGTGACTAAACCGCTACCCACAAGAGTTTTGCCAATCAAACGAACATTAGCCGCCTTAACCATGGCATCAGCCGCTTCTATAGCACTAGTCAGACCCTTTGTTTCAATCATTCCTAAGGCATCTTGTTGCATTTAAATATCCTCCTACATCTTGCTTTCGTTGGGAAGAACTTTTTCTACATCGGTGTGAGGTCTTGGAATAACATGGACGGAAACCAATTCGCCAACACGCTCAGCAGCAGCAGCACCGGCATCAGTAGCTGCTTTAACGGCGCCAACATCTCCCCGGACCATGACGGCGACTAAGCCTCCACCGACGAGGGTTTTTCCAATTAAAGTTACGTTAGCCGCTTTAACCATAGCATCCGACGCCTCGATTGCGCCGATAAGACCTTTAGTTTCAATCATTCCTAAGGCATTATTCATTAATAGTTCCTCCTTAAAATATATTTTTATACTATCAGAAAGTATAAACTTACCATTATATACTTTCTAAGCATAAGGGCAACTAAGGCGGCCGCCTGCGCCTATGGCTTGGCGCCAGCCAAGTTTTCTTTATCTATTCAAAGATGAGGCATAGAAGAATCTGACGTTGTTAGACGTTGAGAACGTGACTTTGGTGTTTGCAGGGATGAAAAATGTATCCCCCGGTTTACCGATATACGTCTTGCCGTTCACGTTACATTTCAAGGTACCATCGATAATATAATTGAGCTCATCGTGTTTGATTAGAGTAGAATAGCTTGTCGCTTCAAGCGATATAAAGCCTGCCAAGAAATTTGAACTTTCCCTTGAGTTAAATAGCTCTTTAATTTTTACCTTGTCTTGGGGATTACCAGTGTCATAGTTTTCTAATACGACACTGTCTCCTTTGGCAAGCCTTAGTCCACAGGGGTCGACTTCTTTAATGAGTTGAGAAGGCTGTTTTGATAGGTTAAGACAGGCCATCACTTCCCCGACGATTTTGGCCACGAGATTTGGGTCGAGACCAGAAGAAGGTAATGCTATAGGATTACAAGGAGTATTTATTTCGTCCTTCACCGGCTCAGGCGCAGAACCCACGATGATCTGGATGCCTAGATCCTGGGCTGTATCTGTTGCTGACGGAGTGATGATACTGTCCGCTTGAATATAAAAAGTGGTTTCATGGTTTTCAGCCGCCTTTTTCACGTCAGTTGCTGTAATTAAAGTTTTCATTAGTATGTCACCTCCTTACCCTTGGACCAAAAAGTGCAAAAGATTAGCAGAGACATTGCTTTAAGTTATAGTGGGGGGAAGGAATAACGACTTTTTCGATGAGCATTCCACGGTCTGATGCCAAGACGACTCCGGCTTCAACGGATGAGGTTACTGAGGAAACGTCCCCTGTGAGTGTAACAAATGATTTTCCGCCAATCCCCATACCGATCCGGATCTCGATCAAATCAACTTGACCCGCTTTAGCTGCAGTATCGGCAGCGACTATTAAAGAGGAGATGGAGAACGTTTCGATGATTCCTAAAGCCTTGATCTCATTCACTTCGGAAGCTGAAGATATGGCCTTAATGACATGTGGGTGTACATTGGGGAGGATAAAATCATCGATGGCCGCAGTGGCCCCGATACTCTTACCGGCATCCACTGAACTTTGGACTGCAGCGACATCGCCGCTGATCATGACGATATATTTTCCGGGACAAACAGGCTTTGCTTCTAGAAGTTCGACTTGAGCCGCTTTGAGCATCGCGTCGGCAGCTTCTATTCCTTTGGCTATGCTATTAAGTTCTACTAAACCAATGGCCTCCATCTTTATTTGTCACTCCCTTCCATCAAGGAGATTACTATGCTATCTGTTATCTCCTTGATAACTCCACTGATACTGGCATGAATATTAGCGCCTAAGGCTTTGTCAGGGGTCACCGCAATTAGATCTCCTTTTTGTACCTGCTGTCCCACCTGTACGATTGGTTGACTTGGAGCCCCAACATGTTGACGTAGCTTGATCTCGACACGATTCACTGAGAACTCTTCTTCGTTTAGAGGAGCACTCACGTCATAGTTCTTTAATCCCAGTCGAGAGATCAGACGTTTTACAGGAACTTTCCGATGCATTTGCATTGGATTGGCAATTTGGTCAGCAGGAGGTCCATCCGGTTTAATTCCCATCTTAGACAATTCTTTTTTGATCATGGAGTTTACCGCTCTGGGCGAGAGGCCCATAATGCAGGCGTATTGCTCACAGACTCCGCACTCAGAACACGCTAAGGCCATTTTCATCGTTTCTTCCTGCCCTTGAAGGTGTTTGATGGTTCGCATGATTTTGTGGGGCTCAAGATGATGTCCTAATAAGTAGCGCGGACACAAATCGGTGCAATATCGGCATTGAATGCAGCTGACCTGAGCTTGTTTAGCGATCTTTTCAAAGGCTAACGTTCTTTTCTTGATGAGTGGGTGATTTATGGATAAGACGATTAAGCCTTTGGTCGTCTTCGTAATGGGTTGGTTTAAATCTTCGATGATCTTTCCCATCATAGGGCCGCCTTCGATAACTTTCATACCCTCTAAGTCGGTCTGTCCGGCAATCTTTAAGGCTTCTATGACTGACGTTCCAATCGGTAGTCTTAAAGTAATAGGTTGAGGTACTTCGCCGGTAATGGTGAGATAGGTATCGGTTACCGGCTTGCCTTCTACGGCAGTGGCTATATTGATGAGAGTTTCTACGTTACTTACCACACAATCGACCTTAAGGGGGATTCCACCTTGAGGTACAATTCGGCCTGTAGATTCATAGACGGTGAGGTGCTCATCTCCTGCCGGATAAAAGTCACCTAGTATATTAATGCGGATGGGTTTTCCGACAATCTCCTTTTCTAACGAAGCTATGGCACGTTTATACTTGCTTTTTAGGGCTATGATGCCTTCGGTTGCCCCAGTTGCTTTCATGACGGTCTCTAATCCTCTGACCATTTTATCCGCTTTAACATCCATCAGTTGTTGATCCACTCGCAGAAGGGGCTCACACTCTGCGCCATTGACAACTACGGATTGAGCATAGGAAGCTACTTTGACATGAGTTGGAAATCCCGCGCCCCCAGCACCAACTACTCCAGCTTCTTTGATTTTTTGAATTAATTGTTCACGCATGATTAGGCACCCCATTAGATTTATCTTTCTCCTCATCAATGATCCCAATGATGATGGAATCAATAGGAGAATCATTTAGGTGATCCATATTCCTAGCTGAACTACCTTCAGTGATTAGCACTTTATCGCCATTGCCTGCCCCGATGATGTCTGCTGCAACGATTAATTTTCCTCCCTCACCATTCGGTTTATCCAAGAGCTGCACAATCATTAACTTCACTCCGATGAGGGAGTCTGCCTTTCGTGTTGCCCAGACACTGTTGATGACTCTTCCAATTTTCATTCATACACCTTCTTTGCGCCAAGTGCTATTCCTAAAGGAGTAACTAAAAGGGGATTTTTAGGTTTTATGACAGCTAGGCCTAGTTCGGTTTCGATGATTTTATCAATGTTGGTAAAACAACTTGTCCCGCCGACTAAATATACCTTCTGGACATTACGGTCTTGAATATGACTTTTTATGATACTTGCCACTTTTTGTATCACAGGTTTAATGGCCGGCAAGAGTTCGGAATGTTTGGTCTGGTCTAACTTGAGTTTTTCGACTTCTTCAAAGGGCAGTTTACGAGCGCCTGATATCACTAAGCTGAAGTGTGTTCCTCCGGTGGGTTCGTCTGCAACATAGGTTACTTTGCCATCCTTTAAAATGGCAATACCTGTCGTGCCTCCTCCGATGTCTACAACTGCGCCATTGGTAGCTTTCAGGACATTATTCGCAGCAGTAGGCTCATCGAGAGTAGTGACAACTTCAAATCCGGCAGCTTCAGCAACATAGGAGATTGCTTTTTGATCTCCTTTTGAAGTGCCAGGGGGATAGGCTACCCCGGCAGTTAAAAGCTCAACTCCCAGATCGTCTTCAATTTTTGCTTTAAGCTCTCTTACTATATCCACAGCTCCGATGTAATCGACCACGAGACCATCTTTGACAACCTGTGCAAAGCGCATGGCTCCAGCTATAGGATTACCCTCTTCATCAACGACTGCCAGAACAATGTAAGCCGTGCCCAGATCTACACCTGTATATAGCTTCTTTTTCTGCTCAAAACGTTGGGGATGATCAATTTTCTCTTTAAATTCTTGGATAATTTGGTTAGCATATTCTAAATTAGTCATTTTATATCTCCTAGCGGCTGGCTAGCGTTCCCTTTTGAGCGAGTTCTTTAATCACGCTCTCGATAATGCTCTGTATTTCGATACTATTTGGAGAAGAATTTATAGCGTTTTTAGTATTTACGGTATTTACAGTCGTAGGAGTCGCTATTTCGGGCAAGTTTAATACCTTCGCGGCATTCTTGTACATCACTTTTTCAAGAACCTCCGGTTTGAAAGGAAGCTTTTCGTAGTTTTTTAACGCTACTTTAAAGTCCACAAAAGGATGGGCACTTGCATAGAGAACTTTATCGCTGATAATTGTATTGGCTGCTTGAATATAGGCTTCTGATTGGGGGAAGAATTCATATTCAGATAATTCGAGGTACACATTGGCATTGCGTTGAGCAATCATAATCATTTCATTGACCCAAGGATATCCGCCGTGACTGATAATGATTTTTAACTCGGGGAAATCTCTGGCGACAAAGTCGATATACCGAGGGGCGACATGGTCGATTACTGCATTCGGTACTAAAGTCCCTGGGCCCGTAGCAATAACTAACGGGATATTTAATTCGCAGCATTTAGAAAAGATGGGGTAGTATTTCGCGTCGTTCGCATAAATCTGGGCGAGGTAAGGATCGATCGCTACTCCTTTTAAGCCATGTTCGTTAACGGCGGTCTTAATTTCTTCAATGGCCCTCATGCCCTTATGAGGATCGAGTCCGGCGAAACCGATAAATTTATTAGGGAATTTACTAACGAACTCGATCACGCTTTTGTTGTTTGATTTCGAGCCATAGGTTGTTTCGCAATCCCGACCCGTGACGACAGCTTTTACAACATTATACTTATCCAGTTCTTGAACAACTTCTTCGACGGTTTGGGGTAACATCTTGGAAAAATCGATTGAGGAACAAAGACCTTTAAACATTTTGCTATTGGCAATTCCTGATAAAGTGTCTTCAGTGTTTGGTCTAAATCTAAAATCAATTATGTTCATGATATCCTCCTCTTTTTTTTGTCAAAACCTGACTCAAAAACAGTTGCAAGATTTGTACCAACATAAAAAATACTAATAGTATGATATTTTTTGTCGAATTATGATACAGTTGTTGTAGACTTGCAACTCAATTGATACGTTTTGGGGTCAAAAGGGACTGAGGTTTGTGAAAGATTTAGCGATGTTGCAGATATGCAACCCGTTGTAATGGTGCAACACTTGGGGAATGGAGGTCTCGTAGTGGGTATATTTTCAGAAACGCTCGATACGGAGAAAATTCATGAGGGGATTCTAGACGTTTTCAGTGATGGTATCTATATCACGGATGCTAAGGGGAAGACTCTAGCGGTCAATCAAATGTACGAAAAGCTTACGGGGTTAAAAAGAGAAGAAATTATTGGTGAGTTAGTCACGGATTTGCGTAACCAGGGGAGTTTCGATGTGGTATTAAACCCAGAGATTGTAAGTACAGGTCGAAAGAAAAGTTCAGTTCAAGTGACTAAAGAAGGAAGACGCGTGATCTTAAATGGTTGTCCCGTATTTAATGAATCGGGTAAGGTTGTTTTAGTCGTAACGTTTGTCAGGGATATCACATTACTTTCTCAACTACAGAACCAAATTGCGAATCAGAAAGAAGTAATCGATAAATTTCATGAAGCCCAAAGTTTAGATAACAAAATGAAAAAGGGCTTGTTCGTCTTTGAAAGTCGAGAAATAGTTAACTTGAATAATACGTTAGATAAGGTGGCTAAGACCGATGCAACGGTATTGCTGATGGGTGAAACTGGTGTGGGTAAGGATGTTTTCTCTAGACGCATTCACGAACGAAGCCTGAGGCATAATGAACCCTTCTTTAAAGTGGACTGTTCGACGATTCCGGAAAGTCTTATTGAATCTGAACTTTTTGGATATGAATCGGGAGCTTTTTCGGGAGCTAATACGAAAGGTAAACCGGGGCTCTTCGAAATGGCAGATAAGGGAACCCTATTCTTAGATGAGATTGGGGAGCTCCCCCTTATGATGCAGTCCAAATTACTTCGTGCCCTACAAGATCAGGAATTGATCCGTGTGGGGTCAACAAAGGTAAGAAAATTTAATGTTCGTTTTATTGCGGCAACCAACAGAGATCTAGAAGAAGAGGTTAAAAATGGCCGTTTTCGAAGTGATTTATTTTATAGGCTTCGGGTTGCTGTTCTACAGATACCTCCTTTAAGGGAAAGGCAAGGGGATGTTCTGCCATTGGCCTCTTTCTTTCTTGAAAAATATAATGCGAAATACAGAAAAGATGTAACTTTCACAAAAGAAGTTTGCAAGGCTTTTCAAAATTATAAGTGGCCGGGTAATGTAAGGGAGATGGATAATTTTATTCAAAGTCTCGTTGTTACTCGTGATAGAGAGATTCTCGATGTTTCAGATTTGCCCCATTATATGCTCTGTGACGAGGTCCCCATGGATCGAACGAGTATCTGTGATGAAAATAAATCATTAGATGAGTTAATGTGTGATTACGAAAAAAACTTACTCATGCAAGCGCTTGAAGTTAACGGATCAGTTGCGAAAGTGGCTAAATTATTCAAAGTTGATCGCACAACCATATTTAGAAAGGCTAAAAAACACTCACTCTTATAACCCTACGTTGCAAAACGGAAACGGGTGTTGCTTGATCGCAACACCCGTTAACTATTGAAAAATGGTATAACTATCATTAGTTTTAACAATAAGTTGCAGATTTGCACGAAAGCTTACGAAATACCTCACTAAATCTACTATCTTGGAGCTATTTTGCGGTTGGCACGGCTTTTGCAATAACAATATCACAATTATTCGCACTGTTTATCTATTAAAAGAACGCGCATCGGTACTTCTGCCCATCAGTGTTTAGAGATGATGCCTGCCTGCTTACTACTCTTATCTCCAGAAATAGTTTTCAAAAGGCATCAATATTACTTGAACTGGTGACGTTCTTAAAAGTTTACAAGTGCAAATTTTATCAAGGGTTTGTAATGAGGGTCCATGCTCTTTACGTAACCCAAACGTGAGCATAACCTAACTTGTTACGCTTTTAAGGAGGTGGAGTTAAAATCAACTAAAACGATATTGTTAAAGGGAATCTACTTCCTAGAAAACACTAATAAACAAAACATTTGGAAGGAGTCAGATAAAATGAAAAAGAAATTGGTATCTTTACTACTTGTAGTATCTCTTGCAGCACTCACTATTGTCGGTTGTGGAAGTAACAGTGGGGGAAAAACAGCCAGCGGGGATGCAAAAAAAATCGTCATCCGTTTGGCACACCCGATGGCACCCGGAAATAACGTCACATTAGGTTACGAGAAATTCAAGGAAATAGTTGAACAAAAATCTGACGGAAGAGTGGAAGTCCAAATATTTGGCAACACCACCTTGGGTAGCGACCGAGTAACCCTAGAATCGACGCAAAAGGGTACATTAGAAATGGCATCCACTTCATCACCCAACATGGCCAGTTTTTCTCGAGAATTTATGGTATTTGACCTTCCCTACATCACGGACATCAAATATCAAGAGAACTTATACGCTGCTTTGGACGAGGGCGAATTAGGAAAGTACTTAGATGAGGTTGCTGGGAAAATTGGATTAAAGCCAATTATGTACAGCGAGTATGGCTATCGGAATTTTGTAACCACAAAAAAACCTATTGCCAAGGCGTCTGATTTGAAAGGCTTAAAAGTTAGAACCACGGATTCGCCGGTTGAAGTTGGTGTAGCCCAAGCTTTAGGTATGAGTGCCACTCCTGTCGCCTGGGGAGAAACGTATACTGCTTTACAACAAGGTACCGTTGATGGTGAAGGAAATACTTTTGGTTTGCTCTGGGACGCAAAACACGCTGAAGTTTTAGAATATGCCGTTGATTCCGCCCATAACTACAGTATGCACTTGCTGTATATGAACAAAAAGTATTTTGACGGACTGCCTAAAGATATTCAAGATATTATTGTGAAATCCGGCCAAGAAGCTTTAGATTATCAGCGCTCTATTTCTAGAGATTTGGAAGTAAAGGCGAAACAAAAGTTTATTGATTCTGGAATTAAAGTTCATGATTTAACTCCTGAAGAAAAGGAAGAGTTCAAAACATTAACCAGACCGCTCTGGGATAAATATTCGGATAGTATTCCGCAAGAATTGATGGACTTGGTGTTAGCGACTCAGAAATAACGAAAAGATGACGGGGGGGGCCCCCTCCCCGTAAAAGTCGTAGACCAAAAACTTGTAGGGTTAGGATGGTGAACATGTCAAAAAACTCTAAACAAAACCAAGAATTGTCCGAAATCCAAACTAACTCAACCACGGGTTGGCTAAAATGGCTCAAGTTGATAGATGAAAACTTTGAAAAACCGTTTTTATTTGTTGGTTTGCTGGCGATAATTTTACTGATTACGTATCAAACTGTCTACAGATATGCTATTTCTAATGTCTTTGAAGGAAGTGCAATAGTCTGGTTAGAAGAAATGGCGAGGTTTGTTTTCATTTGGATATCGTACTTGGCTATCCCGTTAGCTATCAAAAATCGTAGTAATATCCGGGTAGATATAATATACGATAAACTTTCGAAACGATGGCAAGGAGTCAGTTGGATTATTGTAGATATCTGTTGCCTTGCTTTATCTGCGGTGGTATTGGTAATGGGGATCGACCACATTAAGATGATGGTGGAGTTTCCCCAAACTTCGCCGGCGCTTGAAATTCCATTTCTAATTCCCTATATGATCTTACCGATTGGGTTTGGCCTAATGTCAATCAGGGTCATCCAAGATTTGGTAAAACAAATCATGGAAACCGGACTAAAAGATACTTTGTTGGGATTTCTCTTTTGTATCGTTATTTTCATTCCTCTTTTTATAGGTTCGGATCTTCCGGCTATAATTTGGTTGTTCGGTTATTTTGCCCTCTTTTTATTCATTGGCGTTCCCATTGCTATGGCCTTAGGGCTTTCGGCCTTGGCTACGATTGCCGCTGCGGGAACTATGCCGATAGAATATGTAGCGCAGATTGCCTTTACTTCAATTGACAGTTTTCCTATCATGGCTATTCCCTTTTTTGTAGCTGCAGGTGTTTTTATGGGTGCAGGAGGCTTATCCAAGCGGCTTTTAGCCTTGGCTGACGAGCTTTTAGGTTCGTTCACTGGAGGACTGGCATTAGCGACTGTCGCAACAAGTATGTTCTTTGCTGCCATCAGCGGTTCAGGACCAGCCACAGTAGCGGCAATTGGTTCCTTAACAATTCCCGCCATGGTGGAAAGAGGGTATTCTAAATCGTTTTCTGCAGCACTCATTGCTGCTGCTGGAGCAATCGGTGTAATGATCCCTCCCAGCAATCCCTTCGTGGTATTCGGTGTTTCAGCTCAAGTATCTATCGGAAAACTATTTATGGGTGGCATCGTACCAGGCGTAATAATAGGAATTGCCTTGATGTGCGTAGCTTATTGGTATTCTAAAAAGAATGGCTGGAAAGGAGAAGCGCGCAAGCGGACTCCAAAAACCATTATGAAAGCTTTTTGGGATGCCAAATGGGCATTGATGGTTCCGGTTATTATTTTAGGTGGTATTTATTCCGGACTTATGACACCTACGGAATCAGCGGCTGTGGCAGCTTTTTATGGCTTAGTGGTAGGCGTTTTTGTTTATAAAGGAATCAACCTTAAAAATATTACTTCCTGTCTTATTGAAGCGTGTAGTACGTCAGCTGTTATCATAGCGCTGATGGCGATGGCGACAATATTCGGAAACATTCTGACTATTGAACAAATACCTACACAAATTGCAGATTGGATGCTTGCCTTAACTGACAATAGAATTACCATTCTTTTATTGGTTATTGTTTTATTGCTCTGTATTGGAGTTTTTATGGAAGCTCTAGCGGCCATCGTCATCCTTACCCCGATTTTACTTCCGATCGTTACTCAAGTCGGGGTCGATCCGATCCACTTCGGCATCGTCATGGTGGTAGCCCTGGCCATTGGGTTTATTACACCGCCAGTGGGTGTTAACTTGTTTGTAGCATGTGGCGTGGCCAAACTAAAAATTGGAGACATCTCAAAAGCTGTTGTCCCATTCGTCATTGTCATGGTTATTGCATTGCTGTTCATTACCTTTATTCCGTCAATTTCAATGTTCCTGACACACTTTGTCAAGTAAATAGTAGCATAAACATGCTGAACTATATCCCGATTTCTATTCTAAACCGACTGGTTTAGATCAATAAGATGTTTAATGAATTAGACATAAATAAATGAATAATAGGAGGCAATAGATTATGGAATCCTGCTGTAACGTATTATCCCCTCATGAACAAAGAATCCAAGAAGAACAATTGGGTAAGAAAAATTTCGAAGGCCGCGAAAGAGTCTTTCAAATATTGACTAGTTTCCAAGACCTTCGTCCCAAAATTGATGTGGAAAGAGCAAAATACTTTACGCAATCCTTTAGGGAAACGGAAGGGCAACCCCTCGTATTAAGATGGGCCAAAGCCTTAAAATACACTGCCGAAAACATCACCGTTTACATCGATGATCATCAGCTTTTAGTTGGGAGAGCAGGCTATCAAGGGCGCTATGGGATTCTTTTCCCTGAATTAGATGGGGATTTCCTGGATGTCGCCATTGAACAACTCCCGAACAGGGTTGAGTCTCCTTTTGACGTCACGCCAGAGGATGCTCAGGTCATCATTAATGAGATTGCCCCGTATTGGAAGGGTAAAACGTTCCACGAAAATTTGGCAATGGCTCTTCCGGAGGATACCTTTAAATTAACCTATGATCCAGAAAACCCCTTGAATTCAAGATTCCTTGTGAATGAAACGGCAACTTTTCGTTCCTCAATTCAGTGGGTTCATGATTATGAGAAAGTCCTGAAAAGAGGTTTTAAAGGAATCAAAGAAGAGGCTCAACAAAAGCTTGAAGCTCTTGATCCAATGAGCCCAGTCGATAACATGGAGAAGAAGCCTTTCCTAGAAGCTGTTATTATCACCTGTGATGCTATCGTTCTTTGGGCTAAGAGACATGCAAAATTAGCTGCTGAGCTAGCTAATAAGGAATCAGATGCCCAAAGGAAACAAGAATTACAGGATATTGCTGAGCGTTGTGCATGGGTACCTGAAAACCCTGCTCGAGATTTCCGTGAAGCGGTTCAATCTCAGTGGTTTACCCAAATGTTCTCCAGAATTGAGCAAAAGACAGGTACGATTATATCTAACGGTCGGATGGACCAATACTTCTATCCTTATTATAAGAAGGATCTTGAAGAGGGTCGCATCAATGAAGATCAAGCGACAGAATTACTGGAATGCATGTGGGTAGCTATGGCCCAGTTCATCGATCTCTATCTATCTCCGACCGGTGGCGCATTTAATGAAGGGTATGCACACTGGGAAGCAGTTACCGTTGGTGGTCAAACTCCAGATGGCTTGGATGCTACCAATGACCTGACATACATCTTCTTGAAGTCCAAGCAAGAATTCCCTCTGAATTACCCTGACCTTGCTGCTCGGATCCATTCTCGTGCTCCAGAACGGTATCTCTATGAAGTGGCGGAAACCATTAAAGAAGGTACAGGCTTTCCTAAACTCATTAATGATGAAGAAGTTGTTTCGCTATTACTTTCTAAAGGGGCTTGTTTCGAAGAGGCTTATGACTATGCTGTATCCGGTTGTGCTGAATGTAGAATGCCGAATCGCGATACCTATACAAGTGGTAACCCATATGTGAACTTTGCGGCAGCCGTAGAGTTAACTCTCTACAACGGTAAAATGCTCAAATTCGGGGATGAAGTGGTTGGGCTTCAAACAGGAGATCCAACGAACTTCAAAACTTGGGATGAGTTCTGGAATGCATATGTTGCTCAACAAACGAACTTCCTGAAACATGCATTCATCCAACAACACATTATTATCAATATGCGTCCAAAACATTTTGCTACCCCGCTCGGTTCCTTGATGCATGACCTCTGCATGGAGACATGTAAGGATCTGCATACTCCAGCCATCGAGGGAGGAATTGATCTTGGTTACTTTGAATTGATGGGCTATGGTACGGTCGTTGACTCTTTAGCTGTTATCAAAAAACTTGTCTTTGAAGATAAGAAATTAACGATGGCAGAACTCGTTGCAGCCATGAAGAGTAACTTTGAAGGCTACGAAGCGATTCGCGAGATGCTCTTGAATGCACCTAAATATGGAAATAACGATTCTTATTCCGATGTGATTGCTAAAGACGTTGATAGAGAAGCCCTTAAATTCACAAAAAAATACTCGAAAGAGCTTGGTGTCCATCTTGATCTAAGGCTTGTACCTTTCACCTCGCACGTTCCATTCGGTAAAGTCGTCAGTGCTACACCAAATGGTAGAAAAGCATGGGCCCCTCTTTCTGATGGATCTTCCGCATCCCATGGCGCAGACGTCAATGGTCCTACAGCAGTTCTTATGTCAAACTTCAACTCTAAGAACTATAACTTCAGAAATCGTGCGGCTAGATTATTGAACATAAAATTGAGCCCAACTTGTGTAGCCGGTGAAGAAGGGTCAGCTAAATTAGTATCCTTTATTAGAACTTGGTGCGATTTGAAATTGTGGCATTTACAATTCAACATTGTCAATAAAGAAACGCTACTTGCTGCTAAAAAAGATCCGTCGAAATACCGCGGTCTGATCGTACGGGTTGCTGGATATAGTGCATATTTTGTCGAGCTGTCCTCTGATTTACAAGATGATATCATCGCTAGAACAGAGCACAGTGCGATCTAATTCAATCTTTGTAAGTCCTGCTTATATCGAATATAAGCAGGACTTACATTCACCGTAATTAGGAGGAACTGCTATGGGGGAAACATTTTTATTTGATAAAAAGAGATACGGATATGTGTTTAATATTCAACACTATTCCGTACATGATGGCCCGGGGATAAGAACTATCGTTTTCTTAAAGGGATGTCCTCTAAGGTGTCAGTGGTGTAGTAACCCAGAGTCTCAACTACAAAATCCAGAATTAGGATATAATCCCAGCAAGTGTATAGGAATCAGTAAATGCTTAAGATGTGCGGAAGCGTGTATTTATGGAGCGGTCAAGCAAGATCTTGAAGAAAATGACAAGATATTAATTGATCGTCAACTTTGCAAAGAGTGTTTACTTTGCACGGAGGCGTGCCCTTCTAAAGCGCTTGAAGTCTTCGGAAAACAAACGAGTATTGATGACATAATTCAAGCAGTAGAGAAAGATAGTGCTTTCTATGCTCGATCAGGCGGAGGCTTAACCTTTAGTGGTGGGGAACCTCTGATGCAAGCTGATTTTATCACTGAAGTTCTAAAAGTCGCTCGACGCAGAAGAATCAATACGACAATAGAAACCTGTGGGTACGCAGAGTGGCCAAAATTCGCAAAAGTATGCCAACACCTTAATTCGCTAATTATGGATATTAAGTGTATGGATACGGAAAAACATAAGAAGTTTACGAATGCGTCGAATGAACTCATTATCGAGAATTTTAAAAAACTTTGTGAGGAATTCCCTAACTTGCCAATCCTTGTACGAACACCCGTGATTCCCGGATTCAATGATTCAGAAGAAGATATTCGGGCGATCATTCATTTCATTAAAGGTCGTTCTAATGTTCGTTACGAACTTTTGCCGTATCATCGTTTAGGTCAACAAAAATATAACTATTTGGGTAAACACTATCCTTTAGATGGCATGAGGTTAAATGATGAAACGTTTAATCGACTTAAGGAGATTGCCAATTCCCTCGAATAATTAGGATTACTACCTAATAGTTATGATTGAACCGCAGGTAACTGCGGTTTTTACTTTACGTTTTGATATGGGGATTTTAAGCATTGAACTAATAGGTAAAAACAATATCATGAGATTAGTTATTTCGGGGATATTGTCCTTTGTACCATGTTATATTGTATATGTAAGGAAATCTTCTCCATTGAGAACAGTAAATGCGATCATGAAAAGAGTGATAACAGTGTTACAATGGATATTAGCTACGGTCATTGTTTTTTTTGCCTCAGTATTACAGGCCGCTACAGGTTTTGGTTTTTCGATTATGGCCACACCCTTTTTACTTCTAGTTTTTGATTCACGCGAATGTGTTCAAATAAGTATTATTCTCTCGTTTGTAGTTTCACTTTTATTAATACGTAAAATACTAAAGAATGTAGATAAAGGTTTACTATGGAGGCTAATAATCGGTAGCGTTGTAGGGATACCTATAGGTATATTTTTTTATAAATATGCAAATATAGACATCTTGAAGGTTACCGTGAGTATTGTTATTTTAATAGTTACCCTTCTACTCATGAAAAAAACATTTGAAACAAACCCTAAATCCAAAATTCATGATTCAAGTGATAATTTACCAGCAAACCTAGATACCCCAGCTATAAAAAAAATTCAGTTTTTTGTAGGTTTCTGTGCAGGGTTACTTACAACTAGTATTGGAATGCCAGGGGTACCCCTCATATTATACTACAATGCAACGAATACAATAAAAGAGAAAGCAAGAGGTACAACCTTAGTATTCTTTATTTTTGTCTATATAATCAGCTTTGGCACACAATTGTTAACCGTAAAAACAAATCTAGGTATAGTAGCTTCGGCTTTGGGATTAATTCCCGTTGTTGCAGGAGGTGTATTTATGGGGAATATACTTTTTGATAAAATAAATCAAATTACCTTTCAAAGAATAGCTTATGGTATACTTTTATTTACTGGTTTTTATATGTCAATTAAAAGTTTTTGGATTAATTAAAATAGGGGGTGAATGGCCCGGTTGAACAATGTTCACCGGGTTATACATGGCAAACAGTATGACTGGATTTGGACGTGGAGAGGCGAGTGGAAGCGGATATCAGTTTTCCATTGAGCTTAAATCAGTGAATCATCGATTTCTAGAAGTCGTTGTAAGAATGCCGCGTTATTTAAGCAGCTTTGAAGAACGAATTCGCAAAACATTGCAAGATAAGTTCCAGCGTGGACGGATTGAAGTACATGTTAATGTGGTGGAAATAGAAGAACGAAAGAGATTGGTGAAGGTTGACAATGATTTAGCGCTGTCGTATGATAAGACATTGAAAGAACTCGCTTTAGCTCTACATACGGCGTATGAAACGGATATTTATCGTTTAGTCAGTTTTCCGGAAGTTCTTGCCGTCGAGGAAGCAGAACTCGATCTTGATGCTTTATGGGAGACGTGCTCTCAGGCACTTTCCAAGGCGACAGACGGTTTTGGGCAAATGCGGAGTTCTGAAGGGGAAAAATTAACGATTGATCTATTACAGAGGATTAATCTTATTGCTGAGTATTTAAACACAATTGCCGAGCGAGCACCATATGTTGTATCAGACTATCAAGAACGCTTACATGAACGGCTCCAGACACTTCTAGGAGAGGTAGAATTGGATGGTGTTCGACTGGCGAATGAGGTTGTCTACTTTGCAGATCGTGCATCGATCACTGAGGAGTTGGTTCGGTTTGACAGCCATCTGTCCCAAAGCAGAGAGGCGTTGAGAAGCAGCGAGTCAGTAGGGCGTAAACTTGATTTTTTGGTTCAGGAAATGAACCGAGAGATTAATACGATCGGGTCAAAGGCTAATGATTTGAAGATTGGGCAACAGGTGATTAAAGTTAAGAGTGAACTGGAAAAAGTACGAGAGCAAATTCAAAATTTAGAGTAATGGAGGATTCAATTTGGACATTAAGCTCATAAACATCGGGTTTGGTAATATTGTTTCGGCCAACCGCATTATCTCAATTGTTAGTCCGGAATCCGCCCCGATCAAACGTATTATTCAAGAAGCCCGGGATTCGGGCATGCTCATCGATGCTACTTATGGTCGGCGTACACGTGCAGTAATTATCTGTGACAGCCATCATGTGATTCTATCTGCAGTTCAGCCCGAGACAGTAGCCCATCGTCTTTCGGCAAAAGAATCAAGCAGCAGCCACGCAGAAGACCCGGCAGATTAGGGGTGGAGGCTTTGGAACAAAGTCATGGATTATTAATTATCCTTTCAGGTCCTTCTGGGGCCGGCAAAGGGACACTGTGCCAGGAATTGCTTCGACAGTTGCCAGATTTAAAATATTCCGTCTCGATGACGACTCGGACCTCTCGCCCTGGTGAAGTTGACGGAGTTCATTATTACTTCCGTCAGAAGGAAGATTTTGAAGCAATGATTCATGGGGATGAGCTTTTGGAGTGGGCTCAGTTTTGTGATAATTATTATGGGACACCACGCTTTGCAGTCGAACAAGCGATTCAAGCAGGGCAGGATGTTATTTTAGAGATTGAGATTCAAGGGGCGCTGCAAGTTAAGAAGCGGTTCCCTCAAGGGGTTTTCACCTTTATCGTTCCACCTTCCCTGGATATTCTCTCTGAGAGAATTCATAAACGAGGAACTGAGAGCGAGGAAGTCATTCAGAAACGATTAGCCAAAGCAATTCAGGAACTGGAATATGTGAGTGAATATGATTATGTTGTAATTAATGACGAGGTTCCTGCGGCAGTCGATAAACTTAAGAGTATTTTGGTCGCAGAAAAATGTCGGGTAAAAAGAAAACCGTTTGTTTTTAAGGGGGAATCTATATGAAACAACCTTCATTGGATGTTCTAATGAGTAAGGTCGACAGCAAATACACTTTAGTTAAGGTAGTTGCTAAGCGGGCGCGCATGATCATGGAAGAAGCTAAGCACGAAGATTTAGCTAAGGGGGTAAAACCTGTTAGTATTTCACTTGAGGAGATTTCTCATTCAGATATCAATTATGAATGTACTCCTGAAGAGAGTATATAATGCTCACAGGTAAAAAGGTCCTCGTTGGAGTGACTGGTGGAATTGCAGCTTACAAAGCAGCTGAAGTTGTCAGCCGCTTGCGAAAGTTGGGCGTTGAAGTCCATGTTGCCATGACGAAGTCAGCAACAGAATTTATTACCCCTCTTACCCTAAGGAGTTTATCCACAAATCCAGTGTATGTGGATATGTTTGATGAACCCAAATTGTGGAATGTTGAGCATATTGCTCTGGCAGAGTATGTTGATTCTGTGATCATTGCTCCTGCCACGGCTAATATATTAGCCAAAATGACAACTGGGATTGCGGATGATTTTCTTTCCACAGTTCTTTTAGCGACTCGCGCACCGATTTTTGTGGCTCCGGCCATGAACCATGCAATGTATCATCATCCAGCAACACAGGAGAATCTGTCTAGGCTCAAAGAACGCGGAATAAAGATTATCGGCCCTGGCACAGGATTTCAAGCGTGTGGTACGGAGGGAGACGGACGAATGAGTGAAGCCGTCGAGATCGTAGAAACGGTAACCCAGTGGTTCTCTGGGCAGGATTGTTTAAAAGGGAAGAAAGCCCTTGTGACCGCTGGTGGAACTCAGGAACCCCTTGATCCGGTTCGCTATCTTGGTAACCGGAGTTCAGGGAAAATGGGGTATGCCGTTGCTCAAGCATTACAGGAAGCCGGTGCGGAGACCATCCTTGTTAGTGCACCCACTGATTTACCGACGCCATCAGGTGTTACACGAGTTTCGGTACATACGGCTCTTGAAATGTATGATGCAGTCCTTGAGAGGTTTCCGAACATAGATGTTGTGGTTAAGGCTGCGGCAGTTGCGGATTATCGTCCAGCAACACAAGCAGAGCAAAAAATCAAAAAGGATGGGGTAAGCCGCACAATTGACTTAATCCCAAATCCAGATATATTAGCTGAACTTGGACGTAGGAAAACCTCCCAAGTTCTGATTGGGTTTGCGGCAGAGACAGAGAACCTCCTGGCCAATGCCCAAGAAAAAATGCACAGAAAGAATGTCAACCTCCTTGTAGCAAATGATGTCACTAAGCCCGGTGCGGGCTTTGGTAGCCCAACGAACATTGTCAGTTTTCTCTTTCCCGATGGAAGAAGAATAGATTTTCCTCAAATGAGTAAGCTGGAGGTTGCGCGGAATCTCGTCGCTGAGATTGCCAACCTCCTCGGTACTTAAAGAAAACCTGACTTGCGCCAAGCCGCAGGCGATGGTGGAAGTCTTTGGTTGCACTTATGCCACCACCAATTCATACTATTGATTTGGTAAAACAAAGGAGTGAAGTAATTGGCTAGAAAACTATTTACATCAGAATCTGTAACAGAGGGACATCCGGATAAGATCTGTGACCAGATTTCTGATGCTATCTTGGACGCAATTTTCACCTTAGACCCTAATGCTCGAGTAGCTTGTGAAACTACCGTAACCACAGGATTAGTACTTGTAAGCGGTGAGATCACAACTTCGTGTTATGTGGATATTCCGCATGTTGTACGCGAGACAGTGCGGGAAGTGGGCTACACTCGGGCCAAATATGGTTTTGATGCAGATACTTGTGCAGTTTTAACCTCGATTGGAGAGCAATCTGCAGATATAGCTATGGGCGTGGATCGAGCTTTGGAAGCCAAAAACGGCGAAATGACTGAAAATGATATCGATGCCATAGGGGCTGGAGATCAGGGTATGATGTTCGGTTTTGCAACAAATGAAACTGAAAGCTTGATGCCGCTTCCTATTGATTTAGCTCACCGTTTGGCACGGAGACTGAGCGAAATGCGAAAATCAAACCATCTGACCTACCTCCGTCCCGATGGTAAAACTCAGGTTACTGTTGAATATGAGGACAATCGACCAGTTCGAGTAGACACCATCGTCATCTCCACTCAACATCACCCGGATGTAACCAACGAGCAAATACGGAGAGATTTACTTCAATATGTAGTCTACCCTACGGTTCCCAAAGAGCTTTTAGATGAAGATACGAAATATTTTATTAACCCAACAGGACGTTTCGTAATTGGCGGCCCTCAAGGAGATTGCGGACTGACAGGGCGGAAAATTATTGTAGATACTTATGGCGGAATGGCTCGCCATGGCGGCGGCGCATTCTCAGGTAAGGATCCCACAAAAGTTGACCGTTCAGCTGCCTATGCAGCTCGTTACGTAGCAAAGAATGTTGTAGCGGCAGGCCTGGCAGACCGCTGCGAACTTCAAATCGCCTATGCCATCGGGGTAGCACAGCCGGTATCTGTCTCAATTGAAACATTTGGTACAGGGAAACTAGCCGATGAAAAAATTGTTGAGTTTATAAGGCAGACCTTTGACCTTCGTCCAGCGGGTATTATTAAGGCCTTAGATCTACGCCGCCCTATTTATCGCCAAACCGCAGCTTATGGGCACTTTGGAAGAACGGACCTCGATCTTCCCTGGGAAAGAACAGACAAGGTCGATGCCTTGAAAAAACTAGCTGGTTTGTAAGCGGAAGACATAGCACTTGAGTTGCTTTCATAGCAATAGACAATGTTGCTGTGGGGGGCTTGAAAATCTAATCTTTTTAAAGGGCATTGAAAAGGTAGGTGAGAATAATTCGCCTACCTTCTTTAGGTTATTGGGCTCTTTGTATGAGCTTTTGTCTAGCACCAATCAGTTGGATTCGATCCTCCAGCCCATCTCTATTAATTTCCAAATTTTTGGGGACATGTATATAGATAATCTGCTCCCCAAAATTCGTGGACAGTCCATTATTAGAGTTTTGATGCTTAAATTGATCTACGGTGAAGTCAGAATTGAATTGTTTGAATTCCAACGTCTGATAATTAGGTGTTGTTAAAAATAATATCCCATTCTTAAGTGAGATTGCAGGGGGGGCAAGTTGTTTTGTAAAATTAACCTCTCCCATATATTGAGCCGTGACATAAGCCGAGACGTTTATTTCGTTGTCATCAACATCCTTTTCTTGTATTAAGACATGATAGCTCCCTGTCTTAGTCCGCAAGTTAATTGATAATTTGTTTGAATCAACCTTGAAAGTATGGCTGCTGTTTTTGTAAACTCCTTCAAGCTTAGCCAAGTCTTCCTCGGAGGGGAATTTTTGATTATACAAATCATTCATAAGGATTTGGGAGTTTGAAATTGCTTGCTCTTTATTTTCGACGGTTTTGATGAAGTCGTTCGCCGGCAGCAGATATAATATTGGAACAAGCATAGCTAAAAACCCTAGATACAGCCCAGCTATTATCGCACTTAGTCTCCAAGATAGGAGTCTAGTAATTTTAGATCGCAAGGATTGAAAGAGGGAGATTATTACAATACCGATCAGAAATAATAGTATTAAAAGGAGTAGAGAATTCATTGGGAGACCTCCTTATTGGGAGAAAGCAAACTACTAACTCCAAACAAAATTATCACGGTAATAAGAACTTTCAAGGCAAACAAGGGTAACGCAGCCTCTTTAGTGTAAACCAGCAGAACCTTTTGGAAGAAATCGGTGTAAACTCTTAGAAAGCCAAAAATGATTGCTGGAATAATTAGAACGAAGGCCATACTTAATTTAGTTATTGAACCAATCAGATACCCTAGTGCAGAGATTAAGATCATATATAACGTTCCAATAACGATCCCCAACACTAGGTCGTAAAAGGAAATTAAAAACTTGTCAAAGATAATTTGAGTTTGATCAAAGGAGATATACAGAATAATCCTTTGGAGAACCCCAACAAGCGTAGAGGTGATGCTCCCAAAGATACTAGCAATCATCAAGAACCCTATGTCTGAGAGATTTCCTGAAAGACTGCTCGTTACTAGGGGTAGTTCGATTTTTTTGTACTGTTTGGTTGTTAGTAGAATACCTATAAAGAATATCCAAATGAACGAAAATCCTATGACAAGGCTGGCAGAGTAGGTGTTTACAGATACTGACAATTCTCCATTGCTGGACGACATATGACTTACACCGCCTATTGAGAAAAATAGAGCAATTATCTGAATCAACATAAGCCCATATAACAAATTTGAATGGGCTTTAAGTTTGTAGACAAATTGTTTAAAGGAAAATGACAGCAAATCAGCTTCTTTTAAAAACATAATCAATACCTCCTCTAGACTTTGCTGTTAGATATATGCACAGATCATCCGTCGAAATGGAGAGTACGTCTAAACCGCTTTGCCTCACTAGTTTAAGCTCTGGTTGGATTAACTCGCTTCTGAGGACAACGTATAAGTACCCTTTAGCAAACTCTTCCTGATAGATTAGTTCTTTACCCTCGACAAACCTTTGAATTACTTGAGCATTTCCTCTAAGTCCAATAGCGAACTTTTTTAATTCCAAGACTGGAAGATGCAAGGACTTGACACCTTGATTCAGTAAAAGAATATCCTCTAATATCCCTTCGACTTCATTTATCAAATGACTTGAAAGGATAATGGACCGGGGGTATTCAAGATAGTCCTTAAGTAATGCCTTGTAAAAGTCCTTTCTTACCGCAGAATCCATGCCTGAAGTTGGTTCATCGAATATCGTCAGCGGGCAGCGTGAGGCAATGCCAAGGATACTATTAAAGGTACTTTTGGATCCTTTGGATAGCTTGCTATGGGGTTGTTTAGGGTTTATTGAGAAATAGTCCAGTAAACCCTTTGCAAGGTTTGAATTCCAATTAGCATAAAAGGGTGCCACTTCTGATAAGATATCGATAAGTGTAAAGGAGTCAGGAAAGGTCATCGTGTCATTAACAAACATTGTTTTAGAGGAACCCTCTAAATTGTTAAAGGGCTTTTGGGAAAAGACTTCAATTTCCCCACTCGTAGGTTTCAAATATCCAGCAAGCAATTTTAACAGGGTTGTTTTCCCGGCTCCGTTTCTGCCAATTAGGCCAGTTAACTTGTTTTCTTCTATTGCAAAGGATAAATTGTCAATGGCCTTTAGTTTGCCGTAGGATCTCGTAACGTTTTGACATTGAATGACACTCATAGCTGTTCCTCCTCACCTTCTTTTCTTACATTTTTGATCATCTCAATTAGCTCAGCTTCATCGACATCTAAGCGTTTTGCCTCGATAACTAACTCTTTGATCATTTGTTCTAGGATTTGTTTCCGGCGCTTGGTTAGAATCGCTTGTTTGGCATTTGGAGAAACAAACATACCGAGCCCTCGTCGTTTATAAACGATGTGCTCCTCGGCTAGAAGATTTAACCCTTTAGCTGCTGTTGCAGGGTTGATCGTAAACATGTCTGCCAACTGATATTGGGAATAAACCCTTTCGTCTTCCTTGAAGTTGCCATTAAGAATTTCGACTTCAAGCCATTCCGCAATCTGTATATATATGGGTTTGGTACTATCAGTATTAAGGATCACAATAAACCTCCAGACATCGTTAGTTAGTGCATTAGTGCTGTAAAGCACTATGAGTATTATATGCATAAAGATAGTCGTTGTAAACTGTAAGTTTTCTGTTCAATTTGTACATAAAGGGTCCTTTCTAAACTTAATGATTATTTGGTAGGGGTTATGGCTAAATCTAAGCTCTAAAACTCTCTCCTCAAATCGATAAATTAGTGGTATGATCAACGAAACTGTAGTATATTAGAGCATATAATTTCATTTCTAATGCAACGTGTTATAGGAATGATCGTCGATTTAAGACAAATTTTGTAAAAGTAGGGGATGAGATAGTGGATATAGCGGATAAAGTACCTAATGAAACAGATCGGTTAGAGGAACAATTACTTAAGAATCTTAGAACAACAGTGGAGCGAGTATTGCCTATCCCTCATTATCAAGAAAGTTATCGAGAGATAGGGATTACTCAAGCTGAAGATATTAAGTCAATTAAGGATTTTCAGAGACTTCCCTTAACGACCAAAGAGGATTTGCGTAAGAATTACCCCTTTGGACTTTTTGCCGAACCAATGGAAAACATTGTGCGGCTTCATGCTTCGTCAGGAACTACGGGTAAGCCGACGGTTGTTGGATACACTCGTCAAGATATCAACCTTTGGGCGAAGATCGTTGCCAATGAGCTTGAAAGAGCTGGTGTAACTAAAAAGGATGTTGTTCAAATTGCCTACGGATATGGTTTATTTACGGGCGGAATGGGGCTTCACTATGGTTGCGAAGAATTAGGTGCCATCGTCGTTCCTATTTCGGGTGGAAATACTGCCCGCCAACTGATGCTTATGCGAGATTTTGGGACGACTGTTTTGGCTTGTACTCCATCTTATGCCCTTTATTTAGCAGAAAGTCTTGAGGAATCCGGAATTTCAAGGGATGAACTGAAGCTTAAGATTGGGATTTTCGGTGCAGAGCCTTGGACGGAGGGTATGAGAGAAGAAATCGAAGCACGATTGGGCATTAAGGCCTTTGATATTTATGGGCTCAGTGAGATTATGGGACCAGGTGTAGCGTTAGAATGTCCTGCACATCGGGGTTTACATATCGACGAACATTTTTATCCCGAAATCCTAGATGAAGAAGGAAATCCGCTGCCCAATGGAGAACGTGGAGAATTAGTCATAACTAGTATCGAAAAAGAGGGTTTTCCAGTTCTGCGTTATCGAACCAAAGACTTGACCACGTTACATTATGGGCCATGTTCCTGCGGACACTTTGGCTGGACGATGGAACGTGTCTCAGCTCGGGTGGATGATATGTTAATTATTAGGGGGGTTAATGTCTTCCCAAGTCAAGTGGAAGAGGCGATTCTCCTTGAAGGATTTGAACCCCATTATCTATTAGTTGTATACCGGGTTGGTAACTTAGATCAACTAGAAGTTCAAGTTGAGGTCAATGAAACGACGTTCTTTGACGAAGTACGTGAGTTGGAAGGTCGTCAGGATAAGCTTAAGAAGAGAATTGAAGACGTATTGGGTATTTCCGTCCGCATTCGCTTAGTAGAACCTAAAAGTATACCGCGGAGTGAAGGAAAAGCCATTCGAGTTATCGATAAACGTAACAAGGAGGGTTAAAGCATGTTGCAATTATCTATTTTTCTGGAGAATGCCAAAGGAAGGTTGGCTGAGGTAATCAGTCTTCTCGCCGATTTTAAGGTCAATCTGCGGGCCTTGTCACTAGCGGATACTAAGGATTATGGGGTATTGCGAATTATCGTGGATAACCCTGAAGAGACTGCGCTGAAACTACGAGAACGAAGAGTGGTTGTGTCCCTAACCCCTGTATGGGTACTGAAGGTTCCTGATCGCACTGGTGGATTAGCAGAAGTGCTTAATCAATTAGTTCAGCAGGATGTAGTCGTGGAGTACATGTATGCTTTTGTCGAGAAAGAGAATGAGCAGGCCCTAGTAGTCCTTCGAGTACAGGATAAGGCTATTATGGAAAAAGCCATGAAGACGCTAAATTTGCCATCGAAGTAGTCAACGACAAGGCATTCGGGAAACTAGCAGAAGGTCGTAGGTTCGTGGCTGCTTGAAATGTTCAGCGACAATTGACTTTATGCAGAAGATCTTAGACAACATTATTCCCTGTTTCTCTTCAAATGTGGGGAGGATGATGAAGCGGAATTTAATCAAAATAATTAGCGAGAATTTGACGACTCAAATTCTCGCTAATTATTATAATATCCCCCATATATTCATCAAGCAAATACTGGTTTTAAATCAATGACTAGGTCAGAAATAATTGACAATCTTATTTCGTCATTTTCTGTATATGTTTCAGGTCTTCCATACCTTTGATCATCTTGTAATACAAAGACATTTACGAGCTTCCCAACGGGTTCAACGATCCAGTATTCTTTAACACCAGCTTTTTCATAACTGTTGAACTTTATAAACCTGTCCATTTTAATCGAAGAGGGAGAGATTATTTCAATGACCATATCCGGAGCTCCGTTGTAGCCTGTTTCATCAATTTTAGTTTCATCAAACACTATAGAAAGATCGGGCTCAACAATAGTTTTAATTTCGTCATTTTTCTTTTTATCATCATCCATTAACCTTACACAAAAGGGTGCAGGATAAACTTTGCAGGGGTTACCTGAAAGGGAGTGATGAAGCTGGGCTAGTAGACTGGCCAATATTTCTTGGTGTATCGGAGATGGTGCAGCTTGCATATAAGCTATGCCGTCAAGTATCTCCCATCGTTCGTCTTCCGGCCAAGTTAGATAATCAGCATAAGTATAGTTCTTATCTGCTTGCGGTGACGGCATTAAATCATTCCTCTCACTTATTAATAGGCTTTCGGGATCCTTCGGATTAAAGAAAGCTCTCTTCTTTCTTATTATACCAAATAATTCCTTAAATTTCATTATAGCCTTGAATAGTTTCATAGGGGGTCACATTTTATCGTCAGACAAAATAAAGCACCTTAATTTTTTGTAATTAAGGTGCTTTGGTTATTCTTGTAATTATAGAAAGGATTTTTACCCTTTATTATGCGATCTCTTTACTCACACCAGAGACAGCTTCAGTCTCATCCTTAAGAATAAGATTGAGGAAAATACCTGCTATGGTAGCGTACATAACCCCATGACTCTTTAACCCAATACCAAGAGAGAAGATTACCGCTGCAATAATAAGGTTTTTGTTTTTTGAGAAATCGACGTTTGCTTCGACCATGGTGCGGAGTCCGGCTGCGCCAATCATTCCGAATAATACGATGACTACACCGCCCATTACGGCTGTTGGGATACTCATGATTACAGCTCCAAGGGGGTTGAAAAAGCTTAATCCAATGGCGATAAACGCTGCAATCCAGAGGTTAAATGAACTGTATACCTTTGTAATCGCTAATACCCCGATGTTTTCTGCATAGGTTGTGAGTGGTACTCCACCAAACAAACTTGCTGCGCCTGTCGCTAAGCCATTTCCTAAAACGACTTTATCAAAACCGGGGTCTTGATTTAAGTCTTTGCGAGTAATGTTTGAAAGAATCATCATATGGCCTAAATCTTCAATCAATGTGATAAGGGCTAATGGAGCGAAAGTAAGGATAGCAGTTACGTCTAAACTGAATGTGCCAACACTACTGAAAGGTAAAACAAATGGAGTTTCGAAGGCTGCAATAATCTTTGTTGTATCAACCAATCCCATGAACCAAGCAAGGATATATCCTGCTACGATAGCAATAAGAATGGGTACGATTTTTGAAAATCCTTTACCATAGATACTTACTAAAATTGCTACTGACAATGTAAATATGGCTACAATCCAATTTTGACTTGCCATGTCGGCTGCAACGGGCGTTAAGCTTAATCCGATAATTGCTACAACACTTCCTGAAACAACAGGAGGGATGACTTTATTAATCCATTTAGTACCAAACAAGCTTAGTAAAAAGTAAATTAGGACATAGGCGATACCTACGGATAAAACCCCTGTCATTGCTCCAGCTAGGTTATTTTGATCTTTGATGAAAACGGTTAAAGCCCCAATGAAGGCGAAAGAGGAACCGAGGTAAGCCGGTACTTTGCTGCCGGTTAGAAGTAAGAATATTATTGTTCCGATACCTGAAGCAAATAATGCAGTGGTTGGAGAAAGGCCCGTGAGCAGCGGTACTAGAATTGTTGCCCCAGTCATTGCGAACAAATGCTGGACCCCAAGAGGTATAGCTCTTGTTAGTGGTAAACGTTCGTGTATTTGTACTTCATTCATGGTTTCATCCTCCTAATTTTTACTTAATGCCTTTAGGCACATAAAAAACCTCTTCCCCGCCCGCAAGCAAGAAAGAGGTGTCCATGTTTAACTCATGGTTCGCCATTCCCTTCTTAGCCTCACGGGACTAATTTAAAGGTTAGGGATTTAACTGTCCTAAAGCATATCATAATTTATTCCGGTTTGACAAGAGGGTAGGACCACCTTCTTAAAAAGTTTGTCTAATTTATAATTATTTCCGCGACAGACTAATTGGATAAATTGTAAAGCAAGCGTAAGATTTGATATAATGTATTTGACCAATATTGACATTAGCGTTATTGATAGTTTGCTGATAAGGAGGCCTCATTATGTTCCGCTATGCTGAAGTATTGGTTGATGTAGCAAACCGGCGTTTGGACCAAAGTTTTCATTATCTTGTTCCGGAATATCTTAATTTAAAGACAGGAATGCGAGTTTTAGTCACCCTTCAAAATCGAAAAGTACAGGGACTTGTAGTGAATATGACGGATGATCTGCCAGAAGAAATGGAGGGTGTCAATCTCAAGCAAGTCTTAGAGATTGTCGATGAGGATAGCCTGGTTCCCTCAGATCTCATTGAACTTGCTCATTGGTTGTCCCAAACCACGATCTGCTCGATTGCTCAAAGCCTACATACAGTTTGGCCTCTTCTTAAAGGAAAAGTAGAAGCGTGGATCGTGCTTTTGGCTTCGATTGAGGATTCTGACGTTCAAACGTTACAATGGCTGGATTCGGAGGCCTTTCGAGGGCTTACAGTTCTCAATCGGGCAAGAAAAAAAGCTATATCTCTTAAAGTTTTTTTAAAACGGGCGAATATATCCGTAGAGACCCTTGACAAACTGCTTAGACATGGGCTGGCAAAAAAAGAAATGCGATTTATTGGGACAGCTCAATCTTCTATCGAGCAGGTAATAGAGCCTGAACAGAATAAGAAGGCGGACAGTGATAAATCTCAATCGGGCAGAACTTACGAGTTAACTAAGGAACAAGCAACTGCAGTTAAAGGTGTGTTAGCCGCCTTAGAAGAGGGCTCGCCCCAAACCGTACTATTGCATGGGGTAACTGGCAGCGGAAAAACCGAGGTCTATCGTGAGTTGATTTCCCAGGTTTTAGCTCAGGGGGGAGATGCTATTCTTCTCGTACCAGAAATCTCCTTAACCTCTCAAGTGGCCCGTTCTTTTGAAAGCCAATTTGGTGAGCAAGTGATTATCCTGCATTCAGGGTTGGGGCAGAGGGAGAAGATGAAAGCCTGGTCGGAAATAGTATCAGGACTAAAGAGGATTGTAATTGGAGCTCGTTCAGCCGTGTTTGCTCCTTTGCCTCACTTACGTCTTATTATTCTAGACGAGGAACATGATGGGGCCTATAAACAAGACGAGAATCCCAAATACCATGCCCGTGATGTTGCCCGCAAGAGAATGGATCAACGAAAGGGTGTCGTTTTACTAGGGAGCGCAACTCCTTCCTTAGAAGCCTATGCGGCAGGGCAAACGGGCAAGATACGTATGTTATCCATGACAACGAGGATCGGAACGAGTGTACTGCCCCCCGTTGAAATCGTAGATATGCGAGATGAACTTCGGCAGGGAAATAGAAGCATCTTTTCTCTTCCACTGCAGCAAAAATTGCGGGAGAGAGTTGATAGAGGCGAACAGACCATGCTTTTTTTGAATCGCAGAGGGTATTCTACCTTTGTGGTTTGTCGAGAATGTGGGTACGTGGTTAGTTGCCCTAATTGTGATATCGCTCTAACCTACCATACCCAAGGACAGGCGATGCGCTGCCATTATTGTGACTATAAAGAGCTGCCTCCTCATACGTGTCCGAAGTGTGGTAGTCGATATATTAGGTTTTTTGGACAAGGAACCCAACGTGTGGAAGAGGAGATTCAAGGTCTCTTTCCTGATGTCCCGATCTTGCGGTTAGACTATGATACGACACGATCCAGTGAAGCTCATCACACGATCTTGGATAGTTTTCGTCGTCAGGAAGCTTCGATTCTAGTAGGGACGCAAATGATGGCCAAAGGATTAGATTTTCCGAATGTCACATTGGTTGGAGTGATTGCTGCAGATCAAACCCTCAATATGCCAGATTTTCGGGCCAGGGAACGGACATTTCAACTTCTGACTCAGGTTGCAGGGCGTGCGGGTCGAAGCAGTAAACCGGGGGAGGTTGTGATCCAAACCTATTCGCCCAGAGATAGTGCCGTTGTGAGGGCTGCCAACCATGATTTTCAGGGGTTTTTCTGGGAAGAAATCAACTATCGTAAAGAAAGAAAGTATCCCCCCTTCACTCATATCATAAGGGTTTTGTTATTGCATGAAAAAGAGGACCGTGTAATTAAAGGAGCCAATGCTCTGGGAGCTTGTTTACAACAAGGAATGCAAGAACCTGAATTTGGAAATACTGATTTGGATATCCTTGGCCCTGCACCGGCAGTTTTATCCAAGTTAAGGAACCAATGGAGATGGCAAATCTCTGTTAAAGGAACACGTCAGGATCTCTTGAGATCGTTTTTACATCAAGGAGTTCAAAGGTTTTTCAAGAGCCCGTCAAGTAATGGAATTATCTTAAATATTGAAGTTGATCCGCTTTCAACTTAATGCGAGGCGTCATCCTGAAGGTCGTGAAGGATCTTCTCCGAGGGTAGCAGATCCTTCGCTGACGCTCAGGATGACAACTGCCTAAAACTTTAGATTAGGTTCTTGGGTTCGAACCGTGAACCTCCGACAACACTTTTGAGATAGGAATATAGAGACAGGAATGTATTAAACTTTAGATAAGGTTTTAATCGAAAGGAGTAAATTGAAAAATGGCAGTTTATCAAATTGTAGAAATAGGCGCAGATGTGCTTCGCGAAAAAGCAAAAGAGGTTAAAGAGGTTAATACTTCCATTATAAAACTTCTGGACAATATGATTGATACCTTGCATGATGCCCAGGGAGTGGGACTGGCAGCTCCGCAAATAGGGGTCTCCAAACGAGTCATCATCGTTGAGGTGGACGACGTGTTATTGGAGCTTATTAATCCGGTCATCTTGGAGAAAGAGGGGGCGAACAGCGCGGAGGAAGGGTGCCTTAGTATTCCGAACATGACAGGAGATGTAGTGAGGGCAGCGAAGGTTCGCGTTCAAGGGTTAAACCGGCAAGGAGAGATGGTAGATATACGTGCCGACCGTTTGTTAGCTCGCGCCTTGCAGCATGAAATAGATCATCTTGAAGGGGTTCTCTTTGTAGATGTTGCTAAGAAAACCTATCGAGCCTAATTTTTTCGAACCACGAATTTCGAACATCGAACCACGAGTAGGGGGGATTAGGATGCGGATTGTTTTTATGGGCACCCCTGATTTTGCGGTACCCACATTGCAGGCCCTGGTGAATGCAGGTCAAGATGTTGTAGGAGTGTTTACACAACCTGATCGGCCGGCCGGAAGAGGAAAAAATCTAAAACCAAGTCCTGTAAAAGTTGTGGCCGAGGAATTAGGACTGCCTATTTTTCAACCAGAAACTATTAAAACAGCAGAATGGATTCAGAAGCTTAAGGACTTAGCCCCGGAGAGTATTGTTGTCGTTGCTTATGGACAGATTCTCTCAAGGGATATATTGCAGTTGCCAATTAAAGGATGTATCAATGTGCATGCTTCTTTGCTTCCCACCTATCGTGGAGCGGCACCCATTCATTGGGCAATTATTAAGGGGGAAACCCTTACTGGTGTGACCACAATGCTGATGGATGAGGGTCTTGATACAGGGGATATGCTGTTAAAACGAGAACTTGTCATTACTAATCAAGCAACAACGGGCGAGATTCATGATCAGTTAGCGGTTTTGGGAGCAGACCTCCTAATAGAAACCTTACAGGAGTTGGAGATGGGAAGATTAGATCCAATCCCTCAAAGGGGTGAATCGAATTATGCGCCCCTCCTGAAGCGTGAACATGAACGTTTAGATTGGTCACGCAGGGCGTCAGAATTGCATAACCAGGTTCGGGGGTTGAATCCTTGGCCTGGCGCCTATGCAGTTTTTCGAGGAGAAAATCTTAAAATATGGCGGAGTACATTTTTATTGCAGTCAGATAAAGCGACAGCATCGGGAATGGACCCTTCTAAGGCTATGTCAGGTCAACCGGGTGAGATTATTCAGGTGCTTGAGGATGGTTTACTTGTTCAGACTGGAGAGGGAGTCCTCCGTGTTTTAGAGGTCCAACCGGCAGGGAAACGCGCTATGCCAGCTCGGGACTTCTTTAATGGCCGTCATGGTCAGATCGGAGAAAAATTCGATTGAGCAGTTTGTATTTTGAAAGGAGGCTTGCTTATGTTTTATTGGGATCAAACAATGATACTTTTAATTCCTGCGATATTACTCTCCTTATACGCACAATATAAAATTTCCTCGTCTTACAAACGTTACTCTAAAATTCGCTCGCAATCAGGGCTTACAGGAGCTCAGGTTGCGAGGGGTATCTTAAATAGTAACGGTCTTTATGATGTTCGGGTAGAACCCATTGGAGGACGACTTTCCGACCATTACGATCCTCGAACCAGGATTATTAGGCTTAGTGAAGATGTATACCAGGGCAGTTCACTTTCTTCTATAGCCGTAGCGGCTCATGAAACAGGACACGCTTTACAGCATGCTTCCGGTTATTTCCCCATGCAGCTTAGGTCCTCTTTTGTACCTGTTGCTAACATTGGCAGTGGGGCAGGTCCAATACTAATCATGGTGGGCCTTTTCATGCCGACCTATGGTTGGCTTCTCGAACTAGGAATCTTCGCCTTTGCTTTTGCTGTACTATTTCAAGTAATTACTCTGCCTGTTGAGTTTAACGCCAGCAGCAGAGCTTTATCTCTGCTTCAAGAGGGACGAATGATAGGAAGTGATGAGGTTCGTGGTGCACGTTCAGTCTTAAATGCAGCGGCTTTAACCTATGTCGCTGCTGCATTGGCTGCGATTCTACAATTAGTACGGTTTATGTTGATTGCTCGGGGTAGAAGCGATGATTAAAGAGACAGCTCGAGGAATGGCAGTCCACATGCTGACACGTGTCGAAGTAGAAGGTGCCTACGCTAATCTTCTCTTACAAAGAAATATTCAAAGGCTGACAGATTCTAGAGATCGCCAATTTGTCACTCTGTTGGTCAATGGAACCCTTAAACATCGCTTGACTTTAGATTACGCCTTGAGAAAATATTTGAGCAAACCCATGTCCTCCCTTCCCCATGAGGTTCGAGCTATTCTACGGATTGGCGCTTTTCAGGTGCTTTATGTGGATAAAGTTCCCCCGGCGGTTGCGGTCAATGAAAGTGTAGAACTTGCTAAAGATTTCCCCAAATTCACAGGTTTGGTGAATGTCGTCTTACGTAAGGTTATGGCAAAGGGATGGGATATTTCATGGCCGGATTTAAAACGTGAATCGATTCGTTATCTTTCCGTACGCTACTCACACCCCGAATGGCTGATTCAGCGTTGGCTTAAACGGTGGGGTTTTGAGGAAACGGAAGCCCTTTGCCGAGCTAATAATGAGCCGGCACATACTTGGATTCGCACCAACATCCTGAAAATTTCCCGGGAAGATTTAAGAGAACGACTACTAAATGAAGGAATCACCGTAGAATTAGGAACACGAGTGCCAGAAAGCATGATAATTAAAGATTTTGGATCCTTAGAAAAACTTGAAAGTTTTCAGAAGGGGCTCTTTACAGTTCAGGATGAAAGCTCACAACTAGTAGCACATGTGGTTGATCCAAAACCAGGGCAATCTGTGCTAGATGCTTGTAGTGCACCAGGAGGAAAATCTACACATTTAGCACAGATGATGCAGAATGAAGGAGAAATCCTAGCCTTTGATGTTCATGCCCATAAACTTGAACTCATCGATCAGTTGACTAAGAGACTTGGTATCACAATAATTCAACCTCAATTAGGGGATGCCCGAGATTTGCCCGGAATAAGGCTAGGGTCACAAGATCGAGTGTTAGTTGATGCGCCATGTTCAGGCCTGGGTGTTCTTCGACGCAGAGCGGATCTGCGTTGGCAGAGAGAAGAACAAGATCTCCGGGAATTTCCGAAACTACAGCTGGATATCCTCGAACGGGCTTCATCCTGCGTTAAGGACGGAGGGTATTTGATCTATTCGACTTGTACGACTGAAGCAGACGAGAACTTTGAACTAGTTAAGAGGTTTCGCTCTGCACATCCAGAATTTGAACCTGTAGACCTGGTGGATGCCTTGCCTTTTGCTCTGGTAGAGAAGAGAGATATTCAACAAGCTCGAAAAGGGATGTTACAACTTTTACCCCATCGTCATAATATGGATGGATTCTTTTTAGCAAAATTCCGCTGTAATAGTCAAAAGTAGCACCAGCCAAGTTTTCTTTATTAGGTAGTTTAACTGGAATGAATTGGGTGAATAATAGTTATTATGGAAAAAGTTGAGTTACGAGGTTGTTCAGAAGATGAGCTGATTGAGATCTGTCAGAAGTTAGGGTTAAAAAGGTTTCGGGCGGTCCAATTGTTCCAATGGGTGCAGCAAAAGGCAGTGCGTTCTTGGGAAGATATGAAAAATATCGGGAAGAGTGACCGACAAACCTTAAATACCCACTTGCATCTTTATGCCCTTGAAAAGGTACGTGAGCAACGTTCCAAGGATGGTACGCGAAAATACTTGTTTCGTTTGGAAGATGGGGAAACCATTGAGTGTGTACTTATGGATTATGCCCGGACAAAAACGCGGGATCGGCATACTGTATGTGTGTCAACTCAAGTTGGATGTGCAGTAGGGTGCGCCTTTTGTGCGACAGGTTTAGAAGGATTTCGTCGAAACTTAAGTATCGCTGAAATCGTAGGTCAAGTATTAGATATTACCTATTATATCCGGCAGGAGGATCCGGAATTTCAGGTTACGAACATCGTTTTTATGGGTATGGGGGAACCCTTGCTCAATTACGATCAGGTTCTTAAATCGATTCAACTCTTAAATCATGAGCAGGGGTTAAACATAGGTATGCGCAGGATGACTATTTCGACCTCTGGAGTCGTGCCTAAAATTGTTCAATTGGCAAGGGATAATCCCCAAGTAGGCCTAGCGGTATCTCTTCATGCAGCTAGGGATGACGTTAGAAATAGTTTAATCCCTATGAATCGTCGTTACCCACTGAAGGAGCTGATGAGGGCTTGCCAGGAGTATACACAAATAACCCATCGCCGTATCACCTTTGAGGTTGCCTTGACTGCAGTGAATGCCAGACGAGAGGACGCCGAAGACTTTGTGCGATTACTAAAAGGCCAGCTTGGACATGTCAATTTGATTCCAGTTAATCCTGTGGTCGGAACTGGAATGGAGCGACCCGATCCGGTAACGATAAAAAGGTTTGCCCAGGTGTTAGATGAGGCTGGAATCTCTGTTTCTTCACGTGAGGAACGGGGAACTGATATTAACGCAGCTTGCGGTCAACTTCGCCGACAGTGGGAAGGAGAGTTAACATGAGCCTATTGACCCGATTCGAAGGGGTGGCTGAATTTCTTTTTACTGAAGCATTTAAGAAAAGCGCCGCTCGTCTTCAACCCGTTGAAATAGCAAAAGAACTTGTGAAGTCGATGCTTAGGAATAAGCAGGTCAGCATCTCTCAAGTCTATGTGCCAAATATTTATCGGGTTTTTCTCCATCCTAGTGATTGGGGGCCAATAGCAAGTTTTGGAGATGCATTTCTAATTGAGCTATCCAAATATCTATTTGCTGAAGCAGAACGGAACGGGTATACTTTTTTAACCAAACCGGCCATAGAATTGCATGGGGATGAAACTGTAAATCCTCGGCAAATGGTTATTGAAGTCGATTTTGATGACTCTATTGTCGTAGACTGGGGAGATGAAGAATCAAATAACGAACTGGAATACGAACATCTCCCGCCAAATCAATCGAATTGGCGGGAAAGCACGACTATCTTTAGAGAAAGTGTCAAGACAAACTTGCCTGCTGAGAGTATTGTTGGCAGGAAATCAGATTACTTTCTCGAAATTATAGAAGGACCGGATATTGGTCAGTCCTTTTCTCTGAAGGATGAGGAGGTTATCATTGGCCGTCACGGACAATGTGACCTGGTATTACATGATCCTGAGATCTCTCGAAGACATTTAAAAATTGCACCGGGGGGGGAGAAGGGTTGGTGGCTTGATGATTTAGGCAGCACGAATGGAACCTTTGTTAACGGACAAAGGATTACTCATCATACAACTGCTCCAGGAGATCGAATATCCATCGGACAAAGTGTACTGGTCATACAAAGATCCCCTTTGAAGTGACACCTCTACTTTCGACTGGAGGATTTTATGCAATTTTTGTTAGTCGTAGGACGGCTCGCTTTTGTCGCCCTTATCTATCTTTTTATTTTTCGGATTTTCACAGCTCTTTTAGCTGATCTTCAACTAAAGGGAGTTTTCCAACGTTCAACAAACGAATACGGACGTTTAGAGGTTCTCACAGGAGGAGAAACACTCTCCCGAGGACGAATCTTTAGAGTCGATGGAAAAGGGCTGAGGGTGGGTCGTGGCAAGCATAATGATATTGTTTTGCCAGATCATTTTGCATCCATTGATCATGCAGTTTTTCGGTTGCAAAAAGGACAAACTATTTTAGAAGACTTGGGAAGTACGAATGGAACTTGGGTTAATGGAGAGCAAATCCATTCTCCGGTACAAATGGTAGCTGGGGATTATGTGAAAATTGGAAGCATTACCTTCCAATACTCGAGGTGGCAAAATGAGAGTTCTAAGCTTTAGTGAAAAAGGGTGTATTCGCAAAAACAATGAGGATTCCTTTTTAGTGTTGTCATCGGAAGGGCTTTATGCTGTAGCCGATGGGATGGGAGGACACCGAGCAGGAGAGGTAGCGTCTTCTGCGGCTTTGCATGAATTAGAAATGTGGGTTCCTCGTCTAGCGGGGCTTGAAGACCAAGCCTTGGAAAATGGGTTAACCGAGGCCTTTGTTCAAGCAAACCGAGTGGTGCATGAATCCTCCACAACGGACCCGGAAAATGCGGGTATGGGAACAACATTGACGGTTTTGTTAATCCGGAATGAGAAAGTCGTAATTGCTCATGTTGGAGACAGCCGAGCCTATCTATGGCGTAATCAAATCTTAACTCCCTTAACAATGGACCATTCACTGGTCGGGGAACTTGTGAGGTTAGGGCAAATAACCCTTGATGAAGCCAAGAGACACCCTCAGCGAAATGTTTTGATGCGGGCAGTTGGAGCAGATCCAACGATTGACGTGGATTGCAGGAGTATTAGTTTGCAGTCAAAGGATGTTTTTCTTTTGTGCACAGACGGTTTCTCCAATATGATAAGCGATCAGGAACTTACAGAAGAATTCCTCGAACCTAACCCGTGGGAAGAACGGTTGGAGAAATTACGACAGCTTACCCTAGAACGGGGTGCCCCGGATAATTTCACAGCCTTGTGCTGTATATTGGAGTAAGCCAATGATTCAACGTTTTACCTTGCGTATTCTAATTTTAGGAATGATGTGGATAGGACTTAGCCTGCTGAAATTGGACCGTGATATGAGTCCAATCCTTTGGCAAGCCCTAATTTTTACGATCATTGTTCTTTTAGGGAGCTTTCTGGAGAAACTTCTCCATTATCAAGGGGATCCCTATATACTGCCCGTAGTCCAGGCCATTATGGCTCTAGGGCTTGTATTTGTAACGAGAATTAATCCTGCCGTCGCTTTGCACCAATTTTGGTGGGCTAATCTTGGACTATTAGTTTTCTATGTAGTTTTATGGTCAATTAGAGATTATCGATACTTTGGCAGATTTCGATATATTTGGGGACTTTTAGCGGTGGGGTTGTTGTTGATAACTCTTCTGTTTGGCTCTGAACAAGGCGGAGCAACCAGCTCTTTTAAAATCGGGGGAATTGGGCTTCAGCCAGAAGAGTTTGTTAAACTTGCTTTACTCCTCTTCATGGCTTCCTATTTAGAAGAAAATGAAGAATTATTGCGGGTCGGAACAGTACAGTGGGGAAGATTCTCATTGCCTGACTGGCGAACCTTGAGACCGTTTATGATCATGGTGGCTTTCGTGCTGGGAATTTTAGCTGCCCAGAAAAGCTTGGGAACCGCCTTGGTTTTCTATATGCTTTTTGTACTTATGCTTTATGTTGTAACTGAACGAACTCTATATTTAGGGATATCAATACCGATTTTTCTACTGACAGGTACTGCTGGGTATATGCTTTTTAGCCATGTTCGAGTACGAGTATCAGTATGGTTGAACCCATGGCAAGATCCTACGGGGATGGGGTATCAAATTGCCCAATCCTTGTTTGCCATAGGCGGCGGGAAAATTTTAGGTACGGGATTAGGTAATGGTATTGGGGCATCAACGGTACCAGTAGCTATCAGTGATTTTATCTTTTCAGTCATTGCAGAAGAACTGGGGTTTGCGGGTGCTATGGCGGTCCTTGTGCTTTTCTTGATTGTTGTAATGAGGGCTTTTTCAGTCAGTTTGAGAGCTAAAGATCGCTTTGGGCAAATCTTGGCAGCGGGGATTGGAATCCTTCTCGGTACGGAAACGTTGATCATTCTTGCCGGGGTTACAAAGCTGCTTCCCTTGACAGGAATTCCTCTTCCATGGGTGAGTTATGGTGGAAGTTCCCTTATCGTTCATTTTATCCTACTGGGGGTTTTACTGAATATTTCCAACGCTACGGCAGTCAGTTCCCACAGCACTAAGAATAGGGGAAGGGAGTATGCAACATAATGCGAGGGGTACGTAAGGTAGCATTGGGCATGGCCTTTAGTTTTTTTATTCTTAGTCTTGGTTTAGTCTATTGGCAGGTTGTTCAGGCAGATACATTGCTGGCAAATCCCGCTAATAGGCGGTTGATTCTTATGGAAAGCCGAGTAACTCGGGGAGGAATTTTTGATCGTAACGGCGAAATAATAGCCCAAACTCGGGTTTCAGAAGGAAAGAAAACTCGAATCTATCCCAAAGGGGAGATGTTTGAACCGCTGCTCGGTTATTCTTCCGTAAAACTCGGTGCTTCAGGTCTTGAAGGAAGCTTGGCAGATTGGCTGCTAGGAATCAAGAAATCTACGCCTGCCCAAGCAGTTCAGCAGCTCTTTGCCTTACCACGCCAAGGAGATGACGTGGTGCTCACCTTGGACTCCCGTCTCCAAAGTATTGCCTATCACGCACTGAAAGGAAAAATGGGAACTGTGGTAGCTTTAGATCCTCAAACAGGGGAAGTGCTGGCCATGGTAAGCCAACCTAGTTTTACCCCCAAAAACCTGGATCAAAATTGGCATGAAATTATAAGCAAGGAAGAAAAGAGGCCCCTTGCTGAAAAACAAAGGCCCCTTGAACACCGTTATTTTTCCCTCTTTCCTCCAGGATCGACCATGAAAGTAGTCTCTTCGGCAGCTTTATTGCGAAGTGGTATGAACACCACGGATTTATATCAGTGTCAAGGTTCCACGATTATTAATGGACAAGTTATTCGGGAGCAAAATGATAAGGCACATGGTTGGGTTAATTATAATATGGCTTTGGCCGAATCCTGTAACACTTACTTTGCGACCTTTGGAGTTCAGGCAGGGGACGAAACCTTCCTTTCAGTTGCCAAGGGGTTTGGTTTTGGGCAGAAGATTCCCTTTGAATTGAATGTACCAAGGAGTTCAATAACCCAGGAGACCATGAATCCAACATCCCTAAATACGAACTTACTCGCTGCCAGTACCTTTGGGCAAGGGGAGGTTCTGGTTACGCCGTTTCATATGGCGTTAATGACAGCTGGAATTGCAAATCATGGTGTTATAATGAAACCCCATATTATAGAAAGAGTTCTTGACCCTTCTCAGAATACCTTATTTCAACAGAAACCCCAGCCATGGTTAACGGCACTTACGAAAGAAGAGGCAGATAAGATTGCCAGCGGCATGGTTACGGCAGTAACGGATGGGACAGCTGCGCCGGGGGCTTTGCCAGGCGTTCAAGTTGCAGGCAAGACGGGTTCAGCTGAGCCTGGAGGAAATGTTCTGACCCATGCCTGGTATATTGCCTTTGCACCTGCAGAAAAGCCAAAGATCGCGGTGGCTGTTATCGTAGAAAATGGAGGAACCGGAGGAGGAGCTGCAGCTCCTATCGCACGGCAGATTATTCAAGAAGCACTGAACAAGAAAGTAGGTGACAAAAGTGAGTAAAATTTTCGGGGAACGATACGAGGTTTTAGAGCGAATTGGTGCTGGGGGTATGGCGATTGTTTATAAGGCCAAAGACCTTTTACTGAACCGCGTTGTGACCATTAAGGTACTCCGGGAGCAGTTTGTCACTGATGAAGACTTTATACGCCGTTTTAGAAGAGAAGCTCAGTCCGCTGCAAGTTTGTCTCATCCTAATATTGTTTCGATCTATGATGTCGGTAAGGATGGAGATACAGAATACATTGTCATGGAATACGTGGAGGGCCGTAACCTTAAAGAAATCATTCGAGAGTATGCCCCGCTTTCCACAGAACAATCAATTAATCTTGCCCGACAAATCACTGGGGCTATTCAAAATGCTCATGAGCATCATATCATTCATCGAGACATAAAACCTCACAACATATTAGTAACAGCAGATGGACACGCTAAAGTAACAGACTTCGGTATTGCCAGGGCCGTATCTTCGGCAACGGTGACCCATACAGGAGATATTGTAGGTTCTGTTCATTATTTATCTCCCGAACAGGCCAAGGGGATTCAGAGTAATGAGCAATCGGACATTTATTCGTTAGGGATCGTTCTATACGAATTGCTCACAGGTAAAGTCCCTTATGATGGGGAAACTCCCATTGCTATTGCGTTAAAGCATCTACAACAAGAGCCTGTTCCGCCGAGTAAGCTCAACCCTCGTATAGGTCAGGAATTAGAAGGGGTCATTATGCGGGCGATCTCAAAGTCGCCTGAACAGCGATACTTGACAGCAAAAGATTTGCTTGAGGATCTGAATCATATCCAAGCGGGTCGACCTATTGGGCGGTTTGATGTTTTTAAAGGGGATGACCCGGAAAAGACTCAGACTCACAAAGGAATGGGGAAGGCTCTGGCTCCCATTGACGTAAAAGATTCTATCCCCACTAAGACTGTCAATAAGAGGCAATGGCTATTAATTGTTGGGGGCCTCCTACTTCTTTTTGCTTTATTGGGCGGGGGGGTTTGGAACTATCTATCAGTAGAACCGACAACGGTTCCTAATTTAGTGGGTAAAACAGTGCCAGTTGCAGAGGATTATATAAAACAGGCGCAACTGAATCTGGATCCAGAGATCGCTTACGAATTTAATGATGATGTTGAGAAGGATCGGATTATTGATCAAGAGCCTAAAGCAGATACATCAGTAAAAGCCGGTAGATCAATTAAAATTACAGTTAGCAAAGGCTCTGATTTAGGGCAATTTCCAGATGTAACCGTTGGACAGATGTCTAAGGAAAATGCCTTATTCCTTATTCAAAATGCCGGGTTTACAGGTAAGGTAACCTTTGATACAATTCCTAATCCTACTGCGGCTAAGGATGCTGTTCTTCATCAGAATCCAGCACCCCTAGCTACTTGGCCGAAAAATGGAGATATACACTTAACTCTAAGCGCTGGACCACAATTCCAAACGATTAATATGCCAAATGTGATAGGCAAGTCATCTACGGAAGCGAAAACGATCCTTGTTGATCAGAATATGTTGGTTCTGAAGATTGAGACCGAAGTTTCCACAACTTCCCCAGAAGATGTGGTTATAAGCACAATTCCTAACCCGGGAGAAAGCATTCAGCAGGGTTCAGAAGTAACGATGGTTGTTTCGCGGGGTCCAGGACCTTTTGCCCAAGGGATGAGAGACCAAGCAAGTAATAATCGAGTAACGATTGCTCAACTTTTGGCAAGTATGCGATAGGCAGAGTTAAGGTCATGGGTACCGAATGCTGGTAATCATCACAAAACACGATGATTAGTGAGGAATAGTAAATGATCAATGGAGTTTTACTCAAAGGATATGGTGGTTTTTATTATGTCTATGCGGAAGGCCGAGTATGGGAATGTTCCCTGCGCGGTCGCTTTCGTGTTAAAGATCAAGAGTTTTTGCCAGGAGATCGGGTGAACATTTTGCCTGAAGAGGTGGAAGATAAGAGTGAAGCAGAGATCGGGGGGGCATCATCCCTTGTTGAAGCGGAAATCCCTCGATTGGATAAGGCAACGATTGAATCAGTCGGGCCGCGGCGGAATGCCTTAACTCGACCGGCCATTGCTAATGTGGATCAAGCGATTTTAGTTTTTGCCATGACCTCCCCAAAGCCTGATCTTAATCTCTTGGATCGCTTGTTAGTCCAGGTGACGGAGGCGGATGTTGAACCTATCCTAGTTTTTACTAAGTTAGATAAGTATAGGGAGGAAGCTTTATCTAATAGCTCAAATTATGCTATCACAGATGTTTACCGCAAAATAGGATATAATGTGTTTGAAGTCTCCAGCGAAACAGGCCAAGGAATCGATGAAATCGCTGCTCATCTAAAGAATAAAATTAGTGTACTCGCTGGACCTTCAGGAGCTGGAAAGTCTAGTTTATTCAATGCCTTATCTCCTGGTAAGAGGCTAAAAACAGGACGAATTAGCCTTAAGTCGAAGCGTGGCCGGCACACCACACGTCATGTAGAATTAATGGTCTGTGCCGGAGGACTTGTAGCAGATACACCTGGTTTTTCCTCTCTTTACTTACCGGAAATGAAGCGTGCAGAATTGACGGACTGTTTCCCGGAATTTGCCCAACGTCGTAGCGAGTGTCGTTTTAACAGTTGTCTCCATGATAAAGAACCGAATTGTGCAATAAAGGCTGCTCTGGAAAACGGAGAAATTTCATCCGTGCGCTACGAGCACTATCTAATATTTTTAAAAGAAGTAATTGAAGCAGAGAGGAAGTATTAATGTGATTCAATTGGCCCCTTCTATTTTATCCGCAGATTTTTCTCACCTAGCAGAACAAGTGAAACTAGTTGAGGAGGCTGGCGCAGAAGTCTTACATATTGACATCATGGACGGGCACTTTGTCCCAAACCTGACCTTTGGACCAGCCTTGGTTAAGGCCATACGGGAACATTCCCGTATGCGTTTTGATGTGCATCTTATGGTCGAAGAGCCGGAGAACTTTATTGCGGATTTTGCTGCGGCAGGTGCGGATCATATCACCTTTCATTTAGAGACGACGCCTCATGTTCATCGTGTCATTCAACAGATCAAGGAACGTGGGATGACCGCAGGAATAGCACTTAATCCGGCGACTCCCCTTGACGGGTTAAAGTATGTTTTGGAAGATTTAGATATGGTACTTTTAATGACAGTAAACCCAGGATTTGGGGGGCAAAAATTCATTCCAAACGTTCTTCCTAAGATTCAGGTTCTTAGTCATCATCTGGCACAAACTCAATCCGCTTGTCTAATTGAAGTGGATGGAGGGATTAATATTGAAACAGCTCCATTGGTCGCCAAAGCAGGGGCTCATATTTTAGTGGCAGGAGCAGCCGTTTTTGCTCAACCTGATCCACAGCAAGCGGTTAAGCATATTCGCCAAGCTGCAAGCCAACAGTAAGGTCGGTGATTGACATTAGGATCGCTGTTTTAGCAAATGGTCTGTGGGATTTAGAATGGGGAAATCAGGCACTGAAAGAGGTTGATTTCTTGATATGCGCAGATGGGGGAGCAAACAAAGCTGCCCTTTCTTCACGTATGCCTGATCTTGTGATCGGGGATTTGGATTCAATTTCACCAGAAACCTTAAATCGATGTAAAAAGAGTGGATGCTCGATTGAACGATATCCCACTGAAAAGGATGAAACGGATCTGGAATTGGCCCTTTTACGAGCTGAGGAAAAGGCTCATGTGCATGGAGAAGGAGATATTTGGCTGTATGGGGCGACTGGGAAACGGATCGATCATTTCTTAGGTAATGTAGCACTAATGCTCAATTATGCCCAAAAAGGGTATCGGATTCGTGTTGCGGACCCTGATCATGAAATGTGGATTATTCAAGGTCGGGAAGAGATCAGAGGGGCCTCCGGACAGGAAGTTTCCTTGATCTCTATTTCAGAAAAGTCAGTCGTTTCGACAGAGGGCTTGTATTACCCGCTACAGAGGGGGGTTCTTCTTCAGAATCGTCCGCGTGGGATAAGTAATGTTTTTTTTGGGGAGAAAGCGGTGGTTGAGGTTCATGAGGGGTGGGTCCTACTAGTTATTGTGCGGGCCTCTGGGTAATACCTGATGTGTGTCGCTCCTTGCCATCCTTGGCACCGCGACATCAGTCCATCCTTGGACAAGTCCCGTGCCGTTCTGGCACCGAGTAATCTAAGCATGATTGACGCGACTCTACCTAAAGGGTTCGCTTCGCAAAATCACACCCTCTGGGCCAGGGACGATCGGGGGCTGGGGAAACGGGGGGACAGGTTCACTGTTTCGGCGGGAGAGAAACGGGGGGACAGGTTCACTGTTTCGGCGGGAGACGGGGGACAGGGTTTTTGACGTTTTTTATTAATGAGTTATGGTATGGACTTTGAGTGATGTAAATAGTTTTTTGGTTTTCACCTAGAGGTATAACTTAGACTTATCGAGAACAAAACCCCTATCACGGTATTCTTTATTAACTTTTGACGAAGTGTTTTCTTTGATTTCTTTTTTTAGTTTATTCCAGTATTCTTGATACTCGCCGCTGGCGTTTACTTCTCCATTTTCCTTTCTTGTCTTAATAGCGTGGTCATAGGCCTTTTTGAATGTGACTAAGCGAAAGGCATTGTAAGGTTCATATTTAGTCCAGTAATCCTCTACACTTATATTCATTTCTGAGCATACAAAATTAATTATTTTTGTTGCCTCTTCATTGCTTTCTTGGATAGATCGTTCGGATTCCATAAAGTTATTAAGCTCACGTTTGGCTGGAAAAACATTATTCTTTATCGCATAGCTAATAATTATTTTTTCTTCAACTAAAGTATTAAAAACGGTTTTATCATCCACTTCTTTAAACCCGACTATACGACTAAGACCTTTTCTAAATTCAATTTCCCCGATAGAAATCGGTAATAAATCAATATTAGCAACGATATCTTCATAATTAACCGGCTTATTCTCTACAGAGTTTAACGGTTCAGGATTGTTCTGCATGAACTCCTTTGCTAGATTAATATACTCTGCAGTGGTTTTTTTATAGCTAACATATGAATATTGACTCGAAGTACTAATACATCCTAGAATAAGAAGTCCGATTACTCCTATAAGCAGTAACTTTTTGGTCATTACGGTTCCTCCTTCTGTAAGGTTGGGTTATTGAAAACCGTATCAAACAACTTAATTACAAACAAGAGTATTTGTGACAGAAATTGTCGTTATAGGGACGGTTGAATTGGTTCGCTCCAACTTAGATGACGTTTGATGGAATGGTGTGTAATGATTTAGTTCTAAGGGAAGGCTATAACGGTGATAAATACGGAGCTTAACACTATAATCGTTTCTAAATATTGGGCAAATAAGTTAAACAAAGGATTGACGATTATGCAACATGATGAACTATGGATTGGTACTATGCTCGAGGGTAATGCTCGTTGGGTTTTAGTGAAGACAACAGATACAGTAGAGGAAGCACGCAGGCGTCATGGGATGTCTCCGGTTGCCACTGCGGCATTGGGGAGGTTGATGACTGGAGCCCTTATTTTAGCTAGTTCGCTTAAAGGGGAAGAGAATGTTACTTTGCGTTTATTAGGTGATGGCCCTTTAGGAGGGGTTGTTGCAGTTGGAAACGCACAAGGTGAAGTACGGGGTTATGTTCGGGAACCTTTGGTGAATTTACCCCTTAAGGCTTCTGGTAAACTTGATGTGGGTGCAGCCGTCGGGCAAGGAGAATTGAGTGTCAGTAGAAGTCTGAAAAATGGTGAAGTTTATACAGGAATGGTTCCGATGGTCAGCGGGGAGATTGCAGAGGACCTGGTGCATTATTTATTATCCTCTGACCAAATTCCTTCTGCTATGCTGCTTGGGGTATTGGTCGAAAAAGATTATCATGTGGCTGGAGCAGGTGGGCTTTTGATTCAGCCTTTGCCTGGCGCCCCTGAAGAGGATATTCAAGCTATTGAAAACCTGCTTGGACAGTTACAGACAGGAATTAGTGAATTGGTTGCGCAGAGTGAATCTATGGAGGAGCTATTGAGTCGTTTGATGGGACATCTCCCTTATCATGTCTTAGAGCGACGTTCAGCTGGATTCAAGTGTATGTGTTCCAAAGAACGTCTAAGCGGAACCTTGGTCTCTATAGGTAAAAAAGAAATAGCAGACCTGATCTCGGACGGGAATGCCGAGATGGTTTGCCATTTTTGCAGTCAACACTATCAGTTTGATGAGGAAGAGCTTCAGGAGATTTGGGAGCGAGCGTAAGGCTTAGGGTTCGAGAGGGTGTGGAGCCTCTCCGCTCACCTAAGCGCAGTAAGCATTTGAATCCGGAAGAGTTACATGGATAAATGAAAAAAGCCCGAACAAAATGTCGGGCTTTTGATTCATTAGATTGCGCGTTGAACTTTACCGGAACGTAAGCATCGGGTGCAAACTTTGATCCGGGCAGGGGTGCCGTTCACAATCGCACGAACATTTTGCAAGTTTGGTTTCCAAGTTCGCTTTGTCCGTATATGAGAGTGGCTGACTTGAAATCCAGTAACTACTCCTTTGGCGCATACTGCACAAACATTAGCCATGCGCTAAACCTCCTTTGCAGCCGAAATGACACTTATTCATTCTATCAAAAGTCTTACTGGTTGGCAAGGTTTCCAGGGAATATTTGTTGATGCCTTTGAATCCTGCTTTTAATTGAGCTGAAACATAGGTCAAATCTTCTTTGTTTGGGATATATTTGATGGTGGGATAATAGTTTTGAATACTTTCTTGAAAATATTGAACTTTTTCTTTGAACATTTTTCATTTCCTTGGTAGAATAAGTTCAACGTGGACGATACCGGAAGGGGAGGGTCCTTTATGGGAAAAGAAATTATTAATCATTTAGGTAAAATTGAAATCTCTGAAGAAGTCATTTCCACGATTGCAGGTGCTACAGCAGTTGAGTGTTACGGTTTAGTTGGTATGGCCTCACGCAAAATTACGGATGGAGTTGCCGATTTGCTGGGACGGGAAAATTTAGCCCGTGGTGTGGTGGTCACCATTAAGGACAATGAAGTTGTAATAGATCTGTATATCATTGTTGGATATGGTGTTAAGATTTCTGAAGTTGCCGCTAGTGTTATGGAGCGCGTTCGTTATACCACTGAGAAGCTCACGGGATTAAACGTGTCCCAAGTGAATGTGAACGTAAAAGGTGTTCGCGTTTTAGAGTAGGCAAAAGATTAGGGGGATACGGTTTTGAGACCAGCAGCTACGAAGATAAGTGTTCTAGACGGACCACTATGGAAACAAATGATGGTTTCAGGTGCAAAGGCACTGGAATTAAAAAAACACGAAGTTGATGCTCTAAATGTTTTTCCTGTACCAGACGGAGATACGGGAACGAATATGTTTTTGACGATTCAGTCTGCAGCGAGGGATGCGGGAAAAGTAACGAGTCAATCCATCGGAGAAGTTGCAGCAGCAGCTTCTATGGGATCCTTAATGGGAGCTCGAGGTAATTCAGGGGTTATTCTTTCTCAACTCTTGCGAGGAATTGCCAAGGGGTTGGAAGGGTTGAATACAGCAAATCCCCTTCAAGTCGCGCAAGCTTTACAATCGGGAGTAGATACTGCCTATAAAGCAGTTATGAAGCCTGTGGAGGGTACAATCCTAACCGTTTCGAAGGAAACTGCTCGAGGGGCCTTAGCCATGGCCAAAAGCGGGGGATCTTTAGTAGAAACCCTTCAAGAAGCTCAACAAAAGGGTTTAAAGAGTCTAGCTAAAACGCCGGATTTGTTGCCGGTGTTGAAACAAGCAGGGGTAGTGGATGCTGGCGGGCAAGGGTTCCTGGTTATTTTAAGTGGATGGATCGCAGTCCTAACAGGAGAAACCTTCATAACAGAGACTAACGGTGAAGTGGAGAGTTCTCCAGATCAGCATATACCTGTGTCTGCAGAAACTAAAGACTTTATGCAAGTGGAAAACCTTGACTATCCTTATTGCACGGAATTTTTAGTTAAGGGAACGGATTTGCGTGTTGAACAGATGAAACAGGATCTGTTGGACCGTGGAGATTGTCTGCTTGTCGTAGGGACCCCCGAAGTAGTGAAGATACATGTCCATGTTAAAAACCCAGGTAAAATTTTGGATTACGCGATACAGTGGGGTTCACTTCACGAAGTGCAAATCCATAATATGTTAGAACAGAACGAAAGCATGGCCCATGCTTTGAAAGAAAAAGAAATCGCGGATGCTTTAGAAGCAGACACTGAAACTGACAATCCTAGTCAACCACTAAAAGAATTTGGTGTAGTAGCTGTAGCAATGGGACAGGGTATTGCGGATGTCTTTCTAAGTCTGGGGGCTGATGAAGTAGTATTTGGTGGTCAAACTATGAACCCCAGTACTGAAGATCTTGCTGAAGCTGTCCGAAAAGTTCCCGCAAGACAAGTTTTTATTTTGCCGAACAACGGGAATATTGTCATGGCTGCTCGTCAAGTTAAGGATGTTGTCCAGGATCGCCAGGTACATGTGATCCCTAGCAAATCAATTCCACAAGGAATTTCTGCTTTACTAAGCTTTAATAGTGATGGAGAAATTGAGACGAATATAAAAAATATGGAAACGGGACTAAGCGGTGTTCGTTCAGGGGAAGTTACTTATGCGGTCAGGGATTCTCAGTTTGGAGATTTAACCATTTCGGATGGAGATCTATTAGGTCTGATAGAAGATGTCATCGTAACGACAGGAAAATCACTAAATGAAGTAGCCCAATCAACCTTGGATAAAATGGAATGGAAAACTCGTGATTTGGTTACAATATTTTACGGAGAAGAGACAAAACTAGAAGAGGTTGAACGTCTCCAGGATTGGCTTCGTGAAGAGAACCCAAACATCGAAGTTGAGGTTCATCCCGGTAGGCAACCGCTCTACTATTATATCTTTGGTGTGGAATAGGTTAACCTCCGGAATTATTCCGGAGGTTTTCTTTTTTTAACTGTCGTAGGAGGGAACATTGTTGGCAAAGAGTAATGTATTCGATCTTCTAGGCCCAATCATGGTAGGTCCGTCAAGTTCACATACGGCGGGTGCCGTTCGGTTGGGTGGAATGGCTAGAAAGATATTAGGAGAAAAACCAGTTGAGGGAACGATTTTTCTCCATGGTTCCTTTGCAAAGACGGGCAAGGGGCATGGGACAGATCTAGCATTGCTGGCTGGACTGCTAGGGATGCTTCCTGATGATGAACGCATTCCAGAGGCTCCTAAAATCGCTAAGGAACGTGGTCTGAGTGTCAATTATGAAAGCGTCGATCTCGGTGGTGTGCACCCCAACACGGTAAAGTTTGATCTAGTCGGACAATCAGGTGGACATGTTGAGGTAGTAGGTTCCTCCATCGGTGGAGGTACTATCGTCATTCATAAGATCAATGATTTTGAAGTAGAAATCCGGGGTGACTATCCCACACTTGTCATCTTGCACCAGGATCTCCCGGGATTGGTTGCCCAAGTGACTCTTCTCCTGGCAACTGCACATATAAATATTGCAAGTATGAGGGTTTCTCGTGAAAAAAAGGGGGCCAAAGCCTTAATGGTGTTAGAGACAGACCAAACCATTGACCAGGCTGTTCTCGCTTTAATGAGAACACTACCAAGAATTGAGCAAGCAATGGCAATAGAGCCGTTATGATACTAGCTTAACGTTAGCTAAGTTTTCTACATAGGAGGATAATTACATGCGTGCCTATCAAGATTGGGTTATTGAGGCCGAAACTAAAGGGCAAAAACTTAGTCAAGTCATACTTCAAGATCAAATGGAAGAGCTAGAACAAACAGAACAAGCCCTCTTCCAACGAATGAGTGCAAACTTAAAGGTGATGAGAGAGTCCGTAGAAGCTGGATTAGTCGGGAAACGCCGTTCCCTATCCGGTTTAGTGGGTGGAGATGCAGCTAAAGTCGAGAATCGTCGGAACATGGGCGCTAGCTTGGTCGGAGAGATAATGAGTGGTGCTATTGCTAAGGCGCTTGCTGTGGCTGAGATCAATGCTTGTATGGGTAAGATTGTGGCTGCACCGACTGCCGGTTCCTGTGGAGTACTTCCGGCAGTTCTCTTGACGGTCGAGGAAGCACGTCAGGTATCAGAGCGGGACCTCTTGCTTGCACTTTTTACGGCGGCGGGATTAGGGATGATTCTTGCGGAACGGGCCAGTGTTTCCGGGGCTGAGGGTGGATGTCAGGCGGAAATTGGGTCCGCAGCAGCCATGGCCGCTGCAGCGGCGGTGGAATTAGCTGGAGGATCGCCGAGCCAGACGGCTGATGCTGCCGCAATTGCCATGAAGTCAATGCTCGGGTTAGTCTGTGATCCCGTAGGGGGGCTTGTAGAGGTTCCTTGTGTTAAACGAAATGCAACGGGAGCAACCATTGCTTTGGCAGCGGCTGAAATGGCACTTTCCGGGGTGAAAAGTGCGATTCCCATCGATGAGGTTATTGATACAATGGGTCAGATAGGGAAACAAATGCCCTGCGCTTTGAAAGAAACGGCGCAAGGTGGTCTAGCTGTTAGCACAACAGGAAGACGGATTCAGGCTGATTTTCTATGAAACTTACACAAGTTCGATTAGTCTTAAGCAATTTTCAGAGGGCGCTTCTAGCAGAAGAAAAACAGGGCTTTACAAATGCTGGAGTGCTAGGCGGATTCAATACCTTTTTACGAGGAATTCTCCCTCGATTAGAGCAGCTCTTCCCGGATAAGGATCTGGATTTGTTGAGAAAATTGGCTCAGAGCTATCCGACCTTTAGCCCGCTTCGTCGGAGAGAAGCCTTTGCAGAAATTCGCCGTTTTATGTTGGAGATAACGAGCGAAGCCGAAGACATCTTTAGTCAGAATGTATCCCGGCAAGACATTCAGAAAAGGCCTGAGACCCAAGAACTACCAGAAAGAAATTCAGGTGTGGTCGAGAACCTTCCTATCCCTAAGAGGCATAATCGTGGGGATAATAAAAATGCTTCCATGGGAATCAGGCCCTTACAATTCCTTAAAGGAGTCGGCCCAGAAAGAGCTAAGCAGCTTGAACAGCTTGGCTTACATACCATTCAAGACTTATTGCAATATTATCCACGTCGATACGAAGATCGCCGCAAGCGCAGAATAGCGGAGTTGAGAGACGGTGAGCTGGCGACGATAGAAGGCAAAGTAGCAGCAGGACATGTGACCAGTGGAAAAATGAAAGTGGTTAAGCTTAGTATCGAGCAAGGGGGGCGCCTCATTCAGGCAACTTGGTTTAACCAAACGTTTATTCTTAAGCAATATCCCGTAGGAACACGAGTTGTTGTTACGGGAAAGGTTCGCTGGCAGCAACAGACACCGGAGATTATAGCGACGGATATAGAAAAGTCTGGAGTAAATAGCGCTGACACAAATTCACAAACAATTTTACCCATCTATTCAGAAACAGCACGCCTATCCTCAAAAGTAATTCGCAACTTAATCCAAGGTATTATAAATCAGGTGGAAGAGGAGTTTCCTGAGATCTTACCTCAAGAAGAATGCCGAGATTGGATGGGGCGTCCGGCAGCTCATCGAGAAATCCATTTTCCAAAGGACTATAATAATCTCTCCCTGGCGAGGGATCGACTGGTTTGGGAAGAAGTTCTTTTTTTGCAATTAGCAGTTGCTCGATTGCGCCAGGGCATGGTGCGACTTGAAAGCCCTCCTCTAAAGGAGGGGGAGGGGTTAATTCAAAGTTTTTTTGAAGGCTTACCTTTTCAACTGACAGGGGCGCAGAAACGAGTGATTGGAGAAATATTTCAGGATATGGCTCGACCACAAGGAATGGCACGCTTGGTCCAAGGGGATGTGGGATCAGGTAAGACCGCTGTTGCCATGGCAGCCCTGTTGCGAGCGGTGGGCTCTGGCTACCAAGGGGCCATGATGGCTCCAACTGAAATTTTAGCAGTACAGCATTTTCAATCCCTTGAGAAAGTGTTCACCCCTCTGGGAATTTGCGTAGTTTGTTTACTTGGCAGCCAAGGTAAAGCCTTACGAGAAAGAACTTTAGGGATGATTGCCGATGGTCGAGCAGATGTAGTCGTCGGAACTCACGCCTTGATTCAGGAAACGGTGGTATTTAAAGCTTTAGGTCTTGCAGTAACGGATGAACAACATCGCTTTGGTGTACGGCAGCGTTCATTACTTCAAGGCAAGGGAGAGAATCCTCACGTATTAGTCCTTACAGCAACCCCTATACCACGTACCTTGGCCCTGACCCTATATGGGGATTTGCAACTTTCTGTACTTGATGAGATGCCTAAAGGGCGAAAATCAATAATTACTCGTAAATTAACAGAACGTAGTCGTCCAAAAATGGAGAAATTCCTAGACGAGCAAATTAATCTAGGAAGGCAAATCTATGTTGTTTGTCCTTTGGTGGAGGAATCTGAAACCTTGGATCTTATTTCTGCGACCCAGCGAGCTGCAGACCTACAGGAGAGATTTCCGAATTATCGCGTTACTCTTTTGCATGGAAAAATGAAAGGGTCTGAAAAAGAAGATATTATGAACATCTTCAATTCGGGAGAGATAGATATTCTCGTTGCCACGACGGTGGTCGAGGTTGGGGTGAATGTTCCCAATGCCTCTGTCATGGTGATTGAATCAGCAGAGAGGTTTGGCCTTGCTCAATTACATCAGCTAAGAGGACGAGTTGGTCGTGGGAGTGAACAGTCTTACTGCTTTTTAATGGCTGGAAACAAAGGGAGTCGGCGTCTAGACATTCTATGCGAAACCGAGGATGGCTTTCAAATAGCGGAAGAGGATATGCGCTTGCGCGGAACAGGTGAATTATTGGGAACTAGGCAGCATGGCTTAGCTGAATTACGGCTTGCAGATCTTTCGCGAGACGGGCAGCTTGTGGAAAAGGCATACCAGATGGCTCAAAAGGCACTGCAAAACCCAGAGAGGTTCGAAGTGCTTTTTAAGGAAGTGCAGAAGAGATTTCCACCTGAGAAGATTGGTGTACACTAGTATGAAAGGAAGCATGCAACAAGTTGTGCATAGATTCGTTTACTGAGAGGGGGGCTCCTGAGATGGGATCAAGAAGAACGAATCAGTACATAAGATCTATAGAATTAAATCGAGAAGCCGTTCCCTCATTTACCGAATATCCTTTTAATTTAGCGGCTATTAGAAATTTAGAATCACTCGCATTTCATCCCCAAGTAACATTTATTGTGGGGGAAAATGGTTCAGGAAAGTCGACGATCTTAGAGTCGATTGCAGTTGCCTATGGCTTTAATGCAGAAGGGGGAACAAAGAATTTTAACTTTTCGTCCAGAGCGACTCATTCAGAACTCAATAAACATATTAGACTGATTAAAGGATTGAAACGACCAGAAGATGGGTTTTTTCTACGAGCAGAAAGCTTCTATAATTTAGCGTCGAATATTGATGAATTGGATTCAGAACAGTCCTTTGGGCCGCCTCTCATCGACTCTTATGGGGGGAAATCTCTTCATGAACAATCACATGGAGAGTCCTTCTTCGCAGTTTTTCAGAACAAATTTAGAGGCAACGGACTCTATATTCTAGATGAACCTGAAGCAGCACTATCTCCTTCACGGCAAATGTCTATGATTACGAGAATGCATGAATTAGTCCAGCAAGGTTCGCAGTTTATTATTGCCACTCATTCCCCAATCATAATGGCTTACCCCCATGCGCAAATCTATGAGATTCAAGAAGGCCTTGAACGTATAACTTATGAGGGAACAGAACATTATCAAATCATGCGGGCTTTTCTAAATAATACACAGAAAATGTTAGATATTTTGTTGGACTAAGCTTGAATGTTTATGGTCTTACACCCCTTACCACCTACCAATTTGCCCCTTACCTCCAATGATATTTTAATAGTAAATTTTGATAGAATTAAAAAGCCGTGTAAGATCGAAAATGTTCTAATTAGGGTATCTAAACTAGTGGAAGGAATTGCCGAGTATATCTTAATCAAATACTCAAATAATAGTATCAGATTGCAGAAGGGTTAAAAACTATGACAGCAGCGACGCAGGTCTGCTGTCGTTCATAAAATCTAAGGAGGGGTATGCTTTGGCTAAGTCAACAAAACCAATGGTTCAAATGACACCCGAATTAGAAAAATTTAAGTATGAAGTTGCGCAAGAGATTGGAATTGCAAATCGAAAACACAAACGTTTTCCCAATTCACCACAACAATAACCAAGAAAAAAAGATCAGGTTAAACGCCTGATCCTTTTTTTAAGTGCTTACCCTTATTGTAAGTATCTCTCGTAGTCTTCGCGGTCGATTCCTGGATGCAGGCTGATAGCCAAGGCGCCAGCGATGATTTTGGCAACAGTTTTAATGAGTGAATCAATTTCCTTAGGAGTAACCATAAGATTTCCTTGGAAGGGGGAAAGCACATCGTCGATGATCTGGCTAAATACTTCCGGTTTGATACCTTTATAAAGCTGATATAGTTTAGGACTTGTTACAAACTGTTTGAATACTCCTTCCACGGCATCGTGAGCAATAACCCCTGCATTAACGACGGTTGGGAGTCCGATGGCAATTACTTTACAACCCATGGTTTCTTCAGTAATCCCAGCCCTCCGATTACCAACCCCAGAACCAGGGTGAATGCCAGTGTCCGCAAGTTGAATGCTGGTACCAATACGCTCTAGGGAGCCAGCCGCTAGAGCATCGATGGCAATCACTAAATCGGGCTTAACATGTTCTACGAGCCCTCGGATGATCTCGGCAGTTTCTATTCCAGTAAGCCCTAACACACCAGGTGCAATAGCGCTGATTTTACGCAATTGCCCTTTTAACTCATCAGGAGAGAGTTGGTATAAGTGACGGGTTACCATGGTTTTATCAATAACCTGAGGGCCTAAAGCATCCGGTGTAGCGTTCCAGTTACCTAACCCAACAATTAGAATGCTAGCATCCTCTTTAAGATTCATAAGGTCAATTAATCGGTCTGCTAGGATGTGGGTGATGGACTCATGAACGACATAATTATTTGTACGGATTTCTGGAGCATCGATGGTGATGTATTGTCCTTTCGGTTTCCCGATTGCTTCGACCCCTTCGTCGGTTTTAACTGTGATTATGGTGACCTTAGCATGTTCGAGTTCTTGTTCATCCATTAGGACGCCAGGAATTTCTTCCCCGCTTTCCCCACGGAGTAGCTGATGTGCTTCAACTGCTAAATCAAGTTGCACGTTAAGGTGCTGATAGAGTTCTGATTTCTTCATGACGGTTACTCCTTTAATCCCTTTATATTTCTACCATGAAAAATAAGTACAGGTTAATGTCCTCCTTCAGGATGACACAACGTTTGAGTTGCTTTCATAGCAATGTCAAAAGCGCACTGGATTTTTCATTTATCAGTGGTTCCGTGAAGTGGCATGGGGGTCTAATGTGTAAAAAAGTCACTGGGGCTATTATAATAAAAGCTCCCAGTGATAGAGGAAAACGAAGGAAGAGCTAGATGGGGGAAGGGCATTCGATGATTTTCAGATGTTCATCATTGCCACGCCTAGTATATGACAAAAACCGAAACGATATACAATGAAATACGAGGAATTTAGGCATTTCCTGTGGTATACTATTAATTAAAGGAATATGTAAATTCATGGTCTTTCAGGCTTAGGAATCTGATAACCAAATGCAAAGGGGAAAGCAGGTTTTTAGAGTTAGTAGAACAGATGTTAAAAGGTAAAATGCTCTGCTATAATGAGACTTGGAGGGTTTATGAGGATTATTGCAGGAGAAATGCGTGGTCGACAACTTAAGGCAGTTGAAGGAATACATACTCGTCCCACTTCGGATAAAGTAAAGGGTGCAATTTTTAATGTTTTGGGGGACAAGGTCGTAGATTCTCGGGTTTTAGATCTGTTTGCTGGAACGGGAAATTTAGCAATAGAGGCTCTTTCTCGAGGCTCTCGCGAAGCGGTGTTAGTAGAAAAGAACTACGATGCTTATCAAGTTATTCAGAAGAATCTTGAACAACTTGGGGTGAGCCAAAAATCGAAACTTCTATTAATGGATGCTTTCAAGTTTATTCATAGATACCCAGATGAAGTTTTCAACCTTATTTTTTTAGATCCACCTTATCGACAGGAGCTTATTCCAAAGGTTCTTGCAGCCTTAAAGGAATCTACTTATTTAACGACTGAAGGCGTAATTGTTGCTGAGACGGCTAAAGATGAAGAATTAATGGGTGATATTTATCCGTTTGAGATTCGTAAAACAGGAGACTATGGAGACACAAAAGTATGGTATCTACAGAGAATGGATGTATGACAAAGGGAGAGGATATAAATGGAAAGTGATATTCACGGTTTACTTAATGAAGTGGAAGAGATCGTCGATCATGGCACGAAAATTCCGATGACAGGTAAAGTTTTAGTCGATGACGCTGTAATCTTTGAATTACTTGACCGTGTGCGAGCGGCCCTGCCTGAAGAGATTACGAATGCTAAATGGGTTTTAAAAGAACGTCAACGTATTTTAGATGAAGCACAAGCAGAAGCACAGAAGCTCCTTGATCAAGGGAAAACCTATGTTGATAAAATGGCTTTAGAAAACGAAGTGGTTAAGCAAGCCCAAGACTATGGAGAAGATATTGTTAAACAAGCACAAACGTTTGCCTGGGAAGTAAAGAATGGTGCAGTGCAATACGCTGACGAAATGCTTCAGCATGTGGAACAGAGCTTATACGAGACCCTTCAAGCCTTACGTAAAAATCGGGAGGAGTTAAATGAACTGGCCAAGGAAGATCGGAGCAGAAAATCCGAAAATGTTGAGAGTGAGTAATCTCACTCTTTTTTATACTTATCAGACTTTCATGCTGCATGAGCAACATCATTGAGGGATGGAAAAATAATGTTGGGTCAAGATACTTCACTAGGTTCAGTATGACTTAGTACAGTGTCATCCTGAGTGCTAGCGAAGGATCTAGACCCTTGAGTCGTACCTCTTCAGGATGACACAGTGCTTAAGTTGCTTTCATAGCAAAGACATGTATAAAAGACGCGTAGCGTTTTTCTTAATAGAGATTACGAAGGGCGAAATCGTATCAAAGCGAGAACGACTAGAAGGAACATACATCCGATAAATACATAAGAACTTAAGTGCCAAGTGTTCCAGAAATAAGCAGATGGGTCCGGAAGTTGGACAGGTATGGTTGAGGCAGGAACCTTTGCAACGAATAGAAAGAGCTGACTCAGCCCGAGGGCAATAAGTGCGTGAAGTGTCCTAGCAATCAAAAATGAGGAGAAGCGCAAGTCTGTGCCGCTGATTAATCCAGCGACTTGAGCAAAGACGGACAATCCCCCCCAGCCCATAAGTAGAGAAAGAAGGGCTACTTGCTGATCAAGTAAGGAAAGGGCTTGGATCGCTTCCTGACATCCTAAGGTCATTTCAAATAGTCCGTTAAATAAAGCTTGAAGAACGGGTATTTGAATGATTCGAATGATACTATGCCCAATAGTCGCTAATAGTAAGGGAATATGCCAGAGATTTAAAAGCCGAAGTATTACTGAAAAAAAAGCCATAAAACCGGCTACCATCAGCACGGTATTTGTGCTTTGCTTGATGGCATCCCCAAGAACTTGACCAAAGGTGCGAGTGTCCCTGTTCTGAGCGTTTTTCATTTCTCGCCATGCGCGTTTAAACGAGGGAAATGTAGAACTTTGTTGAGAGTTGGGTGTAACCCTGTAAAACCTGAAAAGAAAGCCAACGATTAAGTTAGCGAGATAGACGGAGCCAGCTAATAAAATACCAAGGGCTGGTTTTCCCAGCATACCAGAGGCAACGGCTCCGAACATAAAACCAGGACTGGGATTATTAGTAAATGCTAAGAGACGCTCCCCTTCCTCTCGGGTTATTTCTCCGTCATTGCGAAGCCGGGCAGTTAGCACCGCTCCCATAGGAAATCCCGAAGTATAGCCCATGGCTACAACAAAAGCGGCTTTGCCAGGAAGACGAAAAACTGGACGCATGAAGGATTCTAGAAGGACACCGAGAAAATGAACAAATCCTGAGGCCATTAAGAGTTCGGAAAGAATGAAAAAAGGGAGTAAGGCAGGGAGGACGAAGCGCCACCATAGGGTCAAGCCTCCTCCTGCAGAGCTTAGCACTTCCTGTGGGTAAATGAACATCCCAAGGGCCAATAAGCTTAAGGTAAGGACACGGGCAACGTTGGACATGAATAAACACCTTCCTTCATAATTTATATGGAGGAATGCCGGGCCCTAGAAGTCATGGGGAGGGAAAATCGATGAATCCAAAAATAGGACTTGTACTGGGTGCGGGAGGTGCGCGAGGATTTGCCCACTTAGGGTTTTTACAAGTGCTGGACGAGGAAAAGATAAGTATGGACCTTGTCGTCGGATGTAGTGCAGGAGCTATATTCGGTGCTTTATGGTGTGCGGGAATGGATCTTTATCGTATAGAGCGACTGTTGACCTATCCAGGGTTTGCTAAGAAAATATTGGACCCAGCGGTTTCTAAGGGAGGGCTAATAAAAGGGGATAGGATTCTTGAAGTGATCCGCCTATTAACAAAGGATATGTCCTTTGCCGATCTCAAAATTCCCTTAGCAATTGTGGCCACAGATATCGAAACAGGGGAGCTTGTCGTATTTCGAGAGGGGAGCGTTGCCCAGGCCGTTCGAGCAAGTATTTCGATCCCCGGATTTTTCAAACCATATTATTATCAAGGACATCTCTTAGTGGACGGTGCTGTTAAGAATCGTTTACCAGTAAACATTGCTCGAGATATGGGAGCAGAGAAGGTTATAGCAGTCGATGTCAAAAAAGGACGAATGAATAAATTAAGCAGCGCAATGGATATTTTGTTGCAATCCATCGAAATTCTCGAAGATGAAGTGTTTCGTGCCCATTGTCATGGTGCAGATCTGCTCATACAACCGGACATTGGACATATTGGAAGTTTCCAGTTTGACCTAGCAGAAGAAGGAATCCGGCTTGGCAGGCATGCTGCATTGACTAAATGTTCTGAGATTAAGAGAATAATGGCGTAAGGGGTTAAAAAACCTTGGATTGTATGCTAAACTCTTTAATGGCAAAGATTAACCTTGTGGAAAGAAATAGTAATAAAAATTAAGTGAAAAATACGTTTTTAGGGAAGACTATATTTATTACTATTGTAAAGGTTACTTTGAGATCGGAAAGCCAACTTTGTTCAACAAAGTTGAAACATTGAGACTTCGGTGGGGGAATTTACCCCCCTCGCGATTTGAGACAAAGGGGTATATAAAAAATGAAGATTCTTGTTATCAATTGTGGAAGCTCTTCGCTAAAATATCAAGTAATTGACATGGCCACGAAGAATGCTGTCGGAAAAGGTTTAGTAGAACGAATTGGCCTCGATGGGTCAGTGCTTACTCATCGCACGAGCTCTGGCGAAAAAGAAATTATTAAGGCGGAAATTACAGATCATACTGTAGCTATCAAACTTGTATTGGAGGCCTTGATTTCTCCACAATACGGTGCCATTAAAGATTTGAAGGAGATCTGTGGAATCGGACATCGCGTGGTTCATGGAGGAGAAAAATTCTCGAAGTCCGTTCTTATTGATTATGCCGTTATGGAAGCACTCGAAGAATGTGTCGAGCTTGCACCTCTTCACAATCCCCCCAATATAGCAGGGATTGTAGCTTGTCAAAAAATGATGCCAGGAGTTCCTCAAGTGGCTGTGTTTGACACGGCCTTTCACCAAACCATGCACCCTAAAAGTTATATTTACGGCTTGCCTTATGAGTATTATAAAAAGTATGGAATACGGAAATATGGTTTCCATGGGACGTCTCATAAATATGTCAGTCAACGGGCAGCAGTTCTTCTTCAGAGACCTCTTAGTGAGCTAAAACTTATCAGTTGTCACTTAGGTAATGGCGCCTCGATATGTGCTATTCGAGGAGGAAAATCCATTGAAACCTCCATGGGCTTTACTCCTTTGGACGGGCTTATGATGGGAACACGCTCAGGTGCTTTGGATCCAGCGATTGTTACCTATATCATGAACAAAGAGAATCTTACGGTGGATCAAATGAATGATTTTCTGAACAAGAAATGTGGTGCCTTAGGGGTTTCGGGGATAAGCAGTGATTTTAGAGATATTGAAGTGGCTGCGGCACAAGGAAATCCTCGGGCAAGACTCGCTTTAGATATTTTTGACCATGACGTTCGGCAGTTTATTGGCTCTTATGCGGCTGTTTTGGGTGGAGTGGATGGAATTATATTTACCGCGGGAGTTGGAGAAAACTCTGCAGAAATGCGAGAAGCCATCTGTAATAACTTGGATTATATAGGAGTTGACCTGGATCGCGAGAAAAATAAGGTTAGAAGTGAAGAAGTAGATGTTTCCAAGCCAAACGCTCGCTGTCGTGTACTAGTCATTCCTACGAACGAAGAACTGATGATTGCCCTAGAAACCCATGACTTAATCTTGTAGGGGCATTCATTAAATTGCCCCTAGATGTAAATGCTACAAAATGTGTAAAGAGTTTTCCTTGACAAAGAAAAATGTGCCAACTATAATAATGAATGTGTATTGGGGTGGTAAATATGAAAGTGAATGTAGCCCAGGTTCGTCTTAGTGGCGGTGAAAGTGTCCATTATGATTTAGTGGAAGACTTTTCTGCTTTCGATTTGGGAATTGAGGCCCTCTCATTTCAAGCACCGGTACACGTGCAACTTCAAGTAAATAACACCAGTAGAGCAATGTTAGTCAAAGGAACTATACACACAAAGCTTAAAGCAACGTGTGGACGCTGTTTGGAATCGTTCGAATACTCAATAGAACTTCCCTACGAAGACGAATGGGCCTTTCGAACCTTAGCAACAGAGGATCTCCTGGAGACTGCACTCATTTTAGACAAAGATGACATCGATATTACCGATCGAATTTTTGAACAAATTGTGTTAGCTTTACCGATGAAGTTTATTTGCTCAGTAGAGTGTCAAGGGCTATGCCCAAACTGTGGTGCGAATAGAAATCTTACCCCATGCAATTGTGGGGAAGGAGTAATTGACCCCCGGTTAGCAGCACTGGCCAAGTGGCAATCCAATGACTGATTAAGTTCAGAAAACATAAAGGGGGTGTAATTATGGGTGTTCCGCAACATCGACAATCAAAATCAAGGGTACGTAAACGTCGGGCTATGTGGAAACTAACTGCACCAAACCACATCGAATGCCCCCAATGCCATAAACCAAAAATGCCGCATTATATTTGCCCTAGTTGTGGGTTTTATAATTCTAAGGCAGTTATTGCTATTGAATCATAGGTTTGCACTAAGGAGCGACAAAGGACTCTTCATAAGAAGAGTCCTTTGTCGCTCCTTTATGCCTTTCGGAACATATAACCGTATAATTTTCCATAGGGCAATTAAAGAATTTGTCCCTATGGTTTTTTTTAGTATATTAGACTTACATGTCGCTTTGCGGCACCACGAATCAACCAACTCAATTCTTCTGACAGGACATTAAGTATGAATCAAGGCCGTTCTGAGCGCAGCGAAGAATCTAGATCCTTCGGTCGTCCCCATGACAGGAGACGGTGCTTTAGTGCTTTTATCATTTCTTTCCCTTTCGACAGGGTTATTTCTTGATAAGCGTCCTAAGATAGTTTATAATTGTGACCAGGTCATAAATCGAAGCTCGAAGTACGATGCACGAAGTTCGAACCAGGGCTTTGTAACTCACTCATATTGGTTCATTATTAGATGGTATGTGTGACGTGCTAGAAACTAGAGCTTAGAAAAATGCAAGGTGAGAAATGGTGATATAGATGGCTCGATATAGTAAAGAAGAACGCCGTAAACTATTAGAGGAAGCACTTTCTGAGAACCCATTTTTTACAGATGAGGAGCTCTCCGAGCGGTTTAAGGTGAGTGTCTCAACCATTCGTTTAGATCGCGGTGAATTGGGAATTCCTGAACTACGGGAACGAACCCGCGCAGTTGCCCAAGAAGCGTACTCGACTTTGAAAACTTTAGATGATCAGGAATTAATAGGTGAGTTGATTGAACTGGTGATCGGTGAGAAAGCTTGTTCCAGGTTGACGATTGAAGAAAGTATGGTTTTAACTAAAGCCAGAGTGGCTCGAGGGCATTACTTGTTCGCTCAAGCAAACTCTCTGGCCATTGCCTTAGTAGATGCACCAATGGCCTTGACAGGAAGTGTTGAGTTAAAATTCAAACGGCCCGTTCAATTGGGCGAGGTTGTTATCGCTAAAGGAACTGTTCTCAAACGAAAACAAAATAAGTATTGGGTTGAAATATCAGTAAGCGTTGGATCAGAAGAAGTACTTCGAGGAGATTGGATTCTTTTTGCAATTGAGGATTTTTCAGGTGCAAGGGAAAAGGAGATGGAGTAGATGAGAATTGCAGTCGATGCAATGGGTGGGGATTATGCTCCTGAGGAAGTCCTCAAAGGGGCAATGATGGCCGCAGAGGCATGGCCCGATAGTCACCTCATACTGGTTGGGCAAAAGGAGCGTCTTCAAACCTTCCTATCAGGCCCGTTGCCTAAAAATGTATCCCTCTTTCAAGCCTCTGAGGTTATAGCAATGGACGAACATCCTGCCAACGCCGTGCGTAAGAAGAAAGACTCCTCCATTGTGGTTGCGACTCGCTTAGTTAAGCAAGGCGAGGCAGATGCTATTGTGAGCGCAGGAAGTACAGGAGCACAAATGGCAGCAGCACTTTTGGGTTTAGGGCGGATTAAGGGAATTGAACGTCCGGCTATTGTTACAGTTCTTCCAACATCAGAAGGCGGAAAACTCATTCTCGATGTAGGTGCAAATATGGATGCCACACCTGCACATCTTTGCCAATATGCGCAAATGGGCAGTATCTATGCCACAAAAATCTTAGGGATTCCCAATCCCCGCGTAGGTCTGCTGAATGTAGGAAGTGAAGAGGGAAAAGGTAATGAACTAACCCAGAAAGCTTATCCATTGCTCAAAGAAGCCCCGATTAATTTTATCGGAAACGTAGAGGGACGGGATGTTCCCTATGGACGGGCAGATGTGGTCGTTTGTGAGGGGTTTGCAGGAAATATCCTGCTAAAAACCGCTGAAGGGCTGGCGGGAGTATTGTTTGAGCAAATTAAGGAGAAGATTACTTCAAACATTGTTCGCAAGCTGGGTGCCCTAGCTGTCAAACCAGGATTGAAAGAGATTGCTCAAATGATGGACTATGCGGAATATGGCGGAGCTCCTTTGCTTGGAGTTAATGGAATAAGCATTATTTGTCACGGAAGCTCAAAATCGAAGGCGATCTTTAATGCAATTCGAGTAGCACGAGAATGTGTGCAAGTTCAATTAATTGAACAAATTCGTGAAGATCTGCCTAAGTAAGAAATGTTAACTAAAGGAAAAGAGGCTGCGATTGATGCGTAGTGTGGGTATTGTGGGGATAGGGTCATATGTTCCGGAAAACATTATGACAAATAAGGATATGGAACAATTCTTGGACACCAATGATGAATGGATAATATCGCGTACGGGGATCAGGCAGCGTCATATTGTCCCGAAGGACATGCCTGTCTCGGAATTATGTTACCAAGCAGGGTTAAAGGCCTTAGAAGATGCTCAGATAGCCCCTGAAGAGGTCGATCTGATTATAGTGGCTACGATAACACCTGATTACGCTTTTCCGGCCACTGCATGTCTGGTAGCAGATCGTTTAGGAGCTAGGAATGCTGCAGCCTTTGACTTAGAAGCAGGATGTACAGGTTTTATCTATGGGGTGGTGACCGGCAGCCAGTTTGTTGCTACAGGAATGTATAAGACAGTTCTCGTCATTGGCGGGGAAACCTTAAGCAAGGTGCTGGACTGGACAGACCGCTCCACCTGTATCCTCTTTGGGGATGGTGCCGGGGCAGCGGTTCTGCAACCGGTTAAAGAGGGATTTGGGTTCTTAGGTCACGAACTTGGTTCAGATGGTTCTGGGGGGGCGTTACTGAGTCAACCTGCCGGAGGTTCAAAGTATCCGGCAAGTTTAGAAACCGTGGAAAAAAACATGCACACACTTCAAATGGAAGGTAAGGAAGTTTATAAATTTGCCGTCCGAGTTATGGGTGATGTTTCCATGAAAGTTCTGGAAAACGCTGGCTTAAAAAAAGAGGATGTGGATCTTCTGATTCCGCACCAAGCTAATATTCGAATTGTCGATGCAGCTGTGAAGAGACTTGGTATCTCACCAGATAAAGTGATTGTCAATCTAGATAAATATGGAAATATGTCAGCTGCATCTATTCCTGTCGCTTTAGACGAGACATTCAAAGCGGGACGTATAAAAGAGGGGGATATTATTGTGATGGTTGGATTTGGAACAGGATTAACTTGGGGAGCTTGTGTTTTGAAATGGACGAAAGTGGGAAAAATGGATGATTAAAACAAGGATATGTGACCTGATTGGAATTGAATACCCCATTTTTCAAGGTGGGATGGCATGGGTTTCAACGGGCGAGTTAGTGGCGGCAGTCTCTGAAAGCGGCGGTTTAGGGATTATTGGCTCCGGACAGGCTCCTGCAGACTGGTTGCGTCAAGAAATCCGCAAAGTGAAAGCGATTACCAAGAAACCCTACGGAGTAAACGTCATGCTTATGTCTCCGTTTGTGGATGAAGTAATGCAGGTTATCCTTGAAGAACGTGTACCAGTGATCACGACGGGAGCAGGGAATCCCGGAAAATACGTTCCTATGCTTAAAGACGTTGGGACGAAGATAATTCCAGTGGTGGCCTCTGTTGCTCTTGCTAAACGTCTCGAAAAGGCGGGCGTTGATGCGCTTATCGCTGAAGGAACGGAGTCGGGTGGACATATCGGTGAAATTGGAACGTTGCCCTTGGTTCCTCAAGTGGTTGATGCAGTAAACATCCCGGTTATTGCTGCCGGTGGGATCGTAGATGGACGGGGGCTGGTGGCTGCCTTAGCTCTTGGTGCTGAAGGAGTACAAATGGGAACGCGCTTTATGTGTGCAGAAGAATGTACGATTTCTCCTCTAATTAAAGATAGAATTCTTAAAGCTAAAGATCGTGCCACGGTTATAACAGGACGTTCAACGGGTCATCCCGTTCGTTGTTTAGATAATCGCTTTACCCGTGAAATGGATCAATATGAACGGGAAGGGATGCCTGCTGAGGAACTTGAGAAAATCGGGGTTGGAAAATTGCGCTTAGCCATGGTGGAGGGGGATGTTGATAACGGTTCGATCATGGCAGGGCAAGTGGCCGGAGCGGTTAAGTGTATTGAACCTGCAGCTCAAATTATTCAAGCTATTATGCAATCTGCAGAACAGGAATATGAGCGTCTCTCTGCACGGTTCGCAGAGAGGAGGGCTTAAACTTGGGTAAACTCGCTTTTGTTTTTCCAGGTCAAGGATCCCAGTATGTGGGAATGGGGAAGGAGCTCTTTCAGATCCCTAGTGGAGAAAGAACACGAGAGACAGCCCGGGAGATACTAGGAAATGAATTTATTTCGTTGATCGAAGAAGGTCCTGAAGAGGAACTTCAAAAGACTGTAAATACACAACCAGCTATATTGCTCGTAAGTGTGGTGGCTTGGCAACAACTTCGAGATGCGGGAATTGAAGCAGATTATGTTGCTGGGCACAGTTTGGGGGAATATTCCGCCCATGTAGCTGCGGGTAGTCTGGATTTCACAGAGGCTTTAAGCGTGGTAAGATCCCGGGGAGAACTTATGCAAGGAGCAGTTCCCAATGGTGAAGGAGGCATGGCTGCTATCCTAGGACTTCCAACGGATCAAGTGGAGGAAGCCTGTCGCCAAGCATCAGTTCAAGGTATAGTAGCTCCGGCAAATTATAATTGTCCAGGGCAAGTGGTTATTTCCGGAGAGAAAAATGCAGTAGCCAGTGCTATTGAGGCTGCCAAGAAATTGGGAGCAAAGCGTGCCATTCCTCTTACGGTAAGCGGACCCTTTCACTCCCGCCTGATGGAGAAAATGGGAGAAGAATTGCGCCAAGTCCTAGAGGGAGTCTCGTGGCAATCACCACGTTGCCCTGTCATTGCCAACGTAAACGGAAGAGAGGTTATTTCCTCTGAACAAACGGTTCAAGCCTTGGTTGAGCAGGTCAGTGGCGCTGTTCTATGGGAACAATCTGTCCGGCATCTTCTAGAGCTGGGTGTGGATACGTTTATTGAATGCGGCCCGGGGAAAGTCTTAACAGGTCTAATTAAAAAAATCTCCCCAGAAGCTAACCTCCTCCGGGTAGAAGATAAGGCGTCCTTAGAAAAGTCACTTGCATATTTGAAGGAGAGTCGTTAAAATGATGCTGAAAGATAGCGTGGCCATTGTAACAGGGAGTGGGCGGGGGATTGGGCGTGCCATAGCCTTGGAATTAGCAGCTGCGGGTGTGAAAGTAGTCGTCAATTATGCGGGCCGTTCGGATAAAGCTGAGGAAACTCTAGAACTAATCCGCGGAGCTGGGGGGGAAGGCGTGGTCGTTCAGGCTGATGTTAGTCAACAGACGGATGTCGATCGCTTGGTACGAACAACACTCGAACAGTTTGGCAGGATTGACATTCTTGTCAATAATGCCGGGATTACTCGTGACACCCTGCTCCTTCGCATGAAGGAAGATGATTGGGATGCTGTCATGGCAACCAATCTCAAAGGAGTTTTTCTCTGCACCAAGGCGGTAAGTAAAGGCATGCTTAAACAACGTTCAGGTGTAATTGTTAATATTTCTTCCGTAGTAGGTCTTTCTGGAAATGCAGGACAAGCTAATTATGCCGCAGCCAAAGCGGGAATCATTGGTTTTACGAAATCTATCGCCAAGGAATTTGCCTCTCGTGGAATTCGAGTTAATGCGGTTGCACCGGGGTATATTTCTACCGATATGACGGGGACATTATCAGAAGGGACGCAAAATGATATTTTGCGAGCAATTCCCCTCGGTCGTATAGGAAACCCTGATGACATTGCTAAAGTTGTACGGTTCCTTGTGTCCCCTGAGGCATCCTATATTACAGGACAAACCTTAAGTGTTGATGGGGGTATGGAAATGTAATGCTGATCAAAATGTTGTGTTTCTAATGAGAGGAGGTGAAGAAGCAGCATGGGAGTTTTCGAAAAAGTGAAAGCCATCGTCGTCGAGCAACTTGGGGTAGATGAAGGAACTATTACCCCGGAAACCTCCTTTGAAGAGCTAAATGCAGATTCTTTGGATATCGTAGAATTGATCATGGCTCTAGAAGAGGCATTCGACTTGGATATTCCGGATGAAGAAGCCGAAAAAATCAGAACGGTTGGAGATGCAGTAAACTACATCACGGAAAACAAATAACCTCAAAAAGGTCCCGTATTCAATGCGGGACTTTCTTTTAAGAGTTTTTAGTTCTCCTTTGAATTCGTACTTCGAACCACGAATATCGAATATCGAGTCAGGGGGAGTTTAAATAGATGCTCGAAGCTTGAGACTATAAGGATTTTACAAGGGGTAGAACTCGAACAGGAGGAAAGATTGTGAAAATACCCGACCTACGTATTGGTAATTTAGTGGCTAAGATTCCTATTATTCAAGGAGGAATGGCCGTAAGGATATCTATGGCTCCTCTTGCTGCGGCAGTGGCTGAAGAGGGGGGGATTGGAATAATTGCCGGCAGTGGTCTGTCGGTAGAGGAGCTAAAAGCTGAAATCCGCGAAGCCCGACGACGTACCAAAGGGATTATCGGGGTGAATATTATGTTTGCCGTCCGTGAATTTGCCCAATTGGTTCACGCTGCTTTTGAAGAAAAGATTGATCTTTTGGTTTCTGGTGCAGGGTTTTCTAGGGATATGTTTACTTGGGGTAAGGAAAAGGGCATTCCCGTCGTACCCATTGTATCCTCTGCGAAACTTGCAAAATTATCCCAAAAGCTAGGTGCTGCTGCCGTGATCGTAGAAGGAGTAGAGGCTGGCGGACATTTGGGGACGGATCGTTCTATCCATGATATTCTTCCGGAAGTCATCGCTGCTGTCACTATCCCTGTCATAGGAGCAGGTGGAGTTATCGATGGACAAGGTGCAGCGGAGATGTTGAAGAAAGGTGTATCCGGAGTACAAATGGGAACCCGATTTGCCCTCAGTGAAGAGAGCAGTGCGGCTCCTGCTTGGAAAGAGGAAATGTTAAAGGCTACAGAGAAAGATATTGTGTTTGTTCATAGTCCCGTTGGGTTGCCGGGGCGAGGGATTCGGAACCCCTTTACCTTGGCACTGGATGAAAACAAGGACGTTACTCCGACGGATTGCAAGGGTTGTCTTAAAAGCTGTGAAGGAAACTTTTGTATTATGGACCGCTTAATTATGGCTCAAGAAGGGGATGTTCAAGAGGGGCTTATCTTTTCAGGGGCTAAAGTTCATAAAATTAAAGAGATTTTGTCTGTGCATGAGATCTTTGAGGATATCAAAAAAGGAATACTCAGTGTTAAGGAGGAATAGGTGTGCATCGAGCAGTTATAACCGGGATGGGTGTAATCACTCCCTTAGGAAATAGCTTAGATAAATTTTGGAATAATTTAAATGAAGGAAAGTCTGGAATAGGACTGTTGACACGGTTTGATACTTCAGATTTGCCGACAAAGGTTGCTGCAGAGGTTAAAGACTTCGAACCGACGGATTGGGTTAGTAAAAAGGAAAGCCGCCACATGGATCGCTTTGCCCAATTTGCAATAGCAGCAGCAAAGATGGCGGTGCAAGATGCGAAACTTGATTTAGAGAGTGAAGATAAGGAACGAATTGGGACGGTCATAGGTTGTGGAATTGGTGGTGTGACATCCTTTGAGGATCAAAAAGAAGTCCTGATGAGTAAAGGAAGCAGTCGAATTAGCCCGTTTTTTGTTCCAATGCTGATTAGCAATATGGCGGCAGGGCATATATCCATTGAGTTCGGCCTACAGGGTTCTAGTATCACAGTTGTTACAGCCTGTGCTTCGGCAACCAATGCAATTGGAGAAGCGCTGAGATTAATCCAACGCGGAGAGGCTGACGTTGTTCTCTGTGGCGGAACCGAGGCCCCAATTACTAAGCTGGCCTTTGCCGGTTTCTGCGCAATGAAGGCAATGTCGACTGAAAAGGAACTTTTTGAGCAGGCCTGCCGACCCTTTGATAAACGTCGGAGCGGTTTTGTTATGGGGGAAGGTGCAGGGGTACTGGTTCTTGAATCCTTGGAACATGCCAAGGCTCGTGGTGCACGCATCTACGCAGAATTGGCCGGGTATGGAAGTACCTCAGATGCTTATCATATTACGACGCCTGTTCCTGGCGGTGCCGGAGCGATTCGAGCCATGAGTCTTGCCTTAAAGGATGCAGGGGTAAGTCCGGAAGAGGTTCATTATATTAATGCTCATGGAACAGGTACGGGGCCCAACGATGTGACGGAAACAGTTGCAGTCAAACACCTATTTAGTGATCATGCACCAAAGTTGGCAATTAGTTCAACTAAATCCATGACGGGACACTTAATGGGGGCTGCCGGGGCTATTGAGGCGGTTATTTGCGCGCTGGCCATTGAGCGGGGAGTCATCCCGCCTACGACGAACTATGGAGAACCAGATGAAGAATGTGATCTAGACTATGTACCCAATAGTGCACGAAAACAAGACGTTCAAGTTGCGATGTCTAATTCCTTAGGTTTTGGGGGGCATAATGCCACCATCGTGTTGAAGAAATTGCCTAAAGATGAGGAGATCTAAACTATGGTTGAAAAAAGAACCAAAGTAACTGAGAACTCCAAGAAAACAGGGGGGAAGCCAGGGCGAAAGAAATACGCCCTGACTTCCCCAAAACTTGAACCGGGCGTTAAGCTCGCTAAGCGCCTGGAATTAGGAATTCCGCCAAATCGGCTCTTCACTACGGCCTTAACCCATCCCTCTTATGTTTTTGAGAATCCGCAGTTCGGCAAAGAAAATAACCAACGGCTGGAGTTTTTAGGAGATGCAATCTTGGATTTTGTCATAGCCGAATTCTTGTATCTGAGTTATCCTGAACGCCCAGAAGGTGAGCTGACAAAGATGCGAGCTGCTGTTGTTAACGAAACAACCTTGGCTCGCAAGGCTCAAGAGATAGACTTAGGTCAAGAATTGTTATTAGGCAAGGGAGAACTGGTATCTGGGGGACGGGAACGTCCCTCTATATTGGCGGATGCTTGGGAAGCGGTTATCGGAGCAATTTATTTGCAATATGGGTTCCAGGAAGCCCGCAGGGTTATTTTAGAGTTGCTTAAACCAGCCATCGATGAGGTGGCTAAGGGGAATTATGGAGATTACAAAACTGTTTTACAGGAAAAAGCACAACGGGAAGAAAAGGAAGTAAGCTATCAGATCCTATTAGAAGAAGGACCAGATCATAACAAATGCTTTACAGCTGGAGTTTTTGTCGAAGGTGATCTCATGGGAAAAGGAACTGGACGAACCAAAAAAGAAGCTGAGCAACATGCTGCCAAACAAGTTTTAGATCATTGGGGGAGGGAGAACGATGGCTAAACCTGAGAATTTCCCGGTTTTCTTGAAGGGAATTCATATTCAGGGATTTAAGTCGTTCGCTGATTCTGTTAAATTAGAGTTAGGTCAAGGGTTAAGCGTTATTGTCGGACCAAATGGGAGCGGGAAAAGTAATATCGCTGATGCAGTTCGCTGGGTTTTAGGAGAACAAAGCGCTAAGAGCCTCCGAGGTTCAAAAATGGAGGACATTATTTTTTCAGGAAGCACACAACGCCGCCCGGTTGGAATGGCTGAAGTCTCCTTAATTTTTGATAATACTACGGGAATATTCCCTTTGGACTTTCGCGAAGTCACGATTACTAGACGGGTCTATCGTGACGGAGAAGGACAATATCTAATTAATAAAGCAGCTTGTCGGCTTAAGGATATTCAGGAACTATTTATGGATACAGGAGCTGGCAAAGAAGGATTTTCGATCATTGGGCAGGGGCGGGTTGAGGAAATCTTAAACCTGAAATCAGAAGAACGTCGATCGCTCATTGAAGAGGCGGCTGGAATTACAAAGTACCGTTCCAGAAAACGTGAAGCCTTGAAGCGTCTGGATGCAACAACGCTAAACCTTCAGCGCATTGACGATATTGTTCAAGAAATTGAAGGACAACTGACTCCTCTGGCTGCCCAAGCCCAAGTGGCCGAACAAAGCCTTGCCCTTGCGAGTGAGCAAAAACGACTGGAAATACAGGCAGTTGTGCTTGACATTTCTGAAGTTAAACAAAAGCTCTCCAAAGCTGCGCAGGATTTTGATATCCTGAAAGCAGATGCAGTGGAGGCTCAAGCATCCTTAGGGACCAAAGAATCTCTGAATCTAACCCTGAAAAATGAATTGCAGGGGTTAGAGGATGAGATACAGCAGAAGCAAGAAGAAGCCTTTCTTGCAGAACAGGCCCTCAACTCCTTAAAACATGAACAAACCCTTCGCCAAGAGCGATTTAATTATTTTGACGAACAATCGGCAAGGTTGACCCAAGAAATTCTTTTGGATCAAGAAAAATTGGACTATTTACAGCAACGGATTAAAACTTTAGTCGCCAAACAATCGGTTTTAAAACATACGGTGGAAGAATCCCTGCGAAAAGTTAGTGAGCTAGAACAGAGATTATCTGAGGTAAGGGAGAATACCTTAGCGAAGGATATCGATCTCATAAAAGCCGACCTTTTTCAAGCTCTGACAGAGCAAGCCAATTGTTCTAATGAATTGACCGGTACTCGTCATACCCTTTCTTCCCTTAACCAGCAAATCCTTCACATAGAGCAGGAACAAGAAAACAAAGAGCTAGAACGTCAATCCTTACTTGAGACTGGTAAAACCAAAGAAGAAGAACTAATTCGGCTGGTAAAGCAAGCTCAAGTCGCAGAGAGAGATGAGCTAGTGCTGAAGACTGACTTAAACAAGTTGAAAGGTTTACGTCATGAAAAGGGCCTGGAACTCCAAAAACATAAGAATCGAACAGATCAAGCCAGAGCACGACTTCATGCCCTACAATCCCTAGAAGATTCCTTAGAAGGGTATCAACGTGGAGTTCGCGAGGTAATGCTGGCCAAGAAAAAAGGCATCAACCCTTGCCAGGGCCTTTGTGGGACAGTTGTTGATCTGATCACAGTCGATGAAAAATACGAATTGGCCTTGGAAACCGCTTTAGGAGCAGGGATGCAAAATGTCGTTGCAGAGAACGAACAAGCGGCTAAACAAGCCATTGCCTATTTAAAAGCGCATCAATTAGGACGGGTTACTTTCCTTCCTCTCGATGTGATACAAGGGCATAGGATGTCAGTGAGTCAAGCAGTGGAGAGGGATCCCGGATATATAGGGCTTGGAGTAGACCTAGTCACGTATGAAAAATTATATCGGCCCGCAATGGAATTTCTGCTCGGGCGTATTGTTGTTGTTACTGATATGGAGGCAGCGACAAGGATCGCTCGAGCATCTGGTTATAAGCTGCGTATTGTAACCCTTGAGGGTGACCAAGTGTTTCCGGGAGGCTCTCTTAGTGGAGGGAGTATTCAGCGTAAAGGTGGCAATCTACTCGCAAGATCCCGCGAAATAGAAGCCCTTCGTGTTTCCCTGATGCAATTGGAAAAGGACTTAACAATAAAGGAACAAGAATGCTTAGAGCAAGATCAACGACAAAAGGAACTACAGGAAAGTATCGAGGCCTTGGGCCGTAAACTCCAGAGTGAGAAAGAACTTCAGGTCAAGCTTAAGTCAGAACACGAGAATGTGTTAAGCCAGATCCGACGATTAGCAGGGGATTTATTAGGGTTAGGTCTTCGGTATGAAGAAACGACAGCCCAGAAGAATGACCTACTTATTCGTTTAGCTAGTTTAACTGAACAGATGGAAATCTCGGAAAAAACCTCAGTTTATTTACGGGAAAAGTTTAATTCGAGAGAGTCGGAAGCCAAAGTAGTGGCGGAAGAGATTGAAACTTATGTCGAAAAACTGACTCAGGAGAAAGTTCAACTTGCAAAGTGGGAGCAAGAATTAACTCAATGCCGTGAACAACTTCTCCAAGAGCGCAAAGGGATTCAAGAGAACGAGTTAACCCTGGCAGAGAAGAAGCAGAAAAAGGATAGTATTGCACAATCTCGTCAGAACGTCGAAGAGGAACTAGAGTCCCTTAGACAGCAACTTGTAAATCAGTCACAAATTCAAGAGGCACAACAGTATGCACTTATGAAATCCAGACAGGCCCGTGAGGAGTTATCCAGCCGTGTCTTTGAGTTGGAGCGGGAGATAAATACTTTGCGCCAGGGCGCCCATTCACTTGAACAGCGTCTGCACGCTCACGAAATACGGGTTGTTCGCTGGGAAACAGAGTGCCAAGCGGGAGTAACCCGTTTATCTGAGGAATTTTCCCTAACTTGGGAAGAGGGACTACTTTATCAAACCGAAGAAGAAAAGACCGTTCTGTGGAAAAAGGTTCAGGATATCAAGGGACAAATAGAGGCATTAGGTCCTATTAACCAGGCTGCTATTGAAGAATACCCTAAAATCCTTAAACGCAGAGAATTCATGCTGGCACAGCAAAATGATTTGGTTGAAGCGAACCAGACATTACGCCAGTTAATTTCCGAACTTGATAAGACCATGAGTGAACGATTTATTGAAAGCTTTACTGCTGTAAATAAGGCATTTCAAGAGGTATTCAAAGAACTTTTTGATGGTGGACATGCCGAACTTCAATTAGTAGACCCAGAACGTTTACTGGAAACCGGTGTGGAGATTATTGCTCAGCCACCGGGTAAACGACCTCAGCTCTTATCCCTGTTATCTGGAGGAGAGCGGGCTCTAACGGCTATCGCCATCCTGTTTGCTCTCTTAAGAGTTAAACCAAGTCCGTTTTGTATATTAGATGAGATTGAAGCCTCATTGGACGACGCCAACGTTCAGCGATTTGCTAAATATATACACCGCTTATCAGATTCTACCCAGTTTGTTGTAGTGTCTCACCGAAAAGGCACTATGGAATCAGCAGATGTCTTATATGGAATAACTATGGAGGAATCTGGGGTTTCTAAGTTGCTTTCCGTTAAGCTGGATGGGCGGCAGGAGACGCCGGTGGCGTAGGGCTGGCCGGACGCAGTGTCACCCAGCGCTCGGTGCTTACGACGCAGAGCAAACTAACCGTTCAAGCTCCTTGCTCTGGGGCGCGGGGTCCCCGCCAAAAGCGCCATCCTTGGCGCATTGGCGGCAGTGTACATCCCTGTACACTGCCCCGTGTTTGGGGTCGCTTGAACGGAAGTTTGCTTAGCTGCTTACGTAAAGACGTCGCGCTCGTGTGACACTGCGCCCTGGGTCTTGGCACGAGATGACGTTGCTAGGGTGAAGGCACATTTCATGTGCGACTTCTGGCTTTAGTCTGAGTACAGCCGGTGTCTGGGGTCGCTTTAGCGGAGTTTCTTAGCCTACGTAAAGACGTCGCGCTCGTGTGACATTGTGTCCTGGGTCTTGGACGAGATGACGTTGCTAGGTGAAGGCACATTTCATGTGCGACTTCTGGCTTTAGTCTTGAGTACTGTCTGTGTATGGGGTCGCTTTAGCCGAGTTGCTTAGCATACGTAAAGACGTGAGTTCGTGTGACACTGCGTCCTAGGTCTAAGGACGAGGTAGACGTTCTTGGGAGAAGGCACATTTCATGTGCGTCTTCCGGCTTTTGGTCTTAGGCGATGCCGTTTATTTGGAGTTGGTGGCTTTGACAGAGTATAATTAATTACTTAAAGGCAGTGCTTGTATTAGACTGCTGATAGTGAGAATATTAGATACAGGTACGGTTTACTAGTAAAATGTTACATACCTAATACCCGAACTTCGATTACAGGAGGATTTAAACATGGGCTTTTTTGCAAAGCTTAAAGAGGGTCTTACCAAAACCAGGCAAAACTTTGTTGATAAAGTAGAAGAGGTTTTTACTGGGCGTAAGAAAATTGATGAAGAGTTATATGAAGAATTGGAAGAGGTTTTAATTCGCTCAGATGTTGGGGTTAACACGTCCTTTGAATTGGTTGAACGCTTGCGTAAAGAAGTTAAGCAGCGCAAACTATCAGATCCGAAGCAGCTTACAGAGGTTCTTCAGGAATTGATTGCTGAGTTGTTGGGGGAAGAAACAAGCCTTACTTTTGCGGCGAAAGGTCCCAGTGTTATTCTCGTTGTTGGGGTCAATGGTGTTGGAAAAACGACGACGATTGGTAAGCTTGCCAACTGGTTAAAGAAAGATGGAAAAAGAGTTATGATGGCGGCAGGGGATACGTTTCGTGCGGCTGCTATAGATCAACTGGAAGTTTGGGGAGAGCGATCTGGGGTAGAGGTAATTAAGCAGCGTGAAGGTGCTGATCCAGCGGCGGTTGCTTATGATGCGGTGCAAGCTGCGAAGTCTCGAAATGTGGATGTTGTTATTGTGGATACTGCTGGTCGCCTTCATAATAAGGTGAACCTGATGGAAGAATTGCGCAAGGTTAAACGGGTTATGGAACGAGAAATCCCCGGGGCACCTCATGAGGTGTTACTGGTACTAGATGCTACGACTGGACAAAATGCTTTGCAGCAAGCGAAGCTTTTTCAGGAAGTGGCAGGTGTTACAGGAATTGTCTTAACGAAGTTGGATGGGACAGCGAAAGGGGGGGTTGTGTTAGGTATTCAAGGGGAAACCCGTATTCCGGTAAAATGGATTGGAATAGGTGAAGGAATGGAAGATTTACGTCCATTTGTTCCTAAAGATTTTGCGGCAGCACTTTTTGGACAAGTTGATGAGGAGGAGAGATTCTGATAAATTATGCACTAATAGGAGGTACTGGGATTGAACACTTTGCGCTGACTGAACAGCGGGCTATCTCAGTGGAAACTCCCTATGGCACAGTCCGGCCTGTTATAGGCAAACTTGGGAAGCATGATTTGGTTTTTATGAGTCGGCATGGACAACACCATGCAACCCCTCCCCATCTTGTGAATTATAGAGGTAATATTTGGGCCTTGCGGGAACTAGGGGTGCGAAAGGTCGTTGCTACTGCGGCTGTAGGATCCTTATCTCCGCAACACCGATTAGGTGACTTGGTGTTGCTAGATCAGTTTCTCGATTTTACTAAGAGTCGTCCACAAACTTTCTTTGAAGGAGGGCAGCAGGGGGTACTTCATGTAGATATGACGGAGCCCTATTGTGCCACTTTACGACAAGATATTATTGACGCCTCAGAGAATCTGGGACTTGTGGTTAAGAACGGGGCATGTTATGTTTGTACAGAAGGCCCTCGTTTTGAAACCCCTGCAGAGATTAGGATGTTTCAATACCTTGGGGCTGAGCTTGTAGGAATGACAAGTGTTCCTGAAGTCGTTTTGGCTCGGGAACTAGGAATGTGTTACGCCTCCATTAGCATGGTTACAAATGAAGCAGCGGGGATCGCTGACCATCCGCTAAACCATGCAGAAGTAATGAGAAGTATTAAGGAATTAGAGCTAAACGTTGCACGACTCGTTCAAGCAACCTTTGAGTTATTGACTCCCGGTCAGAAATGCCTATGTGCATCGGCAAATGCCGAAGTCGGTAAATTTTAGAGAGGTGGTGGGACGTTGAAATCGATCGAATGGCTTGGGAATGCCTTGCGAATATTAGATCAGAGTAAGCTTCCAGTCGAAATTGTCTATCGGGACGCGGTGTCCTATGAGGGTGTAGCAGAAGCTATTGAAAACATGGAAGTACGGGGTGCACCGGCAATTGGAGCAGCTGTAGCTTATGGATTTGTACTGGGAGCGTTAGAGTACCAAGGGGAAAGAGACGGCTTACCTAGTTTTATGGAACGGGTACAAGCCAGACTGGCGGAAACTCGCCCAACGGCAGTTAACTTGTTTTGGGCATTAAGACGTATGGAAGACCGATTACGTGAATGTTGGGATATGGATGACATAGAGGATGTGCGTCATGTTCTGATTGAGGAAGCGGGCCGTATTGCCGAAGATGATCGTCGCATGAATCGACTTATTGGGGAATATGGAAATGAGATTGTCCCGGATAAAGCGAATATTTTAACCCATTGTAACGCAGGTGCCTTAGCTACAGTAGAGTATGGCACCGCCCTAGGGGTTATTCGCTCCGCTCATGAATCTGGTAAAATGATTCATGTTTATGCCGATGAAACCCGGCCGTTATTACAGGGGGCACGACTAACGGCGTTGGAACTTCTACGAGATAAGATTCCCGTGACACTCATAGCAGACAGCATGGCAGGTTACTTAATGCAACAGGGGAAGGTTGACCTTGTGATTGTCGGAGCGGATCGAATTGCAGCTAACGGGGATACCGCAAACAAAATCGGAACTTACTCCGTTGCAGTCTTAGCCCAGGCTCACGGCATTCCCTTTTATGTGGCGGCACCAACCTCGACGATTGATTTGAAAGTTGCCAATGGCCAGGAAATTCCTATTGAAGAACGACCTGCCAAGGAAGTAAGAGAGTGCTTTGGGGTATCAGTTGCCCCTAATGAAGTGAAAATTTTTAATCCGGCTTTTGATGTTACCCCAGCGAAATATATTACCGGAATTATCACCGAAAAGGGGATTGTGACCGCGCCGTATTCGGTCAATCTTCTTAAATTGATGGTTCGATCTTAGCTTAGGGAAAATTCCCTATGTTCATGAATTCTCATGAATTAATCTCTACGAAGGCAATAAGGAGACGTAAGAATGTCCAAGATATTAATTCGTGCCATGGTTTTGCCTATGACTGGACCGGATGCTTTTTTTCCGCGAGGGGAAATTGGTATTGAGGATCAGCGAATCGTTTTTGTTGGAGAGTCAGGCTCTGCTCCGGCAGGATTTGTACCTGATCGTATTCTAGAATTACCTAATGATGTAGTGATGCCTGGTCTGATCAACACTCACACCCATGCAGCCATGACATTACTTAGGGGTTATGCGGATGATCTGCCGCTAATGCCCTGGCTCAAAGAGAAAGTATGGCCTTTCGAAGATAGACTGACGGATGAGGATATCTATTGGGGAACGTCCTTGGCCCTTTGCGAAATGGTTCGCTCTGGAACGACCACGATGCTTGACATGTATGCTTCGATGGATCAAGTTGCAGAGGCGGTACTAGCAGCTGGAACCCGTGCTGTACTTTCTCGAGGGTTAATTGGAAATGGACCCAATGGGGAGCGTGCCTTGCAGGAAAATATTGAATTAGTGCGCCGATATCACGGAGCTGGTGATGGGAGGGTGAGCATCATGTTTGGTCCTCACGCCCCTTACACCTGCTCGGCAGACTATCTTCGAAAGGTTAAGATTGAGGCGGATCGTCTGAACGTAGGGATTCACATTCATGTGGCAGAGACCCAAGATGAGATTAATATACTCAGAGACCAGCATGGAAAAACCCCTGTCCAGTGGCTGAATGAGCTTGGCCTTTTCAGTGGGCATGTTGTGGCAGCCCACTGCGTTCACTTGACACCCCAGGACATAGAGATATTAGTACAGCACCAGGTTTATATTGCTCATAATGCGGAAAGCAACATGAAGCTGAGCAGTGGAACAGCTCCAATCACGGATTTGCGGGCAAGAGGGGCTGTTGTAGGCCTCGGAACTGATGGTGCTTCAAGCAATAACAATCTTGATCTCTTTGGAGAGATGCGCTCGGCTGCTTTCCAACAAAAGCTTCGGGTCGATTCAACCGCACTTCCGGCCTACCAAGTATTGGAGATGGCGACAATTGGAGGGGCTCAAACTCTTGGTCTGGAAAATGTCGGTATGCTAGCTCCTGGCTATAAAGCTGACTTGATCACTATTGATATGGATCAACCACATTTCTATCCTCGTTTTTCCATCCCAGCCCATTTGGTCTATGCTGCCCATGCCGGGGATGTCCGCACGATGATGGTGGATGGTAAATTTATTATGGAAGAACGAGAACTACTGACAATGGATGTGGGTAGAATCTGCCAAGAAGCGGAAATAAGGGCAAAGCGAATCTCTAAGGAATTAAATGGTTAAGCGCGGGGATTGCTTGAGTCGACATTAGTGACATAATTTAGTAAATGTGTGCATTATGGGGGCAATTTGTGAATGCGAAATCCTGTAGGGGCAATTCATGAATTGCCCCTACTTGACAAACCATAAGATTTAGTCTAATATTCCGATGTAAAGTAAAAACGCTTTACAGGGGGTTGCCATGGAGAAACTTGCCAAAAGGGCTCTTTTAGTCGACTTTTATGGCCCGCTTCTCACGGAAAAGCAACGAAACGTTTGGGATCTTCATTATCAACAAGATCTGTCTTTGACCGAAATTGCTGAAGTGGAGCATATCAGCCGTCAGGCTATTCATGATTTGCTCAAACGAACAGAAAGAATCCTAACGGAGTATGAGGATAAGTTAGGACTTGTTCAGAGGTTTTGGATAGAACGTGAGAAGCTGATGGAAGTACAGACTTTGTTACAAGAATTAACTGAGGATGATTTTTCTAGTCCAACTGCATGTGAGCGGCATCGGAAGATACGCGCCATGATCGAAGATATTTTCGTCAATATCCAAGGTGTGTAGACTATTTTTAGTAGATACAGTAGGGGAAATTAATGAATTCCCCCTACGCAGAAGTGGATCAAATCGAAAGCGAGGATAGGCATGTTTCAAGGACTTAGCGAGAAACTCCAAGAAACATTTAAACGGCTAAAAGGAAAGGGTAAGTTAAAGGAAGCAGATGTCAACGAGGCTATGCGTGAAGTTCGCGTTGCATTGTTGGAGGCAGATGTTAACTTTAAAGTTGTCAAAGACTTTGTGGCCAAGGTTAAGGAACGTTCCATCGGACAGGAAGTCCTTGAATCTCTTTCACCGGCACAGCATGTTATTAAGATTGTGCATGAGGAAATGATCGAACTAATGGGCGGTGCTACAGGCAAAATTCTCATTGCTTCAAAGCCTCCAACGATCATTTTGTTAATAGGTCTTCAAGGTGCAGGAAAAACAACCCATGCAGCTAAATTGGCCAATATGTTAAAGAAGCAAGGTAAGCATCCTTTGCTTGTGGCCTGCGACATTTACCGTCCGGCTGCGATTAAACAACTGCAAGTTTTGGGTGAACAACTAAACGTTCCGGTCTTTTCTATGGGACAAGAAGCTCCGAGGGATATTGCTAAAGCAAGTATTGCCCATGCAAATCAGAACGGGCAAGATGTTGTCATTATCGATACCGCGGGACGTTTGCATATTAACGAAGAACTGATGGGTGAACTTCGAGATATTAAAGGTGCTGTGAAACCTCATGAGATTTTATTAGTCGTAGACGCAATGACTGGTCAGGATGCGGTTAATGTTGCCGAGTCGTTTCATAGTGAATTAGGGCTTGATGGAGTCATTCTCACAAAGCTTGATGGGGACACACGTGGGGGCGGAGCCCTTTCTATTAAAGCCGTGACTGGGTGTACGATAAAGTTTGTAGGGCTGGGGGAAAAAATGGATGCCCTCGAACCTTTCCATCCAGACCGTATGGCTTCGAGAATTTTGGGAATGGGCGATGTGCTTACTCTCATCGAAAAAGCCCAAGAGTCTTTTGATGAAAAAAAAGCCAAAGAAATGGAGCAAAAACTGCGCAAGCAGGAATTTACCCTTGATGATTTTCTAGATCAGATGGAGCAAATGAAAAAGATGGGTCCCCTATCCTCAATCTTAGAGATGATCCCAGGGGTCGGAAAACAATTAAAAGATGTAAAGATTGATGAAAAGGATACTGCCCATGTTGAGGCAATTATTCGGTCAATGACGACTGAAGAGCGTCGGAAACCGATTATTATAAAAGACTCTCGTAAAAAGAGAATTGCCAAAGGAAGTGGCACCTCTGTACAAGATGTTGGACGCTTATTAAAGCAGTTTGAACAGATGCAAAAAATGATGAAGCAATTTTCCAGTCCCGGAGGTATGGGAATGCTGGGAGGCGGAAAAAAAGGTAAAAAGGGCAAGAAGCCCAAATTCCCAGGATTTATGTAATACATGATGGACCACGCTATAATATAGCGTTGTTTATATAAAAGACTTACTTTATTTTGAGTTGATACTCTGTTTTAAAGTTTAGTTGAAATTAACTTGGGGCAAAATGTACGAAGTGAGATATAGAATGCACGACATTCGAACCTCGAACTTCGAACTTCAAACCTCGAATCGGGGGAGGTGAAAACATGGCTGCGAAAATTCGTTTATGCCGCATGGGTGCGAAAAAGAATCCTTTCTACCGTATGGTGGTTGCTGATGCTAGAGCTCCCCGTGATGGTCGATTCATTGAACAACTTGGATATTATGATCCGACTAAAAGCCCAGTCGTTTTGAACATTGATGAGGAAAAGGCTTTAAAATGGCTATCTACCGGAGCTCAGCCTTCAAATACTGCTAAGTCTTTGTTGAGCCAAGCTGGTATCATGACCAAATTCCACGAGTCCAAGAACTAAGTGCAGAGTTTGGGGGGTGGTTCCTGTGAAGGGACTTGTAGAAATCCTCGCGAAAGCGTTAGTGGATAAATCAGACCAAGTTCTCGTTGTCCAGACTGAGACTGAAAAAAGCGTGCATTTGCAGCTAAAAGTCGCACCTGAAGACATGGGGAAAGTTATTGGGAAACAAGGCAAAATTGCAAACGCTATTCGTACGCTGGTTAAAGCGGCTGCCGTCAAAGATGGGCGCCGAGTTCATATGGACATTGATCAATAACGTTGAGAAGGGCTTATCGCCCTTCTCAACGTTTAAAACTATCTATCGTTGTTTAGCTGCAGCTCAACAAGTTCACTTGGGAAGGGGCAAAGATTATGGATGAAGTGCTGATTGGAGAAGTGTTGCGTCCGCAGGGAATTAATGGTGAACTAAAAATCTATCCTTTGACGAATAACCCTGAGCGCTTTCTGAAACTCAAGGAGGTTGTCCTGCGATGTGGGGAGACCGATCAACGCTTTAAGATTATCAACGCCCGCTTACAAATGGACTTTGTTTTACTCAAAGTCGAAGGTATAGATTCTGTCGAACAGGCAGAGAAATACCGAGGGTGTGAAGTTCGCATAGATCGTGCAGAAGTACCTCCTCTATCAGAAGGCTGGTACTATTTCGAACTCGAAGGTATGCAGGTCTATGAAGGGGAACTCTTATTAGGAACTATATCGCAAGTTTTAGAAACTGGAGCAAATGATGTCTATGTGGTTAAAGGGCCCAAAGGTGAACTATGCATACCGGCTCTTAAAAGTGTTGTTCAACACGTAGATGTTCCTGGCCGACGCATGGAGGTAATACTTCCTCCAGGCCTACTCGATATTCAATGATCGATAAACGTTATTCAATATCAAAGTTCGAACCACGAATATCGGACTACAAATATCGATTTTGGGGGTTAGACTAAGATGATGAAAATCACAGTTTTAACCTTATTTCCTGAGATGTTTGTTCCTTTACAGGAAAGCATTATAAAACGCGCCCAAGAAGCTGGGCTAATGGAGATTCGCTTAGTTAATTTCCGAGATTACGCAACCAGTAAACATAAAAATGTAGATGATGTTCCTTATGGCGGCGGTGCAGGCATGCTCTTAAAGCCAGAACCGATTTTTGCTGCTATAAGGGATTTACCTCAGATTGGTGCTAAACGCAGGCTCATTCTCATGTCTCCCCAGGGCCAAGTCTTTCATCAAGAAAAAGCTAAGCAATGGTCTGCCCAAGAGGAGCTTGTCTTTATATGTGGACATTATGAGGGATTTGATGAGCGGATCAGGGAGTTAGCAGATGAAGAAGTCTCCTTGGGAGACTATGTTTTAACTGGTGGAGAGTTGCCTGCAATGGTAATGATCGATGCTGTAGCTAGGCTCATACCCGGAGTTCTGGGAGAAGAAGCTTCCGCAGAGGATGATTCTCATAGTTTGGGGCTCTTGGAATATCCTCAATATACCCGTCCAGCTGATTTTGAAGGACAGAAAGTACCAGATGTCCTGTTATCCGGGCATCATGCTCAAATAAAGCGCTGGCGGAGAAAAGAGTCTCTACGACGTACCTTTTTAAGACGTCCGGATCTGATCCATGGGGTTACTTTTGGAGCGGAGGATTATCCTCTCTTAGAAGAACTAATCCTTGAACACAAAGAGATCGCCCAATGGCGAGGGAAATGGGAGCATCTTTGCCCACCCCCTAAGCGACGGAGACGTTCTTCCCAAAGTCATACATAAGCAGAGGCAATTCATTTAATTATCCCCAAAGCGGTTTTAAAACCACTGTCGCTTCTAGAAAAAGCAAGTTTGCTATCGGATGAATATTAATCAGAGCAGATCTCTGATTTCAGTAATAGTTGGAGGAATCTCATGGCTGCAGATATCTACTTAGCTTTAATCCATTCCCCTGTGTACAACAAGAATATGGAGACCGTCGCGACTTCAATCACTAACTTAGATTTACATGACATTGCCAGATGCTCAACCACCTATGGCGTAAAACGATATTACGTCGTTCATCCGGCGGAAGCACAGCGTCAGTTAGCCAAACGTATTATGGGTTTTTGGCAAGAAGGGTATGGAGCAGAGTATAATCCGGACCGCCAGGAAGCCTTCGGACGTGTAAAAATTGCGGAAAATTTAGCAGAAGTCTATGCTGAGATTGAAGCTGAACACGGGGTTGCCCCAATTAAAGTGGCGACAGATGCTCGTAAGTATGCTAATACAGTCACCTATGCAAAACTTCGTGATGATATAGAAACTATAGAAACACCAATTCTTTTATTATTTGGTACGGGATGGGGATTGCTCAAAGAAGACGTCGAGACGATGGATCGAATTCTTGAACCAATCTATGGACCGACGGAGTACAACCACTTGTCCGTACGTTCAGCAGTTTCAATCATCTTAGACCGCCTACGCGGGCACTGAAGGGACGGGGGGACAGGTTCTTTGTCCCACCGTCCCAACGGATTAAGTTCGAAATGTGTTGCATAACTAATTGGATTGTGATAATATAATTAGGTCTGATGATAGATGGTCCGCTCACTGAAAGTCAGTGTATGAACATCTAGGCAAGGAAGGGGGGATTTTTAATGGATTATATTCGCATGATTGAAGAAGAACAAATGAAAAAGGATCTTCCTAACTTCCGCCCAGGTGACACAGTTCGTGTACATGTGCGCATTGTTGAGGGAACCCGTGAACGTATCCAGGTTTTTGAAGGGCTTGTCATCGCAATGAAAGGTGGCGGCATTCGAGAGACCTTTACTGTTCGTCGTGTCTTCGCTGGAGTCGGGGTAGAACGAACCTTTCCTTTACATTCACCTCGCTTGGAAAAAATCGAGGTGGCTCGTCGAGGTATTGTTCGCCGGGCTAAGCTTTACTATTTACGTGGACTTTCAGGTAAGGCGGCACGGATTCGCGACCGTCGTATCGGCTAGGGAGAAAAATGAGCTGGAGAAATCTGGCTCTTTTTTTTTACTGTTTAGAAGTACAACCAACTATAGGAATTTGCTTTCTATATTGAGTTATAATATGCATTGATGATTTTTATGATTTGCAGGTGTATGCTCCGACGAATCTTGTTCATACTAAAAGAGTAGTACAAGAGGGGAGCGTAAGAATGGAAAATAAGAAATCAAAAATGCGATGGATTTTAGGTATTATAGGTTTAGTCCTATTGACTGGTGGAATATTACGTTGGGGAGTGTTGCAACCCTATCTAATTCCATCTCCTTCAATGGAGCCGGGTATGGCTCCAGGTGATCACATTCTCGTTAATCGTATTTCCTATCGCCTCTGGGCACCAACCCGTGGAGACGTAGTTGTGTTTGCTTTTCCAAAGGACCTTAAGCGAACGTTTGTTAAACGAGTTATTGCTGTAGAAGATGAAAGCGTCGAACTGCGGGATAATAAGGTGTTTGTCAATGGAAAGGCCATTGATGAGCCTTACGTTAAACCAGGTGATTATCCCCCCTATGGTCCAGAAGTTGTACCTGAGGGAAAGGTCTTTGTATTAGGTGATAACCGTCGTGAGAGCGAAGATTCAAGGGAATGGGGGCTTCTTCCTAAAGAGTATCTTTTAGGAAAAGCGTGGTTGGTATATTATCCTTTTTCGCGTTTCAGGCTGATTCCTTGAGTCAGCAAAAGGTAAGGAGTTTCTAGAGGAATGAAGAGAGGGTATTCATGAGTATTCAATGGTTCCCAGGACATATGGCTAAAACGAGACGTCTTTTATTAGAACAACTAAAATGGGTGGATGTTGTTTTAGAACTTGCCGACGCACGGATACCAGCCAGCAGTCGTAATCCAATGCTACATAAGTTGCTGGGCAATAAAGCGCGGCTCTTGATCCTGAATAAAGCTGATTTGGCAGATGTAAATTGGACATCAAGATGGCTTAGATACTTAAAAGTATCAAGCCCAGTTTTTGCAGTAAGTGCCACCACCGGGGTTGGTATTAAACAGATCGTACCGGAACTTGAACGTATGGTTGTTGCTAAACAAGCTAAACAAGCAGAAAAAGGCATACGTCCACAAATGATTCGAGTTATGATTGTCGGAATACCTAATATCGGGAAATCGTCCCTAATTAATCAGTTAACCGGCGGCGCTCAGGCTAAAGTGGGAAACAAACCGGGCGTGACTCGCGGAAATCAATGGGTACGGATTCATGACCGAGTGGAATTGTTAGATACACCGGGAATGTTATGGCCTAAATTTGAGGATCTTGATGTTGGGCGAAAGTTAGCGGCCCTAGGGGCTGTTAAAGATGATGTGTTTGATATCGAGGAATTATCGACTTGGATCATAGATTGGCTGAATTTGTACTCCCCAAATTCCCTGTCCCGCTACCAGATTGCAGATTCAGAAGTTAACCTAGAGAGTCTAGGCCGTAAACGTGGATGCTTAATTCATGGTGGGCGTGTGGATACCTTAAAAGCTGCTCAGATTTTTCTCAGGGATTTGAGGATGGGACAACTCGGACCAATTACCATGGATCATATAAATGACACTACTTTCTAAAGATTCAGATGATTTCGTGTATATTGAACGCTGATAGCTAAATAAAGGGAATTGTCTCTGTATGTCGAACTGAATTTTTAGGGAGAAAAGAGGAGAAAAAGTGTGGAGCCACCGTTATCCCAAATGAGTATTCGGGAAGTTCAGGAAGCACTATATAAAAACCCTTCCTCTCGCATGATAAATGCATGTCAGAACGACCCGCGTCAAGGAGTTCAGAGACTAGCTGTTAAACTAGTCAAGGATCAGGAAGCACAAGTTTTGGAACAAGCTCGCATTCAACAACTGCTTGTTGAAGAAAACAAGCTTTGGAAGCAAGGTTTTTTGCTCTTGGCAGGAGTTGATGAGGCGGGCCGAGGGCCTCTTGCTGGACCAGTTGTCGCTGGGGCTTGCATTTTACCGGCAAAATTTAATTTGCCCGGTCTCAATGATTCTAAAATGCTGACTGAAAGCAAACGAGAAAAATTGTTCACTCAGATTCGTAGTCAGGCCATTGATTTTGCAATAGGAAGTGCTGAGCCGGCAGAGATCGATGCCTTAAACATTTTACAAGCGACTAAGTTAGCCATGAAGCGTGCAATAGAAGGATGTACGGTTCGTCCACATTACTTATTGATTGATGCCTTAAATCTCCCGAATGTTCATCTTCCCCAGCTCCCCTTAGTAGGGGGAGACCGTTTAAGTGCCTCGATTGCAGCAGCTTCAATCTTGGCAAAGGTAACACGCGACCGATTGATGGTTCAATTGCATACCCTGTACCCTGAGTATGGGTTTTCTAAGAACAAAGGGTATGGTACAAGTGAACACCTGCAAGCTTTAAAACAGTTTGGACCGTGTCCACTTCATCGTCGAAGTTTTGCACCGGTGATTCAAAGAACGTCAATAGGTTAGGAAGGAGGAGATAGACAGAATACTAAATCATTTGACCCATAAACAAAGATGTGGCACAATGGGCTTAGTTAATTGATTGTGGGTATTTAATTTTTCTATGAAGGGAGGTTAAGCGATGCCTGATAATAATTTTGCCGATATAGGAGTATTCCTAGTTGGTGCCATGGCCGTAGCCATCATTATGATGATTATGCCTAAGATTTTTGCACCTAATAAGCCGCATAAAGAAAAACTAACGACCTATGAGTGCGGCAACGAGACAATCGGGCGAACATGGCTCGGATTTAAGAGCAATTATTTTCTGTACGCTTTAGTTTTTACTGTTTTTACCGTTGAATCAGTGTTCTTATTTCCCTGGGCTCTAACATTCCAAAAACTGGGGACATTTGCCTTCGTGGAAATGTTTATCTTTATTGTCATTCTCTTAGTCGGTTTCTGGTATGCTTGGAAGGAAGGTGCACTAGAGTGGATGTAGCATCCGAAAAAATGCTTCGTGAAGAAGAAGCGTTAGCGGAAAAAAATGTATTCGTAACTACAGTTGACAAAGCATTGAACTGGGCGCGGGGGCATTCCTTCTGGCCAGTTACATTTGGTTTGGCTTGCTGTGCAATCGAAATGATGGCGGCAGGCGGACCACGTTATGATTTATCACGCTTTGGCTGGGAGGTTTTCCGTGCTTCTCCTCGACAAGCGGATGTCATGATTGTAGCCGGAACCTGTACTCGAAAAATGGCTCCACTGCTGCGTCGTATCTATGACCAGATGCCTGAGCCGAAATGGGTAATTGCCATGGGAAGCTGCGCAAGTGCAGGAGGTCCTTTTGTCGATTCCTATGCCATGATGTCAGGTGTAGATAAGATTGTACCAGTCGACGTTTATGTCCCAGGTTGCCCTCCGAGGCCAGAATCCTTAATTTATGGGCTTTTGCAACTTCAATTTAAAGTTTCAAATCCCGCTAAGGTGAGGTTAATGAGACATGGAAAATAATGTATTAAACCGATATGTTGAAGAGCTTGCAACTCGGGTTAACGGGGAAGTCGAAGAGAGTTTTGGAGTTCTGATTTTGAAAGTTAAAGCCGCCTCTGTAACAGAAACCTTAAAGGAGGCAAAAAACTTTCCCGATGCACCATGTGATTTTCTGCACGATTTATGCGGAGTGGATACGACAGAGCATTTTGAGGTCGTTTATCAATTGGCAAGCCTACACGGGCCGCAGCGTTTACGTGTTAAGGCGATGGTCGACCGCGAAAATCCTGTCATTGATTCCGTAACTCCTATCTGGGAGGGTGCAAACTTTTTAGAGCGTGAGGCCTATGATATGTTCGGAATTATTTTTAAGGGGCATCCAAATCTCAAACGTATTTACCTCTGGGATGATTTTGAAGGTTATCCAATGCGCAAGGACTACGTTACTGAGCCGATAGAGGTTCGCGATGTCGTGCGCAAGCGAATAGAAGGGGAATAGGGGGGAAAGCCATGACCGTTGAAAAAACAGAAGAACTTATCATGAACATGGGCCCCCAACACCCGAGTATGCACGGTTTGTTTCGGATGGTGGTCCATGTAGAGGGTGAAACGATTACCAAGATTATACCTAAAATGGGTTATCTTCATCGAGGAATGGAAAAGCTTGCTGAAAGCCGAACTTATTCGCAGTTTATTCCTTATACAGATCGACTGGATTATCTTGCTTCTCCGCATAATAACTGGGGGTATGTACAAACTGTAGAAAAACTGATGGGGGTTGAGGTTCCCGAACGTGCGGAATATCTGCGGGTTATTTTTGGAGAACTTGCTCGTATTGCCAGTCATCAGGTTTTCATTGCCAGTACGGCACTTGATTTAGCGGGATGGACGCTATGGTCTTATGCATTCCGGGATCGGGAACGTATCTTAGACATGTACGAGATGACTGCCGGTAATCGAATGACTGTCAATATTATGAGAATTGGTGGAATGCTTGCAGAGCCACCGGAAGAATTTTGGACTGCCTTAAAATCTTTCCTCGATGATACACCAGAGATGCTCGAAGAGTATTATGGTATGTTTTTCGGAAATGAGATCGCGCAAGGACGGTTGAAGAACGTTGGTATCTTAACGAAGGAACTTGCTGAAAATCTCTCCATTACTGGTCCGGTATTAAGGGCATCGGGTGTGGATTATGACGTTCGTAAAGCAGAACCCTACAGCATCTACGATCGATTTGACTTTAAAGTACCGGTACTAACTGGGTGCGACAGCTATGATCGTACCATTATCCGGATGGACGAAATTGTTGAAAGCATTAAGATTATTAAGCAAGCTATTCGTGATATCCCGGGAGGCCCGATTATGGCCAAGGTGCCAAAGGTTATCAAACCACCGGTCGGTGAAGTCTATCACCGTGTTGAGAACCCTAAGGGTGAATTAGGCTTCTATATCAAGAGTGATGGAACGACCAAACCATCCCGGGTTCGTATCCGACCAGCTACATTTATCAACATTCAAATGCTCCCAATTGTAGCTAAAGGATTGAAAATCCAAGATATTGTGGCAATCTTTGCAACATTGGATGCTGTATTGGGTGAAGTCGATAAGTAGTAAATTGCAATGAGGGGAGAATAAGATGGAGACTCTCTATAATCTGTTTGAGACCCTAAATAATCTATTTTTGATTATTGCGGCTTTCATCCGTGGATTGTTTGCGGATCCCCAATCAGTTTGGGCTAATTTAACCATGGATGTTATTGGGTTTATCATCGTGGTTGTTATAATCGTCTTAGCTGCTTTAATTTTAATTTTGCTTGAACGTAAAGTAGCAGGATGGACCTCGCAAAGACCAGGGCCTAATCGACTCGGTCCACGCGGATGGTTTCAGACAATTGCCGATGCATTAAAACTGATTGGAAAAGAAGATGTTACTCCCGCAGGCGCAGACAAGTTGATTTTTAAAATTGCGCCAATGATGATCTTCTGCATTCCAATGATGACCTTAGCCGTTATACCGTTTGGAAAGGGCCTGGCACCTGCTAACCTAGATTTGGGTATTTTTTACTTTGTAGCCATGTCTTCCATTTCAACAGTAGCTTTTTTAATGGCAGGATGGGGATCCAACAATAAATACTCGTTACTTGGAGGCATGCGGGCGGTTGCCCAAATGGTAAGCTATGAAATTCCCTTGCTCTTTTCTTTGCTTGGCGTAGTTATGATCACTCAATCCTTTAATCTTGGTGTCATTGTTGAAGCCCAAGCAACGATTCCTTTTATTGTCCTTCAACCTCTTGCTTTTGTAATCTTCGTTATTGCAGGTATGGCAGAACTAAATCGTGCACCCTTTGACCTTGTTGAAGCGGATCAGGAAGTTGTTGCCGGACCATTTACAGAGTATACAGGACTTCGTTGGGGTTTGTTTTTCCTTGGTGAATACGGAAACATGACTGCTTTATCAGCACTTGGCGCGACGGTGTTTCTAGGTGGATGGCAGGGGCCGGCCTTCTTGCCAGGGTACGTTTGGTTCTTCATGAAAGTTGGTGTTTTCGTCTTCTTTATGATGTGGGCTCGCTGGACTTTCCCTAGAATTCGTATTGACCACCTTATGCACTTAGCGTGGAAAGTCTTGTTACCGCTTGCGATTTTAAACATTTTGTTAACGGGTCTGGGAATCTATATTTACGGATTCGTGATGGGAGGGTGACATAGTGTTTGGTAAAGGTCTACTACAAGGTTTAGGCATCACGCTCAAACGCATGGTCGGTCCCAATATCACTGAGTTTTACCCCGAGGTAAAACCAACCCTTCCGACCAAGGTGCGTAGTTCCATGGGGCTGCAACCGGACAAATGCATCTCTTGTAACATGTGTGTGATGGCCTGTCCAAACTCGGTTATTAAACTAACCAGTGAAAAAAATGAAAGTAATAAAAAAGTCCTTACAAGCTATCATATGAATGTTGGGCGTTGTCTGTTCTGTGGTATGTGCACAGAAGTGTGTCCGACTAAAGCTTTGACAGTTACTCAGGAATTTGAGAACTCTATCTTTGAACCGGACGATTTAAACTGGGATATGCTAGAGCGGGCAAAGCAGAAAGGGCAGGTGAAGTAAGCGTGAGCACTATCGTTTTCTTTATATTTGCGATATTGGCGATTGCTGCTGCATGGGGTGTTGTTACATCGAAGAACATCGTGCATAGCGCTTTCTATCTGGCACTTTCCTTTGCTGGAGTCGCGGTACTCTACATTCTGATGAATGCTGATTTTTTGGCTGCTGTACAACTGCTGATTTATACAGGTGCTGTTGCAGTCATGGTCGTTTTTGCAGTTATGTTAACCTTGCGCGGTGACGTTCGCGAAAGCAATCCGGAAAACCGTAGTTGGTTTGTAGGTGCGCTTGTAGCTGTGTCAGTATTTGCCATGATTGCTCTTGTCGTTCTCACAAATGCAGACTGGCGAGTCTTAGCTACACCGTGGACAGGCGGAGGGTCGGCAGAAGACATGTCCTTACTCTTACTCTCCCAATTTATGATTCCATTTGAAGCTGCAGCTGTCTTGCTTACCGTGGCCCTAATCGGAGCAGTGATCTTGGCGAAGGGAGTGAAAGAAAGCAAATGATGAATTTGAGTAATTTAAGTGTTGGGCTTTCTACGTATCTCTTAGTTGGAGCAATGCTCTTTTGTTTGGGTCTATACGGAGTATTGGCCAAGAGAAATATTATTGCCTTACTCATGTCCATTGAATTAATGCTTAATGCAGTCAATATAAATTTTGTGGCGTTCAATCGCTTCCTTTGGAACCAAAAGATTGATGTTCACTACTTGCTCACCGGGCATGTGGCAGCAATATTCGTGATTGTCGTCGCAGCTGCTGAAGTAGCCGTTGGATTGGCTTTGATTATTACCATTTATCGTAATCGTCGGTCAACTAACGTGGACGAATTAAATTGGTTGAAGTGGTAAGAGAGACTATGGAGAAGGTAGGTGTTCAAGGAAATGCATGATCTCTTTCAGTGGGCATGGTTAATTCCTGCTTTGCCCTTCTTGTCGTTTCTAATCATCGCCTTTATCACGAAACGATCCAAAAGACTGTCTTCCACAGTGTCGATTCTCGCTATTCTTACCTCGTTGAGCTTAGCTATTGCTATAGGACTGGGCGTTATTCAAGCGGGTAAAGAAATTGTGGAACATCCAGCGATCGTAAATGTGAATTGGCTTAATATTGTGGGGTTACAGATCGACTTTGGAACCATTGTCGATCCGCTAAGTGCCATGATGTTGTTTGTTGTTACCCTAGTAGCCTCAATGGTGCAAATTTACTCCTTAGGATATATGCACGGAGACGAGGGTTTTTCCCGTTACTATGCATACCAGTCTTTGTTTGCATCCTCTATGTTGGGTATGGTTCTGGCAACAAACCTATTACAACTCTTTATTTTCTGGGAATTAGTAGGATTATGCTCCTACTTGTTAATTGGATTCTGGTTCTTCAAAGTGTCTGCTCGCGAAGCTGCGAAGAAGGCATTTATGACAACTCGTGTCGGAGACTTTGGATTACTTCTTGGAATGCTTTTCCTCTATACCAAGTTTGGAACCCTTGATTTTGCAGCCCTTTCTGCAGCGTTAAACACAAATTTCCAAGATGTCTTGGTTATTGGAACCGCAGGATATGTAACGGTCATGGCTTTCCTCGTTTTCTTAGGACCCATCGGGAAATCCGGACAGTTTCCCCTTCACGTTTGGCTTCCAGACGCCATGGAAGGTCCTACCCCTGTTAGTGCTCTGATCCATGCCGCAACGATGGTTGTAGCTGGGGTTTATTTAGTGGCTCGGATGTACTTTCTGTTTGATTTTGCCTCACCTGCGGCCTTACAGTTTATTGCTGGATTGGGTGCTTTCACAGCTATCTTTGCGGCTTCGATTGCGATTGCCCAAGATGACATTAAACGAATCCTAGCCTACTCCACCTTAAGCCAACTGGGCTACATGATGTTTGCCCTTGGAGTGGGGTCCTACTCGGGATCTATGTTCCACCTAATGACTCACGCCTTCTTCAAAGCGTTGATGTTCTTAGGTGCTGGTTCCGTGATTTATGCTCTGCATCATAAACAAGACATCTGGGATATGGGTGGACTTTGGAAAAAGATGCCCATCACCGGCACGACCTTTTTCATTGGTGTATTAGCTATTTCTGGAATGCCGCCCTTTGCAGGCTTCTGGTCAAAAGACGAAATCCTAGCCAATGCATTGCATAATGGGCATCCAATTATCTATGGAGTGGGTCTGTTTACGGCCTTCTTAACCGCTTTCTATATGTCTAGATTGTTCTTCGTCGTTTTCATGGGACCCGAAAAACCTGAAAATCATCCCCATGAATCTCCGTGGAGTATGACGATTCCACTTATGATCCTTGCTTTCTTCAGCGTCTTTGGCGGATTTGTGGCTTTGCCCGAGCATAATTTTGCTTGGTATATTCATTATGGCGAATTCCATCATGAAGCAATAGCCTGGGGCTTAGCCGGAATTTCAGTTCTTGCAGGACTCTTAGGTATTGGCTTGGCCTACATCACCTATGTCAAAAAACTAATCTCTGCAGAGAGTGTTGCTGGCCAGTTCTCTGGAGTGTACAAGTTACTGAAAAACAAATACTATGTCGATGAGCTATACCTCTGGATTATTAAAAACATCATGGATGGGATGGCAAAAGTTCTCTACTGGTTTGACATCTATATTGTTGACGGCATAGTCAATGGACTTGCTTTAGTCACCCGGGGTAGTGGTAAAGTTCTTCGTCGGACAAATACAGGACAACTACAAACGTACGCTATGGTGTTCTTTTTCGCAGTAGTTGTCATATTTATGGCCTTCGCCATTGGAGAAAGTCAGCTGGCGGCTATTAACCCCTTAGCGACGCTAGGAGGTGCGAAATAATGTCTGCACTACCAACAGTGGAATCAATGTCAATGCTTCTGCCCTTCACCATACTAGCACCCTTAGTGGCAATGCTCTTGATCGTTTTCTTGCCCAAGGAAGAGACCAAGACAATAAAAATAGTGTCAGCGATGGGTATGCTGGTGTCTTTGGTGCTCTCGCTATACGCCTTCTTAACCTATCAATGGGCCGAGGGCGGAATGCAGTTTACCCTCACAATCCCTTGGGTTCCTGATCTCGGAGTCAATCTAGCCTTGGGAGTTGACGGGTTAAGCTTACCAATGCTTCTTCTAACCAACCTCATAGGTTTCGCTTCCATCTATGCTTCCTGGAATATTGATAAGCGTGTCAAAGAATTCTTTATTCTGTTGCTAATTCTTATTGCAGGAGTTATGGGAACATTTATCGCTCGCGACCTGTTCATCTTCTTCCTCTTCTATGAAATCGTGGTTATTCCTATCTATATCATGGTTGTCATCTGGGGAAGTACAAAACGAGTTACCAAGGAATACGCGGCCATGAAGTTGACCATTTACCTGTTGATTGGATCAGCCTTCCTCCTCGTGGGAATGGTGGCTCTATACCTGGCAGCAGGTGCCAATGGTAACCCAACTTTTATGTTTGATCAATTGGCTGCAAGACAAGACCTTTACAGTCCTGCTTTCCAAAAGGTTGCCTTTGCCTTAATGATCATTGGTTTCGGATCTCTAATTTCCATGTTTCCTTTCCACTCCTGGTCTCCAGACGGTTATGCTGGTGCGCCTACAGCGGTAAGTATGATTCACGCTGGAGTCTTAAAGAAAATCGGGGGCTATGGATTAATTCGCTTAGGAATCTTTGTACTGCCAGTTGGAGCAAAATTTTGGGCTCCATACATCGCCACCCTGGCTGTTGTCAGCGTGCTCTATGCAGCCTTCATCGCTTTGGCACAAAAGGACCTTAAATATGTGGTTGGATATTCATCCGTCAGCCATATGGGGTATGTTATCATTGCCATTGCAGCCTTGAATCCGACGGCTGTCACTGGTGCAGTGGGGATGATGTTTGCCCATGGGGTCATGGCGGCACTGTTCTTCTCTATGATTGGTTTTATCTATGAGAAGAGTCATACTCGTAATATTGCCGATCTGGGCGGATTAGCTCATCAAATGCCACGTTTGGCGATTGGTTTTGTCATTGCAGGTATGGCTTCACTGGGATTACCGGGGACTGTAAACTTTATAACAGAGTTTACAATCTTCATGGGTGTTATTAACGTTTTCCCCGTACATGCCGTTCTAGGTATTGCAGGGATTATCTTTACTGCAGTCTATATCTTACGGACGATTGCCAATGTTTTATTCGGACCGCGCCGTTCCGAATGGGATCATCTAACGGATATTCGTGGACCTGAATTAGTTCCCCTCGTATTATTTGGGTTCGTGATCTTTTTTGCAGGAATATTCCCGAACGTTTTACTAGGTATGATTGATACCGGAGTTACCTCCTCAGGCCTTGCCAAGGTACTTGAGACGGTGAGTCAGGCGAAGATGGGAGGGTTGTTCTAATGGTAGAGTTCAATTTCGCAACAGTGCTTACGCCTGAAATTGCTATAGCCGTGCTGTCCTTGATTCTGTTGGCCATTGGACTACTAATTCCGGCTGGCGCTCGCAAAGGCATGATGCCGCTCACAGTTTTCTCATTATTAGGGGTTCTTGGTTATACCTTGTATGACTTTTTCTACGGTCAAGAAGCAGCCTTTTTAGGTGGAATGTATATGCACGATCAGTTTGCAGTCTACTTTAAGGTTCTCTTCTTAGCAGCGGCACTTCTCGTAGTACTCTCTTCAGGGGGGTACGTGCAGAAATTGCCGAAACATCGTGGAGAATTCTACGCTTTGCTCTTAGCTGCAACATTGGGAATGATGCTCATGGCTGGAGCAGGGGAATTGATTACCATCTATGTCGGCCTTGAGTTAATGACGATTTCCTTCTATATTCTTGTTGCTTATTTGGCAGATGACGCCCGTTCCTCAGAGGCTGGAATCAAGTACCTTGTTCTGGGTGCCACATCTTCAGCCATCTTACTCTACGGTATCAGCCTGATATACGGCTTGACAGGTTCGACTCAGCTCGTAGAAGTTGCTGGCAGGCTCGGTGGAGAGCTTACCCCGGCCTCGTTACTGGCGACGGTTTTCCTCCTGGCTGGATTGGGCTTTAAGATTTCCCTAGTGCCCTTCCATCTTTGGGGTCCGGATATTTACGAAGGTGCACCGACGCCGGTTACTGCCTTCTTGGCTATCGCCTCGAAAGCTGCTGCCTTTGCAGTACTGATTCGTGTTTATCTCTTAACCATGAACAGTCAAGCGTTTTCTGCAACAGGACAAACACTCTTATTAGTTTTAGCAGCAATTACTATGATTGTGGGTAACCTAATCGCCATTCCTCAAACCAACCTAAAACGATTGTTAGCGTATTCAAGTATTGCCCAAGCGGGTTATTTGATGGTTGGTATAATTGCTGAATCCACAGCAGGCATCAAAGGGGTTCTTTTCTATGCGATGATCTACGTTTTCGCAAATATGGGAGCTTTTGCAGTAGCTACTCTTATAGATGAGAAGCAAGGAAGTAGTGAAATCAAGGACCTTGCTGGTTTATGGCGCCGCTCTCCCTTGGCAACGGTTGTCATGACAGCCTCGCTCCTCTCCCTAGCTGGAATTCCGCCCCTTGCCGGATTCGTAGGGAAGTTCTATCTCTTCTCTGCAGCCATGGATCAAGGGTATGTCGCAATTGCCTATATCGGGTTCGTGATGAGTATGATTTCTGTGTATTATTATCTTTCAGTGGTCAAGGTAATGTTCCTTGCTGAGGGCGAGGGCTTACCAGATGTTCCAGTCCATGGAGCAATTAAGTTTACGATGGTTTTCACCATGTTAATTACCATTGCCATCGGTCTTTACCCAACTCCTCTTGCGCAGATGGCGATTGCCGCAGCGCAGAGCTTATTCTAAGGGACCATGGATTGTCAGCTTGTTTTTGAATATGATTTTAGACTATGTCCAAAAAGAGATTCTCAGTTATTTACTGGGAATCTCTTTTGTAAGTGCGCGAAACTGAAATTAAGAAATTTGACAGCGCTGCTAAGGCCAAGAGAGGGATACTGAATTGTTTAATCCTGTTAGAACTAATTTTGTGGGGATTCGATTTTGTTAATGGGGCATTTAAAGGTACAATATAGAAGGAAGGTCGCATTGGGTAGTAAAGAATTATCTATTAAAAGGAGCTGTCTAACTTTGTGGAGAATAAACAATCTCTAGGAAAATCCGGCGAAGAATTTGCGGCACGCTTATTAATAGAGTCTGGCTTGAAAATAGTTACTCGGAATTATCGCTGTCCAAAAGGGGAAATGGACATAATTGCACGTGATGGAGAAGTACTTGTGTTTATAGAGGTTCGCACCCGCCAGTCCTCCTATAGAGGTTGGGGAGAGGAGAGTATAACTCCTCAAAAATCCCATCGATTACAGGCCATTGCTTCTTATTATGTACTCCAAAAGGGCTATTCGAGCTGGCCTTGCCTAAGATTCGATGTCATTGCAATCCGCTGGATTAGGGAACAACCTGAAGTGAATTGGATCAAGGCAGCTTTATAAATACCAGCTTAACTCAGTGTCCAGCGCTGCAGACTAGTATTAGTTATGTTTTCTATATACTACATAGTTTTTTCACACAAATTTCAAGAATAAGTGGTAAACTTGAACGTAGACTCCACCGAAGTCTCGTTGCTCAATTTTAATTGAACTATAATCGGTCTCGCCAAAGGAGAGTTGGTAAATTGGATCCGATTTTGATCGTTGATGATGAAGAGAAAATTAGAAGCTTGGTAAGATTATATCTCGAACGAGAAGGTTTTTTAGTTGAGGAAGCGGAAGACGGCCGAGTTGCTTTGGAAAAGTTTCGGGCAGGTCAGTTTTCGTTATTAATCGTCGATCTTATGATGCCAGATATTGATGGCTGGCGTGTCTGTCGTGAAGTGCGAGAGAGTTCTGCCCTCCCAATTATTATGTTAACTGCTCGAGGAGAAGAGTTTGACCGAGTCCTAGGCCTTGAACTGGGCGCTGATGATTATTTGGTAAAACCATTTAGTACCAAGGAATTAGTCGCAAGAGTCAAAGCCCTCTTGCGAAGGTCCAGAGGGCAACTACAGACAGTGACTTCAGAAATAACTGCAGGGACACTCCGCATCGATAAAGAACGTCATAGGGTCAGTATCGGGGAGGATGTCATTAGTCTAACTCCGCTGGAATTTGATTTGCTCTATTTTTTGGCCAAGAATCGTGGAAGGGTTTTCTCTAGGGAACAGCTCATGGAAACCGTTTGGGGATATGACTTCTATGGAGATGCCCGTACGGTAGATACTCATGTGAAAAAGCTCCGTGAGAAATTGTCACACCCAAGTGTTAAAGGGATGTTGGTTACTGTATGGGGTGTAGGCTATAAATTTGATCCTGATCAGGTACATTAAATGGCTGCAAAAACAAGTCACGCTTGGTCAATTTCTATAAAACTATGGTTAGCGATGACACTACTAATTCTTGCGGTCTTGGGGGGATTAGGGTTCACGCTTACTTGGCTTTTTGGAGACTTTTATCTTCAACAAAAATTAAATACCCTTCGTTCTGAAGCAATCGAGATTTCAGCAAAACTTGCCGCTGTACCTAATTGGAGCTCAAGGTTAAGTTTACTCGAATCCCTGAAGTTAACTACGGGAACCCAATTAGTGTTATTAGATCCACAAGGTAATCTGATCGTTATGGCAGGCTCTATTAACAATGACAGTTCACATAATAGCATTCAATGGTATCCTGGGGGTTTTGTAGGAGATCCGATAAGCGGATTATCACGAAACTTACGACCTTCGGATTTTTTTACCCAAGGGAATTTGGAACAGGTTCTGGCTGGTCAAACTATCTCAATTAAGGCAATGCCGATTAACGGCGGAGCACAAGCTATGTTGCTTGCTGCTACCCCGGTGGGGATAAACCCTGTCAAAGGAGTCGTGTTATTAGGTAGTTCTCCGATTCCAATCCAAGAGAGTATTGCGACATTTCGTCGCTTAATTCTCTATGCTTCGTTAATTGCTGTTTTCTTGGCCACGGTTATTAGTCTTATTTTTGCTCAGCATGTCACGCGTCCTCTAGGCCTAATGCAGCGAGGAGCGTCACGAATGGCCAAAGGGGATTTTCTGCCCATTCAAGGAGTCACAAGTGAAGATGAAATCGGGGAATTAGCTGAAGCATTAAATTCCATGGGTGAAAGTTTAAAAAACCATATGGCATGGCTTTCTCAAGAGAAAAACTTACTTCAAGGGATTGTTGAAAGTATTAGTGATGCAGTGGTTATGTTAAGTTGTGATGGCTCAATTCTTTATGCTAATGACTCTGCCAAGGCCCTGTGGCAAGAGGACGATATAGAAGATGCTGAACGTAAGACACAAATAGTGACTATTCTCAAAACTATGGCCAAACGGGAGGACCAAGTCGAAAATTTCGATACTGTCACGTTAGGAGTACAAGTATTACAAGTTGTTATGGCTCCAATGGAGGAGATTGAAGAGATCTGTGGACATGTAGCCGTTCTACGAGATGTCACCGCATCTTTGCGAGCAGAAAAAACACGCCGTGAGTTCTTGGCTAGTGTTACCCATGAACTTAGGACCCCTCTGCATCTAATCCAAGGGTATTTAGAGGCAATTCAAGACGAAGTAATACCCAAAGATCAGCAGGAAGAGTATATCGATTTAGTCTTAGAAGAAGCTAAACGTCTGGCTCGCTTAGTGCAAAATCTACAGGAAATCAACTGGCTTGAGCGTGGACAGATTATACAACCAGTTGCTATTGATTTAGAGTCCTTTATGATAGATATTGAGCAACGCTTTCAAGGCAGAGCCCAGGAGTTAGGCGTCAATCTGGAAGTTTCGACGGGTTCAGGTCAATTGTGGGCGAACCCCGATCAGCTATTACAAGTGTTTATCAATCTTTTAGATAATGCTTTGAGCCATACCCCACGCGGGAAGACGGTTCGGGTTTTTATGGCAGAAGATCAAAATGATGTACGCCTGGTTGTCCAAGATGAAGGAGAAGGGATTCCTAAAGAAGCTTTACCTTATATTTTTGATCGCTTCTTCAGAGTAAATAAGGCACGGTCTCGAAAAGATGGAGGGATGGGTTTGGGACTCGCTATTGTTCGTCAAATTGTCGAGGCTCATGGAGGGTCAGTACGAGTAGAAAGCGACATGGGAAGGGGAACAACCTTTTCCATATGCCTTCCACGTTAGAGATTATCGTAGTGAACCTATTCAGCGAAAGATAAAGAAATGATAGGGGAACGTGGATATCGACACTGGTGTGTCAATATCCACGTCTTTGTCTTTTCTGCAACTATTTAAGAGACAAGTAATGAAAAAGTATTATGATATAGCCAATTATAGATAAATATGGGAGGGATTTAGAAAATTTACGCGAACATTTATCTATAAAGAGGTGATAGGATTGTATGCAGCAGTACATGGAATGACTGTCCTGGGCTTACAAGCTCATTTAATTCGAGTGGAAGTTGATGTTGCAAATGGTCTGCCTAGCTTTGAAATAGTAGGCCTTCCTAACACGGCTGTTAGGGAGGCGCGAGATCGAGTTCGTTCAGCAATACGAAACTCGGGTTATCAATTCCCTCTACAACGGGTCACTGTGAACTTGGCTCCCGCAGATTTGCGCAAAGAAGGCTCTGGCCTTGATCTACCAATTGCGATTGGGATATTAGCAGCCACAGATCAATGTATCTCTTCATCGCTGGGCAAGTATGTTTTTTCCGGTGAGCTTTCTTTAGAGGGAAGTCTCCGACCGGTACCGGGCGTGCTTACTATGGCCATAGCTCTAGATAAAGTAAACGACGAATCTGTTTTAGATGAGGGAGGGTGCATTGGTGAACCGTATTGCTTGATTGTTCCTTCAGATAATCTGGCAGAAGCTCGTTTGGTGACTAAGTTAGAAACGCATAGTTCGGCTGCTTTGGCACAAGTTGTCAAAGGGATAGAAATGGAAAGCTTTGAGGATCTTATACTATCTAGAACTACGCAGCCAGAGTTATATAAAGAAGTCAATGTGGACTGGGCAGATGTTCACGGACAACAACATGTGAAAAGAGCTTTAGAAATAGCCGCCTCGGGCGGGCATAATGTAGTCTTGGTCGGACCGCCGGGATCTGGTAAAACCCTCTTGGCGAAAGCCTATTCAGGGATTCTTCCTCAACTAAGCGAGAAGGAAAGCATTGAGGTCACTCAGCTCTATAGTGTTTGCGGTTTGCTGAATTGTAATGGTTCTTTAGTTCAACATCGTCCGTTTAGAAGTCCTCATCATACGGTTACAAAGGCTGGAATAATCGGAGGAGGTAGGAATCTGCGCCCTGGAGAATTAAGCTTTGCTAATCATGGGGTACTGTTTTTAGATGAGCTCCCAGAGTTTTCCCGTGAAGTCTTAGAATGTCTACGGCAACCTTTGGAAGATCGAGAATTAACGATCACTAGGCAAGCAGGGAGTATTACCTATCCTGCACATGTCAGTGTTATTGCCAGTATGAACCCTTGCCCTTGCGGTTATTATGGGGATCAAGGAAGAGTATGTCACTGTACCCCTATGCAAATCCAAAACTATCGGGGAAGAATCTCGGGGCCGCTCTTGGACCGCTTTGACATGCATGTGGAAGTGCCAAGGCTGAATTTACTCTGAGTTAAAGAATAAACCGGATAATGAGCCGTCTAGTGTCGTTAGAAAGCGAGTCATGGCAGCCCGTCAGAGACAATGGGCGCGTCTAGGGTCGGCCAAAACCAATGCAGAGATGACAGCAAAGGAAACCAAAGAATTTGGCAAATTGACTCCGAGTGGAGAGTCTCTCTTAGAAAAGATTTTTGACAGCCAGCATCTTAGTGCCCGCGCTCACGATCGGATTTTAAGGGTGGCTCGTACCATCGCTGACCTAGAAGGTTCCTCAGATATTCTTCCGGGGCATCTAGCTGAGGCAATTCAGTTTCGAGCTTTAGATAAACGGTTGCCAGCGGTCTCATTTTAGTAGAACCGACTTTGGTATGTATACTCTCTTCACTGGTTGTGGCTATATGCCTGACGTTTCATGCTATCAAGCATTCTATCGAGATTTTTATCAAGCTTCATGCCATACTCCTTTTTTTAATCTGATCTAATCCGGAAGCTTTCTTCTTGCTCCTTCCATCATGCGCTTCAGTGAAGCTTTCTCTATCAGGCACCGGTACTCCCCGATCGGAAGTAAGCATCGACTTCAGGTTGTCCGCACACTTCTAGGATTGGATGAATAGTTTAATATTGAAATAAGTATTCATATTATTAAAGGGGAGTGGGTTTATGGGTAAAAAACACAACGATCACCATGATAAACATCGTAGTAAAGAGAGTTGTTGTAACCAAAATGTTAACCAAAAGGTAGAAGTGAAAGTGGAAAGTGGTCAAGGTAATTCAGGGCCCCCTGCACAAGTTTTAACCCTCTTTTCGACTCAAGAAAACAATCGGGTTATTATACCAAGTAATGGCCTTACGGTACCTGTTTTAACCCTAGAGGTAATAACAACTGAGCAAAATCAACGGGTAAAGCTCGATGCTATGATCGAAACCATTATCCAAGTCGTTTCACCGAATGTATCCACTTACTCATTCGATCTACGAATGGATTTGCGTCGTTCGGCTACTATTCTAACGGATGAACGGGTACAAGGAATATATATTAGACCTGCCCCAAATCAACAGATTGAATATTCATGGCATCCAAACTTCACTTGGGTCGATGTTCCAGGACCGCCAGGAACTTATAGTTATTTTGTTGATGTTACCCAGATTGCGGGGTTAAATGAAACCTCTATTGTAGAAAGTCGTGCACTTACAGCAATCGTTTTTCCGCCTGTCTAACCGTATAACTTTGGAGGCTCGTGCATGATTTTAATTCGACTGTGCAGGTGTGCAGGGGTCTCACTCAAACTTAATTATGATAAGTTGGTAGGCACCGAGGCACCGGTGCCTGCCGTCATCCCAAGCTTTTGGCTTTTTACACCGTCGATGGACGGTTATTTTATTTTATACCTACAACTCTTAGACATTATTAATCAATTAAAGTCGACGTTTAAACAAATTACACGTTATTTATGATTTAAAGGCGAAATATCGTGGATAATTTTGCTTGGTAAAAGGAGGAAAACTAATTATTATGTAGAAGGAATTAATAAAATATAATTAATATTAAATAAAATTTACTAAAAGCAAGAATTAGAGCTTTTCTTTGAGGTGTAAGCAACAAGACTAGAAGAAAGGAATGAGTTTATGGCAAGTGAACGAGGGAAAAAATGTATTGAGAGTATTTCGAGGTTTTACGTATGCCAGCAAAAACTTATACATAAGCCTAAGTTCCTTCCAAAGCCCAAATTAGCTTTAATTAACTTTCCAAATGTGTATAGAAATATTCCCTATGATTCCAATCTTTGCAGAGAGAACCATGGGACTTGTGGTAAAGTTAATGCCTATGCTTATGGTCAAGGAATAGTTATTCTTGAGGAAGCAAAAAAACGGACACGGCTCGCGAAATGTCAGCGGGTATTTAAGGATTCTCATCATAGTTGCCTTTTCACTGATCTAGAGGGGCAGATTCTTGGTGCCAATACAGCCGCATTAGAGACTTATGGTTATACACAGAAAAAACTGTGTGGGATGAAAATTTATGATCTTAGCCCTATGGAATCTAAGGATTTAGTCAACAAGCAATTGCAAGAAGCTTATAGTTTAGGAATAACCTACGAGACCAACCATGTAAGGAATAATGGTGAGTGCTTTCCAGTCGAAGTAAACTCTTTCAGGATAGAAACTTTGTTGGTTAGTATCATTCAAGATATTACACAACGTAAGCACTTAGAAAGGGAGTTCGTAAACTCTGAAGCTATTAAGGTCATTGGAAAGGTCGCGTCTGGGCTTGCTCATGAAGTTCGAAACGGTATCACGAGTGTGCATGGGTTTATCCAACTTGTTGCCAGTGGGATACTCAGCCAAGATAGGTTTGCCAAAAATTCCGAAATAATGCTTCTGGAACTTAATCATGTCGATAGGATTATTAGTGAGCTGTTATTACTTGCAAGTAATCGAAGCTTGAACTTAGAGATAAAGAACCTAAATCAAATAATACTAGCGATGATTCCTTCTTTAGAGGATATTGCTAAGTCTCAAGGTAAAACAATAGAAATTCAACTTGAAGAGATTCCAGACCTACTTTTAGACGAGGATGAAATCAATTATTTGATCCGTATTTTAGTGGATAATGCCCTCGACTCCATGGTCAAAGGTGGCAAAGCTTCGATAATAACTCATAAGGAAGAAAAGACACTTTCATTATCAATTCATGATAACGGTTCAGGAATAGAACCTGAAATTTTAAACCAACTGGGAACCCCATTTTTAACAACTAAGGATTCAGGTATTGGTCTTAGCTTCGTTATTTGCAAAAGTATCGTAATGCGGCATAATGCTACGCTCAAGGTTGAAAGTAGTCACTTAGGAACAATAGTTCAAATTAAATTTGATATATAATCGCAGGTGACATAATTAACAATCCATGAGCCAAAGGTATAAATCTAGTAAAATACGGAGAAATACCAGAAAAATGTCATAATAATGGCATTTTCTTTTGGTATCATTCTTATTAGAGAGTGAGTGAAGCTTGTTAGTGACTTATTTGCTATCTCAATTAGATGTTAAAGGGGAAGAAACTGATGCAAGGAAGAATTAAACCACCTCAAACTGCAACTGTCGAAGGTACTCACCTGCACAATTTCATGTTTCGTATTAACAGTGTCGAAAGAATGGAACTGGTAGACAAAGTGAAATATCTCGGTCATGAGCTAAAGGAGTTAATAATTTTTATAGCGCTTTCAACGTTACTGCTCTTAGGCATCAGTTTACTGCCTAAATCGCCGAATTAATTCTGGATACACCGGTAATGATCCTATTTACTACTTATATAGAGAATTAACTAAGGGCTGGAAGCAATAGCGTTCTGGCCTCGTTTTTGTTCGATATTCTTTATACGGTGGAAAGTTTGTTAATGGATTGCCAATAAAATGCAAAATGTACAAATACAAAATAATAATACAGAAAGGAGGATTATTATATATTACTATCAAATTAAGAACTTTGTAAGCAAATGGTTATCACCACCTAAGTTCCATGATTCATCGGTACTAAATCCAGCCTTAAGGAAGTGTTTTATGGAGAACATAAGGGAAAATCCGGTGAATTATATTGTCGGCGGTGTCACTATTGTCGCTGGACTTGTTATTGCAGAAAGGGTTAATTACCTGCTTTTTCATTCATTAGCGGAATTATTTAGTATTGTTATCGCTGTTACCCTTTTCCTGATTATGTGGAATTCCAAGAAGTATATGCAGAACAAAGCTTTGGTCTTTATTAGCATTGCCTACCTTTTTATTGGGATTATCGATCTATTGCATGTCCTTTCCTATCAGGGAATGTCTATTTTTGTAGACTACGACTTTCATGCAAATCAGCTGTGGATTTCCGCTCGATATATGGAAAGCTTAAGCCTCCTAATTGCCTTTGCCTGGCCCGAACGGGTCAATCACATCATCCGCAGGGTGGGAACTCTAGGGATAGTGTCAATATATACCCTGATAACAATGTTTCTAGTGGTCTCAATCTTTGTCTGGCATACCTTCCCGGTTTGTTTTATTGAAAACCAGGGGCAAACAGCCTTTAAGATCATCAGTGAATACATCATCTGCTTCATTTTAGTGGCTGGAATATTATTCCTCTGGAAAAACAGAAGGGATTTTGAAGAAAAAATCTATACACTGTTGATTGCGTCAATGATCTTTACGATCCTTCAGGAGTTGTCTTTTACACTGTATACAGATAACTATGGTATTCTAAATATGGTTGGACATTTTTTTAAGATCTTATCCTTCTACCTCATGTACCGGGCCATTGTGAAGACAGGAATTGAAGAACCCTATAACCTTATCTTTCGTGAACTGAGCCTTAATGAAATAGAACTTAAAGAGGCTAAAAATGTGGCGGAAGCGGCCAATAATATGAAAAGTAGTTTTTTGGCAAACATGTCCCATGAAATTCGTACACCTCTTAATTCTATTCTTGGATTTGCTAACCTCTTGCTTGAAGAAGAGAAGGATAAGAAAAAGCTGGAGAAGCTCGAGATTATAACAAATGCTGGCAGCCATCTACTGAGCTTAGTCAATAATATCCTGGAGTTTTCCAAGATCGAGGCAGGCAAGATAGAAATCGAACAAAGCAGTTTTTCTATACGCAAAATGCTAGAAGACCTAAAGAGAATGTTTATCCTTGAGGCCCAAGAGCGTAACCTATCCTGGGAGGTGCAAACTCATCCGTCAGTTCCGGAAATCATTATTGGGGATGAATATCGGATCATGCAGGTACTAGTCAATCTTACTGGGAATGCTTTTAAATTTACCGAGTTTGGTGGAGTAAGCATTCGGGTATCCTACCTGAACGGACAGCTTGAGATCATTGTAAGGGATACTGGTATAGGGATCCCCGAGGAGAAAAGGGCAGCCATTTTCTCAGCTTTTGAGCAGGTAGATACTTCCCATGCGAGAAAATATGGTGGAACTGGTCTAGGACTTTCCATCACTCAGAATCTGTTAAACTTGATGGGGGGGACTATTAGGGTTGGAAGTTCTGTAAGCGGCTCTGAATTCCTCGTATCCTTGCCAGTCCAACCGGGGGAAGTACACTTATTTGATCGGTTAGAGCCGGCCTTGTCTGATTCCCAGCCGAATTACCGTGATTGGGTTGTGTTTTTGGTGGTTGACAGGAATGAATCTATCAATATGGAAGAGATCATGGGAATCGTTAAGATAAGTTCGTTTGATGGGGTTAGTATAAAAGTGCTGCCTTATGATGCTAAAATTATGGATCGAATTCTCAAAGGAAGTGTTGACTTAATCCTGCTTTATGAGACGACTGGAAGCAGCAAGATGGAGGTTTTAGCTCAGGATCTAAGACAGGATTTTCGGACTGCGTTTCTTCCAGTTATTCACCTGAAGGAATGCAGCGAGGATGTGATCAGCTTCCAGTCGGATTCGAATGCCCTAAAATACGTAAAGGAATCACAGGAAGCCGATTATTACGAGTTTATACAACGAATTATCCAAGATCGAGAGGCTGTCGGAGCAGCCATGATTGAACGGTGGCTGAAAAAAGCAGAATCCGAAATGGGAACGAATCAGATCCTATTGGACTGCTTGAAGGATATTGTAGTTAGAGTAGAGACCTTAGAGAATGCTCTAGTTGATCAGGCAATGGTAGATATCCTGCAGCTGACTCATTCTCTTAAAGGAAGTACAGGTACCTTACGAATGAGTGAGATTTATCTAAAAATTACCGAAATGGAAGTAGAACTAAGAAAAAAACCACCTCATTTGGGGAAGGTCAAAAAGGATTTCTCCTCAATAAAGGAAATGTTAGCCTTGATTCCCAAAAAATACTTCCCTTCGGAATCTCTTCAAATAGAAAAACAGAAGTATGCGGAAAGTAAATTGATGGTCTTAGTGGTTGACGATAACCTAGAGAACCGGATATTGATTGGCAATATTCTAAGCCGGCTGAATCTTATGTATAAAAATGCTGAAAACGGTGAAATAGCGTTGAAAATGCTACAAGCGGAACGATTTAGCGTGGTCTTATTAGATTCTCAAATGCCGGTAATGGATGGTATTACGACACTCAAACATATCCGTGCAGATTCAGCTCTAAAAGATACTCACGTGATCATGCAAACTGCCAGTGCGTTTAAAGAAGACATCCAAGAATTTTTTCGGGCAGGGTGCGACGATTATATTTCGAAACCAGTTAATATAGAAGTCCTTCAAAGAAAGCTTTCCGAATTCACTGCTCGCCAAGAATAGAGTAATAGCCCTAAAAATGGACGCCTTTTATGTTAACTGACGGTAAAAGGTGTCCTTATTTTATTACTGCAAAAGGTTTTAACCCAAAGAACAGATATGAGCTTTATGTTTTGTACCGAATTTTTAAGTTATTTTGCAGGAAATAAAGAGAAGAGAGGGAATATATTATAACCATATACGAGGAAATTTATCAATCTGCAGTAAAAATGAGCGTCGTCAGTGAACAACGTTATTGGCCCCTGTAAAGGAGATAGGTTTAATGAAGATCGGAGAAACTAATCCCTTCTTACAAAATAGCTGCGAAGAAAAACCAATTAAGCTTCTTATTGCAGAGGATGATGTGGTTATACGCAAGGTGTTGGAACACTTTTCAGTTCGAAAAGGCTGGAGTGTTATTGTGGCGGAAAACGGGCAAGCAGCGATCGACGCTTATCAGAAACAGGAATTTGATGTCATCATTATGGATTGTCAGATGCCAATATTAGATGGTTACAAAGCAGCAGGTACTATAAGACGATTTGAAGGACAGAAAATGAAGCGTACTCCAATTATTGCATTAACAGCCAACGCTTTAAATTCTGCAAGACAAACATGCCTTGACGCAGGAATGGACGATTACTTAACAAAACCAGTCGAAACACAGGCGTTTTATGCAATTGTCGATAAATGGACAAAAACATTGGGAGAATGATGGGGTGACTCCTTCTATGGTAAACGTCGTTACAGAACATAGTCGTAAAGAAAATTCTTTGTTAGAAGCCAAGAGCCATGAAATTCGTACTTATATGACTAGAATCATCAGTATGACTGATTTAACCCTTATGACTGAGGTAACAGAAGAACAACGGGACTATCTAACTACCGTGAAATCATCTACTAAATTATTGTTGAAAGTATTAACCGATATTATGGATTATTCTAAAATTCAAGCAGGAAAGGTCGATTTGGAACAACGTCCTTTTGATATTCGTCAGATAGTTGATGAAGTGATTGATTTATTTAACACCGCTGCCCAACAAAAAAACATAGAGATTAGACTAAAAGATTTTAATAATGAAATTCCCAAAAATGTCATAGGAGATTCGCTAAGAATTAAACAGGTACTTTCAAATTTAGTGGGAAATAGCGTAAGGTTCACCAATCAAGGTGGAGTAGCAATAGAAGTTGACCTTGAAGAGCTGAATGAACGTTGGATGCAAATTAGATTTATTGTGTCTGATACTGGCATCGGCATTCCTGAAGACAAGCTATCCAAGCTAATCAAGGGATTCCGTGAGGCAGACTCTCTCATAAAGGAGTTCGGAGGCACGGGTTTAATAATTACGAAGAAACTGGTTAGATTGATGGATGGGGAATTATATGTTGATAGCAGAGAAGGAATAGGAAGCAAATTCTATTTTACGGCAGTATTTGGTGTTTAGGAGAGGGGGGCTTTATCATCGAAATTAAAATCTTGGTAGCAGAAGATGATCCCAGTATCCAACAATTTCTATATATCTTATTAACCCGGGAAGGGTATAGTGTAAAGGTTGTTGGGCAGGGTACAGAAGTTATCAATGAGTGGCGTAATTTTAAGCCCAATCTGCTTCTGCTTGATATCATGATGCCTGGAATGGACGGATTTGAGGTTTGCCGCATAATACGCAGGGAAAGTAATCTGCCTATTATCATTTTAACGGCTAAGGAAGACAATGAGGATAAGATTTCTGGACTCATTTTAGGCTGCGATGATTATATCACTAAACCTTTTGACAGCACAGAACTCGTCTTACGCATTAAGGCAGTGTTACGTCGGGTTAAAGAGGTCCCCCGGAAAAATGAAAAAAATATAGTAAAGCTTCCGGGGCTTATGATTAATAATGACAACCGAATGACTGAAGTTCAAGGGAAAGAGATAGATTTAACCCCTAAAGAATTTTCTCTTTTATGGCTTCTCTGCAACCGTCCGGATCAGGTCTTTACTAGAGAACAACTTCTGAATCAAATATGGGACTCAGACTATTATGGAAGTGCTTCCGTGGTTACTTCCCTAGTAAAGCGTCTCAGAGAAAAGATTGAGCCAGATATCTCTAATCCTTATTACATTAAGACAGTACACGGGGTAGGATACAAACTGGGGGTTAGACCTGATTAGTGGCTAATCTCTAGTTTAACCATGTGAATAGAATAGATTTTAAATAAAAGAAAAATGTCATAATAATGGCATTTTTCTTTGTTATACTGTCAGAAAGTATAAACTTGCGTTATATACTTTCTAAGCATAAGTGCAACTAAGGCTGCCGCCTCGCCAGAGGCTTTTACGATAAGCTTACCCGTGCGAAGACAGTGTCTTCGTGGGCGCCAGCCAAGTTTTCTTTATCATCCTTACATAGGAAAGGACCTGCGCGGTTGAACTTATAAAAGGAGGAGATCAATTTGTCATTTCGATTACCGAAATTACCCTATGCCTACGATGCGCTAGAACCTTATTGTGATGAAGCAACTGTTAGGCTCCATCACGATGTCCATCATAAGTCCTACGTGGACGGTCTCAATAAAGTCGAAGAACAACTTGCGAAAGCTAGAGAAGAAGGAAATTTTGCTCTTATCAAGCATTGGGAGCACGAATTGGCTTTTCATGGATCAGGGCACTTACTGCATACACTTTTTTGGGAGAATATGCGTCCTGGCGGTGGTGGAACTGCGCAAGGAATATTAGCGGAACGTATCAATAAGGATTTCGGCTCCTTTGAAGATTTTAAGAAACACTTTACTGCTGCAGCTGTTGCTGTAGAAGGATCTGGGTGGACCTTATTAGTATGGAGTCCATTTTTTAAACAATTAGAGATTCTACAAGCAGAAAATCATCAAAATCTTGCCCAATGGGGAGTAATTCCACTCTTAACCATTGATGTTTGGGAACACGCTTATTACCTAAACTATCAAAACAGGCGAGCAGAATGGGTTGAGGCGTGGTGGAACTTAGTAAACTGGGAAGATGTTCTCATACGGTTTGGAGATGTCATGGGCCTGAAGGACGTTAAGTAAAGCGGCAATCTGATTACTGACAAATTAATTGTCTATAGGAGAATCTATAATTTTTTAATGAAGGCGAGTCTTTGTACTCGTCTTTTTACTTTAAAAAGTTAAGATTATTCTAAAAAGTATTGTTGTTTAAGAAGGAAAACGTGACATTAGATAGAATATTCTATCTAATAAGCAAGGGAGTGACTCTTGTGTGACAATAAGGCTTCCTCCTCGAAGCTTATTTACTCTGGTAGTGAGTATATAGACAGAGATGAACTTATAGTTTATTTTAAATGGTCCGTTTAGACATGTAATTTGAGGAAATCTATATTTTTAGATGGGAGTTAATGAAGATGACAACCAACAAAGTAATTGATTGGCTCTTACAAGGGGATGTTGTGATACAATATCAGACACACCGGGATCTTCTGAAATCGGACACAAAGGTAGTAAAAGCTCTGAAGGATCGCATTCAATTTGAAGGTTGGGGAAAACAATTCCTAAATGGTCGTTACATCAAAATTCATACCGGAAAGGGATTTTATCACCCTAAAAGTACAAATACCCATTATATTCTCTTGGATCTAAAAAACATGGGGATATCAAAAAATATAAGAGTTATTGAGGATACTCTTGGGGCAATTTTTAGAAATGAAAAGGGTTCAGATGGAGGAATAAATCCATCTAGCTTTATAGCGGAAAGTGATGTTTGCATTAATGGGATGGTTCTAAACTATGCTTCTTATTTTGGAGTGAGAGAAAACTATTTACAATCAATTGTTGATTTTATTTTGCTGCAACACATGAATGACGGTGGCTTTAATTGTAGATTAAACAGAAAAGGAGCAAAACATAGTTCTTTGCATTCTACAATATCAGTTATCGAAGGGATTTTGGAGTATTCTAAGAAGGGATACAAGTATCGCTTATCTGAATTACGGGAAGTTGAGAATCAATCCAGAGAATTCATTTTGCAGCATAAGCTATTTAAATCGGATAGAACAGGGGAAATTATAGATACCAGAATGCTTATGTTGTCCTATCCCATGAGGTGGCGTTATGATGTGCTTAGGGCTCTTGATTATTTCCAAAGTGCTGAAGTTCCTTATGATTTAAGAATGAGTGAAGCGATTGATGTAATAAAGAAACATCAAAGCGCAGATGGCACTTGGTCTATGCAAGTCAGACAAGCAGGGGAGGTCTTTTTTGAAATTGAGGAGGTAGGTAAACCAAGTAGGTGGAATACACTTAGGGCGTTACGAGCCCTAAAATACTATAATCATGAAAGCTAAATTAAATATCACTGGTTAGGTCACTATTTGTCAAAGGCCTAATCAGTGTTGGCATAATCTATCATCAAAGAGCGCATTCTAAGGAATAAACAAATGAGGTGATAGAAAATGTCGTTGATTCCCAATGAGCCATACCGGATGCTGGATCCCTTTTGGCATGAAATGGATCGTATTCTAAAGCATGGGAAAGATAATCTTACAGATGGATATCGTATAGATATTGAAGAAACCCAGAATAAAGTACTGGTCATTGCGGAGATTCCAGGTATAGAAAAGCCTGAGGATCTTAGAATAACACTGGATGAAAATCGACTGATGATTCAAGGTGAAATTCGTAGAGTGGTTCATGAAGACGAAGGTGAAAGCATTTCTCGGCACTCGGAACGATATTTTGGCAGGTTTTCACGATTACTAACCCTACCAGCCCAGGTAAAGACCGATGGGGCTCACGCAAGTTACAAAAATGGGCTATTAAAACTTAGCTTTTTAAAAGATGAACATCCTGCAGCACGACATATTGAAGTTAATTTTAACTAAGGTAAGCTAACTGAACGAAGTAATTAGCAATGGGGTTGTTGAAATCTTCAACAACCCCATTTTTACTGTTCCTCATACTTTAAATAAAGGAGCCGAGCATTTGCTCGGCTCTAAAGATGTTATCAGGTAAAATTCGTGTTGTTGGGCAGATTTCTTTCAGCTAATTCAATAGCCATTTTCACCATATTACCGCAGTTACGGGAAGAAACTCCTCCAAAGCCTTCTTGGTGAAGGGTTCCGGCAAAACCTAACTCTTGAGCAATTTGTTCTTTCAATGCGTCAGACATAATGCTACTACGTCGTCTTGACATATGGAATCCTCCTTTCAAAGTTGGGGTTAGTTTCTTTCAACACTTTATGATGAAACTAAAGTTAGTATAGCTTTATTGTCGAAACAATATGTAAACAAAATTATGGCTTTAATGGTAATGAAGAAATAAGTATTGATGACTTTGTCTTATGGTCTTTCATTGGCTTTTTAGAAGAAAAGGGATATAATGTGAGAAAAAATAGCAATGGGGTGACCTTTTTGCCATTATTATTTGGAACTGCAGGTGTTCCTATTTCCTCAAAGGATCGATCCAGTGAGGGAGGGGTACGTCGTATTCGAGAGTTAGATCTGGGGGCCTTAGAATTAGAATTTGTCCAGGGAGTGCGAATGGGCGAAGAGAAAGCGAAGAAGGTTGGTGCCGTTGCCCAAGAGGATAATGTCGCCTTGAGTTGTCATGCCCCCTACTATATCAATCTAAACTCTCGTGAGCCGGAGAAAATTACGGCAAGCCGAGATCGGATATTACATACCTCAAGACTTTCTAAAATCCTAGGTGTCCGAAGCGTGATTTTTCATCCGGCCTTTAATCACGATGACCCATCAAACGTGGTCTTAGAGCGAGTGGTTCGAGAACTTTCTCTTGTGCGTGATACCCTCGATGCCGAAGAGAATCATGTTGTACTTCGTCCGGAAACGACTGGGAAAGGGACTCAGTTTGGAGACCTAGCTGAAACTATACGGATCTCTAAAGAGGTTCCGGGAGTTCTACCCTGTATTGACTTTAGCCATCTTCATGCCCGAACTAATGGAAGGTATAATTCCTATGACGAGTTTTGTGAGATCCTAGATCTAACTGCCGAGGAACTTGGGGATCGATGGGTGAAAAATGTGCATTTTCATATATCTGGGATTGAATATGGATTAAAGGGCGAAAAACGACATCTTGTTTTAAAAGAATCTGACTTGCGTTATGAAGAGCTAATGAAAGCCTGTCATAGCTTCGGAGTGGAAGGATTGGCGATTTGTGAAAGTCCAAACTTAGAAGACGATGCTCTACTCCTTCAGCGGACTTATTTGGCACTCGCTAAATAACCATATATGCTCACTAGTCATCAATAAATACTTAATTAAGGCCTTAATGTTCTAACATTTTAAGAAGTTTGAAGTTGGATTAGTACGGAGGATGAGGGAGAGGCTCCCGGAGGGGTAGTAAAAGACAGAAAGAAGGCGAAATAGAGATGAATTACACTCCAGCTCATGAGGTAGCGCTTGAAAAGTTTCGTGCTTGTTCCTTAGAGGATATGGCGCGTTGTTCTGGTTATTCTATTGAAGGGAATGCCCTGGTTCTTGAATTTTTGGGCCAGCATTTTAAGGTGGACTATCCCAGCGGACAGTTTGTGCCTATGCAGGCTTCAGACGGAGAGCTGCCCCTTGCCGCGCAAATATTGATTCTCCATTATGTTACAAATCTTAGTCAACCTTTAGAAGCGGGGAAGCTTATCTCCTACAAAGAATTACCGGGTGGAGCCATCTATATCAAACCCTTTACTGGTCGTGCTATTGATCCCTTAGTACGGACGTTTGGTTCAGATCCAGATAGCCTGTTGGAAGTAGTGACACGTTTAGGGGGACAAACTAATGGGCTTGGTGATGTAGGGGTTACATATAGGGTGTTTCCGAGAATTCCGGTGGCCTTGATTCTTTGGAGAGCAGATGATGAATTCCCAGCGTCTGGTAATATTCTGTTCGATGCTTCTGCCCCCTTAATTTTACCAACAGAGGATTTTGCAGTCTTAGCAAGTATGGTTGTTTTTGGACTTAAACGGATCAAAGCAACGTTATAGGGAAAAATGTATGAAGATGGTTCACACGGAAGGCGCCTCCATGCCAAATAGTTAGTTTTGCTTTATACTACCGGTTATTAACCTCGCAGGTCAATGAATGGGAATCCGCCATAGGTGCTTATTAGCATTAATGAGTTTAATGCGATCTAAGGGGCTGTCTCAAAATAGAAATTTAATTTCTATTTTGAGGCGCCTTCTTTCTTTATAAAACGCGAAAAGACGAGTCAAAAGACCCGCCTTCAAGGTATAATTAGTTATGCTGCAAAACAAACAAACTATACCTAAAAATTATACCGAAAATTGCGGAGTATATCAACTCATACTTCCACTGGGCATGGAAGCTTTAATACCTGGAGATGACTCGGTAAGGCTGCTAAGCCATATAACGGAGGACTTAGATTACAAAAATCTAAGCATGGCGTACTCTTCCAAGGGAAGAAATCCGGTAGTCACACCTAAAACATTGTTCCGAGTATTAGTCTATGCCTACATGAACAATCTTTACACAAGCCGAAAAATCGAGGAAGCTTGTAGG